>ENA-OQAS01000007-OQAS01000007.1-human-gut-metagenome-genome-assembly--contig:-NODE-7-length-100594-cov-4.369903_pt1 | contig 100594 bp, 134 predicted proteins | sample MGYA00242733_ERZ504523 | MGnify/ENA primary metagenome ERZ504523 (study PRJEB26092, sample SAMD00036239) | human gut metagenome | host: Homo sapiens | study: EMG produced TPA metagenomics assembly of...
CTCTTTATATAAGTACAGAAACGGGACTAATAAGTGGACGGACATCTGAAGGAAGTGGATCCCATACTCTGGGTAGATCCGCACAGCCTCTCTGGACGAGCATTTGAGCATTGTAAGCTTCTCAACGGAAAGCTCAGCGACTTTTTACAGAATGCTATCTTACCGATGCTACCTCACGAAACTGTATGATTATATGGTGTACTTCAGAGAAAATCAGGACAGCCTCACAGCAAAAAATCTCATGGAAAAAGCAGAGGCGGATCTTGAAAAGGACAAAAAGAGTGAGCTTCTTACAAAACAGCAGGAGCGTATACAGAAACGTGTTGTGTCATTTTTTGAAAATGCGTCCGGATTGAAATCAACCTCGGGATCAATTGGATCGGAATCAACCGGATCAGATAAAACCGGATCAGGTTCAGAGCTGGCAGGAGGCGGAAGTGCCGCAGCAGAATCGGAAGTTCCATCATCAAACCGGAACTATGAGTTTGTGAAAGCCCTCTTTGAATCCGAAACCGAAGCCTACGAAAATCGAACCGATGAAATATCTCTTACTCTTCAGAACGTCTTCGACTTCATGGAAGCTGCTTTTGGGGACAGCCAGGAAATGGTGGCATTTATCACAGAACTGAATGCCAACTATTATAGTCTCTGGTTCATTCGGGAGAACGGTTCTGACCAGTATTACAGGCATAATAAAGGTCTTCTTTTTGACGACCGCCAGAAAATGCTTCTGGGCCAGATGGAGGAAGTGGAAAACATTCTCAATAATGGAATAAAATAATATGTCTTACCAATTTATTATTTACTATTGATTAAATTGGGGAATTATCGTATAATATTTACTATAAAAGTCCGGAAAATAGAGAGGGCAAATAGTCAAAATGCACAGACTGGCTGAATGGCTGCAGAGCGATCAGCTGTTGCAGAACTGCATGATGACTGAGAATGGTAAATATCCACTTGTCTATATTCCGGGATTTTTATGTAAAGGAAGGCAACACAATAATAAAGGAAGGCGGCCGAAACGGACGACATGTTTACAAAGATTACAGAAGAACGAGCATTTGACGGAATATTAGCGCAGATCATAGAAAATATCCGGCGGGGAGAACTGAAGCCGGGGGACACTTTACCTGCGGAACGTGTTATGGCAGAATCACTGGGAGTTTCCAGACCTGCTGTCCGTGAAGTCCTGCGGGCACTGGAGCTGATGGGAATTGTCACAACGGTCCGCGGCGGGGCCAACTATATTACCGAGAATATGGATCAGTGGCTTTCTGCACCACTGGCCCTTCTTTTTCAGCTGAATAACAGCCATGTACAGCAGGTACAGGAACTTCGTTCTGCGCTGGAGCAGGAGGCTGCGCTTCTTGCAGCCGGGAATTGTACGGAGAAGGATGCATTAGATCTGCGTTCCATCCTGGCACAGCTGGAGAGCTCAGAGGACGAGAAAGCCCGTGCAGGTCTTGATAAGAAGCTTCATACGAAGATTGGCAGGATCGCAGGGAATCCTATGATCTACAATGTCCTGGATGCGGCAGCGCAGCTGACTGAGGAGATCATTTCCGGCACCCGAGCCTATATTATGCAGAAACATAATTCCGCTCTGGAGGTGGATGAGCAGCACAGAAGCTGGTGGAAGCCATTATTTCCGGAGACCGGAACCAGGCGGAGAAGCTGATGCGCGAACATATGGAAACCATTGAGAAATATATACTGGAGATTGCGCAGCAGCAGGGGGAGAACAGCCTTGTATTTCATCGCTGATCCACCTGAAAAATTAAATAAAATTTCAGTAAAAATCCCGTTAATCTGGTAAGACCACTATTGATTTTGGTAAGACCGCGTGCTATAATAGGGACTGTATTGGTAATACCAAAAAAGTTTGATATTATGGCAGCATCCTGAAGGCTTCATGACGAGACAGCATAAGATGAGACAGCGTAAGTTGGGACAGCATGAGACTAGACAGCGTAAGGTAAGATAGCATGAGGCAGGACAGCATAAGACGAGACAGCACAGGATGAAGGTTACTGTACCCCTGCAGTATCGTATAAAATATGCTTCAGGCCACAGCGTGGGCGGTAACCTGCCGGAAATATCAGGAGAAAGGACTTGCGATTATGGGATATGTAAAATGGAGTTATGACACACTGAACCATTTCTGCGGAGACGTTTTTAAAGCGTTTGGCTTTTCTGAGGAAGAAGGAAGCATCATTAAAGATGTTCTTCTGACTGCTGATCTGTATGGGATCGAGAGCCACGGAATGCAGAGAATGGTTCGTTACCATAAAGGAATCGAGAAGGGGACTATTCATCCCCAGGCGAAACCGGAAGTTGTTTTTGAGACACCGATTTCTGCTGTGATAGACGGACATAATGGAATGGGCCAGCTGATCAGCCATTTTGCCATGGAAAAGGCAATTGAGAAGGCAAAGACAACTGGTGTGGGAATCGTAAGTGTACGAAATTCCAACCATTTCGGTATTGCAGGATATTATGCGAACATGGCCTGCCATGAAGGCCTTCTTGGAATGGCATGTACCAACTCCGAGGCGATCATGGTACCGACTTTTGGAAGAAAGGCTATGTTGGGCTCCAACCCGATCGCAGTCGCTATGCCTGCAGACCCGTATCCGTTTTTCTTTGACTGTTCCACAACAGTTGTAACCAGAGGTAAACTGGAAATGTATAATAAGATGGGCAAGCCTCTTCCGAATGGCTGGGCACTTGACAAAAACGGTCATGCCAGCAATAATGCACCGGATGTACTTGCAAACATCGTAGCCAAGAAGGGCGGCGGAATCATGCCTCTTGGTGGAAACGAGGAAGTCAGCGGAAGCCATAAGGGATATGGCTATGGAATGCTCTGTGAGCTGTTCAGCTCTATTCTTTCCATGGGCGTTACCTCCGATAAATGCTGTACATTCCCGGATAAGACCGGTATCTGCCATGGATTTATGGCGATTAACCCGGCGCATTCGGAGATCCGGATGCGATCCGCAAGCATTTTTCAGAATATCTTGAGCACTTCGGGAGAGTCCGAAGGCAGACGGTCAGGACAGGATCTATACACACGGCGAGAAAGAGGTAGCTGCTGAAAAAGACAGAAAAGAGAATGGCATTCCGGTCAACGACAATACCATGGTAGAGCTTGCTGATCTCTGCAGTTATCTGAAGCTTGATTTTGGCTCTTATTTTGAAGGCTATGAGCTTCCGAAGGACAGTAAATTCTTCAATGGTAATTATTAATTCAGGTAATCCTTTTGAAATGAAATATATCATAATTATCCAAGGAGGAAAAGAAAATGGATTATGCAAAAGAGTCATTAAGACTGCACGGAGATTGGAAAGGTAAGATCGAGGTTGTTACAAGAGTGCCGGTTGAGAATAAAGACGACCTTTCTCTTGCATATACACCAGGTGTAGCTCAGCCTTGCCTTGAGATCCAGAAAGATATCAATAAATCCTACGAGCTTACAAGAAGATGGAATATGTGTCTTGTTGTAACAGACGGTTCCGCAGTTCTTGGTCTTGGTGACATCGGACCGGAAGCCGGTATGCCTGTAATGGAAGGTAAATGTGTACTGTTCAAGCATTCGGCGATGTAGATGCATTCCCGCTTTGCATTAAGAGCATGATGTAGACGAGATCGTAAATACTATTTACATGATCTCCGGATCCTTCGGTGGTGTTAACCTTGAGGATATCTCCGCTCCGAGATGCTTTGAGATCGAGAAAAAACTGAAAGAGAAATGTGATATTCCGATCTTCCACGATGATCAGCACGGAACTGCAGTTATCACACTTGCAGGTCTGACAAACGCTCTGAAGGTTGTCGGAAAGAAGAAAGAGGATGTTCGTATCGTTATGAACGGTGCAGGTGCAGCTGCTATCTCTATCTGCAGACTTCTTCTGAAAGCAGGCTTCAAGGATGTTACACTCTGCGATAGAAAGGGTGCCATCTATGAGGGACGTACAGAAGGAATGAACCCGGTTAAGGAAGAGATGAGCAAGCTCACAAACCTTCAGAAGAAACAGGGATCTCTTGCAGAGATGCTGGTTGGCGCGGATGTATTTATCGGTGTTTCCGCTCCTGGAGCAGTTACAACAGAGATGGTTAAGACCATGAACAAAGATGCCATCATCTTCGCATGCGCAAACCCGACACCGGAGATCTTCCCGGATGACGCAAAAGCAGGCGGAGCAAAGGTTATCTCCACAGGAAGAAGTGACTTCCCGAACCAGATCAACAACGTTCTTGCATTCCCTGGAATCTTCCGTGGTGCATTTGATGTAAGAGCAAGTGATATCAACGATGAGATGAAGATCGCAGCTTCCAAGGCTCTTGCAGATCTGATCACAGATGAGGAGCTTTCTCCGGAGTATATCATTCCGAAGGCATTTGACAAGAGAGTCGGACCGGCTGTCGCAAAAGCAGTAGCAGAGGCAGCAAAAGCAACAGGCGTAGCACGTATCTGATCTTAAGCGCCTGATACGAACCAAAACAGCCCTTCATTAAGAAGAATATATCAGACACCCGTACTCTGTAACCCGGTACGGGTGTCTTTTTGTTTCCCGGCAGGTGGTATTACCCTTTGACAAATGTCCTCGCAGTGAGTACAATAGCAAAAGAATATGATAGGAGGTTAAGCACAGCATGAAACCATGGGAAGCTAATATACGAAAAGTAGTGCCGTATACTCCTGGCGAGCAGCCAAATGAGAGCGGCATGATCAAACTGAATACAAACGAGAATCCATATTCACCGGCTCCTGGTGTGGAGAAGGCGCTGAAGGCCCTTGATGCCGATACCCTGAGACTTTATCCGGATCCGACAGCAGGAGACCTGGTACACAGTATTGCCGCGTTCTACGGACTGAAGGATGAGCAGGTATTTACAGGCGTTGGTTCCGATGACGTACTGGCTATGTGTTTTCTCACATTTTTTAATTCAGAGAAACCGATCCTGTTCCCGGATATCACCTATTCCTTCTATGATGTATGGGCAGATCTTTTAAGGATCCCATATGAGCGCCCGGTATTAGATGAGGAGTTCCATATCCGTAAAGAAGATTATTTCCGTGAAAACGGCGGAATCGTATTCCCTAACCCCAATGCACCGACCGGCGTGGAAATGCCTCTTTCCGAGATCGAGGAGATCGTGGCAAAGAATCCGGAGAGTATCGTGATCGTAGATGAGGCGTACGTGGATTTCGGAGCAGCATCCGCACTGCCGTTGATCGAAAAATATGATAATTTGCTTGTTGTGCAGACCTTCTCCAAGTCCAGATCCCTGGCAGGAATGCGTATCGGATATGCCTTCGGAAATACGGAGCTGATCAAATATCTCAATGATGTGAAATATTCCTTTAACTCCTATACCATGGATCGTACTACCATCGCAGCTGGTGTGGCATCTATGAGGATAAGGCATATTTTGAGGAATGCTGCCATAAGATCATTACAACAAGAGAGTGGACAAAGGCAGAGCTCAGGAAGCTTGGATTTTCCTTCCAGGATTCCAGATCCAACTTTATCTTTGCCACACATGAGAGCTGTCCGGCCAAAGAGCTTTTCGCAGCACTGAGGGAGAAACATATCTATGTAAGATATTTCCCGAAGGACAGGATCGACAATCATCTCCGTATCACCATCGGTACCGATGAGGAGATGAAAAAGCTGGTAGAATTCTTGACGGAATATCTGCAGAAATAACAATTAAGGAGGTACTATGGAAGTACTGGTACAATGGTTTTCACACCACCTTGCACAGTTTATCTCTCCCGAGGAGCTGTGTTCATCATTTCTATGATCCCGATACTGGAGCTTCGAGGCGGCCTTCTGGCAGCTTCTTTGCTGAAGATATCGGCTGCGAAGGCACTGCCGATCTGTATCGTGGGAAATATTATTCCGATTCCGTTTATCCTGCTTTTTATCCGGCAGATTTTTAAATGGATGAAAAAAACAAAGACATTCAGAGGTCTGATCACAAAGCTGGAAAATAGAGCTATGGGAAAGAGTGACCAGATCAAGAGGTATGAATTTCTTGGACTTTTGCTGTTTGTGGGAATCCCTCTTCCGGGCACAGGAGCCTGGACAGGTGCACTGATCGCCTCTCTTCTTGAGGTGGATATCAAAAAATCCTCCATTGCGATCCTGTGCGGACTTTTTATGGCAAGTGCCATTATGTATATTGTTTCTTATGGAATTGTAGGAAATGTAGTGCATTGATCGATCACAGAGAAGGAATGGCTTTTTGATCGAGATCGGATTGAAAATAAAAATCCCTTACCGGATCTGTAAAATGATATGTGTTCTGTATTCCGGAAACATATCAGAGATCGGTAAGGGATTTTTTATGTGTTTTTACATATCAGGCAGAGGTATACCGAGAAGATCCTTACATAAGTCTGCGCTTCAGCATGTCCGCGTTTAAAGCGTATTTCAGAGCTGTATCCCTGGTGATACGGCCTTTTTATATAATTCCAGAAGGCTCTGTCCATAGAACGCATCTGCTCCTGACCGGATGTGGAGATCACGCCTTCGATCTGGTGTACTTTATTGTCGCGGATCATATTGCGGATGGCAGGAGTCAGGCGCATGATCTCGAAAACAGGAATGTTGCGTCCGTCCACATCCGGGATCAGCTGCTGGGAGATCACAGCCTGAAGGACCATGGAAAGCTGGAGGGCAATCTGATGCTGCTGGGATGGCTCAAACACGTCCATGATGCGTTCGATGGTGTTGGCTGCTCCCAGAGTATGCAGGCTGGAAAGGACAAGATGACCGGTTTCCGCAGCGGTCATGGCAGTCTGGATGGTTTCATGATCACGCATCTCTCCAAGAAGGATCACATCCGGGCTCTGGCGTAGTGTGGCACGAAGAGAAGTCAGATAGCTTTCGGTGTCGGTACAGATCTCGCGCTGGCTGACGATACAGCGATCATGGCGGTGGAGATATTCCAGAGGATCCTCCAGAGTGATGATATGGCCTTCCCGGGTATGGTTGATCCGGTCGATCAGACAGGCCATGGTGGTGGATTTACCGCTTCCGGCAGAACCGGTAACAAGGACCATGCCACGGGTATATTCGGAGATGTTCATCACATCCTCGGGAATGGAAAGCTCTGCAGGATCCGGCAGCCGGAAGGCGATCACGCGGATCACGGCAGCCAGGGAACCACGCTGCTTGTAGGCATTGACGCGAAATCTGGAAACACCGGGAATGGAAAAAGAAAAGTCATCATCACCGGTTTCCATAAGACGGGATATATCGCGGTTTTCCGCAAGGCCGTAAATGGTGCGGAGTAAATTTTCTGTCTGATCAGGCATCAATCTGTCACCACGGTCCAAAAGATGACCGTCGATCTTTTCTGCCAGGGGGCGGCCTGCGATGATAAAGATATCAGAGACACGCCGGTTGCAGCTTCTGCCAAAAATTCAGGAATAGGGGTATCCATAGGTTTATTCTCCTTTAAATACATTCTGGTGGTTGTCAGGTTGCCAGGATCCGGTAAGCTCTGTGTTCCATTGCAGGATCTGATAAGCGGAAGAGCTTTTTTTCCTGCAGGTAAAAAATCTCAAGCACTACAGAAAGCTGTTGTGTCTCGGAAATTCCAACGGAGAAGGAAAGGGTGTGGCTGTGGGAATCCCAGCTGAGATCGTCTCTTGTGTCCGCAAGCTTTTGTATCATGGAAAATATCTGGTCTCATCGGAAGCTTTTTCCCTGTATTGCTCCAGATCATCACGGATTTCTGAAACGGTTTCCGTGGCGCTTGCGCAGCCGGTGTAATAATTTTCGGTCTGTTCCATAGAATGTCTGGCTGTGTTAAGACTGGATCTGGAGCTTCCAAGAGTAAGCAGAGCAAGTACACAGAGACACAGCACAGAGAAGATAAGAAACAGGGAAGGAATGCCGACAGTTACAAAAGACGTATGCTTCTGTTTCAATGTACAGCCTCCCTTCTGTAGTCATCGACAGGAAAACGCAGGGTGATCCGGTAAAGCTCACTGCAGTTGGAAAGCTGCCGGAAAGAAAGCTCGCCGGATTTTTCTGAAGAAGAAATATCTGTTTCCAGGATCATTTCACAGGCGGCTTCTCCGGAAGAGCAGCTCTGCCAGTTACGGTCATAATACCAGATCAGGTTGGTGTTCTTTTTGATGCCCCCCGGAAGCAGAGAGAGGAACTGTTCATCGGTTCCGTCAGTGCCTTCCAGTATCTCGCCCACGGAGGTTGTGAGAGCCTGGATCTGGTTCACTGTTCTGCCTGGAGCCGGTTTTCCGTGCTGCCGCGAAGATCTGGATGCAGGCAGCTGAGGAAAGTGACAGAAACAAAAGGGCAAGGATCATTTCCATCAGAAAAAGGCTGGTACCGGAATTATGTCTTGATTCTTTCATGATGCCTCCTTTTTGTCAATGCGATGAAGCAGGAATTCCGAGCGGACTCCCGTGGTACTTTCCAGGGAAAAGTGGTAAAAACCATTTTCCATTTCCGAAAACCGGAAATCGGAAAGCTGTGAGATGACGGTTCCTGCATCGGAACTGGCCTGAGAGCCTTTTGCAGTGAAAAGCTCCATCAGACTGTCATTCTTCAGGTAAATATACGTGATATATTCTTTTCCTTTGATATCGTCCCGGAAACAAAGGGCAGGAATATCATCCAGGGAACCGGAAAAGATCTCATCGCCGCGGTCGTGCTGCCGGAATTTGGTAGTCAGATAAGTTGCTGCGGTCCCAAGCTCGGAATCGGAGTCAGTCTGTTTCACAGTCTGCTGGTAAATCCGGGCGGAAAACAGCAGCATCAGTATAAGGAACAGAACAAAAACACCGAAAAGAAGAAGCGAAAAAAGAGAAGAAACGGAATGTCCGGTGTTCTTCCGGTGATTCATGAGGCATTCCCTCCTTTCGCACTGCCGGACAGAGCGATCACGCTGATAGACGGCAGGAGATTGGAACCATTAGGAACATACTCTACTACGAATTTGGTTTTGTCATAAGTGATATGATAATCCGAGAGAAGCTGGGACAGGCTTTCGGGATATGTGCCTGTGAGGGCATAGGTGCGGATGGCACCGTTTTTCAGTGCCTGTTCCAGAGCATCCTGTTCTTTGTGTACGGCCTGGTCGGAGGTGCTGCTGACACCTGCCACAAACAAGGTGCAGGATAAAACCAGAAGCAGCGCCGGAAAGAGAAGAAAAAAATGCTCTGAGAAATTTTGTTCTGCGGCTTTCAAAAAGTTCCATGTGGTCACCACCTTACATTGCAAAATCTGAGAGAATCCCCAGAAGCGGCATCATGACGGATAAAAGGACCAGCCCCACAAGAAGAGACAGCAGGATCACGATGGTAGGCTCCACAATGGAGACTGCCTGTGAGATCAGATCTATGGATCTTTCGGTGTACTGCCGGGAAAGCCTGCGGAAGGTTTCGTCACTGGAACCGGAATAGAAGGATATCGTGATGAGACGGCCTTCCATGCCGCCGAACAGACCGGATTCTGTAAGAGCCTTGGAAAAAGTTTCTCCGCTATCCAGGATAGAGGAAGCCTTCCGGAGTCTTTCGAGTATCACCGGCTGTGAGATCAGATCCTTTGTAAGCTCCAGGCTGGTTTCCGGGGAAAGTCCGCTCCGAAGCCCCAGGGAAAGGCCCTGGGCCAGACGACTGTAATCCATGGCAACCGGGATCTCACGGAAAAACGGGAGATGGATGGCCATTTTTCGCAGCAGGCTGTGACCTTTTTCCGTAAGACTGAAAAACAGGATGCAGCCAATGAGGGCTGCGGCGAGGATCAGAAAAACAGAGGAATACCGGCTGATCACGTTGCCTGCATTCAGAAGTCCCCGGGAAACCCCGTTCATTTCCATTCCCATCTGGTTAAATACCTGTTGAAATACCGGCAGGACTTTTATCAGAAGGACCAGGATCACAACAGCCATCATGCCAAGCATGAGCAGCGGGTAAGTGACTGCAGACCGTATCTGCCTGAGATTTCTTCCTCCTGTTCATAGTGGGAACTGAGACTTTCCATGATCTCATCCAGCAGCCGGTTTCCTCACCGGTCCGGACATAGGCGGTCATGGATGTGGGAAAGATCCCGGATTCGTCAAGAGCCCGGGAAAGAGAACCGTTTTCTTCCACGGAACGGATCAGGGGTGTGAGGATCTGCCGGTCTGCATCGGTCTTGCTTTCGTCACAGAGGATGTGAAGTCCTTCCGCTGTGGATATGCCGGAATGCAGAAGCATTCCCATCTGCCCGCAGAAACTGGATAATTCCCGGGCTGTCAGTTTGTTTTTCATAATAAGGTCTCCTTTAGTGGGTCAGCGCGTGAACTGTACCGTATAATTGCTTTCATCACCGATATATTCCTGAATCGCTTCATCACCATCACTGTTGGCGTCAAAGGTGGGATCCATCAGCTTCCAGGTGTCGCCGTCAAAAGATACTGCCTTTGTCACCCAGCCTCTGCCACGGATATAAACATCGATCCATGCATGCTTTACATCACCGGAATAGCCGATCTGAAGCTTGCAGGGAATGTCCTGGCTACGGAGCATTGCAGTAGTCAGTGCAGCGTAATCAAAACAGATCCCCGTGCCGGTGCTTAAAGTATCATCTACATCAGGAAGATAACCGGCTTCGACAGAATCAGCTTTGTCATAATCGTAGGAAATATGACTGGTAACATATGTATAGAAGGTTTTCAGGATGTCGATATCGGTCATGTCTTCTTTGACAAGAGAGGCTGCCAGTTTGCAGGTTTTACTTTTGGAAGAAAAGTCCACGTACTGGTTTGGATACAGAAACGGAAGAAATTCATTCTGAAGCTTTATTGTGAGCGTTTCCGTGTAAAGGGCGGCATACTGGTTTCCATCAACCTGCTGATAGCAGGTGATGAGATACTCACCGGAGCCTTCGGAAAAAGGAAGTACCGTCTGTTCATCAGGTTCCAGAAAATAGGAATAGACCACACCGGAGGGAGCAGTAAGCTGAATGTTCATGCGGGAATCATCGGAATCGGATTCTGCAGTCAGATACCCCTGATCCTGATTGGAAATATCCAGGATCAGAGGGGAACTGCCCAGTGTTTTTTTGCCGGGGGCCTCCGGGGTGAGGACTCTGGCCGGAGAATATACCGGAGGTTCTTCATCGGAGGAAGGAGAATTTCCACAGCCTGCCAGCAGGATTCCGAAAAGCAGCCATACAAAAAAGAGACGGACTGGTAAAAATTTTGACATTGTTTCCGTTCTCCTGTTATATCATGCTTTCTTTTTGAACAGTATAGCAGATTCCGTGAAAAAAAAGACAGGAGTAGGGCTCAAAATGCAGTGGAAAATGTTGACATTTCAGGGAAAAAAACATATACTATGCATATAAAGGCAAACCTGTTGAAAGACAGGGACGCAAAGCCATGGGTCTAAGGTCCGAAGGATGACTATGACAGCCGGTTGCCGCATTAAATTCCGATTTAATGACGTATTCAGATAACATCTATGAACAAGAATCTGTGTGTTAATGCGGCCGTTTATTTCGTTAGAATAAGCGGTTTTTTGATGCCTAAAATCCGGTTTAGGTTGGAAACTGAAACGTCGGCTTTCAGAAAGGTGTGAATGATATGAAAAGAACAGATATCCGTAAAATTTTTACAGGCAGGAAAAAAGCTTTAGCAGGATGCCTTGCAGCTGTTATTGTACTGGCAGGTGGCTTTAATGTCTGGCAGTCGTCACAGGTTCCGGAATTTCCGGATTTTACAGATCCGGTAGTGGAGACTACCATCACAGAGGACGACACTCCACTTGCTTCAAAACCGAAGGTGACTACCAAAACGACTTCAAATACCAAGACAACCAGAAAAAAAGTTAAGCTGAAAAAAGCGGCGACCAAGACTTATACCAAGAAGCTTCCGACTACCAATAAGAAGAGTACGACCACAAAGAAAACAAACAGAAATACAACCGTAAAAACATTAAAGACAGTTAAGACTGCAACAACACAGAAATACACAAAGAAATCAAAAACAGCCGTTCAGACACGGAAAGTAACTACAACCATTCAGACGACCACAACAGTCATGGCGGCTTCAGCTACTGCCGGCAAAGCGAATGCAGCTTCCACAAAAAAAGTAGAAAGCATCAGCATGGACAGCAAATATTCAGTAAGCAATATTGCTTCCATTGCACCGAAGATGGACAGCAGGGTGCTCAAAGCCTACAAGAAGCTTGGATTTACTGTAACGATCGATCCGTCTGTTAACTACGGAGGTTGCTTTAACGCACATTCAAGAAGCATCATCCTTCGTTTTGAGAATGAGACAATCTACCATGAGCTGGGACATTTCCTTGCTTTTGTTGCGGGAAACGTAGACAGAACAAGTGATTTTGCCGCAGTTTATAACAGCGAAAAATCCAAATTTACAGGTATTAACAGAAGCTATGCAACGCAGAACAGTTCAGAATATTTTGCAGAATCAGTGCTTGAGTATGTAACAAGTCCGTCAACACTTAAGAGACAGAGACCAAAAACGTATGCAGCGATCGTGGCGGCTCTGAATAAAATTACCGATGAACGTATCCAGAGGGTCATGGATATATACGGACCGTTCTGGAGCTAAAAAAGAAGCATACAGGAATGTTGGATCTGTCCGGGAAGAGATCTCCCGGGCAGATTTTTTCTTTTTGTGAGAAAAGTATAAAAAAAAATGTCGATAAATATTTCTTGCAATAGACTCTATAAGGTGTGTATAATGAAACATAAGCTGAAAACATGCTTTCATTCAAAAAAAGTGCAGCCATGTCAGGTTGTATCTGATTCCATAAACAACAAATATATAATTTATCAGATTTAAGAATAGAGGATTTAATATGAGAGAAAAGTATGAATCATTATCTCTGGCGGTGCTGAAGGATCTGGCAAAGGCGAGAGGGATGAAGGGAATTTCTACTCTGAGAAAACCGGCACTGATCGAGCGGATGCTGGAGGAGGACGTCAAAGAGTCCGACAGAGGAAATCCCGAAGAAGTACACAAAAGTACACCGGCAGAAAATACTGTAAAAGAAAAAAGCTATGATTCGGAAAAAACAGAATATCGTACCCGTCCGGCAGGGGAAGGACTTCAGGAGCAGCGGAAGGAATATCGTAGTGATAAGAATGAGCAGGAACACAGAAACACAAATATCCGCAGAGAGTACAACCGTGAATATAACCGGGAAGCTACAAGGGAGAACGGGAATGTCCCGTCAGAATCCACCAGCTGGACAGTGGCGAAAAGGCTAACGGGATCCTGGAGGTCCTTCCGGATGGATATGGCTTTATCCGATGTGAGAATTATATGCCGGGTGAGAACGACATTTATGTTTCTCCTTCCCAGATCCGCCGCTTTAATTTAAAGACAGGTGATATCATCCAGGGAAATATTCGTATCAAGACCCAGGGAGAGAAGTTCAGTGCCCTTCTCTACGTATCTTCCATTAACGGTTTCCATCCGAGTGAGGGACAGAGACGGTATAATTTTGAAGATATGACACCGATCTTTCCGAATGAGAGACTTGTCATGGAGCGTGCAGGCGGTACAACGGCCATGCGTATCGTGGATCTGATCAGTCCTATAGGAAAGGGCCAGCGAGGAATGATCGTATCTCCGCCAAAGGCAGGTAAGACAACCCTTCTGAAAGATGTTGCCAAGTCTATCCTCAGGAATAACAGAGATATGCATCTGATCATTCTTCTGATCGATGAGCGCCCTGAGGAGGTTACCGATATCAGAGAGGCGATCCAGGGACCGAATGTGGAAGTGATCTATTCTACATTTGATGAGCTTCCGGAACATCATAAGAGAGTTTCCGAGATGGTTGTGGAGCGTGCGCGCCGTCTTGTAGAGCATAAACAGGATGTGATCATTCTTCTGGATTCGATCACACGACTTGCTAGAGCCTATAATCTGATCATCCCGCCAAGCGGAAGAACCTTATCCGGTGGTCTTGACCCGGCGGCTCTCCATATGCCCAAAAGATTTTTTGGCGCAGCCCGTAATATGCGCGAGGGCGGAAGCCTGACGATTCTGGCAACCGCACTTGTGGATACCGGAAGCAAGATGGACGATGTTATTTATGAGGAGTTCAAGGGAACCGGTAATATGGAACTTGTCCTGGATCGTAAATTACAGGAGAAACGGGTATTCCCGGCCATTGATATCCAGAAATCCGGAACCAGAAGAGAGGATCTGCTTCTCAGCAAGGATGAACAGGAAGCGGTTTATATTATGCGAAAAGCTCTCAACGGAATGAAAGCGGATGAGGCAGTAGAACAGATCCTGAATACCTTTGCCAGAACCAGGAACAATGCAGAACTGGTACAGACTGTAAAGAAACAGAAATTTTTATAAAGTCCTTGCATTTTACGGAAAGCTATGTTATACTTAGCAAGCTGTTTAAAATGGAATTCGTCAATTGAATACGAATAATATTAAATATATAGAGAGGTGAAAATCATGAGAGAAGGAATCCATCCGAACTACTATCAGGCAACTGTAACCTGCAACTGCGGAAACACTTTCGTAACAGGTTCTACTAAAGAGGACATCCATGTTGAGATCTGTTCCAAATGCCATCCGTTCTATACAGGACAGCAGAAGGCTACACAGCTCGTGGACGTATCGATAAGTTCAACAAGAAATACGGCCTGAATAAGTAATTATTGCGAATACAGGAAATGAGAAGGTTGAGGTTGGGAAATCTCAACCTTTCTTTAACTGAAAAATTTTAAATTTGCACAGGAGAGAATGAATGAGATCATCGAATATCGGCGGACAGGCGGTCATGGAAGGCATCATGATGCGCCACAAGGACAAATATTCTATCGCAGTGCGCCGCCCGGACCAGGAGATCGAGCTGAAAGTAGAGGATTATAAATGTATCTTCGGAAATCACGCATTTCTGAAGAAACCGATCATCCGTGGTGTGGTAAGCTTTGTGGATTCTCTTGTGGTAGGCACGAAATGCCTGATGTATTCTGCGGAGATCGCAGGAGACGAGGAAGATGAGGAAACAGCCAGGAAGAATGAGCAGCTTACAGAAGAAGAGCGTTCTGCAAAGAAAGCCAAAGAGGATAAGCAGTTCAAGTGGCTTCTTTACATTACGGTAGCTATCTCCATGGTGGTTTCTGTGGCTGCTTTTATGTTTCTTCCGTATGTACTGGCCAGTCTGATCCGAGGTAGGTGCTTCGGAATTTCTGGTCACCATAGTGGAAGCCTTTGTGAAGCTGGCACTGTTTATGGGATATATGTTCCTGATCTCCAGAATGAAGGATATCCAGAGGACATTTATGTATCACGGTGCGGAGCACAAATGTATCAACTGTGTGGAGCATGGTCTGCCTCTGACGGTAGAGAATGTGTTAAAGAGTTCCAGGTTTCATAAGCGCTGTGGAACAAGCTTTCTGTTTCTGGTCATGCTGGTAAGTATTGTGCTGCATTTTGTGTTTGTGGCGGTGCCGTTTTACTGGGTGAGACTGCTGGGAAGACTTCTCATGGTACCGGTAGTTGCGGGGATTTCCTTTGAGATCATCCAGTGGGCAGGAAGAACAGACAGTAAATTTGCGGACATTATGAGTAAACCAGGTCTTGCCATGCAGAAATTCACCACAAAGGAGCCTGCTGCAGATATGGCAGAGGTAGCCATTAAAGCAGTTGAGGCTGTTTTTGATTGGAGAGCTTATCTGAAAGAGGAATTTGACCTGGACATCCCATATGAGACAGAGGAGACAGAAAATGCAGACTCTTGAGTCCCTTCTGAAAAAAGGTACAACAATACTGAAAGATAACGGATTGGAAGAAGCCGGGCTGGATGCCTGGCTCCTTCTGGAATTTAAGACCGGAAAGAATCGGGCATATTATTTTGCGCATGGAGATGAACCGGTGTCTGATGAGACCGCAGCAGAGTATCTTACGCTGATCGACAGGCGGGCAGGACATATTCCTGTACAGCAGCTGACTCATCAGGCTTTTTTTATGGGCTATGAGTTTTATGTAAACGAAAACGTGCTGATCCCGAGACAGGATACGGAGACTCTGGTGGAAGAGGCATTGAAACACCTTGGGGATGTGGAAAAACCGGAGATCCTGGATATGTGTACCGGCTCCGGCTGCATCCTGCTCAGCCTTCTTCTGGAACGGCAGGATGCCTGTGGGACCGGTGTGGATGTTTCACCGGAAGCACTGGAAGTGGCAAAAAAGAATGCAGGTATTCTAAAGGTGGAGAACCGGGCGGATTTTGTGGAAAGCGATCTGTTCTCAGCACCGTATTTTTGTGAAAAAGGTGGAAAAGATAGTGGGAAATATGATATCCTTATTTCAAACCCGCCTTATATCGCAACAGAAGAAATTGAAACACTGATGGAAGAAGTCCGCCTTCATGATCCGAGGAAGGCCCTTGACGGAATGGAAGACGGGCTTTATTTTTACAGAAAGATCACAGCAGAGGCCGGAAGGTACCTGAAACCAGGCGGATGGCTTCTGTATGAAATCGGCTGCACCCAGGGTGAGGCAGTCAGTACAATGATGAAAGCAGCCGGGTTTACCGGGGTTCAGATCGTAAAGGATCTGCCGGGCCTTGACCGTGTGGTGCTTGGACAGAAACAGGAGGAAATACATGTTTGATAAACTGGATGATCTGCTGGTACGTTTTGAAGAGCTTCTCAATGAGCTGGGAGAACCGGGAGTAACCGACGATCCGGCACATTTTCAGAAGCTGATGAAGGAGCAGAGCGACCTGCAGCCAATCGTTGACGCATATAAAGAATATAAGAAAAATAAGGAAACCATCGAGGACAGTCTTTCCATGCTGGAGAGCGAGAAGGACGAAGAGATGCGTGAAATGCTGAAGGAAGAGCTTTCCGATGCAAAAAAGAGAGTGGAGGAGCTGGAGCATGAACTGAAGATCCTTCTTCTTCCGAAGGACCCTAACGACAGCAAGAACGTTATCGTTGAGATCCGTGGAGGTGCAGGTGGTGATGAGGCAGCACTTTTTGCAGCAGAGATTTATCGTATGTATGTGAAATACGCGGAGTCCCGCCGCTGGAAAACCGAGATGCTCAGCCTCAATGAGAACGGCATCGGCGGCTTTAAGGAGGTTACCTTCATGATCAAGGGTGAGGGTGCATATTCCAGACTGAAATACGAAAGCGGTGTTCACCGTGTACAGCGAGTACCGGAGACAGAGTCCGGCGGAAGGATCCATACCTCTACCTGTACGGTAGCGATCATGCCGGAGGCAGAAGAAATTGATTTCCATCTGGATCTCAATGAGTGTAAATTCGATGTGTTCCGTGCATCCGGAAACGGTGGTCAGTGTGTCAACACCACAGACTCCGCAGTACGTCTTACTCATATCCCTACAGGAATCGTGATTTCCTGCCAGGATGAGAAGTCTCAGCTTAAGAACAAGGATAAAGCACTTCGTGTGCTCCGTTCCCGTCTGTATGAGATGGAGCTTGCCAAGCAGCATGACGCTGAGGCAGAGGCAAGGAGAAGCCAGATCGGTACAGGTGACCGCTCCGAGAAGATCCGTACCTACAACTTCCCTCAGGGACGTGTAACAGACCACAGGATCAAGCTTACCCTTCACCGTCTGGAAAATATCCTTAACGGAGACCTAGATGAGATTATTGACAGTCTGATCGCAGCAGACCAGGCAGTAAAGCTGACAAAGCTGAATGAACAGGAGTAAGCGCTGATTACAGCTACAGAGTTCAAAAAATTATAATAAATCAGGAGGAAACGAAAATGAAAAAGACAGCACTGGTGATCATGCAGCCGGTATCGGCAGCCGTTTTGGAAAAGGAATCAAGCAGCTTGCACCGGTAGGCCCGAAGGGCGAGATCATTATGGACTATTCCATCCATGATGCACTGGAGGCAGGATTCAACAAGGTCGTATTTATCATCCGCAAAGACCTTGAAGATGAATTCAAAAAAGTGATCGGAGACCGTATCTCCAACATTACAGAAGTTGCTTATGCATTCCAGGAGATCGACGATCTTCCGGGCAATTTTACAAAACCGGCGGACCGTACCAAGCCATGGGGAACCGGACACGCTGTACTGGCAGCAAAGAAAGTCCTTTCCGAGCCATTCGCTGTGATCAATGCAGATGACTACTACGGAAAAGAAGCCTACGTAAAGGTGCATGACTACCTGGTACAGGATCATCCGCAGGATGGCCCGATGCACATCTGCATGGCAGGTTTCCGCCTTGGAAATACATTAAGTGACAACGGAAGCGTCACAAGAGGAGTGTGCCATATTGAGGACGGCAAGCTTGTGGGCGTTACAGAGACACATAACATCTTCAAGACAGCAGACGGCGCAGAGACAAGAAATGACGATGGTACAGCAGAAACACTGGATACAAAGAACCTTGTTTCCATGAATATGTGGGGACTGACACCGGAATTTATGGAGATCCTTGAGAAAGGCTTCGTTGAGTTCCTTGGTGGGATCAAAGAGGGAGACATCAAAAAAGAGTATCTTCTTCCTGAGCTTATCGACCAGCTGATCCATTCCGGAAAAGCAGCGGTAGATGTTCTTGAGACAAAGGACGAGTGGTTCGGTGTTACTTATCAGGAGGATAAGGCATCTGTACAGGCTGCATTCAAAAAACTTACAGATGACGGCGTTTATCCGGAAGGACTGTATCAGTAATAAAGGAGAACATTATGGGTAAATATTTCGGAACAGATGGTTTTCGTGGTGAAGCAAATGTAAAACTTACAGCAGATCATGCATTTCGCGTGGGACGTTATCTCGGCTGGTATTACGGCAGAGATCACAAGGCGAAGATCGTGATCGGCAAGGATACAAGAAGAAGCAGTTACATGTTTGAGTATGCCCTTGCGGCAGGACTTACCGCATCCGGAGCAGATGCCTATCTGCTTCATGTGACCACAACTCCAAGTGTATCCTATGTGGTACGTACAGAAGATTTTGACTGCGGTATCATGATTTCCGCAAGCCATAATCCGTTTAATGATAATGGAATCAAGGTCCTTAATGAGAACGGACAGAAGATTTCCGCAGATATTGAAGCACGTATCGAGGCATATCTGGACGGCGAGATCGAGGAGCTTCCGCTGGCAACCGGAGAAGATATCGGCTGTACTGTGGATTTTGCATCCGGAAGAAACCGTTATATCGGACATCTGATCTCTATCCCATGCCATGATTTCAAAAATATCAAGGTTGGCTGGATTGCTCCAACGGAAGCTCATCCGCCATTGCCAAGAGCGTTTTTGACGCACTTCGTGCAAAAACCTATGTGATCAACAATGAGCCAAACGGAACCAACATCAACCGTGGCTGCGGTTCCACACACATTGAAGTTCTGAGACAGTTCGTGGTAGATAAAGGTCTGGATATCGGTTTTGCATACGATGGTGACGCAGACCGCTGTATCGCCGTAGACCACCGCGGAAACATCATTGACGGTGATAAGATCATGTATGTGTGCGGCAAATATTTAAGAGAGAAAGGCCAGCTCAACGGAAATACAGTTGTAACAACCGTTATGTCCAATCTTGGTCTTTACAAGTCTCTGGAGCGTGAAGGCATCGACTATGAGCAGACTGCAGTTGGTGATAAATACGTTGCCGAGAACATGATGGAAAACAATTACAGTATCGGTGGTGAACAGTCCGGACATATCATCTTCAGCCGCTATTCCGCTACCGGTGACGGGATCCTGACTTCTCTTATGATCATGGAGGCATGTGTGGATCAGAAGGCCACACTCTGCGACCTTGCAAAGGAGATGAAGGTTTATCCGCAGCTTCTCCGGAATGTGCGTGTTTCCGACAAGAAAACAGCACTGGAGAACGAAAAGGTAAAAGCAGCCATTGAGGCAGCCGCAGAGGCACTTGGTGATGACGGACGTATCCTGGTACGTGAGAGTGGTACAGAGCCGCTGATCCGTGTTATGGTAGAAGCGGGAACGGATGATCTCTGCCATAAATATGTAGATAGTGTTGTTGATGTGATGGAAGCCGAAGGGCTTGTTGTAGAATAAGGAATTCCATGAAAAAAACAAAGACCGTATTGATTCTTGCAGCCGTTACAGGAGTCTTGCTTCTGGGCGGCTGTGGCAGTGAAAAAACAAAAATATATGAACAGGCCGGAAAGGATCTTTCCCAGGGAAGCTACAAGTATGCCCTGGAGGAGTACCAGAGCTCTATCCAGAACGGAGTGAAGCTGGCACAGTCCTATCGCGGGGCAGGTATCGCAAGCTTGCGTCTTGGCAAATATGAGGATGCGGTGAATAGCTTCACGGAAGCTCTGAACTGCGATAAAGTAAGCAAAAGCCTTCGTAAGGATATCCTGTCCTACCGGGCTACTGCAGAGCTGAAGTCTGGAAAATACGAGGATGCCATGCAGACTGCCAGACACTTGGAGAAGATTTTTCCATGGATGCAGGCAGTTATTTCCTCACCGGAAAGGTTGCCCTTGCCATGGATTCCTACGAAGAAGCCGCATCTAACTTCAAACAGGCCTATGGAGAAGATTCCACCTATGATATGGCGATCGAGATCTATGAGGCATATCTGGACAAGGATATGGAAGCGGACGGGACCAGATATCTGGAAGCTGCTCTTTCTTCTGAGGCCAAGGATGCCCAGGACCACTGTGACAGAGGCCGTGTCTACTATTATATGGAAGACTACAGCAACGCAAAAAAAGAGCTTCTGGAAGCAACCAAGAAGGATAATACGGAAGCATTGCTTCTTCTGGGAATGGTATATCTTGCCCAGGATGATGTGGAAAATGCCCAGGCAATGTACAAGCAGTATATTTCCGCAGTGGGTGATTCCGCCAAGGGCTATAATGGTCTGGCACTGTGCGATATCCGAAGCGGAGATTATGATTCCGCTCTTGATAACATCACAAAAGGCCTTCCGACAGCTACCACAGACGAGATGCAGAGTCTTCTGTTCAATGAGATCGTAGCCTATGAAAAAAAGCTGGATTTTGCTACTGCACTGACCAAGGTCCAGGAATATATTGAGATGTTCCCTGAAGATTCCGCTGCAAAAAAAGAGCGGGCTTTCCTGAAAACCAGAACGTCTTCGGAGGGCTGATATGGAATATTTTGAGGAAATACAGGACAGGGTTATCCTGATCGGTGTCCAGGCAGATCGGGGGGATGACATGGAGGAATCCCTGGATGAGCTTGGAGAACTTGCGGCTACGGCAGGTGCGGCGGTTGCAGGCAGGATCATTCAGAATCGTGAGGCCGTACATCCGGGCACCTATATCGGAAAAGGCAAGATCGAAGAGGTAAAAGGTCTTCTCTATGCCCTGGATGCCAATGGTGTGATCTGTGACGATGAGCTTTCTCCAGCCCAGATGAATAATCTGGAGCGGGAGCTGGAGTGCAAGGTTATGGATCGTACCTGCTGATCCTTGACATTTTTGCGAAGCGTGCCGTCACAAGTGAAGGCAAGATCCAGGTAGAGCTTGCACAGCTTCGTTACCGGTCTGCACGTCTTGTGGGACTACGTTCTTCTCTTTCGCGACTTGGAGGAGGAATCGGAACCAGAGGCCCTGGTGAGAAAAAGCTGGAGACAGACCGTCGTCTGATCCGGAACAGGATATCCGCACTGAAGCAGGAGCTTTCCCAGGTAGAAAAGCACAGAGAGCTGATCCGTTCCAGAAGAGCTGTGGGAAATCTGAAGACAGCAGCCATTGTCGGCTATACCAATGCAGGAAAGTCCACGCTTCTGAATACACTGACAGGCGCTTCGGTGCTTTCGGAGGATAAGCTGTTTGCCACACTGGATCCGACTACCCGTCTTCTGACACTGGATGACGGACAGCAGCTTCTTCTTACGGATACCGTAGGCTTTATCCGCAAGCTTCCCCACAATCTGGTGGAAGCCTTCAAGAGTACTCTGGAGGAAGCCAAATATGCGGATTATATCATTCATGTGGTAGATGCATCCAATCCTCAGGCGGAGGTGCAGATGCATATCGTATATGAAACCCTGAAAGAGCTTGGTGCCTGGGAAAAAAGACGATCACACTTTTTAACAAGCAGGACCGTGTTTCCGGGGAGAGCTTTCGGGATCTCCGAGCAGACCATACGCTGAAGATTTCCGCACGGACAGGAGAGGGGCTTGAGGAATTTAAGCAGCTTCTTTCTGAGATACTGGCAGAAGGACAGATTTATATGGAACGGCTTTTTCCTTATTCGGAGGCCGGTCAGATCCAGCTGATCCGTGAGTATGGACAGCTTCTTTCGGAAGAGTATACCGAAGGAGGGATTGCTGTAAAAGCAAGAGTTCCGCGGGAAATCTATCCGAAAGTCACATAATGTTAAAATATCTACTCAGTACCATATATAGTACCGTGAACAAAACGGGCACTATATATGGTACTTTTTATGTTGACGCAAAGAGGCGTGTCTGATACAATAAGCCTACAGCGCTTTGAACACAGATTGTGAAACGGAGTGTGTTCGTAAGCAGGCAAGTGAGGCGGAATGGAATATCCGCTTATAAATAAATGCATGAGGGAGGCATTTTCTTATGTTTCAGGTAGTAAAAAGAGACGGTGAATTAGACGAATTTAAAATGGGGAAGATCACCGCGGCAATTGACAAGGCATTTGATGCCAAAGGTAAGAATTACAGTTCGGATATGATCGATCTTCTGGGACTTCGTGTTACAGCGGATTTTCAGAATAAGATCGAGAACAACCGGATTTCTGTTGAGGATATCCAGGACAGTGTGGAGAACGTACTGATCCAGGCCGGATATTCTGATGTTGCCAAGGCGTATATCCTTTATCGTAAGCAGCGTGAGAAGATCCGCAATATGAAATCCACCATCCTTGACTATAAAGAAATCGTAAACAGCTATGTAAAGGTTGAGGACTGGCGTGTAAAGGAGAACTCAACGGTTACTTATTCTGTAGGAGGTCTGATCTTAAGCAACTCCGGAGCAGTTACCGCAAACTACTGGCTGTCTGAGATCTACGACAACGAGATCGCAGATGCACACAGAAATGCAGATATCCATATCCATGATCTGTCCATGCTGACCGGTTACTGTGCAGGCTGGTCCCTGAAGCAGCTGATCCGAGAGGGACTTGGTGGTATTGAGGGTAAGATCACTTCTGCACCTGCAAAGCATTTAAGTGTACTCTGCAACCAGATGGTAAATTTCCTGGGTATCATGCAGAACGAGTGGGCGGGCGCACAGGCATTTTCATCCTTTGATACTTATCTGGCACCTTTTGTAAAGGCAGACAACCTTTCCTATCCGGAGGTTAAGAAATGCATTGAGTCCTTTGTATATGGCGTAAATACTCCAAGCCGCTGGGGCACTCAGGCACCATTTTCCAACATTACACTGGACTGGACCGTTCCGGACGACCTTGCAGAGCTTCCGGCTATCGTAGGCGGCAAGGACATGGATTTCAAATATAAGGACTGTAAGAAAGAAATGGATATGGTCAATAAGGCATTTATCGAGACCATGATCGAGGGAGATGCCAACGGACGTGGATTCCAGTATCCGATCCCGACCTACTCCATCACAAAGGAATTCGACTGGTCTGATACCGAGAACAACCGTCTTCTCTTTGAGATGACTTCCAAGTACGGTACTCCGTATTTTTCCAATTATATCAACAGTGATATGAAGCCAAGCGACATCCGCAGCATGTGCTGCCGCCTCCGCCTGGATCTCCGTGAGCTCCGCAAAAAGAGTGGGGGATTCTTTGGCTCCGGTGAGAGTACAGGCTCTGTAGGCGTTGTTACCATCAATATGCCGCGTATCGCATACCTTTCCAGAACGCCGAAGGAATTTTATCAGCGCCTGGACCACATGATGGATATCTCCGCAAGATCTCTTCATATCAAGAGAGATGTGATCAGTAGGCTTCTGGATGAGGGACTGTATCCGTACACGAAGAGATATCTTGGAAGCTTTGACAATCATTTTTCCACCATCGGTCTTGTGGGAATGAACGAAGCGGGCTTAAATGCCTGCTGGCTGAAAAAAGACATGACAGATCCGGAAACCCAGAAGTTTACAAAAGAGGTTCTGGAGCATATGAGAAGCCGTCTTTCAGACTATCAGGAGCAGTATCCGGGAGAGCTTTTCAACCTGGAGGCAACACCGGCAGAGTCCACTGCATACCGTCTTGCCAAACACGACAGAAGCCGTTATCCGGATATCAAAACAGCAGGAAAAGAGGGCGACACTCCGTATTACACAAACAGCTCTCATCTGCCGGTTGATTACACTGCGGATATTTTTGACGCACTGGATATTCAGGACGATCTGCAGACTCTGTATACTTCAGGAACCGTATTCCATGCATTCCTTGGGGAGAAGCTTCCGGACTGGAAGGCAGCGGCAGCGCTGGTACGTAAGATCGCAGAGAATTATCGCCTGCCCTATTACACCATCTCACCGACCTATTCCGTATGTCAGGAGCATGGCTACATCAGCGGCGAGCATTTCACCTGCCCGAAATGTGGAAAGAAGGCTGAGGTTTACAGCCGTATCACAGGATATTACCGCCCTGTACAGAACTGGAACGATGGTAAGACCCAGGAGTACAAGAACCGTACCCTCTATGATATTACCCATTCCCAGCTGAAAAAGGTCCACACCAGTGTGATGACCATGAAGGGTGACGAGGTGGAGATCCAGCCTGTAGAAACTCATAAATATCTTTTTACGACTAGCACTTGTCCGAACTGCCGTATGGCAAAGAAAATGCTGGAAGGCGAAGAACTGGAGATTATCGATGCTGAGCAGAATCCCGAGCTTGTCAAGCAGTATGGGATCCGTCAGCGCCGACGCTTGTCATTACTGACGGGGCGAAGGTTAGGAAGTATGTGAATGCTTCTAATATACAGAAGTATGTAGACGAAGAGTTGGATTGAGTTTTTTGCCAAAATAACTGTAAGTAAAAAATGGATGGCTGGACGCATGTCTGTTGGATGTGTGTCTGGCCTTTTTTATATTGGGAATTTTATGTTATGATATTTTATGTTTGAGATTTGGGGCCTGGAAAAGATGGTTGACATTTCATGTCGAGATGGGTATACTTATACCTAAATTTAATGATTAAAAGCGTTACGCTTTAACGTATGAATGTATACGCGAAACGCTCCATCCGGAAGGGCCCCGCTGGGGAAGGGATTCACTTCCACCAAATTCATGCTAAAATAAAAAAGAAAATAAAAAAGAATAACAGAAAAGAGGAAAATTAATTATGGTAAAACAGAACATCGTCTTCGTAGAAAACACTCCAGCAGTCTTCAGAAAGTTACAAAGATTCTTGCAGAGAATCAGATCGATATCTACGGTTTCGGCTGCTTTGACGCACCGGAGTTTGCAAACTTCCGTATGGTATGCGACAATCCGGAAAGAGCAGATGAGATCATGGCTGAGCATGGATACATGACTCGTATCACACAGGCTATCTTGGTAGACCTTCAGGATGAGATCGGTGGGTTAGACAAGCTTCTTAGTGTCATGGGCGACAGCAACGTAAACCTTCATTACATCTACACCTTCTTCCACAGAGGCCTGAAAGTTCCGGTAGCGATCATGCACTGTGAGGATCTTCTGGTTGCAGAGAGTGTTCTCCGTAACAATGGATTCCAGGTTCTGAACCGCCTGGTAGATCCGGATGGAGAAGCAGAGGCGTAATCAATCGCATAAAAGGGACAAACAGGAATGAAGTATCGTATTTTTATTGTAGAAGATGACGAAACAATCGCGAATCTTCTGAAAAAGCATCTCAGTTCCTGGGGATATGACGTTTTTCTGGCTGAGGATTTTTCCAATATACTGCAGGAATTTGCGGGGAAAGATCCTCAGCTTGTTCTTCTGGATCTGAAACTTCCATTTTATAATGGCTTTCACTGGTGTGAGGAAATCCGAAAGGTTTCCCAGGTGCCGGTGATCTTCATCTCCTCCGCAGCGGATAACATGAACATGGTCATGGCCATGAGCCGTGGAGCCGATGACTTTATTGCCAAGCCTTTTGATATGGACGTACTGGTGGCCAAGATCCAGGCAATCCTCCGCAGAACCTATTCCTTCGGAAACCCGGGAAATGTCCTGGAACATAAAGGCGCGGTTCTCAATCTTTCCAGAGCGACACTGACCTGGAACGGGGAGGAGACAGAACTGACCAGAAATGAACTGCGTATCTTGGAACTGCTTTTTCCCAGGCAGGGAAACCGGTATCCAGAGATGCCATTATGACAAAACTGTGGGAAAGTGACAGCTTTGTGGATGACAACACCCTGACCGTAAACATTACACGCCTTCGCAAAAAACTGGAGGCGGCAGGCCTTGTGGATTTTATCATCACGCGAAAAGGTCTTGGATATATGGTGTGAGGTTTTTATGGAATCATTTCGAGCATATTTAAAACAGAATCAAAATTTTTCATCGCCTGTGTTTTTATGGCGGCTGTGTCGACAGCAGTGATCTGCCTGTACCAGCTTCCCCTGGAGGCGGCGGTCTATCTGGCAGTTCTGTGGCTGGGAGCAGGAGCTGCCGTTTTTTTATACGGTTATGCCTGTTACAGACAGAAGGTGCAGAACTTAATCCTGGTGGAAAAAGCTCCGGAGATTAATCTGGGCCGGCTGGGCGAGACCACCGATGAGGTGGAGCTTCTTTACAGGGATATCATCCGGAAACTGGACGGCATGCGGATGGGTGCGGAGACAGAACGGCAGCGTTCTCTGGAAGAAATGACCGATTACTACACTATGTGGGCACATCAGATCAAGACGCCGATCTTTGCTCTACGCCTGCTGATTCGGGAGGAGCCGGAGGAGAACCGGGAGTCCCTGGCACAGCTTTTTCGCATTGAACAGTATGTGGAGATGGTGCTGGGCTACCTTCGCACGGAGACATGTCCGCCGATCTGAAGCTGACCCGATGCTCGCTGGATCGGATCATCCGGGAGCAGATCCATAAATACGCAGGGATCTTTGTGTCAAAAAAGCTTTCGTTATCATATGAGGGGACAGATGCGATCGTTCTTACCGATGAAAAATGGCTTGGTTTTGTCATTGGACAGATTCTTTCCAATGCATTGAAATATACAAGAACGGGCGGCATTGAAATCTGGCTGGAGGATGAGCGTGGAAACAGGGTATCTGAGGATCCAAATTTGAAGCAGAATACGGCCCCGGGGATTTGTAATACGGCCCCGGCAACTCTGGTCATCGCAGACTCCGGCATCGGAATCCAGCCGGAGGATCTTCCGCGCATCTTCGAAAAAGGCTACACAGGCGTCAATGGACGGGAGGACAACCGTGCTACCGGGATCGGTCTGTATTTAAGCCGGAAGATCCTGAGAAAACTGGGTCACGAGATCACTGTGGATTCCCAGGTGGATAAAGGCACGGAAGTTCGGATGAGCCTGTGGAAAAAAGATCTGGAGATGTATTAACCTTACACAAATGTAAGCTTCCTCCGTAAAATGTAAGCCACTTCGATGGCAGCCGCCGGAGAATTTTCTTATACTGAAACCATAACATAGCGTTTCGGGTAATTCTTACATCAGGTTCGATTGCTTTAGAACATGATGCACGACTCCCTGGATCGCTGTAAATACAGATAAGAAAGGAATTAGCGTATGGCATTACTGGAAGTAACAAATGTAAAAAAGATATACAGCACCCGCTTCGGCGGAAATAAAGTGCAGGCACTTTTCAATGTGACATTTTCGGTGGAAGAAGGAGAATATGTGGCGATCATGGGAGAGTCCGGTTCCGGAAAAACAACACTTCTGAATATTCTGGCAGCCCTGGACCGCCCCACATCCGGCGAAGTGCTTCTGGAAGGAAAAAGCATTACTCACCTGACAGAAAAAGAAATTTCCGCATTCCGTCGGAAGAACTTAGGCTTTGTGTTCCAGGATTTCAATCTTCTGGACACCTTCAGCTCCGGGACAATATTTATCTTCCTCTCGTGCTGGCAGGGGAAGATTATCAGGAGATGGAGCAGAAGATCCGTCCCATTGCAAAAGCCCTTCACATCAACCAGCTTCTGGAAAAATTCCCCTACGAGGTTTTCGGCGGACAGAAGCAGAGAGCAGCAGTTGCAAGGGCACTGATCACAGATCCGAAGCTGATCCTTGCGGACGAACCGACCGGAGCCCTGGATTCCCGTGCAGCCTCCGATCTTCTTTCCATGTTCAATGAGGTAAATCGGGAAGGCCAGACCATTCTCATGGTAACTCACAGCGCGCAGGCCGCCAGCCACGCATCCAGAGTACTTTTTATCAAGGATGGCGAAGTGTTCCACCAGATCTACCGTGGCACAAAAACAAGACAGGAAATGTACCAGATGATTGCAGATACCCTGACGATCCTTACGACAGGCGGTGAGACCTATGCGTAAAGGAATGTTTGGAAAACTGGCAGTGCAGAACATCCGGAATAACCGGAGCACCTATGTTCCCTATATGCTTACCTGCATTTTCTGCATTGCATGATGTATATGATGGAATTTCTGCGGGACTGTCCCACATTGGAGAAAGCAGTGCCCCAGGCAGCAGAAGTGAGGATGATCGTAGGAACCGGTGAAGTGGTTGTTGGAATTTTCTGCGTTATCTTTCTGATCTACAGCAACAGTTTTCTCATGAAACACAGACAGAAAGAAATCGGGCTTTACAACATTCTGGGACTGGAAAAAGGCCATATCGGAAAAGTGATGTTTCTGGAAACAATCATGACTTCGCTGCTTTCTCTGACGGCAGGGATCGGGATTGGCATCCTTGGAAGCAAGCTCTCCCTGCTTTTGCTTTTCCGTTTTCTTCATGTTCCGGCAGTGCTGGGATTTTATGTTTCCATTACAGGAATCCTGTTTTGCATCGCAGGATTGGAGGGATTTTTCTTGTTATTCTGGCACTGAATCTTACCAGAGTAAGGATGAATAACCCCATAGAACTTCTGAGAGGCGGAAACACAGGAGAGAAGGAGCCCCGGGCAAAATGGCTCATGGCACTTCTGGGGATGATTTCTCTTGGAGTGGGATATTATCTGGCAGTAACCACGGAATCCCCAATCCAGGCAATTTTCATTTTTCTTCTGGCAGTGATTCTGGTTATGGCAGGAACGTATCTTCTTTTTACCGCAGGAAGCATTGTAATCCTGAAACTTTTGCGAAAGAACAAAAAGTTCTACTATAAAACCGGCAACTTTATCAGTGTCTCCGGCATGATCTATCGTATGAAACAAAATGCGGCAGGCCTGGCCAGCATCTGTATTTTAAGTACAGGAGTGCTCCTGCTTCTTTCTATGACTGTGTCGCTGTATTTTGGAATGGGTGACATCATGGTGAACCGGTATCCTTTTGATACGGATGCCAGGATTTCGGGCATCAGCCAGGAACAGAGTGAACAGATTCAGAAAGTTTTTGCACAGGCAATCAAAAATGATCAGGTGCCGGCAGAAAAAACAGTGGACGAAACTTATCTCGAGATCGGCTGCAGGCAGGAAAAAAACGGTATTATGATCGGACAGGCTTACAGTTACTCAGAAGATGGAAAATCCGTAGATCTGTATACGATCCGTCAGTCTGAGTATGAGAAACTTACCGGTGAAAAAACAGATCTTCACGACGGCGAGATCTTTGCCTGGTATCCGTCTGAAAAGGAAAAAGACATATTAAAAATTGATGACCGGGATTTTGCAGTAAAAAAATGGCTGGAAAAAGCACCTTTAAGTGCCATGAACAATCTGGTATCCAATATGGCGGCAATTGTTGTGACGGATTCCGATTTCGAGTATATTGACGGGCTTCGGACAAAGATGTATGAAGGTCTTGATGCCTACGAGGCTGGAAAAGATCTCACAGTTCATTTGGGTGTAGATATCCGTGGCAGCGGGGAGGAAAAGATCCGGTATGGCCAGGCTGTTTATCAGGCACTGAAAGATTACTGCAGAAGCGGTGGCTTTTCAGAGAATACCATCGTGATCGGTGGTGTCCGCCAGAGTGAGTACGAAACGTATTATGTAGATAATGGAACGATCCTGTTTATTGGAATCTTTTTGGGAGCACTGTTCCTTATGGGAACGGCGATGATCATTTACTACAAACAGATCTCAGAGGGCTACGAAGATCAGGGAAGGTTCCAGATCATGCAGAAGTAGGTATGAGCCGCAGAGAGGTGAAAGGAGCTATCCGCAGACAGATCCTTCTGGTATTTTTTATCCCGCTTGTGATGGCAATGGTGCATATTTCCATGGCATTTCCGCTGATCCGCCGGCTCCTGCTGCTGTTCGGAATGGCCAATACAAAATTGTACGTGGGCTGCACTGCGGGAACGGTTCTGGCCTTTGCGCTGGTCTATGGACTGATCTACTCCATGACAGCCAGATCTTACTATAAAATAGTGGAAAAAGCATAAAATCGGTGAAAAAGCACAGCTGTGTTTGCTGTGAAGTATTGAAGTTTTGATATGGCAATGCTACAATAAAGGGGCGTGTCAGGAAGCAGAAAGTTTCCGGGCACGCTCTTATTTACATGTACAACGAACTATAGCGATGCACTAATTTATTGGATCGCTGTAAGACGAGACGCTGGTGATCGCTGCACAGATCGGAGAAGCCTGCAAAGGTGCTTTTCATAGTTGCGTTTTATAACAGAATGTACATATAATGGAGGAAATCGATGAAAAGAGAAAGTTTCAGAAAAGGTATGAAGGATGGAGTTCCCATCGCTCTTGGATATTTTGCGGTATCCTTTACCTTTGGCATGATGGCTGTTGCCGGCGGCTTGAGTATCTGGCAGGCAGTTCTGATCTCCCTAACCAACCTGACATCGGCCGGTCAGTTTGCGGGACTGGACATTATTTTTGCGGGAGGCTCCATGTGGGAGATGGCAATGACCCAGCTGATCATCAACCTGAGATACTGCCTGATGTCATTTTCCCTGTCCCAGAAATTCCGGCGTGAGGAGTCCGGTATCCTGAAATACATCGCTGCTTTTGGTATCACCGATGAAATTTTCGGGATCAGTGCGGCTCAGGAGGGAAAGGTCAGTGTATTTTATAATTACGGAGCCATGTGCGTGGCAATTCCCGGATGGACTCTTGGAACTCTGGCAGGAGGAATCTCCGGAAGCCTTTTGCCGGATTTTATGCTTAGTGCGTTGAGCGTTGCCATTTACGGAATGTTCCTGGCCATCATCATCCCGCCGTCCAAAAAGAGCAGACCGGTTCTTGGGGTTGTTGCGGCATCTATGGCAGTCAGCACTGTTTTTGCGGTGACACCGGTGTTAAAACAGGTATCATCCGGATTTATGATCATTATCACAACACTTCTGGTAGCAGGCCTGGCGGCTTATTTCTGCCCGCTGGAAGAGAAAGGGGAAGCCGTTCATGAGTCATAATGTATATCTCTATATCCTGGTGATGGCAATTGTCACCTATCTCATCCGTATGCTGCCCCTTGCTCTTGCAAAAAACGAGATCAGAAGCCCGTTTATCAAGTCCTTTCTGTATTATGTGCCATATGCCTGTCTGGCAGCCATGACCTTCCCGGCCATCCTGAAGGCCACAGACAGCATCATCTCCGGTGCAGCAGGTTTCCTGGTAGCACTTATTGCTGCATATAAGGAAAAAAGCCTGATCACAGTAGCCCTGCTGGCATGTGCGGCGGTGTTTATCGTGGAGAGGGTTCTGGTATTTATTTGAAGAGGGGATATGCGGAAATATAATACGCAGGAGGGAGCTTCGAAAAGCTCCCTCCTTTTTCATTTATTCACCTAAAAATCCAAGATCGATCTCTCCGTCAAACACCGTAGTTGCAGGTCCTGTCATATATACAAGGTTTTCATCTCTTTCCCAGGAGATGTTTAAGTCTCCGCCAAGAAGCTGTACAGTAACCGGTTTGCTGCCGTCAACCTTGTCATTGAGGATGGAAGCTACCGTAACTGCGCAGGCGCTGTGCCGCAGGCAAGGGTTTCTCCGGAGCCACGCTCCCATACACGCATCTTTACGGTGTGGCGGTCGATCACCTGAACAAACTCAGTGTTGACTCTGTCCGGGAAGCATACGTGATTTTCAAAGGACGGGCCGATCTTTTCCAGGTCAAGGCTGTTCACATCGTCTACGTAGATGATGTCATGAGGATTACCCATGGAAACTGCGGTCATGTGATATTCTTTTCCGTCGACGTGATGGGAGCGTCGATCACCTGTTCGGTTTCGGCAACCACCGGGATCTCTTTTGCAGTGAGGATCGGGGAGCCCATGTTGACTTTTACCATGGAGGCCTTGCCGTCGCGGATAGTAAGATCCACATATTTGATACCGCTTCTTGTGGCGATGCTTAAAGAAGTTTTGTCCACGATGCCGTGGTCGTAGACATATTTGGCAACGCAGCGGATACCGTTTCCGCACATGGCACCCTGAGAGCCGTCCAGATTGTACATATCCATCTCGCAGTCTGCAATCTCAGACGGGCGGATCAGGATCAGACCATCGGAACCAATGCCAAAATGACGGTCGCTGACAAATTTTGCCACTGCGGCCGGATCCTTAACAGTCTCCTCAAAACAGTTTACATATACATAATCGTTTCCAATGCCGTGCATTTTCGTGAATTTCATAATAGTAGCCTCCTCTTGTTTCTGAATATTATACTTGTTTTTTCTGTTGGAGCACAAGACCCACATGAAAAAAACACGCAGGTTTTTTCCATTTGTTGCCTTTAATAGTATAGTATACTGAACAATTGTTATCGAAAAGTGAATTTTCCCTGTGAAATTCCCATAAATTACAGGTGGATTTTCGGATTTATGGGTTTTATATGCTTGCATTTTGTCAGAAACATGGTATCATAAAACAAAGTAATATGCATGGAGATGTATAATTATGCTGTACATTACGAATTGGACTGACAGAAGCAGAGAGACAGTTAACGTAAAGTACATAGAATTCAGGAGGAAGAAAAAATGAAGAGAAAATTTATGGCACTTGCACTTGCAGCAGCTATGACAGTTTCTATGACATCCGCTGTTTTTGCAGCAGATGAGATCAAGAGCGCAGATGATCTGGAGGGTAAGAAGATCGGTGTTCAGCTGGAACAACCGGTGATGCAGACGCTACAGAGGTTAAAGACGCAACAGTAGAGAGATACAACAAAGGTAATGACGCTGTTATGGCTCTGAAACAGGGTAAGATTGACTGCGTAGTGATCGACAGCGAGCCTGCCAAGAAATTTGTTGAGAAAAACGATGATCTTGAGATCGTTGAGGATATTTTTGATAAAGAGGAGTATGCAATCTGTCTTTCCAAAGATAATGCAGACCTTACCAAAGAGTTTAACGAGGCTCTGAAGGCTCTGAAGGATGACGGAACTCTGGATTCCATCAGAGATAACTATATCGGTGATGATGCAGGTAAGACACCATATGAGACTCCTAAGGATGCAGATCACTCCAAGGGAACTCTTACCATGGCAACAAACGCAACCTTCCAGCCATACGAATACTATGACGGAGATAAGATCGTAGGTATTGATGTTGATATCGCTCAGGCTGTCTGCGACAAGCTTGGATATGAGCTGAAGGTCGAGGATATGGAGTTTGATGCGATCGTAAATTCTGTTAAATCCGGAAAAGCTGATTTTGGTGCTGCAGGAATGACAGTAACAGAGGATCGTAAAAAGAGCGTTGATTTCACTGATCCGTACACAACTGCAGAGCAGGTTGTTATTGTAAAGAAATAATTTTGCACAGAGAAATCAGAGGATTCTGAACGGATAAGCTGAGAAACAGATATTCGTTGCAGGGTTCAGTAGCGAATGATCAGGTTCCGGATATCCGGGTATGTTTTCCGGATTTCGGAACCTGTAGTTTTGGAAAGGGTGGAAATTTTGAGTCTTATTGAACAGTTTCAGTTTAACTTTCTGGACGACAATCGCTGGCAGTTCATTTTGTCCGGTCTGAAAAATACCATCATCATTACTTTTTTTGCTGTACTTCTTGGTATTTTTCTGGGATTTGTCATTGCTATTGTCCGTTCTACACATGATAAGACAGGTAAGCTTAAGATCCTTAATGTGATCTGTCGTGTTTATCTGACTGTGATCCGTGGCACCCCAACGATGGTACAGCTGCTGATCGTATTTTATGTTATTTTTGCAACCATAGATCCGGGTAAGATAGTTGTTGCCATTATCGCCTTTGGTATGAATCTGCTGCATACGTGGCTGAGATCGTCCGTTCCGGTATCATGTCTATTGATCAGGGACAGTTTGAGGCAGGACGGAGCCTGGGTCTTAACTATACACAGACTATGATCAAGATCATTCTTCCGCAGGCGGTCAAGAACATCCTGCCGGCCCTTGGAAACGAGCTGATCGTACTTTTGAAGGAGACATCCATCAGTGGTTATATCGGACTTATGGATCTGACCCGTGGCGGAGACATTATCCGAAGCCAGACCTACAGTGCACTGTTCCCGCTGCTGGTAGTAGCTGCGATCTATCTTGTGATCGTTTGCTCCTTACCTATCTGGTAGGAAGACTTGAAAGGAGGCTGAGAACCAATGAGCGTAAGTAATGAAGTGCTTCTGGATGTACAGGGACTTGAAAAGGCCTATGGCGGCAATCAGGTTCTCAACGGGATCACCACACAGATCCGCAGAGGTGAAGTAGTAGCCATTATCGGACCATCCGGCTGTGGTAAATCTACATTCCTCCGTTCCTGAATCTCCTTGAGGAGCCGACCGGGGGAAAAATCCTCTTTGAGGGAACCGACATCACAGATTCCAAGGTGGATATCAACCGTCATCGTCAGAAGATCGGAATGGTATTCCAGCAGTTTAATCTTTTTCCACATAAGACAGTAAAAGAGAACATTATGCTCGCACCTGTGACTCTGAATCTTATGAGTAAGGAAGAGGCTGAAAAAACGGCACTGGAGCTTCTGGAGCGAGTAGGTCTTCCGGATAAGGCAGATTCCTATCCGGACATGCTTTCCGGCGGTCAGAAGCAGCGTATCGCCATTGCAAGATCTCTTGCCATGAACCCGGACGTGATGCTGTTTGATGAGCTACATCTGCTCTTGATCCGGAGATGGTAGGAGAGGTCCTGGAACTGATGCAGGAGCTTGCAAGATCCGGCATGACCATGGTTGTGGTAACTCATGAGATGGGCTTTGCCCGCGAGGTGGCAACCAGAGTCCTCTTCATTGATGAAGGAAAGATCCAGGAAGAAAATTCTCCTAAGGAATTTTTGCAAATCCAAAGAATAAGAGACTTCGAGAGTTTCTTTCAAAGACATTATAATGACATTATAAATATAAGAATATTAAAAACGGATGCTTTATCCTCCTGTGGAAATGCTGCAGGAGATAAAGCATCGTTTTTGTAGTGCTAGTTGCAAAAAAATCTTTTTTCTTTCCGCTGCTCAGTGGATTTCTTCACCGGCAGTTTTTTGTGCGGCTTTTATTTCGTTGTAACAGTATTTGATGATAGATTTTCTGGTTATGATCCGATGAAGGAGCCTGGTCATCTACCACCGGTACGAAGTTCTGATTAATGGCACGATCCAGGAGATCTTCCATATTGGAATCTGCATGGACCGGTTTGTAGGTGGCACGGCGTGGAATCGCCATGATCGGGATTCCTTCTGTTTCCTTGATGTCGTGGATATCTGCACGGCGCATGCCCCAGAGGAGATCTCCCTCTGAGATGGTGCCGAGATATTTGCCGTCCATGGTGAGGATAGGAATGCAGGAGTACTTGCGGTGCTCCATTTTTTCAAGGGTCTGGCGAAGAGTTTCATCCTCAAAGATGTAGGCTACTTCGCTTTTGGGAATCAGAAAAAACAGAATGTTCACGTTATTACCTCATTTCCGCAAAAATTATAAATAAATCTGTAGGCTGTTTTAGAGAAGCTGAAGTCCGTGTGTCTCTGCAGCATCTGTGATCTCCTTCGGCCAGAGAGAGACATGTACTTCTCCGATGTGTGCTTTACGAAGGAAGAACATACAGATCCTAGACTGTCCGATACCACCACCGATGGTGTACGGAAGCTCTTTGTTCAGGATTGCTTTCTGGAATGGAAGCTCTCTTCGGTCATCACAGCCTGCTTCGGTGAGCTGGCGGTCAAGTGCGTCCTCGTCAACACGGATTCCCATTGAGGAAAGCTCAAGGGCAATGTCAAGTACCGGATAGTATACGAGGATATCACCGTTCAGTTCCCAGTCATCATAGTCCGGGGCACGTCCGTCGTGGCGCTCGCCGTTGGTGAGGGTTTTGCCGACTTTCATAAGGAAGACAGCACCCTTTTCACGGGTGATTCGATATTCACGTTCCTTCGGTGTGCAGTCCGGATACATGTCAAGAAGCTCCTGAGTTGTGATAAAAAAGATATCCTTTGGAAGGATCTCCTCGATGTAGTCATACTGTACAGCCATGTATTTCTCGGTTTTACGAAGGACACTGTAAATGGTGCGTACGGTTTCCTTGAGAGTCTCCATGGAACGTTCTTCTTTGGAGATGATCTTTTCCCAGTCCCACTGGTCTACGTAAACAGAGTGGATATTGTCCAGATCTTCATCCCGGCGGATGGCTACCATATCTGTGTAAAGACCTTCTCCGTGAGAAAATCCGTATTTTTTCAGTGCGTAGCGTTTCCATTTGGCAAGGGAGTGTACGATCTCGGCGTTGCTTCCTTCGATAGCTTGATATCAAAGCTTACCGGGCGCTCTACACCATTAAGGTTGTCGTTAAGGCGGATTCCGGTGCTACAAATGTTGGAGCGGATACTCGAAGAAGGTTCAGCTTCTGTGAGAGTGTCTGCTGGAAGAAATCTTTTACTGTTTTGATCGCAATCTGTGTGTCATGGAGGTTCAGGTCTGCATGATAGGTTGCGGGGATTGTGATTGTATTCATTATCGGCTCCTCCTGATGATTTTTAGGCTTATTGCTCTGTGGGGTATTATAACAGAAAATGGGTGGAGTGGCAATATAATGAGAGGGGAAGACTTTTGGGGTATCGTAGAAAAATACTGGGTATTAAATGCCTGGTGTGATATACTGAAAAAAGAATGCTTATGTTTACGATGGAAATATAAATATCCGTTTTAACGGATAGAATGGAGGGAGCTTATGGCAGGTCAAAGGTGTCAGGTTTGTGGGGGTAAGGTTGTAAATGGCAGGTGTTCATTATGTGGGATGCCTTACAGAAATGATGAGGTGTTATATCATCTGAATGAGCCCCGTGAGATACATTATAAACATGCTTCCGCCAAAGTGCGGGATATGATGCGGCAGTATGGACAGGATGCTGATCAAACAACACAACATAACGGAAACGTAAACCGGAATACGAACGCAAACCGGAATACGAATGCAAGCCGCAATACCGATTTGAATCGGAATCTAACCGGAAGCCGGAATACAGGTGCAACAGCCGGACGTAAGACTGCAGCGGCAGTTAATACCAGGAATAAAACAACGGTGGGCAGAAATCGTGCAGAAGTTTTAGATCAGGGAAAAAAACAGCAAAAAAAAGATCAGAAAAGCAGCGGGGCAGGCTGGATCATATGGTTTATAGTGACACTGGCCATGCTGCTTCCGAAATTATGGGATTTTATTGCAGACTGGATCGGAACGAATTTGTGAGAATATTTCTGCAGTGAGATCAGGCAGTGCTAAGTGTCTGTATTTTCGTGTATACAGAAATATCCCTTTTCTTTTCTCCTCAGCTGTGTTATACTCATGCCTAGCACAACATATAGATGAAAAACAATATATAGAGGATATAGGTACTATATATAGTATTTGCATAGCGACTTATATATAGCACAGGGAGGGATGAGCAATGTTATATGTGATCAAGAAAGACGGGACAAGAGAGGAGTTTAATCCGCAGAAGATCGTGGCTGCCGTGAACAAATCCGCAGAGCGTATTCTTTATACTTTTTCAGACGAGGAGAAGGATTTTATCTGCCGTTTTGCCCAGGAGCATGCGGATTCCCTTGGAAAGAATGAGATTGAGATCCAGGAGATGCACAATATCGTGGAGGGGGCTCTGGAGCGTGTGAATCCGGCAGTTGCCAAGAGCTACCGTGATTATCGGAATTACAAGCTGGATTTTATCCATATGATGGATGATGTCTATACCAAGAGTCAGGCGATCCGTTATATCGGTGATAAAAGTAATGCCAATACAGACAGCGCCCTTGTTGCCACGAAACGAAGCCTGATCTTTAATGAGCTGAACAAGGAACTCTATCGGAAGTTTTTTATGAACCGTAATGAGCTTCAGGCATGTAAGGACGGCTACATTTATATTCATGACCAGTCTGCACGTCTGGATACCATGAATTGCTGTCTGTTCGATGTGGCAGCTGTTTTAAGTGGCGGTTTTGAGATGGGTAATGTCTGGTATAACGAGCCGAAGACTCTGGATACAGCCTTTGATGTTATGGGGGATATCATTCTCAGTACAGCAGCACAGCAGTATGGTGGCTTTACAGTGCCGGAGGTTGATAAGATCCTGGCACCGTATGCAAAGAAGAGCTATGATAAATATATTTCCGAATTTATGAAATACTCGGACGAGAGCTGGAGTGGCCGTGAGGAGAGAGCTATTGAGTATGCTCTTGATAAGGTCCGCAGGATTATGACCAGGGCTGGCAGGGAATTGAGTACAAGCTGAATACCGTCGGTTCTTCCAGAGGTGATTATCCGTTTGTTACGGTGACACTTGGTCTCGGAACCGAGCAGTTTGAGAAGATGTGTACGATTTCCCTTCTTGAGGTCCATCAGGGAGGACAGGGTAAGGCCGGACACAAGAAACCGGTACTTTTCCCGAAGATCGTATTCCTTTATGACAAAGAGATCCATGGTCCAGGAAAGTGCTGTGAGGATATTTTTGAGGCTGGTGTGGAGTGTTCCTCCAAAACCATGTATCCGGACTGGCTGTCTATGTCCGGCGCAGGCTATATTTCCAGTATGTACAGGAAATACAAGAAGGTCATCAGCGATGGGATGCCGTGCTTTCTTAAGTCCGTGGTATGAGCGTGGCGGTATGGAGCCGGCGGATGAGAATGATACGCCTGTTTTTGTGGGACGTTTTAACATTGGTGCGGTAAGCCTTCATCTTCCGATGATCCTTGCAAAAGCCAGAGCGGAGAGCAGAGATTTTTATGAGGTTCTGGATTTCTATCTGGAAATGATCCGTAACCTGCATATTCGCACTTACGAATATCTGGGACAGATGCGTGCATCCACCAACCCGCTTGCATATTGTGAAGGCGGTTTCTACGGCGGACATCTGAAACCGAATGAAAAGATTGGCAAGATCCTGAAGCCTATGACAGCTTCCTTCGGTATCACAGCGTTAAATGAGCTTCAGGAACTTTACAATGGCAAATCCATTGCCGAGGATGGGGCGTTTGCTCTGGAGGTCTTGAAATATATCAATGACAAGGTAAATCAGTACAAGAAGGAAGATGGTTATCTTTATGCGATCTACGGAACACCGGCAGAGAGTCTTTGTGGCCTGCAGGTAGAGCAGTTCCGTAAGATGTATGGAATCATTGAGGGCGTTTCTGACAGACCATATGTGAGCAACAGCTTCCACTGCCATGTAACAGAGGATGTGACTCCGATCGAGAAACAGGATCTGGAGGGACGTTTCTGGGAGCTCTGCAATGGCGGTAAGATTCAGTATGTACGTTATCCGATCGGCTACAATAAGGAAGCTATCCGTACACTGATCCGCAGAGCCATGGATCTGGGATATTATGAGGGAGTGAACCTTTCTCTTGCATACTGTGACGATTGTGGTCATGAGGAACTGGAGATGGATGTATGCCCTGTCTGCGGTTCCAGAAACCTGACCAAGATCGACCGTATGAACGGATATCTTTCCTACAGCCGTGTCCATGGAGATACCCGCCTGAATGAGGCGAAGATGGCTGAGATCGCTGAGCGAAAATCTATGTAAATGCTAGCTGTCCGATCAACTGTGGAACAGTGATCGGACAGCCAGATAATATAAAATATCCCGCAGAGCTGCCGGTAAGACCAGCAGCCGTCTGCGGGATATTTTTATGTAAAGTGAAGTTTTATAGTTCACTTTGTATTCTGAGTCCGTAAATGATCATTTAATGATAGTTCCGGTCTTCTCACGGTAGCCGTCTTTTGCATGGGCCATGTCTGTGATGATGGTACGGCGTCCGGTTCCCTTCTCCACGAAGGAAACACCTGCTTCGATCTTAGGAAGCATGGAGCCTGCCGCAAACTGTTTGCCGGCAATATATTTCTTGGCATCTTCTGTGGAAATAGTATCCAGATAAGATTCGTGATCCGTATTGTGGTCAAGGCTTACTTTCTCGACGCTTGTAAGGATCATCAGAGTGTCAGCGTTCAGTTCTTCTGCAAGAGTCCTGCTGCCAGGTCTTTCTCGATGATGGCGCTGGCACCATTCAGCTGAGTTCCCTGCTCAAGAACCGGGATTCCGCCACCGCCTGCGGCAATGACGATCTGCTCTGCTGCAGAGAGGACCTTTACGGTTTCAATCTCTACGATCTTCTGTGGCTTCGGTGCTGCAAGGATACGTCTGTACTGGCCCTCGCCCACCTTTGTGACAAAGTTTCCTTTTTCTTCTTCAGCTTCGGCCTCTTCTGCGTTAAGAACACGTCCAATGATCTTCTCCGGCTCTGCAAATGCTTCATCGTATGGATCGATGACAACCTGTGTCAGAACTGTGCTGACCGGTTTGTAGATCCCTCTGGAGATAAGCTCAGCACGGATGGCGTTCTGAAGGTCATAGCCGATATAACCCTGGCTCATGGCGGAACATACGGACATTGGTGCAAATGTATAATCAGGATGTGCCTTACCGAATTCATTCATTGCGGTGTGGATCATCCCTACCTGCGGACCGTTGCTGTGGGAGATCACTACGCGGGTTCCCTCCTCTACCAGATCTGCGATTACCTTCGCTGCGAGTTTTGTAGCTGTTTTTTGCTCTGGAAGTGTGGTGCCAAGTGCGGTGGCCTAATGCAACTACTACGGTTTTTTCGCTCATAGGAAATACCTCGTTTCTCTTAAAAATTGGAATGAAATCAGTTACTGTATTCAGTAACGAGTACATCGAAAACGATGCACGAGTATTATATTTTATTATAAAAGACCTATGTGGGAAATGCAATAGAAAATCGAGTGTTTTCCGAGACAGGAAAAACCGCCTGATCCAGTCAGACGGTTTGATTCCTACTATTTTTTGAGGGGGGAGATAGAGAGTGGTTTTTCATCTATCCAACACCTATTATATAGAGAAAATATGTTTAAAATATGTCGTTAATCTAAAAGAAATGGAAAATTTATAAAGAAAGTTTAAACAAACTTTATAATTTTTATATCCGGTTGCGCATGGTCTGAAAATGTGATACATTGAAAAAGTCTTAATCCTGCATTCTGCGGGATCTGTTCACGCATCGTTTCGATGCAGAAATCCATTTTATTTTATCGAAAAAAATATTGATCATGCACCATTTGCCGGGGAGGGATGCCTTTGTCTGTGGAAAAGTAAGCTTCTGTAAAAAAAACATGTGTATAAGAAATGCCAGATCAGGCAGAAATGAGGAAGAGCCATGAAAAACAGAATATGGAAACAGATGAAGAAAGCCGGAATTGTGACAGTGCTGGCAGGAGCATGCTGGGGGGAACAATAGAACCGAAGCTGACTCTGGGAGCAGATTTTTTGCCGGGACAGGCACCGTTTATCGATCAGAGTGTGTTCTGGAAAGACATAGAATCCGGACAGGCGGAGCTTGGAATCCGGATTCGCGGCCTGAATGAATGGCTGTCCGGGAGAAGGTTTTCGGAGGATAAGGAGAAAAATGAGAAGTGGGACGATGAATTTCATAAGATTGAAGATCCATCGGTGGAACAGGAAAAGGAGTCAGAACAGGAGCTGCCGGAGGATGACTTGCAGCAGGAAAAGGAGCCAGAGCAGGAGCTGCCGGAGGATGATTGGCAGCAGGAAAAGGAGCCAGAGCCGGAGCTGCCGGAGGATGACTTGCAGCAGGAAGAGAAGGCAGAACAGGAATTGCCGGTGGATAAGGTTGTGGAAGGAATCGGAATAGAAATGGAGGAAGGATATGAGCACGTGGAGCAGCTGGCATCCGGGGAAACAGTACAGCCGGAGGATGAAGAGCAGGAGAAAACGGGTCCGCTCACACCGGAAGGAACGTCGACCGGAGGGGAAAATGTAGGGAATGAAGAGGAAGGTGAGTTTGAGGAGACGCAAAAGCTGACGCTGGTCACGTATATTTCGGAGTATTTTGTTCCGGAAACGGATTCTGTCCCGAAAAATATGGCTGCACAGCAGATTTCTGTAAGGAGCCAGAGCGGTGAAGCTACAGAGATCACAAAGCTGGAAAGCGTGCTGAACGTGGAGCAGAACGGGCAGGATGAGATTTTTTTCCGTATCCCGCTGATCCTGCGGCAGGAATACCGTTTTCCGGCAGAGAAAAGCAGTTATCCTGTGATTCAGGAGGAACCGCTTCAGAAGGACTGTACCGGTGCGGGAACCTTTCTCATGACAGAAGAAAACGGGGAAAAGCTGGTGATCGCAGAGGGGATCTCGCCTATGTTGGACGTGGAGGCTGCTGAGGCTGATATGGAATTGTCGGTAATTGCACAGAATAAAAAAATGAAAGCAGGGCAGACCATCCGTTATCAGGTAGAGATAGCCAATACCGGAAAGCTGGATCTTGCAGATATCCGTCTGACCAGCAGCCTTTCATGCCCTAAGATCCGGCAGCTGTGGGAAGATGCAGAAGGCCTTCTAACAGAAGGGGCTGTGGCGGAATTTGCAGAATTAAAAGCCGGAGAGAGCAGGAGCTTTTATGTACAGGCGCCGCTTCTGGATGAACAGGAAAAAGATCTGGAGCACCAGGTGGAAGCAGAGGCCAGGGTGAAGGACAGAGTGGAGGAGGTGATCCGGAAGAACGCTTCCACTATAAATGGTCTGGAGGCACTGAAGGCGGATCTTTCTGTAAAGAAAACTGCAGACAAAGAAACCGCTGCACCGGGTGAGACTGTGACCTATCAGATCTGTATCGTGAATACCGGTGAAAAAACGCTTCATTCGGTTGTGGGAACGGAGCGCTTTCAGGCAGCAGGGATCCATGCACAGTTTCTGGAGCAGGAAGGTGTAACGCTCAACAGCAGCCGTACAAAGCAATGATCCAACAGATCCCGCCGGGAGAGGCAGTTTCTCTTCAGGCTGTGGTGAAGATCCCGGGAAAAACAGCGGATCAGAAGCTTTTTAACCAGGTGACGGTCACAAGCCAGGAAACCGGAGAGCGATTGATGGAGGCCTCCGCTTCTGTCATGGTAAAAGGAGAGGTGCTATTACGCCGGAAGAAGGGCTGCCTTTGCAGGGAGATGACCAGGGTCCGGCTTCCGGTCAGATACAGATGGCAAGAACTGCGTCCACACATCCGAAGACCGGAGATGATACCAGGAGGGATTTGTGGACGCTTCTGGCAGTGACAGCTTTGGTGACTGTGCTGGGCGGCATCTGGCTCCGGAAAAATATGCGGATATTTATGGAAAAGCTGATGTTACTGAGAACGGAGTGAACAGTAACAAGCTGATATTTTACAAGGCGGCCGTACCTCAAAGAAACGTTGAAAACAGGGGGGAGGTGTGCTATTCTATATGGTATGTACAGAAAATAAGAACAGTATATTTCCCGCCTCCGGTGTGCTGCCGTCAGACCGGAAAAAGGGAAGATGGAGGAGAAAAATGAATCTTTTATCCTTATTGGAACATCTTGAATACAAATGCCTTCAGGGAAGTACAGAGCAGGAGGTTTCTTCTGTTGTATATGATTCCCGCAAAGTAGAAGAAGGGAGCCTTTTTATCTGCATCAGAGGTGCGGTCGTGGATGGACATAAATTTATACCTGATGTTGTGGCAAAGGGTGCGAAGACACTCATCGTGGAAGAAGCGGTGGAGGCACCGGAGGATGTGACAGTGATCCAGGTAGAGGATACCCGTTACGCCATGGCTTTTATTTCAGCAGCATGGTTCGGACATCCGGCAGAAAAGCTCAAAACCATCGGTATCACCGGAACCAAAGGAAAAACAACTACAACCTATATGGTGAAATCGATCCTTGAGAATGCCGGATATAAGGTTGGTCTGATCGGAACCATCGAGCTGTTATCGGGGAGAAGCATATCCCGGCAGCCAACACGACACCGGAATCCTATATGGTACAGAAATATTTTCATGATATGGTAGAAGCAGGCTGCGATGCGGTCGTTATGGAGGTTTCCTCACAGGGACTGATGCTTCACAGAACCCAGGGATTTGTGTTTGATTTTGGAATTTTCACAAATATTGAACCAGATCATATCGGACCGAATGAGCACAAGGACTTTGATGATTATCTGCACTGCAAATCCATGCTTCTCAGACAGTGTAAGGTTGGTATCGTAAATCGTGACGATGAACACTTTGACCGCATTATCGAAGGCCACACCTGTAAACTTGAAACCTATGGATTTTCCGAAAAAGCAGATCTCCGTGCAGAGGGCGCCAGACTCGTTGGAAGAAAGGGGTATCTGGGAATTTCCTATCATGTTAAGGGACTTATGGATTTTCCTGTGGAGATCGATATTCCAGGTAAGTTCAGCATTTACAATTCTCTGACTGCCATTGCCATCTGCCGCCATTTTAAGGTATCCGAGGAGAATATCATCAAAGCTCTGAAGGTGGCCAGGGTCAAAGGCCGTATTGAGATGATCAAGGTATCTGACGAATTCACACTGATGATCGATTACGCACATAATGCCATGGCGCTGGAGAGCCTTCTCGGAACACTGAAGGAATATGATCCGCACAGACTGGTATGCCTGTTTGGCTGTGGCGGAAACCGTTCCAAGCTGCGCCGTTATGAGATGGGTGAGGTTTCAGGAAAGATGGCAGATCTGACCATCATTACTTCAGATAATCCGCGAGATGAGGATCCACAGGCCATCATCGATGATATCAAGATCGGAATGGCAAAAACAGATGGAAAATATGTAGAGATCCCGGATCGTAAAGAGGCGATCGCCTACGCGATCCATCACGGTGAGCCGGGAGATATCATCGTCCTTGCCGGAAAGGGCCATGAGGATTATCAGGAGATCAAGGGTAAGAAATATCCCATGGATGAGCGTGTACTGATCCGGGAGATCCTGGAAGAAGATCAGAAAGCGTAAATGGATGATCTATGCAGATGTGATCATTGATATTTCTCATGAAAAGCTGGACCGGGATTTTCAGTATCGTGTACCTGAGGAACTGGTGCAGGCAATAAAACCCGGAGTTGTGGTCACAGTGCCCTTCGGAAAGGGAAATACCCTTCGGAAAGGCTATGTGACCGGGATCTCCGGAACGGCAAAATATGATGCGTCAAAGCTCAAGGAGATCCGGGGAGTGTCCACAGACAGTGAGACAACAGAATCCCGGCTGATCGCACTTGCGGCCTGGATGAAGGAGACCTATGGCTCCACCATGATCCAGGCACTGAAAACAGTTCTGCCTGTAAAAGACAAGGTCCGTGCAAAAGAGAAAAGACTGATCCTTTTTACAGGGAAAAAGGAAGAGGGGCAGGCACTTCTTGGCAAGCTGGAAGGCAGCCGCTTTAAAGCACGTGAGCGGTTCCTTCGGGCAATCCTGGAGGCCGGGAGCCTGGATTATACCTATGCCTCCAAAGAGCTTGGAGCCGGCATTTCCGTCCTTTGATTTTTTTGAAAAAGGTCTGATAACTATTGAAAGTCAGGAAATGTATCGTATTCCCGAGGGGCTCGGCCTGGTGAAGGAGAACATGGAGCTGAGTCTGAACCAGGAACAGCTTTTGGCGGCAGAGCAGATCTTTCGGGAATGGCAGGAGCCGGACCCAAGGCCTGCACTTCTTTTCGGAGTGACCGGAAGCGGAAAGACCCAGGTTTATATGCGCCTGATCCAGAAGGTACTGGAGGAGGGAAAACAGGCGATCGTGCTGATCCCTGAGATCGCGCTTACTTATCAGACAGTCAGGCGCTTTTATGCCATGTTCGGAGATAAGGTTTCGGTTCTGAATTCCAGACTTTCCCAGGGAGAACGTTATGATCAGTTCAAAAGAGCAAAACGTGGTGAGATCCAGGTGATGGTAGGACCCAGATCCGCACTGTTCACACCGTTTTCAGATCTGGGACTGATCGTTATCGACGAAGAGCATGAACCCACCTACAAAAGTGAGAATACGCCAAGGTACCATGCACGTGAGACTGCCATTGAGAGGGCACGAATGGAACATGCCCGTGTGGTCATGGGATCAGCCACTCCGTCATTAGAAGCCTACAGTCATGCCTGTGACGGAGAATATCTTCTGGTAAAGTTAAACGCACGTTATGAGGAAAGGCCTCTTCCACAGGTATCAATCGTGGATCTTCGGGAAGAATTAAAGAAAGGAAACCGTTCGGTACTGAGTCTGGAGCTGAAGAGGGATCTGGAGCAGGTCCTTGAAAGAAGAGAACAGGCCATGCTGTTTCTGAACCGGAGAGGATATGCGGGCTTTGTTTCCTGCAGAGCCTGCGGTCACGTTATGAAATGTCCCCACTGTGATGTATCTCTAAGTGAACACAATGGCAATCGTCTGATCTGTCATTATTGCGGCTATGAGACTGTGAAACCGGAAATCTGTCCGTCCTGTGGTTCACCGCACATTGGTGGATTTAAGGCAGGAACCCAGCAGATCGAGAAGGTCATTGAAAAAGAATTCCCGAAAGCCAGGGTACTTCGAATGGATTTTGATACCACAAGGACCAAGGACAGCTATGAGAAGATCCTGGCTTCTTTTGCAAAGCATGAGGCAGATATTCTGGTGGGGACCCAGATGATCGTCAAGGGACATGATTTTCCGAATGTGACTCTGGTAGGAGTGATTGCAGCAGATCTTTCGCTGAATATGGATGACTATCACTGCGGGGAGCGTACATTCCAGCTTCTGACTCAGGCAGTTGGACGTTCCGGCAGAGGGAATCGGCCGGGGCAGGCGGTGATCCAGACATATCAGCCGGAGCATTACAGTATCCAGGCTGCGGCTATTCAGGATTATAAGAAATTTTATAAAGAAGAAATGGGGTATCGGATGCTTCTGGACTATCCGCCGGCAGCCCATATGATGACTGTTTTTGGCGCTGCCAGGATGAAGAACTTCTGAAAAATGCCATGTATTATATAGAAGTTTTTATCCGCAGGGTAAGTCCGAAGGAAGAGCTTCACATGATCGGACCTGCAGCTGCATCGGTAGGTAAGGTAAGGATGTTTATCGTCAGGTGATCCATCTGAAGCACAGGGATATCTGCTTTCTCACAGCAGTTAGAGAGAAGCTGGAGAAATATATAGAGATAAATTCCGGATTCCGGAAAATATACATTCAATTTGATATGAATTAAAGGAGAAGAAAAATGGCACTTAGAACAATCCGTGTACAGGGGGATTCTGTACTGACAAAAAAATCCCGGACAGTAGACAAAATGACACCGAGGATCGGGGAACTGATCACAGATATGCTGGATACCATGTATGATGCAATGGGTGTTGGCCTCGCTGCACCACAGGTAGGAATCCTGAAACGTATCGTTGTCATCGATGTAGGTGAGGGCCCGATCGTGCTGATCAATCCGGAGATCCTTGAGACAAGCGGCGAGCAGACCGGTGACGAGGGATGCCTGAGCGTTCCGGGAATGGCAGGACAGGTAACACGTCCGAACTATGTGAAGGTAAAAGCACTTGATGTAAATATGAACGAACAGATCTACGAGGGAGAGGGCCTTCTGGCAAGAGCATTCTGTCATGAGATTGACCATCTGGATGGAAAAATGTATACAGAACTTGTGGAGGGAGAACTTCACAAGGTAACTTATGATGAAGAAGACTAAAGGCGGGATACTATGAAGATTGTTTATATGGGAACTCCGGACTTTGCGGTGGCGCCTCTTGCAGCACTGGCAGAGAACGGATATGAAGTGGAGGCTGTGATCACACAGCCGGACAAACCGAAGGGCAGAGGCAAAACTATGATGCCTACTCCTGTAAAAGAAGAAGCACTGAAACACGGGATCCCGGTACTGCAGCCGGTGAAGGTAAGAGATCCTGAATTTGTGGAAGAACTGAAAAATCTTGCACCGGACATCATCATTGTTGCAGCATTCGGGCAGATCATTCCAAAGAGCATCCTGGATATGCCGAGATTCGGATGTATCAATATCCATGCGTCTCTGCTTCCTAAATATCGTGGAGCTGCACCAATCCAGCAGGCGGTGATCGACGGTGAAAAAGAATCCGGCGTTACCATTATGCAGATGGGAACCGGTCTGGATACCGGTGATATGATTTCCAGGATCGTGGTTCCGCTTGCCAAAGATGAGACAGGTGGAAGCTTGTTTGATAAGCTCGCACAGGCAGGTGCAGAGCTTCTGGTACAGACTTTACCGTCCATTTTTGACGGAACTGCAACCCGCGAGAAACAGCCGGAGGAGAGTCCAACACCATATGCTGCCATGATCTCCAAAAAAATGGGGCTTCTGGATTTCAGCAAAAATGCGGAAGAACTGGAGCGTCTGGTAAGAGGCCTTGATCCATGGCCAAGCGCTTTTACCTTTATCAATGGAAAAACATTGAAGGTCTGGAAGAGCTCTGTTCTGGAAAAACAGGCACAGGAAGCACCGGGAACTGTGATAGCCGCTGACAAAGGAGGAATCCAGGTAGCATGCGGCCAGAAGGTACTCGTGCTCCATGAAGTGCAGCTGGAAGGCAAAAAACGCATGGAAGCGGATGCGTTCCTTCGGGGATATCAGTTGAAACCAGGAGACATGTTCAGAGATTCCAGGGAGTGATGAGTTATGTACGGATATGGTTATTACGGATGGGGAATGGACCCCACGATTCTTTTGCTCGTGATCGGAATGCTTCTTTCTCTTGCGGCATCCGCGAAGCTGCGCAGTACCTTTGCAGTCTATAAAAAGGTCCGGAGTCATTCAGGTATCACCGGTGCGGAAGCTGCACAGAGGATCCTGAGAGCGGCTGGGATCACAGACGTACAGGTGGTTCCAATCCGCGGAAGTCTTACGGATCACTATGATCCGAGAACGAAAACGGTTTCCCTTTCAGAAGATATTTATGGAAGAAATTCTCTGGCGGCTGTGGGGGTGGCAGCACATGAATGTGGCCATGCGATCCAGGATGCGATCAATTATGCACCACTGAATATCCGTTCAGCCATTGTACCTGCCGCAAATATTGGTTCCCAGCTTTCATGGCCGCTGTTTATCGCAGGACTGATCTTTTCCATTGATCCGCTGGTAACTCTGGGAATTGTTTTGTTTTCACTGGCAGTACTGTTTCAGCTGGTGACACTTCCGGTTGAGATCAATGCGTCTTCCAGAGCGCTTAAAATGCTGGAAAGTACAGGTATCTTAGGTGCAGATGAAAAAAGGGTGCAAGAAAAGTACTTACAGCGGCAGCGCTTACCTATGTAGCAGCTCTGGCGGCATCTATTCTGCAGCTTCTGAGACTGATTATCCTTGCAGGAGGTAGAGATCGTGATTAGCAGCGGAGTAAATACCAGAGAACTGATCCTTGAGATCCTATTACAGATCGAGGAGGAGGGTGAGCACAGCCATATTGCGATCCGGAATGCGCTTTCCAAATATCAGTTTCTTCCGAAACAGGAACGTAGCTTTATTACAAGAGTATGTGAGGGAACCCTGGAATACAGGATCTATATTGATTATGTCATCGATTCTTTTTCCAAGGTTTCTGTAAACAAGATGAAACCGCAGATCCGTGAGATCCTGAGAAGTGCGGTATATCAGCTGAAATTTATGGACAGTGTTCCGGACAGTGCAGTATGCAATGAAGCGGTAAAGCTGGCACAGCGAAGAGGCTTTTATAATCTAAAGCCTTTGTCAACGGGGTGCTCCGTACGATCGCAAGAGAGATCGGTGATCTGGAGCTTCCTTCCAGGGAAGAAAACGAAGTCCGTTATCTTTCTGTGAAATATTCCATGCCGGAATATCTGGTAGAAAAATGGAAAGCAGCCTACGGAGTGAAGACTACGGAGAAGATCCTGGAGGATTTTCTGACAGAAAGACCGATCACAGTACGGTGCCGTACTCATAAGGCGTCTCTGAGAGAAATCGTCACCAGTTTGAAGTCTCAGGGAGTGACAGTGGAACAGGCTCCTTATCTTCCCTATGCACTGAAGATTTCCGATTACAATCATATTTTGACACTTGAGACCTTCCTTCAGGGAAAGATCCTGGTGCAGGATGTAAGCTCTATGCTTGTAGCGGAAGCTGCAAGTCCGAAAAAAGGTGACCATATCATCGACATGTGCGCTGCACCAGGTGGAAAAAGCATCCATGCGGCAGACAAAATGGGGGATTATGGAAATGTGGATGCCAGAGATGTAAGTCAGTATAAGGCAGATCTTATCAAAGAAAACATCCACAGGACCGGAGTGATCAATGTGGAAGCCAGAGTTCAGGATGCAACGGTATATGATCCGGATTCCGAACAGGCTGCGGATATTGTGATCGCGGATGTACCGTGCTCCGGTTATGGAGTTATCGGCAAGAAACCGGAAATCAAATACCGGGCAACTCCGCAGAAACAGGAAGAGATCGTAATGCTCCAGAGAATGATCCTGGATAAGGCTGCAAAGTATGTGAAACCGGATGGAACGCTGATCTTCAGCACATGTACCATTGCCCGGGAAGAAAACGAAGAAAATGTATTATGGTTTTTAAAGAATTATCCGTACCGGCTGGAAAGCCTGGATCCGTATATTCCGGAGGAACTGCACTGTAAGTCCACGAAGCTTGGCTATCTGCAGCTTCTGCCGGGAATACATAAGACAGATGGATTCTTTATTGCCAGATTCAGAAGGAAATAACAGAAAATGACAGATGTAAAATCCATGACCATGGAGGAATTGAAGGAATTCATGACAAAGATCGGTGAAAAGCCTTTCCGGGCGAAACAGATCTATGCATGGCTTCACCAGCAGCTGGTTACCTCCTGGGATGAAATGACAAATCTTTCCAAAAGCCTCAGGGAAAAGCTTTCGGCTTATCCGATCACAGCACTGACCCAGGCAGATGTAAGGATCTCAAAAATTGACGGAACCAGAAAATATCTGTTCCAGCTGGAAGATGGAAATGTGATCGAGAGTGTTCTCATGCGGTATCACCACGGAAATTCTGTGTGCATTTCTTCTCAGGTGGGCTGCCGTATGGGATGCAGATTCTGTGCATCTACCATCGGAGGACTGACCAGATGCCTGAAACCGTCCGAGATGCTGGATCAGATTTACCGTATCCAGGCAGATACCGGTGAACGTGTGGCCAATGTAGTTGTGATGGGAACCGGTGAGCCGATGGATAATTATGACAATCTTGTCCGTTTTGTCCGGATCCTTACCGACGAAAACGGTCTTGGGATCAGTCAGAGAAATGTGACGGTTTCTACCTGTGGGATCGTGCCGAAGATGTATGATCTGGCTGAAGAAAAGCTTCAGATCACTCTGCACTTTCCCTTCATGCTCCAAATGATGAAAAACGACAGGAACTGATGCCGATCGCGAATAAGTATTCTATGGATGAGGTTCTGGATGCCTGCAGAAATTATTTTGACAAAACAGGCCGAAGGATCACCTTTGAGTACAGTCTTGTAGCTGGCGTCAACGACAGTGAAGAAGATGCGAGACAGCTGGCAGGCCGTATAAAAGGCATCAATTGCCATGTAAATCTGATTCCGGTCAATCCCATCAAGGAACGCTCCTATGTGAGGTCTACTCGACAGGCTGTGGAGAATTTCAAAATAAAACTTGAAAAATACGGAATTAATGTTACTATTAGAAGGGAAATGGGCAGCGATATCGACGGTGCCTGTGGACAGCTAAGAAAAAGTTACATGGAAAAAACAGAAAGCGAGAAGTGACATGAGGATATACTCAGCTACTGATGTAGGGCAGAAGCGGAAGATGAATCAGGATTACGTGTTTGCATCTGAAGGTCCGGTTGGAAATCTGCCTAATCTTTTCACAGTCGCGGACGGAATGGGCGGACATAACGCCGGTGACTATGCATCCTCACATGCAGTACGGATCCTTGTGGATGAAATCCGTGAAGATGCGGATTACAATCCTGTGAAGGTTATTCGTCATGCGATCGAAGCTGCGAATACGGAGATCAGAAACCGTGCGCAGGAAGACGAAAACCTCCGGGGCATGGGAACCACTATGGTGGTGGCGACTATTGTAGATCAGTATGCCTATGTAGCCAATGTGGGTGACAGCCGTTTATATGTGATCCAGGACGGGATCCGCCAGGTCACCAGAGATCATTCCCTGGTACAGGAAATGGTGAGAATGGGCGAGATCAGCGAAGCGGAAGCACGGAATCATCCGGATAAGAACATCATTACAAGGGCACTTGGCGCAGAGAAAACGGTGGATGTGGATTTCTTTGATTTGAAACTTGAAAAAGGATGTACGATCCTGATGTGTTCAGACGGTCTCAGCAATATGGTTGAAGATGAGAAGATCCAGGAAATCATATCCGATCCGGAAGCAGATATTGATCAGAAGGGCAGTGCGCTCCTTCGGGAAGCAAATCAGAATGGTGGTAAGGATAATATTGCAGTCGTACTGGTAGAGCCATTCACGAATGAGGTGGAAGCATGTTGAAGACGGGAATGATCATAGCCGAGCGCTATGAGATCGTAGGAAAAATCGGAACTGGCGGAATGGCAGATGTCTATAAGGCTATGGACCATAAGCTGAACCGTTTTGTTGCAGTGAAGGTCCTGAAACCGGAGTTTCGGGAAGACACCACGTTTATAAAGAAATTCAGAAGTGAGGCCCAGGCGGCAGCTGGTCTTACACATCCGAATATCGTCAATGTATTTGACGTAGGAGATGACGGCGGTGTTTATTACATTGTTATGGAACTGATCGAGGGTATCACTCTGAAGGAATACATCTCCAAGAAGGGAAAGCTTTCCATTAAAGAGGCTACAAGTATCGCAATCCAGGTTTCTATGGGTCTGGAGGCGGCACACAGCCATGGTATCGTTCACAGAGATGTGAAACCCCAGAATATCATTATCTCCACAGATGGTAAAGTAAAGGTGACAGACTTTGGAATTGCCAGAGCTGCATCTTCCAATACGATCAGCTCCAATGTAATGGGATCTGTACATTACAGCTCACCTGAGCAGGTGAGAGGCGGATACAGCGATGAGAAGAGCGATATCTATTCTCTTGGAATCACACTGTATGAGATGGTCACAGGAAGAGTTCCTTTTGACGGAGATACCACTGTGGCGATCGCTATCAAGCATCTGCAGGAAGAGATGGTTCCGCCAAGTGTTTATACACCGGACCTTCCGTACAGTCTGGAGCAGATCATTCTGAAATGTACACAGAAAAGTGTAGATCGTCGTTACAGCCGTATGGAGGATGTGATCGCAGACCTGAAGCATTCTCTGATCGATCCCCAGGGTGATTTTGTAAAGCTTACTACAGTTGACAACGATGCCAAGACGGTTGTGATCTCAGAAGAAGAGCTTGGTGAGATCAAACATACACCGAAGCAGATCACAAAACCGGAGATCACCGCACTTGAGGAAGAAAAATACGACGATAACGATTACGATGATGCAGAGGAAGAATACAGACCGAGATCCGAGCATAGATCCGGAAAGAAAAAGAAGCATCATGGTTCCGGAAGAGGCCTGACGATTGCGGCACTGATCGGAGGTGCAGTCCTTCTGATCGTTCTTGTGGTAGTGCTTGGACGTGCCGCAGGACTGTTTGGAACCGGCAGCAGCGGAGCTGCAGACAGCAGCAAGGCAGAAGCGAAGCAGGAATCAGCAGCTGACGGTCTGGCAACTGTTCCTGATCTTGTAGGCAAGACAGAGGAAGAGGCTAAAACACTTGCAAACGATGCGCATCTGGGTGTCCAGATGGCCGGTGAGGAGGCATCCGATCAGGAAAAAGGCAGGATCTCCCGTCAGGAGACAGCTGCGGGAACACAGGTTGAAGCCAATACAACTGTGAAATACTGGGTAAGCACCGGAACAGCACAGGTTACGATCCCAGATCTGGATGGACGTACAGGAATCGATGCACAGCAGACTCTGGAAGATCTTGGACTTCAGGTAAATGTCCAGAAAGAATACAGCGACACAGATGACAACGGATATGCACTGGTAGATCCGGGATATGTTTACAATGTCGAACCGGCAGCAGGTACTTCTGTGCAGGCAGGCTCTTCTGTAACACTGACAGTCAGTCGAGGGGTTGATTATGGCGATAATGCTGAGGTTCCGAGTGTTGTAGGAATGACCAAGGATGATGCGCTTACTACTTTAGGTAAATTTATTGATATCCAGATAACAGAACAGCAGAGTACAGAAGCTGCAGGTACAGTTATCGCACAGGATCCGGAAGCCTATGCGGCAGCAGACCCGGATCAGCCGATCAGCATTACCATCAGCTCCGGTGACAAGGCTCCATCCACAGACAGCACAGCATCTACAGATAGTACAGCATCTACAGACAGTACAGCATCCACAGACAGCACAGCATCTGCGGACAGCACAGTATCCACAACTACATCTACAGCAGATGTCAATGCAAACACAGGCTGGAAATGTACACAGACACTGGATACCCCGTCCGGCTATAATGGAGGCGCGATCCGTCTGGAACTGATCCAGGACGTAAACGGTGAGCCTAAGGCATCCACCATCATTGATAGACAGAATATCAGCTTCCCGTATCAGCTTGATATCTCAGGTGCTGAGGGCGTTACCTCAGGAACCATCTATCTCTATGAAGAGGTGGACGGAGATTATCAGCAGCTTGGAACCTACACGGTTGCATTCAAGAAAGCTGAGTGATCATGCAGGGAAAGATAATCAAAGGTATTGCCGGATTCTACTACGTATATGCAGAAGACGGCAATACATATGAATGCAGAGCCAAGGGAATTTTCCGTAAGGATAAATTCAAGCCTCTGGTAGGTGACAATGTGGACATTACAGTTCTGGATGAAAAGGAACTGGAGGGAAGTGTGACGGAGATCCACAAGCGGAAGAATTCTCTGATCCGTCCGGCTGTGGCCAATGTAGATCAGGCACTGGTGATCTTTGCCATGGATAATCCGAAGCCGAACTTCATGCTTCTGGATCGTTTCCTCATTATGATGGAGAGGGAAGGTGTTCCGGCAGTCATCTGTTTTAACAAAAAAGATCTGGCAACAACGGAAGAGCTGGAATTTCTCTATGAAACATACCAGAGCTGCGGCTATCAGGTGATCCTGTCAAGTGCCCTGAAGGGAGAAGGACTCGACGAGATCGAAGAAGTGCTTCAGGGCAGGACAACTGTGGTTGCCGGCCCATCCGGCGTGGGAAAATCTTCTCTTACAAATTCCCTTCAGGAAGAAGTGGAGATGGAAACCGGTGAGATCAGCCGTAAGCTGAAACGGGGAAAACATACCACGCGCCATGCACAGATCATACCGGTGGCACAGGATACATTCCTTGTGGATACGCCGGGATTTTCCTCCTTATATATTGAAAATATGGAGGAGCAGGAACTGAAGGATTACTTTCCGGAGTTCCGAAGATATGAAGGACAGTGCCGCTTTCAGGGGTGCCGTCACATACATGAACCGGGCTGCGCTGTTAAGGAAGCCCTTGAGAACAATGAGATCAGCAGACTCCGATATGAAGATTATCTGGAGCTGCACCAGGAATTAAAAGAGAAAAGGAGATACTGAGTCATGGAATACCGATTGTGCCCGTCGATCTTATCAGCAGATTTTAACAGACTGGGAGAACAGATCAAAATTCTGGAAAAGGAAGGCGTTGAATATCTGCATATTGATGTTATGGATGGAGATTTTGTTCCCAGCATTTCTTTTGGAATGCCGGTGATCAAATCGATCCGGAAAGAATCCAACATGTTTTTCGACGTACATTTGATGGTAACAGAACCGGAAAGATATATCCGCGATTTTGTAGAATGCGGAGCAGATTCCATTACTGTACATGCGGAGGCATGTGAGGATCTGGAGCGTACACTGGAGCAGATCAGGGCAGCAGGGGTAAAGGCGGCAGTTTCGATCAAGCCATCCACACCGGTAAATGACATCAGCCATCTTCTTGAAGATGTGGATATGGTGCTGATAATGACTGTTCAGCAGGATTGGCGGACAGAAATACATGGACGAATGCACAGAGAAGATCCAGGAGCTTCGTGAGCTTATTGATGAAGAAGAGCTGGATGTTGATATCCAGGTAGATGGTGGTATCAATGATGATACACTGGAGACGGTTATGCGTGCCGGTGCAAACCTCATGGTCGCAGGTTCCTGGGTATTTAAGGGCGATGTGGCAGCCAATGTAAGACACATTACAGAAAAAATCCACAATATCAAAAAAGAGCTGGACTGAAAATGATCGATACAATAATAATCAGCGGGGGCAATATCCAGAATGGTTTTGCCTCGATTTTTTAAAAAAAAGAATAGAAGAAAGCCGAGGAGAGAAAATCACTCTTGTTGCTGCAGATAAGGGGATGGAATGGTTTATGAAAAACCGGGAATTTATTCCGGATCTTGCAATTGGGGATTTTGACAGTCTTTCCGAAGAAGGCCAAAAATATATGGAAAGCCTGAAGGGACCGGAGATCATCAGGCTGAAGCCAGAGAAGGATGATTCGGATACACAGTCTGCGGTAAACCAGATGATCCGCAAGGGTGCAAAGGATATCCTGATCCTGGGAGCTACCGGCACAAGGCTGGATCATGTGCTGGCGAATCTGGGACTGCTTTCCATGGGTAAGGAACAGGGCGTTCGTATTGCGATCGCAGATCAGTGGAATTATATCACACTTGCAGAAAGCGGAACCATACTGCACAGAGAGGAGCAGTTTGGAAAATATGTTTCATTCTTTACTGTGGGAGGTGATGTGACAGGCCTCACTCTGAGGGGATTTAAGTATCCGCTGAACGGATATCATCTGACAGTAGAAGACAGTGGCCTGACCGTCAGCAATGAGATTTCGGAAGAAACCGCAGAGATCCTGTATGAAAGCGGGCAGCTTCTGATGATCATGTCCAGGGACTGACAGTAATAACAAATGCCTCACAGTTGCGATTTCAGGCTGTGTATGGTAATATGGGACAGGAATGGCCTGAAAAACGGAAAGGCCTGTTTAAAGAGTATCTGAAAAATACTGTAAATAAATATATCGAAAGGACGTATATAGAGAGATGAAATTAGGTATCGTAGGTCTTCCTAACGTAGGAAAAAGTACATTATTCAATTCACTGACAAAAGCCGGAGCAGAATCCGCAAACTATCCGTTCTGTACTATCGACCCCAATGTGGGTGTTGTAACCGTTCCGGATGAGAGACTGAATCTTCTCGGAGATTTTTATAAATCAAAAAAAGTAACACCGGCAGTGATCGAATTCGTCGATATTGCAGGTCTTGTAAAAGGCGCATCTAAGGGAGAGGGACTTGGAAACCAGTTCCTTGCAAATATCCGTGAGGTAGATGCTATCGTTCACGTGGTACGCTGCTTTGAGGATTCCAATGTTGTTCATGTAGATGGAAGCATTGATCCGCTCCGCGATATCGAGACTATTAATCTGGAGCTTGTTTTCTCTGATCTTGAGATCCTCGAGAGAAGAATTGCCAAGGTTACCAAGACTGCACGTATGGATAAGGAAGCTGCCAAAGAGCTTACATTCCTTGAAAAAGTAAAGGCGCATCTGGAAGAGGGACAGCTTGCCATTACTCTGGAAACAGAGAATGAAGATGAGGATGCATGGCTTGCAACCTATAATCTTCTTACTGCAAAACCGGTGATCTATGCGGCTAACGTTGCAGAGGATGATATCGCAGATGATGGGGCGAACAATCAGTATGTACAGGCAGTACGTGAATACGCTGCCAAACAGAACAGCGAGGTATTTGTGATCTGTGCGCAGATCGAGGAGGAGATCTCCGAGCTGGATGAGGATGAGAGAAAGATGTTCCTTGAGGATCTGGGACTGACAGAGTCCGGCCTGGAGAAGCTGGTGCGCGCAAGCTATCACCTTCTTGGCCTTATGAGCTTCCTGACAGCAGGAGAGGATGAGACAAGAGCATGGACTATCAAGATCGGAACCAAGGCACCGCAGGCAGCAGGTAAGATCCACACAGACTTTGAACGTGGATTTATCAAAGCAGAGGTTGTGAATTATCAGGATCTTCTGGATTGCGGTTCCTATGCAGGTGCCAGAGAGAAGGGCCTTGTACGTATGGAAGGAAAAGAGTACGTTGTACAGGACGGAGATGTGATCTTATTCAGATTTAACGTGTGATCACCAACGTCTGTGAAATACCGGCTGTAAGCTGAAAAATTATAACAGGTGATTTTATGGATATGTCAATTCGGTTTCCCGGATTAGATCTGGTTTTGGATCATGTGCCGAGATCCTTTGAGATCTTTGGCTTTGAGATCACGATCTATGGCGTCCTGATCGCGATAGGAATGCTTCTGGGAATCTTTTTTTGTGGTACTGGAAGCCAGAAGAAATCATGAAGATCCGGATGCATATCTGGATTTGGCCATCATAACGCTGCTTTCCGGTGTGGCAGGGGCGAGGTTGCTTTATGCGGCTTTTTCCTGGAGCTTTATAAAAATGATCCGGGACAGCTTCTGAATATACGGTCCGGAGGACTTATGTTTTATGGCGGACTTCTGGGCGGTGTGCTGGGTGGTGCGGTCTATTGCAGGATCCGAAAGAAATCCTTCTGGCAGATGGCAGATCTTGCCTGCATGGGACTTCTGATCGGGCAGATAATAGGAAAGTGGGGAAGCTTTTTTAACAGAGAATCTTTCGGGGAATATGCAGACAACATTTTTTCCATGCAGCTGCCGCTGACTGCGGTACGGGCAGGAGAGGTCACCACGGCTATGCGTGAAAAGCTTCAAACCGTGGACGGTGGTACCTGGATTTTGGTACAGCCTTGTTTTTCTATGAAAGTCTCTGGTGTCTGCTTGTGCTTTTGGTGCTTATGATGCTGCTTCGCAAAAAGTATTTCAGGGAGAGATCTTTCTGAGATATCTGGCAGGCTATGGTCTGGGAAGAGCAGTGCTCCAGTGGTTCCGCACAGATAAAATACTGTTTCCGGGAACCGGCGTGGATATTTCACTGGTGATCTCGGTAATACTTTTTGTTCTTTGCACCGTGGTAGTTGCAGTGAAACGCGTGATGTCCAGAAAGCGGGCAAAAGTACGGATGAGAAGGATCGAGAAAGATCAGCAGGCAGAGAAAGAAGCGGAACAGCAACGGGAAAATGTAGCAGAGAATCTGGAAACAGAGACTGTACAGGGAGAAAAAAATGGATCAGAACGAGATACAGAAGAAAGAGGAAGCTCTTCGGAAAGCGTCACTTTTGCAGCAGCTGCAGGAGGAACGGAAGAAGCTGGACAGCCAGATCAGGAGCAGGAGCGATCTTCTGAAGAATCTGGAGGCCAGCCAAAGAGTTGACCGTATTCTGGAATTATATTACGGAAACTGAGATCAAACAGATATAGGATACAGATGCTTTTGTCTGATGGATCAGAATATAGGATAGGATACCGGCATTTGGCTGATAAGAGCAGCAGAAAACTGCCCTGCAGGAAAACGTCTTCTACGACGTTTCTGGCAGGGCAGTTTTTGTGCTGTGCAGTAGGAATATATCAGTACATCTTTCGGAAATCCAGAGGAGTTGTGCCTGTGACTTTACGGAACATGGCGATAAAGTGGCTGGCATCGGAAAATCCGGAAGCACCGGCAACATCCTGGATCTTCATATCCGGTCTGGAAAGCAGAAGCTCACGTGCGCGGCTGATGCGGTACATGGTAACGTACTCGTAAACCGAGCAACCCATAAAACGGCGGAACAGACGGGAAAGATACTGCGGAGAGACAAAAACGCTCCGGCTCAGCTGCGCTGCAGTGATATCTTGCTGATAACCGGTTTCGATTTCTTTTATTACCGGGATCACATATCTCTGGTAGAGAGGATTATCCTGTATCTTCGGAGAAGCTGCACAGTCTGTAAAATTCATAAGAAAATTATAGCAGTCGGAAGAAAGAGATTTCATATCCGGTGTGGGCTGATGATATTTACGCAAGGTAGAAGAAATCATTTTCCGGATACTGGCTCCTTGTTCCTTTTCGATAAGGATCACTTCCTGGTTGTCTGTCATGGAAGGAATGCTGCCTGCCAGTGTTCCTGTGAAGGTGGCAAACATCGTGGTCCAGGAAGTAGACTCCCTGTGATAGGAATGAGGGACACCGGGGGCGATGAGGATGCCCTCGTTGGCTCCGAGAGTATAAAATTTTCCACGGACTTCAATGCGTCCGGTACCCTTTTCAGTCTGGAGGTAATGATAATACGGATATCCGTCCGGACGGAAGATATTAACCTGATTCCAGTGGTTCCCAAGAGATTCAAACATGAAGGGAGCACTGACCGGAGTGTTTCTGAAATAGATCGACATGATATTCACCTGTTTCTAAATGTTATATATTTTGGCGAAACATATTATACCATAATCCGGTGGATTATACTATAATGATCATAGCATAAAAAACGAAGGATCCGGCAGAAAAAACAGAATCTGCCGGGCAGGAGGAAAAAATGAAAAAATTTGATCATTCTCTGTTAAAAGATCCCCGGTATTTCAGTGACGGAAGAATGGATGCCCACTCAGATCATACATATTATCGCTGTGAGGAAGAGAGAGAAGATGGGAAAACTTCTTTCCGTCACAGTCTGAATGGTCTCTGGAAGTTCCATTATGCACGGAATTATGCATCTGCTATCCCAGGCTTTGAGGAAGAAGCATATTCCTGTAAGGACTGGGAGGACATTTATGTGCCGGCACATATCCAGATGGAAGGATATGATGCACGCAGTATGCCAATGTCCAGTATCCGTGGGAAGGCCATGAAGAACTTCATCCGGGACAGATCCCGGAACGTTTTAACCCGGTGGCAAGCTATGTGAGATATTTCCATGTGCCGGAGAGCATGAAAGGAAAAAGAGTATTTGTTTCATTCCAGGGAGCAGAGAGCGGCCTGGCTCTGTGCTCAATGGAAATTTGTGGGATACAGTGAAGATTCTTTTACTCCGTCAGAATTCGAGCTTACGGAATATCTGAAGGACGGCGAGAACAAGCTGGCGGCACAGGTGTTCAAATGGACAGCCAGCAGCTGGTGCGAGGATCAGGATTTTTACCGTTTTTCCGGAATTTACAGAGATGTTTATCTGTTTACGGTACCGGATGTCCATGTATATGATCTCAGGATCCGTGCCATTCCGGATGAAACTCTCAAAAAAGCCGAGCTTGAGATCGTGACCAGTACCTGGGGAAAAGGAAAAATGAAGCTTACACTTTCCGGAAGGGAGAGATCCTTTTGCAGGAGGAAAGATCTCTGAACGGAGAGGATACCTGTACCTGGGAGATTCAGGATCCCCTTCTCTGGAGTGCAGAAGAGCCGAATCTCTATGATCTGGAGCTGGAGATCAGTGATGAAAGCGGAAAGCTCCAGGAGATCATCCCGGAGAAAGTCGGTTTCCGCCGTTTTGAAATGAAGGATGGTATCATGACCCTTAACGGAAAACGTATCGTATTCAAGGGTGTGAACCGCCATGAGTTCAGCTCTGTCACAGGAAGACATGTGTCCCGGGAGGAACTGCTCAAAGACATCGTGACCATGAAACAGAACAACATCAATGCGATCCGTACCTGTCATTATCCGGATGCATCTCCGATCTACCGTCTCTGTGATGAATATGGTATTTACATGATCGCAGAAAACAATCTGGAATCTCACGGAACCTGGGATATAGCAGAATTTACCGGAGATCACACGGATATCGTTCCGCACAACAAACCGGAATGGCTGGGCATGATGCTGGACCGTGTAAATTCCATGTATCAGCGTGACAAGAACCACCCGGCGATCCTGATCTGGTCCTGTGGAAATGAATCCTTTGGTGGAAAAGATATCTTTGAGATGTCTGAGTTCTACCACAAGAATGATCCTACAAGACTGGTACATTATGAGGGGGTTTTCCATGACCGCAGCTACAATGCCACCAGTGACATGGAAAGCCAGATGTATCCTTCCGTAGAAGCGATCCGGGAGTTCCTTGCAAAGGATGACAGCAAGCCGTTTATTTGCTGTGAGTATACCCATGCAATGGGAAATTCCTGCGGCGCAATGCATAAATATACAGATCTTACAGATACAGAACCGAAATATCAGGGTGGCTTTATCTGGGATTACATTGATCAGTCTATTTACAAAAAGACCGTTACGGTAAAGAATTCCAGGCATACGGCGGAGACTTCGGTGAACGTCCTACAGATTATAATTTCAGTGGAAACGGTATCGCATACGGCGGAGACAGAGATGCTTCACCAAAGATGCAGGAGGTAAAATTCAACTACCAGAATATCACTGCGCAGGTAAGTGAGGATTCTGTTAAGATCATCAACAAAAATCTTTTTGTAAATACGGACACATTCCGATGTGAAGTAACTCTTGCAAAGAACGGTCATGTTCTCCGCACAGAGACACTGGATACAGCGGTGGAGCCTTTAAGCCAACAGACCTACAGACTTCCATTTGGAAAACAGCAGCGCCCGGGCGAATATACGGTAACCGTAGCCTTCCTTCTCAGAGAAAAAACACTTTGGGCAGAGGCAGGACATGAGGTTGCTTTCGGCCAGTATGTTTATCAGGTGGAAGGAACACCGGAAGCTCCTGCGTGTGGCGTGGAGCTTGTGAGAAGCTTCATAACATCGGTGTCCGTGGGGAAAATTTCGAAGTGCTGTTCTCCGTTCTCAATGGTGGTCTGGTTTCGTATAAATATGCAGGAAGAGAAATGATCGAAGCGATTCCGAAGCCCAACTTCTGGAGAGCACCTACAGATAATGATTGCGGAAGTCTGATGCAGATGCGCTATGCACAGTGGAAGATCGCCAGCATGTACGCAAGTCATAAGGATTACCGAAAAGGCATGTATGGTCCGGCCAATGCTCCGGAGACAACGGTTCACGAAAACAGCGTGGAGGTTGCTTTTACCTACATACTGCCAACTACGCCTGCTAGTGAATGCCGTCTTGCCTATGAGGTAACCGGAGATGGAAGAGTAAAGACAACGCTGACCTATGATCCTGTAAAAGAGCTGGGCGATATGCCGGAGTTCGGAGTACTCTTTAAATTCAATGCAGATTATGATCATGTTCAGTGGTACGGCCTGGGACCGGCAGAGACTTATGCAGACCGGAAGCATGGCGCAAAGCTCGGCATTTATGAGAATCTCGTGACAGACAATATGGCACGCTATCTTGTGCCGCAGGAATGCGGAAACAAAGAGGAAGTACGCTGGGCAAAGATCACAGACAGAAAGGGTAGAGGAATGCTCTTTGAGATGGATAAAGAAAACGGCCCGATGATGTTCTCGCACTTCCATATACTCCTCATGAAATGGAAAATGCCATGCATCCCTATGAGCTTCCGGCAATCCATTATACCGTTGTCCGTGCCGCAAAGGCGCAGATGGGTGTTGGAGGAGATGACAGCTGGGGTGCCCGCACCCATCCGGAATACCTTCTGGATACTAATGGAAAGATGAAATTTTCCTTTGCGTTCAAAGGCCTTTAAAATGTCATAAAATAACAGAACATAAAGTCAGAAAAAAGCTTCCGGCGACTGTCCGGAAGCTTTTTCATTTCATAATAATGCACAGAAAATAAACAGGTTGAAAAAAAACCTGTGGATATTTCATGAAATGAAAAAAAACTTGGATATGCACTTGTTTTTTCATGGTAAATAGTTTAGAATGATTACATAAGTGGTAGAAAGTGGTGAATAGTGGTAGCGAATGGGGATGAGTGGCAGAACACACCATTTGCACCCTGGAAGCACGAAGGGGAGAATCGTGTTTCACGAGAGTAGGTGGGTTTCATGTTCATGGGCGAGTATAATCATACGATCGACGCGAAGGGGCGTCTGATCATCCTTCCAGGTTCAGGGAACTCTTAGGGGAAGAGTTCGTACTGACAAGAGGGTTGGATGGTTGCCTTTCTATTTATCCGATGGATGAATGGGTTGCTTTTGAAGAGAAACTCCGAGCATTACCACTTACAAATAAAGACGCAAGAACCTTTTCACGTTTCTTTGTAGCCGGAGCTACAACATGTCAGCTGGATAAGCAGGGAAGAATCCTGGTGCCGCAGACGCTGCGCCAGTTCGCTGGTCTGGATAAGGATGTGGTGCTTACGGGTAATCTGAACCGGATCGAGGTTTGGAGCAAAGAGAAGTGGAGCGAGAACTGCAATTATGATGATATGGACAGCATTGCGGAAAGCATGCAGAACATAGGAATCGTCATTTGAGCATAACGCAGGTAGAAATCCCACAGGAGACGGATATGAATTTAAGCATAAATCTGTATTACTCAATGAGACCATTGACGGCTTAAGGGTAAAGCCGGATGGAATCTATGTGGATGGCACTTTAGGAGGAGCGGGACACGCCACAGAGGTGTGTAAGAAACTTTCTGCCAAGGGGAGATTTATTGGCATAGATCAAGACCAGGATGCGATAATTGCTGCGAGTGAACGGCTGTCAGCCTTTAATCAGGTGACAATCATTCGCAGCAATTATTGTTACATGGCAGATGAGCTGAGATCCCGTGGCATTGAGAAGGTGGACGGGATCCTGCTGGATTTGGGAGTGTCATCTTATCAGCTGGATAATGAAGAGAGAGGTTTTTCCTATCGGTACGATTCTCCTCTGGACATGCGAATGGACAGAAGACAGAGCCGTACAGCCGGTGATATAGTCAACGGTTATGAGGAACGGGAGCTGTATCGGATTATCCGCGATTACGGCGAAGATAAATTTGCCAAAAATATAGCGAAACACATTGTGGCTGCCAGAGAGCAGGCACCGATCCGGACAACCGGAGAACTGACAGAGATCATACGGGGTGCGATCCCCATGAAAATACAAGCTACAGGAGGACATCCGGCCAAGAGGACTTTCCAGGCAATACGTATTGAGCTCAACCGGGAGCTTGACGTGCTCCGGGATTCCCTGGACGGCATGATCGATCTCCTGGATGGCGGAGGAAGGATCTGTATCATTACATTCCATTCTCTGGAAGACAGGATCGTTAAGACCATTTTCCGAAAAAATGAAAATCCCTGTACCTGCCGCCGGATTTCCGGTCTGCGTATGCGGAAAGAAATCCAAGGGTAAGGTGATCACAAAGAAACCGATCTTACCGGGAAAAGAGGAAATGGAAGAGAATCCGAGATCCAAAAGTGCGAAGCTTCGTATTTTTGAACGGAAAATGTAGTTGAGAGATGGAAGATAGGCAAATGGCGAAGACAGGAAGAGGGACTACAGCCAGAAGAAATCGAAATACCGTCAGGAACAGCAGAGAAATGTATGTTCAGGGAAATGCGGTAAAACGGCTGCAGGAAGTTCCTCAGAGGACTGATCTGCCCGAGATACAGGAAAGGCGACGGCTGGCTCAGAAAAGAAAACAGAAATCCGCAGTACCTGTGACACCGGCAAAACAGGTGGTAAGCAGACAGGCACAGCGGAACCGGGAAAAGGCAATGGCCATGAACAAGGGGTTCGTTCTGTTTCTTACGGCAGTTTCCATCGCGGTACTTTTACCTGTATCAATTATCTTCAGGTAAAATCCGAAATCACGGCGAGTATGAAAAATGTTGCAAATCTGGAATCTGAGCTTGCACAGCTGAAAGAAGATAACGATGCATATTACAGTCAGGTCACTTCTGCAGTGGATATCAGCGAGATCAAGAAAAAAGCTATCGGCGAGCTTGGAATGAAATATCCTTCGGAGGATCAGATACAGACCTATACCACGGAAGGAAACAGTTATGTGAGACAGTATCAGGATGTGGACACACACAAGTAACAGAAGTACAGTTTTTAAGCAGGTGATCGATTGAGTACAAGAAGGCGCAGGCCGGTAAAAAAAATAAATTACAGTATGAAGAAAAAGCTGGCAGTACTATTTTCCTTAGTATTGCTGGCTTTAGTCGGTTTGGTGGCAAGAATTACCTATATCAATGCCACCAGCGGAAGCAAATATCGAAAGCAGGTGCTGAGTCAGGCTCAGCAGAAATATGAAAATCAGACACTTCCGGCAAAAAGAGGCGATATCTATGACCGGAACGGGAATATCCTGGCAACCAGCAACAAGGTCTATAATGTGGTCCTTGACTGTCTGGAGGTCAATAAGGATCAGGATTCCGTGGAGCCTACCATAAAGGCTCTTGTGGAAGTCCTGGGATTGGATGAAGATGAGATGCGGAAGCTTCTCACCGACAGCAGTACAAAAAAAAGTCAGTATCAGATCGTAAAGAAACAGATCTCCATGGACGACAAAAAAGCCTTCGAAAAATACGAAGATCCGGGAGACGACAGTGAACTGACTGCCACGCAGCTGAAAGAACGTTCCAGGATCACAGGTGTATGGTTTGAGGAAGATTATCTCAGATCTTATCCGTTTAATGAGACTGCCTGTGATACCGTTGGATTTACACTTTCCAGAGATGTGGCGGATGCCGGACTGGAAGGATATTACAATGCGACACTTACCGGCGTGGATGGAAGACAGTACGGATACATCAACAACAATTCCGACGTAGAACAGACGATCATCGAACCGACGGATGGCAAAAGCATTGAGACCTCGCTGGATCTGGGACTTCAGCAGATCGTGGAAAAATACGTAAATACCTTTGAAGAAAAGATGGGAGCCAAAAATGTAGGCGTGATCATCGAGGATCCGAAAACAGGAGAGATCCTGGCAATGGACGGCGGTGACCGTTATGACCTGAATAACCCGAGAGATCTTTCAAATGTGTATTCCCAGAGTGAGATCGCTGCCATGAACGATGAGGAAACCGTGGAAGCGCTGAACGGAATGTGGAGTAATTTCTGCGTGACAGATGCCTACGAGCCGGGATCGGTTGTAAAGCCCATCGTTATGGCTCCGCACTTGAAATGGGAGCGATTTCCGAGAGCGATAATTTTGTCTGTGACGGCGGACAGTCTTTTGGAGCGGAAGGTGCGACTACTTTTATCAAATGTGCGGTATGGCCGGATGCTCACGGGACAGAAGCTCTTTCCGATGTCATTGCCAATTCCTGCAACGATGGTATGATGCAGATCGCAGCAAAGATGGGAAAAGATAATTTCCTTAAGACACAGAGCGTTTTCAATTTCGGAACAAGAACCGGTATCGATCTTCCCAATGAGGGAAGCGGTGTGATCCATACCAGCGATACCATGGGAGAGACAGAGCTTGCATGCTCTGCTTTCGGACAGGGCTATACACTGACCATGATCCAGGAGATCAATGCAATGTGTTCTGTGATCAATGGCGGATACTACTATCAGCCTCATCTGGTGACGAAGATCAAGGACAGCAGCGGCGGAATCGTAAAAACGATCTCTCCGACACTGATGAAGCAGACGATTTCCGAGAAGATATCTGCAGATATCCGCTCCTACATGGCTGCCAGCGTAGACCATGGTACCAGCCGTACCTCCAAGGTGCAGGGCTACAGCTCCGGTGGTAAAACCGGTACTGCCGAGAAGCTTCCGCGAGGCAATGGCAAGTATCTGGTATCCTTTATCGGATTTGCACCGTAGATGATCCGGCGCTTGTGATCTATGTAGTTGTGGATGAGCCGAAGGTAGATGATCAGGCAAGCAGTACGTACGCACAGTACATTGCACAGGGAATCCTTTCCGAAGCACTTCCGTATCTGAATGTACAGCCGGATGAGGCAGAGGATGGAGAAGTTCCGACTACAGAGCTGTGGGAACTTTTTAAGGGAATCAGCGATTCTGCAACAGGAACCGGCGCAGACGGGCAGAAGGAGGCCATTTCCGATGAGAATGTACCAAGTCCGCCGGAAGATGAGTCGGAGGACAGTGATACCGAAGATAATAACGATATGCAGAGCGAAGGTCTTACCAACGAGGAGGCCGGCCTGGAATAGATAAAAAGAATACCCTCTCAGGGGAACGTCATATATTACAGTGACGACCTCTGAGAGGGATTTTTTTATGATCCGGACCATGGTTTATCACAGGAAAAAAATATGGATGGTTTTTCTGATCTGCATAATGCTTCTTCTGGGACTTGTGGGAAGACTCTGGTATCTTATGAACGTCCGGGCAGAATATTATTCAAAAAAGGCGGAGGATCTTCATGAGAGGGAACGTGACATAAAAGCAGCCAGGGGAAAGATCCTGGACATCAGGGGAAATATTCTGGCAGATAACCGGACAGTCTGCACAGTATCGGTGATACACAGCCAGATCAAAGATCCTGAAAAAGTGATCCGTGTACTGTCCGGAGCATTGTCTGTAAAAGAAGAGGAAATCCGAAAAAAAGTTGAAAAAATTTCTTCTATTGAAAGAATACAGACAAACGTGGAAAAAAGCATTGGAGACAGGATCCGGGAATATGACCTTGAGGGAGTGAAGGTAGATGAGGATTATCGGAGATATTATCCTTATGGATCTCTCGCTTCAAAAGTACTGGGATTTACCGGAGGCGATAATCAGGGGATCATTGGTCTTGAAGTGAAATACGATGAGATCCTGAAAGGAGAGCCCGGGAAGATCCTCACAGTTACGGATGCACGTGGTGTGGAGATCGACGGAACCGGAGAACGGAGGAAGGAACCGGTGTCAGGAAATACTCTGCGTACCAGTCTGGATGTTAATATCCAGGAATATGTGCAGCAGGCAGCAGGTAAAGTCATGGAAGAAAAACAGGCGGAGAGAGTTTCCATACTGCTTATGAACCCTCAGAACGGAGAAATCTATGCCTGTGTCAATGTGCCTGAATTTGATCTGAACGATCCGTTTACTCTGAATACAGAAGAAACAGCAGCAGAGGGAGAAAAGAAGCAGGATCTTCTGAACCGGATGTGGAGAAACCCCTGCCTGAATGATACCTATGAACCTGGCTCGACTTTTAAGATTATCACTATGGCAGCAGGGCTGGAGGAAGGAGTGGTGTCAACAGAGGATCGTTTTTTCTGTCCGGGCTATAAGGTGGTGGAGGACCGGCGGATCCACTGTGCAAAGAGAACAGGACATGGTGCGCAGAGTTTTGTAGAAGGTGCCCAGAACTCCTGCAACCCGGTATTTATTGAGGTGGGCCTGCGGCTTGGAGCAGACCGTTATTACAAATATTTTAAACAGTTCGGACTTTTGAAAAAAACAGGAATAGATCTTCCGGGAGAGGCAGGAACGATCATGCATAACCCCAAAAATATGGGAGAGGTGGAGCTTGCTACGGTATCCTTTGGCCAGTCGTTTCAGATCACACCGATCCAGCTTGCAACAACCGTCAGTGGGATCATCAATGGCGGAAACCGGATCACACCTCATTTTGGGATCAGCGTGGAAAGTGCGGACGGAACAAAGGTGCGGACACTGGAATATCCGGTGGAAAGCGGGATCGTGTCCGGTGAGACTTCCCGGACAGTACGTACGATCCTGGAAACTGTAGTTTCAGAAGGCTCCGGAAAAAATGCCGGGATCCAGGAGTTCCATTGGGGGAAAAACAGCTACCTCTCAGACACTGCCCAGAGGCTCCGGCAGATATATTTCTTCATTCCTGGGGTTTGCCCCGGCAGAGGATCCGAAGGTCCTGGCTCTTTGTATCATCTATGCACCCCAGGGTATGTATTATGGTGGGATCATTGCCGCACCGGTGGTACGCAGTATTTTTGAAAATGTACTTCCCTATCTTGGGATCGAGAGGACAGTTACGGAAACTCCATCCGGGGAAAACCGGGCAGATGGGGTTGATTAATGAGGATAAAAGCCTTATACTGTTGAAGAAGTATAAAAAAACGAAAGAATTAGAGGTGTGAGGATGGAGTTTCATGTTGTGATCCCTGTGCTGATCTCATTTGCGATCAGCCTTGTATTAGGACCGATTGTTATCCCTTTTTTAAGAAGACTTAAAATGGGACAGACAGAGAGAGAGCTGGGTGTGCAGTCCCACCTGAAAAAGAACGGTACCCCTACTATGGGTGGGGTGATCTTTCTCATTGCAACAACTGTAACATCACTGTTTTATATCAGAGATTATCCGATGATCATCGTACTTTTCCTGACACTGGGATTTGGACTGATCGGATTTCTGGATGATTATCTGAAGGTAGTTCTGAAGCGTTCTGACGGACTTCTGCCATGGCAGAAAATGGCACTGCAGATCGTTGTGACAGCTGTATTTGCTTTTTATCTTGTAAATTATTCCAACGTATCCCTGACTATGAAGATCCCGTTCTGGAGCGGACATTATCTGAACCTGGGATGGTTTGCAGTTCCGGTACTGTTCTTTGCGGTGATCGGTACAGTAAACGGAGTCAATTTTACGGATGGACTTGACGGACTGGCTTCCAGTGTTACCCTGATCGTGGCAGTATTCTTTACGGTGGTTTCCCTTGGAATGAAAAGTGGTGTGGAACCGATCACCTGTGCAGTTGTGGGCAGTCTGATGGGATTTCTTCTGTTTAATGTATATCCTGCCAAGGTATTTATGGGAGACACCGGTTCTCTGGCATTGGGTGGCTTTGTGGCTGGTGTGGCTTATGCCATGCAGATGCCGCTGTTTATCATCCTGGTCGGACTGATCTACCTTGTGGAGGTATTGTCTGTTATGCTCCAGGTATCCTATTTCAAGGCAACACACGGAAAAAGAATCTTCAAGATGGCGCCTATCCACCATCATTTTGAGCTTTGTGGGTGGTCCGAGACACGAGTTGTTGCAGTGTTCTCTGTTGTAACTGCTATTATGTGCCTGATCGCTCTCCTGGCATTATAAGGAGGAACAGAAAAATGGATTTAAAAGGAAAAAAAGTTCTCGTTTTCGGAGCCGGAAAAAGCGGCATTGGAGCAGCTGATCTGCTTGGAAGTGCAGGAGCACAGCCGGTGATCTATGACGGAAACGCAGATCTTGATAAAGAGGCAGTATTACATAAAACAAACGGAAAATACACCCCGGAGATCTGGGCCGGAGATTTTCCTGAGAGAGCGCTGGACAGTCTTGATCTTGTAGTGCTAAGTCCGGGAGTTCCCACAGACCTGCCGCTGGTAAAGAGCTTCTATGAAAAGGGCCTTCCGGTATGGAGCGAGGTGGAGCTTGCCTATCGTACAGGCAAGGGAGAGGTTCTTGCGATCACAGGAACCAACGGTAAGACAACAACAACAGCACTTCTCGGAAAGATCATGGGAGATGCCCGTGAATCTGTATTTGTTGTAGGAAATATCGGAACTGCATATACATCCAAATCATTGGAGATGAGGGAGGATTCCGTAACTGTTGCGGAGATCAGCAGCTTTCAGCTGGAGACTATTGACCAGTTCCACCCGAAGGTAAGTGCGATCCTCAACATCACAGAGGACCATCTGAACCGTCATCATACCATGGAGGAATACATCCGTGTAAAAGAGCTGATCACCAAAAATCAGGGACCGGAAGATGTATGTGTTCTGAATTACGAGGATGAGGTCCTTCGTAAATTCGGTGAAAATATCGTTCCGAAGGTGGTATATTTCTCAAGTCTTCGCAAACTGGATCGGGGAATCTATCTGGACGGAGACCAGATCATTCTCAAAACAGAAAAAGAAGAGATACCGATCGTAAAAACCGAAGAGCTTAAGATCCTGGGACGTCATAATCACGAGAATGTAATGGCAGCCGCCGCCATGGCATATTATGCGGGCGTTTCTGTGGAGAGTATCCGCAAGAGTGTCTGTGAGTTTGTGGCAGTTCCACACAGAATCGAGTATGTGACAGAGAAAAACGGTGTTGCATATTACAACGATTCCAAGGGAACCAATCCGGATGCGGCCATCAAGGGGATTCAGGCAATGAACCGTCCGACTCTTCTGATCGGCGGTGGCTATGACAAGGAATCCAGCTATGATGAGTGGATAGAATCCTTCGACGGAAAAGTCCGTTATCTTGTTCTCATCGGTCAGACGAAAGAGAAGATCAAAGCAGCAGCAGAACGTCTTGGATTTACAGATATCATCCTCTGCGAGGATCTGAAGGAAGCTGTCCAGGTCTGTGCGGAAAAAGCCAATCCCGGAGATGCAGTTCTGCTTTCACCGGCATGTGCGAGCTGGGGACAGTTTGATAATTATGAGCAGCGCGGTGACATGTTCAAGGAATACGTGAAAGCACTGTAATAATCCGAAAAATACATACATAAGCTGAAATAAAGACCACTGTGGAGGCCATGCATGAAGGCAGGACAGAAACAGACCGGAAAGACAGATACCGTTCTCTGGGTACTGGTTCTGATTCTGGTGGTATTGGGACTCGGGGCGCTTTTTTCGGCAAGTGAATATAATGGCAGAGTACGTTTCCACGACTCTGCCTATTATTTTAAGAAGCAGCTCTTTGCCACGGTACTGGGGCTGCTTGTTATGTATCTGGCATCACGGGTAGATTACCGGCTGTCTGTAAAGCTGCGCCGGCTGCCTATATTTTTTCGCTTTTTCTGTCTGCTGCAGTCCTGCTTTTCGGACAGGAGATCAATGGATCGAAGAGGTGGCTGAACCTGGGGCCGCTTTCCTTTCAGCCGTCGGAGTTTTCCAAGGTGGCAGTGATATTGTTTCTGGTGTGGCAGATCAGCAATACAAAAAGCAAAACAACCGGATTCTGGTTTATCTGCAGGACTATGATGACTTTGCTTCCGGTAGCAGGTCTGGTGGGCTCCAATAACTTAAGCACAGCGGTGATCATTCTGGGGATCGGTGTGCTGCTGATCTTTGTGGCCAATCCAGGTATCTGCAGTTTCTCGCACTTGGAGGTGCGGGGATAGGATTTATTGCGGTTTTTCTTGCCGCGGAGAGTTATCGTCTGGAACGCCTGGCAATCTGGCGGAATCCGGAAAAATATGAAAAAGGATTTCAGACCATACAGGGCCTGTATGCGATCGGAAGCGGAGGGATCTTCGGCAAGGGGTTCGGGAACAGTCTGCAGAAGCTGGGATTTGTCCCGGAAGCCCAGAATGATATGATATTTTCTATTGTGTGTGAGGAAACGGGGATACTGGGAGCCTTTCTGACACTTTTTCTGTTTGGCATTCTGATCTGGAGGCTTTGTATTCTGGCATTAACTGCGGGATCTGCAGGGAACGCTGCTGTGCGCCGGATCATGGCACATATGGCGATCCAGGTGGTCCTGAATGTTGCAGTAGTAACGAATACGATTCCCAACACCGGGATCACTCTGCCCTTTGTAAGCTATGGCGGAACTTCTGTTGTTTTTCTTCTGGGGGAAATGGGGCTGGCCTTAAGTGTCAGCAGTCACAGACATGGAAGGATCACATAGAATAACAAGTAAGAGGCCCTTTTAGGAGTGGAATACTTGAATGAGATCGATGAGATCATCGTGACCGGAGGCAGGCCGCTGCATGGAAGCGTCCGGATCCAGGGGTCAAAAAATGCGGCACTTCCGGTTATGGCAGCAGCACTCTTAAGCACCGGGACCAGTGTACTGCGGGGATGCCCGAAAATCAGTGATGTATATTTGATGGAAAAGATCCTGAAATATCTGGGGGCAGAAACCTGGTGGGAAGGTCAAGATCTTTATCTGGACTGCAGCCATGCGGACGGCACCATGATACCGGAGTGTTATTCCGGAAAAATGCGTTCTTCCGTGATCTTAATGGGAGCAATGCTGGGGCGGAGCAAAAAGGCACAGACAGGATATCCCGGAGGCTGTGTGATCGGGAAGCGGCCGGTGGATCTTCATATCCAGGTTTTGCGCCGCCTTGGGGCAGCTGTGGTGGAAAACGGCGGGATGATCCGGGCATCCTGTGGAAAACTCCGAGGCGCAGAGATGTTTTTTCAAAAAAGAAGTGTAGGCGCTACAGAGCAGGGCATTCTGGCAGCGGTCCTTGCAGAGGGGAAAACAGTCCTTAACGGCTGCGCCTGTGAACCGGAAATTTATTGGCTTTGCATTATCTTACCGGAATGGGGGCAAAGATCCGGATTCGCGAAAATGGCTGTATCTGTATTGAAGGGGTGGAGAAGCTTGAAGCTGGCGATGGCTGCATTCCACCAGACCGTATTGTCGCCGGAACCTATCTCATGGCAGCGGCGGCAACTAGAGGAGAGATCATCCTGGAAAATCCGCCTCTGGAGGAAATGGATGGAATCCTGGACGTATATCGGAAAATGGGTGGACAATGCCGCAGGGTAGGTGGTAAACTAATAGTCAACGGAAAAAATACAGGTTTTCCCCTGGAGCTTCTGGAAACAGAAGTTTATCCGGGATTTCCTACAGACCTGCAGTCTCCTGCGATGGCGGTACTGGCCACGATTCCGGGAGTGAGCAGGATCCGCGAGAAGATTTTTGAAGACAGATATAAAACAGCTTCATGGCTCTGTAAAATGGGAGCACAGATCCAGATCCGGGATGGAGTTGCTGTGATATACGGAGGGCAGCCCCTGACCGGTTGTACTGTGGAAGCAGAGGAACTTCGCGGTGGTGCGGCACTTGTGATCGCAGCACTTGCCGCGCAGGGGATTACCAGGATCCGGGGCTGTTGTTTCATAGAAAGAGGCTATGAACATATCTGTGAGGATCTGACCGCACTGGGCGGTCTGCTGATAAAGGACAGAGGAACTTTATGAAAACATCAAAAAAAAGCCACTGAAAGCAGTTGGCGGACTTCTTGTCCTGCTGCTGGCAGGAATTATTTTCTTTTTTACGTATTATCAGGTAGATGAAGTGCAGGTGATGGGCAGCAACCATTATTCTGAAAAACAAATCAGGAAGATGGTGCTTAGGGGGCCGCTGGCATCCAATTCTGTTCTTGCACCGCTTCTTTATACTAAGCAGAACACAAAGGATGTTCCCTTTATAGAAGGCTATACCGTAACAAGGCTGAACCGGCACACCATCTGTGTCAGTGTGAAGGAGAAGGATATCGTTGGCTGTATCCCTTATCTGGACAGTTATATTTATTTTGACAGAAACGGTATTTTTGTGGAAGGATCCACGGAACGTAACGAAAAAATCCCGTTTTTTGACGGGATCAAAGTCAAAAAAGTGATCCAGAACGAGAAACTCCCCATCAAGGATGAAACGGTGATGAACACGGCAGTTGCTCTTTCTACTATTGCAAAAAATGATAAGGTTCCGGATCACATTGAATTTGAAGACGACGGACAGATCAGTCTTGTTTACGGGGATATCACAGTTAAACTTGGAAAGGATGAATATCTGGAAGACAAAATGACCAGAGTTCTGGCTATCCTTCCGATGATTTCCGAAAAAAAAAGGAATTCTCCATGCAGAAAATGTAAATGATAATTCCAAGAACATTACCCTGGAGCAGGAACAGGATGAGAGCCAGACTTCCGCAGAAAACTGGACCGGAGGCTATGATGAGGAAGGAAATTACACCGGAGAAGGCGAATACGATGAAAATGGCAACTATGTAGGACCGAAACCGCAGACGGATCTGGAGTATGCGCAGGAAAACTGGGTAGGTGGCTATGATGAAGAGGGAGATTACACAGGCAGTGGTGAGTACGATGCCAACATGACCTATGTAGCGAAGCCCCACCAGAAGAAACCATGGCAGAAAAAGGAAACTGGAAGGGCGGTTACCGGGAAGACGGAGGCTATGACGGAGTCAGTGAATATGACCGTGATGGCAATTATGTAGGCACTCTGGAGGATTATCAGGCTTCGGCAGAAAGCTCCGGAGACGGAACAGACTCCGAAGATCCAGATGCTCAGAGTACGGATACCGAAGATACAGAAAATGAAGAAGACTCTTCAGACAGCAGTACGGACAGCACCGAGGAAGAGGCTGATTACAGCAGTGATCAGGAAGAAGGCGCTGAGGATTATGATGAAAATTCGTACAGCGATTACAGTGATGAGTCCGATTATGAGTAAAGATAAAAAAGCTTTCTTAATATATAGTACCAGTATTTGGACATTTTGCCAGAGATTGTTTTGTAAATGTTTCGGTTAATAGAAACAGTGCCGAAATTTAGTGAAAAAAGTATAAAAAAACAAAAATTAATGGTTGATTAATTACCGAAAAAAATATATGATATAACTATGTGTATATGTAGCTTGGAATAGATTATTACACTGAATCGGATATCAGGTAGAAATAAAGGAGGAAGTACATTGTTAGAGATAATGACGAATGAGGCTGAGTCTTCTGCGAAAATTATTGTAATTGGAGTAGGTGGCGCAGGTAATAATGCGGTAAACAGAATGGTGGAAGAGGCCATTGGCGGAGTTGAGTTTGTAGGTGTTAATACCGATAAACAGGCTCTGACACTGTGTAAAGCTCCGACTGTACTTCAGATTGGTGAGAAAATTACGAAAGGTCTCGGCGCTGGCGCACAGCCGGAGGTTGGACAGAAGGCAGCTGAGGAGAGCATTGAGGAAGTTAAGAAGATCATCGAGGGAGCGGACATGGTTTTCGTTACCTGTGGTATGGGAGGCGGAACCGGAACCGGAGCTGCTCCTGTGATTGCCGGTGCGGCAAAAGAGATGGGTATCCTGACTGTCGGTGTTGTTACCAAGCCTTTCCGTTTTGAAGCAAAGACCCGTATGAACAATGCACTTGCGGGAATCGAGAATCTGAAGAAAGCAGTTGACACTTTGATTGTCATCCCCAATGACAAGTTACTTGAGATCGTTGACAGAAGAACAACCATGCCGGAAGCACTGCGTAAGGCTGATGAAGTTCTTCAGCAGGCAGTACAGGGTATTACAGACCTGATCAATCTGCCGGCTCTGATCAACCTTGACTTTGCAGATGTGCAGACAGTCATGACAGACAAGGGAATCGCTCACATCGGTATCGGTGAGGCAAGAGGCGATGACAAGGCTATGGAGGCTGTACAGCAGGCGGTATCTTCTCCGCTTCTTGAGACAACCATCAAGGGCGCTACTCATGTGATCATCAACATTTCCGGAGATATTTCTCTTATGGATGCCAACGATGCTGCAAGCTATGTACAGGAGCTTACAGGTGAGGAGGCAAACATCATCTTTGGTGCTATGTATGATGATTCTGTTGCAGATTATGCAAGAATTACAGTTATTGCTACAGGTCTTACAGACAATAACCTTCAGAACACACCATTTGGAAACAGAGCTTCCAATTCTGTATTCGGAAACACCAAAAAAACAAGCCAGTCACAGCCAGGTGGTATGAACCTTAACATGCCAAGCTTCAGCCTGCCGACTATGAATTCCACACAGTTTGGAACAAAGGCTCCTACAAGCACTGTTCAGAAAAAGGACATCCAGATCCCGGATTTTCTTAAGAACAGATAATAAATGAACATGATAAGATCCGGCAGAGGTTCCATCTGGAACGTTGCCGGATCTTTTTGACTCTTCGATCAAAAGAAACAGGAATGACTGCTCTGTATGGAAACAGGGTTCCGTTCAGGATATCAGCATTCGCAGTGAAAAGTATCACATTTTGTATCACAGCAGCGATGAGCATTGGCACCGGATACATTGATGGAAGCTGCGGTGCATTTGCAGTGCTCATTGTAGGTACAGTTGTGTGCTTTGCAGTCGATGTTAACGGTTTCACACCCACAGCAGGGATCAGCAGCATTTTTTACAGAACCTTCTTCCTGAGCACGAAAGCTTTCACAGGCGGTATCATCTGCATAACGTGCATCTGCTCCTTCAACATTGATGGCTCCCCGGGAACAGAGAGAATTTTTGTTATAGTAGCAGTTGTGTGCGGAACATTTAAGACTTGTCATAAAAGTGTCCTCCTGATAATTATGATTTTACCGGAAACCGTCAGCCTGCCGGAATGCGCATCCTGTCTGATCGTCAGCACTGCGGTAAGGCTTGACAGATTCCGATGTTGCATAGTATGTCCGGAAGAAGAAAAATTTATACTCAAAAAATAAATACATAATAATATAAAAAACAGTTGACAAATAGCAGACACCATGGTATCCTCTTAAAGTACGTAGCGAAAAGAAAGCAGAGTTCACTCTCACCTCAGCGCTGAAGATAAGCGACTCAGGTCAATATTGCACAGTACTGCGAACGGACCAACCATCAGTGCGCAGGTGTAATTATTTGAAGTGTGGACATCTGTCTGCGCTTTTTTGTGCGGCTTTAGCTACATTAATGAGAAAAAAATAATTCTATCATGTTCATGGAGGTGTACAACAATTAGCGGTTTAATGATTAACGAACAGATCAGAGACAGAGAGGTACGCTTGATTGGTCCGGACGGAGCTCAGCTTGGAATCGTGTCCGCCAGAGAAGCGATGGCGAAAGCGCAGGAGGCAGGACTTGACCTTGTAAAGATTGCCCCACAGGCGAAACCGCCGGTATGCAAGATCATTGATTACGGTAAATACCGTTACGAGCTTGCAAGAAAAGAAAAAGAGGCCAGAAAAAAGCAGAAAACCATCGATGTCAAAGAAGTGCGTCTTTCCCCGAACATTGATACGAATGATTTGAAGACGAAGGTAAATGCAGCAAGAAGTTCCTTAGCAAGGGTGACAGAGTTAAGGTTACACTTCGTTTCCGCGGAAGAGAGATGGCACACATGGCCAGCAGTAAGCATGTGCTTGACGACTTCGCAGATCTTCTGTCCGATATAGCGACTGTAGAGAAGGCTCCGAAGATAGAAGGCAGAAGCATGACTATGTTTCTGACTGAGAAACGGTAGATATCTCAGTCTTCACGCAACAGCCGGGCAGAACGGGATGCTATATAAAATTTAGAAGTACCAAATCAAGGAGGAATTCATAATGCCAAAAATTAAAACTTGCAGAGCAGCAGCAAAGCGCTTTAAAAAAACAGGTACAGGAAAATTAGTAAGAAATAAAGCCTACAAGAGCCATATCCTTACAAAGAAATCTCAGAAGAGAAAGAGAAATCTGAGAAAATCTACTGTTGTTGATTCTACTAATGTAAAGAGCATGAAGAAGTATTACCATATTTATAAGATAGAGAAGACGAACAGGAGGAGAATTAAGAAATGGCAAGAATTAAAGGCGGATTAAACGCAAAGAAAAGACATAACCGTACATTAAAACTGGCAAAAGGCTACAGAGGAGCCCGTTCCAAACAGTATAGAGTAGCAAAACAGTCTGTAATGAGAGCTCTTACAAGCTCCTATGCAGGAAGAAAACAGAAGAAACGTCAGTTCAGACAGCTCTGGATCGCTCGTATCAACGCAGCAGCAAGAATGAACGGACTTCTTACAGCAAAATGATGCACGGCCTTAAGGTTGCAAACATCGACATCAACAGAAAGATGCTTGCAGAGATGGCTGTTAACGATGCAGCAGGCTTCACAGCTCTTGCTGAGATCGCTAAGAAAGCAATCGCATAAGTAAAGTATTAAGAGACGAAGGAGTCCAGGGAATTTTTCCCCTGGATTTTTTTGTAAAAAAATTCAGACAATTTGCCGAAAAACGACACAAGCTGTACAGCGGACAAGTGTCCGCGTTGTGCAATCAGACGAAAAACAACAGATAACTAAATTTGCCCTTGAAATAAAAAATATGCGATGCTATAATTTTACCATTAAACATTAGTAACGCGACAAAGCGCAGGAGGAGAGATTATTATGAAGAATTGGAAGAAAGTAATCGGCGTTGCATCAGCAGCAGCGATGACAGCAGCGATGATGATGCCTACATCAGTTTTTGCAGCAGATGAGACATTTAAGATCGGTGTGATCGGACCGATGACAGGTGATTACGCACAGTACGGTACCAACGTATACAACGCAGCCAAGATCGCAGCTGATGAGATCAACGAGAACGGTGGATTCAACGGATATAAAGTAGAGATTCTTGACGCAGGTGATGACCAGGGAGATCCGGAGAAGGCTGTTAACGCATACAATGACCTGATCGATAAAGGAATGCAGATGCTCTGTGGAACTGTAACATCCGGTTCCTGTATCGCAGTAGGAGCTGAGGCAGCTGAGGATACATTCCTCTTCACACCATCCGCAACAGCACTTGACTGTATCACAGCAGGAACAAACGAGTTCCGTATGTGCTTCACAGACCCGGCACAGGGAACCAAATTTGCTCAGTACATTTCCGAGCACAAACTTGCAACGAAAGTAGCAGTACTTTATGATTCCGCTGCTGACTACAACTCCGGTGTACATGACGCATTCGTTGCAGCAGCTGCTGATGACGGACTTGAAGTAGTTGCAGATGAGGCTTACACAACAGACAGCAACACAGACTATTCTGTACAGCTTGCAAAGATCAAGAAGAGCGGCGCTGAGCTTCTTTTCCTTCCGAACTACTATTCCGACAATGCGCTGATCCTTCAGCAGGCATCTGAGGCAGGACTTGACATTAAATTCTTTGGTGTAGATGGCATGGATGGTATCCTCAATGTAGAGAACTTCGATAAATCCCTTGCAGAGGGTGTTATGCTTCTGACACCATTCTCCGCAACAGCTACAGATGAGAAGAGCCAGAACTTCGTAAAAGCATACGGCGATGCTCACAACGGTGAGATCCCGAACCAGTTTGCGGCAGATACATATGATGTACTTTACGCAATGCAGCTTGCAGCTGACGATGCAAAGATCACACCAGATATGGAAAATGCAGACATCAGTGCAGCAATGAGCGCATCCATGGCAAACATCGAGCTTGACGGACTTACCGGAAAAGCAAAATGGACCGAGGATGGCGAGTGTGATAAAGAGCCGAAAGCATTCGAGATCAAAGACGGTGCTTATGTAGAGATGAAATAAGTAATTTCTGTTAACGTTAGGGGTCAGGGGACGGTCACCTTTAGTGGGAACCGTCCCCTTTTTCCCTTATCAATAAACAATTAAAAGAGGTGCGTTATGAGTTTTATATCTTATTTAAAAGACGGCATCAGTCTTGGCAGTATCTATGCAATCATCGCACTTGGATATACCATGGTTTATGGTATTGCCAAGATGCTGAACTTTGCACACGGAGATGTTATCATGGTGGGAGCTTATATCATCCTTACCTGTATCACAAGAGGCGGCATGTCACCGATCCTTGCTGTGATCCTTTCCGTTGTGATCTGTACACTGCTTGGTGTTGTCATTGAGAAGGTAGCTTACAGTCCACTTAGAAAAGCTTCCTCAAACCTGGCCGTTCTTATCACGGCTATCGGTGTCAGTTATCTGCTTCAGAACCTGGCACTTCTGATCTTCGGCGCAGATGCCAAGAGTTTCGTAGCTGTTGTCAAAGTTCCGTCCATCACACTGTTTGACGGTGAGCTTACCATCAAGGGAATCACCATCGTAACCATCCTTGCATGTATCATTATCATGGTGGGACTTTCCCTCTTTGTAAAAAAGACAAAACCTGGCCGTGCCATGCAGGCGGTTTCCGAGGACAGAGATGCGGCACAGCTGATGGGAGTTAACGTCAATGCGACAATTTCCCTCACATTTGCCATCGGTTCCGGACTTGCAGCGATCGCAGGCCTTCTGCTCTGTCAGACTTATCCGACGCTGACTCCGTACACAGGAGCCATGCCTGGTATCAAAGCTTTCGTAGCTGCTGTATTCGGTGGAATCGGTTCGATTCCGGGAGCTATGGTCGGCGGCATCCTTCTGGGAATCATCGAGATCTTCGGAAAAGCTTATATTTCTTCCCAGGTTGCAGATGCGATCGTATTTGCAGTCCTGATCGTCGTGCTTCTTGTAAAACCTACCGGACTGTTCGGCAAGAACATCCAGGAGAAAGTGTAAGGTGGCCGATATGAAGAATATGAAAAACAAAACAACAAAAAATAACATGATCAACTATGGAATTGTCATTGTGCTTTTTGTGATCGTACAGGCACTTTCCTCAACTGGAAATCTTTCCAGACTTCTTATGGGACTTCTTGTTCCCCTTTGTGTTTATACCATTGCATCAGTTTCCCTGAACCTGGTAGTCGGTTTTTCCGGTGAGCTGAGCCTTGGACATGCGGGCTTCATGTGCGTGGGAGCTTTTTCCAGTGCCCTGTTTTCACAGGTTGCTGCAGACTCCATTCCGCAGGTTCCTCGCTTTATCCTTGCAATCCTTGTAGGTGCGGCAGTTGCAGCACTGTTTGGTGTGATCATCGGTATTCCGGTACTTCGTCTCCGCGGTGACTACCTGGCTATTGTTACACTGGCTTTTGGTGAGATCATCAAGAACCTGATCAATGTACTTTACATTGGCGTGGATGACAAGGGACTTCACGTTGCAACAAGTGCAGCAGGTCTTCATCTGGAAGCCGGCGGAAAGCAGATTCTCAAAGGTGCCCTTGGTATTTCGGGAACAGCAACTCTTTATAAAGATATCAAGAATTACTTTTTCCTGATCGGCGTGATCCTGCTTCTTCTCACATTGTTTATTGTACAGAACCTTGTAAATTCCAGAAGCGGACGTGCTATTATGTCAACCAGGGACAACCGTATTGCAGCGGAGTCTGTAGGAATCAATATCACCAGATATAAGCTGCTGGCATTTACCATTTCTGCAGCCCTTGCAGGAGTTGCAGGTGTGCTGTATGCACATAACCTTTCTCTTCTTAAGGTTTCTGTATTCGATTACAATATGTCCATTCTGGTACTTGTGTATGTAGTACTTGGAGGAATCGGAAATATCAGAGGATCTATCATTGCAACCATTATCCTCTATGCACTGCCTGAGCTTCTCCGTGGATTCGCAAACTACCGTATGCTGATCTATGCCATCGTATTGATCATCATGATGCTCTTTAACTGGGCACCGGCAGCAAGAGACTGGAGAGCACGTATGTAGAGAAATTCAAAGGCAAAAAAGAGAAAAAGGAGGTGGCCTGATCATGGCAATGCTGGAAGTAAATAATCTGTCTATCCAGTTCGGCGGTCTTCGTGCTGTTGACGGCTTTAATATGACCATTGAGAAGGGACAGCTCTATGGACTGATCGGACCTAACGGTGCCGGTAAGACAACAGTATTCAATCTTCTCACAGGCGTGTACAAGCCTACCGAGGGAATCATTAAACTGGACGGCCAGGACATCACAGGAAAAAGCACCATTGAGATCAACAAGGCCGGAATCGCAAGAACCTTCCAGAATATCCGTCTTTTCAAGGATATGCCGGTTCTTGACAATGTAAAAGTAGGACTTCACAATCACCATCCATACTCCACACTGACCGGAATCTTAAGGCTGCCGAAGTATTACAAGGTAGAAAAAGAGATGAATGAACGTGCCATGGAGATACTGAGGGTGTTTGACCTGGATAAGGAAGCAGACACTCTGGCAGGAAATCTGCCTTATGGTAAACAGCGTAAGCTGGAGATCGCCAGAGCTCTTGCCACAGAGCCAAAGCTTCTTCTCCTGGATGAGCCGGCGGCTGGTATGAACCCGAATGAGACACAGGAGCTGATGGATACTATCCGTTTTGTGCGGGAGCATTTTGATATGACTGTTCTTCTGATCGAGCACGACATGAAACTGGTGGGCGGTATCTGTGAGGAACTTACAGTTCTGAACTTCGGTCAGGTACTGATCCAGGGTGAGACATCTGCAGTGCTGAAAGACCCGACGGTTATCACTGCATATCTGGGAGAATAAGGAGGAACGAGACAATGGCAATGTTGGAAGTAAAGGACCTCCAGGTCTATTATGGTGTGATCCAGGCTCTGAAGGGAATTTCTTTTCATGTAAATCAGGGAGAGGTTATTGCGCTGATCGGTGCCAATGGCGCCGGAAAGACAACCACACTTCAGACACTTACCGGAATTCTTTCTCCGAAGTCCGGAAGCATTGTGTTTGAGGGAAAAGACCTCACAAGAACACCGGCGCATAAGATCGTAGAGATGGGTATGGCGCATGTTCCGGAGGGAAGACGTGTATTTGCGGATATGTCCGTTTATGAGAATCTGCTTCTTGGAGCCTATACAAGAAAGGACAAGGCAGAGATCGCAGAGAGTCTTGCAAGTGTATACAAGAGATTTCCGCGTCTGGAAGAACGTAAAGGACAGCGTGCCGGAACACTTTCCGGTGGTGAGCAGCAGATGCTTGCCATGGGACGTGCACTGATGAGCAGACCAAGGATCATTTTGATGGATGAGCCGTCCATGGGTCTGTCGCCGATTTTTGTAAATGAGATTTTTGACATTATCCGCGAGGTAAGTGAGAGCGGAACTACAGTGCTTCTGGTTGAGCAGAATGCGAAGAAGGCTCTTTCCATTGCGGACAGAGCGTACGTTCTGGAAACAGGAAGCATTACTATGGATGGAAAGGCAGAGGATCTTCTGAATGACGAGGCCGTTCAGAAGGCATATCTTGGAGAGTAGGGGGAAAGACATGGATAATTTCGTAATTACCATTGCAAGACAGTATGGAAGCGGTGGACGTACCATCGGAGAGGAGCTTGCAAAGAAATTAGAGATTTCTTACTATGACAAGGATATCATCCGCATGGCATCTGAGGAGAGCGGCATTCATGAGCAGCTTTTTGGAAGGGCAGATGAAAATGTCAGCACAAAGCAGAGATTTTTTGCAAAGTCCGGAATCTACAAGGGTGAGCTGATCCCGCCTCAGAGCAAGGATTTTACATCCGATGAGAACCTGTTTAATTATCAGGCAAAGGTGATCCGGCAGCTGGCAGAAACAGAGTCCTGTGTGATCATCGGACGTTGTGCAAATATGATCCTGAAGGATTATTCCAATGTTCTTCGTGTGTTTGTTTACGGAGACTGGGATTTCCGTATCCGTGAGGCAAGTAAGAAACTCAGCGGAACTACAAAGGATATTGAGAAATTTATGCATAAGGATGACAAACGCAAAGAAGATTTCTGCAAACGTTTCATGGGTGTTGACTGGGCAGACATGACGAAATATAATCTGTGCCTGGATAACGGTACCCTTGGTTATGAGAAATGCGTGGAGGAGATCGAGAGTGCACTTGAGATCCTGAAAAAATAAGACATATATCAGAGAATATTCCCCGGGAAAGAAAAGCCAAAAGTCTTTTCCCGGGGATTTTTTCATATATTGTGGAAAAGTATATTTGATCCGGCGGGAAATATGGATAAGCGAAAAAAATATTTCTGTGTAGTGGCAATGGTATTGATCCTGCTCAGCGGATATGGAAAAATCTCAGACAGTGCATTTCGGATGCGGGTGACCAGAATGATCGCCGGTGAGGGGATGCTCCGGCTGGTGGCGGCGCAGTACGGACAAAAAGCAGCAGAACCGGTGGCTGAGACAGCCTCTGACAGAAACGAAAAAGAGGATCGTCCACGTGTGGCTCTTACCTTTGATGATGGACCGCATGCAACATATACACCTCTGCTTCTGGATGGCCTGCGGAAGCGTGGGATCCATGCCACATTCTTATGGGAAAAATATCCGGGGAAATGAGGAGATCGTAACGCAGATGCAGAGAGACGGTCATCTCATCGGTAATCACACGTATGATCACGTGCAGCTTGATAAGCTTCCCGGTGATCAGGCCTGTCAGCAGATCATAAAGACGAATAATGAGATCTACGAGATCACCGGAGAGTATCCCATGTATCTTCGCCCGCCCTACGGTGCCTGGCCGAAGGATCTGGAGCTCTGTGTGACCATGCTGCCGGTATTCTGGGATGTGGATACCCTGGACTGGAAATCAAAAAATGTCCGTTCTGTGGAAAATATCGTAAAAAGACAAGTGAAGGATGGCTCCATTATCCTGATGCATGACAGCTTTTCTACCTCCGTGGAAGCGGCCCTGGAGATCGCGGATATGCTTACGGAAGAAGGATATGACCTGGTAACTGCAGATCAGCTGCTGGTGATGTAACTGTGATTTGCCGAAAAGGCAGAAACGATTGCTTTTTTATGTGCAAACAGGTAAAATTATAAAAATAAGGAATCTGTCCGTATGCCGGAAACAAATGAAACGATCGTTGCCGGATACAGATCTATGAAAAGAATACGGATCGTGAATATCCGCTTTTTACAGAAAATACAGGAGTGAAAGCCATGGATTTATTTGAATACGCAAAGTCAAAAACGCTGGATCAGGAGTCACCTCTTGCATCCAGGCTGCGTCCGCGAACGCTGGATGAGGTGGTGGGACAGCAGCACATCGTAGGAAAAGATAAATTGCTGTATCGTGCCATAAAGGCGGATAAGCTGACATCTGTTATCTTTTACGGTCCTCCGGGAACCGGAAAGACCACCCTGCAAAAGTCATCGCCAATACCACAAGCGCAGCTTTACCCAGATCAATGCAACCGTAGCAGGGAAGAAAGATATGGAAGCAGTTGTAAAGCAGGCACAGGACGATCTCGGCATGTATGGGAAAAAGACCATTCTGTTTATTGATGAGATTCACCGTTTCAATAAGGGACAGCAGGATTATCTTCTTCCTTTGTGGAGGACGGAACCATCATTCTTATCGGGGCCACAACAGAGAATCCATATTTTGAGGTAAACGGAGCGCTTCTTTCAAGATCGATCATCTTTGAATTGAAGTCCCTGGAGATACCGGAGATAAAGGAACTGATCCTGCGTGCGGTTAACGATCCGGAACGTGGAATGGGAAGCTATGGGGCGGTGATCGAGGAGGATGCTTTGGAATTTCTGGCAGATATGGCAGGAGGAGACGCCAGAAGCGCCTTAAACGCCATAGAACTGGGAATCCTCACCACACCCCGTGATACAGACGGTAAGATCCATCTGACCCTTGAGGTGGCTTCTGAGTGTATCCAGAAGCGGGTGGTGCGCTACGATAAGAACGGAGACAATCATTACGACATTATTTCCGCCTTTATCAAGAGCATGCGAGGCTCCGACCCGGATGCGGCAGTCTATTATCTGGCAAAAATGCTCTATGCAGGAGAAGATGTGAAATTTATCGCAAGAAGGATCATGATCCTTGCTTCCGAAGATATCGGAAACGCAGATCCCCAGGCCCTCTGCGTGGCAGCGGCAGCAGCACAGGCAGTGGAACGTGTGGAATGCCGGAGTCCCAGATCATTCTTTCCCAGGCAGTTACATACATGGCCTGTGCACCCAAGAGCAATTCTGCAGTAAATGCCATACAGGAAGCCATGCGCTGCGTGAAGGCGAAGAAGACAACCGTTCCGGTGCATCTGCAGGATGCCCATTATGGTGGCCACGAAGTCTGGGTCATGGTATCGGATATAAATATGCCCATGATTATCCGAACCACTATGTAAAACAGCAGTATCTGCCACCAGAAATCGAAGGAGAACATTTTTACGAGCTCAGTGATATGGGATATGAAAAGAAACTGAAAGAGCATATGAAGAAGATCCACGAAGAAGCGAAATAAATGAATATAAGTAAAACGGAGGAGCCTCTCAGAGAAGCTCCTCCATTATTTTGTCATAAACATTCTGGTATTTATAAGGCCAGCTTTCACATACAGACTGTGCAGCAGCAAGATTTGGCACATTGATGCTGAGATCAACGATGCTGACGCCGCTTTCGATGATCCGCAGACGTACCGAGTAGCTGCCCTCTTTGGTGGGATAGTAATCTGCAGGAGTCAGGAGATGTTCTTCGATCTTGCAGTGGAGGGAATTGAGATATTCTTCCACTTCTTTCTTGATGTCAGAGGAAAGTTCTTTGGAAAAATATTTCAGAGTGTTTTTTCCCTCGGAGGTCAGTCGATAGTAACTGCGGTTGGACTGTGAAGACATTTCCACCAGATCTGCCTCCACAAGTTCGGAAACTGCCTGCTGGAGCTGAAAATAATTGGTGTATTTCCGGTCCAGGATAAAATCGGTGATCTGGGAATTTGTGAGATCCCCATCGGAATTCTGCAGCATATATAAAATAATAAGCTTATAGGTTGTAAAAGGTGATGCCATAAGAATCCTCCTTTTTACTGGCTGCGGGAAAGGGCTTCGAGAGCTTTTCCCTGAAAACTTGCTCTTTCTTTCATCCGGTGATGAAGAAGGTTTAAAACTTCTCGTTTGCGGCTGGCCCATAAAGGTGCGATCAGCAGATCCTTCGGTCCGTCGCCGGTGACCCGGTGGATCACGATATCCGGTCTGAGATGTTCCAGACAGTCAATGACAAGGTTCAGATACTCGTCCCGTTCATAAGTGCGGAAAAGACCGGCTTCATGATCAGCGGCAAGATCTGTACCACGCAGTACATGAAGAAGCTGCAGCTTGATCCCCTGGATATCCATGCGTTCAGATAAGCCATTGTTTCCAGGATATCCTTCCGGCTTTCGCCGGGAAGCCCCAGGATGGTGTGGACGATCACTTCGATGCCGCCTGCGCGGAGATTTTTTACTGCGGTATCAAAACAGGACAGTGGATAGCCGCGCCGTATATATCTGGCGGTATCTTCATGGATAGTCTGGAGTCCCAGCTCCACCCACACCGGTTTGATCTGGTTCAGGGAATAAAGAAGATCCAGTACATCATCTCCCAGACAGTCCGGTCTGGTACCAATGGACAGTGCCACGATATCCGGATGGGAGATGGCTTCTGTGAAGATCTTACGCAGGTGTTCCACAGGAGCGTATGTGTTTGTATATGCCTGAAAATAGGCGATATATTTATGAATCGGGCGTTTGGAAGAGAGACTTTTAATCTGTGTGTTGATCTGCTCTGTAATGGAAAGAGCGGCGTTTGCTGCAAAATCTCCGCTTCCGCCCTGGCTGCAGAAGATGCAGCCTTTTTTGCCCAGGGTGCCGTCACGGTTGGGACAGGACATGCCGCCGTTTAATGCAACCCGGTAGACCTTTTCGCCGTATCGCTCCCGGAGCATATAGTCCAGAGAATGATAAGGCTTGTCGTTCCAGCGCTTCATTATGCCTCTTTCGGTTCGTTTTTCTCTTCGCCGTTTTCTTCGTTTTCATCTTTCGGTATATAGTTATCGAAGATCTTACAAAGATCTTTGATTTCAAGTAGGCCAGCGTGGAAAATCCCATCAGAATAAAAAGCATGATCAGGATGGATGTAAACTGTGCGTAGCTCACATAAGCAAAAAGCCACATCAGTAGGAGTGGAGACGCAGAGATCACAAGCATCAAAAGTGTCAGCGGAAGATGGCGGACGGACATCAGGAATGCATTTACAAAGGTATTCTTGACGGAATTAAAAAATTTGGAAAGGATCGGATAAATGTACAGAAGGATCATCGCATAGATCAGTGCAAATGCAATGAACAGGCTGAAAAGTCCTTTGTACATAGCTCCGCTTCCGGCTCTGGCGATCCGAAGATCGATAAACAGAACAGCAGCGGTGAGGAGCATGATGATATTGATGATGGTCGCCTGTTTGAAGTTCTGTTTGAAGGAGTGGAAAAAGCTGCGGGCAATATAGGATTCCTCGTCTCTTGCCATCTTTAGTGTGACATAGTAGAGAGCTGTTATGGAGGCGCCTGCGGTGACAACCGGAATGCAACAGAGGATGCACAGAAAATTCAGAAGAAGCAGGTCTGCTACGCGTCCCATGAACACGAAGAATTTGTTGTCCATGTTGAAAAAACGATTCATTTGATAAGTCTCCTTTTCTTTTGGATATTATTTTAAGTATACCCAATCACAGCAGAAAAAGCAAATCCCAAATGTTTTCCGGGGCAGTGAAAATGGGAAAATCATGTGTCCGCTATAGAAAGACAAAATAGCGAAATAGTTTATTAAATTTCCCTAAAAGGCTTGCTTATCACGATTTAGAGTGTTAAAATATCAGTATTGTATTAGACGAAATTTATGTATTTTAAAGGAGCGTAACAATGAGCAAAAAAATCAGGACGGAGCTGTGGATCATCTTTTTGAAGCGATCCTGTGCCTGAAGGACAAGGAAGAGTGTTATACATTTTTTGAGGATGTGTGCACCATCAATGAGCTGCTTTCTTTATCTCAGCGCTTCGAGGTAGCCAAGATGCTTACTGATAAGCGTACATACCTTGATATTTCCGAGAAAACAGGAGCTTCCACAGCTACGATCAGCCGTGTGAACCGTTCCCTGAACTATGGAAATGATGGTTATGAGATGGTATTTGCACGTATGAAGAAGGATAACGGGGAGCAGGGCGGCGAAGCAGAATAAGGCTTACGTCCATACCGTGATGATAACGGATAATGCTGTAACGAAAAAGAGACAGGCGATTGTGCGTCTGTCTCTTTTTTTTCGGTGCGCCCGGCGACGCACGTTTATGACCGGATGTGAGATCCGGATATTATTTGTCTTTTTTGAGGAATCCGTATCTTTTGAGGAATTCATGTGGTCGATCATGTTTTCGATGATCATTTTTTTCATGTATACGTCGAAGCTAAGAAGACAGATAAAGGAAAACTGGTGAAGGAATTCCTTATCCTCCGGGTCGGCGTCCTCAAAAATTTCTCCGGCACTTTTGAAACGGCGCATAAGATCCTTTTCCAGGTAACGGATCTGTGACTGCTCCATACTGAAAACCTCCTGGTAGATGTAAGTCATGTCCTTTTCTGTAACGGACTTGAAGTATTTCTCGGTGATCGGTCCCAGAAGGGTCTGGATATCACTGATGGAGAGGATATTCTTAAAATAGTAGATAAAGATCAGCATCAGCAGATGCTCCCGGGAATACCGCTTCTTTTCCGGCGGGGGAAGGAGCTTGTTCTTTGCGTAATTGTTGATCATGGTCTTGGTCAGGATCTTGTCATCATCATGACGCTTGGTGGAAGCGAGATTATCTTCCATAAAGGTTGTGACCTGATCCATGTAAAGAGCAATATTGGGAATTTCATCGGGTTTTATATAATCAAGCTCAGCAATTTTTGCAAAAATGCTGTTCATCATTTCTTTTTCGTTTTCTGTCATCGCATTATCACCTCTGCTCCTTATTATATAGTTTTAAATACTACTTGTAAAGAAACTTTTTTTCAGAGAGGTGGGTTTACCGGAAAGTAAAGTCATGATAGTATATAAAGATACTGTTCATATGGAAAAAGAAATGGAGATCAAAATGAGTATACATGATGCTTTGGACACATTGAATCCTATGCAGCGGGAAGCTGCCGTACATACAGAGGGACCACTTCTGATCCTCGCAGGAGCTGGTTCCGGAAAAACAAGAGTGCTGACCCACAGGATCGCCTATTTAATGGAAGAAAAGGGTGTAAACCCATGGAATATCCTGGCGATCACCTTTACCAACAAGGCCGCTAGTGAGATGCGGGAACGTGTGAATAAAATTGCGGGAATGGGTGCGGAGAGCGTATGGGTCTCCACCTTCCATTCCGCCTGCGTGAGGATCCTGCGCAGACATATTGAGGTGCTGGGCTTTGGCAGTAATTTTACCATTTATGATGCCGACGACCAAAAAACAGTCATGAAGGAAATCTTCCGGAATTTGATATCAATACCAAGATTTACAAGGAACGCGCTGTTCTTGCTGATATTTCCCATGCCAAGGATGAACTGATCACACCGGAAGAGATGGAGCTGAATGCAGGCGGCGACCCGGACGCACGGAAGATTGCCGGTATGTATAAGGAATATCAGTCTATCCTCCGGGGAAACAATGCACTGGATTTTGATGATCTGATCGTGAAGACGGTGGAGCTTTTTCAGCATAATCCGGATATCCTGGACTATTATCAGGAACGTTTCAAATATATTATGGTGGATGAGTATCAGGATACCAATACTGCCCAGTTTAAATTTGTAAGTCTTCTTGCTGAGAAATACAAGAATCTCTGTGTGGTTGGTGATGATGATCAGTCCATTTATCGTTTTCGTGGAGCAAATATCGGGAATATCTTAGGCTTTGAGAAGGTTTTTCCTGAGGCTAAGGTGGTGCGCCTGGAACAGAATTACCGTTCTACCAGAACATCCTCAATGCAGCCAATGAGGTGATCGTCAATAACACAGAGCGTAAGGAAAAACGCCTCTGGACAGAGAACGAAGAGGGCGATAAAGTACATTTCCGTCAGTTCAACAACGGATTTGAGGAAGCTGAGTATGTTGCAGGAGAGATCATCCAGGGACGCCGCAACGGGAAATTCCAGTACAAGGACTGTGCAGTACTTTATCGGACCAATGCCCAGTCTCGTCTCTTCGAGGAGAAATTTCTCCTGGCAAATGTTCCTTATAAGATTGTCGGCGGCGTGAACTTTTATGCCCGCAAAGAGATCAAGGATCTGTTAAGCTATCTGAAGACCATTGACAATGCCAGTGATGATCTGGCTGTGCGCAGGATCTTAAATGTGCCAAAAAGAGGGATCGGACTCACCAGCATCGGCCGTGTCCAGGACTATGCGGATATGATGAACCTGAGCTTTTACGATGCGCTCCGCGTGGTGGAGGAAGTACCGTCCATTGGCAGGGCAGCAGGAAAGATCAATGATTTTGTATCCTTTATCCAGGGACTGAAAAGTAAGGCAGAGCCTATACAGTCCGTGAAACCCTGGAAGAGGTCATTGAGCTTACCGGTTATGTGAAGGAACTGGAGGCAGAGAAAACGGAGGAGGCCCAGGCGAGGATCGAAAATATCGATGAGCTGATCTCCAAGACAGAATCCTCCAGGAAGCCATGGAGGAGGCCGGACAGCCGGCAACACTTTCTGCATTTCTGGAGGAGATCGCACTGGTGGCAGATATCGATTCTGTTGATCCGGATCAGGATTATGTGCTGCTGATGACTCTTCACAGTGCCAAGGGACTGGAGTTCCCAAATGTATTTATCGTGGGAATGGAGGACGGTGTTTTTCCGGGATATGCTTCCATCTGGTCCGGTGATCCGTCGGATATCGAGGAGGAGCGAAGGCTCTGTTATGTGGGGATCACCCGTGCCATGAAGGAACTGACTTTAACCTGTGCAAAACAGCGGATGATCCGTGGGGAGACTCAGTATAACCGTGTGTCACGTTTTGTAAGGGAGGTTCCACGGGAGCTGGTAGATCTTGGACATACCATTCAGGAGAAAAAGCCCAGAGTAGATGATATCGTATCTCCGAAAAGCGCCTATGCCCAGATGAAAATGAATTTCCAGGCAAAGAGCACCCTGCAGAAAAAAGATTTCACAGTGAAGAAGGCGGACAGCCTGGACTATGGTGAGGGAGACACGGTCCGTCATGTGAAATTCGGAGTCGGTATCGTAAAAAATATCGCAGACGGCGGCAGAGACTACGAAGTGACGGTAGACTTTGACAAAGTCGGCGTGAAAAAAATGTTCGCCGGTTTTGCCAAGCTGAAAAAGATCTGAGAGGGATCTCTCCGGGCAGACTATTTCTGCAAAAAACTGTAAAAATCCGGCCTCAAGGTTGTAATTGGAAAACCGGTATGTTAGAATCAGTATCAGCGTAATTGAATTGCTGTGAAGTGGACAGTATCACCGGCACATATGCTGCCGGATACTGTGAGAGGGAATCGGGTAAAAAGCCTGAGCGGTTGCGGCCACTGTATACAGAAGAAGGATTTCACATGCCATTGCAGAAACTCATGTGAGAAGGCGAAATCCCGATGTCAGAGAGATTCTGGAGAAAATTCTGATATATCATTCATGATCGGCTAAAAGATGAATGGTGTATCAGTTTTTATTTTGCGGAGTTTTTTCTGAGTCTGTAAGTCAGGAAACCTGCTTGACAGTATGTAAGTGGGAGCTTCCGTACAAAGTGTTCCGTGCAGATTTTATGAAGCCCCATCTTTCGGTTACCCATAGGCAACAGGAGATAAAACAGGCGAAAAGAGAGGAAATGAAATGAAAAACAAGTATGTATCCACAAGAATCATGGCAATGGTAATGGCAGCGGCAATGACCGTATCAGCAGCTCCGGCTGTTTATGCCGCAGAGAGAGCAGACTCCGAGACCATCAAGGAAGACAACCAGCCGGCAGCAGAAGACAGTACAGAGTCTGCAGACACCGAAGATTCTTCCGCAGAGGCAACCAAGACAGAATATCCTCTGACCATCACAACCTATGATTACGATGGAAACGAAATCGAAACCACTTATGAAAAAGCACCGGAAAAAGTCCTTGCTGTATATCAGGGAAGCATTGAGACTATGCTCGCACTTGGTCTGGAAGACCACCTGGTAGCTACCGCAGGTCTTGATAATGAAGTTCCGGAAGATCTCAAAGAAGCATTCTCAAAAACAAATTATCTTGACGAATTTACCCCATCCCTTGAAACTGTAACAATGCTGGAGCCGGACATGATCTTATCCTGGAGCTCTCTTTTCTCTGATAAGAATCTGGGAAATGTAACAGACTGGATCGACAAAGGCTGCAACACCTACTACAACACCAATACTCGTCCGGACGGCGACAGAACACTGGAAAATGAATTCACAGATATCTTAAATATCGGAAAGATCTTCGATGTACAGGACAAAGCACAGGCTATCGTTGATGATGCAAAAGCAGTGATCGACAAAACTCTTACTGCAACTGCAGATGTAAAAGACAAACCAAGCGTAATGGTATTGGAGCCTCTTGGAGATGACATCACAAACTATGGCGTAAAGAGCTTGGCGGAGATATGGTAACACAGTTAGGCGCAACTCTTGCAAACCCGGATGCTTCCACCGTTGGAAAAGAGGATATCATCGCAGCCAACCCTGACGTGATCTTTGTGGTTTACATGCCATATGCAGGAGATGATCCGGAAACTGTTAAGAACAGCCAGCTTGCAGTGATCCAGGATGATGAGTCCCTGAAGAGCCTTGACGCAGTAAAGAACGGACGTGTTTACCCGATCATGCTCAGTGAGATGTATGCAAGTGCAACACGTACCCAGGACGGAATCGAAACTTTTGCAAAGGGATTATATCCGGACGTAAATCTTGACTGATCGGAGAAAATGCAGTGAAAGAAACAGCTTCACAGAGAAAAAAAGATAAGGTGCTCAGAACATCCATGTATGTGGCAGTTCTCATCGGACTTGCAGGATTCCTTATTTTTTCCATACTTGCAGCCATCACTTTTGGAAATGCGGATCTGTCACTGAAGGATGTATACAGCGTTATCGCTTATAAATTGTTTCATATAAAAAGTCTGTCCGCCTATGCGGAAGGCGCAGTTCATGATGTTGTGTGGCTGATCCGGCTGCCTAGAGTCCTTCTGGCTCTGGCAGTTGGAATGGCTCTTTCCGTGTGCGGCGTGGTGATGCAGGCTATCGTGCAGAACCCGCTGGCAGACCCGTATGTGCTGGGTATCTCATCTGGTGCATCTCTGGGTGCCACACTGGCCATCATGCTTGGAATCGGAAGCTTTCTTGGTGGAAACTCTGTGGGAATCACAGCTTTCATTGGCGCGATGATCACTTCTTTTGCGGTGATCGCCATTGCAAACATGGGTGGAAAGGCAACTTCCGCAAAACTGATCCTTGCGGGAATGGCGGTCAGCGCAGTCTGTTCTGCTTTTTCCAATTGTCATTTATATTACCAATGACAAAAATGCGGCAACAGAAGTTATGAAGTGGAGCATGGGAAGTCTTGCCGGAGCAAGCTGGACCAGAGTGGGTGTAATGCTTCTGGTCACGCTGGTGTGCGTGGCTGTTTTCTGGACGCAGTACCGGAACCTGAATCTGATGCTTCTGGGAGATGACGTATCCATTACCCTTGGAACAGATCTGCACAGACTGCGGACTTTTTATCTGATCGTTGCTTCTGTTATGATTGGATTTGCCGTGTACTGTGCCGGTGTGATCGGATTTGTGGGACTGGTGATCCCTCATGTGGTCCGGATCCTTTTTGGAACAGATCACAGAAAACTGCTCCCCTTAAGTGCGCTTCTTGGTGCATCGTTTCTGATCTGGTGCGATGTGGCATGTCGTGTGATCCTTAAAAATTCCGAGATGCCCATCGGTGTGCTGGTATCCATTATCGGTGCTCCCTGCTTTATTTATCTGCTTGTGCGGAAATCCTATGGATTCGGAGGTGCCCGGTAATGAAGATCACCACAGAAAATATTCAGGTTGGCTTTCACGCCAGACAGATCCTGAAGGGAATCTCCATGGAATCCCAGGATAAGGAACTGGTAGGAATCATCGGACCAAACGGAAGCGGAAAATCCACTTTGCTGAAATGCATTTACCGTATTCTGAAACCAGACGCAGGAGCCGTGTATCTGGACGGCGAGGAGCTTCATTCCATGAGTGTTCGAAGCTCTGCGAAAAAAATGGCCGTGGTGGCACAGCACAATTATTATAATTTTGATTTTACGGTCCGCGAGGTGGTTCTTATGGGGCGTGCGCCTCATAAAAAGACTCTGGAACGGGACAATGCAAAAGATTACCAGATCGTGGATGAAGCGCTGAAAACCGTACAGATGGAGGCGTTTGCAGACCGTACCTTTTCCACTCTTTCCGGAGGAGAGCAGCAGAGGGTGATCCTGGCAAGAGCACTTGCCCAGCAGACCTCTGCACTGATTCTGGATGAGCCTACCAATCATCTGGACATTACCCACCAGATCATGCTGATGGAGCTGGTGAAAAAACTTAATGTAACCGTGATTTCCGCTATTCACGATCTGAATATTGCAGCAGCATACTGTGATAAGATCTATGTACTGAAGGACGGAGTTCTGGAAGGTTACGGAACGCCGGAAGAAGTCCTGACCCCGGAGCTGATCCGCAGGATCTATAAAGTAGAAGCGGAGATCGTTTACGACAGCCGCGGAAAGATGCATATTTTGTTTTTATGATTCTGGCTGTGAGGCGGGATGCATAGAGGGAAAAAGATGAAAAAGATCGGGATTTTGACATGCCTTAATTCCAATGATGTGTGTACCAGGGCAGGATGTCTGTCTGCATTTCGGGAAAGAAGAGATTTTTTTTCCGGCTATCCGGAAGATACGATTCTGGCAGCTGTGATGACATGCAACGGATGCAAAGAAACCAATGCAAAAGAACCTGCTGAAGATGAGGGGATTTTGGAAAAGGCAGACCGGCTGGTCAGTGAAAAGATCAGCGTCATCCATGTCGGGGTATGCCGTCTGAATGAGGAAAAAAAGGAATGTCCGCGGATAACACAGATCTGCGGTCTGATAGAAGAACGCGGGATCAAAGTGATCCGAGGAACCCATAAAGAATAAGAGAAAACCGCCGTATCTTTCCGGAAATGCCGGAAATACGGCGATTTTTTTACAGAATGTTTCTGCGAAAATTTGTGTAAGTTCTGGTAAAACCAGACATATGGTGGTATAATAAGAACATTAAAAAAAGGCTCGGGTGCAGCGACCTCAAAAAACGCTGCGCTGCAGATTTACTGACAGAAAGTACAGCCGAACAGAAAGAAAGGATGGTGCAGTGTTATGAATTTAAATACAACAAAACTTGAAGAACTGCTCGCAACACTGAAGAAAAAAGAAGAAGAGAAAGATAAGAACACAGTCCTTTGGGTACTGGCGATCATCGGTGCTGTTGCAGCTGTTGCCGGTATTGCGTTTGCAGTATACCGTTTCTTCGCTCCGGATTATCTGGAAGATTTTGAAGAAGATTTTGATGATGACTTCGATGATTATTTCGAGGATGAGGAAGAGTAAGAACTTTCACTGCAGAGGCTGTTTTGAGCAGATTAGAATGGCTGTCTGTTATGTATGAATATGAGAAGCGGATAATTGAAGCCCCGGCGCGATACCGGGGCTTGATTTTTGAAGACGGACCGTGAAACGCTGGCGTTCATGAGCAGACAGTAAAGAGGATCCTGAATATTCGAACTATTGTCTGCTGGTTATAAAACAGAAAGAGGATTTATGAAAAAAGGTGAAATTTACGAAGGTATTATAGAAAAAGTGGAATTTCCAAACAAAGGTTTTGTTTGGGTTGATGACCAGAAAGTAATTGTAAAAAACGGAATCCCGGGACAGAAAGTCCGGTTTATGATCAATAAAAAAACGTTCCGGCCGGCGGAAGGACGTCTTCTGGAGGTCCTGGAGAAATCTCCCCTGGAAACAAGAGAACCTGCTTGTCAGGAGTTTCCGGCATGCGGCGGCTGCATGTACCAGACCATGAGCTATGAGGCACAGAAGGATATGAAGGAACATCAGGTGAGGGAACTTCTGGATGGGGCAGTAAGAGAGAGCCTGGCTAAGATCGGGAAGAACGGTGATGGGACAGAAGAAGCTGAGGCTGCAGATCGTTTATATCACTGGGATGGGATCTACGGCAGTCCTATTGAGTTCGGGTACCGCAATAAGATGGAGTTTTCCTTTGGGGATGAGTATAAGGATGGGCCGCTGTCCCTTGGACTTCACAAGAAGGGAAGCACTTACGATATCCTGAATACGGATGATTGTAAACTGGTCCATCCGGATATGACGAAGATCCTGGTCTGTGTGCGGGAGTTTTTCCTGGAGCGTAATGCCAGCTTCTATAAAAAGCTGCAGCATGTGGGGTATCTTCGACATCTTCTTCTTCGAAGAGGCGTCACAAGTGGTGAGATCCTGGTCCATGTGGTAACCACCACCCAGGAAGAATATGATCTGGAGCCTCTGAAAGATCAGCTTCTTGCACTTCCGCTGGAAGGGAAGATCGTGGGGATCATGCACATTTTAAATGATTCTTTATCCGACGTGGTACAGAGCGACGAGACGAAGATCCTTTATGGAAAGGATTATTCTATGAAGAACTTCTTGGACTGAAATTTAAGATCAGCACCTTTTCCTTTTTCCAGCCAAATTCCCTGGCTGCAGAGATCCTGTATTCCAAGGTGCGGGAATATGTAGGAGATACCAGGGATAAGGTAGTGTTTGATCTTTACAGCGGAACAGGAACTATTGCACAGCTTGCAGCGTCTGTTGCCAGCGAGGTGATCGGTGTGGAGATCGTGGAAGATGCGGTAAAAGCCGCCAGAGAAAACGCTGCACTTAACGGCATTGATAACTGTCGTTTTATTGCCGGAGACGTGCTGAAGGTTCTGGACGAGGTGCCGGAGAAACCGGATATGATCATCCTTGATCCGCCCAGAGATGGCGTTCACCCCAAAGCCCTTCCAAAGATCCTGGCTTACGGCGTAGACCAGATCGTATACATTTCCTGCAAGGTTACAAGTCTTGTGAGAGACCTCCCGGCATTTTATGAGGCAGGATATGAGATGACCCACGCCTGTGCAGTGGATCAGTTCTGCCAGGGCGTTCATGTTGAGACTGTGTGCCTCTTGAGCAACCGAAAACCAGATACTACGGTAAAACTCAGCGTGGATATGGATGATTACTACCGTATTATAAATGGTAAAGATGCAGAATAATGATTTTGTCATAGTGGCTGTGTTGAATTTCTATTTTTTAAATTGTTCACATTGATAATGTATCTGATTTTGGAGGAAAATTAATTTATGGACAAAGAAAAAGCAGATATGATTATTTATACGACAGAGGATGGTCTGACGAAAGTTGAAACTACTTTTGATGGTGATACCGTCTGGTTGTCCATTGATCAGATGGCAGAATTGTTTCAGAGAGATAAATCAACCATTTCCAGACATATTAAAAATATATTTATAGAAGGTGAATTACAGCGGGATTCAGTTGTTGCAAAATTTGCAACAACTGCTTCTGATGGAAAAGTTTACAATGTAGACTATTACAATCTTGATGTTATTATTTCTGTTGGCTATCGTGTAAAATCAAAACAGGGAACACAGTTCAGAATTTGGGCAACTGGGATTTTAAAAGAATACATGAGAAAAGGTTTTGCTTTAGATGATGATCGTTTGAAAAATCTAGGTGGCGGTGGATATTTCAAGGAATTGTTGGAGAGAATCCGTGATATTCGTGCATCCGAGAAAGTGTTTTATCCAATGCGTCGTAAAACTCCTTGCTTCCGCTATGGGGATATAAGACGCGTCCATCGAATTTATGCAAGTAATTGAAGATGGACAAAATAGTAATTGTATTAACTAATAAACCATAGTATAATACAAATATGAACACAACATATAAATCAAACAACAATGTCGTCTATTCCTGTAAATACCATGTAGTATGGCGTCTAAAGTATAGACGAAAAGTATTAATTAACGGTGTGGACGTCCGGCTGAAGGAGCTGCTCACAGAGTATGCTGCAAATTTTTCTGTAGACATTCTGGAAATGGAGATCATGCCAGACCATGTTCATATGCTTTTGGAAGTAGATCCTCAGTTTGGCATCCACAAAGCTGTAAAGTCATTTAAAGGCTATACGTCCAGAGTTAAGACAGGAATTTCCCTATCTTAAAACGAAAATGCCGACTCTCTGGACAACAGCTATTTTGTATCGACGGTGGGCGGTGCCCCGATGGAAGCAGTAAAACAGTATATTGAAAACCAGAAAACATCGCAGAGACAAAAGGATAAGATGGGATAATGCAAAAAGGAATTAAATTCAGGATCTACCGAACAGAGAACAGAAAAACTTCATCCATCAGACCC
>ENA-OQAS01000008-OQAS01000008.1-human-gut-metagenome-genome-assembly--contig:-NODE-8-length-95957-cov-7.169769_pt1 | contig 95957 bp, 137 predicted proteins | sample MGYA00242733_ERZ504523 | MGnify/ENA primary metagenome ERZ504523 (study PRJEB26092, sample SAMD00036239) | human gut metagenome | host: Homo sapiens | study: EMG produced TPA metagenomics assembly of...
ATCTGCCGTCTACGACTTCGATGGTTCGATCCATCCCTGCCCACCAAAGAAACGACAATTTTCTTCCGAAGATTGTCGTTTCTTTTATTTTCGCACAAAAAGGAACCGGCAGGAAAGTTCCCTGCGGTTTTTTATGCCAGTTAAATCTGATACCACTTAATTTCGTTAGGCTCCAGGTGCAGGTCAAACCCGCTGCCGTCGCCACATACACGGTGGTGTCCTGGGCTCATAGGTGTTGTTGACCACGCAGTATTTGCCGTTCTTTACATAAGCGTGGACCTCCACATTGTAGTTGGTGGAGAACCACTTGTGCAGCTCCGCCTCCGCAGAAGCCGCCCACAGCACTGCACGGTACAGCACGCGACTGTTCTTAAAGCTGTACGGCAGACCGCTGATATACACGCCACGGCCTTTGCCAAATTCTTTGACCGCCATCTGCACCTCGCAGCCGTTGCGCACCGCAAAGGGCAGCTCCGTTTCGTTCTGGAGCAGCACCCGAGCGCCCTCCAGAGCCACAATGTTCTTCTTGCCCTCGCCGAAGTCTACATCGCCGTTCGTGTCCGCCAAGATAAAGTGATCCGGGTGGGCGGTGGTGTTGTAGCGGTCCGTGTTCAGGGCAAAGCCGTTTTCCTCTTCCACGCCCAGAATATCGTCCAGCTGGAAGAACTTACCCTGCCACTGGTGGGCTGCCGGCTCGCCCACGCCGATGAAGCCGCCGCGTTATAGACGAGGCTTTACCCGGGTGACGATCTCCTCATCACACCAGTAGGCGCCGCCGGTCTGGGCGGTATCTGCGTCGCCCACATTCAGGATCACGTCAAACTGATCCAGGAAGTGAGGATCGCTCTTAATATCCTCAAAGCTGATAAACGCCACATCAAAGGGTGCGCCGCTAAGGGCCTCAATGACGCCGAAATAAGAATAATTCTGCCGATAATACAGACCGTGGTGCACCATATGGTTGCCCCAGGCGCGCATTTTGCCCCAGCAGTTGAGCACGGCCACCTTCTTTACGCAATAGGGGGTCACGCCCTGAATATTGTCATACAGGGTGCGGAACTCGTCGCACACGGACTCAATGTAATCCACAAAGTCCGGGAACTGGAGCGCCAGCTTTAAGTAGCCACCGTAGCCGATCCGCTGAATGGGACTGCGCAGAATGGCACGCCGCGCGGTGACCAGTTGGTCTTGGCCTCCATAATGGGATCGCCCCTGCGTGGAACACATCCGGGAAGAAATAGGGCAGGAATCGACTCCGTGTACTTACATTCTTAATATCGCTAAACAGCCGCAAGGTGGCGCCGTTGCCTACGCTGCCCACCACAGCGTCCAGCCCGATGGTGGCGAATTCCTCCATAAACGGCTCCATGCCGATCCAGTGGTCGCCCATAAACATCATAGCCTCTTTGCCGTAGCTGTGCACAATGTCTACCATCTCTTTGGCCAGCTTAGCCACCTCCCGGCGCTGGAACGCCTGGAAGTCCTTAAATTCCTTCGTGGGGATCCGGTAGCTGTTGTTCATATAGCCCTGGTCGATAATAAACTCCGGGCGGAACTTGTAGCCCACCTCCTGCTCAAACTGCTTTAAGATATAGGGGCTGACAGAGGCGGAATAGCCGAACCAATCCACCCACTTCTCCCGCGCCATCTCGTCAAATACCAAGGTAAACTGGTGGAAGAAGGTGGTAAAGCGGATCACATCCACATACGGGTGCTCGTCCAAGAATTGGCGCAGCCGCTCCATGGAATGGGCATGGGTCTTGGGCTGGCGCACATCAAAGGTGATCTGCGGCTCCGCATCTTTCCAGTCGTTGACCACCGCGTTATACATATTCACCGGGTCCCACATAATGTAGGTCAAAAAGCTGACGGTGTATTGGTGGAAGGGCACGGTGCGGATCACCACATTGCCGCTCTCCCCATCATAACGCCAGTCCTCTACCGGCACCGGCGCACCGGTGGTGCGGTCCATCACTTCCCACCAACGCTGAATATCATCATAAGTATTCACCTTCAGCATTGCCGGGTACAGGTGGTCCATCAGGTGGATCTCCAGCGTGTCCTTCACCGCCGTATGGAACGGGGTCATAATGTACATCTGCTGCACCTCGTCCGGGTTCGCCTTGGCCCAGGCGTTGTCCTTGCGGGTGGTGCAGTAGGTGGCGTAAATCTTGGCGCCGGTGTCTTTCAGCTCCTGGGGGAACTCTGTGCCGTCGCAGTCACGCAGGCGTCTGCGCCCCAGCGCTCCATAATTTCTTTGGTCTGGGGCACCACATCCAGGTCGGTGGGATGGTGACTCTGCCCTTTCTGTTTGCCATAGTTTGTTACCTCAATCTTCCTTGCTGTCCGCCGGAACGACGGTGTTGTTCACCAGTTTCATCTTGCCGTGGTTGCGCTTGCGCCGCAAGGGCACACCCGGCTCCATATAAAATGTGTTGCCCTCTACCAAACCGTCCGGGTTACCGGAAGGCGACAGCACGCCCCCCAGATCCCGGTAGCTTACATTGTGGCGATAGGTGCTGTGCACCGCCTCGCCCAGGCAAAACATCATGGCTCCGCCCTCGTTGTAGGCGGAGTAATTGTATTCATACACTGTGCCGTCTCCGGAGTCTGCGTCATAGGCCATACCGTCCTGGTTCAGTTTGGTATCTGCCACATCGTTGTACCGCAGCAGGGCGTCCTTGCACTTCCAGGGCCAAATGGCCGCCGCCACCTTGCCCTGCGCTTGCCCGGGTATTTATAATAGCGGTCGTTCATCTCAAAGGCACAGCTGTCCGCCGTGTTGTGCTCCACCAGCGGGCGCAGGGCGTACATGGGGGTAATCGCGTCGCCCCCGGCAGCCACCACATAATTGCCCCGCAGGGTAATATTTTCGTGGCCGTATTTTAAGAAAGCGTCTTCTGCCAGTTCCTTGGCAGCAAAGTCCCGGTGCCGATAGCTGTAACCCACTGCAATACCCCAGCGGCTCACCTGCTGGACCATACAGTTCTCCACCGTTACACCGTCATACCGGGCCACGCCGGTCTTGGCCTCATCGGCCGGAGTCAGGGCGGTCATATAAATGCCGCCGTTATTCATGTGCTTGTTGTATACATTGCCCTTCACATCATGGACAAACAGTCCGGTGAGCGTAATGCTGTGCAGGGTGCCCCGATCCCGGGCTACCACCGCCACGCCGGTGCGGTCCATCTTGTCTGCAGCGCAGTAGCTTTCCAGGTCGGTAAAGGGCGCATCGTTGGTAATCTCCAGATCCCGCAGCACAATATTCTCCACATCATAGAGCAGCACGGCGGAGGACACTTCTCCCCGATATACATGGCCGTCAAAATCCAACGGCGTGCCGTAGTCCTGATACCACACGCCGGTACCGTTTGCCGCAATACAAGGCAGGGCATCGCCCGTACCGTAAGCGCGATCTCTATGGGCGCGCCGCAATATCGCCGCAGTTTTCAGGTGCATGGCCTCTCCGGTAAACACACTGCCCCGCTCTAAGAGCACCTTGTCCCCGGGCTGCAAAGAGAGTGCGCTGACCTGCGCCGGGTGCAAGAACGGTGTCTGCGGGGTCAGGCCGTCAAAATCGGCACTGCCGTGAAGAGAACTAACGTAATAAGTCTTGGACGGCACGGTCATACTCCTCCTCTCGCATTTTCTTACGAACCACCTGCTTCACTTCACGGAAACGGAATTTGTCCCCCATATAGCGCGTAAACAGGTCTTTGTTGGCCTTATAATAGGCCTTTTCTTCCCGGGCGGTAATCGGCGCATAATCATACTGCACCTGCTTGCGCTCCCCGGCGAATGCCAACCGAAAGCGGGTGCATTCGTATTGCAGATACGCCGGCAGCGGATAGGCGGTCAAACCGTACACCACTTCCCCGGCAGCCAGCTTTTCCCCACGGCGGGCATTCTCCCGACGGCAGCGTTCTTCTGCCGCCTCCAGACTGTCGTCGTCAATCAGTCCCAGCTGTTTTGCAAAAGTCAGGTTGGCGCAAATGCGCCGCAGCTCCTGCGGATCCTTTGCATACTTGTTCATCTTTTTACCCCATTGAATAGGCCGGCGCAAGCGCCCCGGCGCGATTTTTGTGATCCCCTATATCATACCGATTTTGGCTCTATATTGCAAGGGGATTTTCAGATTATCCCCCCAATTTCCGCCTTGGTCTTGCCCGGGGGGTGAAATTTTGCTATACTGGGGAGAGAAACAAAAAGAGGTGGGCGTATGAAACAGGGCAAATTCATTGTATTTGAGGGACTGGACGGCAGCGGCAAGACCACCCAGTTGGAGCGGCTGGGTGCTCGACTGACGGAAAAGCTGGGCACAAACGCCGTTTACTGTACCCGGGAGCCGGGCGACAGCGCCCCGGGGATACTGTGTCAACAGTTCAGCAAAAAAAGCTGGCCTTGGCGCCGGAGACGGTAGCGCTGCTGTATGCCGCCGACCGCGTGGAGCATATTGCAAAGGACCTGCTGCCTCGACTGGAGGCCGGCCAAACGGTGCTGTGCGATCGGTACTATTTTTCCAACTTCGCCTACCAGACCCTCACCTCTGATTTAGAGGATCTGCTGCGATACAACGCCTTTGCCCGGCGCACTCTGCGCCCGGACGCCGTAGTGTTTGTCGATGTGGACCCGGAGGAATGTGCCCGCCGGAGAGCGCACCGGGGCGGCGCCGCAGAATCTACGAAAAAACAGAACTGGCTCGCCAAATTCGCACCGGGTATCAGCAGGTGTTTGACCGATTAAAAACGGAAGAGCACATTCTCACCGTGGACGGCAGCGGCGGGCCGGATCAGGTAGAGGCCCGCATTTGGTCCGCCTTGCAGGGATATTTTGAATCAGGCGTTGACAAAGAGATTGCACAGCCATAAATACAGGGCAGGCGCAAGCCCCCGCCCTACGAAAACCCACACAAAAAAGAGCACCCACATGGGTGCTCTTTTCTTTTTGCGTTTATTTATTCTTTCCCCACCGGGCGATTACATCTTGCAGCTTGTCGTACTGCTTGGTGGTGATATTGTCCGGTTTCGCCACCAAAATGCGCTTCATGGTATCGCGCCGATCTACGGTCCAAACAGAGAGTTTGTACCCGTTCTTATGAAGGAAGTTGCTCAACCGACCGCCACATGCTTATAATTACAGTTCAACCCGATGGCGCCGCTCTCTTCCAGTGTTTTCAGCAGGCGCTGCTGGTAATCCTCAGAAAAAATCTGGAACCGGGAGGGAATATAATTGAGATAATAGGGCAGGTCACGGCAGGTGGAGGCTTTTACGGCGTTCATGTTCCACACCTCCAGCCCGGTGAGGACCACCCGATCGTACAGGTTGTACTCCACCAACAGATCATGGAGCGCACCCAGCACTTTGGTCTCCTTAATATCCAAATTCAAGCGAATGGCAGTCGGCTCCAGCAGAGCAAAGGCGTCTGCCAGGGGCACGCCGTCGCTGTTTTTGACCACCAAGTCGTGGGCCATCACCAAAATACCGTTCGGCCGCTGGCGCACATCCATCTCCATCACCTCTACCTGATGGTCAATCGCCGCCTGCACAGCCTCCAGGCTGTTTTGGTTCGTATGAAATGCGCCGGTATGGGCCGTAATGGTAAATCCATCCACAAAAGTCAACTTCCTTTCGTCGTACGAGCGAGTGATGGCATAATTGGCCACCCCGATCACCATAGCCACAGACACCAGGAAGCTGAACACCTGGTACGAAAAATGCTTGGCCCAGGTGGGGGTCATATTCCGTTTTAAGAACCTCTTAAACCGCACCCAGCGGCTTTGCGGCTGTGCCATAGACTCACCTCAAAAGCGGACAAATGCCGAGAAACGGCTGGATCTCGGCATTTGAAACATCATTTTCCTAAAATCAATCCTGGCGGCTGCGGAGTAGTTGGGCGCCTCCTTGGTGATATACACATCGTGGGGGTGGCTCTCCACCAAACCTGCACCGGTGATCTTAATAAACTTGGCGTTGGTGCGCAGCTCCGCAATGCTGTGGCAGCCACATAGCCCATACCGGAGCGCAAACCGCCCATCATCTGGAACACGGTATCGCCTACCGGGCCCTTGTAAGGTACACGACCCTCTACGCCCTCCGGCACGAACTTCTTGGTGCCGTTTTGGAAGTAGCGGTCGGCAGAGCCCTTGTTCATGGCGCCCAAAGAGCCCATACCGCGGTACACCTTAAACTGACGACCCTGGTAAATCTCCGTCTCTCCGGGAGACTCCTCACAACCGGCCACCAAAGAGCCGACCATCACCACGGAACCGCCGGCGCAATGGCCTTTACGATTTCGCCGCTGTACTTAATACCACCGTCTGCAATGATCGGGATACCGTACTTGTCGGCCATCTCTGCTGCGTCATAAATCGCTGTGATCTGGGGCACACCGATACCGGCAACCACACGAGTGGTGCAGATAGAGCCGGGCCGATACCCACCTTTACCGCATCTGCACCGGCCTTGATCAAAGCCTCGGTGCCTTCTGCGGTGGCCACATTGCCGGCAATCAGAGAGATCTGCGGGAACGCATTTTTCACCTGCTCCACTGCCTTTAAAATATTGGCGGAGTGACCGTGGGCAGAGTCCAAAATCAGGGCGTCTACCTGGGCGTTGACCAGCGCGCCGGCACGATCCATAATATCCTTGGTTACACCGATAGCGGCAGCGCACAGCAGGCGACCCTTCTCGTCGCGGGCGGTGTTGGGGTACTTAACGCTCTTTTCAATATCCTTAATGGTCACCAAGCCAGTGAGCTTGCCGTTCTTGTCTACCAGAGGCAGCTTCTCCACCTTGGAGCGCATCAGAATTTTCTTGGCCTCCTCCAGGGTGGTGCCGGCCATCGCGGTGACCAGCTTATCCTTGGGGGTCATCACAGCGGAGATGGGCACGGAGAAGTCCGTCATAAACCGCATATCCCGGTTGGTAAGGATACCCACCAGGGTGCCGTCCGCCTCGCAGATGGGCACACCGCTGATCTTGTATTTACGCATCAGATTCTCCGCGTCCTGGGCCAAGTGCCGGGGAGAGAGGAAAAACGGATTGGTAATGACGCCCGTTCTCCGAGCGCTTTACCTTATCGACTCAGTGGCCTGATCCTCAATGGTCATATTCTTGTGAATCACGCCGATACCGCCCTCACGGGCAATGGCGATGGCCATATTGGACTCGGTGACCGTGTCCATGGCAGAGGTCATCAAGGGGATATTCAGGGTAATATCCTTGGTCAACTTGGTGGACAAATCCACTTCGTTGGGCAACACATCGGACTCTGCCGGGATCAGCAGAACATCGTCAAAGGTCAGCCCTTCTTTTACAAACTTTGCGCCGTATTCGCTCATTACATTACCTCCGTTATCAATAAATTCCTATTCCGTGAAGAATATTTTTACTATAATAGCACTTTTTGCGCCGCCCTGCAAGTAGAAAATCCGATGCAAAAGGTGATATTCATTTGGTAGAAATGCTCTTTTTGCCGGACCAGGCGCCCCGATAGGTCACCGTTTTGCCGTCTGCGTTCTTGCGGGTCTTAACCGCCCGCACCTGCACATAATATTTTTTATGACGGGAGAGCTTGCTTAATTTCTTCTGCACCGTCTTGCCGGAGCTGATCTTCACCGTCTTGGCCTTTTTCATATTCGATCGGGTGGAATAGCGCACCTCATAACCGGAAGCGGTCACCTTCTTCCACTTCACCGTGACCGTACCCTTGCCGGCTGTCAGCTTAGGCGCCGCCGGAGTAAGCGGGGTGGTGCAGGTCACATAATTGCTGCCGTTCGCACCGGCAATACCGCCCTTGTAAGCCGTAACCCGGAAAGTGTAAGTGATAGCCGGGGACAAACCGCCGATTTTGGCGCTGTTGCCGCTGACGGTCTTAACGGTGACCCACTTGCCATTTTTCTTTTGCTGCAAGCGATAGGTGCTCGCCCCCACAGCCTTTTGCCAGCTGAAGGTCAGCGCCTTGGGCTCCCGCTTGGTGATCTTGATCTGCTGTACCTTAGCCGGTCGAATGGTGTAGGTGCGCCGGGTGCTGTCGCCGCCGGTGCCCCGCAGGGTCACGGTGTACGTACCGGATTGGTGGCGGTGCCGCCGCGGACGGTGTAGCCGCTAAAGGGCTGCCCGGCATAGGTAGCCGTCAACTTGGGCCCCTGTGCCTTGCCGTTGTAAGTAAATTGGGTTTGGCTCAGGCGCACCACCACATTGCCCATATTGGGCAGCAGCGGCTCATAGCTGCGGGCAGCCACCCGGTCCACATAGTTGCGGGTCAGGTCCGCATCTGCATACACGCCGTCGTCCAGCCGGTGCTCGTGGTAGTCGCTGTCCATCGCCTGCAAATCCGTGTAATTTTTTAGGAAGAAGTTATAAACGATATTGCCTTCATGGTAGGTATCGTCCCAAGTGCAGTCCACATAATAGTATTTGCCGCCCACCTGTACCAAGTTCCAGGCGTGGCAGCCTCGTGCGGATCCGAGTACACAAAGCGCACCGACAATCCCAGCTCCCGACACAGCCGGTAGTACGCCAGCGCATACCCCTGACATACGCAACGACCCACATTCAGGCACCCATAGGCAGAAAAATCATAGTCGTCGTAGCGGCTGTCCATCTCCATATCATAGACCGTAGCACGGCACACATCGTCGTGCACCTTCTTCGCCAGGTCATAATCGCTCATTTTGTTTCGGTCCACCCGGCGCACATAATTCTGCACATACCGATCCACCACTGCTCCTCGGCGGCGGTGGTGTAATAACCCAAGCCGTAATAGATCACCCGGTAGTAATAGACCCCGTTTTTGCTGCCGTCCGCATACAGCACACCGCTAACGCTGCCCAGCTGCCAGCGCAGATAGTCCCCATCCGAGCAGAAACGGAGTTCCGCTGGGCGGTGGCGTCGTTAAGCAGGCCCAAAAACAGTTCCTCACGCGCTTGTGCGGCGCTGTTACTCCTGCCGGTCAACCCTCGCCGATCGGTGGCCAAGCGCAGCACCACCTGGTCGCTGCGCTTTACCATCTGGTCCCGCAGTTGGCGACTCAGATCGGTTTGGCTGCCGTAGTAGGTGTTACCGTTGACCTTGTAATTCTTCTCTAATTTATCCCGGTATTGCAGCTCCATCTTGGCGCTGCTGCCCAGGCGAAAACCGTAAGTGCTGTGAAACGCCGCCTTTTCAGGTTGGGCGGCAAAGCACTCTGCCGGCAGTGCGCCCAGCGTGCCCGCCAGCAGTGCCAGCGCCAGCAAAAAGCTGGTGAGCAGAAAATCTCTTTTGCGCCTTCCTTCTCTTTTCCATTTCTTTCTCCTTTTATCGGGCGCAGCGGGCAATCTGCTGGGCAGTCTGCTCCACTGTGTTGTTGTCACACTTAATAACCGCGTCCGCATACCGGCGGTACAGAGGCAGCCGCTCCTTGTACATATCCTGCAAGGTGTAGCCCGCTTGCAGTACCACACCTCGACTGTCCAAATTCTGAATACGGCGGCACATGGTCTCATACTCCAGATGCAGATAAATCACCTTGCCCATTCGGCGCAGGTGCTCCATGGCCGCCGGAGAATACACCACGGAGCCGCCGGTGGCGATCACCGTGCCGGCAATATCCAGGGACAAAACGGCCTCCTCCTCTGCCCGGGCAAAGTAGTCCAGCCTTTTTCGTCAATGATCTGTTGCAGGCGCCGTCCCTCCCGATTTTGGATCAGCAGGTCCGTGTCAAAAAAATTCTTCAGCAGCAGCTTGGCTGCCACCACCCCGCAGGTGGATTTGCCGCTGCCGGGCATACCGATCAATATGATATTGCCGCTGTTTGCTTGCATTTTTCTTCCTCAATTCTTCACTTTTTGGCGGTCACACCCACCCGGCGGCAAGTGCCGTCTGCCAGGGGACACCTCTCGCACTTAGGGCTGCGGGCCGGGCAAATATCCCGCCCAAACAGCACAATGCGGTGGCAAAAATCCGACCCCATATCCGGGGGAATGATCTTCTTTAAGGCAAATTCGATCTGCTTGGGATCCTTGGTTGCCACCAATCCCAGCCGATTAGCAATGCGGATCATGTGGGTGTCTACCACCACACTCTCCTTGCCGTACACATCACCCACGATCAGGTTGGCGGTTTTGCGTCCCACCCCGGGCAGGTCAGCAGATCCTCAATGGTGTCCGGCACCCGACCATCGTAGTCGTCTCGTACTTTGCGTGCCATTTCTATAATATTCTCCGCCTTGGTCTTGTAAAACCCGCAGGAGTAAATCAGTTTTTGTATATCAGACACATCGGCGTTGCAGTAGTCCTCTAATGTGGGGTACTTGGCAAACAGCGCCGGGGTCACCTGGTTCACCCGGGCGTCCGTACACTGGGCAGACAGACGCACCGCCACCAGCAGTTCAAAGGCGTTGCCGGAGAACAGAGAGCATCTGGCGTCCGGGTACAGCTGCTCCAAGGCAGCCGCCACCCGCAAAAATCGTTCTTTCTTGGTCATATTTACAGTTTCCTCTTCTTCACCCGCTCCCAGTAGGCATGGGCGGCCTGCTCGGTCTTGTTGTCGCCAAAATAATAATACTGCGTGCCCTTAAGCACATCCGGCAGGTATTGCTGCTCCACCCAGTGATTTTCATATTCATGGGGGTATTTGTAAAACTGCCCTTTCACCTTGGCGTCTGCACCGTCGTAGTGCTTGTTTTGCAGTCGGCGGGGAATGGGCGAGTAATTGCCCCGCTGCACATCCGCCATAGCCGCGTTAATGGCGTCATGGGCGGTATTGCTCTTGGGACTGGTGGCCACCAGCACCACCGCGTCCGCCAGGGGCAGCCGTGCCTCCGGCAAACCCAGCATTTGAGCCGCATCCACCGCCGCTTTAACAATGGGAATGATCTGGGGATACGCCAGCCCCACATCCTCACAGGCGCAGACCATCAGCCGCCGACAGGCGGAGGGCAGGTCCCCCGCTCCAGCAGCCGCGCCAAATAATGGAGCGCAGCGTCCGGGTCCGAGCCACGCATAGATTTTTGGTAGGCAGAAATAATATCGTAATGCTCGTCGCCCAGCCGATCATAGCGGGCGCCGCTTTTTTGGGTCAGCTGATCCACCAGCGACCGGGTAATCCGCTTTTTACCGTCCGTCACCTCGGCAGCAAAGTAGCAGTTTTCCACTGCGCCCAGGGACTTGCGCACATCACCGCCGCCCCGATCTGCCAGGGTGCGCGCCACGCCGTCCTCCAACTCTGCCGGGGTGCCGTTCTCCTCCTCCAGCAAACGGAAGCCCCGCTCCACCGCGGGCACCACATCTGCCGGGGTGACGGATTTGAACTCAAACACCGTGCACCGGCTGAGCACCGCCGGATAAATATAAAAATACGGGTTCTCCGTGGTGCTGGCGATCAGGGTAATCTTGCCGTTTTCTATGTATTCCAGCAGGGACTGCTGCTGGCGCTTGTTAAAATACTGGATCTCGTCCAAATACAGCAAAATGCCGTTGGGCGCGGACAGGGTGTCCAGCTCTGCCACCAGTGCCCGAATATCCGCCGTAGAGGCGTTGGTGCCGTTAAGCCGCCGCAAGGCGCGATCCGTGCGCTTGGCAATAATGGACGCCACCGTGGTCTTGCCCACCCCCGGCGGGCCGTAAAAGATCAAATTTGGAATATCGCCGCTCTCGATCAGCTGCCGCAGAGCCTTGCCGGGGCCCAGCAAGTGCTGCTGGCCCACCACCTGCTCCAGGCTTTCCGGGCGGATACGGTCTGCCAGGGGATTGGTCATACCGGTTTCTCCTTCTCTTGCTTAGAATACACACAGCCGCAGAAGTTTTGGCGATACAGGCCGTACTCCCGGGACAGCGCAATGGAGCGCTTGTACCGCTCCTGCTTCTTAAAATCCGAGGGCAACCAGGCCACCCCATACTGCTCCCCTACGCTCTGCCCAATGGCATTGATCTTTTGGGCGTCCTTTAAGGGCTGATGCTCAGGGTGGTGCAAAAATAGTCAAAGCCCATTTCCTTGGCCAGCGCCGCCGTCTTTTCCAGTCGTTGGCGATAGCAGCGCATACAGCGGGCGCCCCCCTCCGGGCAGTCTCATACCCCTTGGCAACAGCCGCAAAGGCCGCCGGTTCGTAGTCCCCGGCGATCAGCTGCACCGGGTGCACTGCCGGCTGGTGCGCGATCAGCCGCCGCTGCTCCGCCAAGCGCTTTTGGAACTCTCCCTCCGGGGCAATATTCGGATTATAATAAAAGACCGTGATCTGAAAATACTGCGACAGCCACTCCAGCGTGGCGCTGGAACAGGGGGCGCAGCAGCTGTGCAGCAGCAGGGTGGGTACTCGCCCTGCCGCCGTTTGCTGCCGGATCACGGCCATACACATACGATCGTAATTGATTTTGTTCATGTTATTTGCTCAAATAGTAAGTGGGGTTCACCCGGGTGCCATTCAGCCGAATTTCAAAATGGCTGTGGGGCCCGGTGGAATTGCCGGTAGAACCGCTCTTGGCGATCTGCTGACCCTTCTTCACCGTTTGGCCGGTGCCCACTAAAATAGACGAATTGTGGGCGTACAGGGTCACCACGCTGCGGCCGTGGCTGTCTGTGCGTGATAGATCATCACATAATAGCCGTAGCTGTAATCCAGCCGCTTGACGGTAATCACCACCCCGGACTGGGCGGCCACCACCTTGGAGCCTACGCTGCAAGGGAAGTCCAGTCCACCGTGGTACTTGCCGCTGGAGTAATTAGGGAACCCGGCGCTGACAGTATAGTGCCCGGGCACCGGATAAGTCATATTCAGCGCCGCATCCGAGTGGCTGTAAACCCCTTGGGCCTTGCCCCCGGCGGTGTTGTTCTTAGAGGTGGTGTGCTCCTTGTCCTTTTTGGACAGGGTGGTCACCTCGTCTGCGTTCTTCAAACCGCTGATCAGGGCGTCGATCTCGCTTTCCACCTGCTGCTGCAGCTTTTCGTCCTCATTACGGTACTCGGTGTACATTTTGTTCTGGGCTGTCAGCTGAGCCAAGAGCGCGTCGCTCTCTGCCCGGTCCTGGGCCAGGGTCACCTTGCTGGCGGCAATGCCCTCCTGGTCCCGCTCAATGGCGGCCTGCTTGGCTTTTAAGGTTTTGTTTTTTTCGTCCAGGTCTTTTTTGACCTTTTGGTACTGCGCTTTTTGCTGGTTCAGGCCGTTTTGCTTGGAGCAGATCTCCTCCATCTTACCGTTAACCTCTTGCAGCAGCTCCGTGTCGCTCTTGGACACGGCCTTGATCATCTCGTACCGGGTAAGGAAGCCGGAAATATCCTTGCACCCCAGCAGCGCGGTGATAATGCTGTACTCACCGCTTATGTACATCACCCGCAGCCGGTAGCAATAGGCCTGATAGGTGGCCTCAAACCGGTCGTTGAGCTTGTTCAGTTCCTTTTGGCCGGCGTCCACTTCCTTTTGCAGGGCGTCCAGCTGCTTTTTGTTGGCAGCAATCTGGGGCTTTAGCGTGTCAATGGCTTTTTGGCTCTCGTCCACCTGGGCTTGCAGCACCGTCAGTCGGTCGTTCATGGCGCCGATTTTTTGATCTAAAGTGTCCACATAATCCTGGGTCACCTTGGAGCTTTTGCCCAGTTCCGCCAGCTTCTTTTCGCTTTCTTCTATGCTTTTTTGCAGCTCTTTTTGCTGCTGCTCCAGGCTCTTTTTGGCCTGATCCTTTTTGGCGTTCTCCGCCGCCTTGTCCGTGGTGGTCTCCGCCGCCGTGGTACTCTCCGCGGTCTCCGTACCCCAGGCGCTGCCCCCGGGCAGGGCACACAACAGGGCGCACGCCAGCACCAACGCCAGGAGCTTTTGACTATATTTTTTCATATTCTGTTCCATCTCCTTGACGCATTAGGGCAAATAAATTTCCGGGTCCACGCAGTCGTTATACGACGCGGTGGGGGTGCGCACTTCAAAGTGGCAGTGGGGGCCGGTGGAGTTACCGGTGGAGCCGCTGTAAGCAATCAGCTGGCCACGGTGCACATGTGTGCCGGCAGATACTACCCGCCGACTGTTGTGGGCGTACAGGGTATACACCGAATTGCCGACGCTGTCCGTCTTGTCGTGGGCAATCACAATGTAGCGCCCGTAGCTGCGGTAGCTGCCGTCGCTGTTCGTCAGATCGGCAGACACGATTACCGTGCCGCTCTCTGCCGCCACGACGCGGGAGCCGCTGGCGCATGCAAAATCGCAGCCGGAGTGTCCGGCGTAGCCATGGAACGCAGTGGTAATACGGGTTTGGCTGGGCACCGGATAGGTTAGGCGCAGCCGCTTGCTCTCCGTGGTGGTGTGCTTCTTTGTGGTGGAAGCCGTCGTGCCTGCGCTCTCGCCGTGCTTTGTGGTGGTATGCTTCTTTGTTGTGGTCGTGGTTGTGGTTGTGGTGGTTGTATATTTCTTTGCCGCTTCTTCAATTTGGCGGTCGATCTCATCCAGATCGTTTTGGGTCACATCCCGGTACTCGGTATAGGCCTTGGTCTTATCCGTCAACTGCTTGAGCAGCCGGTTGGCTTCTGTCTGCTGGTCGGTAAGCACCTGCCGCCGGGTGGTCAGATCTTTCTGATCCGCCTGCAAGGTGGTCACCGTCTGTTGCAGCTCCGTTTGGCTGGCGGCCAATGCCGTCTTTTTGGTTTGCAGGTCTTTTTGCCGGGCGGTCAGGTCCGTTTTGGCCTGTTCCAGCCGGGTGCCTTCTGTCTGTACGGACCGGAGCAGCGCCGTGTCCTGCTTGGCAACCCTTGCCACCATCTCGTAGCGGGTGAGCAGCTGGCCGATGTCCTTGCTGCCCAGCAGGAACGCCAGCACATTGGTCTCGCCGCTGATATACATGGCCCGCAGCCGCTGGCAGTAGCGCTGATAGTTCTGCTGAAACTCGGCGTCCAGCACAGTGATCTGCTGCTTGGTGTCTATAATTTGCTGCTGCAGCGCCGCCTGATCCTGCCGATTTTTCTTCTGCTGCTTTTGCAGCACGGTAATGCGGTTCTCCGCCGTGTCCACCTTTTGCTCCGTCAGCTTTAACTGACTGCGCAGGTAGCCGATCTTCTGATCCAGGGCATCCAAGTACGCCTGGGTGTCCTTGCTTTGCTTGCCCAGGGTCTCCAAGGTTTTTTCCGTTTGGCGCAGCTTCATTTCCAGGTAGGATTGCTGCTCCTCCGGAGTCATTTGGCTGTTGAGCCCGGTGTCCGCTGCCGGCACAGCCGCCGGGGTGGAGAACACGGCAGGTAAAAACAGACAGAAAGCCAGCAAAACAGCCAAAACTTGTTTTCCATGTCTTTGCCGCTTCACTGGCTTCACTTCCTTTGTGGTCTATTCTTGTTGTATGGTACGGCGGCAGCCACGGTGGGACACCGTCGCCGTTTTTGTTTACAGATAATTCAGCGGGTTCACTCGAGAGCCGTTGACGCGCACTTCAAAGTGGCAGTGCGGGCCGGTAGAGTTGCCGGTGGAGCCGCTCTTGGCCACCACCTGACCGGCGCTGACCTTATCGCCCACGTTCACCAAAATTTGGCTGTTATGGGCATACAGGGTGGACAGGCCGTCCCCGTGGTCAATGATCAAATACCGACCGTAGCTGTAATTCAGGTACCTAACCAAAATCACCGTGCCACTGGCGGCTGCATACACATTGGAGCCGGTGGATACCGGGAAGTCAATGCCCCCGTGGTAACGACCGCTGGAGTAGTTGGGATACCCGGCAGAGATGGTGCGACTGTCGGTAGGATACCGCAGCTGTCCGCTGCCGGAACCGCTGGAGCCGCTAATGGAACCGGAGCCGCTAATGGAACCGGAGCCGTGAGAACCGGCGGCGGCAATGGCGGCGCTGATATCATCTTGCACCTGCTGCAACTGCTTTTGATCCGTCTCAATGGCTTCCTGATACTCGGAGGTCTGCTTGGAGAGCTTGCGCATTTGGGCATTGCACTCTGCGGCCTCGCTGTCCAGATCCGCTTGGTGGAAGAAATATCGTTAATATTCTTCTGGAGGGCAGCTTTGTCCGTCTCCAGGCTCTTTTTGTCCGCGTTCAGCTGGTTGCGTTTTTCCTCCAGCTTCTGCTTTTGTGCCTCGATCTCCTCCATCTTCTTCATCAGGCTGTCCAAGGTGGCACTGTCCTGCTGAGAGACGGACTTGATCATCTCCGACCGGGTCAAAAGACTGGACAGGTCAGAGCAGGTGAGCAGCACTTCCAAAGTGGAGGCACTGCCGCTGATATACATAGCCCGCAGCCGCTGACAATACTCGGCGTATGTAGCGTCAAATTCCTTTTGCTTTTGGTCAATTTGACGCTGGGTCTCCTCAATATCCGCAGCGGTTTTTTCAATCTTCGCCTGGGTGGCGTCAATCTCCGATTGCAGGGCGGACTTGTCGCTCTCCAAATTGGAGATCTTGTCCTGCAACAGGCTTATTTTTTCCTGCAGGGTGTTGATATATTCCTGCGTATCTTTCTTTTGTTTGGACAAGCTGTTCAGCTTGCTTTGGGTGCTGTTGATTCGGGACTGAATTTTGCTCTTTTCGCTCTCCAGCTCCGAGCGGGACTTAGCCTCTGCCACAAAGGCGGAGCTTACCCCGGCGGTCAGCACCAACACAAGGCTGCAAAGCAGGCAAAACAGCCGCCGCAACCAAATTTTGGATTTAGACTGCACTAATCTCACTACCTTCCTTATTCAGGTACTTGCGCATGGTGATCATGGAGCCGCCCACACCGCTAATAATACCGATGGCAACAAAGATGCCCAGCATTTGCAGCGCATAGGGGGCAAAGGGCAGCGCAGACAGGGACAGGCTTTTAAGTAGGCCGCTGAACTGGCGCACTGCCAGCTCGTACAGACCCCATACCAGCCCCAGCGACACAGCGCCGGACACGATACCAAGGATCATACCCTCTACCACGAAGGGCAGGCGCACAAAGCTGTTGGTGGCGCCCACGCTCTTCATAATGCTGATCTCCAACCGGCGGGAATACACCGTCAACTTAATGGTGTTGGAGATAATGAACAGAGAAATGGCAAACAGCACGCTGATGATCACAATGGAGATCACCGTAATGCCCTGCCGAATGGACACCAGCTTTTGCGCCAGGTCCTTGTTCTCTCGAATGGTGTCTACATTTTGCAGCCCTTTCAGTCCCTTGACCGTTTGGTCAAACTTGCCAAGATCGGCTACCGTCACCTTATAGGCGTTGGGCAGCGGAATATCCGAACTGATCTGGGTAAAGAACTTGGCCTGGGCGTCCTCCATGGTTTCCAGCTGCTGTGCCCACGCCTTTTCCTTGGGCACATACTCCAGCTCCTTCACATTGCCCAGGGCCTTGATCTCCTGACCCATGGTGTCAATGGCGGCCTGGTTCGCATCGTCCTTAATATAGACCATGATCACGTTCTCCTCCTCAATGCGGGAGAGCAGGGAGTCCATATTCAAAAAAATCATAGATGCAGAGCCGATGAGCACCAAACAGCTCATCAATACGCAAATGGACGCGATGGACATCATCCGATTGGTCCAGGTGTTGCGAAAGCCCTCTTTAATCAAATATCTTAAACTTGCGCCGGTCATTCTGCCGCACCTCCGTTCTCATCCTCCGGGGTGGCCGCTGCCTGCGCCGGGGTCTCGTCCGCCAGGGACTCTAAGTTGTCAAACACATCCTCGTCCGTCCGGGCGTCTGCCGTCTTGGACAGGTCTATGGAAGTGCCCTCTTCGTAAAAGAACATATCTGTTTCTTTGCGGGGCTCGCTGCTCTCAAACCGGGCGTGGGTGGGATCCGGGGTGTCGGAGACCACTTCGCCGTTCTTGATCACGATTACCCGCCGCTGGAAAGAGCGCACCAGATCGTGTTCATGGGTCACCATGATCACGGTGGTGCCGGCGTTGTTAATCTTGGTGAGCAGCTCCACGATCTCGTGGCTCATCTCCGGGTCCACGTTGCCGGTAGGCTCGTCCGCGATGATGACCTTGGGATTGTTCACCAATGCGCGCGCCAGGGACACACGCTGCTGCTCGCCGCCGGACAACTCATTGGGCATAGAGCGCGCCTTTTGGCTCAGCCCCACCAGTTGAAGGATATAAGGCACCCGCTTGCGAATGTCCTTCTCCTTAGCGCCGATCACCCGCATGGCAAAGGCCACATTGTCATACACCGTCATCTTGGGGATCAGGCGGAAGTCCTGGAACACAATACCCATGGTGCGGCGGTAATAGGGCACCTGCCGCTTCTTCAAAGTGGCGGAGGAATACTCGTTAAAGATCACCTCGCCCTCCGTGGGCTTTTCCTCGTGCATAATGAGCTTCAAAAAGGTGGACTTGCCGGCGCCGGAGGAGCCAACCACAAACACGAACTCGCCATCTTCAATCTTAATATTCACATGATTGAGGGCGTGGGTGTCCGTAGAGTCGTACACCTTTGATACATTTCTGAATTCAATCACAATTTTTACCTCTTTTAACTTGGTGCCGCAGGCTACGGGTAACACTACGGCACTATATAGTTAATTATAATATATAGCAAATCAAGGGATAAATCAACCCCTTACTTGTTATTATTTTGTAAAAGATGTGACAGAATTGTTAAAATTTGGGCGAAACACACCGATCCGATCCACCGATATCGGCCCGCTTTTGTCCAAACAAAAAAAGCGGCACCAAAAGGTGCCGCCAATGCCGTTAATATTTAATGGGACTGGAATCCAGATACTTATTGACCATCAGCGCCACTTTGAACACAATGGCGTCGTCAAACTCCCGCAGATCCAAACCGGTGAGCTTTTTGATTTTCTCCAGCCGGTACACCAATGTATTTCGGTGGACAAACAGCTTTCTGGAAGTCTCAGACACATTCAGGTTGTTCTCAAAGAACTTTTGAATGGTAAAGAGGGTTTCCTGATCCAAACTGTCAATGGAGCCCCGCTTAAACACCTCTTTCAGGAACATATCGCACAGGGTGGTGGGCAGCTGGTAGATCAGCCGGGCAATACCCAAATTCTCGTAGCTGATAATGGACTTCTCCGTGTCAAACACCTTGCCCACTTCCAGTGCAACCTGGGCCTCCTTAAAGGAATGGGCCAGGTCCTTAATGCCGGTAACCCGGGTGCCGATACCCACAACGGCGTTGCAGTAGAACTCGGTGGAAAGGGTGTCGCAAATAGAGCGAGCCAGCTTTTCCAAATCCTTGCTGTCCACATTGGGGCGCACTTCCTTAACAAGGGCAATGTCCTTCTCGTTAATGTCAATAACCAGATCCTTGGTCTTGTCCGGGAAAAAGTTTTGAATCACATCATAGACGGACACATCCGTATCCTGCGTCACTCGAATGAGAAAGACCACTCGAGAAGCGTCATTATTGAAATGCAGCTCGCGGGATTTGATATAAATATCGCCGGGCAGGATATTGTCCAGGATCACGTTCTTTACAAAATTGGAACGATCGAATTTCTCGTCGTTATTCTGCTTGATTTGGTCCAGCGACACGGCGATGATGTCCGCATAATGCTTGCTCATATCGTCCGTACCGTCCACAAATACCGCATAATCCGGGTGCACGGAGTTGCCAAAGGCCTTGTATGTGCAGTTGTCCACACAGATTTGTGCCCCGCTGAACACGCCGGCAGAGATAATGCCCTTGCGTGCCTCGCCGATCTGGCCCAGCTCACTGCAAGCGATCACAGTACCGCTCTCGTCCACCACACCGATGGTACGGTCCAGCACCTCACGCATTTGGTTTATAATGCCTTGAAACAGTCTGTTGGGCATCAGGATCCAACCCCTTTGTCAATTCTTTATCAAATAAAAGGGATAAAATTGCACAAATTCAATCACCCTTTATTGGTCATATTATACAATGCCTTTAATCAAATTGCAACCTTTCGACAAAAATTTTTATTATTTTTTGTGCGACTTGCATAAACGGCCGACTTTTTCACACCAAAACCACAATATGTTGTTGCCGCGCAGTTCTTAACACCTATTGTACGGTGTCTTTTGCCAACAGCGCCACCTCCGCCGGGGTCAATGCACGACAGTCCCCCGCGCCAGCGTTGGATCCAGTTCCAACGCGCCCATGGCGGTGCGGTGCAGGGCAGTGACGGTGCAGCCCACCCGGGCAAACATGCGCTTGACCTGATGATAAATACCCTGCCGCAGCACCACCTGCGCCCGGGGCGGATCGGTAGATAAAATCGTCAGCTGCGCCGGCTGCAGTACCTTGCCGTCCATCTCCATCCCCCCGGCAAAGGCCGCGGCAGCCGTAGGCAGCACCGGTTTGTCCAGGGTGGCGATATAGGTCTTTGGAATATGGCTGCGGGGGCTGAGAATGCGGTGGGCAAAGCGCCGTCGTCTGTCAGCAACACAAAGCCGGTGGTGTCCTTATCCAGCCGCCCGGCGGGGAACAGCCCCTTGCGCTCAGTGCAGAAGGCACCAAATCCAGTACCGTCGGCTCTCCCTTGCCGTCCGTGGCAGAGAGCACCCCTGTGGGTTTGTTGAGCATCAAATACACAAAAGCCCGGCAGGCAATGGGTTCGCCTGCCAGGCAAATCTCTTGGGTGTCCGGGTCTGCCTGCTGCCCGGCGCGAGCCACTACGCCGTCCACAGTCACCTGCCCCTTTTGCAACAGCGTTTTGACCCGGCTGCGGGGCTCGTTCAACTCCCGGGCCAGTATTTTTTCGATCCGTTCGCTCATTTGCGTTTTTCCAATCCCAGCATAAAGCCGTCCTTGGCAGAGGTGTTGCACAGATCTGCTCCGATCACTCTGCCATTACTGACCAACAGATCCGCCACGATGCCTTGGTCGTAGCCGGTGTAGTTGGTGATCTCATATGTATATAGCTGCACCTGCTTGCCCTTATAAGGGGTCAGGTCGTAGCCCTGCTGCTGTTGCAGGGCGTTGTACTCGGTATAGACCGCGTCCCAGTTGCGAGGCACGGTAATGGTCTTTTGGTTGCTGTCACCGACTTGCCAACCATATCGGTCAGCAGCCGGGCACCTGCCTGCACATCCGCACAGGTCAGTCCTGCAGGCTCTGCCGCAGAGGCGCCGCGTCTCCGGTCTTGACATGATTGGCCAAAAAGGTGAGCAGCACCACCAGCACCCCGGCGGCCACTAAAATCAGGCCGAACACCGTCTTAGGGTTCAGCTTTACCGTCATCACTTTCATACTCTACCACCTCATAACAAAGTATGCGGCGGCAGGGCAAATTAGGACTGTTCTGTTAAATAAAATAGGGGCGCAGTTCTTCCAGAAGCGCCGGGTCGGCCAGCACTTGCAGGCGGGTACCTGCCGGAGTGTAATCCTCTGCCAGCACCTTACCCTCCGGTGGAGCCGATCCGTCAGATCGCCCCGATCAAAGGGAATACAAAGTGCCGCTCTCGCCCACTGCCCGGGCAGCAGCCGGTCAATCTCTGCCAGCAGCTGTGGCAGTCCTTCGCCGGTGCGGGCGCTGATTCGCACGCTGGTGCCCAGCAGCGGAAAGCGCTCTTCCTCCGGCACCCGGTCGCATTTGTTTAGTACATGAAGCAGAGGCTTGCCCCCGCAGCCCAGGCTGTCCAGCACCTGGCAGTCACCTGCATTTGGCTGTTGCAGGCCGGGTCGGAAGCGTCGCACACATCCAGAATTACATCTGCCCAGGCGGCCTCTGCCAAAGTGGAGCGAAAGGCGTCCACCAACTCATGGGGCAACCGCTGCACCAGTCCCACCGTATCCACCAGCATCACTTGACGGCCGGAGGGCAGCACCAGCCGCCGGGCGGTGGGGTCCAAAGTGGCAAACAGTTGATCCGCTACCAGCACGCCCGCGTCCGTTAAAGCATTCATTAAAGTGGACTTACCCGCATTGGTATAGCCCACCAGCGCTACCGTCAGCGCCCGGTTCTTTTGGCGACGCAGATGCATCCGCTCCCGCCGCTCCTGCACGGTCTTTAACTCCCGCTGCAAGGCAGTAATCCGGCGGCGAATATGGCGCCGGTCGCTTTCCAGCTTGCTTTCGCCGGGGCCGCGGGTGCCGATACCGCCGCCCAATCGAGACAAAGAATTGCCCTGCCCGCCCAACCGGGGCAGCCGGTATTGCAGCTGGGCAAGCTCCACTTGCAGCTTGCCCTCGCTGCTCCGTGCCCGGGCGGCAAAAATATCCAAAATCAATGCGGTACGGTCGATGACAGCCGTGCCCAGTGCCCGCTCCAAATTACGAGCCTGCACCGGGGTCAGGCTGCCGTCCGCCACCGTTAAATCCACTTCGTTCTGCCGGCAAAATTCCGCCAGGCTTTCCACCAGCCCGCTGCCGATGTAGGTAGCGCCCTCCGGTGCCGGACGCTTTTGCACCGTGTGACCCACTACCAGGCCGCCGGCGGTATCCGTCAGCCGCTCCAGCTCCGCCATAGAGGCCTCTGCGTCATAATCGCCGCAGTCCAAACCGATCAGCAGCACCCGCTCCGGGGCGGCTGCGTCTGTTTTTGTCCACTGGTACGCCACGGTTACTTACTCTCCTTGTCCACCAAGGTACGCAGCACGGAGCCGGCAATGGGACCGGCCGTCTGCGAGCCGGAGCCGCCGTGCTCCACCACTACCACAAAGGCATAAGGGTGGTCCGCGTCGTCCATAAAGCCCACAAACCAAGCGGTGTTGTGGTCCGTGTCCTTGTCCACCTCAGCCGTACCGCTCTTGGCGCACAGGTGCAAGCCCTTGTAATTATACTCGCCGTACTGGGCTTTTACATTATTGCGCATCAGCTTTTTCAGCTGGGCGCAGTCTCTGTGCTCAGCAGCTGGGTCTCGTTCTTGGTAATATTCAAATTCAGCGCCTTGCCCGCCTGGGTGGCCAAAGAATTCACCTCATTAAAGGACACCGCCTTGCCGTCGTTGGCAATGGCCGCCATATAGCGCAGCATGGCAATGGGGGGCAGCAGCGTATCGCCCTGACCGATGCCCGTCCAGCCCACATAATCGTCCGGGTCGCTCTTTTCTAGGAAAAAGCGCCCCTGCTCGGAATTCAGCTTGTTACTGACGGTCACCCGGCTGGTCAGCCCCAAGGTCTCCACGGTGCTTGCCAGCTTCTCCGGCCCCAGCTCAATGGCAATCTGCGCAAAAGTGGCGTTGCAGCTCTTGGCCAGCGCCTGCTTAAAGGTCAGGCGGCCGTGCACGCCGTTGCAGCGGATAGGCTCTCCCTTGCCCGGATCGTACTGGCCGGTGCATTCCCAGGTGCGGTCCATCAAGTCCGGAATATTCTCAATGGCACAGGCGGCTGTCACCAGCTTAAAGGTGGAACCGGGGTATAAAGCCCGGTCATCAACCGGTTAATATACACGCCTCATAGGCAGAATTGGTGTTCAGGTCCGACGGCTCGTCCTCCATGTCATAAGAGGGGGTGGACACGGCGCACACAATGTCGCCGGTTTTGTAATTGACCACGCCCACGGTGCCCGCCTTGTAGTCGCTGAGCAGACTGTACGCCTTGGCGCACACCTGGCTGTCTATGGTCAGCTGCATGTTGTTGCCCTTGCCGTAGCGCTCAATGGAATACACGCCGAACAGCAGATTATAACCGGTTAAATTGGCCTTGTACACGGACTGAATACCAGAGGAGATAAAGCCCTTGGTGTCGCCCACCGTGTGCAGGGTGGCCTTGCGCACCGTAGCGTCCTCGGCATACACCCGCTTGCCGTCCTTGGTCTCTGCCAACACCACGCCGTCCGCAGACTTAATCGTTCCGGCGCCGATCAGTTCGCCGTTTTTGTAAATATGGGTATTGTAGGTTTTCATCACCCAGGTGTCACCGTTCTCCACCAGGCTGTAAGTCATAAAGCCCAGACCAAAGAGAAAGGCAATTGCCAGGATCCACAGAAAAATGCCCCGCTTGGTAATCATCTTCATTTCTTGCGCACACCTCCCAGATAGTTGTATGTCCGCACATCGGAGGCCTTAATAAAGGCCAGCACTGCCCAGCAGGAGATCATGGAAGAACCGCCCTGGCTCACGAAGGCAGGGTCACACCGGTAAGCGGCAGCACATCGGTAATGCCAAAGATATTCAGCGCCGTTTGAAACAGCAGCAGTCCCGCTGCCGCCACGGCGGCGATAGAATAAAAAGTGGAGCGGGCGGCAATGCTGTTTACCAGTGCAGACACGGCGATCGCCACAAAGGACAGCACCAGCAGCAGTCCAAAAAGAAAGCCCCATTCCTCGCAAATAACGCCAAAAATCAAATCCGTGGTGCGTGCCCACACACCGCGGGTGGTGCCGGCGCCGATGCCCAGCCCCAGCAATCCGCCGGAGGCCAGACCCACCAGCACCCGGGTCTGCTGATACCCGCTGTCGTTATAATGCTCCCACACATGGCGGTACACGGAGAAACGGGCAGTTACATAGGATTTGTACTTAATAACGATAAACCCGCCCATGGCCGCAGAGGCCAAGGCCAGAAAAATGGTCTTAATATCGCCGGAGTTCATAAAGGCGATAATGAGAAAGGTCACAAAAAAGATCAGCGCCGTACCAAAGTCCTTAATGACGATCAGCGCCCCCACGCACACCAGGGAAAAGGCAATAAAGGCATACAGATTCTTAGAGGTCTGAATTTTTCCAGCGTGGCAGCGCCTACAAAGATAAAGGCAACCTTTACAAATTCCGAGGGCTGGAAAGTCACACCGAATATGGTAATCCAGTTGCGGGCGCGTGGGTCACCTTGGCAATGGCAATGTTAACGATCAGCAGCAAAATCGCCGCCACCGCCACCGGCAGGCGTAGGCGCATACACAGGTCCACATCACCCATCAGGTACACCAGCACAATAAAGCCGATGACCCCGGCGATCAGCATCAGCAGCTGCTTAAAGGCGTCGTCCGGCTTAATGCTGCCGATGACGGCAATGCCCACCCCGGATAGGAAAAAGGCAATGAATTCCAACTCAAAATTCCGCCGGTGCATGGCAAAGTAAAACACGCTCACATACAGCCACTCCAGCACGATCAGTGCCAGCGTGCACAGCAGCACCTTGACTTCAAAGGTGCCGGTGCCGCCGCGGCCGCCGTGCCACTGAGTAGCTGAAACACGCTAAGCACCATTAAAAGGGCAAAGTTGTTAATGGGTTTAATACGGGGCAGCTTCTTTTGCTTGGTGGCTGCCGTTTTCTTCTTTGGCATAGGGCTGCTCCTTTCTTATTTTTCGTAAAACAGAAACACCTTGTCCCCAAAGGTGAGCATATCTTCGTCAAAAATCAGCTGGGGCTGCGTAATAAACCGACCGTTGAGTTTGGTGCCGTTGTGGCTGTCCAGGTCATACACCGCCCATCCTTGGAGGTGCGGCGCAGCCGTGCGTGGTGGGCGCTGACCGTGGGGCTGAGCAGCTGAATATCCGCATCCTCGCCTCGGCCGATGAGCACATCCTGCTTTTTGATATATACCGGGCGGTGGGTCTCTGCGTCCACCAATACGCCATAGGCCACCGTTTGTCCCCGGCTCTGCCGGCGGCGGTGCGCATTTGACTGCGGTCGTCGGTGGAGATGGCTTCCTTGCACAGGAATTGCAGCGGAATGGTGCCGATCATCAAAATATCTCCGTCCGCCAGCGGTGCCCGCTGGTCCACCGGCACGCCGTTCACCTGCACGCCGTTCTTGGAGAAGGTGTCTGTTACCATCCAGCCGTCCTTTTTCTTGGCGATCACCGCGTGAAAGCGGCTGACGCTGGGCAAAGGCAGCACCACATCGTTGGCCTTACTCTTGCCGATAGAGTCTCCCAGTGGGTAATATCCATCACGGAGCCGTTATTTTGGTCCACCAGCTGGGCCATCTTGTGCACCCGTGGGCGGTTGCGAAACAGAGAGATCACGCACACCGCCAGGATCAGCAACGCCAGCACCGGCAACACATACCGCAGCACGCCGGTCAAGAATTGTAAAATCGTATCCATAGGTTCAACATCCTTTTTATCTGCATTTCAAAAGGCAAATCATACTTCTTATTATTAACAGAATACTGATAAAGGGAGAAAAAGTCAAGAAGTATTGCAATTCCCGCCCCTTTCGTTTATACTGAAAATGGAAAAATTGGGCGGCATTTTCGCCCGGCAAGGAGCATTTGTTATGATTGAAAAGACTGTTTTTGGCCATCTGCCTCCGGGGAGCAAGTGGACCTGTATACCATCACCAACAGCGGGGCGCCAGCGTATCGCTGCAAACCCTGGGCGCCGGATCGTGCGCCTGTATATGCCGGACAGGAACGGTAATTTGGGCGATGTGGTGCTGGGCTTTGACGACCCGGCTCTTTATACAGACCCGGACCTGGGCTACCAGGGACTGGTGGTGGGTCGCTGGGCCAACCGTATTCGCGGCGCCGCCTTTGACTTTCAGGGCCAAACCTACCACACCCCCATGAATCAGGGCAGTGGACCCTACACAGCGGCGGGCGTATGAGCTTTCACCTGTGGCAGGTGAAGGACACCGCAGAGAACAGCATCACCTTTTCCCGCTTTTCGCCGGATATGGAGGACGGCTTCCCCGGCAACTTCACCTTGCAGGTAACTTATACGCTGACGGAAGAGAACACCCTGCGGCTGGCCTACCGGGTAGACAGTGACCGAGACACGGTAGCCAACCCCACCAACCATGTGTACTTTAATCTGTCCTGCAACCCGGCAAAGACCATTGATGGGCATGTGCTCACTGTCCACGCCCATCGGTTTACGGAGACGGACGACGACCAGCTGCCCACCGGCGAGCTGGGCGAACTGACCGGTACGATGATGGACTTTTCTGCCCCCCACCCCATCGGGGAGCGGATCGATGCGCCTTTCCGTGCCGTGATTCCCGGTATCGGCTATGATAACAATTTCTGCCTGACCAAGGCAAACCCCAGAGCCTTTGCCGAAGCGGCGGTGCTGTGGGAGCCGGAGAGCGGACGGCGACTGTCCGTGTGGACGGACCTGCCCGGTGTGCAGGTCTATTGCGGCGGCTGGCTAAAGAAAGACGGCAACCCGGGCAAGGGCGACTCCAAGGTTACCTACCGCCGGGGCGTAGCGCTGGAAACCCAGTTCTACCCGGACAGCCTTCATTGCCCCAACTTCCCGGTAGAATTCGTCAAAGCCGGCGTGCCCTTCACCACCACCACCGAATTCCGCTTTGATACAAAGTAAACACTTATGGATAACAGAAAGGCCACCCGTTGTGGGTGGCTTTTTTATGGCTTGTAACCGTATGGTCGAGGGCAATCCCTCCGCTTTTCTTTGCGCAACGCTCCCTGACAGGGGAGGCGAATCGATTACAAAATCTCCGGCTCCCTTGCAAAGAGTGACTTCCGCGGTGCGGTGTGGGCACCGCACCCTACATAAATTTTGTGTATGGCTCAATGCGGGCATCAAGCCGCTTTCATTGATCGCTGGCAATAACAGGGCATACCACTTTCCCCTGTGTCCGGGCGTATTGAACTGCCGCATACGCACCACCGGTTTGGCGTATCACATATCCGATGACCATATCGCTTCTATCCACCATCCATCGGTTGCGTGCAGGTATCGCCCTCTTGTAATGCAAGCCCATCAGCTCCTCCGGCACAAGCACATCATCATACAGTGCGTCATACTGCGCCTTGTGGGTATTCATTTCGTTTGTTAAATACGGCTTCACGCAAATCAACCGTAATCCCAAAGCGGGGTAACGCCTTTTAGCAGCACGCACAGCAGAAATGAACACACGGTCAAATTCGCCCATGGCACCGGTGTAAAAAACCGTACACCCCATTTCAATCACCTGTATTACGCAAGCCTGCACTGCCAATTCAATATTGCCAAACACCGTTCTATGCCCAAATCCACTACACACCTTTTCCATTTTGACTCCACAACAAACATATTATGAACGCACTTTACATTCATTTAGGACATTGTAGCTCATATAGAATATAAAATAAAGCCATAATAAACACAGTTTGGAGTGATATTATGGCCGGTAAGATCAAAAGTCTGTCCATTCGCATTGATGAGGAAATGCTCAACAAATTGCATGTGGTTGCGGATTATGAGGGGCGCTCTGCCAACAGTGAAATTCTCATTCTGATCCGCGACGCCATCGCCGCATACGAAAAACAAAACGGCAAGATCGAATTGTAATTTCTACTCACAAAATGAAAGGCCACCCGCTGTGGGTGGCCTTTTTTATGGCTTGCAGCCGTATGGGCGAGGGCAATCCCTCCGCTTTTCTTTGCGCAACGCCTCCCTGACAGGGGAGGAAAATCGGGTTTCGCATTTTACTTCTCCGGAATATAAATCTTGGCTACCAGAGCGGTGACAGCGGAGAGGGGCAGCAGCTTATTCAATCCGCAAAGGAGCTTATACTTGATGCCCACGGTGGTCACCGGGGGCAGGTGCTTCTTATGGGCGGCACGAACCACGGCGGCGGCAATGGCAGCCGGGGGCATACCGTTTTGCTCGTCGCGCTCCATCACCGCCACGCTGCGCGCAATGCGCCCGGCGTACAAATCATCACCGGATCCACTCTTTTGACGGGCGGCGGTAAAGCCGGTCTTTACATCTCCCAGCCGCAGGGCGCCAACGGTAATACCAAAGGGCGCCAGCTCGCTGCGCAGGGCGCAGGTCAAGCTTTCCACCGCCGCCTTGGTGGCAGAGTAAAAGCTCTGGAATGGAATGGAAAACACCGCTGCGGCGGAGGAGATATTGAGAATACGCCCCCGACTCTCTCGCAAGACCGGCAGGGCCGCCTGAATCACCGTGACCCATGCAAAAAAATTCAGATCAAACTGGCGGCGCATCTCTGCCTCCCCGGTGCATTCCACTGCGCCGGAAATACCGAACCCGGCGTTATTCACCAGCAAGTCTACCCGGCCAACGGCCGCAAAGGCCGCCTGCACCTGGGCGCTGTCCGTTATATCGCATGGAATGCTGCGCACCCCCTCCAACGGGCAGGCATGGCGGCTTAGGCACACCACCTGCCAGCCGTCTGCCGAAAGCGCCCGCGCCGTCTCCAATCCAATGCCGCCGGATGCGCCGGTAACTACCGCTGTCTTCATACCCATTCCTCCAAAAAACAAAATAAAAAAGGGTAAGAGCCTATTGCCCTTACCCTCTCTTGGTTTGCATTACTGCTCTACGGGATAAACAGAAACTTTCTTTCTGTCCTTGCCCAGCTTTTCAAACTTCACGGTGCCGTCCACCAGTGCATACAGGGTATCGTCAGAGCCGATGCCTACATTGGTGCCGGGGTGAATATGGGTGCCGCGCTGGCGATACAGAATGTTGCCGGCCAGCACGAACTGACCGTCTGCGCGCTTGGCGCCCAGGCGCTTGGACTCGCTGTCACGGCCGTTCTTGGTAGAACCCATACCTTTTTTATGTGCAAAAAGCTGAATATCTAACTTGAGCATGACTTACACCTCCGAAATCAAAACTTGAATACTTTGCGGGTACTGCTCTGAAAGGGCGCTCAAATGGAGCTTTAGCTTGCAGGAGCACCTGCGCCGGGGCGGTATCCCCACTGAGCCGCAACTGAAGGAACCCGTCCTTCATCTCCGCTGCGGCCGGCAGGTGCAGCACCTCGGTTATGGTGTTGGCAGTGAGCAGGCAGGCGCTGGATACGGCGGCACAAACAATGTCCTCTCCATAAGGGGCTGTGTCTGCGTGACCGTGGGCGGAAAAGCCCGTAAGCGCTCCCTGCGCTGCGAAAAAATCAATGGAAATCATTATGCCTTGATGGAAGTGATCTCAACCTTGGTATAAGGCTGACGGTGACCCATCTTCCGCTTCTCGTCCTTCTTGGGCTTGTAGGTAAAGACGGTGATCTTCTTTGCCTTGCCGTTCTTCAGGACCTTAGCGCTAACAGCAGCCTTGGCACAATCCTTGCCTACCTTCAGCCCGTCGTCGGTGCCTACTGCAAGTACGGTGTCAAAGGTGATCTCGGCGTCTGCCTCGGCGTTCAGCTTCTCGATATAAAGCACATCGCCCTCAGACACCTTGTACTGTTTACCGCCGGTAACAATAACTGCGTACATCTGTCATTCTCCTTTACTTAAACTCGCTACGGCAGGCGCGCGCCAAAAGGGCGCAACTTACCAGCCCGCAATATGCGGCTTAATTATTATAACAGAATTCAGCCGATTGTCAAGATTTTTTTGTGCACCGGGGGCGCACGGTAATCTCACCGCTGCGCAGGGTAATCACGCTACCGTCTTCCAGGCGCACCACCAGCCACCGGTCTCATCAATCCCAATGGCCGTAGCCGGTGTGGTCACGCGTCCCGGATAAAAGTAACGGCCTTGCCCAACAGCATACTGTGACTGCGGTAATAATCAATATAACTTTCGTAACCGTCGTCCAAGATCTCCCACAAATGGTCCGCAATCGCGGCGATCATGTCCGCCCGGCTCACATCTGCATCCAAAGACGCGGCGTTCTCCACATCTGCGGGAAACTGCTCCGTCTGCATATTGACACCGATACCGATGATCATGGCCTCGGCTACGCCGCTCTCCATACCCACAACAGCCTCGGTCAAAATGCCGCAGATCTTCTTGTCGTCTATGTACACATCATTAACCCACTTGATTTGGGGGAGCTTGTCCGTCAGCTCCTCAATGGCTCGACACACCGCCACACCGGCAGCAGTGGTCACAGACACTGCGTCTTGCAGCCGTCGGCCGTGATGCACCACCACGGTCATATAGATCCCGGTGCTCCGGGGAGAATAAAACTGCTTGCCCTGGCGGCCGCGCCCGGCGGTCTGCTCATCTGCCACTACCAAAAAATTGCCTCGATACCCGGCGTTCAGCAGCCGCTTGGCCTCCGTGTTGGTGGAGTCCACCGTAGCATAATAAATGGGTTCCAACGGGCAATGCAGCCGGGGGGTAAGCACCTCTGCCGTAACCAAATTGTTGTCGCCCAGGAACTTATAACCCAGTCGCTGGGTAGCTTCAATTTTGTACCCTTCCTCCCGCAATTGCTGCACACATTTGCCAACAGTTTGGCGACTGACCCCCAATCGATTGGCCAGCTCTTGGCCGCTGATGTAGTTGGGGCTGCCCAGCAACATATGCAGCACCGCACTCTTACTTTTTATGCGCATACGATCACCTCATGTCTCCTCACATTTCTTTTTTTATACTAATAAAAGCCGCCGCTCTTATTTTTGCAGATAAAACACCGCCAGCGTGCCCGGTCCGCAGTGGCTGGAGATGGTGCAACCGGCATCCGCCAGGATCAATTCCTTGCACCCGGTCTTGCCGCTGATAACGCCTCGCAAAAACGCCAGCGTATCCGGCGCAACACCGCCGCTGTCTGCCAGCACAATTCGTTCGGTGTCCATGCGCTTCAAATCCAGCAGTCGGTCCGTTACATACTGGCGGTAAACACTATCAATCTTGCCCCGATATTTTTTAGACACTTCCAAGCTGCCCTCCGGGGTGACGGCGATGCTGGGCTTGATCCCCAGCACATTGGCGCCGAAGCGGGCCACGCCGGAGCAGCGCCCACCTTTATACAAATATTCCAAGTCGCTGAGCACAAAGGTGGAAGACACCTTGGGCACCAACCGGCTCACCTTGGCGGCGATCCGCCGAGCGTCCATACCGCTGTCCCGCAGATCGCAGGCACGCAGCACCAGCAGCCCCATGCCCATACACAAATTCTTAGAGTCGATACAATATACATTGTCCAGATCCGCCGCAGCGGTGCAGGCGTTTTGATAACTGGAGGAAATGGCGGAGGACAGGCCAATGTGCACCACGCTGCACCCGGCGTCCGTCCACTGCTTAAATTTGTCATAATACACACCGGGGGGCACCGCAGCCGTCTTGGGCAGGCGATGGTTCTTCGCCACATCGGCGTAAATATCCGCCGGGCGAATTTCCACCCCGTCTGCATACGCCGTATCGCCCAGCAAAATTGACAGGGCAAAGCAGTACACATGGCGCTGCCGTTGCAGATCCACCGGCAGATCGCAGGTGGAGTCCGCCGAGATCATGACTTGGTTCATAATAACGCCTCCGAAAATAGTATAACACAAAAGCAGTGTCTGTCAACCAATGCGTGCAATGTTTACAGCAAACGAAAAATCCTATGCACCAAAGCGCAGGGTCACCTTTTGCAGGTCGCTGCGCTTGTAGCTTTTGTCCAGCGTAAAGGTAAGCACACTGCGGCCGTCCGCCTCTGTGATCTCTGCACTTTTATCAATACGGTAGGTCACTTTGTTCCGGGTGATCTGCACCGCATAGTCCCGGGCATTCGCCGTATTTTGCATAAAGCTGTAGCCCTCCGCTGCCGTCAGCACAATCTGCTTGTTGGTAAAGCGCACGGCACTCACCGCCTTGATCTGACTGTCCATCCCGCTAAAGGAACGCACCCGTCCGTGCCACTGTCCGGCACGGTGAAGGTGCCTTCCACCCGGCTCAGCTGCGGCTCGGTAATGCCTGCGGTGCCGGAGGCGTTGGTGAGGGTATAGACCCAGTCCCGCTCCGCCACATCCCGGGGGTCCGTAATGCGGCAGTCCTGGGCAGCCCGATAGTAAACGCTGCCTTTCTTTAAGGAGAAGCCGTTGCCCAAATAATCCAAGCCACAGTAGGTGTAGCCAACAATCTTGATCTGGCGAGAGGGCTTGTAATCGATACGCACAGCGATTTTGACTTTAATCTGTCCGTCCTCCACCGTGTAGGTGCCGATACCGTAGTCCCAGCCGTAAATGGTTTGCGGGGTGCCGTCCGTATTCGTCTCCGCCCGGGAAAATCCGGTGTACTTGGAGGTGGAAATGCCGGTTTTTTCGTCAAAACTCAGGCTGCCGGAGGCATTGCCCATGGCCACCTGCACCCGCATAGGGTCATTCTTCAACTGGGTGACGCTGCACTTCACCGCCTGGGTAAAGGGCCGCTTCCAGCTTTCTCGGTTAGCAACCACGAGATCGTATTCAAAGCTGCCGTTCTTTTGCTTGTGGGGGGTAAGCACATACAGGTCATAGGTGTACAGCTCCTGCCCGGTAGACCGGTCAATACCACTGACCAATCGCACCACCAGCTCTTTCTTTTTGTCGCCGTTCAGATCCGTATAGTAGAGCTTGGGTCGTTCCTTGGTCAGGTAACGGCTCCAGCCGGAAAAGGTCTTGCTTTTGCCCTGATGGACCAAGATGGCCTTGTCCCCCTGGGCGTACAGCTGAAAGTCGCCCTCTTTATTCTCTGCCAAAAGGGCGCGTTTATTAGAAGCGGTGGTGCTCTCGGCGGTAACCACCGTCAGTCCTTCCTCCGGCGCCTGGCCGTGGCGGTAGGTCTGAAAATAATAGCCCACCCCCACCAGCAGCCCGATCACCACCAGTGCAGAAAGCAAAATAATAGGTAAATTCTTTCTCATTCCGGAAAATCCTTAAAAAATGTCAGTCTTTATATTGGGTTCGGTAGTTAAACGCATGGGGTGCATGGCCGGTTACATGGTAACAGGCGCCGGTTGCCAGGCCAAAAATGGGTTTGTCGTGGCCCAAAGAATCGGAGTACACATCCACCACCTGCACACCGGGGAACGCCCGGTGAAAGCGGCGCACCTTTTCTTCACCCCGGCAGTTCTGCCCTAAAATACGCCCGGTCTTTGGGTTATGCCGGGTACAAAGCAGATACGGCAACTCCAGTCGGCGCTGCAATTCCTCCAGCAAAAAATCCGGTGACGCACTGATGATCACCGCCGGCCGTTTCTTTTGGGTAAACCAGGGATACACCTGGTGCAAATGCTTCTCCCAAAAGCCTTTGCCGCCCGCTGCACCGGCACCATGGGCAAAAAGCCGAAGCACAGGTTCTTAAACTTTTGCAAAGACAGAACCCGCAAGGCAAACAGCAGGCACGCAATGAACCAAACCGGCAAATACACCAGCACCCAAGGATAATGCAGGGCGCAGTAGCCGATAAACAGGGAGCCGCTGTCAAAGGGCACCAGGGTTTTGTCAAAATCGTAAATATCCACCTGCGCCGGCAGCGCCGTTTGAGGCGCCGTCTCGCCGATGGCAACCGGGTTTGGCATAATTAAACTTCCTTTTCGTCAAACGAGATAGTAATGGTCTTGTTGCTGGCAAAGCGGGACAGCTTGACCCCGGCGGAGGCCAGCATACGCTTGCTGGCTAAAGTGGCGTCCGAATCGGCGTACTTGTCGCTGATATAGATCACTTCGTTAATGCCGCTTTGGATAATGGCCTTGGCGCACTCATTGCAGGGAAACAGCGCCACATAAATGCGGCAGTCCTTCAGACTGTTGCCCCCGGCGTTCAAAATGGCGTTCAGCTCCGCATGGCACACAAAGGGATACTTGGTTTTGTTGGGGGCATCGGCCGTGCGGTCCAAGGGTACTCGTCATCGCTGCAGCCTCGGGGCAAGCCGTTGTAGCCCACGCTGACAATGTGATTGTCGCCGTTGACAATGCAGGCGCCCACCTGGGTATTGGGGTCCTTACTGCGCAAACAGCTGAGCAGAGAAATGCCCATAAAATACTCGTCCCAACTAATATAATCCTGACGCTTAGCCATCTTAATCACCATAGCCTTTCAGTACATCAATAAAATCTTGCAGCTCCGGGCGCTGCACATCCTCTACCCGACCGGCGTCCACCAGCGCATTCACCGCCGGGTCCAAAGGCAATTTTGCCAGCACCGGCACGCCCAGCGCCGCCGCCGTCTCCTCTACTTTAGACGTACCAAACAGCGGGTGGGACTTGCCGCAGTCCGGGCATACGTAAGAGCTCATATTCTCCACCAAGCCCAGCACCGGCACTTTCATCATCTTGGCCATATTGAAAGCCTTTTCCACGATCATCTGCACCAGATCCTGGGGGGTGGTAACGATCACGATCCCGTCCACCGGCAGGCCCTGAAACACGGTCAGCGCCACATCGCCGGTGCCCGGGGGCATATCCACAAACAGATAGTCCAGCTCTCCCCAGCGCACATCGGACCAAAACTGGTTAATGACCCCGCTAATCACCGGGCCTCGCCACACCACCGGGGCGCTCTCGCTCTCCAGCAGCAAGTTAATGCTCATCAATTTAATGCCGCCGTCCGTAACGGCAGGCAGCAGACACTCGCCGTCCTGCATAGCCCGGCTGTGCACCCCAAAGGACTTAGGCACGCTGGACCGGTAATGTCCGCGTCCAGCACACCCACTTTCAGTCCCGCCTTGGCGCACCCGGCCGCCAGCAGACAGGTGACCAGGCTCTTGCCTACGCCGCCCTTGCCGCTGACCACACCGATGACTTTCTTGATATGGCTGTATTTGTTGGCAGGCTGCTTAAAGTCCGCCTTGCGGCTGCGCAGTTTGCCTGGCAGCCCTCGCAGTTATGATTACAGTTTTCGCTCATCTCAAACACCTCTGCATACCGGCGCTGCCGCCGGTTAAACTCTTAATAGTATTGCCGGATCACGAACTTAACCCGTCCCAGCACCACCAATTCGTCCACAATGATGGGGGCGTAGGCATCATTCTCCGGTTGCAGGCGGAAGTGACCGTGCTCCTTATAAAACCGCTTCACCGTGGCCTCCTCGTCGATCATCGCCACCACGATCTGGCCGTTCTCCGCCACCGGGGTGCGCTCCACCACCACAATGTCGCCGTCCTCAATATGGGCGCCGATCATACTGTCGCCCCGCACATGGAGGGCAAACAGCTCCTCCCCCGGCCGAGCGCCGAACACAGGAATATACTCCTCAATATGCTGGGTAGCAAGAATGGGCACACCGGCAGTCACCGTGCCCAGCAGCGGCACCTGGGCCACCTGGGCCGCGCGGCCGGGCAGTCGAATGGTGCGCTTGCAGTTGGGTCCCGCTCAATGCAGCCCATACGCTCCAGTTTGTTCAAATTGTATTGCACGGAGGAGGTGGAGCTGAGCCCCACGGCGTCACCGATCTCCCGCACGGAGGGCGCCACGCCTCGCTCGTCCAAGGTGCGCTGAATATAGCGCAGAATCTTTTGCTGCATCCCGCTGACAGCGTCCATGTTCGGGACCTCCCTTCCGTCCGCTTTTTCGTGTTTATTATTAAAGACAGTATAGCATTTGGCCCCTGCCTTGTCAAACAAATGTGCTAATCCGTCGGCATTCTGATCTCTTTTGCAAAAAAGTGTTGACAAACGGGGCGCAATCGGCTATAATTCTGTTTGCAAGTTTTTCAGTATGGCTTTATAGCTCAGTTGGCTAGAGCACACGGTTCATACCCGTGGTGTCACTGGTTCGAATCCAGTTAAAGCCACCATGGCCCGGTGGTCAAGAGGTTAAGACACCGCCCTTTCACGGCGGTAACACGAGTTCGATTCTCGTCCGGGTCACCATAGGAACTTGAAGGAAAGCAGTCACCTATAGGGTGGCTTTTTCTTTATCCGTTTGCATTTAGCCCGCAGCGCAAAGAGCTGCTACACAAAATTAGGGAATGAAAACCGCGCAATCCCCCCCTGCGGCTACGCCGCATCCGCCTAACTGGCGCCCGTCCCCTCTGTCGCTGCGCGACATCTCCCCGCACTGCGGGGAGTCACCCTTTGCAAGGGGGGCTAAGATGTTGTACCCGATTTGGCTCCCTTGTAAAGGGAGCTGTCACGAAGTGACTGAGGGATTATGTGGGCCGATACGGGTATCGACCCCTACATCATTTTCAAACAAAATACCTACACCCGTCCCGTTAGCTCAGTTGGATAGAGCGACCGCCTCCTAAGCGGTAGGCCGGAGGTTCAAATCCTCTACGGGGCGCCAAAAACTCCGCCGGAAAACCCAGTAAAATCAAGGGTTTCCGGCGTTTTTTCATTTTTACGGGAAAAGAGAAAAATCGTGAAATTCACAGATTTTCATTAGCAAATTCTCCGTCAGCTAATGGAAATTAGGACTAATGTCGTCCGCCTTTCAGGTGTACGGCTTGCTAATAAAAATTAGCAGGATTTTCGCTATTTTGCTAATGAAAATGCCCTCTCTGCTAATGAGACAAAAAACGAGCAAAATTCTTGCTTATGAACAAGGCGGTTGTTACCCTGTTAATTCGTTCATTTAGGGGTGGTCAAGCGACAATCGCACACTACTTCTATGCCATTTCTTATTATATAATTGCGGTAACAGGAGGTGGTTGTTTTGAAAGAACAAAAATATCATTTATACCTTTCCAAGGACGAATACAGCGAAGTGCTGCAATCACTTATCCGTTTGAAGAACAGCCTGATAGCACATGGCAGATATACCGACGGGGTCGACGATGTTCTCTGCAAGGTGATTTCAGCCAAGAAAAGAAAGTTCAAAATCAAATATATCTGAACAAAAAGAGACCGCCTACACGATGTAAGCGGTCTTTGCTTATAAAGACTTAGTCCGACAAACCGGAATTTAGTTAATTCCATCAATTATTTCTTTTGCTCGATGCAAAACAGGTAATTCTCTATTTGCTACAAGCGTTCCTAACCTTGTACTCTTTCTGTTTTCATACTCCATAACAGCTTCTTTATAAGTCATTTTTAATGTAGATAAATGAAAGCTTTCAATTTCATCCTGAGTCAAATGCTTTTCTCCGAATGATTTAATCTTGCACAAAAAATAATTATTAATATTATGTCTATGAATCAAATTATAATAATCACTTACAATACCTATTTTACAAACCACATCCACAATAACACCAAGTTCTTCTTTAAGTTCCCTTTTAATAGCAGTTAGTAATTCTTCTCCTATCTCAACTCCACCACCAGCGGTTTCTATTAAAGTTGCTTTTCCGAAATCATCGTCTCGCTCAGCTCTTACAAAGTAGAACATTCCATTTTCATCATAAACAATTGCTCTCGCAATATTTCTGTCATGGTCAATATATTCTTGTTGCCACTCAGTATCTTGTAATTCAATATTAATTTCTTTATTATCCATATTTCTCCTCCACAAATTCCGATTTGTCTTTCTCTTGATTTCCTATTATACACCAAAACTATGAATAATTCTACCCGCCGTCTATTGACCTCGATTGAGAGGGAAATAGGCGGCTTTTTTGTTTGCAATTTTTTCAAGAAATTTTGAAAAAAACACCCCCAAAAACGCTCTCCCATTTCAAACAAGTGAAAAAACCACGAAAAATTAGCAGGTTTTGGACGAGAATTTACTAACAGTGAAATCCCAGAAAAGCCAGTAAAATCAAGGATTTTCGGGGATTTGCAGGGAGTCAAAAATGTCCCTCGGGGGGGCTTCTCCTAAGCGGTAGGCCGGAGGTTCAAATCCTCTACGGGACGCCAAAAGCTGCAAGCCACCCGGCCTTGCGGCTTTTTCTTTGCTTTTCCACGGCAGAAATTTGGCCGCCGCAGACAGGTAAGTCTTGACTAACAGCCAGGCAATCCAGTACAGTAAAAAGATAGAAATATATGAAGAAAAGGAGACCGACCGATGACGCTGAAAGAACTGGAAGTTGGCAAAAGCGCCGTAATCCGACGAGTGGGCGGCGAGGGCGCGCTGCGCCAACATTTTTTGGATATGGGCATGATCCCCGGAGCAGAGGTAACGGTCATCAAGCTGGCGCCCATGGGCGACCCGATGGAAATACAGGTGCACGGCTATGAACTGACCCTGCGCCTGGCAGAAGCGCAGCAAATCGACATTCAGCCCATTGGGCGCCGCAGCCGCAGTCACACATTCAAAGACCGAGCCAAGGACCAGGACCACCCGGGGCTGGGCGAAAACGGCAAATTCCACAACAAAGCGGACGAGCACCCCTTACCGGACGGTACCGTGCTGACCTATGCACTGGTGGGCAATCAAAACTGCGGCAAGACGACCTTGTTTAACCAGCTGACCGGTGCCAAGCAGCATGTGGGCAACTTTCCCGGCGTAACCGTAGATCGCAAAAGCGGCGCCATTCGCGGCTACCCAAACACGGAGGTTACGGACCTGCCGGGCATCTATTCCATGTCGCCCTTCAGCAGCGAGGAGATCGTCTCCCGCAACTTTGTACTGCAGGATAAGCCCACGGCCATCATCAACATTATTGACGCCACTAACATTGAGCGCAACCTGTATCTGTCCATGCAGCTGCTGGAAATGGGAATACCCATGGTCATTGCGCTGAATATGATGGATGAGCTGGTGGGCAACCGCGGCTCTATTGATGTAAACACCATGGAGCCATGCTGGGGGTGCCGATCATTCCCATCTCCGCCGCCAAGAATGAGGCGTAGACGAGCTGATTCGCCACGCCGTTCATGTGGCCAAGCAGCAGGAGCCGCCGCTGAAGCAGGACTTTTGCGACAAAGACGACCACGGCGGTGCCGTGCACCGGTGTATTCACGCCGTAATCCACCTGATTGAGGACCACGCCGCGCTCGCCGGGCTGCCGGTACGCTTTGCCGCTACCAAGGCCATTGAGGGCGACGCGCTAATCCTGCAGCAGTTGCAGCTGGATCGCAACGAGCAGGAGATGCTGGAGCACATTGTCCGCCAAATGGAAACGGAGCGCGGGCTGGACCGCAACGCCGCCATTGCAGATATGCGCTTTGACTTTATCGAGCGGCTGTGTGCACAGACGGTGATCCGCCCCCAGGAGAGCAAGGAGCGGATTCGAAGCGAAAAGATCGACCGCATTCTCACCGGGCGTTATACCGCCATTCCCTGCTTTATCGGCATTATGGTGCTGGTATTTTACTTAACCTTCAATGTAATCGGCGGCGGACTGCAAAAGCTGCTGGAGTTGGGAATCGACCGTCTGTCCGCCCTAACGGACACGGCGCTGACCCAGCTGCATGTGAACCCGGTCATCCACAGTCTGGTGATCGACGGTATCTTTACCGGCGTGGGCAGTGTGCTCAGCTTTCTGCCCATCATCGTCACCCTGTTTTTCTTCCTGTCTTTAATGGAAGACAGCGGCTATATTGCCCGCGTGGCCTTTGTAATGGACAAGCTGCTGCGCAGGATCGGCCTGTCCGGCAAGAGCATCGTGCCCATGCTCATCGGCTTTGGCTGCACCGTGCCGGCGGTCATGGCCACCCGCACCTTAACCAGCGAGCGGGATCGAAAGATGACCATTCTGCTCACGCCCTTTATGAGCTGTACCGCCAAACTGCCCATCTACTCCTTCTTCGTCAGCGTCTTTTTCCCGGGCAAGGGCGGGCTGATCATGTCCGGGCTGTACCTGCTGGGGATCCTGGTAGGCATTGGAGCCGCCTTTCTCTATAAAGACACCCTGTTTCGCGGCGAACCCATCCCCTTTGTTATGGAGCTGCCCAACTACCGTCTGCCCAGTGTAAAAAATGTGGGTCAACTGCTGTGGGAAAAGGCCAAGGATTTTTTGCAGCGGGCATTCTCCGTCATTCTCATTGCCACGGTGGTGGTTTGGTTCCTACAAAGCTTTGACCTGCAGCTAAATATGGTATCCGACTCGGCCGACAGCATTTTGGCCCGGATATCCGGCATTCTGGTTCCGCTGTTTGCGCCCCTGGGTCTGGGCGACTGGCGCATTTGCACCGCCCTGATCAGCGGCTTTATGGCCAAGGAAAGCGTCGTCTCCACCCTGGAGGTCCTGTTCGGCGGCACCATCGGCAGCATTTTGTCGCCGCTGTCCGCCGGGTCGCTGCTGGTGTTCAGCCTGCTGTACACCCCCTGCGTGGCAGCGGTGGCCTCCGTGCGGCGGGAACTGGGCGGCAAGTGGGCTGCCGGACTGGCGCTGTGGCAGTGTTTGATTGCGTGGGTGGTTGCCTTTGTGTTCCACGGGATCGGAGCGCTGCTGTGAATATTTGGGACATTCTGCTGCTGGCAGCCGTTGGAACGGCGCTGTTCTTTGCTGTCCGCGCCTTGATTCGGCGCAAAAACTGCGGCTGTACCGGCTGTGAAAGCTGTAACCGCTGCGCCCATTGCCGAAAAAACGAACGCAAGCAAAAACCGAAATCATAAAAAAGCAAAAAGGAAAGCACGCTGTCTGCCTGCTTTCCTTTTTTGCACAACCAAACGCCTTTATACCTATTGTGTTGTGCCGCCTGTAATTTTACACATTTTCCACCGCGTTTTCCCCAAATAAAACCGGCCGCTGTGTGGAAAACCCCAATATGCCCGCTGCAAAGCACAGAGCAGAAAAAGCGCCCGGCAAAACCGGGCGCCTGCCAAAAAGCGGGGTATGGAGGGTACTGCTTAAATATCGTCCCGCTTTAGGGTCTCAATAATGTTGTCCTTTTTAATTTTATCCACAGCGTACAGCAGTGCAATCGCAATCACGGCAAACACTGCCAGCGCCGCCGCCAGATAATAATACCAGCGGAAGGTATAGCCGTAGTCAAAGGAGCCGCCCAATATCTTGTACATCAGGTAATCCAGTCCCAAGCTAACCGGCAAGCCCCATACCAGCGCCATAACGCCGTAGCGAATATTCTCCAAATAAATGGACTTCTTAAAGGATTTGGGCGTCATACCCACGCTCTTAATCATAGCGAACTCTCGACGCCGCTCCTCCATACCGGAAGAAATGGTATTGATAATGTTCATAACGGAAATCAGGGTAATCAGCGTAATAAAGCCATAGCCAAAGGTCATCACCACCACATTCAGCGCCTGCATGGTCTGAGCCTGTGCCGCCGCGTCATAGCCGGTATGGCTGATGCCGTTTTGTACCTCATCCAGCACATCGGACACCCGGTTATACACATCGTCATGGTCCTGGGCAGTGATATAGTACCGGGCATAGCTGACAGTATTGCCCTTTGCCAAAACAGACGGAAAATGCACCAGATAGCTGTGCATGGGCACCACCAAAGTGGGGCGCATAAAGCTGCCTAAAAGATTGCTTGCTTCCTTGTTCATCTGGGCAGCCACCTTTGCCGTGTACTTGGCATACAGCTCGTTGCCCTCGTTGTCATAGCCCTCCATAGCGCCGGTAAAGGTTTGACCTACCAAGCTGCCTTGCAAGGGGTTTAACACCAGTCTTTGCTTCTTCTCCGTTGCCACTTGCACCTGGTTGATTAAAATACCCGTGGGGATTTTGTCATCCTGACAAACAGACGGGTCTATGCCTGCCTCCTTTGCCAAGGCGGCAAAGGTGTCGTTGTCCACACCCAGCACATTCACGGAGCGGTCCATATTGGCTTTCTTTGCCTCCGCCGTCAGTTGCTTATCCAAGCCGTCCACCATCATCTGATTGTCGGCACAAATACGCATGCTCTCAATTCCGGGCACATCGCTGACCTTCCGATTAACTTGCTCCACCTGAGAGGCGGTCAACGGCCCGTCGGTATTAAAAATGCACTCGTACACATCAAAGCTCATACCGTCGTACTCATTGTCAAGGGCGTTGGTGAGCATACCGGTAAAGTTGGCGGTGCTGAGAAACAGAATGACGCTGACTGCCAGGGCAAACACCACCGTGCGGGAGCGCTTGGCGTTGCGCTTGTAGTTCTTTACCGCCAGCACATCCTCAAAGCCAAAGAGCTTTTGGCGCAGGCGAGAGGTTTTCAGCTTCTTTGCCTTTTTCACCTTCACGGTGTTGGTTTGGCGCAGCGCCTCAATGGGGGTCACCTTGGACGCCCGGTGCGCCGGGATCCAAGCAGAGATAAAGATGGTTAGGGCGCTGATGAGCACGCTGCCAACTAAAATCTTCCAGTTCACAATGGCGTGCAGCCGCACACTGTCGCCGGTGGCCACCATAACGGTTTTCATAAAGCTGTCGCTGAGGGCACGCAGGGTAACGGCAATGCCGCCGATACCGCAAAGAATACCGATGGGAATACCGATACAGCCTAAAATAAAGCCCTCAAAATACACGCTGCCCCGCTTTTGCACCCGGGTAGCGCCTACGCTGGCCAGCATACCCAAGTACCGTGCCCGCTGCTGGTAAGACACCGCAAAGCTGTCATAGATCATAAACACGGAGGCAAATACGATAATCAGCAAGATAATGGCCATAAAGCGTACAGCGCCCGGGTGATCTCACTGTTCATCTGCACCCCGCTGTACATCAGATAGTCCGTGTGGGTAGAGAACCGGGTGCGTCATTCGCCTTTACCGCCTCAGCACCGTACAGGGCTTTGGCGGCAGCCTTTATGTCCGTTGGCGTGTTGCTGCCCAAAGGGGCAAACTGCACCTGGGCAATGTAAGTGCCCGTGGCGTCCGTTACCGTATCATCCAGCCCGCAAAAGGCGCTGTAAAAGCCGGTGAGCTGGTTGTCATTCTCCAAAATCCCGCAGATGGTATAGGTGCGCTGTGCCGTCTCCGGCTCAACCTGCGGATCGGCGGAATAGGTGGTAAAGGGCAAAGTGACCGTGTCGCCCACTTTCCACTTTAAGTCATTGCGGGTGATAAAGCTCTTGGTCACCAGCAGCTCCCGGGCGGTTACCGGCAGGCGGCCGGTGGCGGGCTTCATACTGTATATCGTAAAAAGATTTTGGTTGCAAGCCAGCACATCGGTGCGGCTTTTGCTGCTGTCCGAATCTGCCTTACTGCTGATCTCGCCCAGATCCATAGACAAACCGATGGCCTTTACATTCTTTTGCTTTGCCAGGGTCTGCACATCCTTGCTTTTCAGCTCGTTATACTGGGCATGCCAGGCGCCGTCATAAGAGGCGGTGATCTCACCCATGGTGTTCATCAGTGACTCCACGCTGGTAAACACCGCCGTCACCATCGCCACACTGATGATAATGCCAAACAGGGTGATGACGGTGCGCTTTTTGTTCGCCCATAAGTGGCGCCAAGTTAACTTATTGATGATCTTCACTGGCGGATCACCTCATCCTTCACAATTTTGCCGTCCTCAACGGCAATCACCCGGTCTGCGTCCAGCGCAATGCGCTCGTCATGGGTAATGATAATAACCGTTTGATTCAGCGACTTGTTAAAGCTGCGCAGCAGCTCCACAATTTCTTTTGAGTTTTTGCTGTCCAGATTACCGGTAGGCTCATCCGCCAGCAATGGCAGGATTGTTCATCAGCGCACGGCCGATAGACACCCGCTGCTGCTGACCGCCGGACAGCTCTGAGGGCAGGTGCCCCAGTCTGTGCTGCAAGCCCAGCACCTGCACCAAGGAATCAAAGTGCGCCCGGTCCACCTTTTGTCATCCAGCAGCAAGGGCAGCGTCATATTTTCCTCTACGGTCAAAATGGGAATCAAATTGTAAAACTGATAAATGAGACCGATTTGGCGGCGGCGGAAGATAGCCAGTGCCGTCTCGTCCAAGGTGGTAATATCCGTTCCGTCCACATACACATGCCCGTCCGTAGGCGTATCCACACCGCCCAGAATATGCAGCAGGGTGCTTTTGCCGGAGCCGGACGGTCCGATGATGGCCACAAACTGTCCTTTCGGCACGGTAAAGGACACATCGTCCAGCGCCCGTACCTCCGTATCGCCCTTACCGTAAATTTTAGATAAGTGCTCAATTCTCAAAATGTCCATAATGGCTCTCCTTTTCGCTTTGTTACCCTCATTATACCCGGCCAAAGTGTCAGCTCGGTGACAGTTTTCGTGACAATTTTGTCATCTTTCCCCCTGCGGGAGATAAGATCCGGCTTTGCTCCGTTTCTTTTATACCATATCTTGTATGCCTCTGGCAAGCACCCACTATTTTGCAAATCTCTTTACAACGGCGGGGGTTTGTGCTATAATTGGCTCGCTGTGTACGGATCACACGGTATTGGGTGCAAGCTCCTACGGAGAGTCACCGATCCCGTAACTGTGTCCTCCGCCAATCGGCAAATACTGTAATGAGGTGAAAGATTATGACACAAGCTGAGAAGCAAGAAATCATCAAGGCTTACGCAACCCACGAGGGCGACACCGGTTCTCCCGAGGTACAGGTAGCTGTGCTGACCACTCGTATTAACGAGCTGACCGAGCACCTGAAGACCCACAAGAAGGATCATCACTCCCGCCGCGGTCTGCTGAAAATGGTTGGTCACAGACGCAACCTGCTGGTTTATCTTTACAACAAGGATGTAGAGAGATACCGTAGCCTGGTGAAGAAGCTGGGTATCCGCGATACCATCGACAAGTAAGAACGCGCAAGCAGACGACGGAGCACTTCTGTCGTCTGCCTTTTTGTCCAAGGCAAAATCGTATCTTCCAAGGAGGTTCTACTAATAGTAGTAAATTGAGGTCACCGGGTGCGGCGGCTTGAATTTATTACTATTGTGCCTCCTTGATGATAAATATTATTTATGAAAGAGGTAACCAAATGTTTTTCAAGAACTACAAAGTTTGGGAAACGGAACTGGCCGGCAGAAAGCTGACCCTGGAGACCGGCAAAATGTGCGGTCTGGCCGGTGCGTCCATTATGGCCCGCTACGGCGACACCAATGTGCTGTGCAACGTGACCATGAGCGCCAAACCCCGCGAGGGCGTGGATTTCTTCCCCCTGAGCGTGATTATGAAGAGAAGATGTATTCCGTGGGTCGGATCCCCGGTTCTTTCCAGCGCCGTGAGGCCCGTCCTTCCGAGAAGGCCATCCTCACCTCCCGCTGCATTGACCGCCCCATTCGTCCCCTGTTCCCCAAGGATATGCGCAACGATGTAAGCGTTGTGGCTACTGTAATGAGCGTGGATCCGGATTGCTCTCCGGAGATCACCGCCATGATCGGCGTGTCCGCTGCCATCGCCATCTCCGACATTCCGTGGGACGGCCCCATCAGCGGTGTGAATGTGGGTCTGGTAGATGGCCAGATCGTCATCAACCCCACCCTGGAGCAGCGCGCCCATAATGATCTGAACCTGACCGTGGCTTCCACCGGTGACCTGGTGGCTATGATCGAGGCCGGCGGTAACGAGATCGACGACGACACCATGTTCAACGCCATTATGGCCGGTCATGAGGAGAATAAGAAGATTGTTGCCTTCATCAACGGCATTGTTGAGGAAGTGGGCAAGCCCAAGAAGAGCTTCCAGTCCTCCGACCCGGATCCGGCGATCCTGCAAGAGATTGAGGACTTCTGCATTGAAGATGTGAAGAAGGCTCTGGATACCGACGACAAAAATGTGCGCGATGAGCGCCTGCGCCCCATCTATGATGCAGTGCACGAGAAGTTCGATGCGCGCTTCGAGGGCGAAGAGGGCAAGATCGAGGAGATCCTGTACCTGGTACAGAAGCATGTGGTGCGTGCTTGGCTGAAAGACGAGCACAAGCGTGTGGACGGCCGCGGCATTGACGACATTCGTCCCCTGAACGCAGAGATTGACCTGCTGGCCAGAGCCCACGGCTCCGGTATGTTCACCAGAGGCCAAACCCAGGTGCTGTCTGTGACCACCCTTGGCCCCATGAACGACGCCCAGCAGCTGGACGGTCTGGACGAGCAGACCGAAAAGCGCTATATGCACCACTACAACTTCCCCAGCTACTCTGTGGGTGAAACCAAGCCCTCCAGAGGCCCGGGCCGCCGCGAGATCGGCCACGGCGCACTGGCAGAGAAGGCACTGCTGCCGGTTCTGCTCTGTGGACGAATTCCCCTACGCCATCCGCGTAGTGTCTGAGGTGCTCAGCTCCAACGGCTCCACCTCTCAGGCTCCATCTGCGGCTCCACCCTGTCTCTGATGGCTGCCGGCGTGCCCATTAAGGCACCGGTTGCCGGTATCAGCTGCGGTCTGATCACCGGTGACGACGGCGTGTACGGCGACTTTATGACCATGATCGACATTCAGGGTCTGGAAGATTTCTACGGCGACATGGACTTTAAGGTTGCCGGTACAAAGAAGGGCATCACCGCCATTCAGATGGACCTGAAGGTGCACGGCCTGACCCCGGAGATCATCAAAGAGGCCTTTGCCAAGACCCATAAGGCCCGCAACTATATTCTGGACGAGATCATGCTGCCGGTGATCAGCGAGCCCCGCAAGCAGCTGTCTCCCTACGCACCCAAGATGCTCACCCTGCAGATCGACCCGGACAAGATCGGCGATGTAATCGGCAAGGGCGGCAAGGTGATCCAGGAGATCCAGAACACCTACGATGTGAAGATCAACATTGAAGAGGACGGCCGCGTGTTCATCAGCGGTATAGATATTGACAAGTGCAACGGCGCTGTGGAAGTGGTGAAGCTGATCGCCACCGACCCGGAAGTGGGCGCCTTCTACAACGGTGTAGTAACCCGCCTGATGAGCTTCGGCGCATTCGTAGAGATTGCACCGGGCAAAGAGGGTCTGGTTCACATCAGCCGCCTGGATGTAAAACGCACCGAGCGTGTAGAGGATGTCGTTAATGTTGGCGACTCCGTTGTGGTTAAGTGCATTGAGATTGACGATCAGGGTCGCATTAACCTGTCCCGTCGGGATGCACTCATTGAGCTGGAGGGTATGACCCCGGAGAACGAGATCGACGATACCCCCCGCCGCCCTCGCAGAGACGACCACCGCGGTCATGATCGTGACCGCCGCGACCGCCGTCCCCGCAGATAAGGCGTAAATCGTATAACAAAAGACCGATACCGTAAGTGGTATCGGTCTTTTTGTTGAGGGGAGAGTTATAAAAGAATAATCCCTCAGTCAGCTACGCTGACAGCTCCCTTTACAAGGGAGCCTGATCGGTTTGCCCCCCTTGCAAAGGGGGGAAGCGGCGCAGCCGCAGGGGGGATTGCACCGGAGGTGCCCCAATCCCTGCCCGACGGAGGGATTTACCTTTTATTCAATCCCAAAATGCGCCTTTGCCAAGCGCACGGTCTCCATAGCGTCCTTGGCGTAATGGTCCGCGTGGATCATCTCCGCATAAGAGCGGGTAAGCACCGCACCGCCAACGATCACCTTGGCATTGGTGTTCTTGTGCACCAGCTCAATGGTACGCTCCATGGCCGGTACGGTGGTGGTCATCAGCGCAGACAGCCCCACCAGGGTGGCGTTGTTGTCCTGCACCGCCTGGAGCACCGTTTCCTCCGGCACATCCTTGCCCAGGTCCAGCACATCAAAGCCGTAGTTCTCCAGCAGCACCTTCACGATATTTTTGCCAATATCGTGAATATCGCCGTGCACGGTGGCCAGCACAATTTTGTGGGGGCTTTTCTTTTGCTGGCCGGTGGTGCGCAGCTTTTCCTTGATCACATCAAAGGCAGATTTGGCCGCGTCTGCGCTCATCAGCAGCTGGGGCAGAAATACTTTATTCTTCTCAAAGCCGTCGCCCACCACATCCAGTGCCGGGATAATATGCTCGTTGATGATTTGCAAGCTGTCCTGCTCTTCCAGCAGCCCGGCAGCGCACTGGCCCGCCTCCTTGCGCATACCTTTGATAATGGCGGTTTTCAGATCCACCGTGGTGCCTGCAGGCGTAGCTGCCGCCGTCTCCGTCACCGAGGCGATATAGTCCTGGCAGTTGTCGTCCAGCCCCGCCAGGCGTTGTAGCTGTAATAGGCGTTCATCATGGCGTCGCTGAGGGGGTTCATAATTCCGGCGGACAGCCCCGCCTCCAGCGCCAGGGTAAAGAACGCGGTATTGATCATCTCCCGCTTGGGCAGACCAAAGGAAATATTGCTGACGCCCAGGGTGGTGGCAACGCCCAGCTGGTGGCGCAGCACCCGCACCGCCTTCAGCGTCTCAATGGCGTTGCGTTTGTCCGTGCTGACGGTCATCACCAGCGCATCAAACACCAGCTGGTGCTTAGGGATACCGTATTCCGCAGCGGTGGCAATGATCTTCTTGCAATGGCAATGCGCCCTTCTGCCGTAGGGGGAATACCGCTCTCGTCCAGGCACAAGCACACCACAACAGCACCGTACTTCTTCACCAACGGAAAGACGGCGTGCATACTCTCCTGCTTGCCGTTCACAGAATTGAGCATAGCCTTGCCGTTATAATGGCGCAGGCCCACTTCCATAGCCTCCACATCGGAGGTGTCGATTTGCAGCGGTAGATCCAGCACCCCTTGCAGGGCAAACAGCGCCTGCTCCATCATAGCCGGCTCGTCAATCTCCGGCAAGCCTACATTCACATCCAAAATATGGGCGCCCTTATCCTTTTGAGCAATGCCCTCTTTGATAAGATAGTTAATATCATTCTCCCGCAGAGCAGCTTTCATCAGCTTTTTGCCGGTGGGGTTGATCCGCTCGCCTACGATCACCGGCTTTTTGCCCAGCTCCACCGTTTGGGAATAGCTGCTCACCAGGGTGCGGGGCGCCGGGGTGTGCACCACCGCAGGAATGTCCTTCACCCGCTGGATCATCTTTGCAATATGCGCCGGAGTGGTGCCGCAGCAGCCGCCCAAATAGCTGACCCCCAGCTTGGCAATGGCTCCATCTTCTCTGCAAAGGCCTCCGGGTCCACATTATACACCGTCTCGCCGTTGACAGACTCCGGCAGCCCGGCGTTTGGGTTCACGATGATGGGCAGGCAAGTCAGCTCCCGCAGCTGCGCCACCAGGGGCAGCATTTGGTCCGGTCCCATGGAGCAGTTAAAGCCCAGGGCGTCTACCCCCAGTCCCTCCAGCATGGTCACCGCCGTTTCAATATCCGCGCCGGTAAGCAGCCGCCCTTTTTCGTCCATGATCATGGTGGTGAATACCGGCAGGTCACAATTTTCCTTGGCCGCCAGTACCGCCGCCTTCAACTCCAGCGTGTCGCTCATGGTCTCAATAAGCACCAAGTCCGCACCGGGGGCACCGGCACGAATGGTGCGGGCAAACAGGTCGTAGGCGTCGTCAAACGCCAACTCGCCCATGGGCTGAAGCAGCTTGCCCAAAGGGCCAATGTCCAGCACAACTTCTTTCCGGTGCGGCGCACCAGCGCGGTGGCTGCCTGCACCAGTTCCTCTACATTGTCAAACTTCAGGCCGTTGGCGCCAAAGGTATTGGTGCTGATAAACTCTGCTCCGGCGTTCGCATACGCCTGATGAATGGCGGCGATCTCCTCCGGGTGGGTCAGGTTCAGCGGCTCCGGCAGCGCACCGGGGCCAAGCAAACCGGCTGCCTGGAGCATGGTGCCCATGCCGCCGTCAAAAAAGCGAATCTTATTCATGCGCTTGTCCTCCGTCCTGGGGTTCAATACCGATAATGGCCGTTACGCTCTTGGTGGGGATCATTTGGCAGGTGTCACTAAGGGTCAGCCCAATGCGCTTGGTCAAATCCAGCAGGGCAAAAATCTTGCGCTGCTCGGTAATATCCAAATCAAAATAGCCCGGCGAATATCGCTGCCGCAGGGTCAACCCCTGGGCACGCAGCCGGTTCTCTATACCGTCGCAGACCTCCTCAATCTTAGAGGCCAGCACCGCCTGCATCACCGCGCCTCGGGCAATACCGTCCACCGAATAGGTGCGCAGCAGCCGATCGCACTCAAAGCCCAAAGTGGCACCGAAAATGCACACCCGATCGCACCCGGCAATGGTTTGCGCCAGGCGGCAGCTCTTGAGAGTAAAGCCCTCCACCTCCAGCGCGTCCGCCGTCACCCGGCAGGGAAAGATCCGCTCTAGGGTGCGGGGCTGCACCGTAGCGTCCACTTCCGCCATACAGTCGTCGATCAGCGCCAACAACCGGGGATCATCCACCCGTGAGGCGGTGCGCAGATAGTGTAAAATCTCTGTCTTATTCATGAATAATGCTGCCCAACTCTCGCACAATGGCACCGGCCACATCCGGCTTGTTCATGGTGTAAATATGAATATGATCCACGCCGTTGGCCATCAGGTCAATAATCTGCTCGGCAGCGTACACAATGCCCGCCTGCTGCATGGCATCGTCCCGATCGCCGAAGCGCTCCACGATCTTTACAAACTTGGTGGGCAGAGAGCAGCCGGACAGCTTCACCGTCCGCTCCAACTGGCTGGCCTTGGTAATGGGCATGATCCCGGCGATCAGCGGCACATCAATGCCCTTAATGGCGCACATCTCCCGAAAATTGTAAAACACCGTATTGTCAAAGAACATTTGGGTGGTCAGGAAGTCCACGCCGCAGTCCACCTTTTGCTTTAAGTGCTCCAGATCTTCCACCCGGTTTTTGCTCTCCGGATGCACCTCCGGATAGCAGGCGCCACCAATGCAAAAATCGCCCAGCGTGCGAATTTCATTTACCAGTTGGTAAGCGTGCTCAAAATACTGCTCTGCCGGGAACTGAAAATCCCGGGGAATATCCCCACGCAGGGCCAAAATATTCTCAATGCCGTTCTCTTGCAGCTCCGCTACCACCTGATGAATTTTATCCCGGGTAGAGGTCAGGCAGGTCAGATGCGCCAGTGGGGTCACACCGTCGTCCAGGATCTCTCTTGCAATCTCCGTTGTAAAGCCGCTGGTGGTGCCCGCAGCGCCGTAAGTGACGCTCATAAAGGCCGGGTGGCTCTTTACCATCTCCTTGACCACTGCTTGGTGCCCTCAATCTTGTCCCACTGCTTGGGAGGGAACACCTCAAAGGATACGGTAGGTTTTTGCTCTAAAATCGCTTTAATCTTCATGCTTTTTGTCCTCCGTCAGCAGGTCGGCAAGGGTCCTGCTCTCTAAAAAATCGTCAATCAACCGGTCCAGCTCCTGCCACATGGGGCGGGTCATACAGGCGTGCACCCGGGTGCAGCCGCTGTCACAGTCCATACAGGCCACCGGCGCAGCGTGCCCTCCGTCAGCTTTAAGACGGCGCCCACGGTGTAGTCCTCCGGCGCCCGGGTCAGACGGTAACCGCCACTTTTGCCCCGGCGGCTCTCTACCATACCGGCTTTATTCAGCATAGCCACAATGGCCTCTAAATATTTCATACTCACTGCCTGCCGCTGGCTAATATCGTGCAGCGAAATATAAGCGTCCGGGCATTGCTGGGCCAAATCCAGCATCACTTGCAGGGCGTAGCGACCCTTTGTTGAAATCATCATTTCACATCACCGCAGCAATAATACCACAAAAAAGGTAGGAATTCAACTGCACCGGGCGGTTTTTCCTATATATTATCGGTATAAGCACCATAGGCTGGGTCACTGGCGCCGACGGTGCGCACTCTGCCAAAGCGCCCACCGCCAAATGCACCGCGCAAGAATCCATTTCGCTCCTTTTTTCCATAAATTAAAAATGAGCATTTGGCAAGAATAATCGAGATAACAAGAGAATGAGAGAGCAACGACAGGATATATTAAATTTGTTTGCCAAAATGTTGACTTTGCCCCTCGCCTGTGCTATTATATTCCGGCACGCAGAAAGAGCCAAGCGCTCTGCGGAGAATTTGAACAACGGAGGACTAGCGATTATGTCAACATTTATGCCTAAAGCGGACGAGATCGAACGCAAATGGTATGTGATCGACGCTGCTGACAAGCCCCTGGGCCGCGTAGCCGCTGAGGCTGCACCCTGCTGAGAGGCAAGCATAAGCCGATCTTCGCCCCCCATGTGGATTGCGGCGATTTTGTCATCATCATCAACACCGATAAGGCCGTTCTCACCGGCGACAAGCTGAACAAAAAGCTGTATCAGCACCACACCGGCTACATCGGCAACCTGAAGGAAGTCAAGTATGGCACCCTGATGGCCGAGAAGAGCGACTTCGCCATGGAACTGGCTATTAAGGGTATGCTGCCGGACAGCACTCTGGGTCGCAAGCAGCTGACCAGATGCCGCATTTTCAAAGGCGCAGACCACAAGCACGAGGCCCAGAAGCCGGAAGCTTGGAATAAGTAAGGGAGGTATCTGAATTATGTACGAAACGAATCCGTATTTCTACGGCACCGGCCGCAGAAAAGAATCTGTTGCTCGTGTACGCGTTTATGCAGGTACCGGCAAGATCACCATCAACGACAGAGATATTGATGATTACTTTGGTCTGGAGACCTTGAAGCTGATCGTGCGTCAGCCTCTGGCCATCACCGACACCACCGAGAAGTTTGACATCGTTTGCCGTGTAAGCGGCGGCGGCGTAACCGGCCAGGCCGGTGCCATCCGTCACGGTCTGTCCCGTGCCCTGCTGCAGTATGACGAGAGCCTACGTCCTGCACTGAAGAAGGCCGGCTTCCTGACCCGTGACCCCAGAATGAAGGAGAGAAAGAAGCCCGGTCTGAAAAAGGCCCGTCGTGCGCCTCAGTTCTCCAAGAGATAATTTATACAGATTATCCCAACAGCACTTCCAACACGGAAGTGCTGTTTTTCTTTACCCATTGCGGCATGATCCGATTGCGTGCTGTTTCAGCGCTATAAAATCGACAAATGGAAAAGCAGCTGCCCAAAAAATTTCGAGCAACTGCTTTTTGACGATGAAATCTGTTTTCACACGGTTATTCTTCATTTGATCCATCATCTATTTTGTTAAATTTTTTAAAAACCGAATCTGCGCTTTCTCGTTGTCATACCCGATGGAACGATAGAATTTGTGCGCCTCTGTTCTGGCCTTCCCGGAATTCAGCCGAACGGCGTGTATGCCGCATACCTTTGCCCAATTTTCCACAACGCGCATAAGGGCTTTGCCGCAGCCCCTTCTGCGATATGCTTTTGACACGGCTAAACCTAAAATGTTGACCAGGCTTTCAAAATAAAGCGTGTTGTATTGCTCCGCATGAACATAACCGACGACCTTACCATCTATTATGGCAACAAAAACCCTTTCTCTGCTTGCATCCAGATTCTTCAATCTTTCCTTGACCAAATCGGCGTTACAGTCATAACCCAAATCCTGACAGCAGATTTTGTGAATATCGATATAGTCGTTTACATTTGCTTCTCTGATCATCCATTCAACCTCAAATCGGTTCAACACTCGCCAATACTATCCTGATTTTAACACACGAACACACAAAGCGCAATGCTCATTCTATCCCAACAACACCGTATTTTGCGTATGGCGCAAACGGTAGGCGTGGATATCATCCGCCTGCGAACACACGGCAAACTATGCCTATTGCGCGGCGGGGCGGAATGTGGTACTATGGAGAGAGAACGCCGAGGAGGTGTGGTATGAATATTCTAATGCTGGAGGACGACCCGGCCATTGCCCAGGGGCTGCGTTATTCGCTGGAGAGCGAGGGCTACACGGTGACCCACTGTGCCACGGTAACCCGGCGCTGGAGGCGGTGGGCGCCGGGCGATTCGACCTGTGCCTGCTGGATTTGACCCTGCCGGATGGCAGCGGCTACGATGTGTGCAAGGCCATTAAAGCCAAGGACGACACACCGGTGATCTTTCTCACCGCCTTTGACGATGAAGTAAATGTGGTGATGGGCCTGGAGCTGGGCGCGACGACTACATCAGCAAGCCCTTTCGCCTGCGGGAACTGATGGCGCGGATCAAGACGGTGCTACGCCGCAGCAAGGGCGCTGCCACCGAGGAAATCCGTATAAGCGGTCTGACCGTGCGGATGAAAGAGGGCAAAGTGCTGAAAAACGGGCAGGAAGTGATTCTAACCGCCCTGGAATACAAGCTGTTGCTGACCTTTTTGCAAAACCGTGGCCGGGTACTCAGCCGCAATATGCTGCTGGAGAGCATTTGGGATGTGGTCGGCGACTTTGTCAGCGACAACACGCTGAGCGTATACATCAAGCGACTGCGAGAGAAGATCGAGGACGACCCGGTGGAGCCGCAGATCATTAAGACCGTGCGGGGCATGGGCTACAAGGTGGACGAATGAGCGAGGACAAACATTTTCGCCGTGCGCTGGTGCCGGGCTGGTGATCAGCGCCCTGCTTATCGGCGTGGGCTTTTGGCAAAGCATCACCATGGGCATCGTCTGCCTGGTGGGCTGCGGGGCGCTGCTGGCAATATTCTGCCTGTACACCCGCAATCAAACCCGAGAAATTCGGCGGCTGTCCGATTACCTGACCACCCTAGTCAACGGCACGGCGCCGCTGCTGGTGCCCGCCAACAACCAGGAAGGCGAACTGTCCCTTCTGGAGAATAACATTTACAAAACCGCCCGCAAGCTGCAAACCCAGGCGGAGCTGATGCAAAAGGACAAAACCTACCTGGCGGACGCGCTGGCCGACGTCTCGCACCAGCTAAAGACCCCCATCACCTCCATGACGGTGATGACGGATTTGCTGCTGGAAGAGGATCTGCCCGCCGAAAAGCGGCTGGAATTCCTAAAGGGTATTTCCGCCCAGCTGGAGAAAATGCAATGGATGATCACCACTCTGCTGAAGATCAGCAAATTTGACGCAGGCACGGCAGTGCTGCACAAGGAGCCGGTGGAGCTGGCCACAGTGTGGAGCAGGCGCTGGCGCCCTTTATCATTCAAGCGGAGCTGCGCCAAATGACGCTGGCCGTGGACTGCCGGCAAGGGCAATTTTTGGGCGACCGGCTGTGGACGGTGGAAGCGGTGCAGAATATTGTCAAAAACTGCCTGGAACACATGGACGACGGCGGCACCCTGCGCCTAACCGGCACCCAGACCGCCTCTATTGCCAGCTGGTGATCGCGACGATGGCTGCGGAATCGAAAAAGAGGACCTGCCCCATATCTTTGAGCGGTTTTACAAGGGCAAAAACGCCGGAGCAGACAGTGTTGGCATTGGACTGGCGCTGAGCAAATCCGTGCTGAACCGGGAGAACGCCACCGTGGAGGTGCAAAGCACCGTAGGCGTCGGTACCACCTTTACCATTCGATTTTATCGGAATATTATTTAAGGGCATTGACGGACGGTTCTTACGGCGGGCGGATACTATCCGCCCCTACGAGGGCACTTTTGTAACCGATTGACCGTAGGGGCGGCAACCTGCCGCCCGCACTGCGTGCAATTCACTCATCGCACCCTACAAATGTATATTTTACGCAAATACATTGCCCCATTTTATAACAACGAAAAACGGACCACCCATACGGGTGGTCCTTTTGTTTTGTGGGTTTATTATTTTGCAGCGTTGAACTGGCGATCCAGCAGCACGTAATCCCGGGCGTTGATGATCCCGTCGCCGTTCACATCCAGCAGCTGCTCATAGCGGTCGCTGCCGGTCTTGGCATTCAGGCAGTCCAGGAAGGTGACCGTGCGCGTGTCTACCCCACAGCCGCCGGTGCAGGAGATGGTGGCCACGCCATCGGTGCTAAAGGCGGTAACTGCGTAGTGGTGATCGTCCGTGTACAGGGCGTACACCTCTTTATCCGCCGTGATATTCTCCAGCGTGTCGCTCCAACCGGCCAGCGCCTTACACTGGGGCAAAGCAAAGTCCGTAGGTGCAACCGCCGTTTGGCCGCTGTTCACCGCTACGGCAGAAAGGAGCACATTCTTGGTTTCGTCCCCATAAAAGCGCACCTGATAAAAGTCTTTGACAACCGTCACATCTACCGTCAAGGCGCCGGCCAGATCCGAACCGGTGGCGTACTCATAAGTAAAGCGTTTTGCATCAGAGCATAATCCGTGGTGACAAAATTGCCGTTCTCATACTTCTCCGTATCCTGGTACACCACGCCGTCCGCAGCCAAACCGCCCACCGGGGCATAAAACACATTATCCTGTTGCGTAGCGTTCACCGTAATGGTCTGCTGGCCCAGGTTCACGGCGGTCAGCGCCGTGTTGGCACGCAGATCCAGCGACGGCAGGTGGTTATTGGACACGATCAGGGTGGAAAGCGCTGTGTTGGTACCCAAATTCAGTGTAGCCAACTGGTTGTTGGCACACTTTAGATAAGTCAGCGCTGTGCAGCCGGACAAATCCAAGGCGGTAAGCGCGTTGTTCTCGCACAGCAGGCGCTGCACACCGGCAGGTAATTTCAGCTCCGTCAGCTGGTCGCAGCACAGTTGATCTGGGTCAGCGCCGTGTTTTTGCTTAGATCCAGCGTGCCCAACGCATTGTCCATACAGGTCAGCTGGGTCAGCTTGGACAGGGCACTCACATCCAGCGAGGTCAGCCCAATGTCTGCGCAATAGAGATTTTGCAGATTATAGAAATACTGTATGCCCTCCAGGCTGACAATGGGGGTACCTTCCCCCAGCACATCCTCCTGCCACGCAGGCAGCATCATACGGGTGATGCTGCTGCGCTCAGAATCAGAGAGAATACCGTCGCCGTTTTTATCGCACTTCTCTGCCACGATTTGACGGAAGCCGCGTCCGGGAAATGGGTCTCATCAATCGCCACATCCTGCGCCGCCCGTACAAGGAGTGTACCCGTAAAACAAGCGGACACCAGCAAGACGGCCAGCACCAGACTGAGCCATTTTTTGGTTTTTTGTTGCATAACTTAGGGTCCTTTCGTTGACGGGTTAAAATCTGTTAAAGGTCACCTGAATGGAGTTGGTCACAGTGGAGCCGTCCTCCAGGGTCAAGGTGCAGGTGATGGTGGCGGTGTATTTGGTGCCGAACATGGCGCCGCTGGCAGAAACCTTACCGGTTTGGTCCACCACCAGGTTCTTATTGTTGGAGGTCCACAAAGCGGACACATAGGCGTCTGCGTCTGCGGGATAAGTGCTCACGCCCAGCTGAACGCTCTTGTTGGTGTACACACCGCCGCAGCTGTAAGACACAGAGTCCACCTCATTGCCGCCGTAAGTGAACTTGAAGCTGTCAATGTTGATCTTCTGGTTCACCAGCTTGACGGTGATGGTCTTGGTATAAGTCCGATCGTAAGCGTCCTTCAAGGTGTAGGTCACCTTCACACTGCCGGAGGCGTCTGCGTTGGTCTTGGTAAGCACCAAGTTGCCGGCAGCATCCGTAGCAGCGGTTACATTGTTTTCTGCCGCCGTGGTCCAGGACGGATCCTGCACCATCGCGCCGTCGGCATAGGCAGCAGACAGGGTCACCTGCTGGTTGTCATCCACAACCAGCGCCTTGCCCTCGGTCACCGCAGCGCCGCCGCTGGTAAAGCCAATCTCGCCGGGGCCGACGAACTCGTGGCCGACCAGGGCATTCTGGGCCTGTTTCAGTGCGGAGGTGGCAGCGTCAATGGCATCCTGTGAGGACTCATAGTCCGCATTGACCTCCACGGCCTTATCGTAAGCGGTCTTAAACGCCATACCGTAATCGTAAGCGTAATCCTTGTAATCCACCGCACCGGCATCCGCAATAGCCTGCTGCAAGGCGGAGAAATCGTAGGTAGTATAGGCAATCACCGTGGCGGTGTAGCCGCCGTCCACCGTGGTGGCGGTAATGGTGGCCTTGCCCTGCGATACAAAGGTGATCTTGCCGCTGTTGTCTACCGTGCAATCTCCGGGTGATCACTGGTAAAGGTGCAGTCCCGCAGCGCCAAGGAAGCAATGGTGGCAGAGGAGGTTACCTTAGGCGTAATCGTCACGGTATCCTGAGGTGAGCCGTGGACCATATCCGTGTCCATACTTACACCGGTCACCGCATAGCGGGTGAAGCAAACAGTGGTGGTGGCAGTGAAGCTGTCGCCCTTCACGGTGGTGATGGTGCAGGTGATCTCTGCCCACTGGTTGCCGCTGTCTGTGTTGGTCACCAGCCCGGTGTCGCTGACGGTGACCTTGTCGTTGGAGCTGGACCAGGTAATGCTCTTGTACAGACCGCCGGCAGGCGCCGTTACCGCGCTCAGCTGAACAGTCTTGTTCTTCAAGCTCAGGTCATTGTGCAGGTAGCGGATATGACCCGGATTGGGAATGGTCACATTGGCCTGGGCCTCTGTATCTGCCGTCAGGCTCACGCCCTCGGCGATAATGTACTTCACCAAACCGTTGTGGGCGCTCTCCAGCAGCTCCACCTGAGCGTCAATCTCAGCCTGGGTGGACAAACCGCTGTCAATCATCACCTTGGCCTGGGCACAGGCGGTCCCCAGCACAGCCAGGGAATCCTCCGTGTATATATACTGGCCCTTTGCCTGATTGACCAGGATCTGGTATTCGGCGTACTTGGCTTCCAGCACAGAGTAGTCCGCACGCACGGTTACGGCACAAGTGGCGGTGTAGCCGCCGTCCAGGGTTTTTACGGTAATGGTGCAGTCGCCCACATCCACCGGCGTAACCAGTCCGTTCTCTACCGTAGCCACAGCCGGGTTCGAGGAGGTCCAGGTCACATCGTTAAAGGTTTTGTTAGAGGAACCGGCAAGCGTTGCATTCAGCTGTACCGGCTTCTGGGTCACCAGCAAATTCAACTGGGTCTGATCCAGCTGACGCCGCTGATCACGCTGCCGCTCATTACAACGGTAAAGCTGCGGCTCAGTGTGCGGCTGTAATGGTCTGTGTTGGTCACCGTCACCTTCGCCCAGCCGTTGGCAGAGGCAGAGGAGGGACTCAGCACCAGCTTGCCATCGGTCTGCGTGGCTTTGATGTTTTTGCTGTCGTCCACCGTCCAGCTGATGCCATTGCTGTCTGCACCCGCCGGCACTACGGCGCGCTCAGCTCCAGCTTGTTGTTCTCATGCAGCGTATTGGCGTAGCGTTCTTGCTCAGGTCAATAGACAAGGCGTCGTTGTCGCCAATCGTACCGCTGGTGCGCTGATTATAGCTGCCTATGGCGGTGTTGCGACTGTAACCCACATAGCTTACATCAATAGACTGCACTTTGATGATCTGATGACCCTCCAGCGCAGCACCGGCCTCTATCAATGCCTGTGCGGCCTGGTTGATCTCGTCCTGGGTCTTGGTGTTGTCGTTCATCACGGACTGGGCTTCCTCATAGGCCTGCTTAAAGGTAATGCCTACAGTGTACTCATAGTCCTGATAATCCGTATCTTTATACTTCTCCAATGCGGCCTGTAGCGCGCTGCGATCACCGCCGGTAGATACGGAGCAGGTGGCGGTGTAGCCGCCGTCATAGGCAATGGCACGCACGGTGGTGGCGCCGGTGGACACAAAGGTCACCAAGCCTTTATCGTCTACGGTGGCGATATTTTCGTTATCGCTCTCCCAATAGAGGTCAGAGATGGATGCCTTGCCCACGCCCAAGGTGCCTGATGGCTGCACCGTTGCCGTCAGCTGATGGGTATCCCCAATGGAACCGCTGACAGCCGACTCAGAAATGGTAATGCCGGTGGCAGGTGTGTACGCAAAGGATACCCACACATCGTCCGTCCAGGTCTGGCCGAAGTGATCCGTAACCGTACAGGTGATCTTGCCGTAGTAGCCTCGTTCTTCAACACATTGAAGGAGGTGTTCTTGCGGGAGAGGCCACGCCGTTTTCAGAAATCACGATCTTGTCGGTAGAAGAGGTCCAGGTAACGGACGCATAGTTGGCATTGTTGGGGTACAGGCGTACATTCAGATCCAGCTTAGCGTCCTTGTATGCGCCGTCGGTAAGCAACGACACATCATATTGATAGAAGTTGCTGGCCTCCTCGCCGTCCAAGTAAATCTCTACATTGTTAATATGCGTATATTTCTCCAGGCCCTTGTAAGCGGCGATCAGCTTTTCCAACTGGGCGTCCACTTCTTTTGGCTGGATGCGTTGGCATCGATCAAAGCCTGGGACTCGGCGATGGCATCCTGGAAGGCCTGCCAGGTGGCCGGGTAATAGTTGGTTTCTGTCAGCTCCAGCGACTTATAGGTATCGATCTGGGCTTGCAGGGCGTCATAGTTGGTCACCACATTCACCTTGCACTGGGCGGTATAGCCGCCGTCACAGGTGGTCACAGTCACCACGCAGTCGCCACCGCTCTTAAAGGAAACTACGCCGCTCTGGTCCACAGTGGCAATCTCCGGGTCAGAGGTGGACCAAATCACATCTGCCACAGAGGCCTTGCCCACTATGCCAAAGCCGGTGGCTCCACCGTTGCCTTTAAGGTCTTGCTTTCGCCTACCTTACCGCCGACGATCTCTGTGGTGTCCAGTTTAATGCCGGTAACCGGATCGTTGGCAAAGGCCACATAAATGCTATCGGTGTATACATTATCCAGATAGTCGGTGGCGGTTACGGTAATCTTGGCCTGGCAGGCCTTGTTACCTGCGGGCTTCACAATACCGTTGGCGTCTACCTTTACACTGTCGTTATCGCTGCTCCACTTGATGGTGCGATACATAGCGGTCTTGGGTGCCACCTGGGCGTCCAAATCCACAGAGTAGCTGTCATACCGCTTAGAGGTAGACACCTTCACGCTGCGGAACGCGCCGGCATCCGAGCCGTCCTTGTTTACAAGGCTCACACCGGTCAAGCCGATGTAGCCGCCCAACTTGTAGAAAGCGTACAGCAGTTCACGGGCGTAAGTATTACAGCTGTCCTGGGCAGCCATAGGCTCATCATAATAGACATAATAAGCATAGTCCAGCTTTCGGCTGAAGTCCTTATATAATGTTTTATTTTCGTTGGTGCGCTCAATCACCGTGTCCTCGCAGATGTTAATCACCTGCTTTAAGTAATCCTTGTCCGGGTACACAGTCACCTGCTTCTCCGCCACAATACCGCCGGAAGCAGATACGCAGTACAGGGTAGCGGTGCCTACATCCACACCGGTAACCACCGCATCGCCGTTGTCGTTGCCCTTGGGGGCTACGGTCAGCACGCCCTCATCGGAGGAATACCAGTTGGCGCCGTAGCAGGCCTGTGTCGAGGAGGTGGAGCCGCTAAAGGTCATGGTGTGAGACACATCCAGGGTCTTGCCGTTGATCACAGACAGATCGTCACCGTTAATGGTGTTGGTCTTTGCGGCGTTACGCACCACGCAAAGGGTCACCACATCGGACTGAATATCGCCGTCCTCAGACACGCACCAAATATGTACGCTGGAGGCGCTGGTGCAGGAAGCCTTGGCCACCACCTTTACGGTGCCGGCGGTCTTGTCCTCGTCCTTCAGCTCAAACTGATCCGTGTTATCAATATACCATTTTACATTCTTATTGGTGGCGTCTGCCGGGTCCACATTGGCCTTAACCAGCACACCGGAGCCATCGTACACCGTGCTGGCAGTAACGGTGGCAAAATCCAGCGTTTCACCGGCCACCTCCGTCTGCTGCTGCTGCAACTTTACGCTATTGGCCAAAACAGCACTCTTTACGGCACTTTCAACAGTCACATCAATGCCGGACACCGGCAGACCGTTGAAAATCGTGGTCTGGGTCTGCACCTGGGAGATGGTGTAATAGCTGCCATCCAGCAGCTTGTAGCCGGTGGAGGCTTTCAGCACAACCGTGGCGGTACCGCGGCCAGCGCCGTGTAGTTACCGTCCTTGTCCAGCCTGGCGATCCCGTCCTCTACCGAGCCGTCGTGGTGGACCGTGGTGGTCTCGCCGGTGGTCTCGTCGGTCACCGTTTCATCATAGGCGTCGCCCGCCCACAGATACTTGGGATTGCCGTCCGCGTCCGTACCGTCCAGCAGCCCCCAGGTAATGTTCAAATTATTGGCCTTGCTTACACGCACCGGGTACACCGTGTAGGTCAGCGTTTGCTGATCGCCGATATTGCAGTCCCGCTGGGCGTGGATCACCGCGTCGCTAAGCACCCGCCCGGTTTTACCGGTCACGGTAAGCTCTTTGGTTCGCACCACCTGATTGGCGGCGGAAGTTGCGTGATGGTGCACTTTTTACTGTTTGCAACCGTGCCCATGTTGCCCCCTGCGTCACGGCCGGTGATGATACCGGTCTGGGGGTCTACATAGGCCACGCTTTCGTCCGAGGAGAACCAGGTAATATCCGAAACATCGGCCGCAACGGGTTTTGCATCCGTAATGGCCATTTGAATCTGGGCACCCTCCTGTACCGTATCCGGACCGGTAATGTTAAAGTCCGTGCAAGGCACACCGTCTACAACGTTAAAAGTGATGGTATCATTATATTTCAATTTGAGCAGAATGTTGGCGATGATCTTCACCGCAGTAGCTGTCAGCTGTATCGCGTCGGCAGAATCGCCCACAATATCCTTAATGGCAAAGCAAGCGTCCAACAGCGCCGCCAGCACATTGCGGTCAATGTCGATACCCAAATACTTGATCAGAATATCCGCCAGTTTTTTGGTATCAATGGTGCCGGTATGGTCCAACTTGTAAATATAGTTGACCAGCTTTAACAGATTGTTGATAAATCCTTCCGTATCCGGCGACACAACGATGGTCACCGTACCGGTGTTCTTAAAGGTTACCAAACCGCTGTCATCCACCGTGGCAATCACCTTGCCTGGGTAAAGACAGAAGAGCTCTTTACAGAGTACACCACGCCCATGTGCAACCGCACCGGGGTGGTCACGGCGCTCAGCTGGCAGGTGGTGCCCTTGGCTACCGTGGTCTCAATCTGGGACTTATTGGTGATATGGGTACCGTTGGGCAGGAAGTTGGCATAAAACGCATCGTTCTTAGTGACCGTCACAGCCAGCTTGTCGTCTGCCTTTACTTCGCCGTTGGCGTCATACAGGGTAACATGAACAACGGAATTGATATTGTCCAGGTATTTGCGCAGGGACTCGATCCATTTGGCGGAATAGGATTCAAAAATCTTGCCCAGGGCAGAATCCGCACCCATGGTCTTTTCAATCAGGGCAATGATCTCGTCCGTGTCCATGGTGTCCATATTCACCTTATCATTGAACAGGGCTTTTTCCAGTGCGGCGCCAGCAATCTTGCCCACCAGCGGCACCGGCTTTACCTCATTGTCAATCCAGTTGTGGATCACAGCACCCTTAGAGGAGTCAAAGGCCTTGACCAGGCCATTTTGGTCCACATCCACCAAAGTGGGTGCCTCGCTGTACACTTGACATAGCCGTTGTCCGGGATCTCGCAGTCAATGAGCTTGTAGCTCAGTTGCAGCGTGTCGCCCTCCTTCATCGTCTCATGGTAGCGTTGCCCTCCTCGTCCGTATCTTGTACCGCATTGCCGTCTTCATAAAACAGCTGAATGTTGTACACGCCGATCACGTCGCCCGCCCAGGCAGAAAACGCCGGGGTCAGCACGGTAATCACCGTGAGCACGGACAAAAAGACACTGAGCAAGCGCTTCTTGCTGTACATAAACTTCATAGAACCATCCTTCCGCTTTGCCGCAACGACAGCACCCCTTGCACTGCCCGCTTAGCGCCTGTATTTCGGCGCACCGCGACAACATCTATACATAATAATTATAAAACATAAATAAAGCTATTGCAACGCACTTTCCGCGATTTTACCCCGAAAACATGCCAAACTTTGGCACCGGCTTTTGTGGATTATCGACAAAGAAAAATGAACGAAAAATAAATAAAGGACGGAATGCGAATATCCGTCCTTTAACTTTTTGTATATGTTTATATTACATTGAGTACACCCAAAAAGGCCTTAGAGCCGTCCGGATGTTCAATCACTTTGCGGCTGTCCCGCACACGCAGGGCGCAGGCGTCACCGATATAAAGGGTGTATTCCACCGTTAAGAGTCGCCGATCCGCTGCGCCGGTGCGCAGTTGCACGGCCACAGCCGCCGCCTCGTTCTCATCCATCAGCCGCGCCAAATTGCCGGAGAACAGCTGGAACAGCTCCGTTCTGGAATAGCCGATAAACTGGATAAAATCCTCGCTGACCAAGTCCAGCTGCAAAGGGTCGGCCGTGCCTGTAAAGAAAGTGGCGCCGGGCAGGTTCTTAAACAGACTCACCATCGCTGCGCCTCTCGGTCCGCCTTTTCCTCCGCCGCCTTAATGCGGGTAATATCCGTAAATACGGCGTGAAACACCGGGCACTCGCCCTCGTAGCGCTGAATACCCGCCCGCAGCTGGCACCAAATAAATTCGCCCTCATGCACCCGCACCCGGCACTCGCAATCCACTTCCTCACCTACGGCCATGGCGCGGCCGATGGCCTGAAATACCCCAGAGCGGTCGTCCGGGTGAAGCAGTTCGTCCAGCCGATAGGCCCGCAGGCGGCTGCTCTCCTGGGAGGTGCCGAACAACCGACAGCAGCCTTTATTTAGATACAGGCACTCAATGTGCATTTCCGGCGTGACCTTAAACAGACACACGCCGCCGCACACCAGGTCGATAAGCTCATTCATCTCCACCGCCTGGGCCCGCAGCTGCTCCTGGCGCCGCCGGCTCTCGGACACATCCGCAAAGGTCATGCGGCACAGGGTGGAGTCCTCGTAATTCTGACCCACACAATGGACAAAGAGCGGCGTGCCCTTTTTGTCCAGCAGGTCCATGGTCATATATGTAAATCGGGCGCCTTTTTGCAGATGTTTTGCATCACCCGCTCCCGGTCCGCCGGTTTTAATTTGTCGTACAGGAACAGCTTGCCCTGTTTGATCTTAGACGGGTGCACACCGGCAAACTGGGCAAAGTGGCTGTCTGCGTCTACCACCTGCAAATCGTTGGCCTTATCCACACCACATTCATAAATTCAACTTCATAGGGGGCTGGGTCCATATTTTCCCGCTGCGTGGCTCCCACCTCTCTTTCTCTGCTTCTCAGCGCTGTGTATCTCTGCAAAATTCTTTCTGAAACGGCGGCAGACCGCCTGCCTGCGCACCATAGCCATTATAGCACACTTTCTTCCCCATTTGCGAACGATTTTTTACAAGTTAGTAAAATTTTCATAAAGTCCGTAAAAATTTCATAAAACGGTAGGCAATCGGCCGGATTTGTGCTATTATATCTTTATTCTATACACTCGGAGTGAATACTATCAGTTAGGAGAACCCCCATGGCAAATGTTTATCGGATTTTTGTGGAAAAGAAGAAAGGCAACGACATTGAGGCCATGCAGATCTTAACGGATCTGCGCCAAAATGTGGGCATTACAGCGCTCACCGGCCTGCGGCTTATTAACCGCTACGATGTGCAGGGCGTCAGCGAGGCGGAGTTCCGCCGTGCCGTGCACGGGGTCTTTGCCGAGGACAATCTGGACAATACGGCAGACGAAGTAACCTTCGCCCCCGGCGAGCGGGTGTTTGCCATGGAGTTTCTGCCCGGCCAATACGACCAGCGGGCAGACAGCGCCGCCCAATGTATTCAGCTGCTCACCGCAGGAGAATGTCCCCGGGTAGCCAGCGCCAAGGTGATCGCCCTTGCCGGCGACATTACGGATGCGGAGTTCGACAAGATTAAATCCTACCTGATCAACCCGGTGGAGAGCCGGGAGGCCACCATGGCCAAGCCGGAGAGCCTGGATCTGACTGCCGATGTACCGGCGGACATTGCGCGCATTGCCGGCTTTATCGCCAAGAGCGATGACGAAATCGCCGCTTACCACAGCCAAATGGGCTTTGCATGAGTATAGAGGACCTAAAGTGGGTGCGGGACTACTTTAAGAACGAAGAACACCGGAATCCCAGCTTAACGGAGCTGAAAGTGATTGACACCTACTGGTCCGACCACTGCCGCCACACCACCTTTCTACCAAGCTGGACAAGATCACCGTGGAGGAAAGCAAGTACGCCGCCGCAGTGGAGGACGCCCTGCGCCTGTACCTGGATATGCGCGGCGCTGTATGCCGGCAAAACAAAGACATTTGCCTGATGGATATGGCCTGCATCGGCACCAAATATCTGAAGTCCCAGGGCAAGGCGGACAATCTGGACGAGAGCGAGGAGATCAACGCCTGCTCCATTGAAGTACCGGTAACGGTGGACGGCAAGACCGAGCAGTGCTGGTGCAGTTTAAGAACGAAACCCACAACCACCCCACGGAGATTGAGCCCTTCGGTGGCGCGGCCACTTGCCTGGGCGGCGCCATTCGTGACCCGCTGAGCGGCGCGCCTATGTGTACCAGGCCATGCGGGTTACCGGCTCCGGCGATCCCACCACCGCCTTTGCAGACACCCTGGAGGCCAAGCTGCCCCAGCGGAAGATCACGACCGGCGCTGCCCAAGGTTACAGCAGCTACGGCAACCAGATCGGACTGGCCACCGGCCAGGTCACCGAGCTGTACGACGCCGGGTATGTGGCCAAGCGTATGGAGATCGGCGCAGTGATCGGCGCCTCTCCCAAAGAGAATGTGGTGCGGGCGTGTCCTACTCCCGGCGATATCATTGTGCTGCTGGGCGGGCGCACCGGCCGTGACGGCTGCGGCGGCGCCACCGGCTCCTCCAAGGCCCACAATTCCGAATCTATCGAAACCTGCGGCGCCGAGGTGCAAAAGGGTAATCCTCCCACCGAGCGCAAAATTCAGCGGTTGTTCCGCAACAAGGATGTATCCACCCGCATTAAGCGCTGCAACGACTTTGGCGCCGGCGGCGTGTGTGTAGCCATCGGCGAGCTGGCAGACGGCCTGACCGTGGATCTGGACAAGGTACCCAAGAAGTACGAGGGATTGGACGGCACAGAGCTGGCCATCTCCGAGAGCCAGGAGCGCATGGCTGTGGTGCTGGATCCCAAGGATGTGGACGCCTTTATTGCCGCAGCTTATAAAGAGAACTTAGAGGCCACCCCGGTGGCCGTGGTCACGGACAACAATCGACTGGAAATGACCTGGCGTGGCGACAAGATCGTGGACATCAGCAGGGATTTCCTGAACACCAACGGTGTGACCCAGCACGCCACCGCGTCCATTGCCCCCATTGACGAGAGCAAAAACTATTTACATACCGTACCGGCAGAGCTGCAAGGGTTGTCTCTGTCCGCTGCGCTGAAAGCCAATCTGTGCCGACTGGAAGTCTGCTCCCAAAAGGGACTGGTGGAGCGGTTCGATTCCTCCATCGGCGCCGCCACGGTAAATATGCCTTACGCCGGCGTGTACCAGCTGACCCCGGAGGAGGCCATGGTAGCCAAGCTGCCCCTGGAGCACGGCCAAACGGACGACGCTACGGTGATGGCCTACGGCTTTATCCCCGGCGTATCTCGCTGGAGCCCCTTCCATTCCGCCGCCTTTGCAGTAACGGAGAGCCTTGCGAAACTGGCTGCCGTGGGCTGCGACCCGGCAGAAGCACGGCTCACCTTCCAGGAATATTTTGAGCGCCTGGCAACAAGCCGGAGCGCTGGGGCAAGCCCGCTGCCGCCCTGCTGGGCGCCTGACCGCACAGGCCGGGTACGGCACCCCCTCCATTGGCGGTAAAGACTCTATGAGCGGCTCCTTTAACGAACTGGATGTACCGCCTACCTTGGTGAGCTTCGCCGTGGGTATGAGCAAGGCGTCTCACACCGGCACCGCCCTGCTGCAGCACCCGGGCAGCAAAGTGTATCTGCTGCAAATTCCGGTAAATGAGGCCACCGGTCTGCCGGATTACAAAAACGCTATGGCCCTGATGCAGGCGGTTTGCGCCGGCGTGCAGGACAAGTCCGTTCTCTCTGCCGCTGTGGTGAAAGAGGGCGGCGCCGCTGCCGCCGTGTGCAAAATGGCCTTCGGCAGCAAACTGGGCTTTACCTTTGCCCAAGGGTTGGACGCTGCCACCCTGTTTGCGCCCTATGAGGGCAGCTTTGTGGTAGAAATCCCCGAGGATGGCGTCCTGGCCGACAGCCTGGCACCCTATGCCACCGCCCTGGGCACCGTCAACGGCAACGGAATCTTTATTTTGGACGGCGATGTGCTGACCGCGGACGAACTGATTGCCGCCTGGAGCAGCAAGCTGGAGAGCGTGTTCCCCACAAACAGCGGCAAGAGCGCGACGGTGGAGGATGTGCCGCTCTATAAAGAGCGCTCCATTTTCGTCAGCCAAAACAAGGTGGCGCGGCCCCGGGTATTCATTCCCGCGTTCCCCGGCACCAATTGCGAGGTAGACACTGCCCGCGCCTTTGAACAGGCCGGTGCGGACCCCCATATCTTAGTCGTAGGCAACCTGACCCCTGCCGCCATTAACGAGACCATTGAGAAGATGGTGGAGGAAATTAAGCAGGCGCAGATCGTGATGCTGCCCGGCGGCTTCTCCGGCGGTGACGAGCCGGAAGGCTCCGGCAAATTCATTGCCACCACCTTCCGCAACCCGGCGGTGGCCGAGGCGGTCACCCAGCTGCTTAACTGCCGCGACGGCTTAATGCTGGGTATCTGCAACGGGTTCCAGGCGCTGATCAAGCTGGGTCTGGTGCCCTACGGCAAGATTGTGAACATTCAGGAGAACGACCCCACCCTGACCTTTAATACCATTGGCCGCCATATCAGCCAAATGGCTTACACCCGGGTCACCAGCACCAAATCCCCGTGGCTGGCAGGCACCCAGGCAGGCGACATGTTTGCCGTGCCCATCTCTCACGGTGAGGGCCGGTTCGTAGCAGATGAGGCCACCCTGCGCCGGTTGGCGGAGAACGGCCAGATCGCGACCCAGTATGTGGACCCGGATGGCAATGTGGCCACGGATATGCCCTTTAATCCCAACGGCTCCGTATGGGCGGTGGAAGGCATTACTTCCCCGGACGGCCGCGTGCTGGGCAAGATGGGTCACTGCGAACGCAAGGGCGAAAATCTATACAAGAATGTACCCTTTAACAAGGATATGCAGATCTTTGAGTCCGGCGTTAAATACTTCAAATAAGCGCAATTTCAGCCGCCGTCTGCTATCGCAGGCGGCATAGGCTTTTCAGGAGGATCCGTATGAAATATGTTGTAGTGCTGTGCGACGGCATGGCAGACTACCCGGTGCCCGCCCTGGGCGGCAAAACCCCCATGATGGTGGCAAAGAAGCCCCATATCGACGCCCTGGCCGCCAAGGCGGAGGTAGCTGGTGCGCACCGTAGCGCCGGGACTGAAGCCCGGCTCCGATGTGGCCAATATGAGCGTGCTGGGCTTTGACCCCCACCGATTTTACACCGGGCGCAGCCGCTGGAGGCCGCCTCCATCGGCATTGATATGAAAGACAGCGATGTGTCCCTGCGCACCAACCTGGTGACCCTCAGCGACAAGGGTGAGCCCTTTGCCGATAAGGTGATCGAGGACTACTGCGCCGACGATATTTCCACTGGGGAGGCTCGCCAGCTGATAGAAGCGGTGCAGGCAGCCTTTGGCGGCGGAGAATATGATTTTTACACCGGCGTATCTTACCGCCACTGTTTGATCTGGCACGGCGGCACCACAGAGCTGGGCAATATGACCCCACCCCATGACATTACCGGCAAGGTAATCGGCCCCCATCTCTCCACCGCAGAGACGGCGCGCCCTCTGCTGGAGATGATGGAAAAGTCCTTTGATCTGCTAAAGGATCACCCGGTGAACAAGGCCCGCGTGTTGCCGGTCGTCGTCCGGCCAACTGCATTTGGCTGTGGGGCGAGGGCAAGCGCCCGGCGCTCCAGCCCTTTGAGGCGCTGTACGGCATCAAGGGCGGTATGGTCTCTGCCGTAGACCTGCTCAAGGGCATTGCCAACTGCGCCGGTATGGAAGTGGCAGAAGTACCCGGCGCCACCGGTTATATTGACACCGACTTTGAGGGCAAAGCCAAGGCGGCGCTGGATCTGCTGACACGCAACGATCTGGTGTATGTGCACTTTGAGGCGCCGGACGAGTGCGGCCACCGCAACGAACCGGAAAACAAAGTAAAAGCCATTGAGATGATCGACAGCCGGGTACTGCCCATTCTGGAAGAGGGACTGGAACAGTACGAGGATTACAAGATCCTGCTGCTGCCGGACCACCCCACCCCCATTGTGACCCGCACCCACGCCAGCGACCCGGTGCCCTACCTGCTGTACCAAAAGTCCGTACCCAAGACGGGGGTAGACACCATCAATGAGGAGACCGCTAAGCACCGGCATTTATATGGAGAACGGCCCGGCTATGATGCCCCACTTCCTGGGGCAGGACGCCTAAGGCAAAAAAAATATGAATTTAACGGAGATGGAAAAGATATGAAACTGTCAACGATTTGTGTACAGGGGGCTTACCGCCCCAAAAACGGCGAGCCCCGGGTGGTGCCTATTGTGCAAAGCACCACATATAAATACGACTCCAGCGTGGAGATGGGCGACCTGTTTGACCTAAAGAAAAGCGGCTACTTCTACTCCAGACTGCAAAACCCCACCTGCGACACGGTGGCGGCCAAGATCGCTATGCTGGAGGGGGGCGTGGCCGGTATGCTCACCGGCAGCGGCCAGGCGGCCAACTTTTACGCCATCTTTAACATTGCCGGCGCCGGTGACCACATTGTCAGCTCTACCGCCATTTACGGCGGCACCTACAATCTGTTTAATGTGACCCTGCGCAAGCTGGGCATTGACTTTACCTTTGTGTCGCCCAGCGCCACGGAGGAGGAGCTGGAGCAGCCATCCGCCCCAACACCAAGGCTATTTTTGGTGAGACCATCTCCAACCCCAGCTTGGAGATTTTGGATATTGAAAAGTTCGCCCGGGTGGCCCACAAGGCCGGTGTGCCGCTGATCGTGGACAACACCTTTGCCACCCCCATCAACTGCCGTCCCTTTGACTTTGGGTGCGACATTGTAACCCACTCCACCACCAAGTATATGGAGGGCCACGCCTCCACCGTTGGCGGTGCCATTGTGGACAGCGGCAACTTTGACTGGACCCAAAATGACAAGTTCCCCGGCTTGACCACCCCGGACGACAGCTATCACGGCATTACCTACACCGAGGCATTCGGCAAGGCGCTACATCACCAAGGCGGTGGTGCAGCTGATGCGGGATCTGGGCGCGGTGCAAAGCCCCAACGAGGCATTCCTGCTGAATGTGGGACTGGAGAGCCTGCACCTGCGGATTCCCCGCCATTGCGAGAACGCCAAGAAAGTGGCGGCCTACTTAAAGCAGCACCCGGCGGTAACCTGGGTGGAGTGCGCCATGCTGGAGGGCGATCGCCAGTACGATCTGGCACAGAAGTATATGCCCCACGGCACCTGCGGCGTGGTGAGCTTTGGGGTCAAGGGCGGCCGTGCAGCCGCCACCACCTTTATGGACAGCCTGGAGCTGGCAGCCATCGTCACCCATGTGGCAGACGCTCGCACCTGCTGCCTGCACCCGGCATCTACCACCCATCGCCAGCTGACGGACGAACAGTTGGAGGCCTGCGGCGTGCGCCCGGATCTGGTGCGCCTGAGCGTAGGCATTGAGGATATTGACGACATTTTGGCAGACCTGGAACAGGCCCTGGCAAAGATCTGACGCCGATGGACGAAAAACACGCACCCACCTCGGCGCATAATCACAATCACGACCACACCCATACCCGGGAGGTGGTCAATCGACTGGCCCGGGCCATCGGCCACCTGCAAAAGGTGAAGCAAATGGTAGAGGACGGCGAGGATTGCTCCCAGGTGCTGGTGCAGCTGGCGGCGGTCAAGTCCGCCTTAAACAGCACCGGCAAGGTGATCCTCAAGGACCACCTGGAACACTGTATCGTTCACGCCGTGGAGGACGGCGATACGGAAATGCTCACCGAACTGTCCGACGCCATCGACCGGTTTGTGAAATAAATACGGCAATCGGTGCAATCCCGCCACCGCCGACGAAATTGGCTCCCCTTGTTTTTATCAAGGGGTGACTCCCACAGTGTGGGGAGATGTCGCGCAGCGACAGAGGGGACGGGCACCGGTTAGGTGCTGTCACGAAGTGGCTGAGGGGATAAAAACACATAAAAAGAGCACCCTCACCGGGTGCTCTTTTTTACTACCTAATACCTATACTTATTTAATAATCGTGCCGGGGGTATTGGGTGCCATACCGGCAGCGTTGGCCTCGTCCGTGTCAATGTGCATAGCCAGGGCATAGCTGTCAGACACACGCACCACCACATCGCCAAAGGTCAGGTTACGGCCGTTGGCAGAAGGAATCTCTACGCTAACGATCTGGCCATTCTCCAGGCCCATACGCTCTGCGTCTGCCGTAGTGGCGTGGATATGGCGCTTGGCAGCGATCACGCCCTCGGTCAGCTCCACCTCACCGGCAGGGCCCACCAGCTTGCAGGCGCCGGAACCGGCAATATCGCCGCTCTCCCGCACCGGGGCGGTCACGCCGATGGAGCGGGCGTCCGTCAGGCTCAACTCCACCTGGGTGGCCCTACGCACCGGGCCAAGGATAGACACAGCCGGGAACTCGCTCTTGGTACCGACCACGCGCACGCGCTCGTTGCTGGCATACTGGCCGGGCTGGGACAGCATTTTCTTCACCGTCAGCGCATAGCCCTTACCGAACAGGGTCTCCAGATCTGCCTGGCTCAGATGTACATGGCGGGCAGAAATCTCAACAGTCACTTGATTGTCCATGATAAAACCTCCAAAAAGTTGTAATTCTCGCTTACGCACATATTTTATACCTTTTTTTATTGTTTTTCAACCATTATTTTGGTACAATGAGCAAGGTGATAAAAATGACATTAGACGAACTGAAAACCCACTGCCTCAGCTGCACCGAATGCGAACTGTGCAAGGCCCGCACCCAGGTGGTCTTTGGCGTAGGCAACCCGGCGGCAGACATTCTCCTAATCGGCGAAGGACCGGGAGAGAACGAGGACCTGCAAGGCCAGCCCTTTGTAGGTCGCTCCGGCAAGCTGCTGGATCAATTTCTGGAGAGCATTGACCTGAGCCGGGAGAAGAATGTGTACATTGCCAATATGGTCAAGTGCCGCCCGCCTAAAAACCGGGATCCCAAGCCGGAGGAGCAGGAGGCCTGCCTGCATTGGCTGCGGGAGCAATTTAAGATCATTCGCCCACGGCTGGTGATCTGCGTAGGGCGCATTGCCGCCCAGCGGCTGATTGACAAGGACTTCCGAGTCACCCGCCAGCACGGCGAATTTATCGACAAAAACGGCACCCTGTTTATGGGCACTTACCACCCGGCGGCCATTCTCCGCAACCCCAATAACAAAGAAGCCGCCTTTGGCGACTGGATGAAAGTGCGGGATAAAATTGAAGAATTGCACCTGAACGTGTAATGGATTAGAGAGCGCAAAAAGAGGCTTGGACACAATGTTCAAGCCTCTTTTGTCGTCACCGCTGGCAAATCCTACGGCAGGGTCTGTATCCGCCGATGGTAAGTGGGGCAATCTGCCATCCTACATGCGCTGCAAACCCGATGTTAATTCACATTTTGCAGCCGCTCCGGCACATACTCGTCGTTCAGCGACTGGATATGCTGCTCCACGGTGCTCACCCGGCTGCGGATGGCGTCCTGGTGCGTCTTGTCACCGGACAGGTACACCACGGTAAACACGCCCGCATCGTACCCGGCGTCGTTCATAAAGTACGGCACAGTATAGCCCTTGGTGTTAAAGGTGGACTCGTACACACTTTCGCCGTCCAGATAATAGGTCTTGTAGCCGTACTCGTACTCCATCTTTGCGTCATACACCACAGAGAACTGCTCGCCCTTGAGCCGAAAGATCCGAGAGGCCGCCGTATACACCGACTGGCTCTCCCGCCGATAGGCATTGAAGCACAAGTCCGTCTTTTTGCCGCTTTTGCGCAGGATATAAAATTGGGTGTTCTGGGCGTTTCCTCATCATCTGTAAAGGGCTGGCAAATCTGATCCCGGGTAAAAATGCACTTGGCAATGCTGCCGTTCCAGTTGTACACCCGCAGGCTATATACCGGCACATTGATCAGGGTCTGCTCCCCGGTCCAGTCGTTCTTCTCCGTCTTTTTCACCTGGCGGCGATAGACGGTGAGCAGCTCCTTGTTGCCGTCGCCGTCAAAATCAATCTCTTCCACCACAGCCAGGCCGTCCACATAGCCGATACCGCCCTCAGTCTTATAGGTAGCGGAGCCGTACTGCCGGTTCAGATCGTCTACCACATCGTAGTAGGCTTGCTTTTTCAGCGTGGCATCCGGCAGGCTGGCCTCAATCTCCGCCGTGGTTTTGGTATTGAATTCCTCCATGGCGGCGGTCACCGTATCCACCAGCACCTCCGCCCGGGTCTCCCGAATACAGGACAGCTGCAGCCGCTCAAAATCCTCGGTATTGGGCTTGTCATTTTGGGAAAACACGCCGGTATCTACATTATATTGGCAGCTGCGGCCTTTTTGAACTTCTTGCCCCGCATGGCATACAGGTCACTTCCGTGGGTTTTTGCGGATCGCACACCCCCACCTGGTAGCGGCGCCCGGTGTGGTACAGTACCACCCAGCTGCCCAGCTTGCCATCGCCGGTGGCATAGCAGGCGTTGGCGGAGTAGAACTTGCTGAAGTTCTTGCCATCAAAGCCCCAAATATCAAAAAAATACAGGCCCTTTTCCAAATAGCAGATCAGCAGTTCGTCCCGACCGTCGCCGTTAAAATCCATCCGCCGCAGATAAGACACGCCGGTCATTCGTGCCATTTTCTTACCGTAGCGCTCGTCCATAGACTCCCAGCGGCAAGCGCCGTACTTGGCGATATAATCGGTGCACACCTGCCCCGCCTGATCGCAAAAACGCTCGTTCCACTTGCTCTGGTTGTGCAGGGACACGGCAAAGGAGATAATGGCAATCACCACTGCCAGCACAAACAGCGCCACCGCCAGCCACTTCAGCGCAGCCCGGCGCAGGTTGGGATAGTCCCGCAGTTCTTCTACGATTTCTTCGTCCCGGCGCACCGTGCGGCGCAGCTTGGCGCCGTTCACTTGCAAGGCAGCAACCAGTTGAGCCAAGCGCACCTGCGCAGACGGCTGCGGCTGTTCTTCCTCGTCGTCAAAGTAATTATACGGCTTCACGGCGCCACCTCCCTTCGGTAATGCTGCCCGGTTCTTCCCTCATTTTAACACGGATCGCCCCGGTACGCAACTATATCGGCAAATTCTTTAGAGAAACCCCACTTCTTACCTATATGTTGTGGTGCCAATCGTTATGCCCACAAGAGGGCAGCACTTTTTATTCCCACCGGCAAAAAAAGGGCTTGACAAACCCGCCCCTGCTGGTATAATAACACTATCGTTTGCGGATTTAGCTCATCTGGTAGAGCGCCACCTTGCCAAGGTGGAGGTAGCGAGTTCGAGTCTCGTAATCCGCTCCAACAAAAAGCACAAGGCATTTCGCCTTGTGCTTTTTTGTTCGTAGTATCTTTGCGCGAGACTCGAACAGGGCAATCCGCAAGGATAGCAACAGTCCAGGGGACTGTCGCGGTGCCGCGTGCGTGCCGGTGCGCGCAGAAGCGCACCGGGCGAGTCTCGTAATCCGCTCCAATAAAATAAGCAAGGCTTTTTGCCTTGCTTTTTTGTTCTACAATTATTGAGAGACTCGAACAGGGCAATCCGCCAGGATAGCAACAGTCCGGGGGACTGTTGCGATGCCGCGTGCGTGCCGGTGCGCACAGAAGCGCACCCCATTTTGCACACCATACCCCACCCCGCTTGTGGCCGAATTTACCGGCACCGCCATATCTTGCGGCTTTACAAGGGTGCGCGGATTTGCTACAATAAAAGGCAGAGCGCCACCGGCGCAGAAAAGAGGAAAATTCCACCTATGCAATACACCATTCCCCCCTTTGGCCCCCTGTGGACGGACGGCGTGTTTACCGTACCCACTGCGTGCCGATCGTTACTTAAAACTGGCCAGCGCCTACCAACTCCAGGCGCTGCTGCTTCTTTTGCGCCACGGCGCAGTCTCAGCACCCGGGAGCTGGCCGGCGCGCTGGGTATCCCGGAGCGAGACGCAGACAGTATTATGGATTTTGGGTGGCCGAGGGTCTGCTGCAAAACGGCAACAGCCCGGCAGCCCCTGCGCCTGCCGAGCCCAGCACAGTACAGATCCCGGTTATGACAAAGTACCCTCCACTATGGGCGCGCGGCCGGCCTGACCGTGCACCCGCCGGTAGCGGAACCGCCAAAGCCGAAAAAAGAGACCCTGTCTCCGCCCCGGCTGACCCCGCGGGATATTGTGACCCTGTGCCGGGAAAACAGTGCCCTGTCCGATCTGCTGACCGAGGCGCAAACCGTGCTGGGGCGCACCATCAGCACTGCCGAACAGGAAATGCTGGTGAATATGCACATCTACTACGAGCTGCCGCCGGAAGTGATCCTGATGCTCCTGGGCTATTACCGTGGCGAAAAAGAAAAGGGCCGCTCCATCAACCTTGCCTACATTAACAAAATGGCCAACTCCTGGTCCGAGGACGGAGTGCGCACCGTGGCAGACGCAGACGAAAAGCTGCTGTACCTAAGCGGTACGGACAAGCTGTGGGACAAGGTGATCGCCATGACCGGCATTCGCCATCGGTCGCCCACCGCCCGCCAACGCCAAATGGTGGCAGACTGGGGTCGGGATTTTAGCGACGATATGCTACAACTGGCCTGCGATATTATGAAAGAGAACGCCGACAAGCCATCACTGAAGTATATGGACAGCGTGCTGCGCCGGTGGAAAAAAGAGGGGCTGACCACCCCCGCCCAGGTGCAGGAGCAGCAACAGAGTTTTACCGCCGCCAAGGCCAAAAAAGCCGACGGCCGCCTGCAAGGCAAGCCCTCTTACGACCTGGAACAGATCAAGAGAGACACCATGAATAATACGGATATTAAGTTCTAAGGAGAAGCTATGTATAGTTCCGATCTTTACCAAAAAGCGCTGAACCGGCTGGATCGCCGCCGGGAAGAAGACGAGCTGCGCACCGCCGCCACTTTGGCAGAGGTCAGCGCCAAGGTCCCCCGGCTGGAGGAAATTCAAAATCAGCTGCGACAAGTGGGCTTTTCCATCTCCAAGGCGTTCTTTGCCAAAGACGCGAAGGCGGAGATCGACAAGCTGCAAGCGGAAAGCCTGCGCCTGCAAGGGGAAAAGGAGCGGCTGTTGGTGGCTGCCGGTTATGCGCCGGACGCCCTGGCCCACCACTACCAGTGCCCCACCTGCAAGGACACCGGCTATGTAGGTGACCGAATGTGCACCTGCCAGCGCGAACTGCTCAAGGACTTGCAGCGGGAGGCCATTCGCCGCCTGGCACCCCTGGACAGCTGCACCTTTGACAGCTTTGACACCAACTATTACCCGGAGACGGCGGAGGACAACGGCATTTCGCCTCGGGCGAAGGCGGAAAAAATCGCCGAGGCCTGCCATCGCTACGCCCAGCGGGTATCTTTGCGGGAGCCGGCCAACCTGATGCTGATGGGTCAGACCGGCCTGGGCAAAACCCACTTGAGCCTGGCCATTGCCAATGTTGCCATCGGTCGGGGCCTGTCCGTAGAGTACGGCACCGCCTACAACATCCTGTCCGACCTGCAAAATGAGAATTTCGGCCGCACCGGCAACCTGCAATATACGGAGGAGCGGGTGCTCCATACGGACCTGCTGATTCTGGACGACTTGGGCACCGAGTACACCTCTGCCTATACCGTGGCCTGCCTGTACAATATCATCAACACCCGCATTCTTTGCAGCCGCCCCACCGTCATCAGCACCAACCTGGGCTTTGACGAGCTGGCGCAAAAATACGACCAGCGCATCACCTCCCGCATCGCCGGCGCCTATTCCCGTCTGGTACTGGTGGGCAACGATATTCGGTATATCAAATAAGCGCAAATCTTCGCGCACCGAAAGGGAATAAATCAAAACGCATGATATACAGAACATCCTACAAAAAAGCACCCTTAAAGGGTGCTTTTTTCTTGTGATCGCAGGGCGGCAAAGTCTGTGACGGTTTGGCGAGGGGCGGTGGGGGTGGAATACACCCAACGGTCCATGCGGGTGCCGTCCATATAGTAGGTCAGGGGCGTTACCGGTGCCGGCGGGTCAAAGGCCTCTACGACCACCAGCTTGATCTTCATTTTCTCCGGCAAAATAGACTTCACATACACAGCCACCGGCTGACCCGGCTCCAAAGCGGCGCTGGCTCTGCCAAACCCGCAAATTTGGGGTCAACTCTACAAACACGCCGTAAGGCTCTACGCTACGCACCACGCCGGGCACCGTCTCACCGGAGGAGAAGCCCGCTGCATTCTGCTGCCAGGTGCCCAGCAGCTCCTTTAGACTAAAGTCAGCTTATCCGGCTCTCGGCTGCGCAGCACCACCCGCAGTTCCTGTCCCTCTCGCAGGCGGGCACGAGGGTGGTCAATGCGGCTGACCGAAAGCATATCAATGGGGATCAGGGCGTTCAGCCCCGCCCCCACATCAATAAACGCGCCAAACTTCTCCAAATGGGTCACCCGGGCAGGAATCACGTCGCCCGGCTCTAAAGTGTCCAAAAACTCTGCCTTGCATCGCAGCTGCACCGCCCGGCGGGAAAGAATAGCGGTAAAGGGACCGTCGTCCTCTCGCTGAAAGCCTAAAATCGAAAAACACACCCGCTTGCCAACCTTAGAAATCAGGGCAATATCCCGCACCGTGCCGTCGTCAATTCCTACGGCGCCCTCCTCCCGGGGAATGATCCCTCGCATGGCACCCAGGTCCACATGAAGATTATGTTCCCGGTCACAAAGCAGCACCCGACTCTCCAGTATGGATCCCTGCATCATCGCCCGGCGCAGCGCCTCCGGTGTAGTAAATTGCCGGTCCAGTTCTGCATTCATTCCCTCCGGTAGAATTCCATGTTCTCACGCCTTTCCGAATTGCCTGTGCTATAAATATATGCCTGTCGATAGGCGGATATGTTGTAAAATCGGCCAAAAGTGCTATACTGTAAACAAGAATAAACGAGGGGAGAGCCCCATGGATTTACAACTGCACGATCGGGTCAAAATGAAAAAGCCACACCCTTGCGGGTGCGCGATCTTTGAAGTGACCCGCCTGGGCGTAGACTACAAATTAAAATGCACCGGCTGCGGGCGCGAGGTGCTGCTGCCCCGGATCAAGGCGGAAAAGCTGATCCGCGGGGTGGTACAGGACGGGTAGCCCGTCTCCTTTTCATTATATAATACATATAAAAGGAGACGCTTATGTTTGAAAAACTCAGCCGTGTAGAAGAACGGTACAACAAGATCGCCGCAGACCTGTGCGACCCGGCGGTGGTGGCAGACATCAGCCGCTACACCGCCCTAATGAAAGAACAAAAGCACTTAACCCCGGTGGTAGAGACCTTTGCCCGCTATAAAACCGCCAAGACGGCGGCGGAAGAAGCCCGAGAGCTGCTGCAAAGCGAAAGCGACCCGGAGCTGTGCGATCTGGCAAGAGAAGAATTGAAAGACAGCGAGGCAGCGCTGGAACAGCTGCAAGAGCAGTTGAAAATTTTGCTGCTGCCCCGGGATCCCAACGACGACAAAAATGTAATTATTGAGATCCGCGGCGGCGCCGGCGGCGACGAAAGCGCCTGTTTGCCGGGGTGCTGTACCGTATGTACAGTATGTACGCGGAGCAAAAGGGCTTTAAGAGCGAAATTCTGTCTGAGAACGCCACGGAGCTGGGCGGATACAAGGAAATCAGCTTTTCCATTGACGGCGACGGCGCCTACTCCCGCTTTAAGTTTGAAAGCGGGGTGCACCGGGTGCAGCGGGTGCCGGAAACGGAGAGTCAGGGTCGCATTCACACCTCCACCGTAACGGTTGCGGTGCTGCCGGAAGCGGAGGAAGTGGACTTTGAGCTGGACCCCAAGGACTTGCAGATCGACACTTTCCGCTCCTCCGGCGCAGGGGGGCAGCACATCAACAAAACCTCCTCTGCCATTCGCATTACCCACCTGCCCACCGGCACGGTGGTGGAGTGCCAGGACGAGCGCAGCCAGCATAAAAACAAAGACAAGGCCATGAAAGTGCTGCGCGCACGACTGTATGACGCAGAAAAGGCCAAGCACGACGCCGCCATTGCCGGCGAACGGAAAAGCCAGGTAGGCACCGGCGACCGCAGCGAGCGGATCCGCACCTATAACTACCCCCAGGGGCGGGTCACCGATCACCGGATCAACCTGACTCTTTATCGACTGGAACAAATCTTAAACGGCGATCTGGACGAATTGATCGACGCCCTGATCACCGCCGATACGGCAGCCAAACTCAGCGCCGCGGAGGAATGAGACAGGGATTGCACCGGAGGTATTCTACCCCCTAAGGGATTAACCCCAATCAAATCAAGGACACAAGGTATGGAAACCAAACAACTGGGAACAACAGAACAAGACCTGGCGCTGGCCGGGGAACTGCTGCGGCAGGGGCAGCTGGTGGCCTTTCCCACCGAGACGGTGTACGGACTGGGCGCCGACGCCCTGAACGAAACCGCCGTGGCACAAATTTACGCCGCCAAGGGCCGCCCCAGCGACAACCCGCTGATTGTGCATGTGGCAGAGAAAGCAGACATTGCCCCGCTGGTGCAGGAAATTCCGGAGAAAGCCAAAAAACTTTTTGACCGCTTTTCCCCGGACCGCTGACGGTGATCCTGCCCAAGAGCGATAAAATCGGCAAAGTCGTCAGCGGCGGACTGGACACGGTGGCGGTGCGTATGCCGGAGAACCCGGTGGCCCACCGACTGCTGCAACTGGCAGGGGTGCCGGTAGCGGCCCCCAGCGCCAACACCAGCGGGCTGCCCAGCCCCACAAGAGCCAAATATGTGCAAGAGGATATGAACGGCAAGATTGCCGCCATCGTAGACGGCGGCGACTGCGCCTACGGGTGGAGTCCACGGTGATCACCCTGGCTACCCCTACCCCAACGCTGCTGCGCCCCGGCGCAGTAACCAAGGAAATGCTGGAGGCAGAGATCGGCCCCATTGCCGTGGCTCCCGCGGTGCTGGAAAAGATGGCAGACGGCGAGACCGCCGCCTCTCCCGGCATGAAATACAAGCACTACGCCCCCAAGGCGCAGGTGATTTTAGTAAACGGCGACAGCGCCGCCTACGCCGCCTTTGTAAACAGCCAACCGGGCTGCTACGCCCTATGCTATGAAGAAGACCGGGTGACGGTGCCCAAGGTGCCCTACGGCAAGGGCACCGACGACCTAAGCCAGGCACGAGAACTGTTTGACGCCCTGCGGCGGCTGGACGAACTGGGCGCCAAAAAAGTCTACGCCCGTATGCCCCGCAAAACCGGGGTGGGTATGGCAGTATACAACCGGCTGATCCGGGCAGCGGCCTTTCGCATTTTAGACCTAACCAAGCCTTTTCTTATCGGCGTAACCGGGCCTACCGGCGCAGGGAAAGGCTATGTGTGCCGCCTGCTGGCACAGGCCGGGCTGCACCCGGTGGACTGCGACCGGTCTATGGCCGGCTGACCGTCCCCGGCGCGCCCCTGCTGCAAGACCTGGCGGCTGCCTTTGGCAGGAGATCATCAAGGACGGCGCCCTGGACCGCAAAACCTTGGCAGCCAAAGCCTTTGCCACCCCTGCCGCTACGGAAAAGCTGGATCAGGTAACCCATCCGGCGGTGCTGGATGCCTGTGTGCAGCAAGCAAAGATACCGGCGGTGCTGGACGCGCCCCAGCTGTTTGAAAGCGGCGCGGACGCCCTGTGCGCCTACACCCTGGCGGTGACTGCGCCGGAGGACACCCGCCTGGCTCGAATTATGGAGCGGGACGGCATAGACCGGGCGGCGGCACAGCTGCGTATGCAGGCGCAACCGGCGGCGGACTTTTACACCGAGAAATGCACATTCACCGTCACCAATGACGGCAGAGATATAAAATCCCAAGTGGACAGAATACTGGAGGCTATCTTATGAGTGAAGAAAAAACCAAGGGTCAGCAGCTGCAAGAGCTGCTGTTCAACAAGCGCGAGAACGGCGTAGACTTTATGGACGACGCCGAGCTGGGCGTATGTGATGATTTTTGCGAGGGGTACAAGGACTTCCTCTATCACTGCAAAACCGAGCGAGAGGCCGCTGCCCAGGCACTGGACCAGGCACGGGCTGCCGGGTTCCTGCCCTTTGACGAATTCGGCGACCAGCTGGAGCCGGGTGCCAAGGTGTACAAGATGAACCGGGGCAAGGCCATTATCCTGTGCGTGAAGGGCAAGCGCAGCATTAAGGACGGCGTGCGCATTGCAGCTGCCCACATTGACTCTCCTCGCATTGACTTAAAGCAGCGCCCGGTGTACGAGGACAACGGGCTGGCGCTGTTTAAGACCCACTACTACGGCGGTATTAAAAAGTACCAGTGGACCGCCATTCCCCTGTCCCTCCACGGCCGCATTTGCAAAAACGACGGCACCTATGTGGATGTGCGCCTGGGCGAGGAGCCGGGTGACCCCAAGTTCTGCATTACGGACATTCTGCCCCACCTGGCGCTGGAGCAGTACACCCGCAAGATCAACGAGCTGATCAAAGGGGAAGAGCTGAACATTGTCATCGGCTCCCGCCCCTTTAAGGACGACAAAGCCAGCGAAAAGGTGAAGCTCAATATCCTCAATTTGCTGTACGAGAAATACGGCATTGTGGAGCGGGATCTGCTGTCTGCCGAGCTGGAGCTGGTGCCGGCCTTTACCGTTGACGACCTGGGCTTCGACCGCTCCCTGATCGGCGGCTACGGCCACGACGACCGTGTGTGCGCCTATCCGGCCTTGCAGGCCATTCTCAGCGTCAGCGAGCCGCCGGAGTACACCTGCATTACCGTGCTGACAGATAAAGAGGAGACCGGCTCCGACGGCAACACCGGCTAAACTCCAGCTATCTGAAATACTTTATTGAGGATTTGGCGCGGCTGGAGGGCTACGAGGGCCGCGATGTGCTGCGCAACTCCAAGTGCCTGAGCGCCGATGTAAACGCTGCCTTTGACCCCACCTGGTCCTCTGCTTTTGAGAAGAACAACGCCTCCTTTATCAACGAGGGCGTGGTGGTCACCAAGTTTACCGGCTCCCACGGCAAAAGCGGCACTTCCGACGCCAGCGCCGAGTATGTGAGCTTTGTCAAAAACTTGCTGGAGGAAAACGGCGTGCTGTGGCAAAGCGGCGAGCTGGGCAAGGTTGACGGTGGCGGCGGCGGCACCGTGGCTATGTATATTGCCAATTTGGATGTAGATGTGATTGATGTAGGCGTGCCGGTGCTCTCCATGCACGCACCCTATGAGATCGTTGCCAAAATTGATGTATATATGGCGTACAAAGCCTTTACTACCTTCTTTACCAAATAAGAAACGCAAAAGAAAACCGACACCCGGGGGTGTCGGTTTTTTGTATATAAATTTTATACCTCTTTGCCGCCCTTAACAAGGGAGACTGATTCTACACAATACGGCTCCCTTGTTGCAAGGGGAGCTGTCACGAAGTGACTGAAGGGATAAACCTACCTACCCTACGAGCAAAACTTATGATTGCCGATCACCTTGATCACCGGTCGGGAGTGCATAAACTTGTCCGAGGTTTTGGACGCATTGAAATAATACACCGCACCGCCGGAGGGGTCCCAGCCGTTCAGGGCATCCGTGGCAGCTCGCTTGGCGCTGTCTGCCACCGGGGCGTACCAGTTGGAGTCGTTGACGCAGGAGAACGCCCCATTTTGGTACACCACGCCGCTGATGGAATTGGGGAAGGAGGGGTGCGCCACCCGATTCAGGATCACGGCACCCACTGCCACCTGACCCTCATAGGATTCGCCTCGAGCCTCAGCACTGATCACCTTGGCCAGCAGTTCCACATCCGCATCCGAATACCCGGTGCTGTTGCCGCTGCTGCTACCACCCAGCCCCAGGTACAACATGGTCTTTGGTCCGGCCACACCGTCTGCGGTAATGCCGCAGTTCTTTTGAAACGCTTTGACCGCCGCCTTGGTGGCATTGCCGTAAATACCGTCAGCAGCGCCGCTGTAATAGCCCAGCTCCTTGAGCTTCTTTTGCACGCGGGTTACCTCCGCACCGGTGGAGCCCAGCTTGGAGAGCACCTGGCTGCTGGCAGCGGACTGCACCGCATAGTACACCCCGCCGCCAATACATAGGGCGCCGCAGCCACAGCCAGCACCACAAACACCGTTAAGAAATTCCGCACGGCCTTATAAATCGTCATGAGAGATCACCCTTTCAACACAGTGTGTAGATCAAAAAGGACAGCGCCACCCCGGCCAAGGCACTGAGCAGACAGCGCAGGGCAAAGTGCCACTTCTCTCGCCTGGAACGGCGCACTCTGGGCGGCCGACCGGCGCGGGCAGCCAGGGAATGGGCCTCTCGCTCCAGCACAGCCCGGTCCTCTCGGGCGTACTGGGGTTTTACAAAAAACACGATTTTTTCAAAATACGGGTTTTCCGGATTGGTCACCTCAAGCACCTGTTTGCTGACGCCTTTGATCATGCTGTTCGTCCTTTCTGTTTGCTGAATTTAGTGTGTGGCAAAGATGCCAAAAATATACCGGAATTTTGTGAATTGTGAGCATAAAAAAAGCCTTGACAGCCCACGCGGCCACTACAATCAGTATATTGACCTTGCGCCCACAGATTGTGGAAAAGACGGTGGAAAATGTTGAAAATTTGGGCATTTTTCGCATAATATCGGGCATTTTTCCGGTTGAAAACTCAAAATCATAGGAGTTTTTAACCCTTTACACATAGTTTTCAACATTTTTGAGAAGAAATCCCACACCGCGAATTTTTGTGAAAATTGCTATTTTTTAGAAAATTTCATCTTTTCCTCTTGACAGAGAATAGAACGCCCGCACCGCCGTTTGTCAAGAAAAAATATGCACAAAATCGCCCTGAATTTTTTGGTAATGATGGATAAAAGGCAAAAGAAAAAAGAGACTGCTGAGCAGTCCCTTTTTTTGTTTTATCCGATTGCTTTTATGTTTTACTTTTTCTTCTTGCGGATATGCAGCACCCGCAGGGCGTTAGCCACCGCCAACAGGCACACGCCCACATCGCCAAACACTGCCAGCCACATAGCATTCTCATCAAAAATGCCCACGGCGCAGCCAAGAATGATCAGCAGCTTAACCGCAATAGCAAAGATAATATTCTCCCGGGCAATGCCCACGGTCTTGCGGGCAACGGTCACGCCCACCGGCAGCTGGCTCAGGGAGTCGCCCTGAATCACCATATCCGACGCCTCAATGGCCACATCCGCTCCGGCGCCGCCCATGCTACGCCCAGGTCCGCCGCTGCCAGCACCGGCGCGTCGTTAATCCCGTCGCCGGCATACAGCACCGTGTGCCCCTGCTGCTGCAAGGCCTGCACCCGCTGCACCTTCTCCTCCGGCAGCAGCTTGGCATAGTAGCCGTCCAGCCCGGCCTTGGCGGCAATATCCGCCGCAATGGACGCTCGGTCGCCGGTGAGCATAATGGCCTGCTTCATACCCATACGGTGCAGCCGGTCAATGGCCTCTCTGCTGTCCGTTTTAATAATATCCGCAAACACAATGTCGCCCAGGAACTCCGTGTCCGTGCAGCAGTACACGGCGGTGCCCACCAGCTGCGTCTCTGTAAAGGGCACACCGATCTTTTGCATCAGCTTTTCATTCCCGGCATAGTAGCGCACGCCGTCCACCACCGCAGACACGCCCATACCGGCGTAGTTCTTGGCGTCCGTCACCACGCAGTCATCGGCAAACTGACCAAAGGCCAGGCAAATGGACTTGGCAATGGGGTGGGTAGACAACCGCTCGCAGGCGGCAATAATCCGCAGCAGCTCCCGGTGGTTGTGCTTATCGATACAATGGCAGTGCACGCACTCGCACCGCACAAATTCAAACTTGCCGCTGGTGATGGTGCCGGTCTTGTCAAACACACCCACATCGCAGCGAGCCAGGGTCTCCAAATGATCGGCGCCCTTCACCAAAATACCCTCCCGGGAGCAGGTGCCAGCCGCCGAAGAAGGACAGGGGAACGGAAATGACAATGGCGCAGGGACAGGACACCACCAGCGCCGACAACCCACGGTAAATCCACTCGTGCCAGTCGCCGCCAAAGAACAGGGGCGGGATCAGCACCAGCGCCAACGCAATGCCGCACACAATGGGGGTGTAAATGCGGGCAAAGCGGGTGATGAATTTTTCCGTATGGCTTTTGCTGTCTTGGGCGTGCTCCAGTGCCGTCAGCACCCGGGCCACCGCCGAGTCTCCATAGGGCTTGTCTACCCGAATGGTCAGCGCGCCGTCAATGGCTACGCTGCCGGCCAGCACCTCCATACCCGGGGCAACGGATACCGGGATGCTCTCGCCGGTAAGGGCGGCGGTGTCCACCTCCGCATTACCCTCCAGCACCGTACCGTCCAGGTGGATCTTCTCCCCCGGCTCCACCACAATGGTTTGGCCCGGCTGCACCGTCTCCGGCGCCGCCTCCGTCAGCCCGTCTTTCGCTTGTACCCGCACAGTGTCCGGCTTTTGCTCCAGCATACCTTTAATGGAGCGGCGGCTCTTTTGCACCGCCAGGCTTTGCAAAAATTCGCCCACGGTGTACAGCAGCACCACGCGCAGCCCTCAGAATACTCCCCAATGCAAAGGCGCCCAGAGACGCCACCGCCATCAGCAGATTTTCGTTAAAAATATTCTTGGCCAGCACACCCTCCACCGCCTCGCGCAAAATGGAGAAGCCCACAAAAATATACGACAAGGCAAAGGCTGCCAGCTCAACATAATGCCACAGGTGCTGCTCTCGCTGCCGGGGATCAGATGTTCCACCGCCGCGCCCAGCAAAAAGAAGAAAAGCCCCGGCACAAGCTTGCGCAAAAAGGCCTTTTGTCAATGTCTTCATGGGCGTGGTCGTGACCGCAGCCGCAGCCGCAGCCGTCGGCGTGGTGATGGTGGTTGTGGCCGCAGGCGCAATCCGTCCCGTGGGTGTGCAATTCTTTTTCGCTCATATTACTCCTCAATGTGTTCAATGGCGCAGTTGATAATGGTCTTTACATGGTCGTCCGCCAGGGCGTAGATCATATTCTTGCCCTCCCGGCGGTACTTGATCAGGTGGTTTTGCTTTAGAATACGCAGCTGGTGGGAGATGGCGGTTTGGCTCATCTCCAAATTGGCGGCAATATCCCCTACGCACAACTCCCGGTCAAACAGCAGCACCAAAATGCGAATGCGGGTGCTGTCTGCAAACAGCTTAAACAAATCGGCCACATCATAGGCCAATTCGTCCGACTGCTCCAAATTATTCGTCAAATATGCATCCATAACAGGCTCCTTCTCCGGCAGGTCCAGTGTTTCTCCCTCGATTTTATTTATTTTACACCCCTTGTCAACCCCGCCCCTTGACAAACGGCCGGGCTTGCATATAATAATAGGTGACAAATACTTTTCGGGGCAGGGTGCAAATCCCTACCGGCAGTGAAAGTCTGCGAACCCGGCAACGGGCCGAGCCTGTGGAATTCAGGCACCGACGGTGAGCAAGGTATTCCCTTGTAAGTCCGGATGAGAGGAAAGGTACGGCGCAGTGCTGCGCCGCCGTTGGTCTTGTCAAACCAAATTGCCCCGGTACGCCATGTGCCGGGGTTTCTCTTTTGCCCACGGTCAAAAGGAGTAAGAAAGATGACCGCAAATTCAAAAACCACCAAATCCACCTCAAAAGCCGGCGTCGCCCGGCGACTTACCGGCATTGCCATGCTGTCTGCCGTTGCCTTTGCGCTGCAATTTTTGGAATTTCCAATTCCCATTATGCCCGCTTTTATTAAGCTGGACTTTTCCGACCTGCCGGAGCTGCTGGCGGCCTTTGCCTACGGTCCGCTGGCAGGCGTGGCGGTGGCAGGAATCAAAAATCTGATCCACCTGCCGCTGTCCTCCAGTATGTATGTGGGCGAGCTGTCCAACTTTCTGCTGGGGGCGGTTCTGTCCGTTGCCGCCGGCGCAATCTATAAAAAGCACAAGACCAAGCGGGGCGCACTGGCCGCCGCCGTGCTGTCTGCGGTGATTATGGGGCTCATCAGCGTGCCGGTCAACTACTGGATTATCTACCCGCTTTACTACAATGTGCTGGGCTTTCCCCAGGCGGCGGTGCTGGATATGTACCGGGCCATTTTGCCCGCCACCAAGAGCATTTTGCAGGCGCTCTTTATCTTTAACCTGCCCTTTACCGTTGCCAAGGGGCTGCTGTGCGCCGCGCTTTGCGCCGGGATCTATAAACCCCTGTCGCCGCTGCTGCATGGTAGAAAATAAGAGAATTTCTAACAATCCCTCCGCGTTCGCCGATGGCGTACCCACCACCTAACCGGTGCCCGTCCCCTCTGTCGCTGCGCGACATCTCCCCACACCGTGGGGAGTCACCCTTTACACAAGGGAGGCAAGCCCTACATAACTTGGCTCCCCTTATTTTTTATTAAGGGGAGCTGTCAGCGCAGCTGACTGAGGGGATAAAACAAAAAAAACGGAGGGATTTTTCCCATTTCTGTTCTCTTGACATTTCCCCCGGGCGTGTTATAATGACTTCAATACCGGATACGATACTATATCTGTTGTGAAAGAGAGGAATTTCCATGCGCCTGTCGCTGATCGTACCCTGCTTTAACGAGCAGGACAATATTTTTCCCTTTGCCCGGGCGGTGGCCGAGGTATTTCCCGACCCGTCCGATTACGAGATCGTTTTTGTCAACGACGGCAGCAAGGACAAGACCCTGCAAAATCTAAAGGAACTGCACCGGCAAAGCCAGCAGAACATTCGGGTGGTCAGCTTCTCCCGCAACTTTGGCAAAGAGAGCGCTATTTACGCCGGGCTGCAACACTGCGACGGCGAATATATCAGCCTGATTGACGCGGACCTGCAACAGGATCCGGCCATCGTAAAGCAAATGACAGAAATTCTGGACGCAGAGCCGGACACGGACTGCGTGTGCGCCTTTCAGGAGACCCGGCACGAGAACAAGCTGATGACCTCCGTGAAATCCGCTTTTTACAAAATGGCCACCAATATGAGCGAGGTGGATTTTGTGGACGGTGCTTCCGACTTCCGCACCTTCCGACGCACCGTGCGGGACGCCCTGCTGCAAATGCCGGAGTATTTCCGCTTTTCCAAGGGGCTGTTCAGTTGGGTGGGCTTTAACACCAAGTACATTCCTTATGAAGCCAAAGAGCGGGCCAGCGGCACCACCAAATGGGGGTTCAAAAAGTTGCTGAAATACGGCTGGAACGGCATTTTGGCCTTCTCCACCGCGCCGCTGAAGCTGGCAACGGTGTTGGGGCTGCTTTCCACTGCCTTTTCTATTATCTACTTTATCGTGACCCTCATTCGCAAGGCCACGGAGCACATTGCGGTAGACGGCTTTACCCAGACGGTGATTCTGATCGTTTTCTTTGGCGGTATGCAGCTGTTTACCATCGGCATCATCGGCGAGTACCTGGCCAAGAATTACATTGAGACCAAGCGCCGCCCGGTGTACCTGGCAAAAGAAATTCTCGATTACAAAAAATAATGGTAAAACGAAAGAGAGCGGGAAAAGGATACACTTCGTAAGGAGGCGTATCCTTTTAAATTTATTTAACCAGACAGAATATATGGCAGCTTGCCGAGAGTAGTGTTGATGCTAATTATGATTATGTGCTATACTTACAATACGACAAATGGGAATTTTTATAAGGGGAATAAATGACTGAAATTTATTGTATGACCCAAATACATAAATATTGGAATGAAACGATTTGTTTGGCTGAAAAATGCTCGTGGAAAGCGGGCCCTTATTTGGCTCAAAAGATGAAAAGCAATGACTTTAATACATGGGAAAGAGTATTTGTTGCTTGTGTAAATGGAAAAGTGGCAGGATTTTGCACATTGACTGAAAAGGATGAGCTGCCAAAAGAATATCCGTTTACACCATTTATAGGATTTGTTTTTGTTGATGAACCATACCGTGGTAATAGACTATCGGAGTTAATGATTCAAAGCGCAATTTTATATGCTCGTGAGCTAGGATATGAAAAAGTATATATCCTGAGCGGAGAAATAGGGCTATACGAAAAATATGGTTTTGAAAAGTTGGGTGATTATAAAACAATAATTGGCTCAATTGATCAGCTATTTGTTAAGTCAACAATATGATCATTAGATATTCGGCTTAGAGGTTAGCGTATGATATTCCGAGCTACTGACCACCGGCAAGCTGAACGATTACCTTGCGACATAAACGAGCAGGCAGAGGAACTGTTTTCTCGGCTGGTAAAACAACTTGCCGAAAAGGAGAGCGTAACGGAAGCGCTTAAAGCGGAAAACCAAATGCTGTGGGCGCAGAAGATGAATAACATCCATAATGCTGCTATGGAGATTGTTTCAAGCGATCTGATTTGCGCATAACAAGCTATCGAAAAAGCTGCTGTCAAGCGACGGCGGCTTTTCTTTTTCGGGAAGTATCCAAGAAGTCATAAAGTTTTATGAGTAATGGAAGTAGGCAGCGTTTACGAAAATGTCACAATTCAACGCAGAAAAACCTCAAATACCACTTGCTTTTTCATTCTCGAGATGATATTATTAGTACGGATACTAATACTTTTATAGAGAGGTGATTTATTTGCGAAGAAGCAGCAGCGAAACAAGGAAGAAAATCCTGACCGCATGCGTTCGCCTTTTTTGGAGCAGGGGTATAAAAACACCTCTGTCAGTCAGATTGTTAACGAAGCGGGCGTTGCAAGAGGAAGCTATTTGAATCTGTTTCCGACCAAGGATAAAATTTTGCTGGACTTGACCGAGACGATGTTCGGCGGCAGTTCGGTGCGGCAAGGAGCATTGCGGACAGCAAGCTGCCGCCGGTGTACGCCTATGCGGTGGAAACGGCGATTCAGCTCACACTCACCGAGCTGAATGAGAATCTGCGGGAAATTTATATTGAAGCCTATACCGCTCCGGACACGGCGGAATATATCTATCTTCATACCACGGCGGAATTAAAAGAGATTTTCGGCGGGAATTTCCCCGATTACAGCGACAGCGATTTTTATGAAATGGAGATTGGCACGGCGGGCTAATGCGCAGCTATATGGCGCACAAATGTGACATCCATTTTCCGCTGGAGCGCAAGCTCAGCCGTTTTCTCACGGCGGCACTTCGGTGTATAAGGTGCCGGAGGAGGAGCAGAGGCAGGTGCTTGCCTTTATTCAAACGCTGGATATCAAGGCGATTGCCACAGATGTCATGCACAAACTATTTGCCATACTGGAAATGAAATACGATTTTAAGCTGTCTATGGATGACGAAATGGAGGAAACAAGATGAAAAACGAATTTTGAGCATTATGCTCACCCCGTGTATGGTACTCTGTCTTGTATCGATCACGGCATTTGCCGGAAGGAGGGTAGTTTGATATTGAAATCCTAACCACCACCCGTAAACACATCTTTTCTCGGTATGTCCGTTGCGAAGAAAGAACCAAGCAGACAATTTAAAAATGGAGGAACTGTTATGAAGAAAAAACTATTTGCAATCCTACTCAGCATTGTAATGGTAGTTGGACTCCTGCCTGTCACAGCTCTGGCAGCGGATCCCACGGTCTACGACATCTGGGTAGACGGCGTACAGGTCACGTCTGAAAATAAGGATAATCTTTGCAGTGGAACAGTAAGCTATGACCCGGCCACGCACACCTTGTCCTTGAACAACGCTACCCTTGACAACGACACCATGTCAGACTACGGTATTAAAACGATTATCCCCAGTACGTTGAAGATACGGTTGACCGGGACAAATAGCATTACCCGAACCGATCCCTACGGAGGAATGGGAATAGCCCCCAATTACAGCAATTCTGTGGAGATTACCGGCGACGGAACACTGGTGATCAACGTTATCGGGGAAAACTACGATGGAATTAGCACAGGGGCTGACGTCAAGATTTCCGATAAAGCAAGGGTCATAATAAACTCTAAAGGCGGATTGGGCATAGCTGGAAGAATGGTCAAAATTGACGGGGCAACAGTGGATTCCACCGGCTTGTATGCCGGAATCGATGCCCATAGGCTGAAGATTGTAAACGGCGCCGATGTTACGCTTAAGGCGACTCAGGACGGACGCAACGGAGCCTTTATCTGGAAAGATCAAGAAGGAAACGGCGGCGATATTGAACTTGCTGCATCTAAAGTTAAAGCAACAAGCTATTATCCCGGTCTGTTTGCCGCAGGTAATTTGACGGTTGATGGCGGCCAGGTAAGCTGTACCTCTACTGCGGACGCCGCGCTATGGACAAAAGGCAATATTTTGATCAAAGGCGGTGCCAAAGTAACCACTGACGGTAAATACCCCATGGGCGGTAACGGTACTTTTACCGTAGAAGAAGCAGAGATTGATGCAAAGAATACGAATGTGAACAATATCCCTGCAATTTTCGATGAATGTGTGCCTGTGATTGCCGATGGCTATCATCTGAACTATGCAAAAGCTGTAGACTCGGAAGAAACAGAAATTGACCTGCTTTCCAGCGGTACTCAGTACTTTGCACTTTATAAAAATGTTCATTTTATCACAAAGGCTGTCTATCCGGTTTCTTTCGTTGTAACGCCGGACGGTCTGACCAATGTTGTTGTTAAGTGAATGGTCAGGAGGTTACCGGCTCTGTCAGTTTGGAAGCCGGAACTTACCCTGTTGAAGTAACAGCCGATAACTGCAAAGCATACACCGGCAATATAACGATCACCGCCGATGCGGCAACGCATACGCAGACGATTGCAATGACTTATTTACCTGCCGACTACACTAAGGTTGACGAAGCCATTGCCAAAGCCAATGCACTGAACAAGGATAACTACAAGGACTTATCCGCTGTGGAAGCCGCTGTGAATGCCGTTGTCCGCGACAAGAACATTACCGAGCAGAGCGAGGTAGATGCAATGGCAAAAGCTATCGAAGATGCGATTGCTGCCCTGCAATACAAGGACGCTGATTATACTAAGGTTGATGCAGCCATTGCCAAAGCAAATGCACTAAACAAGAATGACTACAAGGATTTCTCCGGTGTGGAAACCGCTGTCAAAGCTGTTGTCCGTGGTAAAAATATTACGGAGCAATCCGAAGTAGACAAGATGGCAAAGGCTATCGAAGATGCGATTGCTGCTCTTGAGAAAAAACCTGCCAGTACCAAACCGGGAACATCTGATAAGTCTCCCCAGACCGGCGACACAAGCAATCTCACATTGTGGATTGCCCTGCTGCTTGCAAGCGCCGGCGCAGTAACCGCAACAACCGTTTACGGCAGAAAGAAAAAGCACAGCGTAAAGTAAAATCAAATATTTAACCCAAGGGCGGCTGTCGGAAACGGCAGCCGCCGAAAGAGATTGCGGCTGTGCCGTTCCTACCGCAGCATCTGCCTGCGGAACGGGAAAAAGCAGACATTGAAGGTTTCTGAAGTTCAGAGCCGGTACATAGTTTCATCAAAGATATGGCGAGAGATTTTCTCCCGCTGATTTGATGTGCTGTGTACCGGCTCTTTTTGTCGTTTGCGGAAAGTTTACAAAATTTACTTCGTTCAAATCACAGAAAATTTTCCAATTAATTAGTAGGAGAACAAAGAGCCGACCTGTCAATTGAATGACCGTTCGAATGGGATATGACTCTGCCACGACCTCCCCGATGGGAGCGAGCAGAACAACGCTGCGGTGAGGTGCCGGGGCATTCTCCGTGAACTGACCCCGGAGAAAATGGAAGAAGCCTTCCGGCAGCACCTCATCGAGCGTAACAAAGAGAAAACGGCGTAAACGCAAAGGTTACACCGTTTCAAGAAAACTATGAAATTGAGATACAAGAGCCATCTTGAGGCACCTTCTTTACGGAGAGTGCCCTAACCGTTCCCTTTTTTATGGATCTGCGGTTGCTTGTAATCCCTCCACCAAGCCGGTGCTGTCCGCGCAGCTGACTGAGGAATTTAGGAATTATACCCCCAATCTGTCAAACCATACAAAAATGGAGCGCAGGCGGCCGGTTTTGTGGCAGAACTGCGGTGCAAAATCTGCCCTGCGGCTTGCTATTTTGGACAAAATGGTGTATAATGCACAATGAATGATCCGCCGGATCATAATTTACTTTGAATGGAGAGAACACTATGCCACTGGTAACAACTACCGAAATGTTCAAGAAGGCTTATGAGGCGGTTACGCCATCGGTGCTTTCAATGTAAATAACATGGAGATCGTGCAGGGCATCACCCGTGCAGCCAAGAAGCTGAACGCCCCGGTGATCCTGCAGTGCTCCGCCGGCGCACGCAAGTACGCCTCTCACGACTACCTGGTTGCTATGGTAAAGGCTGCCGCCGAAGAGACCGGTCTGCCCATCGCCCTGCACCTGGATCACGGCCCGGATTTTGAGACCTGCAAGGCCTGCATTGACGGCGGCTTCACCTCCGTGATGATCGACGGCTCCAGCAAGCCCTATGAGGAGAACATTGCTCTCACCAAAAAGGTGGTTGAGTATGCCCACGCCCACGGTGTAGTGGTTGAGGGCGAGCTTGGCACCCTGGCCGGCGTGGAAGATGATGTAAAGGTAGAGGCCGGTAACGAGAGCTACACCCGCCCGGAAGAGGTTGAAGATTTCGTAAACCGCACCGGCGTGGACTCCCTGGCCATCGCCATCGGCACCAGCACGGCGCCTACAAGTTTAAGCCCGGCCAGAAGCCGCAGCTGCGTTTTGACATTCTGGAAGAGGTGCAGCGCCGTCTGCCCGGCTTCCCCATCGTACTGCACGGTGCGTCCTCCGTTAACCAGGACCACATCAAGATGATCAACCAGTACGGCGGTCAGATGCCCGACGCTATTGGTATTCCGGAGGATATGCTGCGTGAGGCTGCTTCCATGGCTGTCTGCAAAATCAATGTGGACTCCGATATTCGTATTGCCATGACCGCTGCCATCCGCAAGCACTTTGCAGAGAACCCCACCCACTTCGATCCCCGTCAGTATTTGACCCCTGCCCGCGACCTGATCGAGGAAGTTGTGGCACACAAGATCGATGTTGTGTTCGGCACTGCCGGTCACGCCAACGACTGATTTTAATGAAAAAAGGCCCTTGGTATTTTTTACCAAGGGCCTCTTTTTTGCCCGGCGGCTACATCATAGACGATACATTATCTACAAAGTTTGCCACGGAATTAACCGCCTTTTTCATAGTCTTTTGGGTCTTGGCGGAATTGCTGTTCATGGTGGCAACCGTGCCGGCGACCATGCTGCCCACAGCCATGGCCACGCCCAAACCTTTCATCATATTTACCGTTTTCTTTTCATATTCGTCCTCCGTTATTAAATTGCAACGCGCCTTGCTCTATTAGTTTGCACCGCGCGGGCACAAAAAGTCCACGCAGTTTTTGCCTGTGCCCGCACATTTTAACGGAAAAAATTGGCAAAAAAATGACCCTGCTCTTATCCAATGCGCAGGGTCGTTTTTGTTTTTTCAGAAATTCCAGTTCGGCTGGGTGGGAATCTTCTCCACTGCCTGGCCGTCGATTTTGTCCAGACAGGAGGCGAACTCCATACCGAATGCCGACCGTCTACGAAAATATCAAGGAGCGGTTGGAGCACAAAGCGGCGTTCCCGGTAGCGGGGATGGGGCACCACCAAATTCTCCGTTTGTAATTGCAAGTTGCCGGCAAAGATCACATCCACATCCAGCACCCGAGGGCCGTTCTTTACCCCGCGCACCCGGCCCAAACCGGCCTCCAGTCCCAGGCACACGCCCAGCATCTCATGCGGGTTTAGCCGAGACTCTACCAAAAAGCACACATTGTAAAAATCGTCCTGCCGGGCATAACCCACCGGCTGGGTCTGATAAACGGCAGAGGCAGACACACATGGGTGCCGGGCACCAGTCCAACGCCTCTCTGCAATAAGTTAAATTGGCCAGCCGGTCGCCAAATTGGTGCCGGCGCTGAGTACATAATACATATTACTCCTGTCTCTGGAAATGG
>ENA-OQAS01000009-OQAS01000009.1-human-gut-metagenome-genome-assembly--contig:-NODE-9-length-95277-cov-8.604435_pt1 | contig 95277 bp, 112 predicted proteins | sample MGYA00242733_ERZ504523 | MGnify/ENA primary metagenome ERZ504523 (study PRJEB26092, sample SAMD00036239) | human gut metagenome | host: Homo sapiens | study: EMG produced TPA metagenomics assembly of...
CTTTTCTTCTTTTTGACAGCTTGCTGATTTGCCGTACCGCTGAACATAAACTTCTGAAGTTCGTCCTCAATCGAAAGAACCGAACAGCCTTCATCATCTTTTTAACCTGTGCTTCAAAGCCGAATGCCTTGTTGAGTTCAACTGCAAGCTTGATAACCGAAAGCGAGGTCATACCTGCGTTGATGAGATTTTCGGAAATATCAAAATCGCTGTGTCCGATAATCTTTTCGATAATTGCGGAAATTTTCTTTTCAAGGAATGTAAGCTCCCTCGGAGCGGAATTTTTCTTTTTTGAAGATTCTGCCTTGATTTCGGGAAGCCTGCGCTTGTCAACCTTGCCGTTTACATTAAGCGGAATTTTGTCAATCTGCATTGTAGCGGCGGGAACCATATACGGTGGCTTGTGTTCAAGAATAAATTCGTTGAGCTTTTGAATGTCAATTTTTCTGTCGGCAACAATGTATGCGTTAATGCATTGTCCGCCGCCCTCAAGCTTTCTTGCGATTACAGCTGTGTTTGTAATGCCGTCATATTTGCGGATAATCTTGTCAACCTCGGAAAGCTCAATGCGGAATCCTCTGATTTTAACCTGACCGTCATTTCGTCCGATAAAGTCAACCTTGCCCTCGTCTGTAAGACGAACAATGTCGCCTGTGTGATAAAGCCTTTCATAACCGTTTTCATTGCAATACGGGTTCTTTTCGTATGCTTTTGCAGTCTGTTCGGGGCGGTTAAGATAACCTCTTGAAACCTGCTGACCTGATGCGCAGAGCTCGCCCAAAGCCCCTGTCGGAAGCCGTCTGCCGTATTTGTCTGTTACATAAAGCTTGATATTGTCAAGAGCCTTGCCGACAGGAATTCTGTGGTAGAGCTTGTCAACGGGCTGTGTTGTGATGTAGACCGTACATTCTGTCGGACCGTAACCGTTTATGAGCTCAAAATTCTTTGGCGGTTCAAGGGGAACAAGCCGTTCACCGCCCGTAAGAAGATATTTGAGCGAGTGGTTGTCAATTTCGGTTGCAAACTGTCTTGCAACCTGTGTTGTCATAAATGCGTGGGTGATTCCGTTATCTTCAAAATATCTGTTCAGCCTTACAAGGTCAAGTCTGATGTCCTCCTCAATAATGTGAAGCTCGGCACCGCCGATAAGCGCAGGATACATTTCACTGAGGCAGGCATCAAAACCGTAGCTTGCATATGCCGAAATAACGCTGTGTTCGTCAATGTTAAAGTTTCTGATATGAAAATCGCAGAATGAGCGCACATTTCTATGTTCAAGCATTGCTCCCTTTGGAGTGCCTGTTGAACCCGAGGTATAGATAAGGATAAACAAATCATCGGGTGAGGGCTTTGCAAAAACTGCGTCTGATTTCGGAAGATTCGGAATATTCTTTGTAAGAAGAATATCACCGCTGTAATCGGGCAAAAGCTCAAGCAGATTTTCGTCCGCAATAAGCAGCTTTGCGTTTGCGTCCTTAATCATAAACTGAAGTCTTTCGGGCGGATATGACGGATCAAGCGGTTGATATGCCGCACCCGATTTGAGTACACCGATTGACGCAATCGGCATATATTCACATCTCGGGATCAAAATTGAAACAACCTCTTCTTTACCGATACCCATTGAGTGAACATAACCTGCAATTCGGTCTGTAATCTCATCAATTTCAGCATAGGTGAACTTCTTTTCTTTATATACAACCGCTGTCTTGTCGGGAGTTTTTTTGCATTGCTCCTCAAACAAATCAACAACGGTTTTGCTGTCGTCAAACGGTAATTCCGTTTTGTTGAAGCTGTCAAGCTCTGCAAGCTGATTTTCGTTTATAAGCTCAACTTCGCAGAGCTTTGATTTTTTAAGAAACTGCTCTACAATCTTTAAAAAGCTGTCGGCAAACGAACGGACAGTTTCCTCTTTGAACAAATCGTTTCTGTATTCAAAACGCAACTCGAAATCTGTTTCTGATTCAAATACCATGACATTCAGTTTTGAAATGGCACTATTTAACGGAACGAGTTTTAATTTTAGAGCCTGACCGCCTATTTTAAAGGTGTTGAATATGTCAGCCTGATAGGCAAGCATAATGTCGGCAGAGAGGTCATAGTCAGATGCAAGCTTCGTAAACGGATACCAATCGTTTGCAACTGTTTCCTTTATGCTCCTGCGTATTTTTTTGAGGTAGTCCGAAACTGTATCTTCTTCGTCAATATTTGCGTGGACAGGAAGTGTGCGAACCATCATGCCGACCGTATTTTTAAGCTGTTTGTCAAATCTTCCGTGAGTAACCGTGCAAACCGTTGTTTCGCTCTGATTTGTAAACTTTGCAACTGCGTATTCATATGCACCGAGGAAAACTGTATACGGTGTAATTTGGTTTGCTAAGGCAAAATTGCGAACTTCCTCAACGGAGAATTTGCCGTCCGTGGATAATTCAAAAGAACCGTTCGGTTTGTCCTCAACCTCTGAATCCTCCGCAAAATCCTCCGTTATTTCCGATTTCGATTCAACAGCCGAAAAAATGCTGTCATAGTAGTTCTTTGATTTTTGATATTCTTCGGTTTCTTCAAGCTTTTCCTCAAAAACAGAAAGATCAAGCTGAGAAAACTTTTCGGTTCAAGCTCTTTCCCGTCATATGCAAGCGCAATGTCATTGCAGATAACCGAAACAGATGTGCCGTCAGAGATTATATGGTGAAAGTCCATCGCAAACATAGATTTGTCACCGCATTCAAAAACCGCAAATCTGAACAGAATGTCTTTTTCAAGGTCAAACGGCTTGACAAAATCTTTGCCTGCCTGTTCAAGGTTATCAACCTGTACAACAGGAATGTCAAAATCAACGCTGTCACGAGGCTTCATCATCGGACTTCCTGTTGAACTGTCAATAAAAATTTTCATAACAGGGTGATTGTCAACAGCTTTTCTTACGGCATTTATCAGCCTGTCGGTATCAAGACTTCCACTGTCAAAAACATAGGTGCAGGGAATGTTGTACATTGTGCCTTTTGGGTTGTGCATACACGAAAGATAAACACCCATCTGGCTCGGTGTAAGCGGATAAAGCTCTCGCTTTTCACCTTTGTATGTATCAAGCAAGTTGATTAAATTACTCATAATATTCAACTCCGTTTGTTAAAGTTTAATTATTGTGCGGTTGAAACCAAGCGCCCTTGAATATTCAACCTTATCCGAAATCGCCTTCACAACTGTGAGAGGACTCATCTCAAATTCCTTATCGTCATTGAGCGGATCAAATTCGTCACCGTTGTCACGAACGGAAATTATTGTTTCTTTTTTATCGGCAAAAATTCTGATGTCGATGTCTGCAAACTTCTTTTTGCCTTCCATTCTTTCAGCGCAGTTTGCCGCCATTTCTTCAACGGCAACTGCAATCCTGTTTGCACGGCTTTCTTCAATTCCGTTTTTTGAAAGGAAAGAGGAGAGGTAGAGCGAAACGCTGCGGCATTTTCTTTTGTTCCTTTGAACGAAAGGGCAAGAAGCTCGTTGTCCTCGGTTTCTTCAAGAAGGTAAAAGTTTTTATACTTTCCGCCCGATTTTCTCTTTTCGGCAAGGTCAATAAAATACACAACTACAAGTGTTCCCACCTGTGCAACCACGAGTGAATACCATACGCCCGTGATGCCGAATTTGCCGAGAATTAAAGCTGACGGAATGAGTATGACGATTCCGTTGATGATTGAAATTGCAGTAGAAATAGCTCTTTTCTGCGTTGCCATATAGTAGTAAAGCAACAAAAACGAGAATGAAAGTCCGGGGAATGACAATGCGTTGATTCTCATTGCCGGAACTGTGTTTGCAATGTCTGTGGGTGAAGTAATTCCGAAAAATTTAATTATCGGTTCAGGCTCTATACAGATGAAAAGCATAATTACTACGCTTGAAACAGCAAGCACCCTTGCGGCTCTGCGGAATGCATAGCGCACACCGTCATAGTCCTTTTCACCAAGACAAACCCCGATAATCGGAATCATTGTCTGACTTGCACCCGTGATGAACATTGACATAAAAATTTGGCTTGACGAGCATACCGAATATGAAACCATACCCGCACTTCCGCCTATGCTCTGAATAATTGTGTTTAAAAACAGCATTTTAACTGTTATCAGCATTGTACCTAATGCTCCCGAAAGTCCGATTGTAACCATTTTTTCGAGAAACTTAAAGAACTGAACGGGATTTCTGAGAATTGAAAAGTCAAAGTGCAATGTGCTTTTCTTCATGATGAAGTGTGTTGACATCATCACAAACCCTACCGCGTAGCCTGTTACGGTCGCAATTGACGAGCCTGCAATGCCCATTTTGAAAGCACCCATAAACAGGAAGTCAAGTCCGAGATTTACGGCATTTGCCACAATTACAATATTTGATGCAAACGCAGGTCTTGCGTCTGCTCTTACAAAGTGAATTGAACACATGAGCAAAAGGTAAATCGGTGTGCCGATTATGAACGGAACATAGTATTGATACAACAGCGATTTAAGTTCTGAGTCCTTTGTAAGCAACGAGCTTATCGAGTCGGCAAGCGGCAGCTGAATTGCAATAAAAATTACGCTGAGTGCGATAAGTACGATAAATGTTGAAGTGAAAACACGGTTAGCCTGCTTTTCGTCACGCCTGCCCTTTGCAAATGAAATTATCGAGGACGCACCGAGTCCGAAAAGAATAGTAATCGAAAAATAAAACTGTGAAATAGGGGACATAAGGTTGATTGCCGCAAGTGAGTTTTGCCCCAGAAGATTACCTGCAATAATTGAGTCCACAATCATCGCAATGTTTGTTGCCATAGCCGTCAGAACTGTTGGAAGAAAATATTCCGTATATTTTTTGTTGACGGTAACGGCATTTCTGCCAAGTACGGTACTGCTCATTTCAACTCCTTATCCCTGCTCAATGTCAAGGTAGTCAGACATCCCCGTCATTGAGAACAGCTCCATAATTGTGTTGCTTACATTGACAATTTTAAGATTTCCGCCCTTGCTTTTGAGGTTTTTATAAAGTGCAAGAATAACCCTCAGTCCCGAGCTTGAAATGTACTCAAGGTCTTTAAGGTTGAGAGTTACGGTTTCAACCTCGTCAAATCGATGCTCTTTGCCTCGTCATCAAGCTGCGGTGCTGTCATTGTGTCAAGACGGCCCTTGAGTGTGATAATAACATTCTGATTGCTTATAGCCTTATTGATTTCCATAGTTAGTTCCTCCAATAAATTTTATTCTTAATTTCAATCGTTCAACATTTCCATTATAGTGTCAATACCGTGACAAAATACTGACAATCGGATTATTATAACCTGATTTTGGAAACATTGTATTATTCGGTTTTGAATTTTGAGTGATGAATAATTGATTCTTTAAGTTAGAAATTCTTTGTAATTGTAAAAATGTTTTTGCCGTTAGATCTTTCATAGGAAAGAGCGTCGGAAAGTTTCTTTGTCATGAAAATTCCCAGACCGCCGATGCTTCGTTCCTCAAGCGGAGCGTGAATGTTCGGCTCTGCAATTTCAAGCGGATTAAATTTTTTTCCGCTGTCAATGAATTTTACAACAATGCAGTCTGAAAGTTTGCTAACTTCAATTTCAGCCTTGCCGATATTTTGATTGTAAGCATAGTTGCAGATGTTTACAAACACTTCCTCGCAAATCAGTTCAAGTTCAAAAACAAGCTTACCGTCTGCATTTTCACCAAGCATTTTTGTCACAAATTCTATAACATTCGGCAGATTTTCCTTAACGGCATCAACGCAAACGATTGGCATAATTCTCACTCACTTTCAAAACACCTGTTTCAACATAATGTACAGTTTTATACAGGTACTTAATCACAAAAATTATACAACATTTTGAAGAAGAAATCTATAGAATTTGAAAAAATATTGCTAAATTGTGAAAATATTTTAATTAATTGCGTTTGCACCGCATTTTTGAAAAAACAAAACCGTGCAAAACTGATTTTTGTTTTGCACGGTGTATGGTTATTTTGAGCATATGTCAACAAGTTTAAATTTTTACTTTTCTTAATGCTTTGTATTCTTCATTGCCGTACGGATTTATAATTACATATTTATCAATAAATCCGTCATTATCGTGATAAAAAATATAACGCTGGTAGCTTGTATCACAATCAGGCAAATCTAACTTTGTTTCAAGTGCCAGATTGTCTTCAAACGATTTTTTAATTATGTTCTTAATTGCTTTGCAAGATTTATAGTAACTTATAATTTCGGCTTCGTTAAGACCTGATTCATCATAGCTGTATTTTTCAAGTTCAATTTCATCTATTTTTGTTCTTGTTGCCTTATTACTTGAAACCGACGCAGTCAGGAATGATTTTATTTTGTTATCTGAATCATAAATACATTCTGATAATTCGATAATGGAATTATCATAGTTATCTATATCAATTCCTGTGACGAGGTTATCTTCGTAAATAAGTACTTCTGTTCTAACGGCTTTCCAATCTAACAACGAATTAACCGCGACAAGTCTGTTATCACTGTCAAAAAGATATTCCTTGTCAGGATTTGTGCGTTTTGTGATTCGTTTCAGAAGTTTACCTCGTCTGCAACCGCCTATAATCAAATCGTCAACAGGACTTGGGCAATAGTATCCTCTGTACATTCCGCTTTCATTGTTTGAATATTCTTTTCTTACGGCAGATTTTACGGCAAGGTCACGCAGATTTTTTAACAAGGGCGTATAATAATCCACTTTTTCTGCAAGTCTATTTTTCTCACTTAACATAAAGTCATTTAATTTAAGCTCTTTGTTTCTGCGTTCTTTAACCATTTCGATACACTCGGGTGTTTCATTAATTTCAAACATAATAAACCTCAAATCAAGAAAATGATTACAGACCACGCAATCATAACAAGGCAAAAGCCTAATATCTCAAATCGACTGCCAAAGTAAAAATCGCCCGTACTTTTGCGTTCTTTTACCGCTGTTGAAATTGTAAAAATCATCGAAATAATACTGTCGGGAATGAGTATGGCAGACACGGCAATTAATCGGCAAGCTAAGATTAAAAAACACAGTAAGTACCATTGTGCCGACCGTGACTGTAATTCCCACAATCAACAGAATGGTAAGAGCAAAACTGCTCTCTGTCATTATGCTTTGTTTGTCAGATGATTTGTGCCTGTTTATGTTTCTCATTTTTTTACTCCGATATTTTTGTTATCCATATTATAAAACCTGAAAAAGCCAAAATCAATAATAGCCTAAAATTAGTTTCTAAATTTGGCATTACTCACAAAGAAAAGAGGTAAGTTTTGTTGCACTTTACCTTTTTGAAAAGCGGTTGTAAATTTGTGTAATATATTATTTACTTTTGCCGAGTTAAATATTATAATAAAAGGTATGCTTGCAAAATATATCTGCAATATTTTGTAAAAAATGAATTTAAAGTATGGAGTTAAAAATGGGTGGGAAAAATTTAATAAAATCTAACCGAAAGGTTATTCTTGAGGGAATGCGTGACGGTATTCCGATTGGGCTCGGCTACCTTGCCGTTTCGTTTTCACTCGGCATTGCCGCAAAAACTGCGGGACTTAATGCGTTTCAAAGCTTTCTTGCAAGTCTTTTGTGCAACGCATCGGCAGGCGAATATTCGGGCTTTACCGTAATTGCGGCTGATTCGTCATATTTTGTAATTGCGCTTGCAACCCTTGTTGCCAACGCAAGATATCTTCTTATGAGCTGTGCGTTAAGTCAGCGTATTTCAAAGGACACCTCGATTATCCACAGACTGTTGCTTGGATTTTTTGTTACAGACGAATTTTTCGGAATTTCAATTTCACGGTCGGGCAAGCTGAATCCTTTTTATACCTATGGTGCAATTCTCATAGGTTGCCCGTGTTGGGCATTCGGCAGTATGCTCGGCACAATTGCAGGCAATCTGTTACCGCTTCGTATTGTCAGCGCACTAAGCGTTGCACTGTTCGGAATGTTCCTTGCAATCATCGTTCCGCCGTCAAGAAAGAACAAAACACTTCTCGGAATTGTACTTGTCAGCTTTGCGGCAAGTTTTGCATTTGCATATCTTCCCGTCATCAATCAGATTGACGAGGGTACACGCACAATTATTCTTACAATCGTAATTTCGGCAGCGGCGGCATTGCTGTTCCCTGTCAAAGAAGAGGAGGAGAACGAAAATGTCGCATAATCCCTATATATACATACTCATTATGGCGGCTGTAACATTCGCAATCCGTGTTCTTCCGCTTACACTTGTTAAAAAGCAGTTTACAAACACATTTGTGCGTTCGTTTCTCTACTATGTGCCGTATGTAACGCTTTCGGTAATGACATTTCCGGCAATAATCAACGCAACTCACAGTCCGATTGCAGGCATAGCAGCCTTTGCGGCAGGACTTGTAGCGGCATGGTTCAACGCAGGTCTTTTCAAGGTTTCATGCGTATGCTGTGCGGTTGTGTTCATTCTTGAATTTTTTGTGTGACATTTTTGACGCATAGCCTGTTGTTTAATTAGTTTGGAAAGTTTTGATTAACCGAAAGGATTTTTAAAATGAAGTTTTTGCATATTTCGGATTTGCATATTGGAAAATATGTGAACGGCTACAGAATGCTTGATGATCAACGCTATATGCTTGAGCGGCTTGTTGAGATTATAAAAGAGAAAAATCCCGACGCTTTGCTGATTGCAGGAGATATTTATGACAAGTCTTTGCCGTCTGCCGAGGCAGTTGAATTGTTCGACCGCTTTATGACTGAAATTGCAGGACTTCACGGCAAAACAGGGTTGAAAACCTTTGTAATCAGCGGCAATCACGATTCGCCCGAAAGAATCGGTTATTTCAACAAGCTGATTGAACTCAACGGAATTTTTACCGATGGTGTGTTTGAAGGTGTTGCAAGAAAAAATACTGTTGAATGTGACGGAGAAAAGGTTAATATTTTCTCGTTGCCGTTTATCCGTCCGTCATTTGTGCGTAAGGTATATCCCGAAGAATCGGCTAAAATTACCGACTATACAACTGCTGTCAGGGTTGTGCTTGAACATTCCGATATCAATGCCGATGAAACCAATATTTTGATTGCTCACCAGTTTGTAACGGGCAGTGAAACCTCGGGTTCGGAGTCAAGCCTCGGTACGCTTGATAATGTTGAGCCGTATGTTTTTGAACCGTTCGATTATGTTGCACTCGGTCATATTCACGGCAAGCAGATTATGGGCAAAAACAAAAATATTGCCTATTGCGGTTCACCGATAAAATATTCAAAAACGGAATGTCGCAACAAAAAATGTGTGATTTTCGGCGAGCTTTCAAACGGAAAATTAAATCTTGAAGAAATTCCCGTACAGCCGTTGCATGATATGAGAATCATAAAAGGAACTCTGCGTGAACTCGCAGAAAATCCGATATCCGACACATATGACGATAAAACCGATGACTATGTTTTTGCCGAACTTACGGACGAAAATCCCGTTACCAATGCATTTTCAACGCTTGAAATATCTATCCCAACATTATGGGACTTGAATATGTCAACAGAAAAAAGAGCATTGAAATGACTCCCGAAATGTACGGTAAAACAGAGGGCAAGAGCAATATTGAACTATTTTCGGATTTCTATAAAATGCAGAACGGAAAAGAGATTGAACCCGAATCCGTAAAAATTATTGAGAGAATTTTCAAAGAAATCGGAGGTGTGAACGATGAAACCGATTAAACTGAAAATGAGCGCTTTCGGTCCATATGCCGATGTTGAAACGGTCGATTTTTCGGCATTTGACGGCAAAGGGATTTTCCTCATAACAGGTACAACGGGCGCAGGAAAGACAACAATTTTCGACGCAATCTGCTTTGCACTTTTCGGCGAAACAAGCGGTTCTTCACGAAACGGCGAAATGCTCCGCAGTAACTTTGCAAAACCGCTTACACGCACCTATGTTGAGCTTGACTTTGAACACAGGGGAAAGAAGTACCGCATTATCAGAACCACCTCGAATGAGGTCGCAAAAAAGCGTGGAACAGGCAGTAAAATAGAGGGTGCGTCAGCAGAGCTTACCGGTGATGACATTACAACTCCGCTCACAAAAACGGGCGAGGTCAATAATAAAATCAGCGAAATTATCGGCTTGAAATGTGATGAGTACCGCCAGATTGCAATGCTTGCACAGGGCGAATTCAAAAAATTCATTGAGTCGGGAAGTGAAAAGCGAAGCGAGATTTTTCGCAAAATTTTTCACACGGACATCTACAAAGAATTTCAGGACAGGCTGAAAACAGAGTCAGCCGAAAAGCTTGAAGAAAAGAAAAAAGTCTGCGAACTTATCAAGTCAAAAACCGTTGCCGTTGAAATTCCCGATGATGACAGCTTTGCCGAAATCAGCGAAAAAATCAGCCTTTATACCGACAGAACAGACCTTACGGTAATTGATATTGAGCAATTTCTTTTGCACCTATCGGTACTTTCCGAGATGCAGAAAAAGGACAATGCAGAAATTGAAAAAAAGCGAAAAGAGCTTGAAAAGACAATTCTTGAGGAAGAAAAGAAAAAGGCTCTTGCAGTTGAAATTAATAATAAATTCGATACTCTTGATACCGAAAATCTCCGCCTCGAACAGCTTTTGCAGAGCAAACCGCATTACGATGAAATGCTCAAAAAAGCTGAGAATGACGAGAAAATACTGCACTCCGTAAAGCCAAAATATGACAGCTTTGCCGAGTCACAGACAAGATATGATTCGGCACTCAAAAACTGTAAAAATGCGGAAATAAACAGAAAATCCGCCGAAGAAAATTTGAAATTAAAACAGATTGTTTTTGACGAGAAAAAGTCGCTTGAGGGCAAAATCGCAACGCTAAACGAGGAATCGGGAAAACTCCGTGCAAAGGAAGATACTTACAGAAAATATTTTAACCTTACGGCAAATTTGAATGTATATGAATCAGTTTTGCAAAATTCCGAAAAAGAAATTTCAGACAACAGAAAATCTTATTCGGATACGGAAAATCTAAAGATAAAAGCGGAAAAATTTATCTCAGAAAACAGCGACACAGAGCAGAAAATTTTTGACGCCAAGAGCAAAATAACCGCCTTGAAAGACAAATCAGGCAAGGCTGAAAGGCTTTCTGCCGAATATGAAAATCTCGCAAAAATCAATGCAAGGTTGACTAATGCAAAAGCAGAATGTGCCGACCTTGCAAAGTCGGCAACGGCACTCAACAACGAGTACAACACTAAGCACAATATCTATATAATGAATATGGCAGGCGTGCTTGCCGACACACTCGAAGATGAAAACCGTGTCCCGTCTGCGGTTCATTGCATCATCCGAATCCGGCAAAACACAGCGAAAATGCCCCCGACAAGGATACGCTCGATGCTTTGAAGGCAAGGTGTGAAGTTGCTGAAAATGCTGTTCATAAAAAGTCAAATGAGGTCACAAAGCTTGAAACGGAATCAGAATCCGCCAAAACAAATGTCACGGAATTTGCGAATGCACTTGAGGTTGATGCAGAAACACTTTCAGCCGAAATGATTTCACAGCTTTTGTCGGAACAAAAGAAGCTATTAAAAGCGCTTGAAACCGAAGCTTCTGACCTTGAAAAAGTCAGAGAACAGCGTGAGGTCTGCAAGGCTGAAATCTCAAGGTTTGATGAAAAGCTTAAAAAGCTTGACCTTGTTCATACAGAATTAATACGCAAAAATGCTGACGCAAAAAGCAAATATAATTCCGCAAAAGAAGAAACTGAGAGTCTTAAAGCTGAGATAAAATACTCATCGGTTGAAGAACTTTTGAATGCTGCAAAGGCTTGCGCCGACAAGGCAGAGCGGATTAAGTCGGAAATCGACCTTGCGCAAAGCGAGCTTTCAAATGCAAAGTCAGATTTTGACGGCAAGGTTTCTGCTGAAAACGAAACTGCAAAACAGCTGAAAAGTTTTGAATCTGAACTTGAAAACAAAAAATCGGAGCTTGATATTGTTCTTTCAGAGAATAATATCTTGGAATGTCCCGATTTTAATTTGTTGACCGAAGATTCCATAAAAGAATTAAAACGAGAGGCAGAAACCTTTACCGATTCTCTGAAAAAATCTCGGGCAACGGTTGAAGCCTGTGAAAAATCAGTTGAAGGAAAGCAAAGGGAAGATGTCCTTAAAATCAATAAACTGATTGATAGCTATACTTCTGAAAAGGAAAAATGGGACAATCTTTATACCGCAGGCGACAGAAGTCTGCACAATAATCAAAACATTTACAACAGCGTTGAAAAGCTTAAAAATGACTTTGAAGAAAAGCTCAGAATAGCCGATGTTTACGAAAATCTCAAGAAAACCGCCAACGGTGAGATTGTTTCCGATAACAGCAAAATCACCTTTGAACGCTACATTATGGGTTCGTATTTTGAACAGGTTTTGTACTATGCTAATCTGCGTTTTTCAAAAATGACTGGCGGTCGCTATGAAATTGTCCGTGGTGAAAGCCGTGACAAGCGAATCAGCGCAGGGCTTGAAATCAGCGTTCGTGATAATTTTAACAACAAGGAAAGGGATATTTCATCTCTTTCTGGCGGAGAATCTTTTCAGGCGTCACTTGCGCTTGCACTCGGACTTTCCGACATTATTCAGCAGAGAAACGGTGGAATCAGACTTGATTCAATCTTTATTGACGAGGGATTCGGTTCACTTGACAACGACAGCCTTGCATCTGCAATTGAAACGCTGAATGACCTTACAGGCAACGGCAACCGCCTTGTGGGTATCATTTCGCACATAAGCGAGCTGAAAAACAGCATAGGCAACAAAATCGAGGTTGTAGGCACGAAGTCGGGAAGTTCAATAAAAATTATTACAGATTAACATATCACATCATATTATGCAGCGGAGCAGAGATTTTCTGTTCCGCTATTGTATTTTAAAATCTATTGTGCTACAATGTAGTTAGCAAAGACTAACTACAAGGAGGTCAATATGCTTTTAAACGGACTGATTATAATTTTAATACCGTTTCTCGGAACATCGCTCGGCTCAGCCGTTGTACTTTTTTCAAAAGGAGAGCTCAATCAAAAGCTGCAAAAATTTCTGCTCGGATTTGCATCGGGAGTAATGATTGCGGCATCAATATGGTCGTTGTTGATTACGTCAATTGAAATGGCAGAAAGTCAGAACATAGTTGCGTGGATTCCTGCGGCAGTCGGATTTTTGCTCGGAATAGGATTTTTGCTTTTGCTCGACAGCGTTATACCGCATATGCACCTTGACAGCGACAATCCCGAGGGTGTTCGTTCAAGCCTTTCAAAGAACACTATGCTCGTTCTTGCCGTTACCTTGCATAATATCCCCGAGGGAATGGCGGTAGGTGTAACATTTGTCGGAGCAATTTCCGATAATACCGGAATAACCGTTGCAGGCGCATTGGCTCTTGCGGTAGGTATTGCAATACAGAATTTTCCCGAGGGGGCAATAATTTCACTTCCGCTCCATGCAGGCGGAGCGTCACGCAAAAAGTCATGCTTTCTCGGAATTATGTCGGGAGTTGTAGAACCTATCGGTGCTGTACTTACGGTGATTTTTGCAGGAATAGCAGTCCCGCTGTTGCCGTATCTTCTCTCATTTGCCGCAGGAGCAATGATATATGTTGTAACCGAAGAGCTTATTCCTGAATCACAAAACGGCAAACATTCCAACATCGGAACAATCGGTGTTGCAATAGGATTTACGCTGATGATGGTTCTTGATGTTGCTCTCGGATAAATTTTTTTATAAAATCGGAAAATTTTCACTCTGCAAATTCTTGACAAATTTGTCATGTATTATATAATTAATGGTAAAGTTGTTGTGTAAAACAACTTAAATATATGTACATTTGTGCATATGAGCGTTAAAGGAGGACTTTATATGTTGAAAGTATTCAAGAACGAAAAAATATGGTGTGCAGTTGCAGGTGCAGCAGCAGTAATCGTAGGCAAAAAGATACTTAAAGCAGATAAAACCCGCAGTCTTGCAGTTACAGGTCTTGCAAAGGGTATGAAGCTTCAGAAAGATGCAAAGGCAGCTTTCCAGAATATGAAGGATGAAGCTTCGGATATCTGCTATGATGCTAAAACAGAGGCAGGTATTCACGAAGATGCTGCCGCTGAAGAAGTGACAGAATAATGAAATTTAAAATTGTCTATGACAAGCCGCAGAGAATTCGTTTTCGCTGCGGCGCATATGCATTTGATAAGGAGTATGAGGGTGCAATCTATAATCTTGTGACCGCATCTCCTTATGTGAATTCGGCACAGGTAAGTTCTGCAAACGGCGGTATTCTTGTCAATTACACAAAGGGCAGCAGAAGTAAAATTATCGACCTGGTAAGAACTATTAATGTAAAAACTCTTAAAAAGAATGAACCGAGTGCAGAATTTGGAATTCAGAAGATTGACAGCGATTTTCATGACAATCTTTTCACTCTTGTTGCAAAGCACTATCTTTCAAAGATGTTCCTTCCTGCTCCGATAAGAACGGCAATCACTCTTTACAGAAGTGCAAAATATATTAAAAAGGCTCTCAAAACTCTTTGGAACGGTAAACTTACCGTAGATGTGCTTGACGGTGCATCTGTTGTGGCATGCTTGTGTCAACGCAAGTTCAAAACAGCCGCAACGGTTATGTTTATGCTCAGAATATCGGGCTTGCTTGAAGAATATACTCAGGCAAGAACAAAGGCGGTTCTCACAGACAGCCTTGCAATCAAGACCGACAGGGTATGGCTTGTTACAGATGACGGTGATGTTCTCATTCCGATTGAGGATCTGCGTGTCGGCGACAAAATCCGTGTTCAAACAGGCAAGGTTATTCCTGTTGACGGTGTTGTGGCAGACGGTGAGGCAACCGTAAACGAGTCGTCAATGACAGGCGAGCCGTTGCCTGTATTAAAGCGTGAGGGAATTTCCGTTTATGCAGGTACGGTAATCGAAGAGGGCAGTATTGTTGTAACAGTCCGTCAGCTTGCGTCAAATACTAAAATCAGCAAGATTATTGAGCTTATCGGTAATTCCGAGGAACTCAAGGCAGGTGTTCAGAGCCGTGCCGAAACTCTTGCCGACAGAATTGTTCCGTTCAGCTTTATCGGATTTTTCGCAACTCTTATCTTCACAAAAAACATCACAAGGGCAGTTTCACTTCTTATGGTTGACTACTCCTGTGCAATCAAGCTGTCAACCCCTATTGCCGTAATTTCGGCTGTCAAAGAGGCGGCTGACAACGATATTACAATCAAGGGCGGAAAGTATCTTGAGGCTTTTGCAAACGCTGACACAATCGTGTTTGATAAGACAGGTACTCTCACAAACGCAGAGCCTGTTCTTGAAAAGGTTGTTGCATTCGGCGATTATACAGAGGACGAGGTTCTCAGAATCTCAGCCTGTCTTGAGGAGCATTTTCCGCACAGCGTGGCAAATGCCGTTGTAATCGGTGCTGAAAAACGAGGAATTTCTCACTCCGAGGAGCATACCGAGGTTGAGTATGTTGTTGCCCACGGTATTGCAACAACACTTCACGGTAAGCGTGCAATAATCGGCAGTAAGCATTTTGTTGTTGAGGACGAAAATGTTACCGTTACAAAGGAACAGCAGAATATTATTGACGAAAAATCCGGCTCATGTTCCGTGCTTTACCTTGCAATCGGCGGTGAACTTTCGGGTGCATTGTGCATCAGCGATCCGCCTCGAAAAGAAGCAAAACAGGCAATTGATATGCTCAAAAAACAGGGCATAAAGAATGTTGTTATGCTCACGGGCGACAGTTACAGAGCCGCAAAGGCGACTGCAGCAATGCTCGGAATTACCGACTATAAGTGTCAGGTTCTCCCCGAGGACAAGCACAGATATGTTGAAGAAATGAAGCAGAACGGTCAGAAGGTAATTATGGTCGGTGACGGTATCAACGATACTCCGGCACTTGCCGCCGCAAATGTTTCGGTTGCAATGAACGATGCGTCCGACATTGCCCGTGAAACTGCGGATATTACCATAAAAGGCTCTGATTTGCGTGCGCTTGTGCGTGTTCGCAAGTTGAGCAAAGACCTTATGAAACGAATCAACAAAAACTATCGTTTCATAATTGCTTTCAATTCGGCACTTTTGCTTTCAGGCTTTATGGGTGTTATTCAGCCGTCGGTTTCGGCATTTTTGCATAATGCGTCAACTATGATGATTTGTGCAAAGAGTATGACTCCGCTTACAAAGAAAAAGAATGAAGACAAAGCTTTGTTGCTCCCCGAAAAAGCAGAGCAGTAATTTTAGTGAATATTTATAAGTGAATATTTCAAAAAACAACCGCTGTCAGGTCAAATCCCGACAGCGGTTTTGTGCTTGTTTAAGCGGATTTTTTTACTTTTACATACGCATAGATGTAGGCAACGGCAATGCTTATCAGAAGAATCGCAACCATAATAATTGTTGAAATGATTCCCTTTATAAATGAGCTTTCAATGATTGTCAAAACTCCGGTAACTACAAAGGCAATTCCGCCGCTCGGTTTGATTCATACCACGCCAAGTCACTGCTTTGAGTCCACGATGTTTTTACTCCGATAAACGAATTTCGTTTTGTTTTCGGAAGAAAATTTCCTGTAATAATCAACATCAAAGCCATAACCGTATTTATAATGAACGGCACATTATCTGTAAAAGTTGTGCTGTCGGGCTTTAAAATTGCCAGAATGAGAAACATCAATTGAAGAATATTGAAAGCCGCAATGATTGATGTCACAAGTATCGCAGTGATTTTTACATTGTTATTTATCTTTTCAACGCTGTTTGTGCTGTATTTAGTATATATCTTGGTATACACCATGTAAAATGCATACATAAACAGAATGATTGCAGGGAAAATGAAGTTTTCGTATTTTGAACCGTAACGGTCAACAGCACCGCTTGCGTTGTAGTGCATGGGAACGGTGTCATTCATAAAGAATAAAAATACGGAAGTAAGCAAAGTGGGCAATATGGAAAGTGCAAGCATAATTTTATTCAGCTTTTTCATAAAATCAACTCCTAAAATTGTTTAAGCCACATTATGAGTTCGTCAAACAGGGTTGTGTTAAGCTCATAATAAACATAATTTTTTTCTTTTGATTCAATCACCAGGTCGTTTTTCTTCAACAGATTGAGGTGATATGAAAGCGACGCAGGTGAAATTCCAAGTTCTTCGGCAATGTCGCCTGCAATCATTTTCTTGCCTTTCAGCATTGTCAGAATATTTCTTCTTATCGGATCTGAAAGCGCTTTAAGTGTACCGTTCAGTGACAAGCAGATACCTCCTCACAAAGTCCTGTTACACCTGTTTAAAAAATATTTTAAATAGCTTGTAGCTTTATTATAGCCTGATTTACCGAAAAGTCAAGAACTATTTAAAAATATTTTTAAATAGTTTTAAAATACCTCTGACGAATATTGCAGAAAAAAATAAAAAATTTCTCTTGATTTTCTTTGTTGAGTGGTATATAATAATACTCAGTTAGCAGAGACTAACTCTTTTGAATAAATCATGTGGACTTCCCTTGCGGGTACCGAAAGCCTTTACTCGGGAGGATGTGCTTACCTCCCGACAGGGTTGTCTGCAAGAAAAAAGTTAGGAGAATTATAATGACTTATTTGGAAATTGAAAAAGTAGTCGGCAGAGAAATTCTTGACTCCCGTGGCAATCCGACAGTTGAGGCAGAGGTAACACTCGTTGACGGTACTGTTGCAAGGGGTACTGCCCCAAGCGGTGCGTCAACAGGCGAATTTGAGGCGCTTGAACTCCGTGACGGCGACAAGTCAAGATATCTCGGCAAGGGTGTTTCAAAAGCAGTTGAAAATATTAACACAGTAATTAATGATACAGTTGCAGGTATGGATGCGTCAGACATTTATGCGGTTGACAAGGCTATGATTGAGGCTGACGGCACAAAGGACAAGTCAAAGCTTGGCGCTAACGCAATTCTTGCCGTTTCAATTGCAACAGCAAGAGCAGCCGCAACAGCACTTGATATTCCGCTTTACAGATTCCTTGGCGGGATTTCGGGCAACAGACTTCCTGTTCCTATGATGAACATTCTCAACGGCGGTGCTCATGCCGCAAACACAGTTGATGTTCAGGAATTTATGATTATGCCTGTAGGCGCTCCGTCATTTAAAGAATGTCTGCGTTGGTGTGCAGAAGTTTTCCATGCGCTTGCGGCACTTCTCAAATCAAAGGGACTTGCTACTTCGGTAGGTGACGAGGGCGGTTTTGCTCCGAACCTTGCAAGTGATGAGGAGGCTATTCAGTATATTCTTGAGGCTGTTAAGAATGCCGGCTATGAGCCGGGCAAGGACTTTATGATCGCTATGGACGCCGCATCATCGGAATGGAAGGGCGAGAAGAAGGGTGAATATGTTCTTCCTAAGGCAGGCACAAAGTTCACATCGGCAGAGCTTATTGACCATTGGAAAAAGCTTGTTGAAAAGTATCCTATCATCTCTATCGAGGATGCACTTGACGAAGAGGACTGGGAAGGCTGGCAGCAGCTTACAAAGGAACTCGGTGACAAGGTTCAGCTTGTCGGCGATGACCTCTTTGTTACAAACACAGAAAGACTTGCAAAGGGTATCAAGCTTGGCTGCGGTAACTCAATTCTTATCAAGCTTAACCAGATTGGTTCGGTTTCGGAAACTCTTGAGGCTATCAAAATGGCTCACAAAGCCGGTTACACAGCAATTTCTTCACATCGTAGCGGCGAAACAGCAGATACAACAATTGCAGACCTTGCCGTTGCTCTCAATACCTGCCAGATTAAGACAGGTGCTCCGAGCCGTTCAGAGCGTGTTGCAAAGTACAATCAGCTCCTCAGAATTGAAGAGCTCCTCGGCGACAGCGCAGTTTATCCCGGTATGGACGCTTTCAATGTAAAAAAGGCTGATTAATAAGATACTAAGACAGTATGTTTTCATAATATTATTTTCCCTAATGTTTCAGAGCAGAGTCGTTTTTACGGCTCTGTTTTGTTTTTGCTGAAAACTTAGAATAACAAAATATTGACAATTTGCAAATTTCATCAAAACGGTTGTATTCTTAAAACAGTCAATAATAATCGGATAATGTGAAATACTTATTATTTGGTTATAAAATTATGCTGTAATAAAATAGGACAAAATCAATACTGTGCATTGTGTAAAGTTTTTTCAAAACAAAAGCGTCTTTATTTCGTCATTCCTATACATTTACATTCACAAATCGCTGTGCTATAATCAAGTGCAGAAGTACCGCACCGCTTGGCAGTGCGGTACTTCTTAGGATTCAGTCTAATGACTGAAATCCCGAGGAGCTATCGCTCCTTTGCACAGATTGCAATCTATCGCACACTCTGCTCCTTGCAAGCAAAGCAGAGTGTTGCTCTGATTTAAATATGTTTGCTATATACAACATACTCTGCATTTGAACAATCAAAATCAGAGTGTTGCCAAGACTTAAATTTAAACGAAAAAGATATTAAAAACATAAAAATTTTTGATAAGAAGTGTGAATGTTATGAATGGTTCAAAATCTGTTAGAAATCTGACTCAGGGAAAAATTTCAAGTCAGATTTTATTTTTGCAATTCCCGTAATAATCGGCAACCTTTTACAGGAGCTTTACAATGTTGTCGATACGCTGATTGTCGGTCAGACTCTCGGTGAAATCAAGCTTGCGGCTGTCGGTTCAACGAGTTCGCTCAACTTTTTTGCACTCGGATTTTTCATAGGACTTTCCGCCGGCTGTTCGGTAATCACTTCACAGCATTTCGGTGCAAACGATATGGAACGGGTGAAAAAGAGCGTTGCCGCCCACATAATAATTGGCGTTGTGTCGGCTGTTGTGCTTACTGTTTCGTTTGTACTTCTTGTTAATCCGCTGCTTACAATGCTCGGAACAACCTCGGATACATTCGATTATGCAAGCAGATATCTTACAATAATTTACCTCGGAATCCCCGCAACAATGCTCTACAACCTTACGGCATCACTTCTGCGTTCGGTTGGTGACAGCAAAACTCCGCTTTATCTGTTGCTCTTTTCATCCGTAATGAATGTGGGACTTGACCTGTTATTTATCATAGTGTTCAGGTGGGATGTTTCGGGTGCGGCAATTGCAACGGTAATCTCTCAGCTTGTGTCGGCAGTTCTCTGTTGCGTGTACATTTTTTTTAAGGTGAAAATGCTCTTGCCGAACAGAAACAGCTTTAAAAATTTGACTTCAACTGTACGGGACGAGCTAAAAGTCGGTGTCCCGATGGGACTTCAAAACTCAGTAATTTCAATCGGAATGATGGTTTTGCAGTATTTCGTAAATCAGTTCGGTTCATATGCCGTTGCCGCCTATACAATCGGCAACCGTGTTCAGCTCCTCATCCAGAATCCGATGAACTCAATGAGTACGGTTATCGCAACATTTGCAGGTCAGAACGAGGGCGCAGGAAGATATGACAGAATCAAAAAAGGCGTCAATTTCTGCCTGTTAATTTGCATTGCATATTCAATTGTAATCGGTGCGGTTTCAATGATTTTTGCTCAGCCGATAACAGGAATATTCACAAGCGGAAGTTCACAGCAGACTATTGATTATTCCGTTCAGTTTATCTTTTGGAACTGTCCGTTTGAGTGGTCGCTTGCAATGCTGTTTATATACCGCGGAACAATTCAGGGACTTAAAAACGGCATTGTGCCTATGATCGGTTCGCTTATCGAAGTTGTTATGCGAATTATGACGCCCGTCATTTTCAGTTCTGTAATAGGTTACGCATCAATCTGTGTTGCCGGTCCTGCCGCATGGACAGGAAGTATGCTTCTTATGATTGCGGTTTATTATGTTAAAATAAGAAAACTTTCAAAGACGAAAACTGTTGTGGCAAATTAATCCTTTATGTGGTACAATATTCAATGTGATTATAGTAACGAAAGGGATTTTTATGATTTGCTTTAAAAAAGTCACAAAACAAATTTGTAATTATAAATCTGTAAAAGAATTATACCTTTCCGCATTTCCTGCCGTTGAGAGAGTACCGTTTTGGCTTTTGATGAAAAAATCAAAGAATGACGGTGCAGATTTCTACGCAATTTATGATGAAGAAAAGTGGATTGGACTTATCTATGCAATCACGGACGGCGAAGTTGTCTATGTGTACTACTATGCAATTTCCGAAAAGGAGAGGGGACACGGAATCGGAGTTGCCGTGCTTGATGAATTTAAAAATTTGTATAAGGGCAAAAAAATTTTTCTTGCAATTGAACAGCTTGAAGAAGAAAATGCTCCCAATCAAAAACAGCGAATGAGCCGTTATAAATTCTATCAGCGTTGCGGATTTTTAAGGCTGAATGCAAAGATTGTTGAGGCGAAAATAACATTTGATGTTATGGCATACGGCGGTGAAGTCAATCCCGAAAGCTATAACAAAATGATGAAAAAATATCTCGGCAAAATTATGTCGCACTTCATTAAAACAGAAATGAAAAATTTTAAAATTTAAAGGTTTGGTGTTTTGGGTATGCTTGAAAATCAGTTTAATTTGCTTGATAAGTTATTTGAAGAGTGGAAAAAGACAGACAGTCAGGAGTTTGGTTCAGATTCACATTTTGCATTTAGCAAAGATGGTATTATATGTTCAGATGAATACGGAAAAAATAACCCTAAGTTACTTTTTATAGCCAAAGAACCTAATGCAGGCGGAGTATATAACAGTGATATTTTTTGGATAAAAAACTTTTTAACCGATAAATCACAAAAGAAAAGTCTTTTTTCTAACAGGATAGTAATGATGTCAAATTGTTATTATAATACTGATTTAGGTTATGATGTATTACGAAAGATTTCGTATATGAATTTAAAGAAAACAGCAGGTAGTTCTCGATGTAACTATAATGATTTGAATAATTATTGTGCAAATGAAGAAAGAAGAAAATTTATAAAAAGAGAGATTGAAATACTTCGCCTGATTTAATTGTTTGTTGTGGCAATGATGTTAAAAGAATTCTTTATAATATTTTTCATGATAATATAAATTACAGATTAATTTGCGTTAAGCATCCAAGTTATTTTTTTATTTCAAATTTAGCATATAAAAATGATTTTGAAAGTAAAATAGTTCGAAAGAGAAGAAAATAAAAACGGGACAGTACACAAAAGTGCTGTCCCTGTTTTTAACCGGTTTTACCCATTGCCACGCTTGCGTGGTACAAAGAATATAAAACAACACCGACAGGTTAGCTTTTGGCTTGAATCTGTCGGTGTTGTTTTTTATAAGATATATTATTTTGTACAGCGGTTGCCGGATGTTATGGATTTGCGGGCGTTGATTTTATTGCCGACAAATTCGAAGAGTTTAAGTCTTAAAAGCTCAATTACGCAACAGCCTGCGAATATGAGGAGGACTGTTATAATTACAATCGGAATGTAAATCAGGGTGTCATAGAGGTGCTTATTGCTGAAGTTTGCAACATTCCACAGACAATCACGAACATACGGATTTTCGTGGATTGCATATATACCGAGCGTTGTGCCGGCTACTGTATTGACAAATTTTGAGCTGAAATTGAAATCTCTGAAAAAGAGAACCAACATCGCCGATTCGGCGAGGACAATCGGGTTGTTGAACATACCGAATGCCGGCTTGTACTGTGGAAAAACAGATGCCAATACAAAATCTAATACGCAAAGGCCGACGAAAATGCCGAGATAGCGGAAATTCGGTTTTCTTTTCTCAAGCGGTTTCTGCTTTACAAACAACCTCAGATAACCGCCGATTATGTACATCAAAAGGAATCCGCCAAGACTCTTGCCCATATAAGGATCAAGTATTTTGTTGACGCTGATAACATTGTTTATTCCGTGAATTTCCGCAAGCGTTGACCATAGACTTACTGCCACAAAAACAATTCCCATAAAGTAGAGGTAATGTTTTTTAGAAAGTGACGCAAGCATTTTGTTGAGAAATGGGCTGAGCAGAAGAATAATCAAATAGTTGCTCAGAAAATACCAAGTTCGTGACATTAGCGGAGTGAACGCCTTTATAACTGAATTTATATTTATGAGCGACGGATCGCTTATGAAGAAAATTATCGAAGTATAATCGAGTAAAAAATCATTGCACCGTAGATTTTTCCGCCACGCCGTATGGTCTTTTTTATATCAAACTGCGAGGTTATCATAAAGTAGCCGCTTATCATAATAAACACATCAACAGGTGTTCTGCATAATGACCATACAAATGTCACCAATGTACCGTCAATATCGCCTGCAGCCTTTGATGCGTCATGAAGAAATCCGTACTGATACGCATGCAAAAAAATTATCTGTATCATTGCAATAATTCGCAGTAACTCAATACCGGACTGTCGTTTGATTTTGCTCATTTTTAAATCCTCCGTAAACGGAAATCCCAAAAAGTACGGGATTTGTGTCTGTCAATTTCTGACAGGAACTTCGTTTTCTTAACAATTTTCGTAAAATTTGCAACATTGCTACAAATACCAATTATACCATAATTTGCCTGTTATAACAATTTATGCGGTGTAGTATTTCAAGAGAAAAAACAAGTAATTTTTAAACAATATATACAAAATTGTACATATGTACAAAAAACAATAAAAGTATATTGAGTTTGAGGAGTATTGGCAAAACAAAAACGGTCAGCAAAAAAACTGACCGCTTAAATATTATTTTAATTTGTCTTTGTTAACCTGTTGCTGATACTTGATGATTTCGTTGTAAATTCTTTCACAGTTGTTGTGATCGTCAAACTGATAGAAATCTTCAACTCTTTCAACATACTTTGGCTTCATTTTACAGCCGTTTTCCATATACTCGCAGAGCAGGTCAACAAGCTGGTCGCTTTCGGTACAAATTTCTCCGAATCCCATTGTATCATAGAAGAATCCGCCGTCATCATAGTGCGCAGGAAGCTGTGACGGATGAAAATATACAAGCGGTTTCTTCATATAAGCAAAGTCAAACTGAACGCCCGAATAGTCAGTTACCATAAGGCTTGACTCCTGAAAAGCTGTTTCGTAGTTGAAATCACCAACCGATGAAACAACCTCAACATACGGATCGGGGATAAAGTCGTTAACCTGTGAGCTTAAAATCGGATGAAGGACATACTTAATCTTGTAGCCTGTACGCTTTGCCGTATCAATCAACTTTTTATTATTGATAAGGTCGTTGTAGATTTTATAATAGGTTGTGTGCTTGAATTCGGGATTGTAAGCTCTCTGTTCACCCTCGCTTGTTGTAACAGGCATTGCATTGTACATACGCCAGGTGGGTGAAAGCAGAATCTGCTTTTTATCGTTATTGATAAGTCCGTCATATCTGCCGATGCCTGTCATCTTGAGAATGTCAAAATCCTGATAGTTGTAAACATGGTTGCTCAGGTTTTTGTACTCATACTTTGACGCAAGGAAGTACATCTGTGTGTTGTCAACAATTCTCTGCTGAGCCATTGCACACTTCTGAACCGAAAGTCCGTGCTGTAAGCACATTGAAGGGAAGTTGCACAAACCTCTGATGAATCTTGAACGATCCATACTGTAGCCGTTGAACGGGAATACATTTGAGTTTGTAATGAGCGCAATATCGGTATTGAGAAACAGCATTTTGTGCTTGAATGAACGGTTCTTGACAGGCTTGAGTCCGTCAGCCTTTAGTCGCTTGTAATCGGAAGTGTTTTTGTCAATGATATAGTATCTTGAAATGCCGTCCTTTTTGTCTGCACAATACCTGTAAAGATATTCACAACTGTCACCGCCCTTGTACAGCTTATCGTACATGAGCCAGATTTTCTTGTTCTTGAAGAAAGGTCTTGTAAGCCAATACTGAATTCTTGTAATGAAGCTGCGTTTACTCTCCATGAAAACATATGGGAGAAACTTGAGTTCTCTCTTGAATGTATCCATAGCAAATGCGTGGCAGATTACAATTGTGCTTGAGTTGTCAATATAGGCAACATACTTGTTGAATCTCCAGTAGGAGTTCTTTGGCTTGATTGTAAACTTAGACCAATGGTGCAGGAATGAAAGCTTGAGCGGAATAATTGAATCCTTGTATCTTGCAAAGAATGCAACCGTCTGCTGAGGCTTTTCGGGATCAAGCTCAAGCTCAAGGTGGAAGGTGAATTTCTTGTACGCACTGATGCCGAAATATTTTGTCAGAGAATAACGGTCTGTGTTTGTAAGAACCTGTCTTTTGTCGCCAAACTGAACATAAAGCTCAAAATCTTCAAGGTCAAAAACCTGTCTGAACGAGCCGTCAATAACAAGCTTGCCGTCACGGTAGTCCATAACATGCATACCGACTCTCTGGTCTGTAAGCTTAGAAATATAGACATTGTTGCAGTTGAGGTAAACCTCTTTTTTGCCCTCGGAATATTCAAAAGGCATATCCTTGAAAACACAATTGTGCTTTATCATATAGAACATCTCGGCGGCTTCCTCACTGTAGCCGAGAGAAACATATTTGTCTTTGTTAAGAACAAAACCGTCATTTGCAAACTTAAAACATTCTCTTGCTGTTTCAAAGAAAACCGCAAGCTCTTCATCGTTCATATTACGCTTGTTGCGGTTGTTCATATTTGCAAGGAACTTTGTTGTAATATTGAAAACAATATAGAACTGAATAAACAGCGGAATATTTCCGTCCCTATCCTTGCTGTCATTGATGAGAGGCTTTAAGAAGTTGTTAAGCGAATCTGTGTACCAGTCCTTGTAGTTTGTGGGAACATAGTACATAAAGTCATCGCTTACAGGCATAAAGTAGTCAAATTCAATCTCGTCAAGATATACATACTCCGGATAATCAAGCTGAATTCTGAGTGCAAAATCGTCTGCGCTTTCGTACTTGAGCTTGTTGTTCATTTTGTATGATTTGAAAATTTCAGTTCTGTAAAAAGTACCCGTAAGCTCAAGATTGATGAGGTTGGGATTATCAAAAAGGTTGACAACGCTTGATTCAAGCTGACCTTTGTTAAGTCTAAATTCCTTTTTCTCTCTGAAAACAGGGTTTACGCAAAATCTGTGACCGGCAACAAAAGGAATTTTTTCCTTTTTGTTGAACACCTTAATGCAGCTTTCAAAATAGTTATAGCTGAAAGTGTCGCCGCAATTGCACACCATGATATATTTGCCTGTTGCTTTTGACGCAGCAAGGTTGCAGGCATCGGCAAAGCTTTTAACCGACTTTGCATAAATCACCTTGCACATTGACATGCTGCCACTTGCAATTTTGCTTGAAGTTTTGTCTGTTGCGTCAACAATAAGCACTTCAATGTTCTCTTGATTAATATTCTTTTGCTCGGATATTGATGACAGAGTATCTATTAATTTGTTATTGCTCTCAAGAAAGGGGACAATAACAGAAACAATTATACCGCTCATAGTACCTCCAGAAAAAAATTATCTCATTAGATTATACCACAGTTAGTGAAAAATGCAAACTTTTCTTTGATATTGTATGTCGCAAATTTGCGGAAAACAAGGTAATATGTTGAAATTTTAATAAGCAGTAATAAAAAAACAGGCGACAGTCCGAAAACTGCCACCCGTCAATTGTAATAAAATTAAAAGCTGTCGTCATAAACGGCACGGCAACCGCCGATGAATTTAGGACGAGTTCTTGCGGCAAGCAGAATTGCCTGTCCGATATGGTCAATGCTGAGTCTTACGGGTACGGCAACTCTTTTAAGGTGCATGCCGATAAGTGTTCCGCCGATGTCAAGACCTGCGTCAGCCTTGATTTCTTCAAGTGCAACGGGATCTTTGAATGTTTTGTATGCTGTTGTGGCAAACGAACCGCCTGCCTTTGGCTGTGGAACAACATTCACGATTTCAGCGTTCGGAACAGCCTCTCGCTCAACGATGATTGCACGATTGAGGTGTTCACAGCATTGTGCGGCAAGGTAAATTTTTCTTTCGCAAAGCACTTCGTATATACCCTTGAAAACAGCCTGAGCGGTTTCAAGACTTGAATTGTGTCCGATAGTTCCGCCTGCAACCTCGCTTGAAGAACAGCCTATTACAACAATACTGCCCTCTTTAAGCTTGGCAACATCGCAAAGCTCGTTACAAGCCTGTTTTGCCTGAGCATAAATTTCTTCATACATATATGTCAACTCCTTGGTTATGTAAATTTTATCCTGATTATATTATACCATTCTTTTTGCAAAGTACAAGTTTTTAATGCAAATGACAGCAAAAGACATAGAAATGTTAAAATGGTTCTTTAAATTTTAGATATATAGGCGTATAATAAGACAAATAGATTTATTCTGCAAGTGTTGAATAAGTTTCAGAGCTCTACAAAAATCTTATATAACAACATAAAACTGATAATTACTTTCGTTCATATTTACTCCCGAAAAGGTTTGCGGTCAATTTTGGTCGCAAGCCTTTTTGCTTTGTTTACATTAATTTTTTAATGTGGTAAAATAAATGTTAAAGGTTTCGGCAAAACGAAATTGCACAAGGTATTTTTTATATGATTGGAAGATGAAATTATGTGTGAAGTAACAATAAGACGGGCAAAATTTAAAGACATACCGCAGCTTGACAAGCTCCTTTTTGAGGTTCACAAAATTCACAGCGATATCCGCCCCGACCTTTTTACAGTCGGTGAGAAGAAATACACAGACGAGGAGCTTGAGCGAATAATTGTTGATGAGCAAAAGCCGATTTTTGTTGCAGAACATAACGGAAAAGTAAAAGGATATGCTTTTTGTATTTTCAAGCAGAATCTTGAAAGCAAGTCGGTCACAAATATAAAAACCCTGTATATTGATGATTTGTGTGTTGACGAGGATACAAGAGGGATGCATATCGGCACAAAGCTGTATAACCATGTTATTGATTTTGCCCGAAAAAGCGGTTGCTATAATGTTACGCTAAATGTGTGGGCAGGCAATGACGGCGCAATGAAATTTTACGAGCGTATCGGTTTTAAGGTCCAAAAAATCGGTATGGAAACAATTCTCTAAAAGAAATATATAAATTTTCGGGTATGGTGATAAGATGAAAAAAATTGCAGTCGGTATTCTGGCTCATGTCGATTCGGGAAAGACTACGCTTTCAGAGGCTCTGATGTACTCCTCAGGCAACATAACAAAGCTTGGTCGGGTTGACCACAGGGATTCGTTTCTTGACACTTTTTCGCTTGAGCGTGACCGTGGAATTACAATTTTTTCAAAACAGGCGGTTATGAAGTACAATAACACGGAATTTACTCTGCTTGACACACCCGGTCATGTTGATTTTTCGGCAGAAGCAGAGCGTACACTTCAGGTGCTTGACTACGCAATTCTTGTAATCAGCGGAACTGACGGCGTTCAGAGTCACACCTGCACACTTTGGAAACTGCTCAAAAAGTACAATGTGCCGTGTTTTATTTTCGTCAACAAAATGGATCTTGACGGTGCGGACAAGCTTTCCATTATGGCACAGCTGCGTACAGGGCTTGACGAAACTGCGTTGATTTTACCTATCCGAACTCCGACGGCTTTCGTGAAAGTGTTGCCGTATGTGATGAAAAAATTCTTGAAAAATATTATGAAACAGATACCGTTGAAAAGACCGACATAACAGGTGCGATTAAGGAACGAAAAATCTTTCCGTGTATGTTCGGTTCGGCACTCAAACTTGACGGTGTAAAGGCATTTTTGAATCTGCTTGACGAATACACGGTTATGCCTCTTACGGTGCTGAGTTTGGTGCAAAGGTCTATAAAATTGCAGAGGACAATCAGGCAACCGCCTTACATTTATGAAAATTACGGGCGGAAGTCTTAAAGTGCGTGAAATTCTCCAAAGCGAAAAAAATACCAATGCCGAAAAGGTAAACAGAATAAGAATTTATTCAGGCGAGAAATTCACAGCCGTTGAGGAGGCTGTTGCAGGAACTGTTTGTGCGGTAACGGGAATAACATTCACTTCATCGGGTGACGGCTTGGGTGTTGAGAAAAATTCCGGAGTTCCCGTACTCGAACCTGTCCTTACTTATAAGGTTGAATTAGAGGACGGGACAGACGCCCACACGGCTCTCACAAAGCTGAAAACGCTTGAAAACGAAGATCCTCAGCTAAATGTTGTGTGGAACAGCAGACTCGGTGAAATCCACATCCGACTTATGGGTGAAATTCAGCTTGAGGTGCTGAGGTGCATAATAAAAGAGCGTTTCGGTATGAATGTATCGTTCAGCACAGGCAGTATAATATATAAAGAAACTATCGAAAATACGGTTGAGGGTGTCGGTCATTTTGAGCCGTTAAGACACTATGCAGAGGTTCACCTCCTTTTGAAACCCGCAAAGCGTGGCAGCAGAATTACAATAAATTCCCGCTGCAAAGAGGACTTGCTCGACCGCAACTGGCAAAGGCTGATTCTTACTCACCTCTGCGAAAAAACACATCTCGGTGTGCTGACAGGCTCGCCGATTACAGATATTGAAATCACGCTTGTTTCGGGAAAAGCTCACGCAAAGCATACCGAGGGCGGAGATTTCAGACAGGCAACCTACCGTGCCGTAAGACAGGGACTGCGCTCGGCAAAGAGCATTCTGCTTGAGCCTGTTTATGATTTTACGCTTGAAGTGCCTAATGAAAATGTGGGACGGGCAATGTCAGATATTCAGCGGATGAGCGGTACTTTCAATTCTCCCGAAGCCAAGGGAGAAAATTCCGTTCTCACAGGTACTGCACCCGTGTCCGAAATGGGTAACTACACAAAAGAAGTTATGCAGTACACTCACGGCAGAGGCAGACTTTCGTGCAGTCTTAAAGGCTATGAGCCGTGCCACAACAGCGATGAAGTTATTGCACAAATCGGCTACGATTGTGATGCCGATGTTGACAATCCATGCGGTTCTGTGTTCTGTTCTCACGGAGCAGGCTACAATGTGCCGTGGAATGAGGTCGGCGAGCATATGCATCTGCCGAGTATTCTCGATGCTCCGAAAGACGATGAAATCGGCACAAACAGCGAAAACGCTTTTGCAAAGTGCAAAACTCAGGACGATATTTTTGCTCTCGACAAGGAGCTTATGCAGATTTTTGAACAGACCTACGGCCCTGTGACACGCAGAAAACACGCTCCCGAAAAGCGTCATGTCAAGGCGGTTTCGTCAATTGACAAGGCGGCTGAAAAGTATAAAAAATCCCCCGTGTATGACGGCACGGAGTATCTGCTTGTTGACGGCTACAATGTTATTTTTGCGTGGGAACACCTCAAAGAGCTTTCCGAAAGAAGTCTTGACGGTGCAAGGCACGCTCTGATAAACATTCTCTGCAACTATCAGGGCTACAGTAAGTGCAACCTTATCCTCGTGTTTGATGCGTACAAGGTAAAGGGTGAACACAGAGAGGTTGAAACCGTGAATAATATCAGCATTGTATATACCAAAGAGGCAGAAACCGCCGATATGTTTATTGAGAAAACATCTCACAAGCTTGCCAAAACCAACAAGGTGCGTGTTGTAACATCCGATGCACTCGAACAGATGATAATTCTGGGCAACGGTGCGTTGCGTGTTTCATCAAGAGCATTTTTAGAAGAAGTCAGACAAGCCGAAAATGAAATCAGAGAAATAATAAATTCTTCAAACGAATTAAACAATAATATGAATTAGTTTTTAAGCATAATAATAAGCCGACAGATACAGCGATTGTATTCTGTCGGCTTTTTTAATTTCTGTTAGGCTTGTTTTTTTCAAGCAAAAGTGCAAAATCTATCAGCAGTTTGTTTTCGTCCGAAGAAAGATTTTTGGTTATTTCTGTAAGCTGTTTTATTGTGGCGTTATTGTTAAGTTCAAATTCACCAATCAGCAAATCATCGGGAGAAACTTCAAGGGCATTGCATACCTTTATCATACATTCAAGTGACATTGCAACAGAACCTGTTTCAAGGTGTGACATATGAATTGTTGAAATGTCGATAATTTCCGCAAGCTGTGCCTGCGTGAACCCTTTTTGCTTTCTGTATTTTTTAATTCTGTTACCTATTTCTTTAAGGTTTAGCATTGTTTATCACCAAGTAAATATTATCTTTTAAAAGGATAAAATAAATAAATTATTAAAGATAGTATTGCTTTTAAAAGGATAGTATGCTATAATAAATACAAATTATTACTGAGGGTGATATGTTGTGTTTTGTAGTAATTGTGGCGAGAAAATTGAGGACAGTTCTTCTTTTTGTAAAAACTGCGGTGCAAAGATTACAAATAATGACAAAACCGAGCGAGTTCAGCTGAAATGCAAGGAATGCGGCGGTGTGATGACAGCGACAGCAGTAATAAAACTTTGCATTGTCCGTACTGCGGTTCAAGTGAGGTTATTGTCTATGGTGATGCGGTTGAGGTTGAACGCATCAGAAATGATACTTACAAAGAAATGGAATATAAAAAGTGGGAAAGAGAGGACGAAAAAGAACGCAAAGCCGAAAAGAAAAAAGCTGACGAAGCGTACAGAAAAAGCGGCTTCGGTGTTGTTGCAATAATCGGTGCGATAATATGCGGAATAATTGCAATGGGCGAATTTTCACAACTCAGATATTCTTCAAGACTTTTAATTGACGCAATAATTTCCGCATTGCAAACTATTCTTTTTGTCTCATCTGTTTTGTTCAGAAAGGGAGTTATAAAATCTCCGACACAATCGCTTCCGACAATTCTTACCTTAGCAGGTTTAATTTTAATAATCCCGTTTGTAGTGTTTGCCTATTGATTTAGTTTTTTATTATATTATTATAAATATTTTAAGGAGAGTAAAACTATGAAAAAGAAAAAATTATTTGCCGTTGTGGCAATGTCGCTTGCAATACTTATGTCTGCATCATTGTCAGGCTGCGGAAAAGACAGCAGTTCAGAAGATGATGTGAAGGAATCAACATCCGTAGTGTCGGAAATTTCAGATGAATCAAGTGATGTTGAGTCAGAACCCGAAACCGAAAAACCTAAAAAGGAAGAAAGTTCAAAGAAAGAGCAAAGCTCCAAAAAGCAGGAGAGTAAAAAGGAAGAAAGCTCCGAAAGTGAAGAAGTTTCTTCATCCTTCAAAGAAACAATGGACGAGTACGAAGAGTTTATGGACAAGTATGTTGACTTTATGAAAAGCTATGATGCAAATGATGTAACAATGCTTTCCGAATATACCGAACTTTTGAGTCAGTACAACACATATATGGACAAGGTTTCAAAAATTGATGAGGACGAACTTTCATCTGCTGACCTTGCATATTATCTTGATGTTACAAACAGAGTGAACAAAAAACTTCTTGAGGTTCAACAATAATTTAATTAAAAATAAGCAAGCCGACAGATACAGCGATTGTATTCTGTCGGCTTTGTTGTTTTTAATAATGTAAATCAAATTTCTTCTTCCGTGTCATCATCGGGTTCATCGTAATCGTCACGGTCATTTCTGTGGCGTTTAAAGCTTGCGACTGCCGTACCGCCGGCGATAAGCAGAAGAATTATCGCAAAATCCGTAGGCATTGAACCGCCGTCTGATTCATCGGATGTGGAGTTGTCTTGTGTGTCTGTTTTGTCAGTTGCAAAAGCAAGGGTACTGCTCCAGAAAATCATCATAAGAGCAAGCAAAAACGGTACAAATTTTTTCACGACAACACCTCCGCAATATCTACACGAATTATACCATTATAATTCCAAATTAGCAATATCAAATTTTGAATACCAAATCAGCAATATATGTCAATGTTCACAGCAACTGTCCCTGTAGATTTTGTAGGGAAAGGGTTATACAATGAAGAAATTTTAATAAATAACAAAACAAGACAGCCGTAAACTGTCTTGTTTATATGTAATACTATTCGTCTGCGTTGTTAATTGCCCTTATTCTGAGCGGTGAAACAATGCACAGAGTAACTTTTATCAACATTATGAAGATGAAAATTATGCTGTAAATATTGAATGTTTCAGCACCGCAAATTATGTCAAGAAGGGTATAAGCTCCGTAAGCAACCATAATCATAAAAGTAACAGCAGATGATATAATAATCAATCCGTTTGCCATCGTGCTTTTACTGCGTATGGATTTGTAAACGAGATATACGGGCAATACCAACGATGCAATATCCATAATTTCAAAAATAACATATAAAACATAATTTCCTGACAAGCTTGAGAAAGATGCAAAGGTTGTAAAAAGAGTGTTGAAAATGAATAGGATCGGGTAGTCGCCGTGGATTGCCCAAAAAGAAGAATCTTCACAATAGTATGTGTTATACAAAAATGTTACTTGAATCCAAATGGCAAGCAGTAACAGAGTTGCAATGAGTACACCTTGTATAATTCCTGTGTACTTGAGAGTTTTATTGCTTTTCATAATCTCACCGCCTTTTAATCTCTTTTAACCGTTACAAAAATTAATCCGATTTTTATTATTAAATTGATTATGTAAAACGCTAACAATAGAAAATAGTGATTGGATGTGAAAAAATATCCTATTGTAAAAAATAAGCCGTAAAATGCTGACAAAACGGTGTCGGGAATCATAAGAATAAGAATAATTGTATTTGCGGATTTTTTGTTTTTGAATACTGATTTGTATGTTAAAAACCAAAGCAGTGCGGGCATCAATATTAGTACAAAATTTTGAAACAGAATTGCCTGTACGGTGTAGGGGTGGTCAAAATAGAACTCTATGAGATAAAGCGGAGTTATTGCAAACATAGGTGCGTATATCGGCGGCTCGGATGTTATACAATGAATATTAAAACACACGATTGACCCTACAGTAAGCCACAATACAAAGAAAATCTGCCAAATTGCTGTCGCTTGATTTTTTGTAATTTCTTTCATAAAATCACCGCCTTTTGATTAATTACAATTTTTATGTGTTTCTATTGTATTAATATTATAGCACAATATAATTCAAAGTGCAATTGCAAAATATTCTGACATGCAATTTCGTGCGATTTTTACAAAACAATAATCCTAAAAAGGTTCAGATTGACGGTAAAATTAGTTGCAATGAATAAATTGCAGTAAAACTTTTGTGCAAAATAAATGTGCAAAATAAAACCCGACAGCCACACATTGTACCGTGTGACTGTCGGGGAGAGAAAGCTTTGTATTAACTTTAAATCAGAATCCCGTTGCAATGGTCAATTTCATGTTGAATAATCTGTGCGGTAAAGTCTGAAAAGCTGCGTTTTATCTGCTTGAAATTTTCGTTGAAATATTTTACTTTTATCGTTTTGTAACGAACTGTTTTGCGTTCGCCGTCAAGCGAAAGACAGCCCTCCTCGGTTTCAAATTCACCGAACTTGCTAATAATTTCGGGATTGAACATAACAAGATATTTTCCGTTGTCATTAATTGCGATTATCCTCTTTGCAACGCCTATCATGTTAGCCGCCATGCCCACACAACGGTCAAAATTTGCCCTGAGTGTGTCAAGCAAATCCTGTGCCGTCTGCAAATCTGCCTGTGTTGCGTCCTCCGATTTTCTCTGTAAAAACATAGGATCATGTACAATTTCTCTTACCATAACTCTGCCTCTTTCAGTTTCTAACCCGAGTATAACACATCGGTGTATTTAAAACAAGCCTTACTGTTCCGACTGAATATTAACCGCTGTCCATTCATCTTCTTTATTGATTACGGTAATTCGTGATTTTACGGGTTCGGTTCTCATCCAAAAAGTTCCGTCCTCTGTGTATAAATCCTTTGTGTATTCAATCCACATATATCCAGTGTCTGTGTAAAGCTTTGCGGAGTTCAATTCAACCTTAGCTTTGACTGTGTAATCGCCCTCAACACGGTCATATGAATAATACGCAAGTTCTCCGAATTTTCCTTTGGCGGTTTCATATTCACCGTTGAAATCAATAACATTTTTTATATCATTCAAAAGCGGTTCAAGCTGTTTTTGGTCCGATTGTGAATATCCCTTGTCAAATTCATTTAGCATTTCGTCGCTGAAATATGGCTTTTCGCTGTATCTGTGTTGTCAGCACCGTACATATAATTTGCCCCGATAATAATTAAGGGGATAAGAACAGTAACCAAAATAGCCGCAATTGCAACTTTAATTATTCTTTTCTTTTTGTTCTGCTTTTCAATACTTTTCCATACGCTGTTAATTTCATCGTCAAGGTGTGTAGTTTTGTCAATTTCGGTTTTTGAAAGTGATAAATACGATTGCATTTATCGCAAGTACGGCAATGCTCCTCAATAAATTTTCTGCTTTCATCACTTGCGGTATTATCGGAATACAAAGGAATTAAATCACGCACTATGTTGCAGTTCTTATTCATTATCATCACCAAGCCTTTCCAATAATCTGACTTTTGCACGGTAATAGGTGACTCGTACCCATGTTTCTTTTTTGCCGAAAATTTCGGCAATTTCCTTATATGACAGCTCTGCAAAAACTTTTAAAATAAAGACCTCACGATACGGTTCATCAAGAATATGCAGATATTTATGTATTCGCAATGCCGTGTCTTTATCCGAAAGCTTTTCTTCTAAATTGCTGATGTCGGCAATTTCTGCATTGTCAAAACCATCAATTTTCTTTTGCTTACGCAGATATTTTAAATATTCGTTTTTGGCAATGGCACAAAGCCATGTTGAGGGCTTGTACTTTTTGTTGTAGCTTTTGTAATGTTCAAATGCTTTAAGAAAAGTTTCGGCAGTCAATTCCTCTGCAAGGTCGCTGTTTTTACAGAGATTAATCAGAAATCCGTAAACTGTTTTAAAGTTTTGTCTGTAAAATTCTTCAAATGGCACTTTGTCACCTCCCGTATATTAAATCCGCAAATTGCTGCTTTGTTACAGTATATTGAAATTTTATCATAAAAATTTTTTCTGTTCAATGTTTTGCAACAGACAACCTCTTGTCTACATATAAATTACCGAGGTGGTTAGGTGAAATATCCGGAGTTATCGTGCAATGTTTATGCTGAGGTTGACGGTGAGAATGTTTTGCTGATTGAAATTGACAGAGAGGGCAGAGCAAAGGTTTATCATGAAAATTTAAGAATTGACGGGGTGCAGAAAATTTTTGAAGAAATCAACTGCAACATTGAAAGCTACATAAAATATTTCGGAACAAAATAAAATAGCACAAAATAAAACGCCCTCCGTTTGGAGAGCGTAATTCTGTGAATTTACAAATTATCAAAATTAATCTTCGTCATCGCTGTGGGCATGGTCATACAGCTTTTGAATATCATCGGGAAGATTGTTCGGGAGCATTTCGTTGATTCTGTCCTCGTTGCCGTCAGCAATGGCAGTATCGTAGTACCAGCACTTAAAGCGGAGCATATCAACGTCTTTTGAAGACGCTCAATTTCCTTTTCTACGGTTTTTTTCTGATTTTCAAAAAGTTCTCGCCTTTGCGGATAGGATGAACTGCCCTCGGCGCACCATTGCATAAATTTTCTTATTTCCCTGATTTCAAGTCCCGATTTTTGAGGCAGTCAATTATGCGGAGTGTTTCAAGCTCTCTGTCGGAAAATCTGCGGATACCCGAAACCCTCTCCATATGCGGAAAAAGTCCCTCTTTATCGTAGTAACGCAGGGTTGAAACAGGAATACCGCACATCTGAGATACCTGACCGATTGTGTACATAAAATCACCCCGAAACATTCTAAAAGGTCTTGACCTAAAGCCAAGTTTATCTGTCAATACAATCATACTGCATAATGATTTGGTTGTCAATTGAATTGTTTTTTGAATAAAAAATTAACGGAGCAGATTTTAATTTCTGCTCCGTGTTTGTTATTTGAATGAACGGGAAAATACGCTTGTCATATCTATATCATTTGTGGTCATGTTAAGTATTATCATTGCTACGGTTATTGCAACGATAAAAACCGAAAAGAATTTAAAGAACGACTCTGCTTTTGAAAATTTTTTAGCACCTTTAGTGTAAACAAAGGGTGATTTTACCATTTTTTCAGCCATTGCTGATTTTGAAATATAAAAGAAAAATCTTGATGCCATAATGCCAAAGAATGCAATCATTATGTTATTCCACACATTTCCCGACTTTCCGAAAAAGCCCATAAACGGCATACAATAAAAAATGTATAACGCAATGAACAGTAATATTGGTCTTAAAAAAAGTTATGTTTGAAACGGTACAGTCAAAGCCGAGTACATTAGCTGTGCTAAGTAATATCAGAGTAAACAAAAGCACTGTTATGATAATTCCGATTACACTTCCATTGGTAATGTTTATACCGCAATTTTGAAGTATGGCGACAAAAGTCAAAAAAATTGCTCCGATTCCAAGACACACAAAGTCAAAAATCATTAGTTGCTTTTTCATATAAATCTCCGTGTTTTAAAATATATGCTGAATATACCATATTTTTTGACATTATACAATACTATTGTTATTTAATTGGAATAAGTCACATATTGAACACTTTTTACTTATTGAAATTGCATATAAAAAGAAAGCAAGGCACGAAATTGCACCTTGCTTTTTGGGAAGATATATTAATGTAACTTGTTGTTTTGATTATTTCTTTTCGAGAACATTGAGGAAATCTTCAATTTCGGCAAGCCTTTCTTTCGCAAGATTTTTGCCGGCGTTATATGCCTCGTCAAGCACATCCGTGTTCATCTCAAATGATTTTACATACTTGTGTGACGGGCGGAGTACCATAAGTATGCCGTCCTCCTCAAGCTGTTTCATTCTTTTGCATTGCTCATTATAGCGGTCAAATCTCGTCATAAGAGCGTTGATGAGGTTCGGATAGTCCTTGTATTTTTGTTGATTAAAAATTCAAACTTGCGATAGTCCGTGCAAGGCTCATTTTCGGCTTTGTCAAAAGCACAAGCACACGGGAACAGCCCTGTTCAAACGCACGGTCAAAGGGAACAGCGTCGGCAATACTGCCGTCAACATACTTTCCGCCCTCAAATTCGCTTATCTGATAGAGAATAGGAACTGTGCAGGACGCTCTTACGGAGTCAAGCAATCGCTGTTCGCTTTTGTTCTCGGAAAAATATTTTGCCTTGCCTGTTACACAGTCGGTTGCCACAAATTCGCAGTTTGTATCTGACGCAAAAAATGTATCAAAATCGAACGGATAGTCCTGATAAGGAAATCTGTAAATCATATTGTCAAGATCCATTGAAAGAAAACCGAGAACTGAAAAATCGCCTGTTCTGTGGGGCATAATAACCCTGCGGGAACGGCCTTCCTGTTTTGCGGTAAAATCAAGGGCGACCTCAGCTCCCGCCGAAACTCCTGCAACATAGTCAAAATGTATTTTGTTTTCAAGCAGACAGTCGGTTATACCGGCGGTAAAAATTCCTCGCCTTGCTCCGCCTTCAATTATCAGACCTGTCATAAGGACCTCCGTTGACTCAAAAAAATTTTGGTGCTATAATCAAACTGTTTTATGGGGTGATAGTATGGACGCTAATGTTACTGACCTTCGCATTGTAAAAACAAGAACCAATATAAAAAATTCGCTGATTGATTTGCTTGCCGAAAAAATGTTTCCAAAATCACGGTGACTGAGCTTGCAGAAAAGGCGATGATTAACCGCAAAACCTTTTACCGTCACTACAACACGGTTCAGGATGTTGTCGATGATATCAATTACGATATAATCAATGATGTTATCAGCCGTGCGAAAAAATCCGACCGTGACGGCAACAATCTTGTTAATCAGCTGAATTTTATCGGTATTTCTATTGTTGAAAATAAAGAACAGATTAATAAAATTCTGAAAAATTCTCCCGAGGTGTTCGGCTCGGGACGCTCTGTTGAGCTTTTGAAAAGATTTATCGAGGTTTCAATAAGACCTGTGCTTAATTTTAAAAATGAAACAAAACTCAAATACCTTGTTGAGTTTGTCGTTTCGGGATTTATCTCGGTTTATGTCCGTTGGTTCAATGACGGTTGTGCAGAAAGCTCCGAAAAGCTTGCAGACGCTGTCAACGAGTTCGTTCTCGGAGCATTGTCCGAATATGTTCGCCCGAAAAGCTGATTAACTCATTTTCCAATGAGCCTTAGTAATTGCTTCAAATCCTTTGGGGGAGAGAATAGGCTTTGAAATTTTTTTCATTGTTTCGTCGCAAAGGCAGCGGTTTTCGCAGATTCCCTGCCCGCCTCCGTGATTGAATCAAGATATGCCTTTCTCTGCCTTTCAGCTTTTTCTGCAATAAAAAGCTCGCCCTCGGGGCATTTTATCATCGTGTAATTGCCGTTACCGCAAATCAAATCAAGCTGTTTTATAAGCGAGGGATACATCGGTTCGGCACTCACATAGCCGCAAGTCGTAATAACCAAAAGCCTCTTTTCGTGCATTGTTTCATCACGCAGTTCATGGAAAGAGGCTTCTTTGTCCTCGGCAACATTTCCCGAATAGGGGAGCATATACGGCAGACATCTGTCGGTTAATGCTTTCATCTGTGACGGCATACCGAAAAAGTAGAGCGGAAAGCTCTCAATGATAATATCGGCAGAATTAATCTTTTCGTAGATTTTCTGCATATCGTCCTTTATAACACATTCGCCGGGTGTTCTGCTCCAACACGAAAAGCAACCCATACACGGCTTGATTGTTTCCTTTTTAACCGTGATATATTCAATTTCCGTATCGGCTGAAAAGCGTCAAGAAATGCTTTTGTAATGTTGAGAGTATTGCTTTTTTCGCCCTTTGGACTACCGTTTAATACGAGAACTTTCATAATCACTCCTGTGACGGCTTGTAAACCGCATTTTTATCCATTGTGGTAAACAAAAGATTTCCCTTTGCCCTCACTTCACCGTCAACCTTGATGACACACGCAAATTCAAATGCCGACTTTGTTGACATTGTAACATTTACGCTGATAATAAGCGTGTCACCCGGAATAACGGGGCGGAGCATTTTGAAATCCTTGACTTTTAGAAGAACATACAGCTTGTCCTCCTCAACGCTTTCGGGAGCAAATACAAGACTGCAAAGCTGTGCCGCAGATTCAATGAGCAATACTCCCGGCATAATCGGTGTGTCGGGAAAATGACCTGCAAAATACGGCTCGTTCACCGACACATTTTTTATACCTGTTGCCGAAACATTCGGCTCAAGCTCGGTCACTCTCTCAATCATCTGAAAGGGTGGTCTTTGTTTTATTCTTTGATTGATTTCAAGCAGATTCATCATAAGCTGAGTCCTCCGTCAAGCACAAGCACCTGACCTGTCATATATGAAAAATCGTCACTGCAAAGCTGTCCGACTACATTTGCGACATCCTGAACTGTGCCGAATCTCTTTTCGGGAATAGCCTCAAGATACTTTTTCTGCAATTCTTCGGGAATGCCGTTCATCATTTCGGTTTCGATAAAACCGGGTGCAACTGCGTTCACTCTGATTCCGTACTTTGCAAGTTCCTTTGCAAGCGTGTGTGTCATAGCGTTTACCGCACCCTTTGTTGCACTGTAAACCGACTGACCTTCAACTGCAAGAACAGAGCTTACGGAAGAAATGTTGATGATGATTCCGCTCTTTTTGCGGAGCATTTTAAGCGATGCCTGTCTTGCACAATTGAAATATCCTTTGATATTAATGTCAAGACTTCTTTCAAGTGACTCGTCCTTAATCATCAAAAGGTAAGCGTCGTCAACCACACCTGCGTTGTTGACAAGCACATCAATTCCGCCGAAGTCCTGCTGAATACTGCGGAACATATCCTTTACTTCGTCAATATCTGCCGTGTTTGCCTTGTAGGCAACGGCTTTTCTGCCGAGTGATGTAATTTCGTCAACAGCCTTTTGAGCCATTTCTAAATTTGAATTGCAGTTCACGGCAATGTCATATCCAAGCTCTGCAAGCTTTAAAGCGCAAGCCTTGCCAATGCCCCTTGATGAACCTGTTACAAGAGCGGTTTTGCTCATATTTACCTCCGATTTTTACGCTTTCTTCAGGATTACGGCAGAGTATGTTCCGCCCGCACCCATTGAAAGAGCAAGTCCGTATTCGTAATTTTTTTCGCTGTCAGAAAGAAGCTCAGCCGCATATGCCGCTGTCATTGCGCTTGCTGCGGCTCTTGCATTGCCGATTTCCTGCGATACATCATAGCAGGGCATAAGCGTCTTGATAATCTTCCTGTCGTCACAACATACAAAGTCGATATCGTCTGCCTCAATGCCGGCATTCATACAAGCCTTTTCGATAACCTCAACAACAGCATTGCTGTCAACCTCTGAGTTGTCATAAGATACAGGGCGGTGAGCCTGTGCATAACCCTTAATTTCTGCATACTTGCGTGCATTTCTGCCGTTTGCACTTTTCTCTGTTTCAAGAACGAGAGTTACAGAGCCCTCACCGAGCGGTTTTTCAAGCAATTCGGCCTTTGTATAGAGTTCAAGGTTTGTCTTTGTATTTTCATCGGTACCTGCGGCAAGCATAACGCTTTCGTTGCCGTCTGCAAGAATATCAGCGGCATAGCAAATACTCTGCAGTCCTGCCTGATTGCCGTTTGCAACAGTTGCGTTGTAGCCCTTGATGCCTGAGAAAATGCTCAGATAACCGCCTGCGGCATTGTAAACCGTATTCGGGAATGAAAAAGCACTGCCCTTTTTGGTACCTCTTGTGATTGCCTTTTTCTGGAAATCAACAATTTCGGTCATAGGCCGTCAGCCGTGCCGATTACAATACCTGTTTTATATTCGTTGTCTTTGTCAATTTTAATGTCAGCGTCTGCAAGTGCGTCCATACCGCTCAAAAGCTGGAGCTGGCTGAAACGGTCAAGCTTTCTGTAAAATGCAACCTTGATTCCGTGTCTGTCATAATCTTCGGAGGTAAGATTGCAGTTAAGGCTGTGTTCGTCAGTCCTTGTGCCTGTAAGCTTTGAAATGCCCGTAATGTAAATTTTTTCATTTTTACTGTTGTCGGGAATATCATGCTCGTTGTCCGAGAAAATGATGCTTGCGTTGTTGCCGCCGAATGCAAATGAGTTTGACATTGCATAGTGAACATCTTTTGTGTGGCTCTTGTTCGGAATAAAGTCAATGTTGCCCGCCTTTTCGGAAAGCACCTTCAAATCCTCATCGGAGTAGCCGATTGTAGGCGGAACGAGGTTTTCTTTTATTGCTTTTACGGAAAATACAGCCTCAATTGAGCCTGCCGCACCGAGGCAATGACCTGTCATAGATTTTGTTGAGCTGACAGAAAGGTGGTCGTTGTCGTCAAAAAGTGTGTGAAGTGAAAGAAATTCAGCCTCGTCATTTTTGGCAGTACCCGTTCCGTGTGCGTTTATGTAGTCGATATCGTCAAAACTAAGAGCAGAGCTTTCAACAGCCCTTCTGATTGCACTCATCTGACCTTCACCGTCGGGACGGGGAGCGGTAATGTGGTAAGCGTCACTGCTTACACCCGAACCGAGAATTTCACAGTAAATCTTTGCGCCTCGTTCAACAGCGTGTTCGTAGCTTTCGATTACAAGAATACCCGAACCCTCGCCGAGCGTGATACCTGTGCTGTGATTGAACGGGGAACAGGCGTTTTCGTCAAGCGCATGGAGAGCGTGGAAACCGCTGAATGCAAGTGAAGAAAAGCTGTCCGAACCGCCTGCAATGAACACATCCCCCTTGCCCTCACGGATAAGGTCACAGGCATAGCCGATGCTCATTGTGCCTGCCGCACAAGCGTTGACGATGTTTGCGGTAATGCCCTCAAGTCCGAAATGAGCGGAAACATTGTTGGCAATTGCCGAAGCGCCCATTTTGAAAATATCTTCTTTTTTACCGCCGTCACCCTTGATTTCGTCTGTGTAATATTTGTCAATGCTTGCCGCACCGCCTACACAACTGCCAAGAATAACACCGATGTTCTTTTCGGATGCGTCAATGCTTGCATCTTCAAAAGCCTCGTTTGCGGCATGAATACAGAGAAGGGATGAACGGTCATAGTTTTCGGGAGAAAGCTCTGACGATGCCTTGTCAACCTCTGCACCTTTGTGTGCATAACAGTTTGAGGTGTCAACCGACTTAACCTCATCAATGCCGGAGTGACCGAGTGTTACGGCATCCCAGCAATCCTTTACATTGTCACCGACGCCGCAGATAAGTCCGAGTCCTGTGACAACACATCTCTTTTTGTCAGCCATATTAACCCTGCTTGCTTTCTACATATTCTGTAAGTGCTCTGATTGATTGGAAGTGCTCACGGTCTGCACCTGTCATATCAATACCGAAAAGTGTGTCGATGCCTGCAACGATTTCGATTGAGTCGATTGAGTCAAGACCGATTTCGTCACCGAAAAGCTCTGAATCGTATGTAAGAATGTTTTCGGGAATTCTAAGGTTTTCTACGAGCATTTCCTTAATCTGATCTGCAATAGCATTATTCATTTTAATTACCTCACTTAAAAATTTGATTTTATTATAAATTTTCCGAAGAAAAATCTTCTTTGTAATAAACCTTGCCTTTGCCGTATTTTTCTTCAAGCTCAAGATAAAGCTTTTTGACCTGCTTTTCGGCTTCGGCACTTATTTCTTTTGCATATTTTGAGCAGCGAACATTTTCGGGACATTCGGATTTTATCGGATTGCCGATTAAAATTTTCTGCCTCTTTCCAAAAAGAATTTTATACTCACCCAAAGATGCAATCGGGATTATGTCAAGCCCTTTTTTTGCCGCAAGCAATGCCGCACCGGGCTTGAACGGGAGCATTTTGCCCTCTCTTGCAATTCCGCCCTCGGGGAAGATAAGCATTGAATATCCGTTTTCAACCGCACCCTCACTTTGCGCATACCAGTTTGTGTCCATGGTGTCAAAGTCAACGGGAATACTGCGGCAAATTCGGATAAACGAGCCTGTTCCGCTCTTGTCGTACCAGCTTTTTTTAACAAGCATATACGGCTTGTATCTGCTGAGTACAGAGCTTATCACAACTCCGTCAAGTGGTGAGTGTGGTTGCATACAAACACAACAGGCTTGCCCTTGAGGCTCTTTTTAAGGCTCTCGTCCTTCCATTCAACCTTCGGGCGAATAAGAAGGTGCACAAGACCTTTTACAAATTTTATGAATGCAAGCTGTCCTGCATTTTTATGATAATTGTACTCCATACTCTTTGCCCTCGTTTTTTTAAAATATTATATTTTTATTTAAAAAATTCAACGGTCAAATGAATTTTGCGTGTGTCTTATGCAACATTCTGTCGAATTTTGTGGCATAAAATATATGGGAATTATTATGGAATATTTTTCCTTTTAGCTTTTTTACAAATGTTGACGGCTGTTGTTTATGGTGATATAATCATAGAAAAGAATTTTGCCTTTGAATCAAGGTAAACAAAGGAGAAACCTATGAAAAAAGTAATTTTAACAGGTGACCGTCCTACGGGCAGACTTCATGTCGGTCACTATGCAGGTTCGCTCAAGGAGAGAGTAAAGCTCCAGAATTCGGGCGAATATGATGATATATACCTTATGATTGCAGACGCTCAGGCTCTTACCGACAATGCCGAGCATCCCGAAAAGGTAAGACAGAATATTTTGCAGGTTGCGCTCGACTACCTTGCTTGCGGAATAGATCCGAACAAGTCAACGATTTTTGTTCAGTCAATGATTCCTGAGCTTACAGAGCTTACTTTCTATTATATGAACCTCGTAACCGTGTCCCGTGTTCAGCGTAACCCCACCGTTAAGGCAGAAATTCAGATGCGTAATTTTGAGGCAAGCATTCCTGTGGGATTTTTCTGTTATCCAATCAGTCAGACGGCTGATATCACGGCATTCCGTGCAACTGCCGTTCCTGTCGGCGAGGATCAGCTTCCGATGCTTGAACAATGCAAGGAGATTGTCCACAAGTTCAATTCCGTTTACGGCGATACTCTTACGGAACCGCAGATTATTCTTCCGAGCAACAAGGCTTGTCTGCGACTGCCGGGTATTGACGGCAAGGCAAAAATGAGCAAATCCCTCGGCAACTGCATTTATCTTGCAGAAGAACCCGAGGATATCAAGAAAAAGGTTATGTCAATGTTTACCGACCGAATCATCTTCGTGTTGAGGATCCGGGCAAGGTTGAGGGCAATCCCGTGTTTATCTATCTTGACGCATTCTGCCGTGACGAGTATTTTGCGGAATTTTGGAATGATTACAGCTGTCTTGACGAACTCAAGGCTCATTATCAGCGTGGCGGACTCGGTGATGTCAAGGTTAAGAAATTTCTTAACAATGTTATGCAGGAGGAGCTTCGTCCCATTCGTGAACGCAGAAAAGAATGGGAAAATCATCTTTCCGATGTTCTCGATATTCTCAAAGAGGGCAGTAAAGTGGCAAAGGAAACTGCCGCAAAAACACTTGAGGATGTCCGTCATTCTATGAGAATCGATTATTTTACAGACAATAATCTTCTTAAATAATTTAAAATTCAATATGTAAAATACAGGTCGGAAGGACAGAAATCAAAAATTCTGTCTTTCCGATTTTTCTTATGAAAAATTATTGCGAATTGACTCAAAATTGTTGAAAAAATAAAAATATTATGCTATTATTGCGTTAAAACACCCCGTTTTAAGGAGGATACATTATGATTGACGCAAGAAAGCATACGCTTGATTCTGTTAAAAAGCTGACCGATTTCAGCGATTTTAACCTTTATAAAATGGATATATGCTACGATTACAGCATTGATAAAATCATTGACAGAGGGATTTTTGATGATGAGTCGGCTCTCGGTGCAATTGTGCAGGAGGTTCTGCCCGATTATCCCGTCAATCTTAAAATGCCGAATTTCGGGTGCAGTGCCTTTACAATGAAAAATCCCGACAGCGTAATGATGGGGCGAAACTATGATTTTAAGAACGACACCTCGTCAATGCTTGTGTATTGTTCGCCAAAGGACGGCTACAGGTCGGTTGCATTTGCGGCACTTGATAATGTAGGTGCAAACAACCCCGAGTTGAGTAATGAAACAAGGCTTGCAACCTTGCTCTCACCGTTTATCAGCCTTGACGGAATCAATGAAAAGGGCGTGTCAATCGCAGTTCTCACACTTGACAGCAAGCCCGTCCGTCAGCAAAGCGGAAAGCCCGTTATCGCCACAACGCTTGCAATCCGTCTTATACTTGACAGAGCTGCGTCAACCGAAGAGGCGGTTACACTTTTTGAAAAATACGATATGTTCGCCTCAAGCGAAGAGATTATCACTTTTATGTTACCGATTCAAACGGTGACGGCCGTGTTATTGAGTACGATTGCAACAGCGATGACCGAAAGCTTGTTGTTACAAAATCGCCTGCCGTTACAAACTTTTTTGTGATGTACAATTTTGTAAAGCCTCATCAGAAAAACGGTGTTTACGGTCACGGCAGAGAGCGGTATGATAAGATAATCAATATTCTTGAAAAGAATAATAGTTACACAAAAGAAACAGCATGGGAGGCTCTTGTTTCGGCATCACAAGCACCGAATCCGAACGATATAACGAGCAATACTCAATGGTCGATTGTTTATGACAACACAAACCTTACCGCTGATATTTCAATCCGTCGAGATTGGAACACGGTGACAAAATATTCACTAAAAGAAAATAAAATTACGGAATAAAAAACAGGGAAGAAACCGAAAAAAGTTTCTTCCCTTTTATAATGTCCGATTCAGTTTTTGCCGTGCAGCATAACATCCGCCGTGAAAATCCCGTTTTCATGAGAAAATCTGCAATAACCGCCGTCTTTTTCGGCAATTCTGCGTACCGACTGCGTACCGATACCGTTACCGTTTCGCTTTGACGAACCGAAAAAACCGTCTTTTTCGGTAATCTCTCCGTTGAAAGTATTCTCTACGGAAATAAGCAATATCTTTTCGGAATGCGGACGAGCATACATTTTAATCTGCCGTTTATCTCTGTCAAGCTTCATGCTCGCCTCAAATGCATTTTCAAGCAAATTTGCGATTACAAGACAGATATCGGATTCCGAAACTGTCAACTTTTCGGGGATGTCAATTTTTAGTTTAAACGGAATACCATTGCTCTTGTATTTTGAATAATAATGTCCGATAATCGCATTAACAGCGTGGTTTTTACAGAGTACAAGCTCTGTGTCGGGAATATTCTGCGATGCTGACGAAAGGTATTTTTCAAGTTCTTCCCAGTTTTTTTGCTCGGCAAGAGCATTAAGTACGGCAAAGTGATGCCGCATATCATGCCGTGCCTGACGGGTTTCTTCAATAGCGCCTTTTAATGCGTCATACTGTGCCCTCTGCATATTCAAAAATTGATTTTCCTGAGCAAGCTTGTTATTGCGGTTCAGGCTTTTTGCAATAAAATACAGCAAAGCGTAGAAAATGAGCAACAGCACAAGAAGTGATACGCTGATAAAAATGTAACCCTGCATAATTCTTCCTGTATGGAGAATGTTAGGATTCCATGGAATTATAAAAAAGTTGAGCAAGATGAATATTATCGGTAAAATCCAGAATACATACCATGTCTGGGCAATGTTTTCATCATCGAGCAGTTCACTCACACCGTGTGTTGCAGGGTACCATGCAAGAATTACAAACATCCAGCATAGAATATTGAACAGCACAGCCGATTTAATTTCAAACCACGGCGTTGTGTTCTGCGGAAATGTTATCGAATCAACCGCCCGTGTAATGCTCGCAATGCAGGCAAACACTCCGCATACCGCAAGTAACACACTCACCGATTTCCACATGGATGTTTTGAGTGAACAACAGTATGCTGCCGAAAGAGCAAGCACTATCGGTATTGCAAGCACAAACGATTTCAGATTGTATCTGTAACAAACAAAACCGCACAATGTGCAAAGGCACACAAGTGATAAAATCATCACAGGAAACAGCCTGAGCTTGATAGTTTGAGATGTTTTTTATCGGAAAATATGCAAGTACAACACCGGGGATGATTGCACCGAGTTCAATCATCGGACAGAAAACATTTGTCAATGCAAATCCCTCCTGCCGAAAATATATTCGCCAAAGGTGCTTTTTGCGCTTTTTACAAGACTTCGACTTATGGAGATTCTTTCACCGTTGTCAAGAACAAATTCATTGCCGTTCATATCCCTGATGTGTTCAAGATTTACTATGATTCCTCGGTTGCACACAAAGAAATTATCCCCGTCATCAAACAGCATTACAAATTCGGCAAATGTACTGCGCACAGACTTTTCGGCTTTGTCCGTACAATGAATATGTATGCAGTGCTTAAAATGCTCGGCATACAAAATGTCGCAAAGCTTTATACGCAACGAGTCACTTGCAGAGGGTATTTCAATGTATTTTTCTTCAACGGAAATTTTCTGCGAAATCTCATCGAGCAACATATCAAGCTCTTCATCGCTGTACGGCTTCACAAGATAGTGCAATGCCCGAACCCTAAAACCTTCAAGTGCGTGGTCGTTGATGTGGTTGTGAAAACAAGCAGACAATCTTTGTCAAACTTCCTCAGCTTTTGTGCCGCATCAATTCCGTTTTCCTTTTCCATATATATATCCATAAAAACAAGGTCAAATCTGTTCTGCATTGCCTCATTCAGAAAATCCGTTCCGTTACCGTATCCGCAAATTTCAATATCATATGACCTTGAAAATGAGCTTTGAGAAAGTCTTTTGCAAAGTTCATTTCGCTCATTTTCGCAATCATCAACTATTGCAATCCTCATACCGTACCTCCTGCATAATTATCACTCTTATTGTATCACATAATATCGCAAATAGTGACTTTACTTTGCATTTCGTGCCAAAATTTTTCACTTTGTGCCAAATGTATGGACTAAATGACAATTATTTATTATAATTCAGCTTAAACCAAAAAATCATGGACAGATAAAAACACGGAGGAAATATTCTATGATTAACAAAAAGAAAACGGGACTTTGTCTTGCTTTGGCGGCAACATTGATTGCCTCGTCTGCACTTTGCGGATGTCAGCAGAGCGACAGCAGCAAATCCGCAAAATTCAACAGCGATGTAAAGGATGCGTCAAAATATACGGCTGACGAAAACGCACAGGTGTATAAGACCCTTGACTTTTCCGATGAACAGGAAAAGGAATTTGCAAAAAAGGCTTTATAACAGCACCCGACAAACTCGAAATCAAAACCGAGAACGGTACTGTTGCGTGGAGCCAGACAGCATATGATTTTATCAGAAACTCGTCAACTCCCGACAGTGCAAACCCAAGCCTTTGGAGAAACACGGAGCTTAACTCGCTTTACGGACTTTTTGAAGTTGTTGACGGTGTTTATCAGGTCAGAGGCTACGATGTTGCCAATGTAACCTTTGTAAAGAGCGACAACGGCTGGATTGTTTTTGACTGTACAACAAGCTCCGAAACTGCAAAGGCGGCGCTTGAACTTCTTGAATCTAAGTTCGGCAAGGCGCATATTGCCGCTGTTGTTGTAAGCCACGCTCACATTGACCACTACGGCGGTATCGGCGGACTTATTGACGAAAAGGATGTTGCCGATTCATCACTTCCGCTTGACGAGCAGATTAAGTCCGGCAAAACGCTCATTATCGTTCCCGAAGGCTACGAAAAGGCTGTTATGGAAGAAAATGTTTTTGCAGGTAACGCAATGAAACGCAGAACCAACTTTCAGTACGGATCATTGCTTGATAAGGGCGGTAAGGGTAGCTTGTCGGTAGGTATCGGTCTTACCCCTTCAAACGGCACAACAACATACATTTCACCGTCTTATGAGGTAAAGAAAGCTACCGAAACCATCAAGGTTGACGGTGTTGAAATGGTGTTCCAGCTTACTCCCGACACAGAATCGCCTGCCGAGATGAACACCTACCTTCCAAAATACAAGGCTTTGTGGATGGCTGAAAACTGTTCCGGCACAATGCACAACCTCTACACACTCAGAGGCGCAGAGGTTCGTGACGGCAATGCGTGGGCGCAGTATATTATGGAGGCAAAGGAGCTTTTCGGAGATAAAGCCGAAGTAGTTTTCCAGGCTCACAACTGGCCTCATTGGGGCAACGATGTAATCAATGACTACATGGCAAACACAGCCTCTGTCTATAAGTACATATTCTCACAGACACTTATGTACATCAATCAGGGCTATACATCAACCGAGATTGCAAATATGATGGAGCTTCCAGATGAACTCAACAAGGTTTGGTACACACGCCAGTATTACGGAACTCTCAAGCACAATGTAAAAGCAGTTTATCAGAAGTATATGGGTTGGTATGACGAAAACCCCATTCATCTTGATGAGCTTGAACCGACTGAATATCTAAGAAGCTTGTAGAGTATCTCGGCGACACAGACAAGGTTCTTGAAATGGCTAAAAAAGACTTGACAAGGGAGAGTATCAGTGGGTTGCACAGATTACAAACACACTTGTATATGCAGATCCCGAAAATAAAGACGCCCGCTATCTTTGCGCAGACGCACTCGAACAGCTCGGCTATCAGGCTGAAAGCGGTGCATGGAGAAACGCTTATCTTACAGGTGCTTATGAGCTTCGTAACGGTACAAAAATTATCCGAATTCCGAAGGTTCAGGTGCAACAGCTCTCGGTATGAGTACCGAAACAATGTTGGATTATCTCGGAATCTGTCTTGACGAAAAGAAGCTTGAAGATCAGAACCTTGTAATCAATCTTGAGGTGACCGATAAAAACGCAAAATATCTTCTTCGCATAAATCACGGTGTGCTTATCTATTCACAGGAAAAGTGGAGCGATAAGGCTGACGCAACAATCAAAACCAAGAGTTCGGGTATTCTCGGCATTGCACAGAACAATCAGAAACTTATGGACGCCGGCATTGAAAAGGTTGAGGGCAACAGTGACATCATCAAAACCCTTACATCAAGCGTTGCCGAATTCCCGCTGTATTTCAATATTATTGAACCCTAATTAAAGTATGAGGTGACTATGAAAGTATTTAATTGTATTTTCGGCATATTGTCGATAATAGGCGCAATTTATTGTATGTTCTATCCGGGACTTACCTTCCTTAATACCGGTTGGATAGTGACAATCCTCCTCGGAGTGTGGGGAATATGCTCCGTGATTGACTACTTTGCAAAACGCAAAAAGGCAAAGGCTGAACAGAGTGAAGCGATAATGGGTACGCTCGGACTTGTTGTCGGCATTGCAGCGGCAGTAATTTCAATTCTTGCTATGTTTATGCCGGGCATAAGACTTATGTTTGATGTTATCATTCTCTGCATTTTCTCAGGCTGGCTTGTAGTGGACGGTATCTCGTCCGTTGCAATGTCACTCAAGGTCAAAAAAGCATCTTCTCAGGTGCATGGCTTATTCCGCTTTTCTGCGGAATACTCGTCATAATCGGCGGTATCTACGGATTTTCCACCTTATATTTGCCGCACAGACAATCGGATTTATGATTGGTGTCCTTTTGTCAATCTACGGTGTAAAGCTTATTCTTTCGGCATTTGAAAAGCCGAGCGTGTAAGATACTTATTTTGTTTTCTTCTCTTTTTAAGAAAAGTATGATAACCCCAAAATTCCGAACCTTCAGAGTATTGCATCTTTGAGGGTTCGGGGCTTTATGAGGAATCAAAAACAGAGGTGTCATTTTTCTGTTTGATGCATAAAATATCAGTGTAGAAATTTTCCGTTAAATTTTGTTGTTAAAATGCAAATTCAGTATTGACAAATGAATTTTATTATGATAGAATAATGCCTGTTGAGTGACATTGCTCAGTATTCGGCGACATAGCCAAGTGGTAAGGCACGAGTCTGCAAAACTCTGACGCCCCGGTTCAAATCCGGGTGTCGCCTCCAAAACGAAAGCACTTCTTAACGGGAGTGCTTTCCGATTATAAAAATGTGGGAGCATAGCTCAGCTGGGAGAGCATCTGCCTTACAAGCAGAGGGTCACAGGTTCGAGCCCTGTTGTTCCCACCATTATATGCGGATGTAGCTCATCTGGTAGAGCGCACCTTGCCAAGGTGGAGGTAGCGGGTTCGAGCCCCGTCATCCGCTCCATTAAATCAGTACAGTTGATGTACTGATTTTTTATTTTACAGAATTTTTTTGATAAACAAGGGGCTGTGAAAAAACAGCCCCTTTGATTATTGTGTAGTTAATTATAGTGTTCCGAATAATGATGTGCCTTGTCAAGAAGCATATCCTTAACCTTCATCAGCCTTGTACGACTGCTACGGTCATTTTCTTCAAGTTTCATCGAGATATACTTGATTGTTTCCTGATATCTCGGAATCATAACATGCTCAAGCGAATTAACACGGCGGCGTGTCTTTTCAATTTCTGCCGACATAAGCTCACAGCTTTTTTCAATTTCAGCAAGCCTTATCAGGTCGGGCAAAAGCTCGTTGAGCGACATAACCGCATCATCAAGTTCAAACGAAGTAAACGCAAAACCGTAGGGAAAAATATCGCTCTCGTTGCTTGTTCGTGTGCTTGATGAAAACTGCGGAATATCAACGCTCATAACATTTTTTGAAGAAAGCTCAAGGTCAATTCTCTGCTTCGGTGACATCAATGAGGCGTCCAGGGCCTCTTTTGACATAACCGCACTTGCGTTCACAAAGTGGTTGTTGCACTCTGCAAGCTCTCTTTCAATCTTCTCACGAAGCTCCTTGTTTTCTCTTACAAGGTCAAGAAATCGGCGCATCAGTTCGTCACGCTTGTCTTTTAACATTTTATGACCACGGGTAGCTGTTGCAAGCTGTTTTCTCAGCTTTGTCAACTGCATACGGGTGGGATTAACATTCATAACTGCCATTAGCAAACACCTTCAATGCGATTATTCTTTACCGTAAAACTCATCAAGCATATCGTCCTTAATTCGTTTAAGTTCACTTCTGGGAAGAATATGCAAAAGTTTCCAGCCGATGTCAAGTGTTTCTTCAATTGAACGGTTTGCGTCATAACCCTGTGAAACATACTCACGCTCAAATGCCTCGGCAAATTCAGCGTACTTTTTATCCATATCGGTAAGAGCCGCCTCACCGAGAATTATCATAAGTTCTCTTGCGTCTTTACCTCTTGCATAAGCGGCAAAAAGCTGGTTCATGGTTGCGGCGTGGTCTTTACGGGTTCTGTCAGGACCGATGCCCTTGTCTTTAAGTCTTGAAAGCGACGGAAGAACATCAATCGGCGGAGTAATTCCCTTTCGGTAAAGCTCACGGGATAGGATAATCTGACCTTCTGTAATGTAGCCTGTAAGGTCAGGAATAGGGTGAGTCTTGTCATCTTCGGGCATTGTAAGAATCGGAATAAGAGTGATTGAACCCTCTTTGCCTTTAAGTCTGCCGGCTCTTTCATACAATGTTGCAAGGTCTGTGTACATATAACCCGGATAGCCTCGTCTGCCAGGAACTTCTTTTCTTGCGGCAGAAACCTCACGGAGTGCATCGGCATAGTTTGTGATGTCGGTCATAATAACGAGAACATGCATTCCTCTGTCAAATGCAAGATATTCAGCCGCCGTGAGTGCCATTTTAGGAGTTGCAATACGCTCAATGGCAGGATCGTTTGCAAGGTTTACAAACATTACGGTTCTGTCAATAGCGCCTGTTTCTTTAAACGACTGAACAAAGTAGTCGGATTCTTCAAATGTAATACCCATTGCGGCAAATACAACGGCAAACTGCTCGTCCTTGCCTCTTACAGCCGCCTGTCTTGCAATCTGAGCGGCAAGCTGGGCATGGGGAAGACCCGACGCCGAGAAGATAGGCAGCTTCTGTCCTCTAACAAGTGTGTTAAGTCCGTCAATTGCTGAAATACCTGTCTGAATAAATTCCTGCGGATAGTTTCTTGCGGCAGGGTTCATAGGTGTTCCGTTGATGTCAAGTCTTTTTTCGGGAATAAGAGCAGGACCGCCGTCAATCGGATTTCCAAGACCGTCAAATACTCGTGAAAGCATATCGGGAGATACGGGAAGTTCCATTGAACGACCTAAAAATCTTACCTTTGAATTTGCAAGGTTAATGCCTGCGGCTGATTCAAAAAGCTGAACAAGTGCGTTTGAGCCGTCAACCTCAAGAACCTTGCAACGGCGTGTTTCACCGTTCGGAAGTTCAATTTCGCCGAGTTCGTCATATGTTACGCCCTCAACATCACTTACCATCATAAGAGGACCTGCAACCTCTCGTATTGTGCGGTATTCCTTTGGCATCAGTCCTCACTCCTTTCAAGTACATCCTTAATTTCCGAATCAAGCAGAGCCTTGATTGACTCGAACTCGTCCCGAACCTTATCCTCGGGTACATATTTATATCTTCCTATGCGTTCACGAACAGGAAGGTTGACAAGCATTTCAATGTCTGCACCGTTTGCAAGAGCTTCTTTTGCTTTGTCATAGTAAGCAAGAATTGCACGCATCATAAGCACTTGCTTGCCGAGAGATGTGTATGTGTCTGTCGGGTCAAATGCGTTTTGGTGCAGATAATCCTCACGGATTGAACGGGAGGTTTCAAGCTTAAGTCTGTCAGGTGCGGAAAGTGCGTCCATACCGACAAGGTTTACGATTTCCTGAAGCTCGCTTTCTTCCTGTAATAATGTCATAAGTCTGCCGCGAAGCTCCATAAAGTCGGGAGCGGCATTCTTTGAGAACCAATCTGCAAGTCGGTCTGTATAAAGCGAATAACTTGTCAGCCAGTTAATTGCAGGGAAGTGCCGTTTGTAAGCAAGGTTTGCATCAAGTCCCCAGAATACCTTAACGATTCTGAGTGTTGCCTGTGATACAGGCTCTGAAATATCACCGCCCGGAGGTGATACAGCACCGATAACCGAGAGTGCGCCTTCCGTGTCCTCACTGCCGTTTACGATAACACGGCCTGCTCTTTCATAGAACTGTGCAAGTCGGCTGCCGAGGTATGCGGGATAACCCTCTTCACCAGGCATTTCTTCAAGACGGCCGGACATTTCACGGAGAGCCTCTGCCCAGCGGGATGTTGAGTCAGCATAAGTGCAACCGTGTAACCCATATCACGGAAATACTCGGCAATAGTAATGCTGTGTAGATAGATGCCTCACGGGCGGCAACAGGCATATCGGATGTGTTTGCAATAAGCACGGTTCTCTCCATAAGAGAGTTGCCTGTGCGTGGGTCTTTAAGTTCGGGGAACTCGTTGAGAACATCAGTCATCTCGTTGCCACGCTCACCGCAACCGATATATACGATAATATCGGCAGCCGCCCACTTTGCAAGCTGATGCTGAACAACAGTTTTGCCCGAACCGAACGGTCCCGGAACTGCGGCTACACCGCCCTTTGCAAGCGGAAAGAGTGTGTCGATAGGTCTTTGACCTGTGGTAAGAAGAATATCGGGGGAGAGCTTTCTTTTGTACGGTCTGCCCACACGAACAGGCCATTTTGTACACATATTAATCTCAACATTGCCCTTGTCTGTTTTGAGAACGGCAACCGTTTCGTCAATTGTAAAATCGCCCTCGCTGATGCTCTCAACTACACCGCCTGTTTTGTTCGGAACAAGAATCCTGTGAAGAACAGCGTGTGTTTCCTGAACCGTACCGAGTGTGTCGCCTGCCGCAACTGTGTCGCCCTTTTTAACAAGGGGAGTAAAGTGCCACTTCTTTTTGTGATCAAGTGATGGAACATCAACACCTCTTTTGAGGTTTGTGCCGGCAACCTTCATAATCTCGTTAAGCGGTCGCTGAATACCGTCATAAATTGAACCGATAAGTCCCGGACCGAGTTCAACGGAAAGCGGAGCGCCTGTGGATTCAACAATCTCACCGGGTCCGAGTCCCGAAGTTTCTTCATATACCTGAATTGATGCCCTGTCACCGTGCATCTCAATTATTTCACCGATAAGTCGCTGACTGCTTACACGCACAACATCGAACATATCGGCATCACGCATACCCTCGGCAATTACCAGAGGGCCTGCTACCTTAGTTATAATTCCAGATTTCAAATTCTTACACCTCAATCATTGAAGATAATGTCCGACCCGACTGCCTTTTCAACGAATGACGACAGTCTTTTTATGCCGATTCCCGTATTGCCTTTTACACCGGGGATAGGAATAACGGCAGGAATGAGCCTTTCTTCATATCTTTTTCGCTCTTTTTCAACAAGTCCGAACATTTCCTCGGTAATAAAAATTACCGCATAGTTGTCACCGTCAGCAATCTTTCTGAAAAGATGCGGTGCGTTTTCGTTGTCATCACACGGATAAATGTCCATGCCGATTGCCGCAAAGCCCTTTATGCTTTCGCTGTCGCCGATAACGGCAATATTTTTAGCCATAAACTTCACGCAACCTTTCTTTTACGGTTTCATAATTTGTCTTGGTGCGGATTCCGCTTGCAATAATGTGAATAACTTTTTTCTCTGTTTCACTTGCAATCAGATAGCCCGTAATCGGGTCTGCACCGTCACCGCTTCTTTTGCATTTTTCTTTTGCAAGGCTCATAAGCCTGTTGTCAACAAATTTTTCAAATGCCGACGGAGAAGCCTTGTACTCTTCAACAGCCTTGTTACAGCCGTATGCCGAGATTTTTGACAGCACATCAAGCGTTGGTTCAAGTCCCTTTACGCTTGCCTCAATAACCCTTGAACGGGGGAAGTCCTGCACATCACAGATTGCATTTTCAAGAAAATCCCTGTCGCAATCGGCTTTTGCACCTCTTATGGCTGTCTTTACATTATTATAAAATACTGTAGCTTTAAAATATTCGGACATAAATTCGCTGTCGGATTTTTCGGATGTTTTCAGAACAAGCTCCATAAAAGCTCTGTCAAGAACCGCATCGCTGAGTCTTGCGTCACCTGTGTGTGCAAGAATCTCATATGCCTTGTCACAAGGTACGGAAAGTTCTTCGCCCAAAAGTGAAAACTTTCTGTTCTCAACCGCCTGTTTAAGCGTTTCTTCAGAGAAAGTACACGGCTTTACCAAAAGCTGTGAATACGGTCTGTTTGAAAGCGTTCCCTTTAAAACAGCTTTAAGGTTGTGAAGGTCGTTAAGATAGAAGAACGGTTTGAATATTGCAAAATCGGGTGCGGTTCTTTTAAGATATTCCCACACATTTTCGCTGTGTGATTTCAAAATCTCTTCAATGTCAGCACCCTCACCGTAACCCTTGTCCGAGAGGTATCTGCAAAGCTCGTTCACATTTTCACAACCGAGCATATGCTCAATGTCGCTGTTTGTAAACAGATTTTTTTCTTTAGCACGGACGGAGCCGATGGAAAATTCATAAGATAATGCCATCATATTCCTCCCTATGCCTTAAAAAGTTCCTGATTTATAAAATCCTCGATAGCGTCACGCTTTTCGGACAATATTGCCGAGAAGTCCATGTTTTCTTCAATGTCACCGCATTTAAGAATAAATCCGCTTTCAATGTCACACGGCGTTTTTGAAAGCTCTGCTTTTACACCGCATTCTTCAAGCCTTGCAAGAAAATCCTTCGGAAGTCGGTTCATATCCTTTTTGTTCAAAAGCACAACACCGCTCATTCCGTTTAACTTTTTTGCAAATGTGTAAATCAGTTCAAAGTAATCTTCATCGGGAAGATTTTTCATTTTATTAAGAATTTCACTGTATGTCTTGTCAATTTCTTCACGCCTTCTCTTTAGGAAAGCGTTGCGTGTTTCAAGGTCGCAACGGCTCTTTGAAGCCGCCTGCATCTGCTTGGTCTTTGACTGTGCCCTGTCGGCAATTTCGGCAGAAATCTTGTCGGCATCAAGCTTTGCCTGTGCCATAATCTGTGCGCATTTTTCATCGGTTTCAGCACCTATTTGGCTGATTCTTTCGTCACAGTCAAGACTTATGCGATTTAAAATTTTATCACCGCTGCTCAAAGTGATTCCACCTTTCTTTCGTAATTTTCGTTAGTCGGTTATCAGATGTTAAGGTTTGGAACTGTGATAACAACGAGAAGTGAAACAATGAATGAAAGGAGAGCGTAAATCTCAACGAGAGTTACGGAAACCATAGCCTTTGAGAAGTTTGAATCGTCCTTTGCGCTGAGTGCAATACCCGAAACGGCTGCCTTGCCCTGTGCAAAACCTGAAATCATACCGCCGATACCGATAGCAAGCGATGCTGCAAAGTATGCAAGTCCCTGTCCGATTGTCGGAGCTGTGCCACCGAGAACGCCGCCGCTTACGAGAATAAGGAATCCTACGATAAATCCGTAAAGTCCCTGAGTACCCGGGAGAAGTGTGAGAACGAGCATTTTACCGAATTTTGATGAGTCCTCGGAAAGAACTCCCATAGCTGCCTGTGCGGCAGAGCCTACACCTCGAGCAGAACCTACGCCTGCAAGTGCTGTTGCTATTGATGCGCCTAAAAGTGCGAAAAATATTCCATTCATTTTGATTTGTCCTCCTGAATTTTAATATATTTACTGTTGAGCTTGAACGGCTTAAACTGTTTGCCGCCTCCCTCATAGAATTTTCCGAACATTTCAACATACTGAAGTCGCATTGTGTGAACATATGAACCGAGTGCGTTGAGTCCGATGTTGATTGCGTGTCCGATGATGAACACAATAATGAGTAAGATAATTCCAAACCAGCTCTTGCCGAACATGGTCGAAAGCATATTGAATACCTGAGCCATAACTCCCGTTGTAAGTCCGAGAGCAAGAAGTCTAGAGTAGCTCAGAAGGTCACTGATGTAACCTGTGATGTCATAGAGAGAGGCAAGTCCGCCGATGACTTTGCCGAATCCCTTTTTGTTTCTGCCCTGTGTGAGAACAAGACCGATTGCGCAGAAAATCGCAATGCCTGCACCGATATAGATGAGTGTCTGACCGAATGCCATACCTGCCGCCAAAACGGCAAATCCGATGAGCATCAGCATCCAAAGTCCTGTGTCAAAGAACGCTCCGCCGTAATCCTTGTGCTTTAGGCAAACATAGAATTTGCAGCCCATACCAACAAGAATGTGTACAAGACCGAATGCTATTGAAATAATCATCAGCATAAGTGCATCCTTTTGCGGATCAATTGTCGGCCACGGGAAGATTTCTTTCATTGTAATGCTTGCACCCGTAAAGTAGTTGTAAAGGGTTGCGGGGGCATCTCCGAAGAAGCTTGCAAAACAAGTCCCCAGAAAAATGTTGAAACACCGCAATATTGGAACAGCTTCAAGGTGTTTCGCATTTCCTTGTCAGGCTTGAACAGCTTTATTGCAAGTCCTGTTCCTATTACCATTAACAGTCCGTAGCCTGCGTCCGAGAACATCATTCCAAAGAAAAAGTAGAAGAAGAATGCAAGCAACGGCGTTGGATCAATATCGCCATGCGACGGGGGAGAGTACATATTTACAATGCTCTCTGCCGGTGCTGCAAAGCGATTGTTCTTTAGCTTTACAGGAGCTTTTTCCTCGTCAACATCGCCAAATTCAACATAGCATACAGAAACTCGTTCACAAAGCCTTTCAAGCTTTTCACAGTCCTCCTCGGGAATATAACCCGAAATGACAAAAACATTCCGTGAATGCTGAAGTTCACCGATTACGCTGTATTTATCGGCTCTGATTCTGAAATAATCCTGTGTATCTTTAATATCTTTTCGTCTGTCTGCAAAGGAAATGATTTCTTTTTTTGCGTTTTCTGTATCATCTTCAAGCTTGTGACTTCTTTCAACAAGCTTTTTTGATTCCGCCAAAGGGGTAAGACTTGAGTTCGTAACAGGTTTTGCAAAACCGATATCACGCAGAGCATTTTCTGCAAGCTCCTTTTGAGCAATCGGTGCAAAAAGTACAATACAGGTAAGCACCTCGTTTGCAAATTGAATTTCAAAATCAAATTCAAGCTTCGGAGAAGCCTCGGCAAGTGCCTCTGAAAGCGATACCTCGTTGTACTCCTTTTGAATTGAGCCTATGAAAACAGCCGTTGTTTTTGTGTCCTTTGCATTAAGCGGAATGTCAAGATTCTTCCACGGCTCAAGCTGTGCAAGAGCGGTTTTTATACGAATCCGTTCCGCCGCATTATCGGCAATCTGTTTGTTAAGCTCACAAATTCTGTTGCACACATCAATAACTTCGCCTGCATTTGATGCGATAACTCCGATTTCATCGGGATCAATCTCCCGCCGTCCGCAAAAAGCGGAAAGCATACTTTTCTTTTCGGGAGAGTTGCTGTCGAGAATTTTCAGAGCGTTTTCACTGAGAGTAACATTTCGCTCGAAAATCTGAATTTGTGAGGTCATATCAATCTTGCCGAAACCTTTTCTGCAGGTTTCGGTCTTTTCAATCTGAACCAAACCCGAATCCTGCAAATGTTCAAGAAGTCGCTTTCTGTCCTGTCTTAGGGCAATAATCCGAACCGACTTCATTTTAAGTTTTGCCAATTTCTATCACCACGCTTCTTTCATTGCAACCGTTTTAAAGAGAGAGCCTTTGTATAGCCCCGTCAATAACACGCTTGCGGTTTTTGTCTGCAGTCTGAGAGAGAATGTCGCACTCAAGATTTGCCTTTTCAGAGGCTTTCTCAAGCTCTTTTTTGCCCTCTTTCGCAGTCTTTTCAAAAAGCATATCGGCATCCTTCTGTGCCTTTTCCTTTGCCGAAAGCACAACCTGTTTGGCATCTGCCTTTGTCTGTTCAACTTCTGCTGATTCTGCTCGTGCATTTGCCTCACGCTGTCTGCAATCCTCTTCGGCATTGTAAATGGCGTCCAGCATATCTTTTGCCATTGTTATCCTCCTTTGCTAAAAATTGCATAAAAATATTTTTGAAGAATACACTATTTTGTTTATTCTATTCCTAGATTGTAGCACAATTATTTAAAAAAAGCAATCAACATACATTAAAGTTTGCCCAGTTTTTTATCATTTTCTTCCCTGTGACCGCATTTGCGAGTGGTTTTGCAGCATTAATTTGCGATAAAAGAAAAACACCGCATAATACGGTGTTTAAAGTTTTAAAATTATTTTTTATATACCGCTGATTGCGGCTTGTCGGTTTATCAGGAACAGTCATCCGAATCAGATTCATTTCAAGTGCAGGATTAAGATAATTTTTTCTGAAAGTTTCCCTTGATTTTAAATTCAGCTTATCTAAAAGTTCCGCAGTATTATAGGGGATATCAAATTCCATAACATCAAGCAACTTTTTACATAATCATTCATCTGCGAATATCGGATTTGGTTTGTGAAATAATTTCGGTAAGAATTTCGTCAATCATTTCAAGCATAAATTCTATGAAAATATTTGAGTTACCCTCAACATGGCATTTTGAAATTGACTTGTAATATCTGTCCTGATATTTTTGAATTTGACTTTCAATAGGAATGTATTGAAAAATGGGTTTCCATTTTGTCAAAATTGCAGTCTGCCAAAGCCTTGCCATGCGACCGTTTCCGTCAGAAAACGGATGAATAAAAACAAATTCATAATGAAAAACAGATGACAAAATCAGTGGGTGAACATTATTTTTTTCACTGTTCATCCATTTAAACAAATCATCTGTCAATGACGGCACAAAATGTGCAGGCGGAGCCATAAAAATGCATTTGTCACCGTCAAACACACCTTCTTCACCGTTTCTGAATTTTCCCGATTCATTGACAAGAGCATATGTCATTATGCCGTGGTATTTTTTTAGCTCTGTTACAGAATAAGGATTTATATTGTTAAGGTTGTCATAGGCATCGTATGCGTTTTTTACTTCTTGAATTTCTCTTTGCGGACCTAAAACAATGTGACCGTTGATTACATCACGCACTTCTGAAATTGAAAGCGAGTTAGCCTCAATGGCAAGCGAAGAATAGATGGACTTGATTCTATTGTTTTTTCTTAACTGAGGTTTTGATTCAAAATCATTATAATTGCTGATTTTACCTATCTTCTCAGAAATTGATGATACAAATCCGAGCATTTTATTTGATATTGAAAACGGCGGTGTGTAGTCTGACATATTAACCATTCCTTGCACTTATTCTGTTTTTAATTATACCAAATTCAATTGAATTTATCAATAACTTGCTTATTATCTTACTTACTATCTTGCTTACTGACTTGCTTATTATCTTGCGTGCTGTGGACAAAACAGCGATATTTTAGTCTGTAAAACAGAAGAAAGCCGTCCCGAAAAAATTCGGAGCGGCTTTCAAAGCTACGGTTATTCGGCAGGCGTCCCACTCTCCTGCATCTCTCAAGGTTTCCCTTTGTCAAGCCATCGGCGTGTGGACGGGGACGAAATCTTCCACCTCGAATAACTTCTAAATTTATTCTAACATTATTTTAATAAAATTGCAAATAAATCAAGGTTGAAATCCGATGCGAAAAGTTGTATTATGTGAGGGTAATAACAAGATGGCAATATGCATGGAGGATTGTGTATTTATGAAAGAAATCAAGACAAATGTAATGAGAATTTTAGACAAAGAAAAGGTTGAATATACTCACCACGAATATCCCCACGGCAAGGATGCCGTTGACGGAGTAACGGTTGCAACGCTTATGAATCAAAATCCCGATTATGTTTTCAAAACTCTTGTAACAAAGGGCATGGGCAGAGATTATTATGTTTTCGTAGTTCCTGTTGACCATGAGCTTGACCTTAAAAAATGTGCCAAGAGCGTAGGTGAAAAGTCGGTTGAAATGATTCCCGTAAAGGACATTACAAAGGTCACGGGTTATGTGCGTGGAGGCTGTTCACCTCTCGGAATGAAAAAGCAGTTCAAGACAACCTTCCACATTACAGCAGAGTCAATTCCGAAAATCATTGTCAGTGCAGGAAAAATCGGATATCAAATTGACCTGAAGCCTGAGGATTTAATTCGTCTTACAAACGGTCAATGCGCCGATATTATAAAGGACTGACTGATATTCAAAAAACAACACCCCCGACTGTGCCAAACGGTTTAGTCGGGGGTGTGTTTTATTAGTATGCTTTATTCGTCAATAAATTCAAGGTCTTTGTCACTTACTTTTTTGAGTTCCTTTTTATTAAACAAATCGTAAATAACGGGGACGATATAGAGCGTCATAAATGTTGCGTAGAGCAGACCGCCGATGCAGACAATTGCAATAGGCTGCATCATTTCTGCACCTGTGCCTATGCCGAGAGCCATAACAACAAGACCTAGAACGGTTGTGAGTGCGGTTATGAGGATAGGACGCATACGGGTTTTGCCAGCCTCAACAATTGACTCAATCTTCTTTGCCGTCAATACGAAGTTTGTTGATGTAGTCAACAAGAACGATACCGTTGTTTACAATGATACCGCAGAGCATTACAAAACCGACAAGCGATACAACGCTGATGTCAAATCCTGTGATTAAAAGTGCGAGGAAGCCGCCCGTGAACGCAAGCGGAATTGTAAACATAATAATGAACGGTGATTTAAGGCTCTGGAACTGTGCAACCATAATGAGGTAGATGAGAATAGTGCCGAGCAGAAGCATAAGCATAAGCTGTGAAACTGCCTCCATTGTCATTTCGTCTGTACCTGCATAGTCGATTGAACAGCTGTTCGGTAGCTTGTAATCGTTCATTGCGGATTTTACATTGTTTGAAACAGATGTAAGCGTGTAGCCGTCCTTGACTTCGGCGCTGATTTTAAGATAACGCTTTTGATTTTCACGGCTGATTTTATCCATAGTTTCCGACTTTGAAATATCCGAAACAGAGGAGAGTTTAACTGTCTTTTCGTTACCGCTTGAATCCTTGTAGGTAATATCAATGTCACGGAGATTTTTCGGAGTAACGGTTTCGCTGTTGTCCTTTACAACCACAACATTCATATCATTGCCGTCATCATTCGTAAGAGTGGCAGCGTTTTTTTCTGTTGAAATTGCAGCGGCAACCTGCTGATAAACCTGTGCAACGGTAAGTCCCTTTTCAGCGGCTTTTGACTTGTCAACAGTAACCTTGATTTCGGGAGAAACAGCACCGATGCCGTTGTCAACCGATGCAACGCCTTTAACCTTTTCAAGTGTCTTGCCGATATCCTCGGCAGTGCTTTTGAGTGTGTCAAGGTCGTTACCGTAGAGCGTAATCTGAACGGAACCGTCACCCATAAGGCTTGACATTGAACTTGAAGTGCCGCCGCTTACGGCAGCCTCACCGTCAAGGCTTTCAAGATCCTTTTCAATCTTCTTTGAAATCTCACCGCTCTGTTTTGTAAAATCATCCTTGAGAACGGCATATGCATAAGTGAGCCGGCATCATTTGACGATGAACCGCCTGTAAGTCCCATAAGGCTTGACGAGCCTCCTGCCATAACGCCTACGGTTTCAAACTGGTCATATTTTGAAAGCAAATCGTTGAGCTTTTCGCCCTCTTTAACTGTTTCTTCAAAGGTTGCGTTATCGTCAAGCTTCAATGATACCTGAATCTGTGTACTGCTCATATCGGGCATAAAGCTGAAACCTCTCATCAGACAAAGACCTGCACTTGTAAAGAGAAGTGCAACTGCAACGAGAATTGCAGGAACTTTGTGCTTTAATACGAAACGAAGTGAGCGTTCATATGCCTTCTTGATTTTTCCGTCCTTCGGAGCGGAATTAGGTTTCATTTTTCGGAGCATTCTCTGTCCCATGGCCGGAACAAGCGTCAGCGCAACAATAAGGCTTGCAAGAAGTGAATATGTAACCGTGAGTGCAAGGTCAACAAACAGCTGACGCGTGATGCCTTCAACAAATACAATCGGCAGAAACACGCATACTGTGGTGAGAGTTGATGCCGTAATTGCGCCGGCAACCTGTCTTGCACCATTAAGTGCCGCCTTAATCGGCGAAACGCCCATACTTCTCAGTCGGTAGATATTTTCGATAACAACAACCGAGTTGTCAACCAACATTCCGACGCCTATTGCAAGTCCCGACAGCGAAATCATATTGAGTGTTACGCCGCTGAAATACATAAGAACGATTGCAAACACAACGCTTATCGGAATTGAGCAGGCAACAATGAGTGTCGGCTTGATATCTCTGAGAAATAGGAAAAGTATGATAATTGCAAGAACCGCACCCATAAGGAGGTTCTGTAATACATTGTTGATTACAAGATTAATGTAGTCGCCTTCATTATAAAGGTTTGTAAAGTGAAGTCCGTCAACCTCTTTTGAAAGCGAATCAAGCTTTGCGTTAATGTTTTCGCAAACGGTAGAAGACGCTGTGTTGCTTGACTTTGAAAAGCTCAATACAATACCGGGGTTGCCGTTGATTCTTGCAAAGGTTTCGTCGGAATTATCGGCAACAAAAACATCTGCAACATCTTCAAGATGAATAACTCCTATTCCGTCAATTCCTGTGTCAAATAGCACAAGCAACTTCATCTCTTTTTCATCATTCACCTTGTCGCCGACACGAACCATGAATTTATTGTTATCGTCATCGGTAACATAGCCTGCCGGCATTGAAAAGTTTTGTGCTGTTAGAATTGAAGAAATGGTATCAAGTGTGACCGTGTTGCTCACATCAGCCTTGCTTTTTGCCTCTTTCTTTTTATCTGCAAGTTCTTTTTCGGATGTTTCAATCTGTTTTTCTGCACTTGAAAGCTGTGTAAGTGCGCTGTTGAGTTCACTCTGTTTTGATGTGAGAGTTGACAAGGCAGAGGACATTTTGAAGTCTGCACTTGACTGTTGTTGTGAAATGAGGCAAGAGCGGAATCAACCGAAACCGATTTATCGTCAAGTCCCGAAATTGCGTTATCAAGCTGTGCAATACCCGAGTTGATTTGTGAGATTTTCTCCGACATTTCACTTAATGCAGAATTGATTGCATCTCCCGAAGTTCCGAGCTTTTTAAGTGAAATTTCAACATTTTGAATTGCCTCTGCACTTTTGTTAATGGAATTCTGAACTGTCTGCATTGTTTTTGCGATATCGGGAGCTTTGATTCCGTAAGGCTCAAGCACCTTGTTAAGCTCGTCAATCTGCTGTTGAAGTGCCTTGTATTCCTCGCTGTCGGGCAGTGCATCATTCATTTTCCGAACAATTTCCTGATACTGTTCGTTGAATTTTGAAAGCTGTTCAAGCTTTTGCGTAAGCTGTGACTGCTCGGAAGTCAGCTCATCATAGGTAGTTTTCAGTTCAAGCAAACCCTGATAAGCGGTTTCGAGCAAAGTCTTTGTTGAAGTGAGGCTTGCCTTTCGGTCAAGCAACTGCATCTTTGCCGACAAAAGCTGTGTTTTACCGCTTTCAGCCTTGTTCTGTGCATCGGCAAGCTGTTTTGAAACAGCCTCCTGCTGTGAGTTGATTTGCTCAATTGAAGATGAAACAGTACCTGACCGTCCCTGCTTTGCCGATATTATCCCGCAATTCCTTTTTAGCTTTGGCAATTTTGTCCTCCGCATCACCAAATTGATTATTGAGTGCAGCAGAAATCTTCTTATTAAGCTTGTCAAGCTTATCCTGTGAAAGTACGACATTTTCCTGTTCCGTAACAATGCCCTTGTCAGAAACAGAGGCAACACCGTCAATGCCTTCAAGTTCATTCAAAAGTTCGTTTGTGACATAATCCGAAAGCTCTGTTTGCGACTTGCCTTCAAAGTCAACCGCCGTCATTGCAACGGGGAGGATGTTCGGATTGATTTTGATGAGGTACGGTGTTCCGACTCCGTCAGGCCAATTGCCCTTGATTGTGTCAAGGCTTGAACGCATATCAACAGTTGCGCTGTCCATATTTGTGCCGTCCTCAAATTCAATCATCAAAAGTGAATAGTTGTCCGATGAGGTAGAGGTGATCTCCTTAACACCGTCAATTGCCGACATCGACTGTTCAAGAGGCTTTGAAACCGTTGTTTCAACCGCCTCTGGCGTCTGACCTGCGTAGGTGGTCATGATAACGGCATAGGGAAAGTCCATATTCGGTAAAAGGTCGGGCGTCATCTTGAAAAATGACACTATACCGAGAACCAGAACAAGTACAACCGCAACCAATACCGTCATCGGTTTTTTTACGCTGATTTTAGATAACATTGATTACTCCTTTGTTTGTGCTTTTTATCTATGAGTATATTTCATATTAAATGCAATTTCTACCAACTTAGGTTTACATTTTCTGTTGAAATCGGCCGCAACCGGTTGCATGAATATTAAACTTAATCTGCAATTGCACCTGTTTTGATAATTTCAAGTTTTCTGTGATACTCCCTGTGAACCTCGTCAAAAGGTTTTCCTATTACAAAAACATTGAACACGGCATTCTTCAGCACCTGAGTGAGAATCTGTGAAAGACACTTCACATCTTCATCTGAAGTATATTTAAGGTTACTTCTATCAAAATTGTTTGTAACGCTGACAAGCTCTGCAACGCCCTTGAAACGGTTGATAAAATATTCCGAAACAAGGCTGTCATTTGCCTTTATATTTTTGATGAGATTCTTCATAATGATACTTTGTTTTGCATCCTTTGAACATTCGCATAGAATTTCAAAAAGCAAATCATAAGTTACAAATATGTCGCCGTGAGTGCGAGAGATAACCTCTGTGGCTTTTTCAAGCGAAAAGTTGATAAATGAGCGTGTCATAACCTCCACAAGGTCAACCTTATCGTCAAAGTACTGATAAAACTGCCTCTTGAAATGTTTGCGTTCTTTATAATATTGTTTATGCTGACTCTCTCTCCCGACGAACCGGCAAATTCATTGAATATTGCGTCCGTGATTCTCTGACGCTTTTCTTCGGGAAGATTATAAAAGGTGTTTTTAATCATAAAAAATCCTCCAAAATAAATGTGACAGGCAGTCATATGACAACCTGTCACAATTTTAACATCGTTTATTTATTGTGTCAATTAAATGTGTTTTAGATTTTGCACATATACGATCAAAAATCTTTGTGCATATTAACAACAAAATTAAGCTTTGCCTTTAAATTTTTCAAAAAGTCCTTTGCATCCGCTGTAAATATCGTTGTATGCCTGCTCAAAATCACCGCTGTACCACGGATCCGATACATCACGATTCATACCTGCAAAGCTCATCATCTTGCAAACCTTTCCGTTTTTGTCATCGCCGAAAATTCGCATAGTGTTTCTGATATTATTAGAGTCCATGCAGATGAAATAATCGTACTTGTCATAGTCGGATTTTTTGAGCTGAACAGCCCTCTTGCCGTCACAACCGATTCCGTGTTTTGCAAGCTCACGCTTAGCCGGCGGATAAACAGGATTCCCAATACCGTTCCATATCTCCTCCGTACTCGTAGCAGATGATTTAATCACAAACCTGTCAGCAATCTTGCCCTTCTTAACCATGTCCCTAAATATAAATTCCGCCATAGGCGACCGACAAATATTCCCATGGCACACAAACATTATTTTAATCAAAGTACAATTCCTCCCGATTTGCCGTAATATGCCGCTATAAATTTTGCAATATCTATATTTGAATATGTTATTTTGTGTGTTGCTGTATTTTCACTATTCATCTATATGTTCCCCTCAAAATGATTTTGAATTGTCGCTATAATATGCAATTTTACCTGTTAACCGAAAATTTCTTCGGGAGTCTTTTTAAAATAGCAGTCATCTTCATATCTGAGAAATTGCTCTTTGTCAAGAACGCAAAATTTCTTTCCGATTTGACGATATTTCAGCATTTCGTATTTATCAAGACTATCATCATCAAATTCAAAAAAGTAAAGATATTCTGCAAGAATTTCCTGTTCAAGAGCAGGGGTTTCTGAGCCGTCATCGTAAATATCGTCCTGATTAAACACACAAAAATACTTTCCCTTAAAATTCATATTTTCAACAAATGACAGAAAATCTTCCTCGCTCACAGGCTCGTTCTGGCTGTTGTAAATTTTAAGAAGTTTGCCGATTTCGATAACTCCGTAAAGATTGCCGCAGCCGCAAAATATCTGTATAAAAGGTCTTGTGTTTCCTTTGAAAGTGTGCATTCTAAAATTTTCATGTGTCTACATCAAATTATATCGTACTCTGACTTATATTGTCAGTTTATCATAATTAATCCCACATTTCAACAAGTCTGTGAACAATTTCAGATACTTGCCAGATGATTAACTTCTGAAAGACAGTTGCAGAGTGGTTTAGCACTGTGTATGTGTAAGCTTTCAGGTTGCCGTGCAGAGGACTGTTGCACAGTAAATATATCGGATTATATAGTGCCTTTTCACCTAAAATAAGCCATAGATTTCTCGCTCCGCTTTGCGGCGCTTTATTATATTTTGTGACAAATTTTGCATAAAATAACCGAAATAGACTATATTTGATTATCACTTTAGTGAAAACAAATCATATCTATGGCAAAAATCTTGCGTAATTATTCCTATACTTTGTTAAAAGCACTTTTTTTCAATTGTTTTTTCCATATTCTCCTCTTTTATTGCTTATTGATGCTTTCTGTGGCATAATTCTATAGATGTATTGCGTAAGTTGGTTTTGGGTTGAGGAGTATTAAATATGAAAGACAGAAAAATGTCGTTTTATAACAGAATTGTGAAAAGAATGCTTGATATTATCTGTTCACTTGCAGCGATAGTGTGTCTGTCAGTACTTTACCTTCCGATATGTGCCATAATAAAATGCACGAGCGAAGGTCCTGTTTTTTAGACAGAAAAGAATAGGAAAAAACAAAAAATATTTCAATATTCTGAAATTCCGCACAATGAGAATTGATACTCCCAAGGATTGTCCTACACATCTTCTTAAAAATCCTGAACAGTATATAACTAAGGTGGGTGCGTTTTTAAGAAAGACAAGTCTTGACGAATTGCCTCAGATTTTTAATATTTTTAAGGGCGATATGTCGGTTATCGGTCCAAGACCTGCACTTTGGAATCAGTATGACTTGATTTCTGAAAGAGATGAGTATGGCATAAATGATTTAAAACCCGGCTTGACGGGTTGGGCGCAGATTAACGGCAGAGATGAGCTTCCTATTCCTGAAAAAGTTCAGATGGATAAGATTTATCGTGATAATGTCAGTTTTGTCTTTGATGTAAAATGTCTTTTTATGACAGTTGTAAGTGTGTTTAAGCATGATGGTGTAGTTGAGGGCGGAACAGGAGCAATTGCAGATGAAGAATAATCGTAAAAAAGTTATGATTCTTACCAATCATTCTTATATGCTGTATCGTTTCAGAAAAGAATTGATTGAAGAACTTATGAAAAATTATGATATTGTTCTTAGTATGCCTTTTGTAGGACATCATGAGGATTTCATCAATATGGGATTGCGTTGTATTGAAACTAAGATGGAGCGCAGAGGGGTTAATCCGATTCACGATTTTTTACTTATGAAATTTTATAAAAAATATTACAGGAAGAAAACCCTGATTTGTTAATTACATACTCTATCAAACCAAATGTTTACGGTGGATTGATGTGTGAAAAGTTAAATATTCCGTTTTATGCGAATGTTCAGGGATTAGGAACGGCGTTTCAAAAACCCGGACTTGCTCAGTTTGCGACAGTTCTTTATAAAACAGCCTTTAAAAAGGTAAAAACGGTATTTTTTGAAAATCAGGTTAATGCAGATGAATTTGTTGACAGAAAGATTATTTCTGTCGAGAAAGAAACTATTTTGAACGGCGCAGGAATCAATCTTGAAATTTATGAGTACAAGCCTTACCCGAAAAGTGATCCGCCGCATTTTTTGTATCTTGGCAGAATCATGAAGGAAAAGGGCATGGATGAATTGTTTTCTGCGGCTGAGAAGCTTCACGATGACGGCTATAAATTTGTACTTGACCTTGTAGGCTTTTTTGAAGATGAATACAAGGAAAGAGTTGAGCTACTTGAAAGTAAGGGCGTTGTAAAATTCCATGGATTTCAGGAAGAACCAAGACCTTACTATGCGACTGCAGATTGTGTTGTAATGCCGAGTTATCACGAGGGTATGAGTAATGTAAATCTCGAAGCCTCGGCAACAAGCAGACCTGTCATTACCACCGATATTCCGGGCTGCAGAGAGTCGGTGGAAAATGAATATACAGGCTGGCTTTGTGAACCTAAAAGCGTTGACAGCCTTTATGAAAAAATGAAAGCTTTTCTTGAAACGGATATTTCAAAACGAGAAGTTATGGGCAAATACGCCCGACAAAAAATGGTGGACGAATTTGATAAAAAAATCGTTGTAAACGATACAATAAAGGCTTTAAAACTTTAATTCTATAAAATGAAGGGTAATTGAATTTTATGTTAAGAATATTACATATTGTAACATACATGGGGCGTGGCGGTCTTGAAACTATGATTATGAATTATTACAGAAACATAGACCGTACTAAAATTCAATTTGATTTTCTTGTACATCGTCAGGAAAAGGCTGATTATGATGATGAGATATTATCTTTAGGCGGACATATTTATCATATGCCTATGCTGAATCCCTTTTCTAAGGCTTATTTTAATGCGCTTGATGACTTCTTTGATAATCATAAGTACGATATTGTGCATTCACATTTGGATTGCATGAGTGCATATCCTTTGAAAATTGCACAAAAACATGGCGTTAAGGTGAGAATTGCACATTCGCATAATAAAAGCCAAGACAAAAATTTAAAGTATCCCATTAAGCTTCTTTCAAAACATTTAATTCCTAAGTACGCTACACATCTTTTTTCTTGCGGTAAAGAGGCAGGAGATTGGATGTTTGGCGGGAATGCATATACTGTCTTAAATAATGCAATTGATGCTGAAAAATATCGGTATGACTGTCAAATAAGAAATCAAGTGCGTGATGAACTGAAAATCAGTAAATCTGATTTTGTAATCGGACATGTCGGAAGATTTAATCCACCCAAAAATCATTCGTTTTTGATTGATGTTTTTAAGAGTGTACATGATAAAAACAGAAATTCCAAACTGCTTCTTGTAGGAACAGGTAACGGACAGAGTAATATAAGAGAAAAAGTTAATGATCTTGGTTTATCGGATTCCGTGTTTTTTTAGGAAACAGAGGAGATGTGAATAGAATACTACAGGCAATGGATGTCTTTTTGTTTCCGTCTTTGTATGAAGGATTGCCACTTTCAATAATAGAAGCGCAGGCTGCAGGATTGCCGTGTATCATTCTGACAGTGTTCCGTCTGAATGCAGAGTTACAGACCTTGCAGAGTCGTTAGATTTAAACTTGCCGATTGATGAGTGGGCGGATGTTGTCTTAGAAAAACAAAGTACGATTAGAAAAAACACGATTGATGATATAAAAAATCAGGTTTTGATGTTAAACAGAATGTTGTAAAACTTGAAGAATTTTATTTAAATTCGGTTGAGGAATAATAGTTATGCAGACTTTAACAGTGTTTACACCTGCTTATAATAGGGCACATACAATAGGTCGTACATATAAATCTTTGTGTTCCCAAAAATGCAAGGATTTCGTGTGGCTTATAGTTGATGACGGTTCAACTGATAATACGGCTGAATTAGTAAAAGACTGGATATCCAAAGATAACGGCTTCGAAATTCAGTACATATATAAAGAAAACGGCGGTATGCATACCGCACACAATGTTGCGTATAGTATACATACCGAACTCAATACTTGTATAGATTCTGATGACGCTTTATCTGAGAACGCTGTTGAAAAAATTATGGCTCAATGTCAATAGTTGGGGTAGCATTAAAACAGAATAATTGAAATTGACAAGTGGTGGTTGTTTAAACTGCCGCTTGTTTTGTATTGTTTTTTGCTGATTTGAGTGAGAACATATGTAGGATGCGGTTACGGAAGCGGTTGAAATCTCTGTAACCATACGCATTTCTTTTTAGGACTTTAATTTTGTTGTTGCAGCCTTCAATAAAACCGTTTGTAAGCGGTGTAGTGAACGAATCGAGTATTCCTGTCAGCCAATTTTGTATTGTTTTCGCACATTTTACAAAGCGTGGAATGCCACAATCATAAGCGGAGTTAATCCAATCAGACATTGCCTTTCTGGCAGACTGCCTGTCTTGGCAATCAAGGATTTTGAGAAAATCTTCCTTGTAAAAGTGAGCCGTACACAGATTCGGTGAAGTATACAGCATAATATTTACCTGCTGTTTTTGTTCATCATTCAAATCATCAAATCTTTTTAACAATAGCTTTCTTGAATTTTTAAAATATCTGCGATGTGATTCGCTGAACTTCTTTTGTTCTTCCTTTCGTACACTCTCAAATGCGCACATAATCTGCCGTATCCAGTGGTATTTATCAACAATTTTCGTTGCGTTTTTGAACCAAACCGAACTGATATCTGAAAAAGTCCTCCACATATCGCTGACGAAGTATTCAACCTTATCTCGCTCGGATTTATCAAATTTTTTGAAGTATTTAGACAAACAATACTTGGTTCTTTTGGGCAGAATATCCAAAACCACCTTGTTCTCAGGATCGGTCAAAATACATTGATACTTTTCTTTGCCTGTATTGCCCTTGAATTCATCAATAGAAAGTGCTATCGGCAGTTCTTTTAGTGAATATGAAACCAAATCAAATATTCTGATAACAGTCGGTAATGACAGATTTACTTCCTTAGCAACGCTTGTAAAAGATGCCTCACACCTTAATTTGTCGATAACATATGCAACTAATCTGTTTGTCATTCTGTGAAAACGGGGAAGAAAAGAATTCTTTTCATAAAACCGCTTTCCGCATGAGCAACTATATCTACGCTTTTTGAGGTGAATGAAAACAAACTTTCCAAAAGCCGGAATATCCTTGATAATCTGTTCTCGGTAATCGTGAATTTTGTCTGTATGATTTCCGCAGACGGGACATTTGTGAATTTTCCGCTCAAGTTTGCAGTAAATGTGAATAGTATCATCAATTTCTTCAAGGTTTTCGATTAAAACACCTTGCAATCCGAGTAATTTTTCTGTAAAATAATTGTAGAGCATATTTTGTCCTCCGTTCTGGTTTCTAGTCAATTCCATTTTAACGGATTTTAGGTAAATATGCTCTACTTTTTTGAAATTTTTTTGTAGGCTCTTTCCCTTACCCAAACTTTTATTATAGAGCCTTTTAAGTTTTAAATACAAAAATCCCCATAGATTTCATTGCGAAGTCTATGGGGAGTCTTTTTGTGAATTATTGGTTACTTCTTCTTTTTCAGTTCATTTTTGAAGCATTTTTTATCGAATGAGGGGTTGAAGGCGTAGAAGTTCTTTTCGTTGAGTTTATCGGTTAAGAGGCGGAGGTTTTCGCCGAAGCGTTGATAGTGTACAACCTCACGGGCACGCAGAAAGCGAATCGGATCTTTTACATCGTAGTCATCGCAGAATCTGAGGATGTTATCGTAGGTTGTTCGGGCTTTTTGCTCAGCCGCCATACTTTCGTGCAGGTCGGTTATCGGATCGCCTTTAACCTGCATTGATGCAGCTGTATAGGGAAAACCTGCTGCTGCCTGTGGGAAAATTCCGGTTGTGTGGTCAACAAAATAGTCACCGAATCCCTGTTCCTTGATTTCATCCTCGGTGAGGTCTTTCGTCAGCTGATATACTATTGCACCGATCATTTCAAGATGATTAAGTTCCTCTGTGCCTATGTCGGTGAGAGTGCCCTTGAGTTCCGGCAATGGCATTGCAAATCGTTGGCTCAGATATCGTAATGACGCACCCAACTCACCATCCGGACCGCCGTATGGCAGAATGTTACTTATTTTGACTGAGAAATATGTTGAGGTGGGAGGCTTTGCGGTCAAATATTATTCTTTTTATAATTATGGATAGTAAGTCGTTTTGCGCTTTTAAGGGATAATTTTCTTTAATCGAGAAAGCATCATTAATTAAATTGTTCTTTATGAGAATATTGATTGCTTTAATTACAACTTTTTCAATCTTTTCAATTCTTACGCTGTGCGATGAATGGCAGTTGCGTGAATGTAGGCGGAGCATTGGAGAAAATTATTTTTAATCGGAACGAGGGTTGAATTACAGTTTGAACACTTGACAAGATTTTGAATGAGGTGTCTAATTTCGGTTTGTTTATGGGAATGTTCTCTATTTATTATTCTTTGCAGGAATAATATTTGCCTTGTTTGTTCAAAAATTACTTCATCAACAATCGGTTCGTGAGTGCCGTTTGAAATTATCAAATTTTCGTTATAGAAATCTCTGCCCGTTTTGCAGATTGGATTCCACCTGATTTTGCCGATATAAACGGGATTTTGCAGAATATATTCAACGGCACGGCAATCCCAATTATTGCCTTTGAAAGTTTTAATTTTTGCTGAGTTCAAGTTGTCACAAATCATATTTATATCTTTATTATTCAAAAAATCGGCAAAAATTTTACTGACAATTCGGGCTTTTTCAGCGTCAACCACAAGCCTTCCGTCTGTCACTTTATAGCCAAAGGGCGCAATGCTGACGATGCCGCCACGCTCGGCTTTTTCGGTCATTCCTCGCCTTACCTCACCCGAAAGCCGAATCGAATAGTATTCGTCCGACCATTCGATAATGCGTTCAATCAGCTTTCCGAAGGGACCGTCATCAACGGGTTCGGACACGCTGATGACTTCAATACCGTTTTTCTCAACAGCGATTTATAGAAAATGCTTTCCTCCTGATTGCGGGCGAATCGTGAAAATTTCCAGACAAGTACGGCTGAAAACAGGGGAGGCTTTTGCTTTGCAAGGCTTATCATTCGGTTGAATTCAGGTCGCTTGTCGGCATATCTTCCCGAAATTCCGTTGTCACGAAAAATAAACTTTTCATCAATCAGATAGCCTTTTTCATCTGCAAATTTTCTGATGATTTTCAGCTGACTTGACGGTGAAAGCTCAGTTTGATTTTCGGTTGACACCCTTATGTATGCCGCCGCAAAGTGATTTTTATTGTAATTTCCCGACAAATTAATCACCTCTTGAAAGAATAATTCTTTTATGCAATAATATGCCTGCGATTGGAATAAAATTCTTCGGCAAATTTCTCGAAAACACTTTACTTTGCTAACGCACTAATGTATAATATACAGAGATTGTTTTGCAAGGTGATTTGCAGAACATAGGTAGAGAGTATATCAGATTACGGAGGAATAATTATGAAAAAGAAAAAGTTACTTTCATTACTTCTTGCAGGTGCAATGTCAGCGTCAATTTTTGTAGGTTGCGGTTCTTCTGCAACGGACTGGGATTATATCTCAAACAAGGGAGAGCTTGTTATCGGTGTTACATATTTTGAGCCGATGAACTACCTTGATGCAGACGGCAAGCTTACAGGTTTTGAAACTGAGTTTGCAGAGGCAGTTTGCGAGAAAATGGGTGTTACTCCAAAGTTCCAGAAAATTGACTGGGATTCAAAAGAGGTTGAGCTTAACTCAAAGACAATCGACTGCATATGGAACGGTCTTACAATTGATGACGACAGAAAGACAACAATGGATATTTCAACTCCTTATATGGAAAACAAGCAGGTTATGGTTGCAAAATCTGATGTTGCAGACAAAATCAAGTCAGCAGATGACCTCAAGGATAAGACAGTAGTTGCAGAGAAGAAGTCAGCAGGTGAAACTGTTGCTCAGACAGACGAGTTCTTCTCAAGTGCAAAGTATGTTTCTGTTGACGCACAGGCTAAGGCTCTTCTCGAGGTTAAGTCAGGCACAGCAGATGTTGCGGTTATCGACTATGTAATGTCAATCGGTACACTCAAGAGCGGTTCTGACTACGCTGACCTCAAGGTTGTTGACGGCAAGGACTTTTCACCTGAGCAGTACGGTATTGCACTTCGTAAGGACAGCCCCGAAACACTCAAAAAGCTTAACGATGCTATTCAGGCAGTTGCCGATGACGGCACACTCGATAAGATTGCAGAGAAGTACAGCCTTCAGGATCTTCTTCTTGTAAAAAAGAAATAATTTAATTAAAATAAGCTTGTACATACAGGGCGGACTATGTTCGCCCGTTGTGCTTTTTATTGATTATAAATTTACAGGTTCAAATTTGTAAGCCTTTTGATATATTCAAAACTGAAAATACTTGGATAGAGTGGTATATAAAATGGATCAATTTTTTAATGTAAGCGGTCAGTTGCTTGAGGGATTCGGCGAAAACTGTATAATTTTCATTGTAACCCTGCTTGCGGCAATTCCGCTCGGACTTATTATCTCAATGGGTTCAATGTCAAAATTCAAGCCGTTAAAATGGCTGACAAAAACATTTGTGTGGATAATCAGAGGTACTCCGCTGATGCTCCAGCTTTTCGTAGTTTTCTATGTTCCGCCGCTTGTGTCAAACGGCAGTGTGACATTTGCACGAATGAACGCCGCACTTATCGCATTTATAATCAATTATGCCGCATATTTTTCTGAAATCTTCCGTGGCGGTATCGAGTCTGTTCCAAAGGGACAGTACGAGGCAGGTCAGGTGCTCGGCATGACAAAGGGTCAGATTTTCTTTAAGGTTGTGCTTTTGCAGGTTGTAAAGAAAATTACTGCACCCATGGGCAACGAAATTATTACTCTTGTAAAGGATACTTCACTTTCAAGCGTTATCGCTATTCCGGAAATCCTTATGAGAGCAAAGGACTTCTCAATGCAGGGACTCATCTGGCCGCTTTTCTATTCGGCAGTATTCTTCCTCGCATTCTGCGGAATTCTTACCTTGCTTTTCTCATTTATCGAGAAAAAGCTTGATTACTACAAGGGTTAAGGGGGAAAGGTTATGTCTTTGTTAAATGTTGAAAACATCCGTAAAAGCTACGGCAAAACAGAGGTTTTGAAAGATATCAGCTTTTCTCTTAAAAAGGGCGAGGTGCTTGCGATTATCGGCTCATCTGGTTCGGGCAAGACTACGCTGTTAAGGTGTCTTAATTTTCTTGAAACTCCGGGCAACGGCAAGATTTCCGTCAATGACAAGGTGCTTTTTGACAGCAATGACAGCTCTGCAAAGAGCGACAGCGAAATCAGAAAAAGACGACTTCACTTTGGACTTGTGTTCCAGTCATTTAACCTGTTTCCGCAATATACGGTTATCGAGAATATTATGCTTGCTCCAAAGCTTGCCGCAAAAGAGCAGATAAAGCAGACAGGCGAATATATGGGCGCAAAAAGCTATAAAGAGGCTCATGAAATTATCAAGAGCAATGCAAAGTCTTTGCTTGAAAGGGTAGGCCTTTCCGAAAAGAGCGAGTCATATCCGTGTAACCTCAGCGGCGGTCAGCAACAGCGTGTTGCAATTGCAAGAGCGCTTGCACTCAATCCCGATGTGCTCTGCTTTGACGAGCTACCTCTGCACTTGATCCCGAACTCACGGGCGAGGTGCTTAATGTTATCCGCAGTCTTAAAACTTCCGACAGCACAATGATTGTTGTAACTCACGAGATTGAGTTTGCAAGAGATGTTGCCGACAAGATCATTTTTATGGCTGACGGTGTAATCGCCGAAGAGGGCACTCCCGAACAGGTAATCAACAATCCGCAAAATCCAAGAACCCAGGCGTTTTTGTCAAGGTTCAACTGATAACTGAATATTAGGTGAGGAAAGCACTCGAAAGGGTGCTTTTTTACATATTTTTACAAATAACCTTGAAAAGTTTATGCCATTGTGCTATAATAATCGTGTCATTCACTGACAAAGGCACAAAGCCTGAAAAAATGAGAAATCCTGATAGGGAAAACGGAGGAAAAACAAATGAAAAGAATTTTCACAATCAGCGTTGCGGCTGTTATGGCACTTCTTATGGTGCTTTCACTTACAGCTTGCGGTAATTCAACACTCGGCTATTACAAGCTTACAAGTGCAGAAGCAAGCGGTATGAGCTTTGACAGCAGTACTCTTGCCGCTGTCGGTATGGACAAAGGCTACATTCTTCTTAAAGAAGACGGCAAGGCTAAGCTTTCTGCAGCCGGTCAGGAGCAGGAGCTCACATACGATGACAAGAACTTACAGCAGGGAGCGAGAGCATTCCATACACACTCAAAGACGGTGTTATTACAATGGAAAAAGACGGTACAAAGCTCGTTTTCACATTTGACGCTAACTTCAAGCCCGAATCTTCTAATTCAGAGTCATCAAAGTAATAAAACTTAACGGTGCAAAAATTTCGGCAGTCCAAATCGGACTGCCGTTTTTGTATATCCAACCAAAAACAAGGGCAGCGGAATTTCGCTGCCCTTAATTTTATAAGATTTTATCAGTCTGAAAGACACTCGTCAAGCGCGTCAACAATTGCGTGCCTGTCCATATGCTGACCGATGAATACAAGCTTGATTTCTCTGTCGCCATATTTTTCGTCCCACTTTTCAGCCATATCGGGATACTCTGCAAGATAGAGCTTCTGCTGTTTCTTTGGGAATGCGGCAAGCCACTTGCCCTGTTCCGTAGCAGTAATCTGAACGCCTGCCTGCTCGAATACATAAACATCTTCTCTCTTGTCATCAAACCAAAGAACACCCTTTGCACGGACTACGCTCTTTGGCCAGTTCTCAACAAACTGCTGGAGCTTGTCTGATTGAAAGGACGAATGCGGTGGTAAACAAATGAACCGATGCCGTATTCTTCTTCGCCGTCCTCATGATCGTGGTCGTGGTGACAGCAATGACCGTGTTCGTGGTCGCAATGAGAGTGGTCAAGACCGTCCTCATCATGGTCATGATCGTGATGCTCATGTTCGTCATGGTCTTCATCGTGGTGGGTGATGGTGGTGATGATGACCGTGAGGTCTGTATCCTCGTCATCTTCATCCTTATCATAAATCTGAGCCCAACCTGCGGATGCGGCTGTTTCTTCAAAATTAAAGCACTTTGTATCAAGAATATCCTTAACTTCAACCTTGCCGAACTGTGATTCAATAATTCGTGCCTTTGGCTGAAGTGTCTTAATCATAGCCTTAACTCTCTTGAGCTGTTCCTCTGTTACCTTGTCAACCTTGTTGAGGATGATTGTTGAACAGAACTCAATCTGCTGGATAAGAAGACTTTCAACATCCTCTTCGTCAACATCTTCCTTGAGGAGATCGTCGCCGCAGCCGAATTCCGTTGCCATACGGAGTGCGTCAACAACTGTAACAATGTTGTCAAGACGGACAAGCTCGGGAATATTGTTTTCCTTATCGCCCTCAAGAACTGAGATTGACTGTGCAATCGGAAGGGGTTCACAGATACCGCTTGCCTCAATGAGAATGTAGTCAAACTTGCCTGACTTTACAAGGTCTGTAATCTGGTTGATAAGGTCAACGCTCAAAGTACAGCAGATACAGCCGTTTGTAAGCGGAACAAGGTTTGTATCTTTCTGAGTAACAACGCCTGCCTTTTGAATAAGCTCTGCGTCAATGTTTACTTCACCGATATCGTTTACGATAACGGCACACTTGTAGCCCTCCTGATTGCCGAGAACATGGTTGATAAGAGTAGTTTTGCCTGCACCGAGATAACCTGTAAGAAGCGTTACGGGAACAGGAAGCTTAATGTTAGCCATATATTTCATTTCCTTTCGTTGAATTGTGCTTATTAATGCGGATTACCGCTGTCCTTAAATATAACACTTTGCAAAATTATTGTCAATACAAAGTACGGAGTGCGGTCAATCCGATTAGCTGATTATTGCTGTACATTTTGTGTTTTTTGTATAATCACCTTTTATTTATTTCGGTTTTATGTTACAATAGTCAAAAGTAATTTTACGGAGATAGATTATGATTGTACTTGCATCTGCTTCACCACGAAGAAAAGAGCTTTTAAGTTTTATAACAACCGATTTTAAAATTGTTCCCGCAGACATTGACGAAACGGTTGAGAACAATGTTCCGCTTGAAAAACGTCCCGAATATCTTGCCGTCAAAAAGGCATTGCATATTTCAAAAAACGGCTATGAAAAAGATATTGTAATCGGTTGTGACACGGGAGTTTTTGTTGACGGCAAAATGCTCGGCAAACCTAAGAACAGGGGGATGCCGAGAATATGTTAAAACTGCTTTCGGGCAGACAGCACAAGGTTATCACGGGTTGTTGTACCGTCAAAAACGGTGTTGCAAAATCATTTTCCAATGTAACGCTTGTTGAATTTTTTGAACTTTCCGATTCGGAAATAGAGGAGTACATTGCAACGGGCGAGCCTTTTGACAAGGCAGGTGCATACGGAATACAGGGCAAAGGTTCTCTGCTTGTAAAGAAGATTGACGGTGACTATTTTAATGTTGTCGGACTTCCCGTAAGTGAATTAAACAGGATTTTGAAAAAGGAGTATTCATATGAATGATAATATAAATAAAACAGTCAATGAAATTCTCGAAAGCTATTCAAAGCATAAACAAACTTGCAGACTTTCGGAGGATAACATTATCAACAAATCTGTGCTTATTCAGGTGCTTGAAGAAATCCGCAAGCTGTTGTTTCCGGGCTACTTTGACAAGAACAGAGTAAGAGAAGAATACATCGGCTATATTGTAGGCGACAGAATAGAATTTATTCAGTACAACCTTAAAAAGCAGATTGCAAAGGCTTTAAAGGGCTGCGAAAAGTGCAACGACCTTTCATATGACGAGGTTATGGAAAAGTCAGAAAAGCTGGTTTATGAGTTTCTCTCAAAGATTCCGTCAATCCGTGATTACCTTGCAACAGATGTTGTTGCGGCCTTTAACGGCGATCCTGCCGCATACAGCACGGATGAAATCATTCTCTGCTACCCCGGATTTTTTGCAATCACGGTTTACAGAGTAGCACATGAATTGTGGAAACTTAAAATCCCGATGATTCCGAGAGTGCTTTCGGAGTACGCACACGGACTTACGGGAATTGACATTCACCCGGGTGCGACAATCGGCAAATATTTCTTCATCGACCACGGCACAGGCATTGTAATCGGTGAAACTACCGAGATAGGCGAGAATGTAAAAATCTATCAGGTGTAACCTCGGTGCGTTGTCAACAAGAAAAGGTCAGCAGCTTAAAGGTGTTAAAAGACATCCTACTATCCGTGATAATGTTACAATCTATTCGGGTACAACTATCCTCGGCGGTGAAACCGTAATCGGCAAGGGTGCAACAATCGGCGGTAATGCCTTTATTGTGAACTCAATTACTGAGGGTATGAAAGTAAGCATTAAAAACCCCGAACTCCAGTTTAGCCCCGACCTTTCGGAAAACAATCAGGACAAGTATTGGTATTGGATGATTTAGCTTACGCTTTAATGGAAAATTGAATGCGGATTTGCAACTGTTGAATACATAGTCAAGGAAAAATCTCCGTACGGTTTGCAGAGAAAATTCTACCGGATTGCAGAATTCAGAGTTGATGAAAACTTCCGCAGAATGGGTGTTGCAACAAAGCTGATAAGCTTCTGCAAACAAGAGGCTAAGAACAGAGGCTTTGACAGGCTGGAACTTGATGTGTGGGAATTTAACGAGGGTGCAATGAGGTTTTACGATTCCGTAGGATTCAAAACCTACAGAGAATACAAGGAAATGGATATTTAAACCGAAAAATCCGTATGAAGATTGCTCCATACGGATTTTGTTTTGTGTATCAAATTTTATTTATCGCCATTTAAAGGTGACGAGTCCGTAAACATAGATAAATGCGATAGCTGTAGGAACTACATATTTGAAAATCGGTTTCATCCACGAACGCACTTTCATACCGATGCCCATGTTGGCTTCTTTAATGAAGTTATCCCAACCCCAGCCGAACTTGTTGCAACAGAACAGAGCAAGCACAAGAGAACCGAGAGGAAGAACATTTGTGGAAACAATGAAGTCCCAAAAATCAAGCCATGTTGTACCCTCTGCAAACGGCTGAAAATGAAGAACGCTGAATCCGAGAGCCGTTGTGAGTGCAAGCACAAACACTACAATTCCGCAAATAAGACTGCCTTTTCTTCTTGACCAGCCTGTCAAATCACGAATCATTGCAAGAATATTTTCGCAAACACCCAAAACGGTTGACATTGCCGCAAACACCATAAACAGGAAGAAGAGCGAACCCCATATTCTTCCGCCGGGCATATTGTTGAACACGGTTGCCATTGTGTCAAACAAAAGGTTCGGACCTGAATTAACTTCAAGGTTGTAAGTAAAGCAGGCAGGGAAGATGATTATGCCTGCAAGCAGAGCTACGAGTGTGTCAAGAGAGATAACATTGATTGCCTCGCCCATAAGTGAATGGTCTTTGCCGATATAACTTCCGAAAATAGCCATACCGCCCATACCTGTTGACAGCGAGAAAAATGCCTGATTCATCGCACCCACAACAACATCACCGTTGATTTTTGAAAAGTCGGGTTTGAGGTAAAATGTCATACCCTCACCCGAACCGCTCAAAAACAGACTGTGGATTGCAAGCACAATCATAAGTGCAAGCAAAGCAATCATCATATATTTTGTTATCCTCTCAAGTCCGCCCTGAATGTTGAACGAGAGTATAACAAAGGCGATAACAACCGTTATCATCATAAAAATAACATTGACTGACGGATTTGCAATCATTGTGGTAAATCCGAGGTCACGGTTGTTACCCGTCAGAAAATTTATGAAGTAGTAAATTATCCAACCGCAAACAACTGTGTAAAAAGCCATAATTGCAAGGTTGCCCACAAGGCATGCCCAACCGAAACCGCCCCATTTTTGCTTTGGCTTTTCAAGTTTGCGGTACATTTTAATCGGACTTGTCTGTGCCGCTCTGCCCACCGAAAATTCCATTATCAAACACGGAATTCCCAAAACAATAAGACAGATGATGTACACAAGCATAAAACTTCCGCCACCGTATTGTCCGCACATCCACGGAAACTTCCACACATTTCCGCAACCGATTGCACAGCCTGCCGAAAGCATTATAAATCCGAGTCGGCTTCCTAATTTTTCACGATTCACAACACAAGTCCTCCTGCCGAATTTATTTTATCTACACAATATTTTTTCGTCATAAATACTGCTCCTTTGTTTATTTTGCAATACAAAGAGTAGTATAGCAAATAAAATACCATTTGTAAAATTGATAAAACTGTGCTATAATAACGAAGATATCGTTCGTATAAAAGAGGATTTAGTTATGGATACCAATGTGCTTAAAACCTTTGTAGCTGTGTGCGAATATTCGGGATTTTCTGCTGCAGCGGAAAAGCTCGGCTATACCCAGTCAACCGTTTCATCACAGATAAAACAGTTGGAAAGCGAGCTTAACACGGTGCTTTTTGACCGCTTTTACCACAGAATCAGCCTGACTTCCGACGGCATAACGGTTCTGCAACACGCAAGAGAAATTCTTGAATCTCACGAAAAGATGCTTGAAGATTTGCGTACCCCCGAAACAATTGAGGGCAACATTCGCCTTGCAATGTCAAGTTCTGTCTGCAACCGATTTTTTAAAGATGATTTTCTTGAGTTCAGAAAGCATTTTCCTAATATTCACCTTGTCGTTGTCGAAAGCGGTACAGAGCAGATGTTTGATATGTTACGCAAAAATGAGGTTGATTTGATTTTTACGCTTGACAGCCACATTTATGATTCGGAATTTATAATTTGTGCAGAGCATGAGGAAAAGATTCACTTCTTTGCATCAGTTGACAATCCACTTTTGAATAAAGAAAATATTTCGCTAAAAGAATTATGTACCGAGGATTTTGTACTGACCGAAAGTAATATGAGCTACAGAAAATTGCTCAACAATGAACTTGCCGCACAATCGCTTGAAATTCACCCTGTTTTGGAAATAGGAAACCCTCTACAAATTTGTTCTCTAATCAAAAACAGCAAAATGATCTCGTTCTTGCCTGATTTCATCACGGAGGATTACTACAATTCGGGAGAGATAAAACATCTTCCGTCAACGATTGTGATGTTTCGGTGTGGACGCAGTTGCTTATCCACAAAAACAAGTGGAAATCTCCTGCGCTTAATGCGTTTATTGATTTTTATCGGGATGTTATACGAAAATAAAAAGTATCACATTTTGCCCTACGCACCGCCGTATTGCGTTATGATAATCTTGGCAAGCTTTGCGTTCGGCTTTTTGATATTGACGGGGTACTGTAACTTTTTTCATAGACAAACATCAGCAATCCTCCTCGTTTTCCCACGGCCACGGTCCCTTTATCCAGCTCCACATATTGGTGCTTGTCATACTCTTTTTCAAAGGACCGAATTTTTCTTCATATTCTTCAACAAGCGGTTTCAATTTTTCTTTGAAACCGTTCATTTTTTGTATCATTGCCGTATCGTGCGGATGAGTGTCAAGATAAATCTGAAGGTCAAGTGCGGCAAATTCGTAGGTTGAAATTTTCTTTAAAAGAATTTCTCTTTCAGTCAAGTCCCTCACCGCATTTCTTTCCGTAGAATGGTTTGTTGAGAACGGGGAACATTGTACCCGACTCAAGTCCCTGCAACGGGCTGTAGGTTGGGGAGTCGAACTGCTGAAAGGGAACATATGCCATAGCCTCGCTCGTTCTCTTTGGCAGACACGGTATTCCGTACTGCTGAGAAATAATTTCTTTAATATCCAATTTAATTCTCCTTTTTGTTCAAACTTATGAACATTGCTGTTCATTCTCATAATATGCCCGTTTCATACTTGTGTTTACATAATAAAAAAACAGAGCCGACAGCAATGCCGTCAGCCCTGATACAGAGGTTTTACCGTGAATATCCGATTAAATGTTAATTAACCTTTTTGGCAGAATTTGAAGTAACCTTTGCAATGATTGCAAAAACTACGCAAAGCACAATTCCGATTGCCGAAACGATGCCTACAAGAGTAAAGTTTGTGTTTGAAATGAGTGAAAAATCAAGCACACCGCTGTCGGGGTTCTGAAGTGACGCAAAAACTGCAACAGCGTCAATAATTACGGCAACCATAAGTGAAAGAATTGAAATTGATGCCGAAACTGTTTCCGTAAGGTTCTTTTCAATTTTCTTTGCAACGCTGATTTTTTCACTTCTGAAGTTAAGACAGCCGAAAATCCAGAATACAGCCGCCGCATTAATTATTGTTTCGGGAATCATATATGTAGCGTTGTAGCTGAGTGAATAGAGAAGTCCGTCGGTTGAGGGGATTGAAACACCTGCCCATACGGTACAGCCTGAAATTACATGACAGATATATCTCAAAGCACAAACTCCTACCGTGCCTGTTACGGCAGCGGCAGACGGATTGCTGACTTTGTTTCTGAGAAAGCCTGCAAGACCGATAACCGTGAATGCGAATATATAGTCCAAGAAAATGATTGTTACAGCTGCCCAAAATGAAGTTGCGTATGAAAGGGTTGACGCAGTTTGAATAAGCTGAATAATGCTGAATACAAATCCCGAAAGCAATCCCCATTTTACACCGTGACGATATGAGATAATTACAATCGGAACAATGCTGAATGCGGTAACACTGCCGCCGTAGGGAAGCTCTAAGATTTTTACAAAGCTTAAAACTGCCGCAAGTGCAATCATAATTGCACATTCGCACATAACAAGTGCATTTTTCTTATTGTTTGTTTTCATTAAAACTACTCCTTAAATAAAATTCTTTCGGAGAAAAAACACAACAAAAAAGGAGTATGCCAAAAAGACATACTCCAAGTGCGTACACTTCAAGCTTAATATGTCCCTTCGTTGGCATTATCCAAATCAGGTTGACGGTCGAAATCGAATTTCCTCTCAGCCGGTAACAGCTCCCGTTTTGTATGTGATTATTCTCACTCTGATCACAAATATTACACATCTTTAGGTTGTGTAATATCTACACTATGATTATAAACTGTATTTGACAATTTGTAAAGCCTTTTGTGTGCAATGTTACAGATAATCGCATATTAATTGACAAACACTTTGCTTTTGTGATAATATGTAATCTGTGATTTTGCGGTTTATTGCCGAATGGCAGTACATTTTGCAACAATTGATAAACTAATTGAAGAAGGTTTTTTAATGGACAGCAGATTTAATTCACCGGCTGAAATTGCGTCGCTGGTGTCAAAATCAGGTGTAACAAAATCAATGCTTTCTCTGCCGAAAATGATTTTGCTCGGACTTATGGCAGGCGCATTTATCGCATTCGGCGGTGCGGCAAGTGATGTTGCAATGCACGGAGTTGCCGATGTGGGGCTTGCAAGAGTGGTTGCAGGCGTAATCTTCCTGTGGGACTTATGCTTGTTGTGTTTACAGGAAGTGAACTCTTTACAGGCAACTGCCTTATGATTATTCCGACGCTTGAAAAGAAAATCAAGCCTGTTTCAATGATAAAGAATCTTGTTACGGTTTATATTTCAAATTTTGTCGGTGCAATGATTATTGATTTGCTGATATTTTTTTCGGGACAGCTCAATTATTCAAACGGCGGACTCGGTGCTTTTACAATCAAGGTTGCACTTGCCAAAACAACAATCAATCCTGCAACGGCAATTATCAGCGGCATACTTTGTAACATTCTCTGTGCCTTGCAATCGTTATGGCAACAGGTGCAACAGACGCAATAGGTAAGATTTTCGGTGTATTTTTCCCGATTTGTGCATTTGTAGTCTGCGGATTTGAACACTGCGTTGCAAATATGTTCTATATTCCGACAGGTGTTATGGCGGCAATGAATCCCGAATATGTTGCAAAAGCTCAGGAGCTTTACGGTATTACGGCACAGCAATGTCAGAATCTTGCAAATCTTTCGGGTTGTGAATCTCTGCTGTTCGTTACAATCGGCAACATAATCGGCGGTATGGTCTTTGTGGGACTTCCGCTCTATTTTGCCTATATTCGCAAAAAGAAAAGTGCTTAAAATACATAAACATAAATAATTCATGAGAGCAGTCGTTTTGACTGCTCGTCTTCTTTTTAGTGCAAATTATTTAAAAGTATGTTATAATAAGCCTTACAAAACAAAAACGGAGGATATAATGGATTATTCACAGATTCTTTCACAGCAGTTTAATATTAAAGAGGAGTATGCCAAAAACATCATCACATTGCTTGATGACGGCAACACTATTCCTTTTATTGCACGATACAGAAAGGAAATGCACGGCTCAATGGATGACCAGTTGATTCGTGAATTTGCCGAAAAGCTTGAATATTTAAGAGGACTTGACAAGCGCAGAGATGAAATTCGTTCACTCATTGACGCACAGGAAAAGCTCACGGATGAAATCAACATTGCACTTGACAAGGCTGCCACACTAAGCGAACTTGAGGATATTTACCGTCCGTACCGTCCAAAGAGAAAGACAAGGGCGTCAATTGCAAAGGAAAAGGGACTTGAACCGCTTGCTAACGATATTTTAAAGCAGGAAAAAGGTTTTGATCCGTCAAAGTCGGCAGTTGATTATATTGATGAAGAAAAGGGAGTTACCTCCGTTGAAGATGCAATTCAGGGCGCAATGGATATCATTGCAGAACTTGTGTCGGATAATGCGGAAATCCGTAAGAGAATAAGAAATCTTACAAACGCAAACGGTGTGCTTGTGTCTGTTGCAACAGATGAAGAAAAGGACAGCGTTTACAAAAATTATTATGACTACAAAGAGCCTGTTAAAAAGATTGCAGGTCACAGAGTACTTGCCGTGAATCGTGGCGAAAAAGAGGGATTTCTCAAAGTCAGCGTTGAAACCGACAGCGAAAAACCGCTTAATTCAATTTTCAGAGCAATGATTACAGACAAAAATCAGCTTTGTTCAGACATTATCCGTGAGGCTTGCACAGACGCTTATCAGCGACTTATTTATCCCTCAATTGAGCGTGAGGTCAGAAACGACCTTACAGATACCGCCGCTGAAAATGCTATGAAGGTTTTTGCCGTAAACCTCAAGCAGCTGCTTATGCAGCCACCTGTAAAGGGCAAAACCGTGCTTGCACTTGATCCGGGATATCGCACTGGCTGTAAGACTGCCGTTGTTGACAGCACAGGCAAGGTGCTTGATACAACCGTAATTTATCCTACACATTCAGACAAAAAAATTCAGGAATCAAAGCAAACCTTGCTCCGCCTCATCAAAAAGCATCATGTTGATATTATTTCAATCGGCAACGGTACTGCAAGCAAGGAAACCGAGATGTTCACAGCCGAAACAATCAAAGAGGCTGACCACCCCGTTTATTATATGGTAGTCAGCGAGGCAGGTGCGTCGGTTTATTCGGCATCAAGCTTGCCGCAACAGAACTTCCCGACCTTGATCTCACACTCAGAAGTGCTGTGTCAATTGCAAGACGACTTCAGGATCCTCTTGCAGAGCTTGTTAAGATTGAGCCTAAGGCAATCGGTGTCGGTCAGTATCAGCACGATATGCCGCAGAAAAAACTCGGTGAAACACTTGACGGTGTTGTAGAGGACTGCGTAAACTCGGTTGGTGCAGACCTTAATACGGCATCGCCTGCACTTTTGTCGAGAGTGTCGGGACTTAACGCAACCGTGTGCAAGAATATTGTTGCTTACCGTGAAGAAAACGGTGCGTTCTCATCAAGAGCAGAACTCAAGAAAGTTCCGAAACTCGGACCTAAAGCGTTTGAGCAGTGTGCAGGATTTTTGCGTGTTCCCGAAAGCAGAAATCCGCTTGATAACACAGGCGTTCACCCCGAAAGCTACAAGAGTGCAAAAGAACTTTTAGGACTTCTTGAATATTCTGACAAAGAAATAAAATCAGGCAACTTCTCCGATATTCAGCAGAGAGTAAAGGCAAAGGGAACAAAGTCGCTTGCGATATTCTCGGAATCGGACTTCCGACTCTTGATGATATTGTAAAGGAACTCTCAAGCCGGGCAGAGATCCCCGTGACGAACTGCCAGCACCAATGCTCAGAAGTGATATTCTCGACATCAAGGACTTGAAAGAGGGAATGGAGCTTAAAGGCACGGTAAGAAATGTAATCGATTTCGGAGCATTTGTCGATATCGGTGTTCATCAGGACGGACTTGTTCATATTTCGCAGATTTGCGATAAGTACATCAAGCACCCGAGCGAAGTTCTCAAAGTCGGTGATGTTGTAAATGTAAAGGTTCTTTCAGTTGATCCCGAAAAGAACAGAATTTCTCTTACAATGAAATTTTAATGCGAATAAAGCAAAAAGACAGTTCTATTGTTCCGCAAATCACCTTTGTATTATTCCGCAACTGTTGATATTGTTCCGTAAAAGTGGTTTTTAGTTATGCCAAAAACCTAAATATATAAAATAGGAGAAAAATATGTGTTTTATATGTGATAGGATTGAAATGATAAAAAACGGTTCAAATCCGTATTTTGTGAAAGAACTTGACACAGGTTATGTTGTTATAGGTGACAATCAGCATTTTTACGGATACACGCTGTTCCTTTATAAAAACCACAGCAAGACGGAGTTGTTTCAGTTGAAAATTTCCGAACGCAATAAGTTTTTAGAGGAAATGTCAGTTGTTGCAGAGGCGGTTTCAAATGCTTTCGGTGCAGAAAAGATAAATTACGAACTGCTTGGAAACGGAGAAGCGCATTTGCATTGGCATCTGTTTCCGAGAAGAAAAGGCGATATCGAAAACTACGGCAACAACGGTGCAGGTCCTGTTTGGTGGTATCCTATGGAGAAAATGTACAGCGACAGTAATAAACCGTCTGACAAAGAACTTTTAAAAATGAAAAATCTGCTTTTGAATGAACTTGAAAAACTTATATAAAAAGATATTTTTCAAAGAGCGTTGTGACAAAGTTCGGGCAATAGTTTTATAGAGAACGAGGTGTGCTTATGAAAAAGGCGGTTGCAATAATTTGTACTATTGTTATTTTTGCGTTTTATTTAAGCGTGTCGAATTGTTGAATCAATCGAAAAAGTGTATCGCCTTATTGAAAGCAGTTGAGTAAAAAACAAAGGCTGACGATTTCTCGTCAGCCTTTTGTGTGTAATATTCGGTAATTATTCAGCCTTTTACTGCATATGATTTTCAAGGTGATTTTTCAATGCGGCAAAGGTTTCGTCGCTGATAATGTGTTCCATTTTGCAGGCATCTGCGGCGGCAGTTTCGGGATTAACTCCGAGCATAACAAAGAGCTTTGAAAGAACGGTGTGTCTTTCATATGTTTTTTCTGCAATTTCCCTGCCGAGGTCGGTGAGAATAAGCGAGCCGTCATCGCCGACTTTAAGATAACCGCCCTCTTTGAGAAGACCAACGGCACGGCTGACGCTCGGCTTTGAATATCCCATTTCTTCACATACATCAATTGATCTTATATAATTGCTCTTTTTTGAAAGAACATATATTGTTTCAAGGTACATTTCACCTGATTCTTTTAATTGCATAGTCTGCACTCCTTTACATTGTCTAATCATATCATGATATGAACAAAAAATCAATAAAATTAATTGTGCTTTCAATAATTATGAAAAAACGATTTACCGAAATCAACAAAAATAATATCCGAATTACAGATGTGAAATATTCAATTTGCCAAAATTCAAAATAAAATAAATTTTTTTCGCAAGCCTATTGACATATTTCGAGTTTTATAGTACCATATAATCGGTTAGCGAGAGCTAACCTTTGATTAACAAATATTGTTAGTATCTGCTAACTTAAAGGAGATTGATTTTATGATGCCTTTGATGTTTGCTAACACAGGTGAAACCAATATTATAAAGAAAGTCGGAGGTTCTCCCGAGGTTAAAAAGCACCTTGAAAATCTCGGTTTTGTTGCCGGCGGAGAGGTTACCGTTATTTCGTCACTCGGCGGAAATGTTATCGTTAACGTAAAGGAAACACGAGTTGCAATCAGCGAAGAAATGGCTCGTAAAATTATGATTTGATTCTATGTAACAAACACACGGCGGAATTGTTCCGAGAGGTGTTTTTATACGGCTTTATGCTCAATTTTAGATGGAGGAAACTGTTATGAAAACTTTAAAACAGGCAAAAGTAGGTGAAACCGTAAAGGTTGTTAAGCTTCACGGTGAGGGCGCTGTCAAACGCAGAATTATGGATATGGGCATCACAAAGGGTGTTGAAATTTACATCAGAAAAGTTGCTCCGCTCGGAGATCCGATTGAAATTACTGTAAGAAATTATGAACTTTCGCTCAGAAAAGCCGATGCTGAAATGATTGAAGTTGAGTAATTTATACTTATAAATCCTACGGGAGAAATCCCGTATTTTTATAACATTACGGTTAGCTTTTGCTAATCTAAGAGAGGATAACTGATATATGGAAATTAAAATTGCTCTTGCAGGTAACCCTAACTGCGGTAAGACAACTTTGTTTAACGCACTCACGGGTTCCAATCAGTTTGTCGGTAACTGGCCCGGCGTAACTGTTGAGAAAAAAGAGGGTAAGCTCAAAAAGCACAAGGATGTTACAATCATGGACTTGCCCGGTATCTATTCACTTTCACCTTATACTCTTGAAGAGGTTGTTGCCCGTAACTATCTTGTCGGTGAACGCCCCGATGCGATTCTCAACCTTATTGACGGTACTAACCTTGAAAGAAACCTTTACCTCACAACACAGCTTACAGAACTTGGTATCCCTGTTGTTGTGGCAATCAATATGATTGACCTCGTTAAGAAGAACGGCGATTCAATCAACATTGATGAGCTTTCAAGACAGCTTGGTTGTAAGGTTGTTGAAATTTCGGCTCTTAAAGGCACAGGCATTATGGAAGCAGCCGAGGAAGCAATCAAAGCCGCAGGCTCAACAAAGACAATCCCCATGCACAGCTTTAACGGTGTTGTTGAACACGCAATCGCTCACATTGAAGAGGCAGCTGTTCACAATATGCCAGAGGAACAGCAGCGTTGGTACGCTATCAAGATTTTTGAGCGTGACGACAAGGTTCTTGCAAAGCTTGACATTCCGCAGAATGTTATTGACCACATTGAAAAAGATATTCAGGCGGCTGAAAAAGAGCTTGATGATGACGCAGAAAGTATCATCACTAATGAGAGATACATCTACATTGCCTCAATCATCAAGAGCTGTTATAAGAAGAAAAACAAGGGTAAGCTTACAACATCGGACAAGATTGATAAGGTTGTAACCAACCGTTGGCTCGGTCTTCCGATTTTTGCGGTTATTATGTTCCTTGTTTACTACATCTCAATGCAGACAGTAGGTTCAATGGCAACGGACTGGGCAAACGACGGTCTTTTCGGTGACGGCTGGCACCTTTTCGGTATCGGTTCATCACAGGCTGCCGAGGCTGAAGAAACCTACGGCGATTCAGATGCAATTATCGAGGCGTTCAATGCTCAGTACGGTAATGACGACATTGCCGAAGCTGTTGACCTTGAATCTAAAAATTATTCCGAAGACGCCGCTAAGGCTGCTCTTGCAGAACTCGTAAATCTCACACCTTCGGACGCAAGCGTTACATATTCTGTTCAGGATGAAGAAACTCTTGAAATTACAGAAACTCCCGATACTAAGAAATCTGATCTTGAAAAGGCTGTTTCAAACTACCTCAACACAGATTATAAAGAGGGTTACGGCGCTCCCGATGTCGCAACATACGGAATCTGGGTTCCCGGTATTCCAAAACTTATTGAGAACGGTCTTAACCAAATCAATTGTGCAGACTGGCTTCAGGGTCTTATCCTTGAAGGTATCGTAGCCGGTGTAGGTGCGGTTCTCGGCTTTGTTCCGCAGATGCTTGTACTCTTTATTCTCCTTGCTTTCCTCGAAAGCTGTGGTTATATGGCTCGTATCGCATTCGTACTCGACCGTATCTTCCGTAAGTTCGGTCTTTCGGGTAAGTCGTTTATCCCAATGCTTGTCGGCACAGGCTGCGGTGTTCCGGGTATCATGCGTCCCGTACAATCGAGAATGAGCGTGACCGCCGTATGACTATTATGACAACAACATTCATTCCCTGCGGTGCTAAACAGCCGTTTATCGCTATGATTGCAGGTGCTATCTTCGGTGGTTCACCGTGGATTGCAACATCGGCTTACTTCATCGGTATGGCTGCAATCGTAGTTTCAGGTATTATGCTTAAAAAGACAAAAATGTTCTCAGGCGACCCCGCTCCGTTTGTAATGGAGCTTCCGGCTTATCATCTTCCGACAGTAGGCAACCTTCTCCGTTCAATGTGGGAGCGTGGCTGGTCATTCATCAAGAAAGCCGGCACAATCATTCTCCTTTCTACAATCTTGTTTGGTTCACAACATACTTCGGATTTGTTGACGGTACATTCCGTATGCTCGGTGAGGACGAAATCGGCAACTCAATTCTTGCAGCAATCGGTAACGGTCTTGCATGGATTTTTGCACCGCTCGGCTGGGGCAACTGGCAGGCAACCGTTGCATCCATCACAGGTCTTGTTGCTAAGGAAAACATCGTTGGTACAATGGGTATCCTTTATCCGGGCGGATGGACGGAAATCGGTGCCGCATTCACAGGACTCAGCGGTTTCTCGTTCCTTCTCTTCAACCTTCTCTGCGCTCCTTGCTTTGCCGCTATGGGTGCTATCAAGAGAGAGATGAACAACATCAAGTGGTTCTGGTTCGCAGTCGGTTACCAGTGCGTATTTGCTTATGCAATTGCATTTATGGTATTCCAGTTCGGCTCAATCTTTGCAGGCGGTCTTAATGTAATCGGTCTTATCTTTGCCGTTGCAGTATTTGCATTTATGATTTATATGCTCGTAAGACCTTACAAAGAGGCTACAACTCTTAAAGTTAAGCCGGCTAAGAAGTAATAAATTTATTGATTAACAAATGGGAGGAATAAATATGTTGGAATGGTTAGCGGCTAATATCGGCACAATCATTGTTGCATTAATTGTTATTGCCGTGATTGCTTTTGTGGTTGCCCGTATGGTAAAAGACAAAAAAGAGGGCAAATCCTCCTGCGGTGCAAACTGTGCGCACTGTGCGTGTCACGGTGACTGCCATAATCATAAGTAAATGTTTTGTAGGGGGTACAGCTAAAAAGCTGTACCCCTTCTTGTTTGTTATTGAAATTATGAATTTGGTGTTGAAGAAATTTTACGGTGTAAAGTGTATTCAGAACTGTTCTGAATCGTAAAAAATAAAAGGAGAGATAAATATGGAGTATGTTTTTTACGGATTGCTTGCCGTGGCATTCATTGCGTTTGTGGTTCTCGTAATCAGAAGTTACAGGAAAAAGCTTGCAAGCGGATGTTGCGGTGCAAGTGACGAAAGCGTTAAGAAAAATAAGGTTGCCGATAAGGATAAGTCACATTATCCCTATGAAAAAACTCTTGTTGTTGACGGAATGGTCTGTAAAAACTGTTCCGCAAGAGTAGAAAACGCACTCAATTCAATTGACGGTGTGTGGGCGGAAGCCGATGTTTCTTCCGGCAGGGTTACGGTCAGAATGAAAAGAGAAATTGAGGATAAAGTCCTCAAAAAAACAGTTAACGATATAGGCGCATACACCGTTATGAAGGCGGAATAAGGGTTTAAGAGCTTATGGCAGTATTGCAGAAAATTGACAATCCATACGGTATGATACAGACCGTTGAACACGGTGAATCGTTCAGCATATACCGTTCACAGGACAACACGGGTGATTGTGAAGTCACAGTCTATCCTGTATTTTCGGGCATTGAGCTTGTGTATTATGATGTACATATGCAAAGTTGTGACATTAATCTTGCAAAGGGAAGAGAAATGCTC
>ENA-OQAS01000010-OQAS01000010.1-human-gut-metagenome-genome-assembly--contig:-NODE-10-length-94631-cov-10.145475_pt1 | contig 94631 bp, 120 predicted proteins | sample MGYA00242733_ERZ504523 | MGnify/ENA primary metagenome ERZ504523 (study PRJEB26092, sample SAMD00036239) | human gut metagenome | host: Homo sapiens | study: EMG produced TPA metagenomics assembly of...
GCAGTCGGCATAAGCATTCTTGCAGGCTGTAACGCTGAGAAAGAACCGACAGAACCGTCAGTAATATCTTCAACCGTACAGACATCAACTGTTCCAACAACTGTACCTAAGACTACAGTACCAAAGGAAGTTAAAGATTTGGTAGACAAGGGTGAAATCAAAGTCGACAAAGACGGCAACATCACTGATAAGAATGGTAAGAAAGTCGAAGTAAAAGACGGCAAAGTAGAAGTAAAAACCGATGACGGTAAGACAGTTACAGTTAAGGTTGACGATGTAAAAACTACAGTATCTAATAAAAACAACAGCAATAAGGGTAACACCGAAAAGAAAGAAGATACTAAGAAAGACAACACTTCAAAGACAAATACATCTGATAACAACAAGAAGCCAGCATCTAAGCCAAGCAACTCTTCAAGTAATAATCAGAAGCCAGCGAAGCCAAGCACATCTTCAAATACTGAAACACCTACAGAAAAGCCAAAGCAGAAGGTATGGGTAGTTGACTATAAAACAGTACACCACGAAGGTCATTGGGAAGTAGTAGGTACAAAGGAAGAGCCAGTATATGAGACAAGATGGGTAAATGTTTGCAATGACTGTGGTCAACAGTTAGTAGATGATAACCAGATGGATGAGCATCTTCTTTGGGAAGCCCGAGAAAATGGTGGCACAGGCTCATATCACGCTGAAGAGCAGCAGGTTCAGGTGGGCACAAAGACTGTAGATGTAAAAAAGTGGGTAGAACCTTATGATGAAAAGGTTGAATCAGGTCACTGGGAATACAGATAATATTTGATATTAACTACTTTAATCATGGTTTAATATTTCAAGGGAAGAGGACTCAATATTGAGTCCTCTTTTCTTTTGTATAGAAAATAATATTTATATATAAGAAGTATTCAATTTAACTATAATATATGGTATAATATAATAAAATAAAAGGAAAGGTGTGGTTGTACTTATGATAATTTTATATATTTTCCTTGTAATGTTTTTTATTGTAGCTTTGGTAGCGACATATGAGAATCATTTATATAGTATAACTTATGGTAGGAATAGCTTTTTAGGTATCTTGGTAATTATTTCTTCCTTAGTAGCTATGGTGTTAATGTTTATTGCTATTTATGTATTTCAGTAATTTGTAAAATGGAAAAACCAAGGGTATTAATAGTGTAAAAATAATTACTTATTTAAAAATAGAAAGGTTGTAGAGTATATGGATATTGGAGTACTACTATTTATCTGTTCAGTAGTAGTAGGTTTACTGGTTGTGATTTATATGTGGTACACTTTTTAATAGAAAAGCAGTCATATTTAAAATAGAAAAGAGGTATTAAGATGACAATATACAGTTTTGTAGGTGATGAGGATTTAAAGAATATTTTTCACCTATCAGCTGAGGAAGCGGTAAAGCACCCTGACTATAATAAATACATAAGGGTATTATCAAAAGCAATCAAGGACGAGGAAATTTCTTTAGCGACAGTAGAATCTCACCTGATAGGTATAGCAATGAACTCAACACTAAGAAGAAAAATTATACAGGACTTAAAGGAGGTATTTTAATGAAAGACAGAGATATTGAAAGAGCAAGGCTTGAACATAGAAGTGTTTACTGTATTGATAAAGACACCTCTGATGTATTAAGATGTAGTGTAGGTTTATTGTACAAGCAATAAGTTGATAGATGTTGCGTTCTCTAAAATCTTTCTAAAAATTTTCTAAAAATTATCCGAAATTTCTTCTTTCGGTTAGTGTTACTATGTGTTATTTAATGTTATTTTGTACAAATTATTGTTCTATAAAGCAAATATGATATGTTAAATAACACTAAAAAATCAGTAATAATCAGTAATAACATCTTGCTTCGACTGCTCCAAAACCGCGTGCCGAGGGTTCAAGTCCTTCTGCCCCTGCCATTTAAAAACACTTCAAAAAGGCGATACGCAAGCCGTTTTTGAGGTGTTTTTGTTATTTATCAAGGATTTTCAAATTTGCCCTGTAGCTATTGATTTCTACAATTTTTGCTGATTTTTCTACAACTTTTCGGCTTTTTTCTTCTCTAAAAATCTGTTCATAATCAGAAGCTATTGCAATTTTAGAAGTTTTATCAACATGAGCATAAAAGCGAAAAGTAGTTGACGGATTACTGTGTCCTAACCATTCAGCTGTTTGGACATAAGAAAAACCTTTATTAAGCAAATTACTTGCCACGCTATGTCTTAAATCGTGCAAACGCAAGCCGTGATAACCCAAACTATCAGCTATTCTGCGAAAATTCTTTGTTAAATAATTCGGTGTCATAACTGAACCGTTTTCGTGCGTAAATACAAAATCACTATCAGAATACAATTCTTCAAATTCCTTCTTGTTTTCAATCTGCCATTGCTTTTGAACAAGAAGTTTTTCTTTTATAACAGGAATTAACGGCATTGTTCTGTTACTGCTTGCATTTTTAGTATCATCGGTATAGTTTGATTCGCCAGTAAGTTCCTTTGTGCTTTGCTGTAAGTTTCGCAAATATGAATGGTGTTATTTTCAAAATCCACACAGCTCCACTTAATGCCCAAAACTTCACTTCTTCTCAATCCATATATCGAACACAGTAAAACAGGCAAATAAATTATTTCGTTCTCAATAGCCGTCAGCATATTGTTAATCTGTTTTTGATTGAGAAACTTTGCATTAAAAGTTTTCAACTTTGGTCTTTTGGAACTAACATCAGGATTAAAATTTATGTAACCCTTTTCCACAGCATCATTCAGTGCTTTTGAAATATTTTGATGATGGTGCTGTATTGTGCGAGGAGAAAGCGGTTCAGCTTTTTCAAGTTTGCTGTTTGTATTATTTTTAAATTTGTAGTAAGCCGTTAAATCGCAAGGTTTTAGTTCCTGTAATCGTATACCTTTTTCACGAAAATATGGGATAATATGCTTTTCCATATTTCCTTTGTAATTTCGGTAAGTATTTGGTCTTACTTCTGATTTAATATCGTTCAGCCACAATTCAAAATAATCTGCAACAGTAATTTCACTGTAGAAGGTTTTACACTCCTTGCTGTACTGTTCAATAAGATCTTGCAAAAACGCTTCTGCCTTTCTCTTATTATTTTTAACAGGCAGTTTTGTTGTACGCCAAATCTGCTTTCTTTTTCCGTTTTCATCAGTTACATATAATCGAGCATACCAAATTCCGTTTTTCTCAACTATGCTTCCATTGACTCTATTCTTATTCATTACTTTCCTTTCCGAAAGAGCCAACCATAACTGATATAATAATACCATTTACAGTTGGCTCTTTCAAGATTTTTTGCTAAAAACAGCTATTCAAATATGTTTGTATGCTCTTCTTTGGAATTATGTATTTAGTGCCGATTCTTTTGGATTTCAGCGTTCCGTTTTTAAGCATTGTATATACGGCATTTCTGCCTATACCTAAAATATTTTGAACATCTTTAACCGTCAGCACCTCTCCATAATCACATAATTTTTTCATATAATCACCATTCGCTATCATCAAAATAATAAGCCTTAAACAGCACACCTGTATTCGTAAGGAATATGCCTTGCTTGTCCTTTGGGATTTTCTCCGCTCCGTCAGGGTTATCAAGAATAATCTGAGAAAGTACCTTGTCAGCCCTACCGCAAATTCTAAAGTCGATATTATTTTTTATCTGACCTTTGAGAATATCGGCATCAGGTCTTTGAGTAGCTAAAATCAAGTGTATTCCAAAGGCTCTGCCTTGTCTTGCTATTGTTGATAACAAACTCTCAATTTTTGCAATCTGAACCTTGCTTTCTTTATCAAGCCCTGTTTTATCAAGCAATTCTGCAATTTCATCGCAAGCAAAAACTATTCTGTGAAAATTACAATCAGTCAGTTTATTGTATTGTTCAATGTTAGCACACTCACAATCAATAAATAACTGTTTACGGCTGTTGAGTTCTTCCACAATGTATTCAAGACGATTTATAAGTTGTTCTTGTTGAGTGATTATATTACATTTTCTTTTCCATATTCCGTAAAAATCCACTCCGCCTTTAAAATCAGCTATGTAAATTTCAAAACCTTTTTCAACACACTGCATTATAACCAGTTTTAGCAAAACAGATTTTCCCGAACCTGAACTCCCGCCTATTAAAATATGCGGAGTTACCTTTAAATCTGTCATTACCTTATCAAGCTGACTTCTCCAAGTAACAAAACACTTCCTTTTCGGATAAATATTTATTTTCCCACATAAGTATTTGCGGAAATTTTTTGTTCGCTGTCACTGTTTTTATAATAACATGCTGAAAGTCTTTTCCTGATTCAATGCTTACTATACGAACATTAAGTGCGGTTTCAATATCAGAACGCTTTTTCTCATATTCGGTAATTGGTATGGTAGGAGAATAAAACTCGTATACTTCTGCTTTTGCTTGTCTGAATCTTGATAACAAAAGCGGTGTTTCTCCAAATCTATCCTTAAATCCAATACTGCTTAAACACATCTCAATTCTTTTAGCTGATAAAGGTGTACCTAAAAATGAGATAATAAGCAAAGTTCCAATGATTGAAAAAACAATCAGTATAAAGTCAAAAATCCATAATAAAACTTCATTTAATATTTTATCTTTTGCAATGAACCACAACAAAATCACAGCAGTTAGAAAAGCTAAAGGCATTACTGCTTTTATTCGTTTATTCTTTATATTTTCAAACCCTTTGGATAATCTAATTACCTTTATTTCACCAAATAATCTTTTCAAATTATGTCACCCCCTAACAGATAGATTCATATGTGTTGATGTGCTTTTTATATATTTGTTTTACATAATTACTTTTAAAATCTCGTTCAATATCTGAAATCTCCAATGCATACTCACCTACCTTTGTGAAACCTTGTTTTGAAACAAGTTCTATTGCTTCTCCATAAGGCAATCTGCAAACTGTCGGTTTCTTGATTCCTCTAGAGTGCCGAAACATTCTGATTCCAACAGGGAGCATTTTTAATCTTGCACCTTTTATAATCTTTTTACTGTTACCCATAACAGATATTTCTTTTATTTCTCCTCCAACTATTTCAGGAGAAACTTCTAAATCATTATCAATCGGGAAATCAGTTAGATATGCAGTAAGATATTTACCTATATTGTCAATATTCTTATCTATTGATTTAATAGATACAAAGCCCAATCCCCATATATCAGCAACAATTTTATTATCAATATAAGGAGCCTTCCTATTAAAGATAAATATCCCGTGCAGATGAAATGCACCTCGTTCTTGTGCTTCAACTGTTATAATGTACTCATATTTGTAACCCTTTTTAGATAAAAACCTCTTAAAGCGTTTATTAAAGTTTTTAAAATCATTATAGAGTTTCTTAGAATCTCTCATATTTTCTTTGTAGGTAAAAGTTATAAATCTGCATTGTTCTGCATTATCAAAAGTTATATTTGAATTTATTAAATCCGATAAACTACGCATACTTTTTTCTAGATTACGCAAATTCTCTGTTCGGTCTAATGCGTGGTGCTGTACTTTTTTAACTTCACCTGTAGATACTACTACAAATTCTTCTTTAGATAAAGGTACAATAGTTTTCCCGTTATTCCTGTTACTGGATAACGAAATTTCTTGAATATTACCCATAGTTTTTAATGTAGCAGTAGTATATAAATCAATTGTATCGGGCACATCAATTTTACGCTTTATAACACTCATGGAATAATATCACCTGATAATCAAGTTAATAATGCTTAGTCTGCAACCCTGTAAAAGGGTTGCAGACCAGCATAGTTTTAATTACTTACCAACTATTTCAATATTTTCTGCGGTAATACTGAGTGCATTTCTATATTCACCATATACAACTGCTTCAGGATTAACTAAGCGGATAACTGTATTCATCGGAACATTATTGAGCTTTGCAGGGATTTTTACAGACAGTTTCTCATAAAGATTATTCACAACATTTCCGTCTGAATTTCCGTAATCTGTTTCATCGGAAACTATGACTACATCAATTTTTGTTCCGAGCACCTTTTGCGTTTCGAAATCTCTCCATTCCTGAATTCCGACAGACATAAGTTTCTTCTTTGCCAACCATGTATCTATATCAAAATACTTGAAGAGTGAAAGTTTTTTTAAAGACATAATAGCCACCTTTCTGCCTGATATGTAAGGCTGTAAAATTTGTTTTATAAGGTAACTAAATGCAAAGATTTTTAAACTTTGCATTTAGTTGTTGGGTGAAAAATATCATCCATCAATTCTCAAGAATAAATATTTTTCTGCAAATACATCTAACATTTTTTTAGATGTATTGTATATTCGCACATCAAAAAATACATCAATTCAAAAGAATGCATAGAATTGATTTCAAAAACTCCTTTGGCATTTATATGTCCAAATTCATTTATCTGCAAGAAATAAAAATAATTATCATCTTCCAAAATAGGATCAATAACAACATTTATAAAAAGTGTAATATTGCTATATATATCATTAGATAACTTAGTACGATACTTCTTAATTCTATTGAGATTGTTCTTGATAAATATTTTGTTTTCTATATTATCAACATAAATGCACTCTCTCAAAAGGTTATAGCATTTATAGGCAATAACAGAATTTTCATTAGTCATTATAACTTGCTCCTTTCTGTCAGATTATCATGAATCTCTGACATTATTCAAGTGAGCTCTCTTGACATTTTTAATTATACATATTTTTTTACAAAAAAATTCACTATTCACAAATTTCTCACATTTATATATTATTATAATTATAAATTCACATTTATGAAATGAGGTAAAACCATGAAGAAAAAAGAATCACCTTACTTTGACGGATTAGACCAAATGGATATTAAAGCCATTGAATCATTACCCTGTTTTTGGCAACAATGTTTTCTTAAGCGATTTTTTAAAAAATTAGAAGAAAAAAATATAAATAAATGTGAGGTTTGTAATAAAGCAAATAACAATGAAGATGTAAAAAACTTACGGCTAACTATCAATTATTATCAAGTACACTTTCACAATATACAAATTTGAAAAATAAGTCTGTTCGACACATTTCCGTTAACGCTTTAATATCAGTTTCAAAAGCTCTGAATGTTTCAATTGATTATTTACTTGGTATAGAATCGTCGGAGCAACATAATCTTACTGATATTTTTGAAGAAACTGGTTTGACGGAGAAATCAATATACGCTTTACAACAAAACTCTAAAGCACCTGATTTTATTAACTCCTTTTTGCAATCTAAAGAATTGACTAACTTGCTAAGACTTGTAAATCAAATCTTTTATTCTGATTATATTACTAAGGATATTTTATCCGCTTATAGTAAATCTTTAAGGGATATTATTGTATCGGCATATTCAAAGTATATGGAATCCACCTTGCCTATTGAAATGAAAGAAGAGACTTTCAAAGTGGCACTGTATAATGAAATAAAGAATAACAACATCACTCTTAACAAGGAATATATATCTTTTAATGTTTCAAAGGACAGATTTTCTCAAATAACAGTTTTAAGCAAACGCACTAATATAGAATTATCACAAGCATTTTTAAACGATACAGTTTCATGCGTTTATGGTATTCTGTCTTATGCTAACAGCTCCGATTATTACCGAAACGCTCTATCCAATTCATTTTCAAAAATCGTTGACGAATTTCTTACTACCAAATCTGAAAAGCTATTAAAAGACTTAGGCAATTATGCAAAGTTAGACAAAACGAATAATTCAATAGATAAATAGGAAAACAAAAGCAACCGTACCAATCTAATCTTGATACGGTTGCTTTTATTTATGTTGTTTAGTTAGCAAAGCTTGAAATAACTTCTTGTTCTCTTACTTTATAAATTCGTCATTTGCCATTTCGGCTATTACAGAAATCAATTCCTTGAATAGATGTTCTCATAGATAATTTAATGTTTTGTTCATTTTCAAAGTTAATTCATCTATCCATTTTTAATGTGAATCGCATTACTAACTCATCTTCTGAGTAAGTAACTGAAAATTCATTGTTATCTATTGGATATCTAGAGTAGCTATCTGTGGTAAATCGTAATTTTTTTGGTTCTCCTAAAATTTTAATAACATCGTTCTTTGTGGAATTTCCGTTAATGCCTTTATAACTATACTTAGTTTTACTTGATATTTCAGAATAATCAACAGTTATACTGCTAATTAAATTATTAGCTTTAGTCATCACAAGTCCATCAGAAAATTTGCATATTGGGTTACCTATACTGTTGTAAACATCATCATATTCACCGAACTTTTCAACAGCTACGCTAATTGGTTGACCAATAAACTCGCTCACATCAATTGAAGTAACAGTTTTTTCACTTGTTTCGGATGAATCTTGGACAGTTGATTTCAATGAACATCCTGATGAAACTAGTAATAGTATTGTCAACATTGTACTCCAAAGTATGAGTAATTTTACATTGTTTTTTATTATTGTTTTATTGAACATATTTTTTATTAACCTTTCTTGATAAAATTTATTTAAATTCTTCATTTGACATCTCCTTTTTGTGATATGAGCTATTTTATTATTACTTTCTGCTTTTTCCTCCTTTGGCATATAGGCAGTAAGTCAAAAGAACAAGTATGCTACAATTTTTTTAGAATTCATTTTATACACAATCTATCACTCCACCTTTGTTAAATCAATCGGATAACCTTTCTGACCTACTCCCTTAATTTTGGATTTTTCAATATACAAAATTGCAGAAATATCTGTAAATACATTTTTGTTATTATCCTCAGTTAAATTTATTATTAGACTACTCATATCAATAGTACCGGATACATTATAACTTCCTGCTTTTCTGTATTGATCAATTTTATCAGGTGTATAGCTGTAAACTCCTTTTATTTTGCCATCTTTTGTAGCCTCTGTAATTTTAAGCGAAGATTTTCCTTTATTTCCTACTCCGTTATAAGTTCCATTCCATTTACCCTCAATATTTACTGAATCCAATTCAGCTTTAATTGTTGTTGGTTGAAGCAGCCATCTACCCTCATAGACATAATAAACCTGAGTGTCAAACTCAATAGTCGCATTTGGTTTTGTTAATGTACCTTTACAGTAAAATCGTCTGGCTTTGCCTCTATTCTCCGATGTTTTTTTGTAAACTTCAAAATCCGATATTTCAGATTTAGCCATACTTACAGTTTGACTATTTGAAGTGTCACTAAATAAAATAATTTCTTTTTGTGCAATCTCATCAATTAAATCGCTGTCCCTAACCTTTAATTCACATTCGTTTTTTTCGGTAGTCTTAAACTCGCCTTCATTAGAGACAGCCGTTACTTCCCACTTTTTATCAAAAATATAACCGATATTTATCTCTCCTTCTGCCTCTAATACATCATCGTCTAATATCAGCGTAACTGTAACATTGTCTTTTCTTTCATCAATATTAGTTTTTTGACTTTTAATGGAAAGATTTTTTATATTACTGGATTTAATTTCCCATTCTTCATCATTTATCGTTACATGTTCGCCATTTAGTGAAGAAACAATTATTTCTTCATTAACACCTTTTTTAGGAGTAGCGATCGATTTATCTTTGTCCACTTGAGAAACATTATCAAAAACCCATTTATCATCAGACGAATAATAATATGTAGCTATAAAATAATTTATATATTCAGCAATTTCATCGCTTGATTTTACTCTAAGAGATATAGAAGTTTCTTTCGTGTTATCTATATTATATTCTAATATTTCTATATCATCTATTTTTATCACTGGATAAAATTTTACTTACATCAGGTTCAATATCTTTCATAATCGTTGATTTGTATATTTGATTAGAACAAGCGGTTAGAAATATAAACATACAGACCGCTAAAGCGGTAATAAGCACGATTCGTTTTTTCATCACAATTCCCCTTAAAATATTATTTATTGTAGTGTGAAATATATAGTTTTATTCATTTTTATAAATTCCCACCATAATACAGTATACAACATGTATTGCAAAAATGCAAGACAATATTAATTGCAATTTTAATTGCTTTATTCAGTGCTTATTATTCTTCGCTTATGCAATATAATAAATATTATGGGAGGTGTCCTAATGGCTTTTCAATTAAAACAAAACAGAAAAGAATCTGAAAACAAAACAATCAGATTCCCCCTGCCCCTTATACAAGAAATAGAATCTGTCATAGCAAACCAAGATGTTACTTTCTCCAGCTTTGTTTTACAAGCTTGCGAATACGCTCTAAAAAATATGGATACAGATGAAAATAAATCGGAATAATTGTATCTAAAATCAAATACATACCACGAAAAAATCCCTAAACCTCTCTCGAAAATTTAGGGATTAGATTTTTATTCACATTAGATTGTAGTAACAAATTCTATGTGATATAATTCACCTAAGCAAAATATTATTTTATGTTAAATTAGTTAGGTCGGGTGATTATTATTAAAGCTAAACTACCACATCAGTTTTTTGTCTACGCTTCAAATTTTACACTTGAATCTATGATAAAAATAATCAGCTACTGGTCCTATTACATATTTTTAAATTCAAATACTCTTCAGGGAAAAATGGGGGCATTAATTTATAACGAAATAATGATAGGAAATACAACTATAAAACAAAAGGTAAACATTGTACAAACTTGGCTGATAGATATGCAATATGATATTATTATGAACTGCTCATATGGCACAAAAATAATTTCTGAAAACGAGTCTCTCCATTTAATTTCATTATATAATGATTACTGCAACCAACGTAAAAATAATTTTAAAAAATCAGACATATTCATGTATTTATATGGTCTTTTTGGAGAACAAAAAAAAAGTTTCAGTCTAATACATTTCGAGAATCGTTTTCACGAGAAAAATATATTTTAGAATCAGTATCCAGAAAAAAACACACAAAAAATACATATGATATTGATATTGCAAATATATTCGCCGAAACAACGAATTTTTCTACCGATGAATACTCATCTATCATTTTATATATTGCTATCTGTTTTATAATTCAAAAGGAATAATATTTAACACAGATATAAGCACAAAATCTAATAGTCATATATTTACCAATAAGAATATATTAAATGTTCTAAGCAAAAACTCAATAACAGTCGAAGAAATTCGAAATAGTAAATTAAATCGCCAGATTTTTATTCAAAACCAATTATAAAAATCCAGGATTCCTATATTGCTTCAAACTATTTTATGATACTAAGTTTGTTTGAAAATTCTAACTACTGGGTTATTAGAAATAAATTTAATTCTATGAAATCTCAAACATTTCTAAATGCTTTTGGTTCATACTTTGAAATATATGTTGAGGAAATACTTAGCTACTGTTTAAACAATAATCAATTCAGACATATAGATGAAACTAATAATGGGAAGCGTGCTGACTGGATCATCAATATTGGTCAATATAAATTTATTGTTGAACAAAAGTCAACACTTTCATTGTTAGGAATAAAGCAAAATCAACCAGACATAGTTTCTATGAAACAATACATATTGAAAACATGGGGTGAAGCTATCCGTCAATTAAGCGAAACACAAATTGCACTAAACATAGAAAAACCAATAAAAATAATTTTACTATATGAAGACTACTATAAAGCAGAGTGTTTGGATGAACTTTTTAAACTAGATTGCGATCTGAAAAATGATAATAATTACTGGCTAGTAACAATACGAGAATTTGAAATGTTGCTAATAACATATAAAAATTCACCAGATTTATTTTTTAAAATTATTAATGAAAAAATTGACAGCGAATACACACACTCCTTAGGAGGACGAGAATTAGAAATATTTCTTAGAAAAAATAATATTATAGAAAACCAATATTTAATAGAGGCAAAAATAATTAATGAGTATTATAATATCAAAAACAGTGTACTGAATTAAATTATAGTGTTAAGTAAAAACCAACTACTACTTAAGCCATAGTCTTAAAGGAATTTGTCATGAAATTACATAAAAAAACATTTATCTTAGGAACAATCATCACTATTCTTACATTTTCAATTAGTTTGATTTTACACAATGGAACTAAATCAATGCTTAATTTTTTATATGATATATCTTTAGCGTTATTTAGCGGTTGTATTGTTTTAATGCTAACTTCCGTTTTAGGGTATTTTTCCGAACGAAGAAAATATGAGATTCGTTATGCAACTTTCATTCGTGATTTTTTATTAAGAATTGCAAGATTCATAAATGTGTATGAAGGCACTAATATTAATTCAAATGAAGTGTATAACATTGCTAGCGAGTTGCATGCGTATTATGATAGTTTTGCATATGAGGAAGATTACGAAATATTTGGATATTTTTTTAAAAACGGCAAAAGAAAAATTTTCATGCAAAAAGTACATGAGTCAGCTAATAAATATGCACATGAAATTTCAAGAATTATATTTGAATCAGGAAAAGCTCTACATAATAATGAAAATATTTTGTTGTCTACGAATATTACAGCAAAAGAACTTGATGAAACAATGAAACTCATAAAACAATTATTTTCATATAATTGATAAAAAGGAATTTTAGATTTAGGAACTTTGGGGAAATAAATATGAATGTCACATTTTTACTTGGAAATGGTTTTGATTTAAATTTAGGATTATCAACTAGCTATAAGGATTTTTATAGCTATTATACAAAAAAAGAGCCAAACGATTTTATTGCTAAATCTATCAGCAAAAACTACGAACTGTGGTCCGATTTAGAGTTAGGATTAGGTAAATTTCTAAAAATTGTTAAAGAAGACCAAATTAATGATTTTTTAAACAGCAAAGCTTTATTAGAAAAAAATTTAATAGAATATCTAAAATACGAAAATAAAAAACTATCAATTAAAAATGAAAAAGCACTAGCTGAAGAAGTAAAAAATCAAATACCCAATTTTTTTAAGGACTTTAATTTGAAAGAAAAGAATTGTTATAAAGATTTAATTTCAAAAGAAAATAATGAAATCATTTATAAATTTATTAATTTCAACTATACAAACGCTTTAGATAGTATAATCGATATAGCTAAAAAGCATTCAGATCCTTTTTCTACTCATAAATACATTAATTATACTAACCCAATTCGAGATGGTATTGATTTACCATTACACATACACGGTGACTTAAATAATGACTTAATTTTAGGTGTAAATGATTCGAGCCAGATCGAAAATTCAAATTTAAATAATAATTCTGAATTAACAGATTACATAATAAAAACTAAGGTAAATGAAAATTTGGGAGAATTGAATATAAGCAAAGCCAAGACAATGATAAATGGCAGTTGTTATGTTTGTATATACGGTCTATCAATTGGAGACACAGATAACTACTGGTGGAGTTATCTTATTGAATGGCTACTAAAAGATACCCAGCACAGACTAGTACTGTTTGTATACAATCACACTATTATACAATCTTCCGCCCAGGAAAAACTACGATGTTCAAATTCTAACAAAAATAAAATCATATCAAAAAATTATGAAATAGACGAAGAAACAAAAAGTAAAATAAGAGATAGAATTATAGTTATTCAAAACTCCAAAATATTTGACTTTGAAAATATAGACATTAAGAATAACAATTCCTAATAATTTTTTACATTAATGTTATGGTTGATCTCTTTCTACAATAATTCTACAAATTATTTGTTCTAAAACTATTTTTACTCATTTTTTATAAAACTGTCAGGGATAGATTTCTACAGTTTAACACTCTATAAAACGACTTAAACAGTAACTTTCGTCGCTCCAAAACCGCGTGCCGAGGGTTCAAGTCAGCTGACTTCCCATAAGGAACATATAAATTAATTTTTTACAGAGCAGGTAGTTTTCGCTATCTGCTCTGTTTTCTGCTGTGAATTTTTGTGATTGAATTCTCTCACCAGAATTTTCCTATATGTGTCAGGAATATGTCAATCTCATACTTTGCTCCAGTGGTGTTTTTATCATTCTCGTGCATGGTGATTTTGCTTACGAAAGTTCTCAGTATCTCAGGTGTCAGTTCTTCAATGTAAATATATTTGTTTGCCAAGGCAATGAACCTGTCAACATTGCTTTCCTCTGTTTTGATTTCATTTATCTGATTTTGCAGTTCGGGTATCTTTGCTTTTAATTCGTGCAGTTCAGCAGTATAGCTGTCGGATAGAAGTCTGTACTGGTCATCGGGAATTTTACCGAGTGCGTTATCCTAATAAAGCTTTCTGAATATTACATTCAACTCGTTTTTACGGTTATTCAGCCTGTCAAGCTCGGTTATCTTCTGACTGAGTTTTTTTCGACTTTCCGACAAACTTCTTTTACTGATGCACTCAACAAATTTGTCCTTTTCATTGACTGCACAATAAATTGCCTGATTGATTTCTTCCCTGACAATTTCATCTAATACAATTTCACAGATTCTGTGCGACAATACACAATCGCCGTCCTTGTGTCTGCGATAGGAACTACACATAAAGTAATAGCTTTTGGGCTTTGGCTTGTTTCCGCTGTTGTAAGTAAGCCTTGCTCCGCAGTCTGCACAGTAGAGCAAACCACTATACTTATTGATATTACCTGACTTCGTAATTCTTCTCCTACCCTCACGAACCTTCTGAACAATGCCCCAGGTTTCTTTGTCGATTATAGCTTCGTGAGTGTTTTCGAATCTGAATTGATTTTCTACAGGAACAAGCTTCTTTTTCCTATCCTTGTAGGACAAGGTTGTAGTTTTGCAATTCACCGTATGCCCGAGATACACCTCATTTTCAAGCATACCGACAATAGTTTTTGTCGCCCAGCTGTATCGGTCTGTAATGTCAGTTTTCTGAATGATAACTCCGTCATTTTCATAGCGGTACACCGACAGCCTTGGAATTTTCTTTTCAGCAAAAGCTCTGCCTTGAGCTTTTGAAAAAACAGTTTGACAAGCTACCCGACAAAGACAAATATATACTCGGACATTCAATGGGTGTATTCGGCTATGAAAAGAAAACGCTTGACGAAGTTGCTCTTGTTGAAATGATGACCATAGACGGAGTGATCAAGGCAAGAAAAGCTATTATTAAAAAAGTTAATAAAAAACAGGTAAATACCACGATTAACGGGAGAACAATTTACAGCGTTCTCCCGTTGATTTTTGAGTAAACAATTATTATTGATTTACCGATTCAATGATAATCCGTGCTCCTAACCTAAAACCGTTTAGGAATGCATCTTTTTCACAGATTTCAGAAATTTCACGATTGCAATCCTTGTATTTTTCAAAGGTGATTTTCTGTTCTTCGGAAAAAGTTACCGTGAGCTTTTCTTCGTTTCTGTTTAGCAATTTCAGCAGTTCTGTGACCTCGCTGTTAAGTTTTGCACATTTTTCATTCGGAACTATGTTTCCATAATATAGCTCTTCAAATGTATTCATTATTGCACCGCCTTTCGCAGTACAAACATATATCACAAAGCTCTTGCAAAGTCCAGACTTTTTTCAAGTATTACTCTATTCTATAAAAATATTAATATGGAAAAAATAACTTGCAATTCCCGATGTTTCAAGTTAACATACAACAAATAAATTATGATAAGAAAAAATTCGCAGATATTTACATCTGCGAATGCTAAAATAACCTATTATTCTTATTATTTCTACAATATTTTACCACATATTTAATAATAATTCAATTGATTTTACTACTGTATTTTGAAATAAATCATAGAAAATCGTATTATTTGCAGCTGAACTTATTTTATTTGTGGTCAAATATGTAGTCTGTTTTAAAATTAATATATTAAAGCAGAAAGGATTTGTTAGTATGCCAAGGCGAGGAGAAAATATTTATAAGAGAAAGGACGGAAGATGGGAAGCTCGATTTGTTAAAGAAATAACTATTGACGGAAAGAAAAAATATGGCTCTGTTTATGGGCATTCTTACTCTGAAGTAAAGCAGAAACAAAAAACTCATATTTTTAATCCGCAGATTATTGAAACGAAAAATTTTGCAACAGTTGAAGCCGTTATGAAGAATTGGTTGTATCTTACAAAGCACAAAACCAAGTACTCTACTTTTGTGAAATATGAAACTATCATCAACAATCATATTATTCCTGAGCTTGGAAAAATCAATGTGAGTATGCTGACCGCTAAACGCATATCAGAATTTACCGATAAACTTATCGGTTCTTTTGCAACAGCAACAGTAAATAATATATTGATCGTTCTTGAAATGGGTTTTGACTACGCTGAGGAAGAATACAATATAAAATGCCCTAAAATTTCGCTGTTGAAACAATCCAGACAAGAAATGCGAGTGTTATCTCGGTCAGAACAGCAGACACTTATCAGATATATTAGAAACAATGATAATTGTTTTAGTTTTGGAATTTTGTTTGCACTTTTTACCGGTATTCGGATTGGCGAATTATGTGCTTTACAGTGGGATGACATAAAGGATAACAAAATTCATATTTCAAAAACAATGCAGAGAATAAAAAATGAAGACGGGAAAAGTACAGTTATGATTACTGAACCAAAAACAGATAAATCAAACCGCATTATTCCTGTTCCAACAGCTATTTATGAACTGATTGAAAAGTACAGAAAACCAAAAGGATATGTTATTCGTCAAGCTAATGACAAATTTATTGAGCCACGTCTTTTGCAGAAAAAATTCGGAGAAATTACTTCTGCTTGCGGTTTGGAAAATGTAAATTTTCACGCACTCCGTCACACCTTTGCAACAAGGTGTATCGAGTCAGGATTTGATGTTAAGACTCTGTCCGAAATTCTTGGGCACACTAATGTACGAACAACCATGGACAGATATGTTCATTCTTCCTTTGAACTTAAACAAAAGAATATGGAAAAACTCACATTAGAGCAGGTAATTTAATTTACTATTCATCGTCAAAAATGTCACTATTTATCTTACACTTTGATAATAGTGACCATTTTTATATTTAAACGCAGATGTAAATATTCTGCGAATAGTCTTCTAATTTTTCTCTATTATTGTCTTCATCATTTCAAAAAATATTCAACAAATATAAAAGGGTGAACCCATTTGATAGAGTTAATAGATTTTGAGTCATATCCTGTTAATTTGGTTAAGAGGATTTTGCTTAAGGACAAAGCAACAAAACAAAATATTATATGGGCAACTAATTCCTATGAACACTTGGGATTTGAATACTCTGACAACAGTCAAATTCAGGAATATCTGATAAGCAAAATAAATAAGTGGATAGTTCAGCCGAGAGTGCAGAAAAGTGTTGAGCAACAGCAGAAGCGGACACGAACAAAAGCAGAAGTATTTACTCCGGCTTGGTTATGCAACAAAATGAATAATCTCTGCGATGAAGAGTGGTTTTGTAAAGCTGATGTGTTTAATACGGAAGTTGACCGGGATTGGCAGACTAATCCGGAAAAAATAGAGTTTCCGAACAGTAAAAACTGGCAAAATTACGTTGACTTGCGAAAACTTGAAATCACCTGCGGCGAAGCTCCTTACCTTTGTTCAAGATATGATACCTCAACCGGTCAGATTATTCCTATCAATAACCGCATAGGAATACTGGACAGAAAACTCCGTGTAATAAACGAAAACACAACAAATAGGGAAGAATGGTACAAGTGGGTTATCAGAGCTTTTCAAAGCTGCTATGGATATGAATATCAGGGTGACAGCCTGTTGATTGCAAGAATTAATATGCTGTTGTCATTTTACGAAAATTATAAAGAGCGTTGGAATGAAGAGCCAAGCAAAAACCAGCTTAAAAAAATAGCAAATATAATCAGCTGGAATTTGTGGCAAATGGACGGACTGAAAGGTACTGTACCAAACGGAGCACCAAATAAAGTTAATGAACAACTGCGTTTTGAGGAATTTACAAACACAAAGAACATCGAAATCGAAAATTTTGAATGCAAACTATACAATTGGAGAGCTGACAGATCACTATATTATTCAGACTTAAAAGGAGTGAAAAGAAAAATGAAATTTGATTTTGTGATTGGTAATCCGCCTTATCAGGAAAATGTAACGAATGAAACTAATCAAGCAAAACCTATATATCATATGTTTGTTACTGAGTCAATAAAAATTTGTGACAAAGATGTTGTGATGATTACACCAGCAAGATGGTACTCAGGTGGAATAGGTTTAGATAAATTTAGAAATTATATGATTTGTGAACGGCACCTAAAATCGCTTGTGGATTATCCAAACGCAAAAGAATGTTTTTCTAATATAAGTATAGGCGGAGGTGTTTGCTACTTTGTATTAAGTAAAGCTAAAACAGAAATATGTAAAATTACAAATATACAAAATGGTATAGAAACAACAATGGAGCGTTCACTAAATGATTATCCTATTTTAGTTAGATACAATAAAGCGATTAGCATAATTAACAAATCATTAAAATCTCCAAATAAGAGTATTAAAGGATTAATAAGTTCAGTTAGTCCATTTGGTATAGGAACTAAAATTAGAGGTAATACTACTAAAGATTCCGAACACAATATTAAGCTTTATTCAAGTAAAGGAATAAGCTATATAAAACAAGAGGCTATTATAAAAAACGCAGATTCTTTTGATAAGTATAAGGTATTACTTAGTCAAACCGGTGCTGAACACGCAGGTGAACCATCCAAAGATGGAAAATTTAATGTTTTATCATCAACGATGAAAGTGTTAGAACCTATGGATGTATGTACCCATTCTTATTTAACTGTAGGATTTTTTAATTGTTTTAGTGAAGCTACATCATTGATAAAGTATTTAAAAACAATGTTCGTCAGGTTTTTGGTACTTCAAACTATTTCTTCAATCCACATAACAAAAAATAATTTCATCTTTGTCCCCCTCCAAGACTTTACAGAAAACTCCGACATTGACTGGTCAAAATCGATTCATGAAATAGATTTACAGCTCTATAAAAAATACAATCTTGACGATACTGAAATAGAATTTATAGAAAAGAATGTTAAGGAGATGAGCTGATGAATAACCGCATAAGCATTAATACTACAAAACAGGTTGTCCCTATGATTTACGCTTACTCAACTCCTGAAATTACAAAACACAATGGCTGGCTTAAAATTGGTTATACCGAACAGGAAGTAGATAAAAGATTAAAGCAGCAAACCTATACCGCTGATGTTGAATACATAGAAGAATGGCGGGGTAATGCTGTTTTTGAAGACGGAAGCGGCGAAAGGTTTACCGATAAGGATTTCCATGCGTATTTAATAAAAAACAATGTCGAAAACAAAAAGAAAACCGAATGGTTTCATATTGACAAAATAAAGTCTAAGCATATGTTTTATGACTTTAAGGAAAACAGAGGAGTCTTAGAACAAAATGACGCTGTTCTGCCATATGAACTGCGTTCCGAACAGAAGAAAGCCGTTCAGATGGCTAAGAACTATTTTGAAACTCACGAAAAAGGCGAATTCCTTTGGAATGCAAAACCTCGTTTCGGCAAGACGCTGTCTGTTTATGATTTGTGCAAAGCTATGAATGCCCGCAGTGTTTTGATTGTAACTAACCGTCCTTCTATTGCAAATCATGGTATGAAGACTACAAAAAATTTATGGGAAGTGAATCGGGTTATTTGTTTGTAAGCAGTACGGAATCGCTGAAAGGGAAACCGTATGTAATAAGTCGAGAGGAATATCTTACATATAATCGCAGTCACAGTAAAATTGAAGACAAAAAACGCTGTATAGAATTTTTGAGCTTGCAGGATTTAAAAGGTTCAATTTATTTTGGCGGAAATTATGATAAGCTGAAACATATTAAGGATATGCATTGGGATTTGCTTGTTATTGATGAGGCGCACGAGGCATAGACACAAGCAAAACGACATTGCTTTTAATCGGATCACACGAAATCACACCTTGCATTTATCCGGCACTCCTTTTAAAGCCCTGGCTAATGACAAATTTCCGCAGGACGCAATTTTTAACTACACATATGCTGATGAACAAAAGAAAAAGCGTGAATGGAACAGTTCTGAACAAAATCCTTATGCTAATTTACCGCAGCTAAACCTTTTTACATATCAGATGTCCGAAATAGTCAGAGATGAGTTATCAAAAGGAAAAGAGTTAGAGGGAGAAACCGTAGAATATGCTTTTGACCTTAACGAGTTTTTTGCCACATCCGAAAGCGGAAAATTCCTGTATGACAGTTCTGTTGACAGATTTTTGGACGCACTTACATCTCAAGAGAAATTTCCGTTTTCAACTGATGATTTAAGAAATGAACTTAAACATACATTCTGGTTGCTGAATCGTGTTGACAGTGCTAAAGCATTAGCGAAAAAGCTGAAAGCACACCCTGTTTTCAAGGATTACGAAATTGTTTTAGCAGCAGGTGACGGCAGATTAAGCGCAGATGAAGAGAACAAAAAAGCCTACAACAAGGTTGTGGACGCTATCAGAAAATATGATAAAACCATAACTTTATCGGTAGGACAATTAACGACGGGTATTACGATTCCTGAGTGGGCTGCTGTATTAATGCTTAGCAATGTCAAAAGTCCCGCTCTGTATATGCAGACTGCTTTCAGGTCGCAAAACCCCTGTATGTTCAGCAACGGTTCAGAGTTTTCAGAAAAAAGAATGCTTATATATTTGACTTTGACCCAGCCAGAACTCTGGTTATTTATGAACAATTCGCAAATGATTTATCTGCTGAAACTTCTGACGGAAGAGGAGATTCTGATACCCACAAAAACAATGTTCGCACATTGCTCAACTTTTTCCCTGTTATCGGCGAAGATGAAAATGGAAAATGATAGAGCTTGACGCTGAAAAAGTTTTATCAATACCAAGAAAAATAAGGTCTAAAGAAGTTGTTCGCAGAGGATTTATGAGCGACTTCTTATTTCAGAATATATCAAATGTATTCAAAGCTCCGCAGGAGGTTATTGATATTATAAAAAACTTCACTCCTGTTGCTGAGCCAAATTCCAATCTAAATATAACAACCGATACCGGAGATGATTTGTCATTAGATGATAACGGAAACGTCAACATTGATGATAATTTCGTTATAGGAACTGCTACAGAAGTTTTCGGTGACAAAATTTATGATATTACCGATTCCCTTAATGACAGTATTGATAATATTGAATTGGAAAATGACAGCAAAAAAGACCCGTTAGAAGATTTAAAAAAGATTTTCAAAAAGCAAGTTACTGAACCACTGATAGATTCTGCAAAAGAACATTATGGCGAAAATCTGTCTAAATCAAGTCAGAAAAGACTTGAAAAGAAAATTGAAATTGAATCCGATAAAAAGATTAATGCTGCCTATGGTGATTTTTCTATTAAAAGCAAAGAGCTTGAAAAGGAATATAAGGACAAGTTAGAAGAAGCATCAGCAGAAAATAAGCAAAAAATTCGTCAAGAGTACAAGGAAAAAGTTAAGGAAGTCCGGGACGAGTTTAAACAAGCTCTTTCCGAACAGGCTGACAATTTTGTTGAACAGTTAGGGCAAGAGGTTGTTCGCACAGTTGAAACAGAAGAAAAAGAACGTGAAAAGAAAGACCTTGAAGGCGGAATAAAAGACCATTTGAGAGGCTTTTCAAGGACTATTCCGTCTTTCCTGATGGCTTACGGAGATAACGAAGTGACACTCGAAAACTTTGATAGAATTATTCCTGATAATGTGTTTGTTGAGGTTACAAGCATCACTCTCGAACAGTTCAGATTTTTGCGTGACGGCGGTGATTATACAAATCCTGAAACCGGAGAAACAGAACATTTTAACGGACAATTATTTGATTCTGTTGTTTTCAATGACTCTGTTAAGGAATTTATGAATCTAAAGAAACAACTAGCAAATTACTTTGACGAATCCAATAAAGAAGATATTTTTGATTATATTCCGCCTCAAAAGACTAATCAGATTTTTACACCCAAACGGTAGTTAAGAAAATGGTTGATGAGTTGGAAAAAGAGAATCCAAACTGCTTTGATAATCCTGAACACACATTTATAGACCCATATATGAAGTCCGGAATGTTCATTACAGAAATAGTAAAGCGACTATACCAAAGCCAAAATATGAAAAAGCTGTTTCCTGATGATAAGGAAAGATTAACCCATATTTTTGAAAAACAGGTGTACGGACTTGCTCCTACGGAAATAATTACAGAATAGCTATAAGCTATATTCTGGGATTCAGCAACGATAGTATCCGTAATCACAATTTTCGTCAGGTTGACGCCTTAGAATATGCAAAATCAGGCACCTTACAGCAAAAGATAGACGAGCTTTTGGGGTAGGATTCTTGGCAATTAGCAAAAGCGGGAACAGTTACTGAAAGCTGTTCCCGTTTACTAATATATTCAAGACTTGTCTGTTTAAGACAATATTTTTCTGACACATAAAATCAATTGAAAGGTGTTTTTATATTAAATTATATCTATTGTTTCAATCAAAGCTCGAGCATATCTTTTTGCTGACACATTGACTGAATTTTTCGTAATACAAACACATAAATATGCAATTTCCAGTATATGTACTGACATTGAAATTACATACTTTACAGTGCTTTGTTTTAGAGTTTCAAGATATGGAAACCATATGCTTAAAAACAGTATAAATAAGGCAATAATATTAAATATAATTCCTAGCTTTTTAAGATTTCTCATATTTCGATGATAACCGTAGTTATATTTTCTTCATATACCAGATGAAACACTTTTTTATCCCTTGTTTTTGAAGATAGCCAAGCTATCACACTTCTACACAAATCATATGAAATTCTTTCATTCCATTCGCTTTCATCACAAGCAAAAATTCTGAATTCTGGTTCAAATGAAGCTAATTTTCTGTAGTACCTTTTTCGTGTTTCCGTGGATAAACCAGAATTTGGTTGTAAATAACTTGCTGCGTAGTTTACTTTTGCTGAGTCTTTTTTAGAACGACATATATTAAGTAAACACTGACAAATAACAACTGTTATTAAGGTAAGAATAATATTCTCTGTTAAGGAGAATTTCTGTCCTGTAATAAAGAACACATCAATTACAAACGGAGCAGCATAAAAAGCTATAACACTCAACCTAGCTCTCAGATTATAGCTATCAAAAATATTCAGGTCCATATTCAAGCCACCTTCCTATAAGCGAATTGTATTCGCCTCATAAGAGGAAGTTTTGATGAATTCAAAAAATCCAGTTCAGATGTTGTTACGTCAAATGACAATCCAAATGCATTACCTTCGTAACAATACACCCTACCGTAATCATCTGATTTACTATAATATAAATTTTTCTGCCCTACAAATAACGAACCGTTATCAATTAAATCACAGGAATTTACAATTTTTAGACAATTTTTAATCTTATTGCCATATACCCCAAAAAATCGTTTAACCCAATAATTATGTCCATACAACATAACTATATTGTCATCATAGTAAGGAAAACTTCGTAATTCTATTAAGCTGTTGTTTCTATCAACAACTACAAAATAAGTGTTTAATGCCAAATACAAATATTCCTGTCGTGCTTTCAGTTCATTTTCAAAACAACATTGAAGAATGTATCTCACTATAGAATCACCCCATTTCAAAACGACCCAGTGTTCTGGTAACTTTAACCGTATATGCTGAATTGCCAGGATAACTCACGTCGCCATAGAGAGTTTTCTTAACCTGCTTGCCGGCACTTTTTAACTTTGTTGAACCACCGTTTGAATCGCCGGTGTTATCACTAACTAAGAAAATAACATCGTTTTCGCCAAGTTTTTCAGCAAAAATTTTCTTTGCTGTTTCCGGTTTACCGTGGTGAGGTAATTGTATTATTTTATAATCAGACAACTTGTCCTTTATTGATTCAAAAGAGCAATCTCCACAAAGCAAGGCTTTTTTATCTTTTAACTTAACCGAAATCTGAACACTTGCTGCGTTAATAACTGTCTCTGCATCAATAGTATTTCCTTCACTGTTCTTTAACTCTTTTGCTATAGTTTTGAGACAGTAACTTTTATCTGGGCCAACAATACACACACCTGGAACTATATCCTGTAATTCAATAGCATCTACTAACTCAACAGAACCACTCAAGCTTGAAATATTATCATAATCGTTTTTAATTCTCTCGCTTAAAGACTTATTTGTGACTCTTTTATCTTCTATTAACTTCAAGATTTCATCTTTGTGTTTTAAAAACAGTTGTGCATAAACCTTAGACACTAAGTCGTTCTCAATCAAATAAGGAATACCATCAAAATGGTCAGCGTCATTATGTGAAAGGACAACAATAGCTTTTTCATATCCGTGGTCAGACATATACTGTTCAACTCTTTCGGCATGCTCTTCACAGCCACAGTCATAGACAATTAACTGACTACCTGTATCAATCAAGATACAATCACCATAATTAGGACCTTGCGGTTTATAATTTTTTGAACTTAATAATTTTAATTCTTTCATATATTAACTCCTATTCATCGCCTCAATTGATTTAACGTGTCGGTTTATCATAACATATCTTGCATCATTTGTCAATATTTAGTTTTGATTTGTTATAAATGCTTACAATTTTCAGGAAAAGTTTTGCAGATTTAAAGTTTTTTGGCTAGACAAATATTTTTCTCAATGATATAATTACATATCGGAGGAGAAAGCTATGTTTACATCTATTTATTTACGCAACTATAAAACCTTTACCGATACTACTATAGATTTATCTTCAAATAGTACAAAAGTCAATAATTTGATATTACTTTACGGAAACAATGGAATAGGTAAATCAAATTTTGCTTCAGTATTTTTAAATTTTGCTGAACTGATTCGTACCATGGACGTAAGAGATATGATTCAAGAGTTTATGGAAAACTATCAGGAATCTCCTCAAAATGAGAAGTTTATTCAATTATTAAAAACTCGATTTAAAGACATTGAAACAATAATTAAAGATTCTAAAACTATAGGTACAACAGAAAACATGATAATGGAATTTTCTTTTATCATCAAAGGCAAAAAAGGTAAATATTTTTTAGAAATGGATGACAAAGAAATTGTCCACGAAAGATTAGAGTATACTCTAGAAAAAAATAAAGGTGTGTATTTTGATATCACTCCTACAACAAAAAAACTTAATGAAAAAGTATTTATTAATAAATCTCTTCTGAATGATATTGAGATTAATGTTGAAAAATTTTGGGGAAAACACCCTTTGCTCGCAATTATTTATCACGAATTCAGTGACAAATCTAGTAGCTTTTTAAGAAATGCTTTTTCTACACATTTTATGGATTGTTTAAATGACTTTTCCTTGTTGTCATGTAGAGTTAAGAAATCTAACTCTCCGGAATATGGTATTCTCGGATTAACGCATCCAATGCTAGGAGACTTGGAATCTGGCACTATTAAAAAAGATGAAATAACTAATTTAGAAAATGCGGAAAAAATGTTAAATGTGTTTTTACCGAAAATTAATTCTAATATAAAAAATGTATATTATAAATTAAAAAATCAGAACAAAGAAATCGCTTATGAATTGTATACAAAACAGATAATTTCAGGCGATTTGAAAGATATTCCGTTTACATTAGAATCAACAGGAACACATAACATATTAGAGTTACTTCCATTTTTTATGATAGCAGCTCAAGGATACACTGCGGTAATAGATGAAATGGATACAGGAATTCATGACTTACTAGTTATGTATATGTTACAAGACATTTTTCCAGATATTAAAGGACAACTTATAATAACAACGCATAATACATTAGTTATGACTTCTGAATTCATACCTGCAAATTCTTTTTATGTAATCCAAGAAGACGAGGATGGCACACGAGAAATAAAATGCATTACAGATATAGATGGAAGAGTACATCCCTATCATAATAAACAACTTAGATATATAGTACATAAAGAATATGGAGCTGTGCCTGATAAATTAAATCTTTCAATCAAAGAGCTTGCAGGTATTCTCAAGTCGAAATAAATTGGAACATCAAAGTTAAAATTTTATCCTTACGAGCAGTCGGCATCCTTCTGCCCCTGCCAAGGTATGATGTCTCAAAAATGGCTTAGATAAGCCGTTTTTTGGGACTTTTTCTTTTTGCAGAAATTTTCTCTGTCGGCAACTTTTTTCGGATTTTCTAAAAATTTTCTAAAAATTGTGATTTTAAACTTGAAAATTAACGACACAAGATATCAGTACTCATCAGAATTTTCACACCTTTTTTACCGCAAAATCCGTTCTAAAAATACAGTAAATTTTCCGAAAAATGAAAATTTATTCACGGAATTACAAATCAATTTTCAGCTTTATATCAAGAGTGCGTGAAATGTTCAGTTTGCTTGTTTTGTCAACATGAGCATAAAAGTTCAAGAACTGTTTGCCTGAGTGTGTCAATCTCTTTTATCCTAAAGACATATTTTGGATGGAGCTTGATAATTTCGCAGGTATCGAGTCCGTTTTCGATTTCTTCAATCAGAGCAGACATATCGGGAGAATTTTCATCAACAGGCTTTGGAACATCACCAACCTCTTCAAAGGTATCAATAAGGTTTGTCTGTTCCTTATCAGAACCCTGCCACTTGCCCTCCTTTCGGAGATAGTCACAATTTTCCATTACACTGCCGTTAGCTTTATCAATATGTGCAACAGGGAATCTGTTCTTCAATGTTGAAAAGCGAATCGGCGATTTTGAGTAAATGAAAATGTGCATATGCTTTGTGCCTGTGGTTGCAATTTCATCCACAAAAAACTGTTTTAACTTGCTATTGCAATTTGCAAATTTATAATTTTTTCAACCTGTTATCAGCATTATACCAAAGGTCACTGTACCATTATCTACCATTTGCTTGCAAAAACAGCCCTGCAAATGGGTACAGGGCTGTAAAATTAAAGATTTATTCATTGCTTATCAGATTTAATCGTCTGTAGCTTTGAAATTTATTTTATTTTCGGTCGCAAAGGTGTGTGCATAGGAATCTGTCGGGGCGTGGATTGTTAGGTCTTTTGAGTCTTTGAAGGCAGATTTTCCTATGTAGGACACATTTTTGGTCAGGTAGATATTCTCAAGGGAGTAGGATTCTTTGAACGCATTATCGGCAATGAATTTTACTGTATCGGGAACGACTGTTTCCTTTGCACCGCCGTAATTTATTGCGTCATCTGCAATTGAAATCACATCCAAGCCGTCAATATTTGCAGGAATTTCAAGCTTTTCCTCTGACGACATTGGGTTATAGTTAGTTATTACGCACACGGGCTTGCCGTCATCATAGATAACATCATAATTATAATATTCGCCGTAATACGCACCGTTTCTGATTTTTGAATAATCGGTATTTTTAGCCTCCGGATTTTCAGGCTCGGTCGTATAGTTTTTATAATTGATTTTATTTTCAACCGCAAATTTTTCAGCATAAGAACCCTTTTCGGCATAAATCGTAAGGTTGTCAATGCCGTCAAAAGCGGTTTTTGCAATCTTATTTACGGAGGGCGCAATATAAATTTCCGTTATATTTTTTGAATCCTTAAATGCGTCATCCTTGATTTCACAAATGCCGTTGGGGATAACAACTTTTTTAAGACAATCAAATTCGCTGAAAGCTTCCTTTTCAATAGCTGTTATCTTTGTATTTTCATCATATGAAGTAGGAATATACGCATCGTCCAAGCCGTAATATCCGCCCCGAAACAAGCAGACAGTGGCATAAAAATTTCCGTTTTCATCGTCTTGAAACTGAATTGAAAACTGACCGTCGGCAGAATCCTTTAGACTATATTTTTCATCAACAGCCATTTGTTCAAATCTGTTATTTACGATTGTCGCTCTGGCAAGGAAAGACAATCCGAGCAAAGCGACAACCGAGATGCAAAGAACAACGAAAAATTTATGAGTAAACAGTTTACTTTTCATGCAGCTCACCTTCTGTCATTTTCAAAACAACATCACAAACTTCTTCCAAATCCTCTTTGTGATGAGTTGTGATAACCACGAGCGCACCTCTTTCTTTTTCTTCTTTAAGAAGCTTGTAAATCAGCTGTACACCGTCATTATCAAGTGCATTTGTCGGTTCATCAAGCAGGATTATTTTCTGCTTTTCAAACACAGCCTGAGCAATATTCAGCCTCTGTTTCATACCAAGCGAAAACTTTTTCACCTTTAAATCGGACTTTAATCCAACACGCTCAAGCGCTGTTTTATATCCTCATCGGTGGCGGTTTTCTTGATTTTGCCGAGGATTTTCAGATTGTCAAAAGCATTGTACTGGGGCAACAGGTTCATATTTTCAATCACGATGCCTATGCTCGGAGGGAACGACATATCCTTGTGCAAAACCTTTCCGTCAATCACAACAGAGCCGCTGTCGGGAACAAGCAAGCCTGCAATTGCTCTCAAAAGCATAGTTTTGCCCGAACCGTTGTGTCCGTAAAGTCCGTAGATTTTGCCGTACTCAAAATTGTAACTTACATTATTTAAAATCGGTCTTGATTTGATACTTTTACAATAATTTTTTATTTCTACCATAATATCACCTCAAAAAATATCGGTTTTCTTAAATCTCAAATTCAGAATGAAAATGCACAAAGCATTTAACGCAACTATGAATAACAGGTATCCGTAGTAAATGCTCTCGCCCGACACAGCACCGTTCTGCATTCCGAACATCAAACTCGGGAAGAGAATCATTTTCCAAATCGGTGCGTCAACAAAATTCTGAACCAAATAGTACGCAATAAAGCAATAGGTGAAAATTCCTATGTTCACAATGTGTGCAGGAATACTGATTTCAAGCAAAGACTGAATAACTATCAGAGAAAAAATTGTCAGAAAGTACATAATCAAAGATTTAAGAGTTCCGCTTTCAACGGGAGTCATACTTTCTCTTGCAACAAAAAAGATTATGAACTGGAACAAAACAATGCAAATCAATGCTATAAAATTGTTAAGACAACGCTTTAAAATCAGCACTGTTTTTGAATAATTGCGTACAATCAACATCTTGCCGTAGCCTTGTTTAAGGTTCTCAATTGAGCCGCTTGTAAAGAAGAGAATAAAACATACGGGCAGCAAAAGCGGCAGAAATTTTGTAATTTCAAGGCCGTAATCGCTTGGGGCTAAACCAATCATAAAGGCATTTTGAAAGTTCCCCTGAAATACACAACTGAACAATTGAGCAAAGCACGCAACAATCAGTATTATCGACAAAACAAGCTTACTTTTTAACATTACTCAAAACATCCTTTTTCTGATACAAAAAGTAGGAAGAGAAGATAAGCATAAACATCATAAGCAATGCTCTTAATATAATGCCCCACATATCCGACAGAACCATTTCGCCGTTCATAAGTCTTGACAACACTATGGCATCTCTGAACGGAAGCCATACCCTGCTTATCATAAAAGCTACATCTGCAAAAAACTCTGTAAAAATCAGAGCTATGGTGATAATTGGAGCAACTTTCGGAGAAATGATTATTCCGAATGAGAGCATAACGAGTCCTGCTCTGAAATAAAACAAAAACAAAGTCAAAAGTTCAAGTGCCGAATATTGCAGAAAATTCGATTCTAAAATCAGGTTAATGTCAAAGCAGATGAGTGCCGCAACTACGCTGACTGCTTCTATCAAAAATGAAAACAGAAAAGCAAATACCGCACAATCAGCAATTCTTCTTGTAACAAAAGAGGCTCTTGATTTCAGTCTTACAATGTAACTTACATTCTCATCGGTAAATATGTAAAACAAAAACAGAACAAACACTACTATGAAAATGCAAACAACATTACCTGATGCATTAAAATCTCCGTTGCCTGCAACTCTGTAAAAAACACCTTTTGGCTTAACTTCTCAGCATAATCCGAATTAAAATAATTATAAAATCGCAAATATGTGTATGTGCAAAGCAGAGTGAAAAACACTGCACAAAGCGGAAGTATGATTGCATACTTTTTTAATTTACACCTGATCATACTTAGTCACCTTAAAGAACGAAAACAGAGCAGCAACTATATTTATTGCTACTACAAAAATAATTGTAAAAGTATAATGTGATAAAGGATCCACAGTAAACGGGGTTAATGCTCCTATGATAGACGGTTTGATGGCAGTCGATATATACCATAATATGAAAGCTAACGGATAAAGAATAAATCTGTTTGGAAATGCCATTGCAAGTGCCGTTGCACCGCTTCCCACAATACCGCCAATGAATGAAAAAACAAGAATATAAAGTATGTTATAAAACATCGGATTGCTGTAAGACTGAAGTAGATTGGATTCAGATTTCAGCATTTCCACATCAGCAGGAATATATGTACCTCCCGCAAAAACAATATGCACCATAAGGAGATTGAGTAAGAGAGGAATTATAAGCACAAAAAACGAAACAGTAAAACTTTTAAGCATATTTAATGCAAAATACTTATTCTTACCTCTTTTTGTGATAAGAATATTTTTGTATCCTATTCTGTAATCTTCAATGCAATCATCCGCAACAATAATTGCCAAGAACAACGGTAAATACCCTTTCAACACGCCTCGCAGTCCTGCCGTCATAAAAGACCCCAAAAAAGTAACTAATCCGGGAACAGGAACAGAAGCTCCTTTGAACACATCTACAAAAGCCATCAATATATCTAAAATCGGAGCTACAAAAATAAAAAGTATAACACTTAATTTAAGTTTGTTATTAAATATTCGGGTAATATAATATGACATAATTTTCACCTCAATTTACAGGCTAATTTGCTATATAGTTATATGGTAAATCTGCAAATGACTTATGAGAAATAAAAGTTAATTAACTAACAGTAATTTTTTTAAAACAGTAAAACTTTTTAGTAAGAAAATGCGTGTTTTGCTGTTTCTTCATCCCAATATCCTGCGACTTCATATGTATTGCCATCTTTCTCATTATTGTTCATAACAGCAAGTCCAACATTCATATTTTTACAGGAATCATACGCAGCAAAATATTTTTTGTCACTTCCCTGTTTTACAGCTTTTACATTCGATTGTTTTGAATACCAAGGTCCTGAAAGATAGAAATACATTATGGTACCTTTACCTTCTTCTGAATAAGTAAAATTAACTTTCCAAGGAACTTCCGGTCCTGAATTACCTCTGTACTCTGCCTTTGTATAAACCTTACCCAGGTATCCGGGAACCTTCACTGAAAACGGAATATTATTATCAGATCCGTATGCCGTTGCACCAAATGCAAAAACGGAAATAAAAACGGTTGCCACAATTGCCATTGCTAATAATCTTTTATAGAATTTCATTTCGTCACCTCATTTTTCTTAATATCCAGACCTCCTCACAAGCCATTGTACAGATTTACCATTTAAACAAACGCAAATGCACGGTTTATCTGTTTAAATTATTTATAATATTTTGATGTTTTTAATTTTAAGTTATTGTATCTTTAGTCGTATACAACTGAAAATTCAGTAGATTACACTTCAATTAGCTCTGTAATTATTATTGCAATACTTTTTATACATTGACTTTATAATGCTATTATATCACATTTTAATAATATTTCAAGCAAATCAGGTAATTTTTACGACAAATTTTTACACAATAATTTGTAAATATTGCACAATGGCTATTATTTAATATTGTATTGCTATATGCTTTAAATCAACCAATTTCTTTTATATTCAAATTATACAAATGCAAAGTGACTGTAAAATGACTATAGCCCTTTTACAAAATAAAACAGGAAAACAAAGTGACAAATACGCATTTTGTTTTCCTGTTTAAATTATTTGATATTTTATTGTATTGTTAAAAGCTTCCGTACATCAGAGCATTTTCCAATTTTCCGCATCAAACACACCTTTGGTGGTTATTCTCAAGCTTGGGATAACGGGCAGACTTAGAAACGAGAGAGTCATAAACGGATCAATGCTTTTATCCGCACCGAGTTCATATGCAGATGACTTTGCATTTTCAAGCTTTTCGTTTACGGTTGTAAGCGGTTCATCAGACATCAAGCCTGCAATCGGGAGTTCGAGCAGAGCCTTGATTTTGCCGTTTTCAACAACTGCAATACCGCCCTTGCTGTCCTTGATTGCGTTCACGGCAACGGCAATATCATCATCATTACAGCCGACTGTGATAATGTTGTGCGAATCGTGGGCAACCGAGGTTGCTACTGCACCCGATTTCAGCGAATAGCCTTTAACATAGCCGACACCGATATGATTTGTGCCTTTGTGACGCTCAATGCAGGCAATTTTCAGAATATCGTTTTCCTCATCAATTTTATCGGCTGTGCCAAGATTGCGTGTGAGCAATTCACCGCCGACAAGACCGATAAGCCCGAGTTTTCCGTCAACCTTGAAACTGCTCGGCGTTACGCTGTCAAGGTGGAAAGTGTCAAAGCATTTTTCGGCAAGCTTTTCATCAACTGTGGGAGCAGAAAAGTCCTTAACTTCGCCGTCAAAAACAAGCTTGCCACGCTTGAAAACAGTTTCAACATTGAAATCTTCAAGATTATCGACAACAACAATATCGGCAAGATAACCCGAAGCAATCGCACCTTTGTTATTGAGCAAAAAGTATCTTGCGGCATGGTGGGTTGCTGTTTTGAGAGCAACAATCGGATCTGCACCGTTTTTCAGCGCCTGTTTTACGATGTAGTCAATATGACCGCCGTAGAGCAAATCACTTGGATGCTTATCATCTGTTGCAAACATACACCTTGAGTAATACTGCTGAGTCAAAAGCGGCATAAGCGCCTTGAGATTATGAGCGGCAGTACCCTCTCTTATCATAATAAACTGACCTTTTCTCAGCTTTTCAAGGGCATTTTCAAAGGTGGAACACTCGTGGTCGGAATACACTCCTGCGGCAATGTATGCGTTGAGGTCATTGCCCGAAAGCTCAGGAGCGTGGCCGTCAATTTTCTTGTGGTGAGCCTGCGAGGTGACAATTTTTGAAAGCACATTTTTATCACCGTTGATACACCGACATAGTTCATCATCTCTGCAAGTCCGAGTACCTTTTTATTATCCAAGTACAAGTCAATATCCTTGCAGTCAAGCTCCGCACCGCTCTCGTCAATTTCTGTGGCAGGCACACATGACGGCATCATAAAATGAACATCAATCGGCAAATTTTGCGATGCCTGAATCATATATTCAACTCCGTCAATGCCCATTACATTTGTGATTTCGTGAGGGTCGGTTATGACTGTGGTTGTACCGTGGGCAACAACTGCCTTTGCAAATTCAGCAGGAGTCACCATTGAACTTTCAAGGTGAATGTGTGCGTCGATAAAGCCGGGGAGAACGAGTTTTCCGCTGACATCAATCTCTGTTTTGCCGTCATATTTTCCGACACCGGCAATCAGTCCGTTTGCAACGGCTATGTCACCGCTCAAAAATTCATTTGAAAACACATTAAGATACTTTGCGTTTTTTTAAAACAAGGTCTGCCTTTTCCCTGCCTGCCGCAACTGCAATTATTCTCTGCTTTGCTGCAAGCTGTCTGTCTGTTTTCTGTCCGTATATTTCCTGCATAAAAGCACCGCCCTTCTTATATATATTTACAAGATTATAGCACTTTGCAAAAGCCATTTCCATAAGTATTTTTCACGAATATTCTTCGCAATTTTTTGCTAAATTGCATAAGATGTGTGCATATTTTCATCTGTCAGACAATAATAATTTTAATAATTTATTGTGCTAATGTATTGAAATGCACAAACTGCGGTGATATAATTTATTTATAAGTATTATTTTCGGAGGGATAAATTATGTCACACACATACAGCGAATTTTTACCGAGTTACAGTGTGGGAGTTGATTGCTACAAGGCGATTCCCGAAATTGTAAAGCCGTACGGCAAAAAGGCGGTTGCAGTCGGCGGTAAAACAGCTATGGAAAAATCAAAAAAGGCTTTGCTTGAAGGCATCAAAGGCTCTGACATTGAAATCATTGATTTTGTATGGTACGGCGGTGACTCCAGCTATGAAAATGTTGAAAAAATAAAGGACAATCCGTCTGTGCAAAAGGCTGATATGGTGTTCGGTATCGGAGGCGGACGAGCTGTTGACACGGCAAAAACCTATTGTGCTTTATATAACAAACCGTTGTTCACATTCCCGACAATTGCATCAAACTGTGCGTCATGCACCTCGCTTTCGGTAATGTACAATCCCGACGGTACTTTCAAGGAATATTCGTACCACAAAGCCCCTGCAATTCACACATTTATCAACACAAAAATTATTGCCGAATCACCCGAAAAGCTTATGTGGGCAGGAATCGGTGACGCACTTTCAAAGGAATATGAAGTAATTTTTGCGTGTCGTGAAAAAAATATGATTCACACACCGTTGCTTGGCAAGGCAATTGCCTCCGCAAGTACCGAACCGCTCATAAGCTTTGGCAAAAAAGCTCTTGAGGACTGCAAAAACAATGTGCCGACAGAGGCAATTGAGCAGGTTGCGCTTGACATTATTATCACGGCGGGACTTGTTTCAAATTTTACCGTACATGAAAACAATCCTAATCCCGAAGAGGATTATTACTACAATTCATCGCTCGCACATTGTGTTTATTACGGTGCGTCACTCTTTCCGCAATGTGAACGGCAACATCTGCACGGCGAAATTGTTTCATTCGGTGTGCTGTGTCTGCTGACATATGACGGACAATTTGAGGAGCGAAACAGAATTTTTGAATTTAACCACAGTATCGGACTTCCTTGCACTCTCGGCGAAATTGCACTTACTCCGGATGATGTGCCTGCAATTGCGCACAAAGCCGCAAGCGTTGTTGAGTGGAAGTATGTCCCGGGTAATCCGACCGAGGACGCATTCATCAATGCAATTCTTGCAACCGATAAAGCCGGCAAGGAATTTTTGGCTGATAAATAATGAAGTTTAATTGTAACTTACTGCTACATTATTTAGGTAAATGTATCCCATTTATACAGTTTATTTTCATCATAAATTTTCTGTCATTACTTGGCTACTGGATTGTACGAACAACTACAATAATACGCTCGGGCATAATATGTTTTTTTGACATTACAAGCTATCTACACGAACTGGGCAAGGCGGCTCGCCTTGCGGGCGGATAATATCCGCCCGTCTGCAAAAATAACCGTAATTAATAGAATTTCCATAGTGATATATAAAATAATTACTATGTTTAAAATTCAACTCAGATTTAGCAATACTATCCAATAATAACAAAAATAATTTCTTTGAGTTCTCAAAACTGTTAAATCTGCTAAAGTTTTGACAGTACAAAAGCTCCTGCCGTTTTTGATTAAAAAGAACAGCAGGAGCTTTAATGGGTAAAATTATAAAAAGCACTGGCTCAAACTATGTACCGGACAAGATAAATCAGTACATAAGTTTTATTTTCATCTGCTCACAAAACTCAAGCCATTCCTGTGACGGCTTTTCGTCGGTAATCAGATAATCAATCTTATCCCAATCCAAAAAATTGACAAACGCAGTATGGTTGAATTTTGAATGGTCTGCAAGTAATACCACACATTCGGCACGGCTTGCCATCTCAGACTTCAAATCAGCCTCACCTTCGGAAGAATCAGTTATGCCTCTTTCCATATCAAGCCCTTTGCATCCGAGGAGAACAAGGTCAACATTGTACTTTTTCATAGCCTCTTTTGCAGGTTTTCCGTAGAAAGAACGGGTTTTTTCATCATAAAGTCCGCCGGTTGAAACCAGCTTCATTTTACAAGTGTCGAGTTCCTGAAAAATCTGTGCAGAAAAGGTAATTGCGGTAAGATTTTCATTGTCCTTAAAAAGCTTAACAGCCTCAAGAACAGTTGTGCTGTTATCAATCATCATCGTGTTCACACCGATAAATTTATCAACAAGCAGCTTAGCAATTTTCTTTTTGCTCTCAAGGTTGATTCCCTTGCGTTTAAAGAAATGCACTCTGTCATTCTGAGGAGTTGTGTTAAGAACAGCTCCTCCGAAAGTTCTGGTAATGATACCGTCATTCTTCAGCTTTTCAAGATCACGCCTGATAGTTTCTTCGGTTACATTATATATTCTGCTTAAATCCGAGACGAAAACCTCGCCTTCGGTTTCAACCTTTTGTCTGATTTCGTCAATTCTCTTTGCCATAAACATTTCCCTCAACTTTTATTACATACTAACATAATTATCAACAAAAGTAAAGGGAATTCGACTGTTTTTACAATAATTTTAACAATCGGGAGCGGATTCCTTCACCCTATACACAAAGGTGTATTAAGCAACCCTTAATTATTATTATTGAAAAAACATATTATGCCCGAGCGTAACATTGCAACCGTTCGCACAATCCCGTAGGGTATTTACAAAATCTGTTTTTCCATACAAATAAACAACAACTTCCATATACAAAAAACAATCGGGAAACAATGCGTTGCATTTTGCAAACTGTCTTCCCGACTATAATTTTCCATTTTCAACTTTCAATTTAAAAAGCTTACTCTCTCCCTATTAAGACTATCTGCACAAACATAAAAGGCTGAAAGAACAACTATGCTCTTTCAGCCTTTGATTATAATTTTATTCTGTTTTATCGGATTGCCGAATTATTTGAGTGCGGCGATTGCGGCCTCGATAAGAGCAATCTGCTCTCTTTCCTTTGCGGCCTGTCCCTTAACCTTTTCAATTACAGCCTCGGGAGCTTTTGCAACAAAGCCCTGATTGTTAAGCTTGCCCTCGCTCTGTGCAAGACGCTTTTTAACCTGTTCAAGCTCTTTGTTGAGTCTTGCAAGCTCCTTTTCCCTGTCAACAAGCTCGTCCATAGGAATGTAAATCTTTGCGTCTGCCGTTACAATGTTTACAGCACCCTCAATTTCAAAGCTTTCTGCAACTTCTACCTCACTTGCTGATGCAAGCTTCTGAATGAACTGTGTGCCGTCTCTGAATGTTTCGGCAAACTTTGTTGCAACATAAACCTTTGCTTTTCTTGACGGCGGAACATTCATCTCTGCACGGCGGTTACGGATTGCACGGATTGCATCCATAATTTTTTTCATTTCATCCGATGCCTCGGGATAATCAAGCTCTGCGTTGTATTCGGGGTACTTTGCAAGCATTACTGTTTCGCCCTCGTGAGGAATTGTCTGCCAGATTTCTTCTGTGATGTACGGCATAAACGGATGGAGAAGTCTGAGAATCTGATCAAGCACATAAAGAAGTACCTGTCTTGCATTCTGAGCGTCCTCACCGTCACTTGAAAGTCTTGTCTTAACAAGCTCAATGTACCAGTCGCAGTAGCAGTCCCAGATAAATTCATAAATCTTCTGAACAGCAATGCCAAGTTCAAACTTCTCAAGATTTTCGTTTACTTCTTTTGCAACTGTGTTGAGAGTTGAAACAATCCACTTGTCCTCTGTTGTGAGAGTTTTCGGAAGTTCATTCTTAACATCATGGTCGTCAATGTTCATGTGAACATAACGAGATGCGTTCCAGAGCTTGTTTGCAAAGTTAGCGCAAGCCTCAACACGCTTGTCGGAATAACGCATATCGTTACCGGGTGTGTTGCCTGTTGCAAGGAAGAAACGGAGTGCGTCTGCACCGTATTTGTCAATAACTTCAAGCGGATCAATACCGTTGCCGAGGGATTTTGACATCTTGATGCCGTTTTCATCTCTTACAATGCCGTGCATAAATACGGTCTTGAACGGAGCAGAACCCATATTTTCACAAGCTGAGAAAATCATTCTTGCAACCCAGAAGAAGATGATATCATAACCTGTTACAAGAGTGCTTGTGGGATAGAAATACTCAAGTTCGGGAGTTTTGTCGGGCCAGCCGAGTGTTGAGAACGGCCAAAGTGCCGAACTGAACCATGTGTCGAGAGTGTCCTCGTCCTGATGAATGTGTGTACTGCCGCACTTACAGCACTTCTCAGGTGCGTCTTTGGCAACCATAACTTCGCCGCAGTCATCGCAGTACCACGCAGGGATTCTGTGTCCCCACCAAAGCTGACGGGAAATACACCAATCCTTGATATTCTCCATCCAATGGAAGTAAACCTTTTCAAATCTTTCGGGGATGAACTTTGTGTCACCATTGCGAACAACATCAATTGCAGGCTTTGCAAGCGGAGCCATTTTTACAAACCACTGCTTTGAAACCATAGGCTCAATTGTTGTGTGACAACGGTAGCAAGTGCCGACATCGTGAGTAAGCTCTTCAACCTCTTTGAGAGCACCGATTTCTTTAAGGTCGGCAACAATAGCCTCTCTTGCCTCCATTGTTGTCATGCCTGCATATTTTCCGCAGTCGAGAACCTCGGGTTCGTTTTCGGCAAGCTGTCCCTTTGCCTTTAATTCGTTGTATTCTTCAACATCCTTTGCACCTGTAAGGTGACCGTCATATGTAAAGCAACGGACAATCGGAAGATTGCAACGCTGACCGACTTCAAAGTCGTTAGGATCGTGTGCAGGAGTGATTTTAACAACACCCGTTCCCTTTTCCATATCTGCGTGTTCATCACAAACAATCGGGATTTCCTTGTTAAGAAGCGGAAGGATTACATGACAGCCGTGGAGGTGCTTGTAACGCTCATCGTCCTTGTTGACGGCAACAGCAGTATCACCGAGCATTGTTTCGGGACGGGTTGTTGCGATTTCAAGGTACTCGCCTGTTTCCTTAACCTGATAGAGCAAGTGCCAGAAATGACCGTTCTGCTCCTTGTATTCAACCTCGGCATCCGAAATTGATGTACAGCAATGAGACACCAGTTTACCATACGGTTGCCACGGTAGATTTTTCCGTCATTATAAAGGCGAACAAAAACTTCTTTAACAGCCTTTGAACAGCCCTCGTCCATTGTGAAGCGCTCACGCTCCCAGTCACAGCTTGAACCAAGCTTTTTAAGCTGACTTGTGATTCTTCCGCCGTACACCTTTTTCCATTCCCATGCACGCTTTAAGAATTCTTCTCTGCCGATATCCTCTTTAGTGATACCCTCTTTACGCATTGCCTCAACGATTTTAGCCTCTGTAGCGATTGACGCATGGTCTGTACCGGGGAGCCACAGTGCGCTGTAGCCCTGCATTCTTCTCCAACGGATAAGAATGTCCTGAAGTGTTTCGTCAAGTGCGTGTCCCATATGCAGCTGACCTGTGATGTTTGGCGGCGGCATTACGATTGTATAAGGTTTTTTATCTTTGTCAACCTCTGCATGAAAGTAGTTACCTTTCAGCCAGAAGTCGTAAATTCTGTCCTCAAACTCTGACGGGTTGTAGGATTTAGCAAGTTCCTTTGCCATAGTCATTACTCCTCTTGATTTATTGTTCGGATAAACCGAGTTCATATACCTTTTTATTATCTCATTTATGTGTTGATTTGTCAATTATCCGCAAATAAAATGTGGCATATAATTTCAATTTTATAACATTTAAAGTTTGACGAATAAAGCGTAAAATGGTAAAATATACTGCATAAGAGGAACAAACAAATTCAAGGGTGTGTATTATATGAAAGTCAGGGTTATGTGCCTTGTGCTGTGCGTGTTTGTTTTCGCATCAATTTTCTGCGGATGCGGAAGCAACGGAAATACCGAAATAATTGGCAAATGGGTACCGACAACAGCAAAGACAGACGGCGAAACAATTTCATACAGCGAGCTTGGAATTGACGAGGATCAGTTTGGTCTTGATTTCAAGGACAGCAGTAACTGCACGGTTACCCTTGCAGGAATTTCGTGTGATTCAGCCTACACATTCAACGGAACCTCCGTTGACCTGACGGTAAACGGTACGGCATACAAGCTGAGCTATGACAGCGGTGTGCTGACAATGGTGCTTAATTATGACAACAACAGAATTGAGTTTCATTCACAAAACAAAGATAGCTTTATGAATTGAAAATTTAAAATAAAAAATTTCGGTCGGGCAGTTGCTTTGCAAAACGCATAGCTATGTTGCCCGACGTTTTATATGAAATTTTCAGTTCGTTTGCAACATTACTTATTTGCCAAAGCATAAACCTTAATCGGCACATTTTTTCTTTTGCAATTCTCTATAACAAACCGTGTTCCGTGTGACATACCGTCCCAAAATGCAATAACTTCATCGGCATAATCAATTATTTGCAAATTTCTTTTCAAAGGTGCTGACCGCCCGTATCGTTCGTATTCGGGTAAAAATTCTTTTAGTTTAATATTATGTGTCTTAGCGTAATTTCTCGCACTTCTGTCAACACCAATAGCACCACCGCTTACTATTTCAGTTGTATTCTCAGGTAAATAATCGCCTAAATTATTCACTGTAATACTTCTTGAGCCTACTATCGCAATTTTCATTTTTTCACACTCCTAAAATTATGACACCATTATGACATCATAATAGCACCATTTTCGTTTTGACGCAATAATTACATTAAAATAGTGTCATAATAACATTTAGGAGTACCGATTATGGATGATAATATTTTACGATACACTCTGAGAGTTAACCGCACGCTTTTTCAGAAATTCAGATATGTTGCCGACTATGAAGGTCGTTCCGCAAATCGTGAAATTGAGCAGTATATAAAGCAAAGGGTTAAGTCCTTTGAAGAAGAACACGGCGAAATTGAAGTAAAAAAAGATTAAACATACGCATAGATTAACACCCTTTCGGAGTATTTCCGAAAGGGTGTTTTTTAATCAAACAAAACAATTTTCAACTTTCAATTTTCCGTTTTCAATTTACACCAAAAACTTTCCTATCACCGCAACTGCATCGGCATGACACAACAGGTTTGCGTTTTCACGCACTCTTGCCGCTGCGTTGCGGGATTTTTGTCTTTCACCGTATTCCGACAACACCCGTATCATATGCTTCGGCAATAAAAAATAATCAAACACAAGGTAATAATTTCCCGACATTTCGTATGCGGAGCTTTTTCTGCAACATATGTTACTGCGGTACAAAGTCTCTACCGCATTCAGAAAATCCGACGCATTCGCCATTTTCCAGCACAGACCGCTGTCGGACTTTTTCAGCCTGTATTTTCGTTTTTTCGGATTTGCCGTAACAAGGATACAACATTCATCGCCAAGCAGAAAAGCCTCTATTTTCACATTTTTACCGTTCGTGTCAAGTCCCGCCCTGCAACAGGCAAGTCGCATAAGCCCGATAATCACCTTTTGATTATCCTCGTTTTTAAAGCTCATTTTTCCGAAATCAAGCTCAAAATTCTCCATATCAGATTCATCAAGCTTAATCAGCAGTTTATTATCGCCGAGTTTGTCAACAGTCAAAATACTCCCTCCCCTAAATTCCGATACACATACATCTGTTTACATATTATGATGAACGAAGCACTTTTGCAAGTAAATATTAATGGAATAAAATTTGGCTGTTTTTTCACACATAATTGTCAGGCTTTGTGTATGCAATACAAAAAGGTTGCCAACATAACAATTTAATGCTACAATGATGCCGTAAGATACAGCCACAGAAAATAAAAAGCAAAAGGAATGATTTTTATGCCAAACTGGCTTAATGACGCTGTTTTCTATGAAATTTATCCGCAGAGTTTTTGTGACACCAACGGTGACGGAATCGGTGACATCGAGGGTATCATCAGCAAGCTTGATTATGTAAAAAGCCTCGGTTGCAACGCAATCTGGCTCAACCCGATTTACGATTCACCTTTTATGGATGCAGGCTATGATGTTCGCAACTACAAGAAGGTTGCAGAGCGTTACGGCACAAACGATGACCTTGTTCGTCTTTTTGACGAGGCTCACAAAAAGGGCATCAAAATTCTTCTTGACCTTGTTCCGGGTCACACATCAGACCAGCACGAATGGTTTTTAGAGGCCAAGAAAGCCGCAAAGAGCGAATATTCAAACCGTTACATCTTTACAAAGAGCGTATGGGACGCACCGCCGCAGTACCGTATGATGTGCGGACTTTGCGAGCGTGACGGCAACTATATGGTAAACTACTTCAGCTCACAGCCTGCTCTTAACTACGGTTTCCACGAAATCACACATCCCGAATGGCAGTTGCCGTGTGATCATCCCGACTGTCTTGCAACGGCAGAGGCTATGAAGGATGTTATGCGTTTTTGGCTTGACAAGGGTGCTGACGGTTTCAGAGTTGACATGGCTGACTCACTTGTTAAGAACGATGACGATAAAATTGCAACGGCAAAAATCTGGCGTGGGGTGCGCGATATGCTCGACACGGAATATCCGAATGCCGCAATGGTTGCAGAGTGGTGCAATCCCGAAAGAGCAATCAACAATGCAGGTTTCCACATGGACTTCTATCTTGACCACTACGGAAACGGCTACAGCAGACTTTTCCGCTACGGTGAATTCGGTGATCAGGCTGTTTTCAATCCTAACGGCAAGGGTGATATTAAAGCATTTGCAGACGAATATCTTCCTAACTACGAAAAGACAAAGGACAACGGCTACATCAGCTTTATGACAAACAACCACGATATGCCGAGAGTTACGGCATATCTTGACAAAGAGGCTATCAAGCTTGTGAATGCATTCATTTTCACAATGCCGGGTGTTCCGTTCCTCTACTACGGTGATGAAATCGGCATGAGATATCAGAAAGGCATCGTAAGCAAGGAGGGCGGTTACTCAAGAACAGGCTCCCGTACTCCTATGCAGTGGAACAGCGGTAAGAACCTCGGTTTCTCAACAAGTGACGAGCCGTATCTTGCAGTTGATAAGAGTGCCGACGCTCCGACTGTTGAGAATCAGAAGGACGATCCCGACAGCATCTACAAGGTTGTAACAGACATCATTGCACTTCGTCACAAGTACGATGACCTTAAAGGCAACGGTGAGCTTGAATTTATGTATGAAGAAGGCAAAATTCCGTTTGCATACAAGAGAGGCAACCTCGTTATGTACTTCAACCCCCTCGGTGAAAGTGCAGTAATGAACGCAAAATATACAGGCAAAACAGTATATGCCCTCGGCAACGCTGAATTTGCAAACGGCAAGGTAACAATGTCACCGCAAAGCTTCGCCCTCGTAGAAATTGACGGCTGATTAAATATAAATTTTATAGTTTAAGCATAAAAACACCCTTTCGGAATTCACCGAAAGGGTGTTTTAAGTTGAATTTTATTATAATTGACTTCCGCATTTAACACAAAAACTGCTGTCTGGTTCATTTTCTTCGCCGCAGTTTGGGCAGGTTATTTTCATTTGTGAAACCTGCTCTGTTGATTTTAGATTATATCCGCAGGTTTTGCAAAATATATCATTCTGACCTATCGGATTTTTGCAGTTTGGGCAATACAGGTTGACGCTTTCCCCGACATTGTTATATGCAACGGGCATATTCGGAAAAACCATAACATTGCTTTTCGGCTTTATGCACACCATAACTATACCTGCTATAACCATTACAACCGCAAGAGCCATAAATATGTAACACGGTATTGAATTTGTCGCATTTGTTCTTGCCTGATAGTCCTGCATAAACCCCTCAGCCCAATGGGTTGTGGTTGTCTGCACATCATAAAGCTGAACGGCTGACACAATAAATGTTATCACTCCTGCCACAATCAAAATAGCGCCTATCACCTTTAATGCGGGATTTCTTTTTGTTTTTCCCATATATTTCACCTCATTCTGCGGTTACTTTATAAAGTGTATATCCTTCATTTTCAAGACGGCGCGGTTCATCATCATATATCCTGAATAATCCATTTCCCATAGACGAGAGTCCACCTTCCTGTGTTGTGTAAACTATATTACCAGCTAAATCCAATATTTCAGTTTTCACATCATCACTGTCATTCTTTGAATAATATACAACACTAAATAAACCACTTTGATCAACTGGAGAAATTTCAACTTCATACCCCGTATCTGCAGTTATCTGATAAATAATATTTCCTTTTGTGTCCACTAATTTGTAATTATTATTTCCTTTTATAATACAATAACCATTGATATATCCTGCAAGATCATAAACAAAATCCTCACACTCCGTTATCAGATTACCGTCTGTGTCGGAAATTGAATTTTTGTATGTGATAAATGTTTTGTCGCCATACTGAGCAACTTTTCGACCACCAATAGCTAAGCTATTCGATGTTGTTGCAAAATTATTTATAACATTTCCGTTTTCATCAATTAAAACTGCGTTGTCACTTTCATCAACTGCAATGGTATATTGGTTTATATTTTTTTCAAAATCAAGTTGTTCTATGTCAGTAGCTCTGCTATCAATGCCTGTAAAGTCAAGAATTTTTCTATACTTAAAATCTGCAACAACTTTGTTATTAAAATCAATAAGTCCGTATTCATTATCTCTTGAGGCTATAAACCGTGTAGGAGAAGCAGGCAAGAGGTTATCATATTCAACAGGAATTATTTCATCAAGATTCAAATCTAATGCACCATATTTAAAATCTTTCCCAACAGTAATTGCACCACAATTCAAATACACATAATCATACTGTGAATCAACATACTTTATTTTCTCTGTTTTGAAATTATACAGAGCATATTTTTCTTTAGAATCCGAAGATTTTTTTAAAGAAAGGATAACATAATCTTTATATATTCCCCTTATTTCCACACTTTTATCATATCCTTCTTTAAGTGAAACATTTGAAACATTAGCAATCATATTGCCATCTAAATCACATATTACATAATACTTGCAATAGTCTGCAGATTTTTCCTCAGAATAAGTAACATCAAGTATTAAATACTCTCCCTCTGTCTGTGCATAATATATTTTAAATTTACTATCCGTTGCTGAATATCCGCTTGAGGTTGCCGCTTCATTGAGTGAAATTTCTTCAAATTTATAGGTTTGATTTTTCTGCGGAATTGGTGCAACATAGTTTGTATCCTCATAACTTGACTCTGTTGCAGGCTGTGTGGTTGCAACCTCTGTTGTCATGGTTTGCTGTGACGAATTCGCATTATTCTCCGACTGTGAAGCGTTTGACTGATTTCCGCCGTCATTGCAGGCACACAAAACCGAAGTCAGCATAGCCGCAATTAAAATACCTGAAATGATTTTCTTCATAAAGTATTCCTCCTCAAAAATATTTTTGTCCTCAAAAAAGCTGAAACTATTTTCTAAAAGTAAACTTTTAGTTTAAAAGGTTTTCATTTAGCTAACACTTGTATTATACAGTTTTAAATTACAAAACGCAAGTGTTTTAAAATATTCTTATTGAAAACTTTTTGAGGTGAATATAATGTTTGATTTCGGATTAAGAATACGAGAACTTAGAGAGTCAAGACATATGTCGCAGGAAAGCTTGGGCAGGAGAATCGGCAGAAGCAAGCCTGTCATAAGCAATTATGAAAACAACATAAAATATCCTCCGCTTGAAGTTTTGATTTCAATTGCAAATGTGTTCAATGTTTCGCTTGATTACCTTGTTGGCATAGAAAAAAGGACGCACTCTACATTAACAATCTGAACGAAACGCAGTCGAATATAATGAAACTGCTCTACGAAGAATTTACCGATTGCAATCTTAAAGGCAAAGAGCTTTCATCACGCCAACAAAAAATATTAAGCCTGCTCTTAATTGAGTTTTTGAAATGAAAGCCAAATCAACATTTTGACATATAAAAACACCCTTTCGATAAACTCCGAAAGGGTGTAATTTTTGAAATTGAACAAAACAATTGTAACATTGTGCGAACGGTTGCAATGCTACGCTCGGGCATAAATGTCTTTTAACATTACAAACTATCTACACGAATTGGGTGCAGCGACACGCTGCTGGCTCGCCGTGCGGTTTATTTAATCGGGAACTCGGGTTCTGCGTAGTTGCCCAAAAAGCTGAATTCGGGCATCTCTTCGCTAAGCTGACTTACAAGTTCAATAACATTTTCACTTCTGACATTGCCCGAAAAGTCGAGGTAGAACAGATATTCAAACTGTCTGCTGACGGGGACGGGATTCAATTTTTGTGAGGTTAAGGCCGAGCGAATTAAATCTGCACAAAAGACTGTACAGCGATCCCGTAACATGAGGAAGCGAGAAACAAAGGCTGATTCTGTTCGCATCTTCGGGAATGTACAGCTTTTTGGAGATGACAATAAACCTTGTTGTGTTCTCGTCATTGTCCTGAAGATGATTGTCAAGAACCTTCAAGCCGTATTCCTCACACGCTTTGTAGGAACAGATTGCCGCAACATTGAGGCGCTTTTCCTTTGCAACATCACGGGCGGCAATTGCCGTGTTGGAGAATGGAACAGAATCAAAGCCGTGGTCGGCAATATACTGCGCACATTGTGAAAGTGACTGCGGATGCGACCACACGATTTCAATGTCCTCAAAAGCAGATTGTTTAAGACCTGCAAGGCAGTAGTCAATCGGCAAATCGAGTGCCTTTACAATGTAAAAACGGTGCTTGAGAATAAGGTCATAAACTGCCGAAACAGAGCCTGCGCTTGAGTTTTCAACAGGAAGAACACCGAATGCAACCTCGCCGTTGTCAACGGCAGAAAATACATCTGCAAAGCTTTTGTAGTTGACAGCCTCGCCGTTCGGGAAAAGTCTTAAAGTTGCCTCATGACCGTTAGCACCCTTGATTCCCTGATACGCAACCTTGATTCTGCTTGACGGAATATCCGTGCTTGCATTGTTGATAACGCTTTTAAGCTCTTTGCCGCTGCCGACAATGTTGTGCTGGAGCGCCCTTGAAAGCTCCATAATGTTTGAGTAGAGAAGTCTTGCGGATGCGCCGTATTCGCCTCCCTTTTCTTCAACGGCATCAAGAATTTCATTCTCTCTGCCTCGTTTAGAACGGGAATGTTGTTTGCCTGCTTGTAGATGCCGACATCCCTTGCGCAATCCATTCTCTGCTTAAAAAGCTCAATAAGCTGATTGTCTATTTTGTCAATATCTTTTCTGATTTCTTTTAAATCTCTCATAAAGACCTCACATAAGGTTAATAATTGCAACAGCCGTAACAGCCTCAATAACGGGGACTGCTCTCGGCACAATACACGGATCGTGTCTGCCGTGAATAACAAGCTCTGCATTTTCTTTTGTCTGAAGATTTACAGTCCTTTGCGGTTGTGAAATTGACGGTGTAGGCTTTACAGCGGCACGGAAAATAATCGGCATTCCGTTTGTAATTCCGCCCAAAATACCACCGCAGTTGTTTGTTGTTGTAACAACCTTGCCGCCTTTGTATTCAAACGGATCGTTCGACTGCGAACCTCTCATTGTTGAAAGCTCAAAGCCTTTGCCGAACTCAATGCCCTTAATTGCGGGAACACCGAAAACAGCCTTGGCAATAACGCCTCAACACCTTCAAACATCGGCTCACCGTAGCCTGCGTCAATGCCCGTTACGCAACATTCAATTGTTCCGCCAATGCTGTCCTGTGCCATTCTGGCATCTTCAACGGCATCTCTCATAGGTTTTTCGGCAGTTTCGTCAATGAGTGCAAACGATGAGCTGTTCAGCTTTTCAATGAGTGCGTCATCAATTTCCGTCGGAGAGAAGGAGCTGTCGGAAACATTGCCGATACTGCTGATATGGGCAGCAATTTTAACGCCCTTTGATTCAAGAATCTGACGGCAGACAGCACCTGCAAAAACAATCGGTGCTGTAAGTCTGCCCGAAAAATGACCGCCGCCACGAATATCGTTTGACGCATTATATTTTACAAAGGCTGTGTAGTCGCTGTGACCTGGACGGGGGCAGTCGAGAAGATTGCCGTAGTCACCGCTTTTTGTGTTGGTGTTTTCAATTACGGCACAAAGCGGAGCACCTGTCAGCTTGTTGCCGAGCATACCCGAAAGAACCTTCGGGAGGTCTTTTTCTTTTCGGGGAGTTGCCGTTTTATCCTTGCCCGGAGCACGGCGTGCCATTTGAGTGAGAACTCTGTCAAAGTCAACCTCAAATCCTGCCGGAAGTCCGTCAATTACAACTCCGATTCCGTTGCCGTGCTTTCGCCAAAAACGGAAATTTTTATCTTATCACCGTAGGTCGAGGACATTCGCCTTACCTCCAATATTATTATAATCTATGTAAAAATCAGGGTAACTTTTGTTGATTGAAAGCGCATAGCTTGACTCAATTTCACCGTTGAGTCTTACTGCGCAGACACCTGCCGACATTACAATTCTGTGGTCATTAAAGCCCTCACAGAATCCGCCCTTGAGGGTGTCAATTCCCTCTATGACAAGTCCGTCAGGCAACTCAGTCACCTTACCGCCGAGATCGTTTATCAGCTTAGCGGTTGCGTAAGACGGTCACATTCCTTTATGCGAAGTCTTTCGGCATTGTAAATCCTGGTTGTTCCCTTTGCAAATGCGGCACAAACCGTCAGCACGGGTACAAGGTCGGGAATCTGCGAAGCATCAATGTCAATTGCATTAAGCTCTCCCTTTTCAACGGTCACGGAAGTATCCGTCTGCGTTACCTTTGCACCAAACCGTGCAAGCAACTCGGCAATCTTCCTGTCACCCTGTGCGGAATTTCTGTTGACGCCGTGCACAGTCACCTTTCCGCCGAGTGCACCTGCAACCATAAAGAAAGCCGCCTGTGACCAGTCGCCGTCTGTTGTGTAATCATGCGGAATGTATGACTGACCGCCCTTGATGTGCCAGCCGTTGTCGGTTGTTTCAATTTCAACACCAAATTGTGCCATAGTGTGAATTGTCATATTTATGTAGCCGACACTCTCAATCGGAGATGTCAGCACAATGTCGCTGTCACCCTCAACAAGCGGAAGAGCAAGCAGAAGTCCCGTAATGAACTGCGAACTTACATTACCGGGAATTTCAAAAGTTCCGCTTTCAAGCCGACCGCTGATTTTGAGTGGCAGACCGCCCTCGGTTTCACACTTTACTCCTGCTTTTGGCAGAGCCTCCGTGAAAATTCCGATAGGTCTTTCGGGAAGCTTTCCGTGACCGACAAAGGTGGCATTAATACCGCCGGCTGCGGCTACGGGTATGAAAAATCGCAAAGCACTGCCGCTTTCGCCGCAGTCAAGCGTTACATTATCTGTTTTAAAAATATTTGTACCGTCAACAGTCAGCACTCCGTCCTTTATTGAGGCGGTGCATCCCATATCCTCAATTACGCCGATTGTCGCCTTAATGTCATTTGACAGAGCAACGGGTGCAATTGTGCATTTGCCCCTTGTGAGGGCGGCGCAGATTATTGCACGGTGAACATCGCTCTTTGACGGGGGAATGTTCACCTCGCCGTTTGGTACAAACGGAAGATACCGTACATACGGCTTACTGCTTTTGTCGGTTGACAAAGCCATACTTCCACAGCCTTTCATTAAAATATGTTTACCGTGTTACGGTGTGATGAAGTCGAGCAAATCGGAAATTGCAACTTTCTTTGTAAAGCTTGTGCCGATTTTCTCAAGCAAAACAACATTGATTGACGAGCCCGAAGTTTTCTTGTCTGTCTGAGCCGCTCGGCAATTTTTTCAAGGCTTGCGTCATCGGTAGTCGGCAAGCCGTAGGTTGCACAAACTTCTTCAATCTTGTATGCAGTTCCTGCCTCGGTAAGTCCGTGCTTTTCGCTTGCCTTTGTCATCATTACCATACCGACGGCAACTGCCATACCGTGTGTGATGCCTGTATAGTTGTAGATTTTTTCGATTGCGTGACCGAGTGTGTGACCGAAGTTTAAAAGCATTCTTTCCCCTGCTTCCTTTTCGTCACGGTTTACTACATCACGCTTAATTTTTACACAGGTTTCAATTACATCGTCAATGTGTTCAAGAGCGTCGCCGTTTGCAAGCATTTCAAAAAATTCGCTGTCCTTGATACAGCCGTACTTGATAACCTCAGCCATACCGTCTGTGATGAACTGGTCGGGAAGAGTTGAAAGAGTGTCGGGATCAATCAAAACAGCCTTTGGCTGATAGAATGCACCGACAAGGTTCTTGCCCTGTGCAATGTCAACGCCTGTTTTTCCTCCTACGGATGAGTCAACCTGTGCAAGCAGAGATGTCGGAATCTGAACAAAGTCGATTCCTCTCAGATATGTTGCGGCGGCAAAGCCTGCCATATCGCCCGTAACACCGCCGCCGAGTGCAACGATAAGGTCTTTTCTTGTCATCTTAAAATCTGCAAGTGTGTTATAGATATCTGCGATTGTGTTAAGATTCTTTGACTGCTCGCCAGCCTGAAAAACATGGGCGGTAGTCTGATAACCCTGCTGTGAAAGAGAGTTGAGAACTCTCCATTTGTACAGCGGAGCAACATTTGTATCTGTTACAATAGTGATTTTTTCTGCATTTGAAAGCTTTTTGATAATCTCGCCGCAATTATCAAGGATACCTCTTTCAATCATAATGTCATAGGGACTTCCCGTGGAAACATGAATAGTTTTCATAAAAGTTCTCCTTCCTCTTTATTCTCCGAGTGCCTGTTTGACCTCTCTGCCCTTTTCAAGAAGTGCCTTGAGAGCGTCGGTATCTTCGGCACTTATTGCATCTTTGATTTTTGTAATGTTCTCTATAAGTATATCAAGCTCGGAAATGAGCGGATCTTTGTTTTCAAGGAAAAGTTCACTCCAAAGCGTTGAATTTATGTTTGCAACTCTCGAAACATCTCGGTAACTTCCTGCCGAAAAGCCTTTGTGGTTCGGACAGCACGGACTTAAAACATATGAACACGCAAGCACATGCGGAAGCTGTGATGTGAAAGCAATCATTCTGTCGTGTTCTTCGGGAGTTGTGATTTTTACTGTGCCAAAGCCGATTGATTTTGCAAAGTCGGACAACATATTTACAACGCTGTTATCAGCCTTGCACGGAACGATAATGTAGCTTGCGTTTTTGTAAAGGTCGGCATCCGAAACATCAAAACCGTTTGTTTCCTTGCCCGCCATCGGATGACTGCCGGCAAAAACAAAGCCGAATTTTTCGGAAAGCTTTGTCATCTGCGGACAAATTGCCCTCTTGATGCCTGAAACATCGGTTACAACCGCACCTTTTTTTATGTGTTCTCCGTACCTTGCAACATAGTCAACAACCGCCTGCGGATACATTGAAAGGATAATTAGGTCTGCGTTTTCAAGGCTTTCATGTGTGCCGATTTCATCAATCGCACCTTCTTTTAAAGCCTTTTCGGCAGTAGATTTTGTTCTGTTGATACCGATTACACGGTGGTCGGTGTACTTTTTTATCGCCTTGCAAAAACTGCCGCCGATAATTCCGAGTCCTACAACTGCAATATTCACTGCATTAGCCTCCGTTTGTGTATTCTTTAGTAAGTTAATTAAAGTCCAATCGGTACGGCTGAAAAACCGTACCGAAAGTAAAAATCTTAATTTAATTTGTCAACAGCCTTTTTTAAGCCGAAAACCTTCTTTGCAACTCCGTCAAACTGCTTTGGAGTAAGTGACTGCGCACCGTCCGAAAGTGCGTGCGGCGGATCGTTGTGAACCTCTATGATAAGACCGTCTGCACCTGCGGCAACTGCTGCCATTGCAAGCGGTTCAACAAGCCATGACTTGCCCGAAGCATGGCTCGGATCAACAATAACAGGAAGGTGAGAAAGCTTTTTGATAATCGGGATAGCCGAAATATCAAGAGTGTTTCTTGTAAATGTTTCGTATGTGCGGATACCTCTTTCGCAGAGCATAACCTTATCGTTACCGCCTGCCATAATATATTCGGCACTCATGAGCCATTCTTCGATTGTTGCGGAAAGACCTCTCTTGAGAAGGATAGGCTTGTCAATTTTGCCGAGCTCCTTGAGAAGCTCAAAGTTCTGCATATTTCTTGCACCAACCTGAATAATGTCCACATTCTCAAACATATCAATGTGTGACGCTCTCATAATTTCTGTTACAATCGGCAGACCTGTTTCTCTTCTTGCTGTTTTAAGAAGGTCAAGTCCTTCTGCCTTGAGTCCCTGGAAAGCGTATGGTGAAGTACGGGCTTGAATGCGCCGCCTCTGAGAAGTGTTGCGCCCGATGCCTTAACATCCTTTGCAATCTGAACAATCTGCTCCTCGCTTTCAACAGAGCAGGGACCTGCCATAATGTGCAGACTGCCGTCACCGATTGTTACATTGTCATTGATTTTGATGACTGTATTGTCGGGATGGAACTTTCTGTTAGCCTTTTTGTACGGCTCCTGAACTCTCTTTACATTTTCAACAATATCCTGAGCGTCAATGTACTCAATGTCAATTTTTGTTGTATCGCCGATAAGACCGAGTACGGTTGACTGAACACCGTCCCATTTATTAACCTTTACATCATAGCTCTCTTTGAGCATATTTGTGAATTTTGTAATCTGCTCCTCTGTTGCAGACGGTTTTAATACTATAATCATTGCTTTAATTTCCTTTCAATTCACTTTTGACGAAACGAATCGAAGTTCGTCATATTTCTTTAGTCATTTTAGCACTTTAAAGCGTGATAGTCAATAGAATAAATGCAGAATCAAGCGTTTTTATGCGGTTTTTCAGCCACATCTGTACCGTTTACTGCGTCGATTATTGCAAAAGCGGTTTTTAACGGTGTGTTTTGACCCTTTATCACAATATCGGCAGCGGCATGATAAATTGGGTATCTGTCATTATAGAGGTCTTTCATAACCCTGTCCCTGTCCGGACGCTGAAGCAAGGGTCTTGTTGTATCGTTTTTAAGACGGCTTTTGATGATTCCGAGAGGCACATCAAGAAAAACAATCTTGTCTTTGCCCTTAAAAGCCTCAACATTTCTTTTGAATGTAAACGCACCGCCGCCCGATGCAATTACAAGACCTTCAAGCCCTGCAAGCTCAACACAGGCGTCATGTTCCATATCACGAAACTTTTCTTCGCCGTATTTTTCAAATATTTCAGAAACGGTCATTCCTGCTTTTTCTTCAATGTATGAATCCATATCAAGGAATTTTCTTCCCGATTTTCTCGCAATGTTTTTGCCTACGGTTGATTTTCCGCAGCCCATAAATCCGCATAAAACTATGTTGTTCACTTTAAATTTCTCCGTTCATCAGAAATTCTTTTCAAGCTCTTTTGCAGAGTCGATACAAAGCTGAGCAATGTCGTCCTTGTCATAAACAGAGCCGTCCCAATGTTCGTGAGAAACAACTGCCTGCCATACGAGCATTGCCATTCCGCTTTCGGCTGTTGCACCGTTTGCCCTTGCCTTTTTAACAAGCATTGTTTCAAGCGGATTGTAAACAGCGTCAAATACATTTGTACAACGGTTTATTACACTGTCGCTTACAGGCTGATTTTCAATCTTAGGAAACATTCCGATAGGAGTTGCGTTGATAAGCACATCAATGTCACCCGAAAGTTCGTCAATAAGGCAGAAGCTTACATCGCAGCCTGCAACTGTTTTTCTGATTTCATCGCATAAAGCCTCGGCAATTTTCAAATCCTCTTTTCTTACGGCAAAGAGGAGGGGCTGTTTTTTGAGAACAACCTCATATGCCATTGTTCTTGCAACGCCGCCGCAACCGATGATTACGATTCTGCCGTTAAGCATAATTCCTGCCGCATCAAGAGCCTTTAAAAATCCGTCGGGATCTGTTGTGTAGCCCTTTGAAATGCCGTTTTTGTTTGAAACCGTGTTCACACTGCCGTACATCTCGGCCTTTGCGTCAATTTCGTCAAGAAACGGAATGACTGCCTGCTTATGCGGAATTGTAATGTTAAATCCGTCAAGTTTTGAAAGGGTATTTTTAAATTCATATTCAAGATTTTCGGGAGCAATGTCAAGCTTTGTATATTCGCTTTGACGCCCTGAAGTTCAAAAAGTCTTGTGTGTATAAACGGTGACATTGTGTGACCGATTGGGTGACCGATTACGGCAAATTTCTTGGTTTCCATAATAAAAAAATACCTCCGAGGTTCATATTTTTAGCTATGCAGAAATAAACTTAAAAGAAATTATTTATGCAAAAATCAGAAATTTTTCAAAAAAATTTCAAATATATATTGACAAAGGGGTAAATAATCAATAATATAAGGGAAGTGAAGCAATCCGTTTGCTTTCATACCATTGTAGCATAAACTAAGTGCTTTTGTCTATAATTTACTTTGGACAATCAATATTTTTACCGGGAGGAATTATTAATGGTATTAGAAAAAGTTAAGGCAATTCTTGCTGAACAGTTCGATGTTGAAGAGGATAAGATTACTGCCGACACAGATCTTCAGGAAGATCTCGGCGCAGATTCACTCGATGTTGTTGACCTTCTTATGTCAATCGAAGACGAGTTCGAGGTTGAAGTTCCCGATGAGGAAATCGAAAACATCAAGACAGTTGGTTCACTCGTTTCTTACATCGAGGCTAACTCATAATTTGCTCTTGTTTTTTCGCACTTAATTTTTGAGAGGTCGTTTTTACGGCCTCTTTTTGTTTTGCTCAAAAAGGTTGAAAATTTGCAGATTTAGTGTATATTGAAAAGGCTGAAAATTTAAAAATTCAGGCTGTATCAAAAAGGTTGAAAAATAAAAGAATTAGTGTATAATAGTAATGTTATAGATGTTATGACAGCCGTGTATTCGGCATTTTGAAAATGCAAAAAAATATGTTAAAAATAAATAAAATTTTATTTTACGGAGGGAATATAATGGCAAACAACAAAAAAATGGTTGAAGCTATCACAAGCAGAGATGAGGACTTTGCAAAATGGTACACCGACATCGTTAAAAAAGCTGAGCTCGTTGACTATTCGGGCGTAAAGGGCTGTATGGTTATCCGCCCCTACGGCTATGCTATCTGGGAAAATATTCAGGCTGACCTTGACCGCCGTTTCAAAGAAACAGGTCACGAGAATGTTTATATGCCTATGTTTATTCCCGAAAGTCTTTTACAGAAAGAAAAAGACCATGTTGAGGGCTTTGCTCCCGAATGTGCATGGGTTACTGTAGGCGGTCAGGAAAAGCTTCAGGAGCGTCTTTGCGTTCGTCCTACATCGGAAACTCTTTTCTGTGAGCATTATAAAAAGATTATCAACACATACCGTGATCTTCCGAAGCTCTACAACCAGTGGTGCAGCGTTGTAAGATGGGAAAAGACAACCCGTCCGTTCCTTCGTACATCGGAATTCCTCTGGCAGGAAGGTCATACAATGCATGAAACCGAAGAAGAAGCAAGAGAAGAAACGCTCAGAATGTTACATGTTTATTCTGATTTCTACAAGGAAACTCTTGCTATTCCGGCAGTAATCGGCAGAAAGACAGAAAAAGAAAAGTTCGCAGGTGCCGAAGAAACCTACACAATCGAGCCGATGATGCACAACGGTGTTGCTCTTCAGGGCGGTACATCACACTACTTCGGCGACGGCTTTGCAAAGAGCTTTGGCATCACATACACAGGCAAGGACAACAAGCTTCATTATCCGCATCAGACATCATGGGGTGTTTCTACAAGAATGATCGGTGCGCTCATTATGGTTCATTCTGATGATGACGGTCTTGTTCTTCCGCCGAAGATTTCCCCTATTCAGGTTGCACTCATTCCAGTTGCACAGCACAAAGAGGGTGTTCTTGAAAAGGCAGAGGAGCTTAGAAAAGCACTTGCCGAAAAGTTCAGAGTAAAACTCGATTCTTCAGACCATGCTCCCGGCTGGAAGTTTGCCGAGTACGAGATGAAGGGCGTGCCTGTAAGAGTTGAAATCGGTCCTAAGGATATTGAAAAGAACCAGTGCGTTGTTGTTCGCCGTGATACCCGTGAAAAGGCATTTGTTTCAATTGACAAGCTTGTACCGTTTGTTGAAAACCTTATGGTTACAATTCACAACGATATGTATGACCGTGCTCTTAAAAACACACAGGAAAAGACATTTACAGCAACAACATTTGATGAGTTCGTTGACACAGCCAAGAACAAGCCCGGCTTTATCAAGGCTATGTGGTGCGGCGATACAGCCTGTGAAGAAAAAATCAAAGAAGTTACAGGCGGTGTAAAAAGCAGATGTATCCCCTTCAACGAGGAGCATCTCTCGGATGTTTGCGTATGCTGCGGCAAGCCTGCAAAGCATATGGTATTCTGGGGCAAGCAGTATTAATTTGTAAATAAAGTCAATAATATTTTCAGAGGCGACGGGAATGCAGTCGGTTGATTTGAAAAAGCGTAGGCGTGCAGTAAAAATTGCAAATGCCGTAAACAGTATCGAGGGTGTTCCTGTTTCCAAAGAGGTAAAACTTATTCAGGCTCGTTTTGCCAAAGGTGAGCTAACGAGTGAACAGATGAAAGCCGAAGTTATTTCTTTTTGTAACTCAATTTAAGTAGTATCATAAGAAAATACAAACCTGTTCCTCATGAATATTTTGAAGATTGACAGTTTAAGATAAACAAAGGGTGGTGAGAAAATGCCAATCAAGGTACAAAGTAATCTTCCGGCAATCAAGGTGCTGGAATCGGAAATATTTTCGTAATGCCGAACGAGGTCGCTCTCAGGCAGGATATCCGTCCTCTGAAAATTCTTATTCTGAATCTGATGCCGACAAAAATCGAAACCGAAACCCAGCTTTTAAGGCTGCTCGGCAACAGTCCTCTGCAGGTTGATATCGAGCTTTTGCAGATGGCATCACACACCTCTAAAAACACCTCTCCGCATCACCTGACAACTTTTTATAAGACCTTTAATCAGGTGAAGAATGAGAGCTTTGATGGAATGATTATCACGGGTGCGCCTGTTGAACAGCTCGACTTTGAAGAGGTCGATTACTGGGGCGAGCTTTGTGAAATTATGGAGTGGTCAAAGCATAATGTATGCTCAACATTCCACATCTGCTGGGGCGCTCAGGCAGGTCTTTATTATCACTACGGCATAAAAAAGCACCTTTTGCCCGAAAAGCTCAGCGGAATTTATACCCACAGGGTGCTTGTTCCGCATCACAAGCTCATGAGAGGCTTTGACGATACATTCACAATCCTCATTCAAGACATACGGGAATTGATGAAGAGGCATTGAAAAGATGCAGAGGACTTGAAGTACTTGCTGTTTCCGAGATTGCAGGTTCATGCGTAATTTGCAGCCGAAACGGCAGACAGGTGTTTGTTACAGGTCACGCAGAGTATGACCGTGACACCCTTGCTAAGGAATATTTCAGAGATAAAAACAAGGGACTCAATCCGAATGTTCCCTACAATTATTTTCCGAATGACGACGCTTCAAAAACTCCGCCGATGATATGGCGAAGCAACGCAACCTTGCTCTACACAAACTGGCTCAACTATTTCGTTTATCAGGCAACTCCGTATGATCTCCGTGAGCTTATCAACAGATATCCTCACTAAATTAAATACAAAATCAACCCCGAAGTGCCAAAACTTCGGGGTTTTGTTATGTAAAGTGTTGTATTTATCATATACATTATGTTATAATTACCTTAATTGTACATAATGAAAAAGTGCAAAAATGAAAATCCGCAACGAAACAGGTGTTTTTATGGAGAAAAAGCGTACCGTAATCAAGGTTGGCACTTCAACGCTGACTTATGAAAACGGAAAAATAAATTACAGAAGAGTTGAACAGCTTTGCAAGGTTCTTTCCGATTTGCAGAACCGCGGGGAACAGGTTATCTTTGTTTCTTCGGGCGCTATTGCTGTCGGAATGGGCAAGGCAGGACTTGATAAGCGACCTTCCGAAACCAAGAAAAAACAGGCTCTTGCCGCAATCGGTCAGTGTGAGCTTATGTTTATGTATGACAAGCTTTTCGGCGAGTACAACCACTCCGTTGCACAGCTGCTTCTCACGCGTTACGCTGTTGAAACAGAGCAGAAAAGGCAGAATGTTATCAACACAATTGATGAGCTTCTCAAAATGAACATTATTCCTGTAATCAACGAAAACGATACAGTTACAATTGATGAACTTGAGGGCAACAATTTCGGAGATAACGATATGCTTTCTGCAATTGTTGCAGGCCTTGTTTCCGCAGACAGACTTATCATTCTTACCGACATTGACGGTCTGTACGATTCAAACCCACGAACAAATCCAAATGCAAAAAAGCTTGATGTTATCGAGAAAATAAATGCCGAAATTCTTGAAATGGCGGCAGGTACCGGTTCAAACCGTGGCACAGGCGGTATGATTACAAAGCTTCATGCGGCTGATTATGCCACAAAACGAGGTGTTGAGGTCAGCGTTATCAACGGCTCAAATCCCGAAAATCTTTATGAAGTAATTGACGGAAACAAAATCGGAACAAAATTTTTACCTGTTAAATAATCGGAGGAAAATTATGACTACACTTGAACAAATGGGCGCAAAGGCAAAAGATGCGTCAAGATTTCTTATGACAGCCGGTTCAAAAAAGGACATTGCCCTCGGTGCAATTGCAGACGCACTCTGCGAAAACTGCGAAGAAATTCTTGCAGCTAACAAAATTGACCTTGAGAACGGCGAAAAAAGCGGTCTTACGGCATCACTTCTCGACAGACTCAGATTGTCAGAGGAGAGAATCAACGGTATGGCTGACGGGGTAAGACAGGTTGCGGCTTTGCCCGATCCCGTGGGCAGAGTTCTTGACGGCAGAACCCTCAAAAACGGCTTGCAGATTGAAAAGGTAACAGTTCCGATGGGTGTTATCGGAATCATCTTTGAGGCAAGACCTAATGTGACTTCCGATGCTGCGGCTCTTTGCCTTAAAGCAGGCAGTGCCGTAATTCTTCGTGGCGGTAAAGAGGCTTTTCATTCAAATATGGCAATCGCAAAGGTTATGCGTGACGCACTTGAAAAGGCAGGATTTCCCCGTGACTGCGTAGCGCTTGTTGAGGACACAACAAGACAGAGCGCAACAGAGCTTATGCAGCTTTCCGATTACCTCGATGTACTCATTCCCCGTGGCGGTGCAGGACTTATCAAAAGTGTTGTTGAAAATGCAAAGGTTCCCGTTATCGAAACAGGCGTGGGTAACTGCCATATCTATGTTGACAAGAGTGCAGATATTGAAATGGCGAAGAATATTGTTTTCAACGGCAAAACCTCTCGCCCATCTGTGTGCAACGCGCTTGAAACATTGCTTGTACACAAGGATATCGCAGAAAAAGCTCTGCCCGTAATCAAAGCAGAGCTTGATAAAAAGAATGTTGAAATCAGAGGCTGTGACAGAACGAAACAGATTCTCGGCGACTGCGTTGTTCCTGCAACGGAAGAAGATTATAGAATCGAATTTCTCGATTACATCATTGCCGTAAAGGTTGTTGACAGCCTTGATGACGCAATTGCTCACATTCAGAAGTACAGTACAGGTCACAGTGAATGCATTGTGACAAGCGACTACAACAGTGCAAACGAGTTCACGGCACGAATTGATTCTGCGGCGGTTTATGTAAACGCATCAACTCGCTTTACCGACGGCGGAGAATTCGGACTCGGTGCAGAAATCGGAATTTCAACCAGAAGCTCCACGCAAGAGGACCTATGGGACTTAACGAGCTTACAAGCTCAAAATATATCATCAGAGGAAACGGACAAATCCGATAATCACATCAGAAGATACATTAGTGCAAGCAGAACTGACGGATCGGTGTTTTCTTCCATAAGCAGTATCACAAGCAAAAGAATAAGGCTTTGCTCCTTGTTTTTGAACATCAGATTCAAAAGACCGTCATCCTTTTTCGGAACGGGCGGTTCGGGAATTTCGGACTTTGGTTCTTCCTGCTTTTCGGGTTGTTTCGGAACTTCTCTTCTTGGTGCTTCACGATTGAATTGCGGCTTTCGGTGCATCTGCTGCGCACGGTTAAAAGCCTCCTCTTCAAAACTCGGCAAAAAATCACCTCCTGTCAGAACAATCCGTTTTCACGCAGTAGCGGCATAAGGCGGAATAATTTCAGCATCTTTTCGGCCTTGTCAAGCTTTTCCTGCCGTTCATGTGAAAGAAACGGTCTGAGCGAATCAAGCAGTCGGGTGGTGTCATCGCTGTTGTTCAGCGAGCTTAAAAGCGGTGCAAATTTGGCAATTGTGCCGATTGTGTCGTCACCGCCCAGCACTGACATAAGGTTATTTTCGGGCGGTTTCGGCTTTGGCGGTTGTTTTTGCTCACCTGTCAGACCAAGCTGTGCCCCAAGACTTTGCACCTGTTTCATTGCCTCGGGGTTCTGCAAAATCTGATTGAGCTTATCCTGTAAATCCGACATATCATTCACCGCCGAGCAGTTTCATCAGCGCCTGAGCCTGCGGACTTTGCAAAAGTTTCTTTGCTTTTTCGGGATCCGACAGAACGCTCTCAATCTGTTTTGATTGATTCGGATTTGTATTTTTCAAAAGATTTTCTATGTTACCGCTTTGTGCGGCACTTTCAAGCTGTTCCTTAGAGATACCGTACTTTTTCGATACCTCACCGAGCAGTTTGTTGACCTTTTTATTATCAGACATACCAACACCTCAACATATACTATGCGGAAATTTTATTTTTAGAACGGAGAATTTTCAATGCGTATTTTGGTAGTTTCGGACACTCACGGAGATCTTCGCAGTCTTATCAAAGCCGTTGACGCACAGCGCAAGGCGGAAATAATTGTTCATTGCGGTGACGGTGAAGAACAACAGCGGTTTTTAAAAGATAATTACAAAGACAAAATGATTGTTGCCGTAAGGGGCAACTGCGATTGGAACAGCTTTTTTCCGTCAAAGGAAATTTTTAAAGCCTGCGGTAAAACTATCTTTGTGACACACGGACATCTCTATGATGCAAAATCGGGACTATACCGCATTACCTCCGCCGCAAGAGAAGCAGGAGCGGATATTCTCCTCTTCGGTCATACACATATGCCTCTCACACTCTATGAGGACGGTCTGTATATTATGAACCCCGGTTCATGCCACGGATACTATGCGTCCTATGGCATTATCGACATCACCGACAAGGGCGAAATTGTTACCAATACCGTAGCCTTAAAATAATTGTGGAAATTGCAAAAATAAAATGATATAATAAATGTGATAAATAAGCGGAGGTGGGATTTTGAATTTTGACGGTTTTGATTTTGACGACAATATAAAACAAACCTTCAACACCCTTGATATTCAGGGTAGAGTTCCCCACGCTGTTGTAATAGAAAGCAGGGACAGCGAAAAGGCGATGAACCTTGCCGTGTTTCTGTCAATGTATGCGGTGTGTACCGAACCCGTAAAGCCTTGCGGTCATTGTGAGCAATGTCACAAGGCAAAGAATAAGGCACACGCCGACATTAAATATGTTGAACTTCCAAATGACAGAAAACAAAATTCAATTGAGCAGATGAGAGAGATAATCGGTGACTCTGTCATAAAGCCGAATGAGGCAGATGCAAAGGTGTATATCTTTCCTTTTGCCGATACAAGGCTTTCGGACATCGTTCAAAACTCGTTTTTGAAACTTCTTGAAGAACCTCCGCAGAATGTATATTTCATTATGCTCTGCGAAAACTCCAAGAAACTGCTCCCGACAATTCTCTCCCGTTCAAGTGTATTCCGTCTGAAAACAAAAGATGTTTTCAGTGAGGATGCGGTTGCAGGCGCAAAGAAAATTGTAAAAGGAATTTTATCAACACGGGAGTACAACCTTATGCAGGCACTCTATGCTCTCAGCGACAAAAACCTTGCAGACGAAATTCTGCTTGTCGTAAAGCTGATTCTGCGTGACGGAATGGCAAAAAGCGTCGGAGCGGATGCGGTTTTTGACGAGGAATGTGCCGGAGAGCTTGCAAGACGATTTACTCGGGCAAAGCTGATTTCTATGATTGAGCTTACCGAGAACGCAAAACTGAAAATACCGAAACACATAAATATAAATCTCCTCACAACTTGGCTGTGCGGAGAATACAGGAGGATTTCATGGCAGAGATAATCGGAGTACGATTTAAAGAAGTCGGCAAAGTGTATTACTTTGATCCGCTTGACAATAAACTTAACACAGGCGACAGGGTAATTGTTGAAACGGCAAGAGGTCTTGAGTGCGGAGAGGTTGCAACTCCGAACAAGACCGTTGACGATGCGGAGATTTCGCATCCGCTCAAGCCGTTAATCAGAATTGCAACCGAAAAAGACCTGAATCACCTTGCGGAAAACAAGCTTAAAGAAAAGGAAGCATACAGAATCTGTGAACAGAAAATTGCCAACCACAAGCTTGAAATGAAGCTTGTAAATGTTGAATACACATTTGACAACAGCAAAATTCTTTTCTACTTTACGGCTGACGGACGAGTTGACTTCCGTGCACTTGTAAAAGACCTTGCAAGTGTATTCAGAACAAGAATTGAGCTTCGCCAGATTGGCGTGCGTGATGAGGCAAAAATGCTCGGAGGACTCGGCATCTGCGGTAAGCCGTTCTGCTGTGCAAGCTTTATGGGCGAGTTCCAGCCCGTTTCAATCAAAATGGCAAAGGAGCAGGGCTTGTCACTCTCTCCCGTTAAAATTTCGGGAACCTGCGGCAGACTTATGTGCTGTCTTAAATATGAACAGGAGGCATACACAGACCTTCTTAAACACACCCCAAAGGTAGGAGCAATTGTAAATACTCCCGAAGGCAGAGGTCTTGTTGTTGAAAACAACCTGATTGCAGGAACTTTAAAGGTTAAGCTCAACAACACTCCCGAAGACGCCGCTCCGAAATCATTCACAGTCAAGCAATGCAAGCTTGTTAAGGACGGCTACATCAAGCTTGACAAAAAGGAAATGGAAAAATTCAAGGGACTTGAATAATTTTTTGTAATGTGTACAGCGTTCGTCAAGTTGCAGTAAAAAAGAACTGTTTTCAGTTTAAAATATAAAATTCTTTCCAAAAGGTTGCTTTTTTCAAAATTTATGTTACAATAAAGGTGAAATTCATGAAGGAGGTATTTCCCTATGGCATATACTATCAGTGACGATTGCATCATGTGTGGTGCTTGTGCAGACAACTGCCCTTGCGACGCTATTTCAGAAGGCGACGGCAAGTATGAAATCAATGCAGACGCTTGTGTTGATTGCGGTTCATGTGCTGAAGTTTGCCCCGTCGGCGCTCCACAGGAAGGCTGATTAAGGGTTAATCCACAAAGACAGGCGGCAGGGATTTCCTTGCCGCTTTTTAATTACTGTTTTCAGGGGAATACCGATGAATAATAAACATCTTGAACCGCTTGGCAGCGGTATTAAAATATATGTATCAGACAGCTACCGTTTTTCAACGGACACAATCTTACTTGCGGATTTTTCAAAGCAAATCGGTGCAAAAAAATGCGTTGACCTCGGCACGGGCTGCGGAACGATTCCGCTTTTGTGGTACAAAAACAACAACCGCCTTGATATCACAGCGGTAGAAATACAGGAGAATGCCTGCAAGCTGTTTTCACAAAGTCTTGAATACAACAATCTTCAGGACAAAATCAGAATTGTAAACTCGGACTTAAACAAGCTTGACGGTGCATTGCCGCTCGGCTCGTTTGACCTTGTTGCCTGCAATCCGCCCTACAAAATCAGCGGAGGCGGAATCACAAACCCCGAGAACGCAAAGCTTGTTGCAAGGCACGAATCCGAATGTACGCTTGACGATGTGTGCCGTTGCGGTTCGTCGCTTTTGCAGTTTGGAGGACGGCTCTGCATTTGTCAGCGCCCCGAAAGACTTGCCGATGCAATGGAGGCAATGCGTAAATATTCGGTTGAGCCGAAAAAATTAAGGCTTGTTCAACAGCGAAAGTCAAAAGCCCCGAAGCTCTTTTTGCTTGAAGGCAGAAGGGGCGGCAAAAGGGGATTTCTTGAGGTTATGCCAACCCTATTTATTGAGGACGAAAGCGGAAACTTTTCCGAAGAAATGCTGAACATCTACGGCAGTTACAAGGAGGACTATATAAATTGAGCGGAATTTTATATGTAACGGGAACGCCGATCGGCAACCTCGGAGATTTTTCACCGAGAGCCGCAGAAACCCTCGAATCGGTTGATTTCATTGCGGCAGAGGACACAAGGGTAACGCTTAAGCTCTTGAATCATTTCGGCATAAAAAAGCCTATGGTGAGCTATTTTGAACACAACAAGCGTGAGCGTGGCGAAATCATCTGCAACAGAATTGAACAGGGCGAAAATTGTGCAATTGTAACGGACGCCGGAATGCCGTGCATTTCCGATCCGGGCGAAGATTTGATAAAGCTCTGCGAGGAGCGTGGAATAAAAACCGTGGTGATTCCCGGTCCGAGTGCCGTGATTTCCGCACTTGCGGTTTCGGGGCTTGAAACAGGCAGATTCACATTTGAAGGCTTTTTGAGCGTGAACAAAAAGAGCCGCAACGAGCATCTTGACAGTCTGAAAAACGAACACAGAACAATGATTTTCTACGAAGCGCCACACAAGCTTCCGCAAACTCTCCGAGATTTGTACAGCTTTTTCGGTGACAGAAAGCTTTCGATTGTTCGTGAACTCACCAAAGTTCACGAAGAAGTAATCCGCACCACAACAAAATATGCTGCGGAAAATTATGCAGACGGCAGTCTGAAGGGCGAATTTGTGCTTGTGCTTGAGGGCAAAAAGCAAGAGGAAAAATCCGAAGAATACACCCTTGAATTTGCGGTTGAAACCGCCCGCAAGCTGATTGAAAACGGTGCAAAGCCTACCGAAGCGGCAAAAGAGGCGGCAAGTATAACAGGCTTTAAGAAAAATGAGATTTACAGGGAGCTGTTGTAAATGACATACGAAAATGCTGTTGAAAAAATTCATTCACTTTTGACATTCGGTTCTCGTCCGGGACTTGACCGAATGAGAATTTTACTTGACAGGCTCGGAAATCCACAGGACAGGCTGAAATTTATACACATTGCTGGTACGAACGGCAAGGGCTCGGTTTGTGCTATGCTTTCATCCGCACTTGTTGCGGCAGGCTACAAAACAGGCTTGTTCATTTCACCGTATATCACGGATTTTCGTGAAAGAATACAAATAAACAATTGTATGGTGAGCGAGTCCGTTCTCACGGATGCGGTTGAAAAAACTTTCCCTATTATCGAGCAACTGCGTGAAGAGGGCACAATCATCACAGAATTTGAGTATGTCAACGCTCTTCAATTTTATATACACGCAAATGCAGATTGTGACATTGTTGTTCTTGAAACAGGAATGGGCGGTCTGCTCGACTGCACCAATACTATAAAATCACCGCTTTGTGCCGTTATCACCACAATCGGACTTGACCACACGGCAATTCTCGGTGATACAATTGAAAAAATTGCACAGCAAAAATGCGGAATCTTCAAGCCCGACTCAATGGCGGTTACTTCAAAGCAGGATATCCGTGCAATGAAGGTTATTGAATCAACTGCAAGAGAAAAGAAAATTCCGCTTGCAACGAGCGAGAGCGTTAATATTGATGTCATCGAAACCACCTTAAAGGGCAGTCGCTTTATGTTTAACGGTGTTGAAATTGATCTTCCGCTTTCGGGTGATCATCAGCTTGAAAATGCAAAAACCGCACTTGCGGCACTTGATATGCTCCGTTGCAATTCTCTGATTTCAATAACAGATGAGCAGATTGCAAACGGTTTTGCAAAGGCTGTCAACCCTGCAAGACTTGAGCTGTTGAGTGAAAAGCCGATTGTTCTGCTTGACGGTGCTCACAATCCTAACGGAATTGAGGCGCTTAAATCGGCAATCCAAAAATTCCTTCCGAATAAGTATATAATTGCAATCACGGGTATGCTTGCCGACAAGGATGTCAGCACTTCGGTAAAACTGCTTGACGGAGTTTTTGACAGAGTTTACACAGTTCCCGTTCACAATCCAAGGGCAATGCACCCTGCAAAGCTTATGCAACAGTATGCAAGATTTGTTGACGATACGGTAACCTTTGAAAGTGCCGAACACGCATTTGATATGGCTTTTGAACAGGCTGAAAAGACCGATTGTGCAGTTGTAATCTGCGGTTCGCTCTACCTTGCAGGCGAAATCCGTCCGTATATCATCAATAAAATTAAGGCTGAAAACGAATCAGCCGAAAAGTAAATTTTTCGTTACAACAGAATAAAACAAATTTTTTGCTCTGCACTTATTATCATTAAGATAACAGGTGCGGAGCTCTTATTTTTTAGAAGGACTGATAAAATTGCTGAAAACGGAATTTAAAAATAATATTCTCACGGCATACATTGACGGCGAAATTGACCACGATTCGGCGGCAGGAATACGCACAAAAATTGACGCCGCCGTTCAGACAAACAAACCGAAACTTTTGTGCCTTGATTTTTCAAAAGTATCGTTTATGGACTCATCGGGCATAGGTCTTGTAATGGGGCGATACCGCCAGATGAAGCTTGTCGGCGGAGCATTGCGTGTGATTAATATTCCCGACAGATTGTACAGGCTTTTTTCAATGTCGGGACTTGAAAGTTTGGGGGTGTTGAGATGAAAACAGTAAATGAAATGAAACTTTGCGTGCCGTCAAAAAGCTGTAATGAGGCTTTTGCACGGTGCGTTGTGTCGGCATTTGTAATGAGCTTGATCCTACCGTAAACGAACTCAGCGACCTAAAAACCGCTGTGTCCGAGGCTGTGACAAACTGCATTGTTCACGGCTACCGCCACCAAAGCGGAACAATTTACATAAACGGAAAAATCACCTCCGAAAACAAGGTGATAATTACAATCCGTGACAAAGGCTGCGGAATTTCCGATATTAAAAAGGCAATGGAACCGTTGTTTACAACCGCTCCCGAGGAGGACAGGGCAGGACTCGGCTTTGCAGTTATGCAGAGCTTTTGCGACAAGGTGCGTGTCCGTTCAAAACCCGACAGCGGAACAACCGTAACTCTTGAAAAAATTATAGGTTCGGAAAATGACCGATAAAAATAAACTTGCCGACAAAAATATGGGACTTGTCCATGCCTGTTGCAAACGATTTTCAGGCAAAGGAATAGAGTACGAAGAACTTTTTGCATCGGGTTGTCTCGGACTCGCAAAGGCGATTAATAACTTTGACGAAAGCCGTAGCCTGCAGTTTTCAACCTATGCCTTTCCTGTAATTATGGGCGAAATTAAGCGACTTTTTCGTGACGGCGGTGCAATCAGGGTCAGCCGTACATTAAAGGAGCTTTCACTTGCAATATCAAGGCTTAACAATGAAAGCAAGCTGAAAAACGGCAGAGAACTCACCGTGAGCGAGCTAGCCGAAAGGCTTGATACAAGCGAGGAAAAAATCATTGACGCACTCAACAGCACAAGAGTTCCTCTCTCCCTGACTGCCGAATATGACAGCGAGGGCAACCCACAGCTTGATGTCCCGACAGATGATATTCAGGACGAAATCTCGGAACGATTGTCGCTTGAACAGGCGGTAAAATCCCTATGCGAAACCGACCGAAAAATAATTCAACTGCGGTACTATCGGAGCAAAACACAAACTCAAACCGCCAAAATTCTTTCCATGACGCAGGTTCAAATCAGTCGGCGGGAAAAGAAAATTCTCACCGCCATTCGGGACAAAATGTCGGTTTAGCACCCCGATTTTCCGAATACAGCGTTCAATGAATCCCCTGCATATTTTTATTTATAAAAAATTTTCATATTTAACAACAAAAGCGCCCGAATAACGGACGCTTTTACTTTTTCTTTAATTCTGTTTTTCAAGCTTCAGCTTTTCAACAATTGCATCGACCGTGGTTTCGATACTGCTCAGCTCCATTGACACCGTGATATCGGCATACTTTTTATAGAGCGGATAACGCACTCTGTACACATCATCAAGAGTTTCACCCTTACCGAATGCAATGCCTCTTGTTTTGATATTTGTAACTCTGCGCTTGATTTCATCAAGGTCAACATCAATGAAAACGACCTTGCCGTTTTTTCTGAGGTTTTCCATGGCATTTTCACTGAGAACCATTGAACCGCCTGTTGCGATAACAGTCTTGTCGTAGTCAAGCTCTGCACCGATTTTTCCCTCAAGATGAAGAAAAAAGTCAAGGCCTTCATTATCAAGAATCTCCTGCAACGGCTTTCCTGCCTCTTTGCAGATTATCAAATCTACATCAACAAAGGAATAACCCAGCGCCTTGGCAAGCAACACACCGACTGTGCTTTTGCCCGATCCAGGCATTCCGATTAAAACTATATTTTTCATATTAAAGAATCCTTACATTAAGTGAATCTGTGCTTGAAGTCGGGCAGGTTTTATTTGACGAAAGCACAACAACCGTGTCGCCTTTTTTGACAACGCCTGTGCTGAGTGCCTTTTCCATAGCCTGTTTCGTAATTGAATCAGATGTGCGTTTTTCTTCGCCCATGACAGCCATAACACCCCAGTTAAGACAGAGCTTTCTGCACACAAGCTGTGATGTTGCAACTGCAATAACGGGACAGTCAGGTCTGTAATGAACCATCGCTCTTGCAACTCGACCTGTTGCACTTTCAACAATAATAGCCTTTGCGCCTACTGCCTGTGCAATATTCTTTGCAGCTTACAGATACTTGATCTGATTGGGTTAGTGTCCTTCATTCCATGTTCTTCCACATACTCATGAAGTGCGGTAAATTCACCGTTTTCCTCAGCCTCCGAACAAATTGCGTCAAGTGCCTTTACGCTTTCAATCGGGTACTTACCTGCGGCGGATTCTGCCGAAAGCATTACTGCGCTTGTGCCGTCATAAACTGCATTGGCAACATCGCTGATTTCGGCTCTTGTAGGACGGGGAGCCGTTGTCATACTCTCAAGCATCTGGGTTGCAGTGATTACATACTTACCTCTTGAAACAACCTTTCTTATGATTGTTTTCTGAATTTCAGGCAGCTTGATAAACGGAATTTCAACACCCATATCTCCTCGGGCAACCATAATACCGTCTGCGTAATCAATGATTGCGTCCATATCGTCAACACCGCTCTGATTTTCAATCTTTGCGATAATTTCAACATACTCATAGCCGAGGCTGTCAATAAAGTCACGAAGAGTTCTAACATCATCGTGATTGCGGACAAATGATGCGGCAACAACTGTTGCACCGTGGTTAAGACCGAACTCAATGTCCTTTCTGTCCTGAGTGCTTACATACGGCATATTGATAAAGTAGCCCGGAATATTGATACTCTTGCGGTTTTTAAGCACACCGCCCTTGTTTACGGTACAAACGATTGACTCGGGATTTACCGACTTAACGACAAGCGAGATAATACCGTCATCAAGCAAAAGCTTTCTGCCGATTGCCTCCTGACCTCGGATTCAAAAATATCAACAAGCTTCGGAAACGAAAGGCTTACACCTGTTTCGTCGCCCTCTTCTTTGTTTTTAAAAAGACTGAACTCTGCACCCTCGACAAGTTCAACAGAACCGTCCTTGAATGTGCCGACTCTGACCTCAGGACCCTTTGTATCGAGCAGAATTGCAACATTTTGACCGCTCTCTGCAATTGCCTCTTTAAGGTTTTTGATTGTAACCTCAAGCCGGTCATAAACGCCGTGTGACATATTGATTCTGGCAACATTCATACCTGCGTCAATCATTTTACGCATCATTTCTTTTGAATCGCAGGCAGGTCCGATGGTACAAACTATCTTAGTTTTTCTCATGTTTTCTCCGTCCTTTTAAAATGCTTATATTCTGTTATTGTGCATATGTATAAATCTGTGTAAAAATTTTGATTACACTCATTATATATTATTCACAACACAATTTCAATCTTTGATTTGTAAAATTTTACATTCTGTGGCTTGTACAAAAATTTTCAAAACAATAACAAAAATCGGGCAGTTTCCTGCCCGATTCTGTGCTTGAATTATACAAGATTTACGACAATCTTCTGAATTTGTGTTGCGTCAAGAACGCTGATTTCACCGTCACCGTTTACATCGGCAACATTGAGCTGACTGTCTGTGAGTGTTTCAAGACTTGCAATGTACTTCTGAACAAGAGTTGCGTCCATTACAGTAACTTCGCCGTCGCCGTCAACATCGCCGATTTTAGCAGAAGGAGTGTACTCGCTAAACCACTTACTGCTGATCCATGCCGCACGGCTTGTCATCCAATCAGCCGCATAGTTATACATATCCGTAAAACTGCCCTGATTATAGCTTGTCTTAGTGTTACTTACGGTATATGTACCTGTTGTCATATCAAAGTCAGCCTTGTTCATTGATGTGTGGTCACAAATCCAACTGCTCGTTCTTATATGCCAGCCGCTTTTGTAATTCATCGCACCGCTGTCCTTGAGAAGGTCAAAATACTGTGTTTTTGTATAGAATTCGTCAGAGCCCTTGTAAGATGTGGTCTTGCCTGCAAAATAGTTGATTGTAGGAACAAACTGCTCAAACCAGATATTTACGGCAGCTTTATTAACCTGAGTATTTCTTGAAATGTTGTTAATAATGTTGGTGCTGCTCTGAGTGCGTTTTTGTCTGTCCTTGAATCTGCACCACCAGCCTGAATACTGTGTGTAATCCTTAACACCGAAGTTCTGAAGATCCCAAGCACTGCCTGCAGCATTACCGAGCGCATTATCGTAGTCCCATACAGGTGAGCCGAAGAACTTGTAGTTACCGTCGGAATCCTGCTTATAAACAAAGTAAACGCTTGAAACACCGGAATCCCAGTTTTTACCGAGTTCATTTATAAGCCACAGCTTTGCACATGAATCAACATCAGCGTACTGTGAAAGGTCGGAGTCTGCTTTTTTAGCGGCTCTGTGGAAAGCATTGTACTTTTCACGGACATAGTTCTTAACTTCATTATAGCCCTTGTCGCCTTCCGAAAGCTCAGGAGCCTTGATTGTAACCTTGATACCGTCATCACATTTTACATAGTAATCTTCACCGTCTACAGCACCGGAATCAACTTCACAAAGGAACGGAAAATCCTTGTTTACATTGCCGTCAGCGTCAAGATATGCAGTATCGTCAATATCGTTGATAAGGGCACTCTTACCCACCTCAATTTTTTCGGTCATCTGATATGAACCCCAGTAATAACCGTCTGAGTAGAAATCAACATATCTTGAATCCGAAGCATATGGAGTTCCTACTGCATCTGCAAGGTCATAGAGGAAACGGTTTCTTGTGAGTGAATCATCCTGATAGTTTGCAAGGAGAGAGAACTTTTTGCCCTTTGACATACCGCCGATTGAAACCTTATCGGAATATGTGATGTTGTAAGGCTTCTTAGCCTTGCCCCATGTTGAGTTGCCTCTGCCCTTGATTTTCTTGATTGAAGTATTGTCAATCTTGCCGTCCCTGTCAACAATAGCGCCTGTTGCAGAGGCATAGTTGCTCTTATCCTCGTTAAGATAAGAGATAAGTTCCTTGCCGTTGCCGTCAGCATTGCTGTTGTTCACATAGATTGCAGACTCGGCAGAGGACTTTAAGAATGTGAGGGAATAGGTTTTTCCGTCGCAGTAACATTGCCTGCCTTATCAATTGTGTACGAAACCTCCCTCGACTCGCCTGACGGTATAGTTACATTATTAACCGTAACGCTTTTTGAATATGCGTTATAAAGCTCAACGCTTGTTGACGAAACACTGCTTGGAAGGAAGAAATACTTCCTATTAGTATTCAATTCCTCCATATCCTCGTTGTGTTTACATTGCCATGCAACCCATGCATCAGAATCGTCAGAACCGCTTACTGCGTGTGCATAAAGTGCATTCTGAGTTTTAAATGAAAGAGTCGGTGTTGATGTTTGAGCGGCAGAAACAGAAAATACCGACATACCGCCAACGGTCATCAAACCAGCAAGTACAATTGAAAGCGCCTTTTTTGTTGTCCTCACTATAATCACCCCTAAAAAATTATATCAATAAGGAACTTTTAGATATATTCACAAAAAGTTCACTTGTTAATCACATCCGTCAAAATTATTGTACCATTGCATAAAATTAATACAAGTAATTTTTGAATATATAACGGTACAATTTTGCGAAATTTCTTTATTTTCGTTGATTAATTTGATATAATATTATGGTAAAGATACGGTAACACTTACCGAAATTTTAAATCACATTAAGGAAGTGGCATAATGCGTAATTACGGCAAAAAGAAAAACTATTGTCTTATTGCGGCACTTGCATCACTTGTGGCTTTTTCAACTATGGCTGCAAGCGTTATGAGTGGTTGCGGAGAAAATTCTGATGAACAGAAAACAACAAAGATTGTTCACGAAACACGCATAGATACTCAGATTGAAACAAAAATTGAAACATACACCGAGGTTGTAACAGACGCTCAGGGCAACACTGAATATGTTGAAGAAACAAAAGCTGTGCCTGTAAACAACAACGCCGGCGGCAACAACAAGTCAGACGATTCAGGCAATAACTCCGAAAACTCAGGCGGCAGTTCTTCGGGCAAAAATTCAAACAGTCAACAGAGTTCCGTTATTGAAAAGAGTGAAACAAGCAAAACTACTAACAACAGTTCTTCAAAAACAGACTCGGGCAAACAAATAACAACAAGAATAATAATAACAACAGTTAATAAGAATAATAACAACAGCAATAACAACAGCAACAAAATAATAACAGTTCATCTTCAAGTCGGATTCATCAAAATCTGATGACAGCAACAGCAAGTCACTTAAAATCGGCGGCAAAACATTCAATGTCGGTGACACAATTGTATGCACATACAAATTGAAAACACCGGCAGTTCTCGAAAACTATCAGGCAAGGATCAAATATGATTCATCAAAGCTTACCTGCAAAAGTGCAAAAATGTCTGAACCCGCCAAAAACGGAGCTATGCTCAACATAAAGATTGCCGGAGAGATTTCTATAAGCGGCGTCAACATCGGTGACGGTTATGACTACACAAACGGCGGTACGTTTATGACCGTAGTATATGAAGTTAAAGGCGGCGGCTCAACATCACCAAGTTATCACTGGGAAGTTGCCTGCAGAGCAAGCGACAGTAAGAACCTTATCGACAAAAAGGGTAAGCCTGCGAGCGGTTTTAAGCTCAGCTCATCTTATAAAGATTAGGTTGCCAACTAAAAATTGAATTGCTTTTAAAACCGTAAAATGAGGCTGTGAAGAAATGAAGTTTAAAACTTCGTTCTTCACAGCCTGACTTGTTTTGTACAAAAGCACGGCGCACCCCCGTTTTCTGTTTGTGAATACAGTTTGATAAATAAAAAGCATTTAAGCCCGAGCGTGTTATTGTAGTTATTCATACAATTTCAATGCAGCGCCGAACCGTGTCCGCCTGCTGATGAACTTTATGTGGCTCTATAATAAAAGTCGGGGTAGCAAAAGAGCCTACATTTTGAAACAAACGCAAAAACTCCCGACTAAAAAGTCGGGAGTTAAATTGAACTTGTATTAACTTAAAAAGAATTATACGAGCTCGATAATTGCCATTTCAGCGGCGTCACCACGACGGGGACCGATTTTAGTAACTCTTGTATAGCCACCGTTTCTATCGCTGTATTTTGGAGCAATTTCCTTAAAGAGCTTGCTTGTAACATCTTCCTTAGTAACAAAAGCCAAAACAAGGCGTCTGTTGTGAAGAGTATCTTCTTTAGCTGTAGTAATCATCTTCTCTGCCATAGCCTGAACTTCCTTGGCACGAGTAAGAGTTGTTTCAATTTTGCCGTTTTCCAAAAGGAAAGTAACCATAGCACGAAGCATTGCAGTTCTCTGTGCAGTAGTTCTTCCTAATTTTCTTGTACCTGGCATTTCTTTCACTCCTTTACCGTTGAGTTTGTTGGTAAGAATTGACAGAATAGCCTGTCAAAGACTTTGGGAAGTTATTCGTCTTCCTTCTGAAGACTAAAACCGAGAGAATTAAGCTTCTGTACAACTTCCTCGAGAGATTTTCTACCGAGGTTACGCACTTTCATCATATCCTCTTCGGACTTGTTGATCAAATCCTCTACCGTGTTAATGCCTGCACGCTTGAGGCAGTTGAAAGAACGAACTGAAAGATCAAGATCTTCAATTGTCATTTCAAGAATCTTTTCCTTACCCTTGTCATCCTTCTCAACCATAACTTCAGCACTTGAAGCTTTGTCGGAAAGGTTTACAAAAAGGTTAAGGTGTTCGGTAAGAACCTTTGCTGCAAGAGAAACAGCCTCCTGAGCATTGATAACTCCGTTTGTCCAAACATCCAAAGTGAGCTTGTCATAGTCAGTAATCTGACCTACACGAGTGTTATCAACTGTATAGTTTACCTTTAACACGGGAGTATAAATTGAATCAATCGGCAAAACGCCAATAACATTGTTGCCGCTTAACTGCTTGTTGCGCTCTGAAGGAATATATCCTCTGCCCTTGTCAACTGTGATTTCCATATTGAGCTTAGCACCCTCACCGAGTGTAGCAATATGGAGTTCAGGGTTGAGAATTTCAACCTCATCATCACATTTGATGTCGGCAGCCTTTACCTCACAGGGACCCTCGGCTGCAATTTCTATAACCTTGGGACTTGTTTCATGGAGCTTTGCAACAAGACTTTTCATATTAAGAACAATTTCCGTAACGTCTTCCTTTACGCCGGGAATAGTTGAAAATTCGTGAAGAACGCCGTCAATCTTGATTGATGTAACAGCACAGCCTTCAAGAGAGGAAAGCAGCACACGGCGCAAACTGTTGCCGAGTGTGTTGCCGAAACCACGCTCGAGCGGTTCAACAACAAACTTGCCGTACTTTCCATCTCGGTTAATTCCTCGGTTTCAATTCTTGGCTTTTCAATTTCTATCATTCGCGAATCCTCCTAAACATTATGCTACTGCAAAAGCAGCCCATCTGTGTGTAATCTGCCTGTGAAATATAAGATTACTTGGAGTACAACTCAACGATGAGGTGTTCTTCAACAGGAAGTCGATGTCTTCTCTCTGGGGAGCTGCAACAACCTTGCCACCGAGAAGGTTTTCGTTCTTCTCAAGCCACTTTGGTGTTACAATTGAAGATGTTTCGCCCTCTGCGATTGCCTTGAATCTTGCAGTTGAACGGCTCTTCTCCTTAACTTCGATTACATCGCCAACTTAACAAGGTATGAAGGAATGTTTACCTTCTTACCGTTTACGGTAAAGTGGCTGTGACTAACAAGCTGTCTTGCTTCTCTTCTTGTAGCTGCAAGACCAAGTCTGAAGATAACGTTGTCAAGTCTTCTTTCAATAAGTGTAAGCAATACAGCACCTGTCTTACCCTCAGCTTTTTCAGCTTTTTCGTAGTAAGCTCTGAACTGCTTCTCCATGATGCCGTAGATAAATTTTACCTTCTGCTTCTCAGTGAGCTGCATGCTGTATTCGCTCTTTTTTCTTCTCATCTTACCGCCGGGATTTCTGTTGGAAGTCTTCTTGGAATAACCCATAACTGCGGGTGAAATGCCAAGAGCTCTGCAACGCTTAGCGATAGGCTGCATATTTTTAGCCATAGTAGAATTTTCCTCCTTTTAAAATACTATACACGTCTTCTCTTTGGAGGACGGCATCCGTTGTGCGGGATTGGAGTAACATCCTTAATCATTGTTACCTCAAGACCTGCAGTCTGCAATGCACGGATTGCAGCTTCACGACCTGACCGGGACCCTTTACATATACTTCAACATACTTCATGCCGTGTTCCATTGCTGCCTTTGCAGCTGTTTCGGCTGCTGACTGAGCGGCAAACGGAGTTGACTTCTTTGAACCTCTGAAACCGAGCTCGCCTGCGCTTGCCCACGAAACAGCGTTGCCCTGTGTATCGGAAATAGTAACAATTGTGTTGTTAAATGTAGACTGGATATGCGCTGCGCCTTTTTCAATGTGCTTGCGTTCACGGCGACGGCGGATAACCTTCTTACCACCCTTTGGTGCTGCCATAGTCCTTTGCCCTCCTTACTTCTTCTTATTAGCCATGGTTTTACGGGGACCCTTACGAGTACGAGCGTTAGTCTTTGAACGCTGACCTCTTACAGGAAGTCCTTTTCTGTGGCGAACGCCACGGTAACAACCAATATCAATAAGTCTTTTAATATCATAAGCGATGTCACGGCGAAGGTCACCTTCAACGCGGCAGTGATGCTCGATGTATTCTCTGAGCTTTGCAATATCTTCTTCTGTCAAATCTCTGACACGAGTGTCCGGATTAACACCTGTTGCAGCAATAATGTCGTCTGCAGTCTTACGGCCGATACCGTAGATATAGGTCAAACCAATCTCAACTCTTTTATCTCTCGGTAAGTCAACACCTGCTATACGAGCCATATAGTTGCACCTCCATATAAATTCTAAAATATAGTTTTGTTTTCGTTAGGTAAATTAACCTGGCGCTGCTTATGCTTGGGGTTTTCGCAAATAACTAAAATCTTACCTTTTCTTTTGATTACTTTGCACTTGTCGCACATTTTCTTTACTGAAGGTCTGACTTTCATGTATAATCATTCCTTTCTAAAAAGTCGTGTTTTTACCCGAATTATTTAGTTCTCCAGGTAATTCTGCCTCTTGTCAGGTCATAGGGGGACATTTCCACCTTTACCTTATCACCCGGCAATATGCGAATGAAGTTCATTCTCAGTTTGCCTGAAATAACAGCTAATATCACGTGACCGTTCGGCAACTCTACCTTAAACTGTGCGTTCGGTAAAGCTTCCTTAACAATACCTTCAATTTCGATTACATCCTGTTTTGACATATTGTCAACCCTCGCTCTTTCTAAAATTGTTCAAAATTTTTCTTATCTGCGGATTGGTCTTGATTGAACCCTCTATCACGGTTCCTGTAGGAGAAATATGAATAAGCTTTTTCTTTTTAGGCTTCTCAACCTTTCTTCGCTTTCCGTCTGCAATGTAAGCAAAAACGGAATCGCAGTCGAGAACAACAAAAAAGCCGTTCTTTTCCCTTCCTGCCACAGCCTTTACGATACTGCCTTTTACTGTGTTCATAAAATCACCTTTAATCGCACAAAGTCATAATTTTAGGTCCGTCAGGAGTTATTGCAACAGTATGTTCAAAATGAGCTGAAAGCTTTCCGTCAGCAGTGACGGTAGTCCATTTGTCATCAAGAACACGCACATTGCACCTGCCCTGGTTCACCATGGTTCAATGGCAATAGTCATACCCGGAATAAGCCGCACTCCTCTGTGAGCAGTGCGTAATTGGGTACGCTTGGGTCTTCGTGCAGTTTCGCACCTACGCCGTGGCCGACAAAATCTCGTACCACCGAGTAACTGCGAGCTTCGACATACTTCTGAACAGCGTTGCCTATGTCACCGACACGGTTGAAGGCAAGAGCCTGTTTAATTCCCTCATACAGACTCTCTTTTGTGGCGTCAAGCAAAGCCTGTGCATCTGCACTGATTTTGCCGCAGGGGAATGTAAAGGCGTTGTCGCCGTGAAATCCCCCGTAGAAAGCGCCAACATCCACGCTTACTATGTCGCCCTCTTTTAAAACGAGTTCTTTACTGGGTATGCCATGGATAACCACATTGTTAACGGAAATGCACGCACTCGCAGGAAAGCCGCCGTAACCGAGAAACGAGGGAACTGCTCCCTGTTTCTCGATGTATGAGCGGACAATGTTATCTATTTCATAAGTAGTAACGCCGGGCTTACAGCCTCTCCCGCAACACGCAATGCCTCGGCAGAAATTCTGCAGGCATCTTTCATTTTTGAAAGTTCCCGTGCTGTCTTAACTACAACCATGAATTAAGCCTCAATACCTTCAAGGATAGCCTTTGTAGTAGCTTCTACATCGTCCTGTCCTTTTACAGTAACAAGCTTACCCTGCTTCTCATAGTAAGAAACGAGGGGCTCAGTCTCTTTGTGATATGTTTCGAGACGAGCAAGCACGGTATCGGGGTGGTCGTCCTTGCGCTGAACAAGGGTGCCGCCGCAATCGTCACAAACACCTTCCTTTTTGGGCTTTAAAGTCACAATGTGGAAAGGTCTGCCACAATTTTCGCAAACACGGCGTCCGGACATACGGTTGATGATTTTTTCATCAGAAATGTCGATGTTGATGACATGCTGAATCTCAACACCCATATTATCCAGAGCCTCAGCCTGAGGAATAGTTCTTGGAAAACCGTCAAGAATGAAACCCTTCTTGCAGTCATCGGCAGAAAGTCTTTCCTTTACAATACCGATTACTACTTCGTCGGGAACAAGCTTGCCTTCATCCATAAAGGATTTAGCCTTCAAGCCCATCTCAGTGCCGTTTTTCAGCGCTTCACGGATCATGTTTCCGGTTGAAATTGTGGGAATACCAAAGTGTTCACAAAGTACAGCAGCCTGTGTGCCTTTACCTGCACCCGGAGCACCTAACATGATAATGTTCATCTATTATACTCCTTTTTTCTCAATTAGTCAAGAAAGCCTTTGTAATGACGCATCATCATTTGTGACTCGAGCTGTTTAACAGTTTCAAGAGCTACACCAACTACGATGATGATTGATGTACCGCCGATTGACATCTGTCCCATTCCGGAAGCAGCGCCGTAGATAAGCGGAATCATAGCGATAACAGCAAGGAACATTGCACCGATTAATGTGATTCTTGACAAAATCTTTCTGATATAATCGGCTGTCGGAGCACCCGGACGAATACCGGGAACTGTGCCGTTGTTAGCTTTAAGATTGTTAGCCATTTCAACAGGGTTGTACTGAATTGATGTATAGAAATAAGCGAACATTATAATGAACAAGAAATAAAGTACCATGTACAGCCAGCCTGTGGTGCTGAATGCTGCAAAGAATGCACCCCAGAAACCTTCTCCTGCAGGAATCTTGAGGAAGAGGTTGATTGTACTTGGAATTGAAAGAATTGAGCTTGCAAAGATGATTGGAAGAACGCCGCCGAGAGCAACCTTGATAGGAAGGTGGCTTGACTGACCGCCGTACATCTTTCTGCCCACAACACGCTTAGCATACTGAATCGGGATTCTTCTTTCGCTGTCCTGCATGAATGTGATAATCCATACGACAGCAACAAAGAGAACTACCCAGAGAGGTACGAGGAAGAAGAACTGTGTGCTGCCGTTAACAGCAAGGTTCCAGTACTGACCGAGTGTGTTGATAATCTGCGGGAACTGAGCAACGATACCTGCAAAAAGGAGAATGGAAATACCGTTTCCGATGCCGTGGCTGTTGATCTGTTCACCGAGCCACATCATAACCGCCGTACCTGCGGTAAAAACAAGGATGATTACGATAGCAGAGAACCAAAGTTCAAAACCGCTGTTGTAAAGTGTTACCTTGCTGTTGAGAAGGTAGAAGTAATATGCAGTACCCTGAATAATACCGAGACCGACTGTTACATAACGAGTGATAGCACTGATTTTGCGTCTGCCGGCTTCGCCTTCTCTTGCCAATCTCTCCAGAGGAGGAATAGCAACGCAGAGGAGCTGGATAATGATTGAGCTGTTGATATAAGGGGTGATACCCATTGCAAACAATGTTGCGTTAGAGAATGCACCGCCTGAGAGTGTATTCATATAAGAAAGCATTGTGTTAGACCAGTCATCCGGATTCATAACACTTCTGAGAGCCGCAGTATCCAGGAACGGAACCTGAATAACCGAGCCGATTCTGAATACAACAATGATTAAGAGAGTAAATAAAATTTTCTTTCTTAAATCGGGGAGTGACCAAGCATTTTTGATGGTTTTAAACACTTAGATCACCTCTGCCTTTCCGCCCGCAGCCTCAATTGCAGCTTTAGCTGATTCGGAAAAAGCAGAAACCTTTACTGTAAGTTTTTTGTCAAGCTTACCGTTGCCAAGAATTTTAACAGCATCAAAGCCGTTCTTAACAACGCCTGCATTAACAAGAGCCTCAATATCTACTGTCGCACCGTCTTCAAACTTTCTGTTCAAAGTGCTGAGGTTAACTGCTGCTACAGTCTTAGCAAAAATATTGTTGAAACCTCTTTTAGGGATACGACGCTGTAAAGGCATCTGACCGCCCTCAAATCCGGGACGGATGCTGCCGCCTGAACGAGCCTTCTGGCCCTTATGACCTTTACCGGAAGTTTTGCCCCAGCCTGAGCCGTGACCTCTGCCGATTCTCTTTGAGTCCTTCTTAGAACCCTCAACAGGAGAAAGTTCATGTAACTTCATTAGTTCGCACCTCCTTGCTTATGCTTCACTAACCTCTACGAGGTGGATGATTTTTGCTACCTTACCCTTAGTCTGAGCATTATCGGCTGAGTTGTAACATCACCGATTTTCTTAAGACCGAGAGCGTGGGCGGTTGCAATCTGATCCTTCTTAGAGCCGATAAGACTCTTTACTAACTTAATTGTCATAATTTACAACCTCCCTATCAAAGAATTTCTTTAACGGATTTACCGCGGATTGCAGCAACTTCTTCAGCATTTCTTAATGCGCCAAGACCTGCAAGAGTAGCTCTAACTACATTACAGGGATTGTTGGAACGAAGAGCCTTTGTTCTGATGTCCTTGATACCTACTGCTTCAACAACGGCACGAACAGGACCGCCGGCAATAACACCGGTACCGGGAGCTGCGGGCTTCATAAGAACTCTGCCTGCACCGAACTCACCGATTACTTCGTGAGGGATTGTTGTACCTCTGAGTGAAACCTTCATGAGGTTCTTCTTAGCATCCTCAATACCCTTGCGGATAGCGTCGGGTACTTCGCCTGCCTTACCGATACCGAAACCAACTGTTCCGTTACCGTCGCCTACAACTACGAGAGCTGCAAACTTGAAAATACGACCGCCTTTAACTGTTTTAGAAACACGGTTAATAGTAACTACTCTTTCTTTTAATTCGCCTGTTACTTCTACTGTTTTAGCCAAAGTTATTCCTCCAATCCTTAGAAATTGAGGCCGCCTCACGGGCTTCGGCCAATTCCTTAACACGGCCGTGATATATGTTACCGCCTCTGTCGAATACAACATCAACGATATTCTTTTCTTTTGCACGCTCAGCAACGAGCTTGCCGACAGCCTTAGCTGCCTCTTTGTTTCCGCCATTGCCTGTGATTTCCTTATCAAGGCTTGAAGCCTGAGCAAGTGTAACACCGGTACATCGTCAATAATCTGAGCATAGATGTTGCTTGTGGAGCGGAATACGCAAAGACGAGGACAAGAAGCTGTACCGCTGATCTTGCTGCGGACTCTCTTATGGCGTTTTGCGCGTGCCTTTTTTGTATCTGGTCTGCTTACCATTAATTATTCACTCCTTAATTATTTGCCCTTACCGGCCTTGCCTTCCTTGCGGCGGATAACTTCATCAGCGTACTTAATACCCTTGCCCTTATATGGCTCCGGAGGACGCTTTTCTCTTACTTCGGCAGCAAACTGACCAACCTTTTGCTTATCAATGCCGGAGATGATGATTTTGTTAGGATCGGGAACTTCAATCTTGATGTCCTCTGTATCCTCAACGATAACCTGGTGTGAATAACCAAGGTTCATAACGCACTTGTTACCCTGCTTCTGAACACGGTAACCAACACCGTTAACCTCAAGAGTCTTTGAATAACCCTCTGTAACACCGATAACCATATTATGGATAAGTGTTCTTGTAAGACCGTGAAGTGAACGGTTTTCCTTTGCGTCGTTAGGACGTGTAACCTCGATTACATCGCCCTTGATTTCAACAGTCATAGCAGGATTAAACTTGAAATCAAGTGTACCCTTAGGACCTTTAACTGTGATAACGCCGTTGTCAACTGAAGCTGTAACGCCGGCGGGAATATTTATAGGTTTTCTTCCAATTCGAGACATTTATCGCACCTCCTCTTACCAAATGTAAGCGAGAACCTCGCCGCCGATGTGCTGCTTTCTTGCCTCACGATCTGTCATAACACCCTTTGAGGTTGAAATGATAGCGATACCAAGACCTTCATTACCTTTGGCATATCTTCTGCATTACTGTAAATTCTGAGACCGGGCTTTGATACACGGCGGAGACCTGTGATAACAGGAGTCTTGCCGTCTGTATACTTGAGTGTTACCTTAATAACGCCCTGCTTGCCGTCTTCAATAACTGTGAAATTCTTTACATAACCTTCGTCAACAAGAATCTGACAAATTGACTTCTTGAGGTTTGAAGCGGGAATTTCAACAGAATCATGCTTTGCTGAATTTGCGTTACGGATTCTTGTAAGTAAATCAGCAATTGTATCTGTAATCTGCATTATGCTTTACCTCCCTTGCTTACCAGCTTGCTTTCTTTACACCCGGAATTTCGCCCTTGTAAGCGAGTTCACGGAAGCAAATACGACAAATGCCATACTTACGGAGGTAGGCGTGTGGTCTACCACAGATGTTACATCTTGTGTACTCTCTTGTAGAGAATTTCTGCTTTCTCTGCTGCTTTACTTTCATTGAAGTTTTAGCCACAACAATCCCTCCTTACTTTGAAAACGGTGCGCCCATAAGCTTTAAGAGCTCGCGAGCTTCTTCGTCTGTTGTTGCAGTGGTTACGAAACAAATGTCCATACCACGAACCTTGTCGATCTTGTCATAGTCAATCTCGGGGAAGATGAGCTGTTCTTTGAGGCCCATGTTGTAGTTACCACGGCCGTCAAATGAATCAGGGTTGATACCTCTGAAGTCACGAACACGGGGAAGTGCTACATTGAAGAATCTGTCGAGGAATTCATACATTCTCTCGCCTCTTAATGTAACCTTACAGCCGATTGCCATACCTTCTCTGAGTTTGAAGTTAGCAACTGACTTTCTTGCCTTACAGATGAGAGGCTTCTGACCTGTAATAGCAGAAAGGTCTGTGCAGATAGCATCAATTACTTTTGAGTTATCTTTTGCTTCGCCTGCGCCTACATTGATAACGATTTTATCAAGCTTAGGAATCTGCATTGTGCTCTTGTAGGAGAACTTTGACATAAGAGCAGGTGCAACTTCTTTTGAATAATATTCTTTAAGTCTTGCCATATCTTATTTCCTCCTTAAAGTGCTTCGCCGCATTTAGCGCAAACTCTGCCCTTAGAGCCGTCCTCATAGAACTTATGAGCAACTCTTGTAGGCTTTTTGCATCTTGGGCAAACAATCTGAACCTTAGATGCATACATAGCACCCTCAGCCTTAATGATACCGCCCTGCTCGCCCATCTTCTTGGGCTTAACATGCTTTGAAACCATGTTTACCTTTTCTACGATAACTTTGCCTTCTTTAGGGCTTACAGCCATAACCTGACCTGTCTTGCCCTTGTCCTTACCGCTTAATACGATAACGGTGTCGCCTGTTTTAACATGAACTTTACTCATTGTGACACCTCCAATTAAAGTACTTCGGGAGCGAGAGAAAGAATCTTCATATAATCTTTATCACGAAGCTCTCTTGCTACCGGTCCGAAGATACGAGTACCCTTCGGGTTCTTATCTTCCTTAATAATAACAGCTGCATTTTCATCGAAACGGATATAAGTACCGTCTTCTCTTCTGACGCCCTTTGCAGAACGAACAACTACAGCCTTTACAACGTCGCCTTTTTTAACAACACCGCCGGGTGCTGCCTTTTTAACCGAGGCTACGATTACATCGCCAATGTTGGCATATCTCCTTCTGGTACCGCCGAGTACACGAATGCACATAAGTTCCTTTGCGCCGGTGTTGTCGGCAACCTTGAGGATAGTTTGCTGCTGAATCACAGTGTAATTCCTCCTTTACTCAAAGCCGCTAAAATAAACTTATTTAGCTTTCTCAATAATCTCGACGAGTCTCCATCTTTTGTCTTTAGAAAGAGGACGGGTCTCCATAATCTTTACACGGTCGCCAACGCCACACTCGTTGTTTTCGTCGTGTGCCTTGAAACGAACTGTACGCTTAACAATTTTGTTGTAAAGCTTGTGCTTTACGCTGTCTTCAACTGCAACGACAATTGTCTTGTCCATCTTGTCGCTTACAACTTTTCCGACAACAGTTTTTCTCATATTTCTTTCACTCACTGTTAAGTCCTCCTCTCTTAAGCTTCAGCGCCGTTAAGTTCCATCTGACGAAGAACTGTTGAAATTCTTGCGATGTCCTTTTTAACAGCACCGATTCTGGATGAGTTTTCGAGCTGATTAACAGCAAGCTGGAAACGAAGATTGAATAATTCTTCTTTGAGTTCAGTGAGCTTTGTCTGAAGCTCTTCTACTGACATATCTCTGAGTTCTGATGCTTTCATTACTGCTCACCCTCCTCTTTCTTAACAAACTTGCACTTGATCGGAAGCTTATTTGCAGCAAGGCGAAGAGCCTCTCTTGCAGTAGCTTCATCTACGCCGCCGAGTTCAAACATAACTCTGCCGGGCTTTACTACGGCTACCCAGTACTCGGGTGAACCTTTACCTGAACCCATTCGTGTTTCAGCAGGCTTTGCTGTAACAGGCTTATCAGGGAAAATTTTGATCCATACTTTACCGAATCTTTTGCAGTAACGAGTCATAGCGACACGGGCAGCCTCAATCTGGTTTGAGGTGATCCATGCAGGCTCTGTAGCCTGAAGACCGAAATCGCCGTAAGTAACCTTGTTACCACGAAGAGCCTTACCTGTCATACGACCTCTGTGAACTCTTCTGTATTTTACTCTCTTAGGTAATAACATTACTTTCTGCCTCCTTCTCTGCGGGGCTTTCTTGACTTAACTTCGTTAAGAACCTCGCCCTTGTAAAGCCAAACCTTAACGCCTACTTTACCGTAGGTTGTGTTAGCTTCTGCAAAGCCGTAGTCGATGTCTGCACGAAGTGTCTGAAGCGGAATAGTACCTTCGTGGTACTGCTCTGAACGAGCAATTTCAGCACCGCCGAGACGGCCCGAACACATAATCTTAATACCCTTAGCGCCACGACGCATTGCGTTGCCGATTGACATCTTCATTGCACGGCGGAAAGAGATTCTCTTTTCAAGCTGCTGAGCGATGCTTTCTGCAACGAGCTGTGCATCAAGCTCAGGAGCCTTAACTTCTACGATATTGATTGCAACGGGCTTGCTGAGCATCTTTTCGCACTGTGCTCTGAGCTTTTCAATCTCAGAACCGCCCTTACCGATTACAAGACCGGGCTTAGCGCAGTGGATGCTGATTTTAACCTTTTTGCCGTCACGCTCAATTTCAATCTTTGAGATACCGAAGTTGTAAAGCTGAGCCTTCAGAGTCTTACGGAGGTTATAGTCCTCAACGAGTGTAGCACCGAAGTCCTTCTTGTTTGCAAACCAACGGGAATCCCAATCTTTAATAACGCCGACACGGAGACCGTGCGGATTAACTTTCTGACCCATAATCTAACCTCCCCTTAGTCGTCTTCTCTTTCCTTGAGTACGAGGGAAATGTGAGAAGTTCTCTTGTTAATTCTGAACGCTCTGCTGTGCTCTCGGACGAATTCTTTTAAGGATGGGGCCTGCTGTTGCATTGCACTGAGCAATGTAAAGCTTGGATACATCCATGTCATGGTTGTTCTCAGCATTTGCCATAGCTGAATTGAGCAGCTTTAAAAGCGGCTCGCAAGCGGCCTTGGGAGTGTGCTTAAGAACAGCTTCCGCATACTTAACGTCTTTGCCTCTTACGAGGTCAAGAACTACATTAACCTTGCGGGGTGAAATACGAACAAATTTTGCATTTGCCTTTGCTTCCATCTGCAATACTCTCCTTCCGCTTATTTGCTTGTCTTTGATCCTGCGTGACCTTTGAATGTTCTTGTCGGAGCAAACTCACCGAGCTTGTGACCAACCATATCTTCGGTTACATATACAGGAACATGTTTTCTGCCGTCATGAACGGCAAATGTGTGACCAACGAATTCAGGGAAAATTGTTGAACTTCTTGACCAAGTCTTGAGAATTCTCTTTTCGCCTGCTTCGTTCATTTCGATAACCCTTTTGAGCAGTACAGGCTGAACATAAGGGCCCTTTTTAGTACTTCTACTCATGTTTTAGCTCCTTTCCGCCTTACTTACCGTTTCTTCTTCTTACGATAAGCTTGTCGCTGCTCTTGTTGTTCTTACGAGTCTTGTAGCCGAGTGCGGGCTTACCCCATGGGGTTACAGGGCCCGGACGACCAACAGGTGACTTACCCTCACCACCGCCGTGCGGATGGTCGTTAGGGTTCATTACAGAACCACGAACAGTAGGACGCCAACCCATGTTTCTCTTACGACCTGCTTTACCGATCTTAACATTTTCGTGATCGGTGTTACCTACCTGACCGATTGTAGCCATGCAGTTTTCAGGAACGTTTCTGAGCTCGCCTGAAGGAAGTCTTAAAAGTGCAAGACCGTTTTCCTTAGCCATGAGCTGAGCCATGTTGCCGGCTGAACGAGCGAGCTGAGCGCCTCTGCCGGGATAAAGCTCTACATTGTGGATAAATGTACCAACAGGGATTGCTGTAAGCGGAAGTGCGTTACCGGGCTTAATATCAGCGTTTGCACCTGCTGTTACCTTGTCGCCTACCTTAAGCCTTCCGGAGCAATAATGTAAGCCTTCTCGCCGTCTGTGTACTCTACAAGAGCAATGAATGCAGAACGGTTTGGATCGTACTCTAATGTTTTAACTGTACCTTCAACATCAAATTTCTGACGCTTGAAGTCAATAATACGGTACTTTTTGCGGTTGCCGCCGCCTCTGTGACGAACGGTGATTCTGCCGTAGCTGTTACGACCTGCCTTTTTATTTAAAGGAGCAAGCAAGCTTTTTTCCGGCTCAACCTTTGAAAGACCCGAATAATCTGTAACCGACATATTTCTTCTTGAGTTAATGGTCGGCTTATATACTTTAATGGCCATTTGGTTTCACTCTCCTCATGATGGCTTTGCGGGAATATGGCATTTCCCATACATTCTGCCTGAATAATGTTTTTCAGACTCAATACTGAACCTGAGTCAGTATTACATCATGCCTTCAAAAAATTCGATAGGCTTGCTGTCTTCGGTAAGTTTTACGATTGCTTTCTTCCAGCTCTTTGAGTAGCCGCCGTTGTTTCTGCCCTGACGACGGAATTTGCCTCTCATGCTTACTGTGTTTACCTTTGCAACATTAACGCCGAAAACTTCTTCACAAGCTTTTGCAATTTCAATCTTGTTTGCTGACTTAGCAACTTCAAAGGTATAAATTTTGTTAACTGCGCCGAGCATACTCTTTTCGGTAATAACAGGGCGGATTACAATATCATGAGCTATCATGCATATACCTCCTCAATCTTGCTTACCGCATCCTTAACGATGATAAGCTTGTCAGCATTCAAAATGTCATATACATTAAGAGTGTTTACCTGAGCTGTTTTAACACCGGGGATGTTGTTAGCTGATTTAATAACCTTGCTGTCAACCTCAGGAAGAACAATGAGAGCCTTCTTTTCAGCTCCGATTGCGCTGAGCATTGCAACAATCTTCTTTGTCTTGTACTCGTCCATGCTGATTGAATCAACAACGATGAGCTCGTTCTCCATAACCTTTGAAGAGAAAGCTGACTTCATAGCAAGTCTTCTAACCTTCTTGTTTACAGAAAATCTGTAATCTCTTGGCTTCGGAGCGAATACAACGCCGCCGTGTGTCCACTGCGGAGCTCTTGTTGAACCCTGTCTTGCACGGCCTGTACCCTTCTGTCTCCACGGCTTTTTACCGCCGCCTGAAACCTCTGATCTTGTAAGAGCGGACTGTGTGCCCTGACGCTGTGCTGCAAGGTAGTTAACTACCATCTGATGCATAACAGCTGCATTTGGTTCGATACCGAATACGGACTCAGCAAGCTCGATTGTGCCAACGCTCTTGCCTTCCATATCTACTACTGCTAAATTTGGCATTTATAATCCCCCTTCCTTAAGCCTTTACGGAATCTTTGATTACAACGATTCCCTTGTTAGGACCCGGAATAGCACCCTTAACAGCGATGAGGTTGTTTTCTGCGTCAACCTTAACAACTGTGAGGTTCTGAACCGTTACCTGTTCTGCGCCGAGGTGACCTGCCATTCTCTTACCCTTCCAAACTCTTGAAGGTGATGAGCAGGCACCGATTGAACCGCCGTGGCGTACGCAAGGACCTGTACCGTGTGATTCCTTAAGACGGTGGAAGTTCCATCTCTTAATAACACCTGCTGTACCCTTACCTTTGCTCTTGCCTGTTACGTCAATCTTGTCGCCGGGGGTGAATACGTCTGCTTTAACGAGATCACCGATGCTGTAAGCGTCTGTGTCTGTAAAGCGGAACTCTTTAAGAGTTTTCTTTGGTGCTACACCGGCCTTATCAAAGAAGCCCTTCATTGGCTTGTTTACCTTGTGAGGTTTAACATCGCCGTAGCCGAGCTGTACCGAAGCGTAGCCGTCGTTTTCAACTGTTTTCTTGGCTGTTACCACGCAAGGGCCTGCCTCAACAACAGTTACGGGAATCATGATTCCCTTTTCATCGAAAATCTGTGTCATACCGATTTTCTTACCGATGATTGCTTTCTGCATAAATTGTATCCTCCTTATAGGTTATTGGTTGGTTTCCCAACATGACCCTGTCTGCTTGTAGGTTGGTATCCGATTATAACTTAATCTCGATATCAACGCCGGCAGGGAGCTCTAAGCTCATAAGAGCCTCGACTGTCTTGTTTGACGGTCTTAAGATGTCGATAAGACGCTTGTGAGTTCTGATTTCAAACTGCTCACGGCTGTCCTTGTACTTATGAACAGCACGGAGAATTGTTACAACCTGCTTCTCAGTCGGGAGCGGAACGGGACCTGAAACTCTTGCGCCTGTGCGCTTAGCTGTTGCCACGATTCTCTCTGCAGACTGATCAACGAGCTGATGATCATAACCCTTTAATCTTATTCTAATCTTTTCCTTGACTGCCATTATCGTCGCCTCCTTAAAAATGTTAGTTGGCGGGCGTTGCTTTTCAAAACTTTTTGAAACTCTGCCGGGTGTTTCCTCACCCTGCATTAAAAAACCCGTTTAACTATTCAGTTAACCGGGAAGTTCTGAAAGCGTTTGAGCGCAGTTATGGCAAAGCAACCCCATTGCCACTCAATCGCTCTGTGTTTCAATTTAATCGCCCGGTTTAAAATCGGACATACTCCACGGAAAAACCGGCTTAATGCCGCAACCTCCCGCTTCATCGCATATCTTGTGCAGTCACACAAGCATTATTATAAACGAAATACCGCATTATTTCAACCTTTTCGGCAAAATAAGCGGTATAGAAGTTTTTAAAATATTTTTAATTAATTTTGTTTAATTTGTACATACTCCCGTTCGCCGATTTTATGTTATAATTAGGCAGACGAAAATGTCTTTTCTATACTATTGTATATAAGGGATTCCATTTTGTCAATTGTGCAGTTTTATGAAAAGGAATGACAGACAATGAAACATTTGTATTTTGGCGACGGTAAGGGCAAAACCACAGCCGCTGTAGGAATTGCCGTCAGGGCGGCAGGCAGTAACCTCAAGGTGCTGTTTGTGCAATTTTTAAAAACGGAATTTTCGGGTGAACGCCATGTTCTCAGTCACACCGAGAATGTGACTCTAACGCTCTGCCCCGCTGACCTCAAGTTCACATTTCAGATGAACGAAAAGGAAAAGGCTCAGGCGGCAAAAATTTTCAAGGGTATTTTTGACCACAGTGTCACACTTGCCCTGACCGAAAAGTATGACATGGTTGTATTTGACGAGATTATTGACGCAATCAATGCTGAAATGCTCACCGAATCCGAGGTTGTTGAGTTCATCACCAACGCTCCCTCAAGCATGGAAATTATCATGACAGGTCATAACCCGTCACAAAAAATGATTGACCTTTGCGATTATGTGACCGAGTTCAAGAAAATCAAGCACCCCTACGACCGAGGCATCACCGGCAGAATCGGTGTTGAATTTTAATTTTAAGTTTGTGTAGATAGTTTAATTTACAAAAAACATAAAACGCTCGAGCGTAGCGCTTATAAAATCGTATCCGACACCACCCGATTTATGGGTGGTTATTTTTTGCATTGTTTTATGGGAAATGTGGGATATAACTGATTAAAGAATTACAAAAAAACGGCTGTCACTTAATGAAAGTCAATTCATCAGCAACAGCCGTTTTTAATTCAATTGAATATTAAAGAACTTACTTGAGCCATACGATATCCGTATCGGTTGCAAGGTTGTCAATTCCGTAAAGCACAACAACCTGTTCGGGGTTGTAGGTTGTCACAAGGTCTGACACGCTTTCTTTATAATAACGCAGGTCAACCAGAACTACCTTACTGTAGTTTTCTGCAAGGAACGGTGCAAGGCTGTGCGAAAAGCTGTCCTTGATGAGAAGAATTGTGCCGTTCTTTGCATTGGTGTTTGTAATCTCCGTGAGAGCGTGATTGCCGTCAATAAACACGGGGTACTTGTCGTCCTCTTTGAGATGGTCGGTAAAGTACATTGAACCCGAAGTTTTAATATTTGCACCCTCGGTAATTTTTACGGAGATATTCCTGTCGGAATTTTTAGGGTTATTCCAAATTTCGATATTATCGGGCGGTGTGAGCCAAAAACCGCTTGAAGAATATGTTGTGCCGTAAAAGTCGGGGTAGCTGTCTTTTTTAAGTGTTGAATCATCAATCGGAGTAATGCCGAGTGCCTTGCAAAGCTCTTGGTAGCCCGTGTATGCACCTTTGTTGTCCAATGGTGGTCGGTTTTGTAGTAAAGCTGACTGCCGTTTTTGTATTCGCTCTTAAAGCGTTCACGCAAATCGACAAATCCGATTTTATCCTTTGAAAGCGTTGAAGAAATCTTGCTTATATCCTCATCATCGTTGTATTTATCGTGGAATGTCGGAAGCACATCATCAACAATATATCCTGTTGACGGAACAAGCATAACCGTTGTCGGAGTGTCGATTGATTTTGCGAAATCCGCAACCGCACCGATATTCTTATCGAGGTTGTTTTCAGTCGAAACAGGCTTGTTGATAAGGTAGCCGTTTTTGCAGTTATACACACCGCTTGCACCGTTGTTACCCTCTGCAAGGGCGGTGTATGCGTTAAGACCTACCCATGTATTTCTCTGCGGAAACCTGTCGGCAAAGAATGTTTCAAACTCACTGCCGAAATCACCCGAAAGCAATTTTTCGGTTGTAACCTCCGGAAACTTCTGCAAGTATCTTTTTTCGGAAGAGCTGTAGTCGGGTTTCGGAGAAAAGATAAACCACAAAGCCATTCCGTATATGAAAATCAGAAATACAACCGCAGGAATGTATTTTCCGATTTTATTTCTGTTATCAGCAAAACGCATATATATTCACCTGACTTTTTTCTAATTGTTCACAGCCGTTTTAAAATCTGAAATAAAGGAACGGGTTGTAGCTCTGATTAACAAGGCTTGCCGTGCTGACAACAAGAACACCCATACAGTAGAGTGTTTCGGGAATCCACATAAAGCGTGTGTGTTCAAAGCGTGTGTAAAGCATTGTTGCAAGCGGAGTTGACGCGACAGCCGCAATAATAAGCATTGGCAGGTTGCTCATAATAAGATTGAATGCCTGATCACCGCAAATTCCGTTGCCGAAATTGAAAAGGTCAACCATAAACTCACCGAGCTGTCCGACATCCGTGAAGTAGAAAAGTCCCCAACCGATGATTATGATAAACAGAGTGTAAATGTGCTGAACAAATGACGCAGTCTGTCGAGAAATTTTTTGAGTACGAATTTTTCAAGAATAAGAAGAAGTCCGTAATAAAGTCCCCAAAGTACAAAGTTGTATGCCGCACCGTGCCAAAGTCCTGTAAGTCCCCACACGATGAGAAGGTTGAGAATCTGCCTTTTAACGCCCTTTCTGTTACCGCCGAGAGGAATATAAACATATTCTTTGAACCATGTCGAAAGGGAAATATGCCATCTTCTCCAAAAGTCTGTAATCGACTTTGCGATGTAGGATAGTTAAAGTTTTTAAGAAACTCGAATCCCATCATATTGCCAAGACCGCAAGCCATATCGGAGTAACCCGAGAAATCAAAGTAAATCTGGAATGTATAGGCTATCATACCCACCCATGTTCCGACAACGCCGTTTTCATCGGTTGTTGCAAAAATGTTTGTTGTGAGCGTTCCCATGGTGTTTGCGATAATTACCTTTTTTGCAAGGCCGACCATAAAGAGCTTTACACCCTTTGTGAACATTTCAAGCGTTTCACGGCGGTTTACAAGTTGTTCGGCAACATCACGGTAACGGACAATCGGACCTGCAATAAGCTGCGGAAAAAGTGCAACATAAGTACCGAAGTTGATAAAGTTCTTCGACACGGGCGCATCGTCACGGTAAACATCAATAACATAGCTCATTGTCTGGAATGTGTAGAAGCTGATGCCGATCGGCAGGCTGATTTGAAGCTCCGGAATATTGAGAAACGGCAGCATATTGAGCGTTTCGGTTATCATTCCCGTATATTTAAACACCGCAAGAATACCTATATCAAGCACACAGGTAAGAATCAGAAACAGCTTTTTCTTTTTGGCGTCGGCTCTGTATTTGTCAACAAGCCAACCGCCTATGTAGTTGAAGAAGATGTTGAACACCATAAGCAGAACAAGCCTAGGTTCGCCCCAGCCGTAGAATATAAGGTTTACGATAAAGAGAAAAATATTACGTCCCTGTCTTGGCACAAGATAATAGGCAAGCAAGGTAATCGGCAGATACGCAAACATAAATACAAGGCTCGAAAATACCACTCGTTTTTACCTCCCACAAACATAAAATTTCAAAATCATTTTTTAAATACCATCCTACATATTTTAACTTATTGAAGATTTGCCGTCAACATACAAATTATATGATTTTTTGCCCAAACAGAATAAAAGTAATGTTAATGATTTTGTGCTATTAACGGAAGAGGTCGTTCTGTACGGTTCAGTTGACATTTCGTGACTTTTTTCGACAGACAAACAAAAAAACGGACTGCCGTGTGACAGTCCGCAGATTGCAAGCAATCAAATTATTTTGTTGCGTTGTAAGTCTTTGAGAAAAGGTTCTTGCCGTCCTTAGTGTTAATTTCAATAACAACCGATGGATTGTCAACACCTGCTTCATCTTTAATATCATTAGCAAAGCCTTCAAATGTTGATGACATAGAATCAAAACCTGTTTCAAGAGTTGACTTTACAGTGTCAAGTGATTCCTCAGGAAGGTCTGTTTTGTAAGCAAATGTGAAAACTACCTTTTCGCCCTCAGCCTTAACATCAATATCCAAAGTTGAGCCAAAAGAAGATTTCAATGTATCAATATCTTTCTGGCAAGCATCTGATGCAATGTAGTTTGCGAGTTTCTGCTCAGGTGTTTCACCGCAACCTGCAAAGCAGAAGATTGATGTTACTGCGATAAGTGCTGCAGCAAGTATAAGTGCAATTTTTTTCATTGTTTTACTCTCCTTAAAAAACATAGTGGTCACATTGTACTATATTCACATTATATTGTCAACAACTATCAAAATATTCAATTTTTGAGCCAGTTTTATTTTATTTTGCTGTAGTTTTTTGTCAATCATTGCCAACGGTAAACTTGTATTTCCTTGCAAATTCCTTTGTTTCGTTATTACGCACGACTTCGCTCTGATTTTGCTCAACAACGCTTGTTATAGCACCCACATCAATCCATATTTCGTTATTGCTTTCTTTTTGGCTCTCATCAAATACAAGCTCAAGTCCGAGATGCAAATGACTTTCGGTTATTCCGTTTGTATTTTCGGTATCGCTGTAACCCGTTCTTCCCACATAACCGATTACATCGCCTGCACAAACCTTGTCGCCCTCTTTTAAGTTTTCTGCAAACGGACGGTTCTGTCTTAGGTGTGCATAGTACCAATAGCGTTTTTTGTCGGCAGAACGGATTCCGATTCGCCAACCGCCGTACCTGTTCCAGCCCATAATTTCAACCGTTCCCGACTCAACCGCCACAACGGGTGTGCCGACAGCCGCCATAAGATCATGCCCCAGGTGCGGTCTTGTGTAGCCGTAGGTTCTGACCGCACCGAAATCATCATAGCAGGAATACGGAAAAGATTTGGCAATCGGTGAAAACCAGCACAAGCCGTAGTCTTTTTCAGTGCCGTTTGAAGTTTCTTTTTCGTAATCACCGACAATTCCCGAAAGTGCCGCACCGTATGCCTGAGAGTAATAATTGAAATATTTCATATCCTTTGTCAGATTTTCAACGGTGTCGCCGTTTTTGATTTTGTCGGCAAAATCTGTCATATCGCCATATTTGTACTTTGTAAAATCACCGCCGTATTTCGCACCGAGATACGCAAGCGTGGTTATGCAGTCGGTATGCCTGTCGTCATCGTGAGTTTGTATGTCGAGGTCAACGGCATTTTGCAAAGCGTCTTTCGTAACATTAAATTCAACATATTTTATGTAGTTTTTGCGTGTCCTTTCCGCCCGTAAACACGACAGCCGACAATGCCGCAAGCATTACGCAACACACAGAGCAGTTTTTTCATATCAATCACCGATAATGTATATGAAACGGCATACAGTTATTCATTGCGGCTTTGCCGCAAAATGAAAAAAACAGCGGTGTAACTCGCTGTTTCTTCCATATTTTAATTAAAGAAAGAGGAAAAATATATCAAATGAAAATCTTGTAAGCTGTTTAACATGGGTTATCACCACGTATTCTGTCACGCTCGGGCAAGACTTGTTATAAATCAAGCCGTTCTGCCTTTACGAACTGTAAATAAGGGTTGTTTGTTAACCCTTTCTTATGTTGTGAGTTTATTCTATCATAAATCATGAAATGAGTTATGATAGAATCACCCATCGAGAATTTTGCAGAGCAATTTGAGGGAACATAAATTGACATAATAAGCACTTTGCAATTATAAGTCTAATCGTACTTGCTGTGCTTATTCTATCATAAATCAGGAAATGAGTTATGATAGAATCACCCATCGAGAATTTTGCAGAGCAAATTTGAGGGGAATATAAATTGA